>RCUQ01000005.1_pt1 | contig 593126 bp, 566 predicted proteins | sample 2166351 | NCBI WGS metagenome assembly RCUQ01 (sample SAMN09932597, study PRJNA488358) | compost metagenome | feature: garden; material: soil; isolation source: compost soil in acetonitrile-enriched culture | place: Germany: Experimental Botanical Garden Goettingen | collected 2016-01-27 | reverse complement strand
CCACTACATCTAGTGCAAATCGGAGAGGTGTGGTTAATCAATTATTAATTAGTCCCCACAAGTTCCTATAATTGTGGCTGACTCTCACGATTCGTACTCATGCCTCAGCACATGAACGCTGCTGATTCGGAGATGGGTGAATGATCGTCGTGGTTGATGAGCGAGAGCTCGTAACGGAAGGTTACACATCCCTGTTCGGCCGCGAGGGCATCCCCTCGGCAGGCTTCGATCCCGTCGAGTTCGGTGAGTGGGTCAACTCCGCAGCCGATGCCGATATCCGCGCCATCGAAGCCTTCCTCATCGGCCAGACCAAGAACGCCTGCGATCTGCCACGCGCCATCCGCGATCGCTCCACCGCACCGGTCATCGCCGTTTCCGATCAGCCGTCGCTCGATGCGACGCTGGCGCTGTTCGATGCCGGCGTCGACGACGTCGTCCGCAAGCCGGTTCATCCGCGCGAGATCCTGGCGCGCGCCGCTGCCATCCGTCGCCGCCTGACTGCCATCGCCAATTATACGGATATCGGTTCGATCCGCGTCTATTCCGACGGTCGCGATCCTGAGATTGGCGGTGAAGTCTTCCCGCTGCCGCGCCGCGAGCGCCGCATTCTCGAATATCTGGTCGCCAATCGCGGCCGGCGTGTTTCCAAGGCGCAGATCTTCTCGGCCATCTACGGCATCTTCGACGAGGACGTCGAGGAAAACGTCGTCGAGAGCCATATCAGCAAATTGCGCAAGAAGCTCCGCAAGAAGCTCGGAACCGACCCGATCGATTCAAAGCGCTTCCTCGGGTATTGCATCGACTGGAATTGATGACGGCACAGCATGGTGCTGTCCTGTTCAACGCAAAAACACCGCCCGATCGCTTTGGGCGGTGTTTCTATTTGAGATGACAGAAAAGATGGATGAAGCTCTTCGTTAGCGTGCCGAAAGCTGGGCCACGGCCAGCAGCGTGTCAGCGCTGATCGAGGAGGAGCTGCCCTGAAGAATGGAAAGGGCAGCCGAGTCCGTTGCGCCGTTCTGGCTGTCGTAAAGTGCGGTGAAGCGTTGAATGACCTTCTGCACGTAGTCCGGATCGGACAATTTATCGAGCTCGACGAATTTCTCGACGGTCGCTGCCTGCTTCTCAAGCTCCTGGCTGGAGAAATAGGTCGACAGATTGTAGGCTGTCTTGAAAAAGTTGAGCAGCGCGGAATCCCCAAGGATGTCGTAGGCACTGGTGATCGACGAGGCCTTGCGCTCGAAATAGAGAGCAAGTCGAACGCCCTCGTTGGAATCGCCCTGCTCTTCTTCCAGTGTCTGCCGATAGTAGTTACTGACAGTCTGGAAAACGTCGCCCCTCTGCTGGACCGTGCCAAGCGTATCGGATGTCAGGTTACCTTCGGTGTCGAAATTGAAGGAAGCGACGATCTTGGCGAAGCTCTTGTTGTCCAACTGGTTGACGTAGCTCTTCGGATCGTCGAGATCCGAAGCGAACATCTGCTGCAGCTCGTCTTTTGTGACGCTCTTCGGATCGATTTCCTGGCTCTCGAGCAAGAAGTTGACGAGCCTGCTGTCCGATAGAAGTTCATCGACAGTCGAAATCGATTCCATCTTCTTTTCGAAATACTCGATCTCGTCAGTGGCGGTTTCGCCCGCTTTTTCCCTCTCATCGCCCTTCAGGAAGCGTGTCTTGAGGCTGAGGTAATCCGCGGTAAAGTCCTGGGTTACGTTTTCCGACTGTGCCAGAAGAGGGGTGTCGACGTCGCCCTTCGTATCGAAATTGAACGCTTTGACGAGGGCCACATACCGCTCGTCATCCAGCTGATTGGCGTAGCTGTCCTTGTCTTCGAGATTGCTGGAAAGGATCTTGCGCAGGGCCGTCATTTTGACCTCACTTGGGTCGATGCCGAAGGCGCGCAACGCGACATCCCATATTTCGGTAACGTCGTCGTTGTTCGCATCGTCGTCATCTGCATTCGACTTGAAGAAGTCATCAATGCTTTTGACGTCGGCGATGCGGGTCTCGAAATTGGAGACAGCATTTTCCACCGCATCGGCCTGGCTGGCCTGGAACGCGGTCTTGTACTTGGCCTCGAGATTGGTCGCCTGTTCGCTGGTCTGGGCCGAACCACTGGCCGCAACCGTTCCGTCGGTCTGGAAACTGAAATAATCCAGTAGCTCGGTATTGCCGATCGTCTCGGCGAATGTCCGGCTGTACATCATACTGGCAACGCTCGATGCCATCATCGTGTCGCGCAGTCCGAAAGCAGTTTTGACATACTCCAGAAGCCGCGCGTCCGAAGTGATTTCGGAGGCGCTTCCGGCCTCGGCAACGTGTTTTTCCCAGTAGGACTGGTTTGCGTCCAGGAGCAGGTCGGAGGGATAGGTCGACTTGTTGTAAATGTAGTCGAGCCGCAGATCCGATGTCTGTTCAGCGCTCTGCGCGGTCTCGCCTGCAGCGACTGTGCCATCGGAGCTGAAATTGAAAGCCGCAGCCAGTTCGCGCCAGGCATCGTTGCTCGCCTGATTGGCAACGCTATCGGGATCGTTCAGATCGCTTGTCAGGACCTGCGATAGATAGTTCTTGGAGGTGTATTTCGCGTCGAGCCCGAATGATTCCAGCACGTAGGTGCGCAGCCTGTCATTGCCGATAATGTCGTTGACATGATCGACGCTACCGATCTTGCTCTGGAAATAGGACACCTCGGACTTGATGTCCGTTTCTTCCTGCGTAAACGAATCCTGGTAGGCCGTAACGAGGTTTTCGGTCTGGGCCGATGTCTGTGCCTTCGCCGAATCGCCCGAGAAATTGTAGGCCTTGGCGAAATCCGCGTATCGGGTGTCGGTGAGTGAATTGGCGAAGCTGGAATCGTCGTTCGGATCGCTTTCCAGCACCTTCTTCATGAAGGCCTTGGCATAGGTCATCTCCTCGAGGCCGTAGGCCTTCATTGCATAGGAAAACAACCTGTAATCGTTGACGAATTCCTCGGCCGTGGTGACCTTGCCGATATTTTCTTCGTAATAGTCCGTGTTGCTTGCAACATCACCCTGGCTTGCAACGCGCGACAACGAGGAATTGATGTCCCTGTTGAGGACAAGATAGCTCGTATATGTGGAGAATGCGCTTGATACCATGCGGATGGAAGCCTTTTGCTTGCTGCAATGGCCGATATCATGGCCCAGACTTGCGCTTCCATCGCGCACACGTCCACCGGGCATCCTTGCCCTCGGGACTTAATTCGTGATGAACGTAGCTGAAAAATGCTCTTGTGTCATCCCCGTCCGGCCATCAATTCCGGGAATGGCTTAACGCGCCGTCACTCTCACGCAAGCTTCGCTTTCTAGATTTTACCCAAACCGGCTGGCTGTCCGATGTTGCGACGGCCGTCCGAATTCAAGGACTTTGGAAGCGAAAGCGCCTCAGGCGGTTTCCGCATCTCATGACGAGACGGAGCAGAAATGGCCACCCCTCAGAGTATCCTGCCGTTGCCGAAGGTCGCGCCGAAGGGCCGTGACATCGGTTTTGCCGTCGGCATAGTCACGATCCTTTGCATTCTCTTCCTGCCGATCCCGGTCTTCATGATCGACGTGGGGCTGGCCTTCTCCATCGCCTTCGCCGTCCTCATCCTGATGGTTTCGCTCTGGATCCAGCGCCCTCTGGACTTCTCGTCCTTCCCGACGATCCTGCTGATCGCCACCATGATCAGACTGGCGCTCAACATTGCGACAACGCGCGTCATCCTTTCCCACGGTCATGAAGGACATGACGCCGCTGGCGGCGTCATCGCCGGCTTTTCCAGTCTCGTCATGTCCGGCGATTTCGTCATCGGTCTGATCGTCTTCCTGATCCTGATCGTCGTCAACTTCATCGTTATCACCAAGGGTGCCACGCGTATCGCGGAAGTCGGCGCCCGCTTCACCCTCGATGCCATTCCCGGCAAGCAGATGTCGATCGATGCGGACCTGTCCGCCGGCACGATCGACGAGAAGGAAGCCCAGCGCCGCCGTAGTGAACTCGAAGAGGAAAGCTCCTTCTACGGCGCGATGGACGGTGCCTCGAAATTCGTTCGCGGCGATGCGGTCGCAGGCCTGTTGATCACGGCGATCAACATTTTCGGCGGCATCATCATCGGCTATTTCCGTCACGGAATGGAAATCGGCGAAGCGGCCGATGTCTTCGTCAAGCTTTCTGTCGGTGACGGTATCGTAACCCAGATTCCGGCTCTCATTGTCTCGCTCGCAGCCGGCCTCATCGTCACGCGCGGCGGCACCAAGGGCTCCACCGATACGGCCGTTATCGGCCAGTTGAGCAGCTATCCCAAGGCCATGTCCGTCGCTGCGGGCCTGATGTTCGTTCTCGCGCTCATTCCGGGCCTGCCCCTCCTGCCGTTCACCGCCCTTGGTGGTCTTCTGGCCGCCGGCGCATGGCTCGTTCCCCGCCAGATCGAGGCGCAGAACAAGCTCCTGCGCGAGGAGGAGGAAAAGAAGGCGGTCCAGAAGCAGGAGGTCGAAAAGGACACAGTCAAGAACGTCCTCAAGACCACCGAGATCGAACTGGCGCTCGGCAAGCTCGTTTCGCCGCGCCTGCTGGGAGCTCATCAGGAACTTGCCTTCCGCGTCAGCAAGATGCGCAAGAAGTTTGCCGTCCAGTACGGTTTCGTCGTACCCGAGATCAAGGTCAGCGACGATATCGCCATCCCGGACAAGTCCTACCAGATCCGCATCCATGGCACGACGGTCGCCGCAAGCACGCTGCGTGTCGGTGAAGTGCTCGTCATTACCGGCAAGCGCCACAAGCCGTCGGTTCCTGGCGACGAGGTTCGCGAACCCGCCTTCGGCATGCCGGCGGTCTCCGTTCTGGAGCATTTCGTCGAAGATCTGAAGCGTGAGGGCTTCCACCCGATCGACAACATCTCGGCGCTGCTGACGCACGTGAGCGAAGTGATCCGCAACAATCTGCCGTCGCTTCTGTCGTTCAAGGATGTGAAGATCCTGATCGATCGCCTGGACCCGGAATACAAGAAGCTTGCCGACGAAATCTGCTCGTCTCACATGTCCTATTCCGGCCTGCAGGCCATCTTGAAACTGTTGCTGGCCGAGCGCGTTTCGATCCGCAACCTGCATCTCATTCTCGAAGCGGTGGCCGAACTCGCGCCGCATCTCAAGAAGGCCGAGCAGATCGTCGAGCATGTGCGTGTGCGCATGGCGCAGCAGATTTGCGGCGATCTTTCCGACAACGGCGTGCTGCGTGTCGTCCGCATCGGTACCAAGTGGGACTTGATCTTCCAGCAGGCGCTCAAGCGCGACGCCAAGGGTGAAGTGATCGAATTCGATATCGATCCGCGCCATCTGGAAGAGTTCAGCAACGAGGCAAGCAAGGTTATCCGTGAATTCATGGACGAGGGACTGCCTTTTGTACTTGTGACCCTGCCCGAAACGCGCTCCTATGTCCGCATGATCACCGAACGCCTGTTCTCGACGCTTCCGGTGCTCTCCCATGTCGAGTTGGCAAAAGGCACGGAAATCAAGATACTCGGTTCGATTTCATGATCCCCGATCCCCAGGGCGCCATAATGGCGCTTTTCCTGGCATTCTGCCGAATAGGTGGATGCGTGATGGTTATGCCAGGGTTCTCGTCGGCGCGTCTGCCGATGCAGATCAGGCTTTTTCTGGCGCTGGCGTTATCGCTGGCGCTTTTGCCTTTGTTCTGGGATATCCTCTATCCGCCCGCCTCGGCCGCCCCCGAAGTCTTCATCGTGACGATCTTCTCCGAGACGATGACGGGCGTCATCTTCGGTCTCGTCGCACGTATCTATGTTCTCGGTATCCAGTTTGCGGGTGCGATAATCGGCATGGCCATTTCGTTCAATGCCACGCCTTCGGGAGACATATTCGAAGACAGTTCCGACAACTCGCTGACCAGTCTTCTGGCAACGGGCGCGCTTCTCATCCTTTTTGTTCTGGATTTCCACCATTACATGATCAAGGAGCTGGCCGAATCCTATCAGAGCATTCCGGTGGGCTCGTTGATCGGTTCGCAACGCTCGCTGGTCAGCCTGACGGACACGCTCTCCGCGTCTTTCATGATCATGCTGAGGCTGGCGAGCCCCTTCATCCTTTATGGTCTGCTGTTCAACGTGGTCGTTGGCCTCATCAACAAGCTGGCGCCGCAAATCCCTCTCTACTTCATTTCCACGCCTTTCGCGCTGGCAGGCGGTATCCTGCTGATTTATTTCGGCATAGCGGCAATTCTCGACCAGTTTGCCGATGGCTTCTTCGTCATCTTCGGCAATCTATAGGAGCGGACAATGGCGGATATGGACAGATCCAAGAAGCTCAAGCGTCTCGTCAGCGTCCAGCGGCATATGGAGAAGATGATCGAAAACGAGCTTTCGATTATCGTTCGCCAGCGCGAGGAAGTGAACACAGCAATGGAATTGACGGCGAATGTCATGACCTCGCTCGACCCGATCCATCGCGGTCTTTCGCGCCATTATCTGGGCCGTTTCTCGCGGCTGGCAACGGAAGAAAAGCAGCTTATGGCGGCCCGCCGCTCTCAGGAAGCGCGCTTGGCAAAGGAACGCAGCAAGGGAGACCGGCTTGATGAGCGCCGCAAGGAGGCCCTGGAACAGGAGCAGCGTGCTCGCGAGGACGATGCCGTTATCAACTTGCTTGAGATGATGATCACATTGAAGGACACCAGCTTCCAGCAAGGTTAAGGTGGCAACATTCCCCTCGATTTTACAGCGTCGTGCGCCATTCATCGGTTCAGGCAAGACGCTGTGACACTGAGGTCTGCGCATCGCAAGCCCGGAAATCGAAGTCGATTTCCGGTCGGCGCGCAAGCAAGAGGGAAACGACGTGGCCATATCTCCTTCCAGCGATCTTGTCCTCGACGTAGTCAAGGCAGCCGATCCGAACAGCATGTTGGCAGCGCGCGAAAAGCTGCGTTCTGTAAGTGCTGAACATCAGGCATCCGTGCTGACGGCCAGCAATGCCGGTTTTGCATCTGTGCTGGGCGCCGGTGCAAGCGATGCATCCAAGGCCGGTATCGGCAATATTCAGCACGCTACCGGCAAGGAGCCGATTCCGGAAGTTTACCGGAAGTTCGAATCGAGCGTCCTGACGACCTTCCTCAAGGACATGATGCCTTCCGACAGCGAAGCTGTTTACGGCAAGGGCTCTGCCGGCGAGTTCTGGAAGAGCATGATGGCCGAACAGATGGCGGATTCGGTTTCCAAGCGAGGCGGCATCGGCATCGCGGAACAGGTCTTTGCGCAGGCGCTGAACAAGCAGCGTCTTGAAGTGCCCAACAACACGACAGACGGAAACGACAAGGCCAAGGCTGTCAGCATGATTACGGATTTCGAACGCCGTACGCTGCTGTCGCCGGGCGCCATCAAAAAAACTGATAACGACGCGGCTTGATTGAAATGCCGAGGGAGAACGATTCCATGGAAGTGCTGAACAGCGAGTACCGCATCAAGGCGGTTCTCGGTCGTCTTGACGTGATCATCGAAAACGAAAACCAGCGGATCGGCACCGATCCCGAGTTCGATTTCAAGCTCTCGAATGCGCACAAGAGCCGCTGCCTTTACGAATTGACCATGCTTTTCCGCAACAGCGAGCGAAATGACATCACGGCGGCCCATCTGGAGCAGCTGCATGCGCTCAAGGCCAAGCTGAAGTTGAACGAACGCCGCGTGGAAGCTCATATGCGTGCTGTACGCGCCGTTGCGGAACTTCTGAAGAATGCCGTTCGCAGTGCTGACGACGACGGCACCTATTCCCAGGAACAGTTCCTCGTTCGGGCCGATAGATGATCAAGATTGTCCTGATCGGCGTCTGGGTATGCATAATCTCGCTTGGCGGGGTATATGCGGCTGTGACCTTGTCGGCGAAATCCGGCGTAGAAGTTGCCAAACCCGTTATTCCCCCGGCTTATGTGGCAGGTGAAACCCTGAGCATTCCCGTGGTGACGGAAGGAGCTGTGACCGGCTACTTCCTCACCAAGGTCTCGGTGATGATCGATCAGGAGAAGGCTGCAAACACGCATATCCCGATCGCGCCCTACATCACGGATGAGCTCTACACCGTCCTGGTGGGTAACAAGATGATCGACCTGCCAAAGGTGGGTGACCTGAATGTCGAGGGTCTGAGAGCCAAGATCAAGGACGACCTCAACGCGCGAGCCGGGGATGCATTGGTGACCGCGGTGATTTTCGAACAGCTCGATTACCTCTCCAAGGCGGACCTTGCCGGGAAGTCGAACCAGAAGATGGCTTCCAAGAAAATCATTGCGCCGGAGCCTGCTCCTGCCAGCACAGCGGGCGGTGCGGCTGCGCCGGCGCAATCGCACTAGAGCGCACCGCACTTTGTTTCTTGTTTCCAGGCATGTCTTTCCCCGCAAATTCCGGGATCATTTCGAGAGACATGCTCTGGCGGGTTCGGGAATTTAGGGAGGCACAGTGCCGAAACCAGTTCTGATCGTCGGCGCCGGTCTGTCCGGTGCCGTCATCGGCCGCGAGCTGGCAGAGGCCGGTCACGTCGTCCACATCATCGATCGGCGTTCCCACATCGCTGGCAATTGCCACACTGCGCGGGACGAAGCGTCCGGCGTGATGGTCCATGTCTACGGGCCGCATATCTTCCACACCAATGACGATGAGGTGTGGCGTTACGTCAACCGGCACATGACGTTCATGCCCTATGTGAACAGGGTGAAGACGACGAGCGCAGGGCAGGTCTATTCGCTGCCCGTCAACCTGCACACGATCAACCAGTTCTTTGGCAGGACCTTCAGGCCGGATGAGGCGCGCGACTTCATTCAATCACAGTCTGACCCGTCGATCGGTGAACCGGTGACATTCGAGGATCAGGCACTCAAATTCGTCGGACGCGAACTCTACGAAGCGTTTTTTGAAGGATACACGCGCAAGCAGTGGGGATGCTCGCCTGCGGATCTGCCTGCCAGCATCCTCAAACGACTGCCGGTGCGGTTCAGCTACGACGACAACTACTTTTCGCATCTCTATCAGGGCATGCCGGAGCACGGTTATACCGAGATGGTCGCGCGTATCTTGTCGCACGACAACATCTCCATAGAACTGGAGCGGAATTTCGTCCGCAGCGATGCCGGCGATTTCTCACACGTGTTTTATTCCGGGCCGCTCGACGGTTACTTCGACTACGAGCTCGGCCGGCTTGGATACCGCACCCTTGATTTCGAGGAGTTTCAATACGACGGTGATTATCAGGGTTGCGCGGTGATGAATTACGCAGATGCCGATGTCCGTTACACACGGGTTACCGAGCATAAGCATTTCGCTCCCTGGGAAAGCCACGAACGGAGCGTATGTTACCGGGAGTATTCGCGGGAATGCGGTCCGGATGATGAGCCATATTATCCGATAAGGCTGAGTGGCGAGCAGGCGCTGCTGGCGCAATACGTGGCGCGTGCTCGCTTCGAGCAAGGCGTCACCTTTGTCGGCCGCCTCGGCACATACCGTTATCTCGATATGGATGTGACGATCCGTGAGGCGCTTGATGCCGCCCGATCCTGTATCCGCGCATTCGCGGACGGCTCACCACTCCCCGCGTTCAATATCGAGCCGTAGAAATGGTGCCTCTTTACCGTGTCGGGGTGGATGAGTAACAAACATATCCGCAACCAAAAGTAGTTTTTTGATCGCGGATTTTCTCCCGTCACGAGTCCGGCGATAATGAGGCGTGTCAAACGGAGTCTCGTTGGCATCAATCATTCTAGCGCGATATCCACCGAAAAAATTGTGCCTGTTTTGGTTTGTACCACTACATCTAGTGCAAATCGGAGAGGTGTGGTTAATCAATTATTAATTAGTCCCCACAAGTTCCTATAATTGTGGCTGACTCTCACGATTCGTACTCATGCCTCAGCACATGAACGCTGCTGATTCGGAGATGGGTGAATGATCGTCGTGGTTGATGAGCGAGAGCTCGTAACGGAAGGTTACACATCCCTGTTCGGCCGCGAGGGCATCCCCTCGGCAGGCTTCGATCCCGTCGAGTTCGGTGAGTGGGTCAACTCCGCAGCCGATGCCGATATCCGCGCCATCGAAGCCTTCCTCATCGGCCAGACCAAGAACGCCTGCGATCTGCCACGCGCCATCCGCGATCGCTCCACCGCACCGGTCATCGCCGTTTCCGATCAGCCGTCGCTCGATGCGACGCTGGCGCTGTTCGATGCCGGCGTCGACGACGTCGTCCGCAAGCCGGTTCATCCGCGCGAGATCCTGGCGCGCGCCGCTGCCATCCGTCGCCGCCTGACTGCCATCGCCAATTATACGGATATCGGTTCGATCCGCGTCTATTCCGACGGTCGCGATCCTGAGATTGGCGGTGAAGTCTTCCCGCTGCCGCGCCGCGAGCGCCGCATTCTCGAATATCTGGTCGCCAATCGCGGCCGGCGTGTTTCCAAGGCGCAGATCTTCTCGGCCATCTACGGCATCTTCGACGAGGACGTCGAGGAAAACGTCGTCGAGAGCCATATCAGCAAATTGCGCAAGAAGCTCCGCAAGAAGCTCGGAACCGACCCGATCGATTCAAAGCGCTTCCTCGGGTATTGCATCGACTGGAATTGAAAAATGTAAGGGGCGATCAGGATCGCCCCTTTTTTGTTTTCCGGCCGGCAATGATTGTTCGGCCTTTCCGATTGTTTCGACTGCCGGTTTTCCATCGACCCGTTGGGCATCCCGCCGTCGAAAAATGTTTTTCAAATTTTCCATCCATCCTTTTCAGACAGCTTCACGCAAGGACCGGCACCTAATGTGGAGCAACTATCACAGCGAGGATTCGAAATGAGCATTTTTGGAACCATGAAGACCGCCGTTTCGGGCATGAATGCTCAGGCTAACCGCCTGGGGACGGTCGGTGACAATATCGCGAACTCGAGCACGACAGCCTACAAGGGCGCTTCAACCTCGTTTTCGTCACTGGTTCTTCCATCCACTTCCGGCAACTACAACTCCGGCGGCGTGGAGACGAAAGTTTCCTACTCCGTTTCGGAACAGGGGGCCTTGGAATACACCACGTCCGGATCTGATCTCGCGATCCAGGGTGAAGGTTTCTTCATCGTCCAGGATACCGCTGGAAACATTTTCCTGACGCGTGCGGGTTCATTTACTCCCGATGAAAACGGCTATCTCGTGAACGACGCCGGCTACATGCTTATGGGTTACGACGCCGATGGAGGTACGCCGACCACTGTCGTCAATTCCTATGACGGGCTGGTGCCGGTCAAGGCTTCCAACTCGAGCATCACGGCTGTTGCAACGACCAACGGCTCGCTCACCGGCAACCTCAACAAGTCGGCGGATCCCGTCGCTGCCGGCAGCTGGGCAAGCGATAACGGTGCGACTACCGATGTCGACATGGACAGCATGCTGAAGACCTCGGTGACGACCTATGACGAATATGGTGCAGCTGTAACCTACGATTTCTACTTCACCAAGACGGCCGATAACTCTTGGGAAGTCGCAGTTTACAATGCTGCCGATAAGAGCACGACCGGCAGCGGCAGCTTCCCGTATTCCGGCACAGCTGTGACCGCCGATCTGGTGTTCGATTCGAAGGGTCTGGTCAGCGTTGACGGCGCGACCTCGCCGCTGTCGATCACCGTTGGTGGCATTGACTTCGACCTTTCCGGCATGAACCAGCTTTCCAGCGATTCGGTAATCTCCAAGGGTAGCGCCAACGGTAGTCCGGCCGAGTCTATGACCGGTATCGAGATCGATTCGGATGGCACGGTTTACGCCACCTACGCCAAGAGCGATCCGAAAGCCCTCTACCAGATTGCGATGGCGACGGTTCAGAGCCCGGACAATCTCAAGCTCTATTCGGGCAACGTATATAAGCCGACCGCAGACTCTGGTGTTGTCACCATCGGCTTTGCCGGCACCACCGGCTTCGGCGAGATCGTTTCCGGTGCCCTGGAAACATCCAACGTCGACCTCGCAAGCGAACTGACGGAAATGATCGAATCGCAGCGTAGCTACACGGCGAATTCCAAGGTATTCCAGACCGGCTCTGACCTGATGGATGTTCTCATCAATCTCGCCCGTTAAGGCGTAGGAGCCAGCTGAATGTCCATCGCATCCGCAATCAATACGACGAAATCGATCCTGAGCAACACCGCGACCCAGACGGCCACGGTGTCGACCAACACGTCCAATACGAACACTGAGGATTACAATCGTCGTACTGCGGTCACGACGACGAACCCCTATTCCGGTGCGACTACGGTCAAGCTGGAGCGTACCGAGGACGCGGCCCTTCTGAAGCAGACATTGTCGGCGATTGCAGACGATGCAGGTCAGCAGGCTTTGTTGAAAGGGCTCGTATCGCTCGATGCGGCGATGGGCGGAAGCGAATCTTCGGCGACGCCTTCGCAATATCTGGCGGCTCTTGTCGAGTCGCTTGATACTTATGCTACGTCACCGAGCGACGTAACATTGGCAGCGGCCGCAGTAGCGGCGGCTGGCGATCTTGCCAACTCCCTTAATCAGCAGACATCAGCTGTTCAGGGGCTTCGCGTCCAGGCGGATTCGGAGATTTCGACGACCGTTGATAAGTTGAACCAGCTCTTGAAGGATTTCGAGAAGGTCAACGACAAGGTCAAGGAAAAGATTGCGAGGGGCGAGGATGCCAACGATGCGCTCGACACCCGCGAAGGCCTTGTAAAGCAGATATCCGAGATCGTCGGCGTCACGAGCACCGTCCGTGATGGCAACGACATGGTGCTTTATACCAGCGGCGGCATCACCCTGTTCGAGACGGTGCCACGCGAGGTAACCTTCGATGCCAGTGCGGTTTTGTCTGCGGACGGACCGCCAGGCAACGCCGTCTATATCGATGGTGTCTCGCTTGCTCCGGGCAAGGGCAGTAGCACCAGCGCCAGCGGCTCGCTTCAGGCGCTGCTGCAGTTGCGCGACGAAGTCTACCCGACCTATCAGGATCAGTTGGACGAGATTGCCCGCGTTACGATGTCGGTCTTTGCCGAGTTGGACGGTGCAGGTGATGAAATCGCCGGCCTCTTCACCACCAAGGACGGATCGACTATCGATTTCAATAACCCGGATATCGTCTCCGGTCTGGCGGGGCTGATCACGGTCGATAGTGACGCGCAAGCCGATCCGACTAAGTTGAGGGACGGCAATATTTCCGGCGTAAAGCAGAATACCGAGAATGCCGCAGGCTTTTCGAAGCTCCTTTACGGCTATCTCGCAGGCTTCGAAGAGACCGTCGATTTCGACGGCGATGCCGGAACCACAACCCGTGCCACGCTTCTGGCTTATTCGACCGATTCCGTCGGCTGGGTTCAGGAATATCGAAGCAACGCCAGCTCGGCTGCAGAAAGCACCTCTGCCATGCAGATGCGGGCGAAGGAAGCCTATGCCAATGCCACAGGCGTCAACCTCGACGAGGAGCTTATTCTCCTGTTGGACATCGAGCAGTCCTACAAGGCGGCCACGAAGCTGCTTTCGACGATTGACGAAATGCTCAGCTCACTAATGCAGGCGGCTAGCTAGTCATGAAAACAACGTCTATCTCATCTCTCGCCATTAGTCAGTCTATGCAATCGACCGTCTCCACTGCGATGACGGAGATTACAAAGCTGCAGGATGAGGCGGTTACCGGTACCTATTCCGATGTCGGGCTGGAACTTGGAACCCGTACCTCGACAAGCCTGGATTATTCGCGTGAAAGCAGCCGCCTCCAGTCGGTCATCGATGCGAACTCCTTCGCCGAGACGAGAATGGAAGGGTCGCAGCTTGCGCTGACCAACATCTCGGATGCAGGGCAGACACTGCTGGATGCCTTGACGGCGCTCAGTGGCAATTCCGATGTAAACAGCCTCAAGGTTTCCGCCGACAGCGCAATGTCGGTGCTGGAGAATTTCGTCAGCTACGCGAACACTGCAGTTAACGGCGAATACCTCTTTTCCGGCATATCGACGGATGTGCAGACTTTCGACGATGATTTCATCGCCAACGTGACGGATGACTTCAATACGGCGTTCACCAACTTCAGAACGGCAAACGGTATCGCCTCGGCCGGTGATGTGACCGCCGGCCAGATGACCCAGTTTCTGTCCGATTATGAGACATCTTTCAGCTGGGCGTCCTGGACCAACGCGTCTGACACCGTAATGACGACGCGCATAAGTTCTTCGGAAACCGTAGCGACATCAACCAGCGCCAATTCCGAAGGTTTCAAGAACCTTGTCCTCGCTTCTGTGGTAGCGTCGCAGCTATCGAACGCCGGCCTGGGAAGCGGAGCCTTGTCCGTGGTTAGCCAGAAGGCAACGCAATATGCCGGCACCGCAATTTCCGGCGTGACTGCTCAGCAGTCAGCACTTGGTTTGTCGCAAGAGCGTATCGACAAAGCGAACACTTATATGAGCAACCAGATCAAGATCATCGATACGCAGCTGACGGGCTTAGTGGGTGTGGATACGGAGGAGGCCTCTGTGCGGTTGTCGACACTGCTGAACCAGGTTGAAACCTCTTACTCGATCACATCTCGAATCCTGGGCATGAGCCTCGCTGATTATCTCTAGTCATCGGCATGTATGTCCGATGCCCGCTCTACCATGAAGGGTAATTGAATGTTTCAGTTTTCATACGCGGAGATCATGGAGGATGATCTCACTGTCGCCCGCGAACGAGAACGCCAGATCCTGACAAGATCGATCGAACTTTTGGAAGTGGCCAAGCAGAGCGCCAAATACGACAAGGATTCGATCGAAGCTGTCTACTACACGAGACGGGTATGGATCAGGTTGATCGAGGATCTGCGGAGCGCCGACAATCAGCTTAGTGTGGAAGTCAGAGCCAATCTAATATCGATCGCAATATGGATACTGAAGGAGTTGGAAAACATTCGCCGACGAACGTCTACCAACTACCAGGGTATCATCGACATAACCATCATCATTCGGGATGGACTTAAATGAAAAGTACGCTACGCCTTTCGCTGAAATCCGGGGAAAAGATCTTCGTTAACGGTGCCGTCCTGCGGGTGGACCGGAAGGTTTCGATCGAATTCCTCAACGACGTGACGTTCTTGCTGGAAAACCATGTTCTTCAGCCCGAGCAGACCACGACGCCACTTCGGCAGCTCTACTTCATCGCCCAGATGATGCTGATCAACCCGGAAGGCAAAGAGCACTCCATGGCGCTCTTCCGCAAGTCGATTACCATGCTGGTGGCCTGCTTCCAGAACGAGGAAGTTCGTGCTGAACTGAAGCGGATCGACACCATGGTATCCTCGGGTCGTCCCTTTGACGCACTGAAGGCCATCCGTGCCCTTTATCCTGTCGAGGAAGCCATTCTCAACAAGAACGAGATCACGCCCGCAGCCGTTATGGAACTGCGAAAGGAAATTGCGCTATGGTGACCGTTACTTCCGCAACGTCGACGACATCGACGGCGTCCACCTCGACATCTGCCTCGGCCACGGCTTCGGCCGCGGCATCGCTGGATTACAACAGCTTTCTCAAGCTGCTGATCACGCAGATGCAGAACCAGGATCCGACCGATCCCATGGATGCGACCGAGCAGGTTTCCCAGCTCGCGACATTCTCGCAGGTTGAGCAGACGATCAAGACGAACTCCAATCTGGAGAGCCTGATCAGCCAGTCCAACCTGTCGAACGCGTCGAACTATATCGGCAAGACGATCACCAGCGCAGATGGCAAGACCACAGGCGTTGTCGCTTCGGTCGAAGTGACGTCCGATGGTCTCACGGCCAAGACGACGGATGGCAAGGAAATCAGCATTGGAGAGGGCATAACGATCTCCACCGCGAAAACCACGACGACAACCGAAACTTCCGCTTAAACTAAGCGCACGAATCCCTTAGAGCTGGGACGGTCGATTTGCGACGACCGTGCGGCCGTCCAGGCGCCTATGAAGGGTAGAATGTCATGAATGAGGCCGATGCGCTCGATATTATGCGCAACGCCATCTGGACGATCCTGGTCGCTGCAGGACCGGCTGTTCTTGCAGGCATGATTGTAGGCGTGACCATCGCCCTGATCCAGGCCTTGACTCAGGTGCAGGAAATGACGCTCACCTTCGTGCCCAAGATCGTTGCCGTCATGGTCGTTATCGGCCTTTCGGCGTCTTTTATGGGCGCACAGATTGCCTTGTTTGCGGATCTGGTTTTCTCACGCGTACAGAGCGGTTTTTGAAGCCTGCGGGCTTGCACCTTATCTGTCTTCCTTTTTTTCGACGGTCATCTTAACGTCTTGTCTGTGGCGCTGCATCGCGCCCGTGAGGTTCGCAATTCGGACCGGGTTTGCTGTGGCTGCCTCGTGCCGGCACGTTGCGCTAAAAAGTGGATACTCAATCATATTTCTCTGTGGCTGTAGCAATGCTTCAGCTTCGCACAAGTCGGCCCCCCTACAGCTTCTGATATGACCAGCATGAAAAGCTGGTTGCAGCTCGCCATTCCAGGGAGGAGGGGGCGGCGAGAATTTGTTTCCTCGCATTGTTCGCCATACCGCGGAAGCCATTCCCGGGTTTGTTTTAGGCATTTGATCCAGCGTCAAGGCTCCACACATGACTACGACCATTTCCTCGCTCAGCGTTACCCAGATCAGGTCGCTTTCGACGGCGGCAGTTGCGGCGTGGACGACGGAGGACGTGGCGTCGCTGTCCACGGCCCAGATCAAGGCCCTATCTTCTGAACAGATTTCGGCGATGGACACGGAAGACATCGAAACGATGGATTCCCGTCAGTTGAGCGCCATCGCGACAAACGCGATCGTCGGCCTGACGATGGATCAGCTTGCCGTGCTCAGCAAGGTCGCTATCGAAAGCCTGAGCACAGGACAGGTTGCAGCGCTCACCACGGCGCAGCTGCTGGCGCTGTCCACGGATCAGGCCGAAGCACTGACGTCGTCGCAAGTCGGTTCATTGACGTCCGCACAGCTTGCGGCCTTGACGCCGGCCGATCTCGCGACCTTCTCGACGGCAGACATGGCAGCCATCAATCCGGCCGCGATCGGAGGCCTTACCACCAAAGTCATGGCGTCGTTGTCGACGGCGCAGGTCGCTGCGCTTTCCACCGGCTCGATTTCCAGACTGACGACCGACCAGATCGTGGCCTTGTCCACCGGACAGGTTGCGGCTTTGACGACTGCACAGGTCGGGGCTCTCAAGTCCCAGCAGGTCGCGGTTCTTGGAACCAACGATATCGCCGCGCTGTCGACCGAAAGCGTCGCAGCACTCAGCAACGGCGCGGCTCCCGGCCTGTCGTCGGCCCAGATCTCGGCCCTCTCATCGGCGCAGCTCGCCGCCGCCAACACGGCGCTCATTGCAAGCCTGACATCGACGCAGATCTCGGCACTGTCTACGGCTCAGGTCGCGGCCTTGACGTCAGCTCAGATTGGCGCGTTGAAAGTGCTGCAGGTTGCGGCGCTTAGCACAGCGATGGTCGGTGCTCTCACAACGATGCAGATCGCCTCCCTCAGCACCGGAAGCGTTTCCAGTCTGAGCACTGACCAGATCAATGCGCTGTCGGCGACACAGATTGCAGCATTGACGACGGCGCAGATGTCGGCGTTCAAGGCAACGCAGATCGTTGCCTTTTCGACGGGTGACATTGCAGGCCTGACGACAGCGCAGATTGCGGCCTTAGGCACGAAGTCCATTCTCGGTCTGACGACGGATCAGGTTGCGGCACTATCCACCAGCCAGGTTCAGGCACTGACTTCGACCCAGATCAGGGTCCTGTCATCGGATCAGGTCTCGGCTCTCGGTGCGGATGATATTGCAACCTTCTCTACCGATGAAATGGCGGCACTCAGCAACAAGGCTGTGGCCGGCCTCTCGACCGCAGTCATGGCATCGCTGGCGCCCGCTCAGGTCGCATCGCTAAGCACCAGCGCCGTGGCGGCTTTGTCTACGGATCAGTTTGACGCATTGAACACCGCCCAGATCGCGGCCCTGACGAACCTGCAGGTTGCCGTGCTGACATCGGCCCAGCTTGCCGTGTTGAATTCGGCAGACTTTGCGGCCTTCTCGACCGCCAATATTGCAGCTCTTACCAGCCGCAGCATTTCGGGTCTCAGCACCAGTGCCATGGCATCTCTGTCGACCGCACAGGTCGCGGCCTTGAGCGCGGCCGCCGTAGCAAAGCTCTCGTCTGATCAGCTGGAAGTTCTGTCGGTAGCGCAGGCCGAGGCACTTACGTCCGCGCAAGTAAAGGTAATGACGTCCGCGCAACTGGCAATGCTGACGCCGCAGCAGCTTGCCAAATTCTCTACCGACGACATGGCGGCGATCACGAGTGCTGCGATTTCCGGCCTCAAGGCAAACGTTATCTCGTCTCTTACGACCGACCAGATTGCTGCCCTGACGGCAAGTGCTGTCAGTGGATTGACGACGGAACAGCTCGATGGCCTGTCGTCGAAGCAGGTCAAGGTGCTGACGACCGAACAGGTTGCCGCGTTGAGAACTTCGCAGATTGGTGCGCTTGGATCGGAAGGCATCGCTGTCTTTTCGACAGCCCAGATTGCTGCCTTGTCGGCCGGTGCCGTGTCGCGACTGACCGTTGCCCAGGTTGCGGCTTTGAGTGTGGTCCAGGCCGAAGCGCTCACGACGGCGCAGGTAAAGGCCTTGACCTCCGACCAGGTCGCGGCGCTGGACCCAGAGGATCTGGCGACGTTCTCGACTGCGGAAATAGCCGCACTCACGACAGGTGTCATTCAAGGCATAAGCACTGCGAGCCTGCAGGCCTTGTCTACGGCCCAGATTGCAGCCCTCACGACGGTCGCCATCGCCAAGATGAGTTCGGAACAGATGGCTGCCTTGAGCGCAGACAAGGTTGCCGCACTCACCACCGCTCAGATCGCCGCCTTGTCTTCCTCGCAGCTCGGGGCGATCGACACGGAAAGCCTGCTTGCTCTGTCTGCCAAGTCCTTCGCGGCGATCACCTCTGCCGCTATCGCAGGCCTGTCGACGGGCACGATCACGGCCTTGTCGAAGGCGCAGGTTGCCGCGCTGAGTACGGCGGCAGTCGCCGCCATGTCCACTGCCCAGGTCGGGGTATTGTCCAGCGGTCAGGCATCGGCTTTGACCACCACACAGATCAAGGCGCTGACATCCAAGCAGATCGGGGCATTGCCGACCGAAACGCTGGTATCGCTTTCCAGCGGTCAGATCGCATCGTTGAATACGGCTGCGTTTGCCGCTCTCTCGACCGATCAGATTGCTTCTCTGACGTCGCTTCAGCTTGCAGCTCTTTCCACGGCCCAAGTCGCGGCTCTGACTTCGCTCCAGGTCGGCGCACTTTCGTCGGAGGCTGTCGCGGCCTTCTCTGCAGCCCGGCTTTCCGTGCTTAATTCCGGCGCCGTCGCCGCCTTGTCCACGGACGTGATCGCAGCCCTTTCCACGGCACAGGTCGCCGCTCTCAGCACCGCGGGTATCGTCAGCCTTACGACGGACCAGATCGCTGCTCTTTCGACGGCGCAAGTGGATGCGTTGTCGACGCTGCAGATAGGCGTTCTGAAGTCATCACAGCTCGCAGCATTGAGCACTGCGGACCTCGCGACCTTCTCGAAAGCCGATATCGCGGCGATCGGTGCGAAGGCGATAGCGGGCCTGAGCAGCAGCGCGCTTGCTTCATTGACGAGCGATCAGCTCGGTGGGCTCGGTGTAACGGCGATCGCCAATCTGACGAGCGACCAGATCGAAGCGCTCAGCTCGGCCCAGATCAACGCCCTGTCGACCAAGCAGGTCGCCGCCCTGACCTCGGCACAGGTGGCGGCGTTGACTGTCGCCGCAATCGGGCAGTTTGATGCCGAAAAAATTGCGGCGCTGAGCACAGCCGGCCTGAAGGGGTTGAGCGAGGACCAGATTACCGCGCTGTCGACGGCCCAGATTGCGGCATTGTCTACTCTCCAGATGGCGACGCTGAGTTCGCTGCAGATCGGCGCCTTTGGCACGAATGATATCGCTGTACTCTCTGGGGCGCAGATTGCGGCGCTGAGCACTGCCGGCGTGGCGGGTCTGTCAACAAGACAGGTGGCAGCTCTTTCTATAGCGCAGGTCGATGCTCTGACCGCGACACAGATAGCTGTTCTGAATCTCGACCAGATCGAGGCTCTTAATTCAGCCGATATAGCCACTTTCTCAACGAAAGAGATGGCTGCAATCAGTTCTGCCGCCATCTCCGGATTGTCGACGACGGTCTTGGCTTCCTTGTCTACCGCCCAGATTGCTGCGCTCAGTGCCAGCGGCATTACCGGTTTGACCACGGGGCAGATCTCGGCTCTTCTGTCGAGCCAGGTGTCGTCAATGACGACGAAACAGATCGCGTCGCTGAGCGCCACTCAGGTGGCCGCCCTTGGGACGGACGACATCGCGGCCATGTCCACCGCCCAGGTTTCGTCGCTCAGCACGGCGGGCATTTCTGGGCTGACGACGACGCAGGTTGCAGCACTTTCCACCGCTCACGCAGGAGCCTTGACCAGTGTTCAGGTTGCTGCCCTGAGTTCCGCCCAGATTGCTGTCATCGGAACGGAAAACATCAGGACATTCTCCACGTCTGATGTTGCAGCCATCCATACGGATGCGATTTCCAGCCTGACGACGGACGCGATCGCCGCGCTTTTGACGAGCCAGATCGCCTCTCTGACTACCGGCGCCATCGCGTCGCTCACAACAAAGCAGTTTGCAGCGCTCAGCACGGGCCAGATTGCCGCTCTATCGAGCAGGCAAGTTGGCGCTCTCACGTCACAGCAGATCGCAACCCTTGACTCAAAGGAACTTGACGCGCTGTCGAGTTCTGCGCTTTCCGCGATCAGCTCCAGTGCAATAGCAGGCCTGTCGACCGATACGCTTGCATCCCTGTCGACCGAAACGTTCGCCGGCCTTGGCACTTCGGCTATCGCCGGTCTCACCACCAGGCAGATTGCCGCGCTGAGCACCGACAAGATTGGCGCTTTGACGACCCGTCAGATGGGAGCGCTGAATTCTTATCAGGTCGCAGCATTGTCGAGCGACGCTCTCCCAGTTCTGACGACAGACCAGATCGCCGCCTTGAGCACCGCAGGTATTTCGGGGCTTTCCTCGGGTCAGATAGAGGCGCTGACAACTGTCCAGACAGAAGCGCTGACCGCCACGCAGGTGGCCTCAATGACCTCCAAACAGGTCGCGGCACTTGGCGCCGATGATCTTGCCTTGTTTGCGACCAGGGAAATCGCTGCCCTGAGTTCCAGCGCCGTTGCCGGATTGTCTGCCGCGACGCTTGCATCTCTTACCAACGATCTCGTTGCCGCCTTCAGCACGGCTGCAATTACCAGCCTGTCGACGAGCCAGATGGCTGCATTCTCGACTACGCAGCTTGCGGCGATGACGACCAGCCAGGTCAGTGCACTGAATTCAAAACAGCTTGAAGCACTGGGGACGAAATATATCGCCTCCCTCTCTACGGAAGAGATCGCGGCTCTCAGTTCGGCTGTCATTGCCGGTCTTTCGACTGCACAGATCGCCACGCTTTCGACCGCGCAGGCCGAAGCGCTGACGAGTTCACAGATTGCGGTCCTGAATTCCAACCAGATCGCCGCGCTTGGCAGTGACGACCTGGCCCTTTTCACGACCCGGGAGATTGCTTCGCTAAGCGCGAGCGCGATTGCCGGCCTCTCGACAGACGTCCTTGCATCGCTAACGACCGACAAGATCGAGGCGCTCAGCTTCTCGAATATTGCAGCGCTTTCCACCGCCCAGGTGGCCGCTCTCGGCAGCAACCAGTTGGAGGCCCTCACAACCGCTCAGATCGGCCATCTGTCATCGAGGCAGATCGGCGCGCTCGGTGCGGCCGGCATATCGGTGCTCTCCACCGGTCAGATCGCCGCCATGGCAACGGCCGGACTGGCCGGCCTGACCTCGGCCCAGGTGAATGCGATGTCGACCAGCCAGGTCGAGGCACTGACGAGCACGCAAATTGCGGTTCTGACCTCGGCGCAGGTCGCGGCCCTCGGCACCGACGATCTGGCAGTCTTCTCGACAAAGGAACTTGCGGTTCTCGGCTCAAGCGCCATTGCCGGCCTGTCCACCGCTGTGCTTGCAGCACTCTCGACCGAGCAGATCGCGTCGCTGAGCTCTGCCGCAATCGGCCAGCTTACCACCAGCCAGGTCGCGGCGTTGAGCACCGCGCAGATCGATGCCCTGACAACGGCCCAGTTCGGTGCCCTCGGTTCCAAGCAGATCGCGGTCCTCGGTACCGATGCAATCGCAGGCCTCTCGACCGATCAGATTGCAGCGTTCGGCACGGCCGGTATTGCGGGGCTGACGGCTGCCCAGATTTCGGCGCTTACCACCAGCCAGGTCGAAGCCCTGACGTCGACGCAGATCGGCGCACTCAACTCGGCGCAGGTGGCGGCTTTCGGCACCGACGACCTTGAAGTCTTCTCGACTGCCGATATTGCTGCCCTGAGTTCCAGCGGCGTGGCGGGATTGACGACCACTGTTCTTGCTGCGCTCTCGACTGAACAGATCGCGCATCTGAGCGCTGCGGGCATTGCCGGTCTCACCAGCAGCCAGATTGCCGCGCTTACGACGGTTCAGGCGGAAGCGTTGACGACGACCCAGATCGCAGCGCTCAACTCCAGGCAGATATCCGCACTCGGCCTTGACGATCTTGCAACCTTCACGACCGACGAGATTGCAGCCATCAGTTCTATGGCCATCTCGGGTCTGTCGACCGCTACCGTTGCCGCGCTGACGACGGAGCAGATCGCGGCCCTCGGAACGGCAGCCATTGCGGGGCTCACAACCGGCCAGATCGCAGCACTGAGCCTGAACCAGCTCGAGACCCTATCAACGGCTCAGGTCGGCGTTCTCTCGTCGAGCCAGGTGGCCGTGCTGACAACTGTCGAAATCGCGGCTCTGACAACGGCGCAGATCGCGGCACTCAGCACATCCGGCATCGCAGGTCTGACGAGCGGACAGGCCAGTGCATTGACACTGGACCAGATTTCCGCGCTGTCGACGACACAGATCGCGGCGCTGACATCGACAGCCATATCGGGACTGACCGCGGAGGATCTGGAGTCCTTCTCGACCGAAAAGCTTGCCGCGATATCGTCCACAGCGATTGCCGGCCTATCGACGAGCTTCATCGCGGCTCTTTCCACGCAGGAGCTCGCAGCGCTCGGGACCGCCGGTATCTCAGGTCTGACCAGCGCCCAGGTCGATGCATTGACGGCAGAACATCTCGACTCGCTGTCGACGGCGCAAATTGCGGCCTTCAGCTCGGCAGGCCTTTCCGGCCTCACCACGGAGGACATGGCCGCATTCTCGACTGCGGATCTCGCAGCCATTGGCACCGCCGCAATCAAAGGCCTGTCCACCGCGATCATCGCATCGTTGACGACGGAGCAGATCGGCGCGCTGTCTGCCAGCCAGGTCGGGGGTCTGAACTACAATCAAATCGTCGCCCTCTCCACCGCCCAGGTCGCAGAGCTGACTACAGCGCAGATCGGCGCGCTCAACGCGCTGCAGGCAGCAGCGCTGGGTACTGACGATATCGCTGTCTTCACGACGGGCGAGATTGCTGCGCTGAACACGGGTGCGATCTCTGGTCTCACCTCCTCGGTCATCTCGTCGCTCACCACGGCGCAGGCGCAAGCCCTGACCCCGACCCAGGTCAACTCCCTGACCTCGTCTCAGCTCGCCGCCCTGTCCAATGATGGATTGGCCACGTTCTCGACCGACGATATTGCAGCCTTCAACAGCGCCGCTCTCCCCGGCCTGTCGACGGAAAGCATCGTGGCCATGTCGAGCGCACAGCGTGACACGCTGATCGAGACCCATATGGCAGCACTGAGCCCGGCTCAGGTATCGGCAATTATCTCGCTTTATCTGGCAGCGTAAGGATGCTGTCGGGAAGGCTGGTATAAACGAGAACCACCGCTCTCAATGAGCGGTGGTTTGTTTCTATCTACCGGTCTGCTCTGGTCCAGAGACGGTTGTCAGCCTCTATCGGCGACTGGTCGTCCCAATCGGCAAGCCTTTCGCGGTAATGTCGCCGGTAGTCGCCATCGTCGCAATAGTCGACATGGGCCTGAACGAGATCTGCGCCGATCTCGTAATAGATTTCCATGTTGCGCAGGTCCGGCACCGGCGTCTCGCCGCGTTCGCACTCCCCCTGCATTTCCCAGAAGATCTCTTCCAGCCTGCGGGCGAGGCCTGGAATGTCGCGAAGCACGCTGGTCTCGCGCTTGGCGGCAAGCTGGTCCCGGATTGCCTTCAGGCTGGCCGGGTTCTTCGCATAACCGATTGCCTTCGCCACATAGTTTTCCGGATCGCTGCACAGCAACTCGGGCACGCCCGCGGCATGCACGATGCTGTGGCAGAAACGGGCGGCAAAGCTGCGGCCCGGGAATGTCAGTACCGGTAGGCCCATCGTCAGGGCATCGGCTCCGGTGGAATGCGCGCCGTAAGGAAACGTATCGAGGAACAGGTCGGCGACGGTGATACGCGCCAGATGCTGCGCATTCGGCGCCTTGGGCGCAAAGATGATCCGGTCGCTGGTGATGCCGGCCTTCTCCGCACTTTCGCGCAGTCGCTGGTCCACCTTGTCGCCGCCGGTCAAAAGCCAGAGCACGCTGTCCGGCGCCTCGCGCAGGATCTGCACCCAGTGTCCGAACGTTGTCTCGGTGATCTTCTGCATGCCGTTAAAGCACGCGAAGACGAACTTGTCCTTCGGCAGCCCGGCATCCGCGCGCGTCGGTTTGTCCGCGATGGCACGCTTCCGGTCGATCGGCTGGTTGCAGGCGATGCGGAAGACCTTTTCGGAATAATAGATCTCGTTATCCGCCGGAACGATATGCTCGTCGGCGATCATATATTGATGGAACGGACTGCCCATCGAACCCGGATAACCGCAGAAATTGACGATCACCGGAGCCGGCCGATAGGCGAAGATCTTTGTCCGCGCATGTTTGGTGTAACCGTTGACGTCGACGAGGATGTCGATCTCGTCATCGCCGATCAGCTTGGCAGCCTCTGCATCGCTCATCGTCGCGATATCGCGCCAGCAATCGACAGCCGCCTTCATCCGCGTCTGCGTTTCGTCGCGCAATACCGGATCGCCGCAATAATAGGCGTAGATCTCGACGCTTTCCTTGTCGTGCAGTTCGAGCATTTCCCGGAGCGCGAAGCCGACTGCATGGTCGCGCAGGTCGGAGGAAACGTAACCGATCCGCAGGCGTTCGCCGGTTCCCGTCTTCTGTTGCGGGATGCGGCGCTGCAGCTCCTTCGTCTCGACGCGCCCAACCAGCGACCTGTTGTAGCGGTAGGCCTTGGCAAGCTGGAACATCGGATCGTCCGAATAGCAGGCAAGCGTCAACGGCGACATGGCATCTATCATCTGCCGCTGCGTGGCATGGGTCGATGGCGTCAGCACCGGCCATTTGCATTGGCGCTGGCGAAGCGCGCTCCAGTGCTGTCCGGCCTCCGGCTTGTCGGGGCGCAGTTCTATCGCCTGCCACAGTGCAGTTTCGGCTTCCTCCAGAAGACCGGCATTTTCCATCACGCGGCCGATATGCTGCAGCGTCATCAGCCGATGGCTGACCCGGTCGGCGGTACTTTCGGCGGTGAGCGCGGTATAGGCCTGCCACTGCTGGATGGCCTGAACGGCAAGACCGCCGTCTTCAAGCGCGCGACCGAGATTGATATGGGCAGCGCCAAAAGCGGGATCGAGCTTCAGGCAGGCGCGCAAGGCGTTGATCGTCCCGGCAAGGTCGTTCAATTGCCTGAGCGTGACCGAATAGTTGAAATAGACGAGATGCAGGAATGGATTGCCATCGTTGAAGGCGATCCAGGCCTTGTATATTTCCGCCGCCTCGGCCTTCTGCCCGGCCGCACTTCGACTTTCCGCAACGGTGAAGAGATCGGTGAAGGCGAGCCGCTGGGTGCGCGCAAGTTCCAGAATTTCGGCGAGCGGGGCGTTGGGAGATAAGCTCATCTTGTCGACCTTGGCATCCATAAAGTTCTGCAATTTATGATGTAGGCAATAACGTCGCCGGCCTTGCCTGGACATGCGCCGGCATCATGCCGAACATCTTCGGTCTTATCGCTTCGCTGCAACCATCGGCAAGGCTGCGCAAATACGTGTCCCCATCGGATTCACAGGAGTCTGGCCGCTGCGCTAACCTGATACCTGGGCGATGCAGCATAATCACGCAAGAGTTGCATTTTAGCCTTTTGCTTAAATGTCGCTTGAGGACACGCTGTTACACGATCGGACAGGTAACACTGTCTGATCGAGTCGGTGATGAGCGAAAGCATAAATTCTTCAACTGGTCCTTCATCCAGCATATTTTGCGGTCTGCCGGTATCGGCCCTGGATTGGAATGCGGCTCTGGCCCATGCGGAAGAGCTTGCTCTGGCAAAGGGGCATCCAGAAACTATCGCCTTCCTCGACGATGCACAGCTCCTTGGCGCGCTGTTCAGGTCTGCTCGCGGCACGATGTCGAAACGACATATGTTTCTGCCGGCCGGTGGGGCCTTTCAGCACATTCTGATGAAGTTTTTCCATCGTAGACCGCAGTTGGACGTCAGGTTTTCTCCCGACAGCTTTATTCCTGCTCTGCTTACCTATTTTGCAGAACCACGCCGTATCGGCCTCATCGGCGATGACAAGAGCCGCACGGAGTTGCTTTGCGCACATTTTGCCCGTCATACCCCGTGGCACGATTTCGTCGCCATCTCGTTTGACGCCAACCCGTCGGGTCGCTTGGATCTGGTGATCGTCGATGCGACAGACCGGCATGTGTATGAGCATATTGCGGGTGGTCTGCGTGGCGCCGATATCGGGCTCGTCGTGTTGGCGGGCAGGGGGCTTCGTCGGTTCGCTAAAACGCCTCCCGTTTCCTCCGGCCTTCGATCTTCGGTCTCCAAGCCGTCTTTCGCCTGACGGTTAACCTTTTGTTTGCCACGAAAATTTAGACTGCGTTAATCAATGCGGGCAATGTCGGCTCCGCTGCGCGCAGAGGTGGTGAATAATGTATGCCGATGCAAAGGACAGGCAAGCGCCCGATGAGACGCCGTCGATCTTTCGCCGGCTCCATTCAGCTTTCCTGACATTTGGTTCGGCGCTGGCGATGGCAGCAGCTTTCGGCATCACCATACCTTTTGTCGCCATGCAGCTCCAAGGCGTCCAATTTAAAGCTGAGACGCAGGTGGCAGTCACCACCCAGCGCGGCGACGCGATCCATTCCGCCATCGAAGAGCTGGGTTCCAAGACGGCGCTGGACAATGTCATTCGCGCCCTAAACCTTGCCAGCGTAGAGGAAAACCGCCCAAGCATAGCCCGTGTTGTCTCCGAAGTTGTTTCGGGTGAGGTGACGACGGTTTCGCAGGTAGAGGAAGCCGTCCGCCAGAAATTACGCGACGCAATGTCGGTCTCTTACGACGCCGCCGGCGCCAGAATAGTGCTCGGTGCCAAGGCAGATGATCCGCAGACAGCCGCTGTTATTGCCAATCAGCTGACAAGCGAACTCCGGCGATCGCTTGTTGCAAATATTGGCGAAACGCCAAGCCCGCAGGTGGATGCCATGCGCAAGGCGGCCGCCAGGGCCGAATCCGCGCTCACAGGTTTTGTCGGCAAGCTTGATGAGGCCACGCGCGCAAAACTGCAGTCGTTACAGGACGAGCGTCGCAAGCTTGAGACCGATATCTCCGATACCGAACGGCATCTTGCGGACGTGGCTGAAAAGCAGCAGATGGCGTCGTCGATGAAGCTCGCCGATGTGCTTGCCAAGCCGCTTCCCGACAGCCTGGAATTTACCGGCCTTGAATACGAACGGCAGCGTTATGTGCAGGCGGAGCTTGCCGCCCAGCAGCTCGCGGTCAATCTTGGTCCGCTTCATCCACGGCTGGTGGCGGCTCAAGGCGCTCTCGATGGTGCGAAACGGGATATCGGCAGCGCATTGCGCCAGCTTGTCGCCTCGCTCAGGGATGATCTTGCGACAACGACGAAGACCCTTGCCGAGCTTAAGGATCGCAAGGCGGCTCTCGATGCGGACAGGCCGTTGAACGACACGGCCGCACAGCTTTCATCCCTTCATGCTGCAGCCGAAGAAGCCCGCCACAACCTCGACAAGATCGAAGCGGCATCCACTTCATCCAGGCCCGTTGCCGTCTCGCTCCCGCCTGTTCTGCGCGCTGCATCGCCCGCTTCAGCCGAGCGTCTCGGTCCCGACCTGATCAGGCTTGCAGGTCTCGGGGCGCTCGTCGGGCTTTTTGCCGGTCTCTTGTTGTCAGCGCTGCGTTATCGGCGTCAGTCGCAGCTTGCGACCGAATTCGAAGATATGCCCGTTCAACTGGACTTGCCCGAGCACGATCTGCAGGTCGAGCCTGCTGCCGCGCACGCCATTGATGAAAGCGCATTGCTTTATGAACATGGCCACAACGAGCGCTTTCCCGCTGACGACCTGGTCGAGGAACGGCTGGCTGCAAACGATACCGCTTTTGGCGATCGGATGCGTTCCTTGCTCATCGAAAACCGGATGACCTTGAAAGAGACGGATCTGCCGCCGCATGTTGCAGCCTTGGTCGATGAGGCCCTGACACGTCGCGGCGAGGAGAGCTGGCAGCGTTGGGATGACACCGTTGATTATGATCAGGAAGAGCTGCTCAAGTTGCAGCGCGAACTCGCCGAGCTTCGCGAACTGGTGGCCGAACACGCTGCCCGTCAGCTGAAGGCGACGGGCTGATCCAGCGCCACCCGGCATAAACTCCTTGCATTTGCCTGATCGGGACAGCATAGGGCGTGCACGGGCAATCGGCCCTCCGCCGATCCCCTAAATTGACGCTGAGAAGCGAGGAGTTCACCGTGGCATTTGTGATCGATGGCAAGGAAGCAGCCGCTTCCGTGATTTCCGCCGTAACCGAAGCATCCGTATCGCTGGAAGGCAAAACCGGTATCAAGCCGGGCCTCGCGGTCGTCATCGTCGGCGAAGATCCGGCAAGCCACGCCTACGTCAATTCCAAGGGCAAGATGGCCAAGCAATGCGGCTTCAACTCCATCCAGCACACGCTGCCGGAAGAGACGACGCAGGAAGAACTGCAGGCACTGGTCGACACGCTCAACGCCGATCCGGCAGTTCACGGCATTCTCGTCCAGCTGCCGCTGCCGAAACATTTCGACAGCGATGCCATCATCCAGTCCATCCTGCCGGAAAAGGACGTCGATGGCCTGAACATCGCCAATGCCGGCAAGATTGCCACAGGCGACCTCGATACCGGCCTCATCTCCTGCACTCCGGCCGGCTCGATGCTGCTCGTCAAGCGCGTCCATGGTGAAGACCTTTCGGGTCTCAATGCCGTCGTCATCGGCCGTTCCAACCTGTTCGGCAAGCCGATGGGCCTGCTTCTTCTCGCGGCCAATGCCACCGTCACCATGGCGCATTCGCGCACCAAGGATCTCGCTTCCGTCTGCCGCAATGCCGATATTCTTGTCGCAGCAGTCGGACGGGCCGAAATGGTCAAGCGCGACTGGGTCAAGCCCGGCGCAACCGTCATCGATGTCGGCATCAACCGCGTGCCGGCTCCCGAAAAGGGTGAGGGCAAGACCAAGCTCGTCGGCGACGTCGCCTTTGCCGAAGCCTCGGAGGTTGCTGCCTCGATTACGCCCGTTCCAGGCGGCGTCGGGCCGATGACGATTGCCATGCTGATGGCCAACACGGTCATCGCCGCACACCGCGCCTGCAGCCTACCCGTGCCGAAGTTCTAAAATTTGCACATTTGTCGCGCCGTGGTTGCACGATAGCCCCTTGATTCCTCAGCGGGAGCGTTAAATCATCACTCCGGTTGCCACGTCGTCGCATGTGGCAATCTTTCAGGTCGACTTAAACGATTTTGAGAGGGAGGAGGATTTGATGAGGACTTCTGTTTGGATCGGCACCGCTGCGGTGGCCTTGATCGCAGGCATGGCACATGCGCAGGAACTGAAGTTTCCGCCGGGCCAGGATGCCAAGTTCAACTGGAAGAGCTATGAGGATTTCAAGGCGGCGCATGCCGACCTCAAGGGCCAGAGCCTGACCCTTTTCGGTCCGTGGCGCGGCGAGGACGAGGTGCTGTTCAACAGCGTGCTTGCCTATTTCAACGCTGCCACCGGCATCAACGGTAAATACTCCTCCTCCGAAAACTACGAGCAGCAGATCGTCATCGATACCCAGGCAGGGTCACCGCCCAACATCGCCATCATCCCACAGCCGGGCCTTCTGGCTGATCTATCCACCAAGGGTTTTCTTACCTCGCTTGGCCAGGAAAACGCCGACTGGGTCAAGACCAATTACGGCTCCGGCGAAGACTGGGTTCGTTACGGCACCTACAAGGGCAAGGATGGCAAGGAAGGTTACTTCGGCTTCCCCTTCAAGGCCGACCTCAAGTCCATGGTCTGGTACGTACCGGAAAATTTTGAGGAAGCCGGGTATGAAATCCCCAAGACCATGGAGGATCTGATCGCGTTGACCGACCAGATCGTCGAGGATGGCGGGGTGCCATGGTGCATCGGTCTCGGTTCCGGCGGCGCAACAGGCTGGCCGGCGACAGACTGGGTCGAGGACATGATGCTGCGCACCCAGACGCCGGAAACCTATGACAAGTGGGTATCGAACGAAGTGAAGTTCGACGATCCGGCCGTGGTCGGCGCGATCGAGGAATTCGGCAAGTTCGCCAAGAACGAGAAATATGTCGCCGGCGGCGTGGCAGCGGTTGCCTCGACCGACTTCCGCGACAGCCCCAAGGGCCTCTTCGACATTCCGCCGAAATGCTACCTGCATCACCAGGCATCCTTCGTCCCGTCCTTCTTCCCGCCGGACAAGGAACTCGGTGTCGATGCCGATTTCTTCTACATGCCGACCTATGCTTCCAAGCCTGAACTTGGCACGCCGGTCTTGGGTGCCGGCACATTCTTCGCCGTCACCAAGGATAGTCCTGCCGCCAAGGCCTTTATCGAATTCCTGAAAACGCCCATTGCCCATGAGGTCTGGATGGCGCAGGCCTCATTCCTGACGCCATATAAGGGCGTCAATCTCGATGCCTATGCCAACGAAGTGCTCAAGAAACAGGGCGAGTTGCTCACCAAGGCAACGACCTTCCGCTTCGACGCGTCCGACCAGATGCCCGGCAAGATCGGCGCCGGCGCCTTCTGGACCGGCATGATCGATTATGTCGGCGGCAAGGATGCCAAGACGGCCGCAGGTGAAATCCAGAAAGCCTGGGACGGGTTGAAGTAGAAACTTCTTCTCTCGATTATGTCGGCGGCCCCTCATCCGCCTGCCGGCACCTTCTCCCCGCATGCGGGGAGAAGGAAGCAAGGCGCAACGTCTCGATGATCTCGGCCTTTGCGCAGGGCACGTTCCCTCGCCCCGTTTACGGGGAGAGGGTTAGGGTGAGGGGCCAAGCAGACGAATGTCTGCGCTTAAGCCACAGATTGGGAGGGGCAGCATGGCATCGCAGATCGTATCGGCCTTCGGCGCGGTAATTGCCGGCGTGTTTGGCTGTGCGCTTTATTACTGGCTTTCCGACAAACTGCTGCAGATCGCGCTTCCGGTGCGCTCGGGCGACGTGCAGCGGATTTCGGCCAACCTGAAAACCCATGCGGCGATCCGGCCCTGGCTGTTCCTCGGCCCCGCGCTGCTTCTGATGATCGTCTACCTCGTTTATCCCGTTATCGCGACCTTCATCCTCTCCTTCTATGACAGGTCTGGCGGCAATTTCGTCGGGCTGGCCAATTACTGGTGGGCAGCGACCGACGCGCAGTTCCGCCAGTCGATCTTCAACAACATCCTCTGGCTCGCCGTCGTACCCGCCGCCTGCACGTTCTTCGGCCTCGTCATTGCGGTGCTGACCGACCGCATCTGGTGGGGCAATATTGCAAAAAGCCTGATCTTCATGCCGATGGCGATCTCCTTTGTCGGCGCCTCAGTCATCTGGAAATTCATCTACGAATATCGCGGCGCCGATGGCACGCAGATCGGTCTCCTCAACGCGATCGTTCAGTTCTTCGGCGGCGATCCGCAGGTCTGGATCGCCATGCCGATCTGGAATAATTTCTTCCTCATGGTGATCCTCATCTGGATCCAGACCGGGTTCGCCATGGTCATCCTCTCGGCCGCCCTTCGTGGCATTCCCGAAGAGACGATCGAGGCGGCCGTCATTGACGGTGCCAATGGCTGGCAGATCTTCTGGAAGATCATGGTGCCGCAGATCTGGGGCACGATCGCCGTCGTCTGGACCACGATCACCATTCTCGTCCTGAAAGTCTTCGACATCGTGCTGACAATGACCAACGGCCAGTGGAACACGATGGTGCTGGCCAACCTGATGTTCGACTGGATGTTCCGCGGCGGCGGTGACAGTGGCCGAAGTGCCGTCATCGCGCTCGTCATCATGGCAGCGGTCACGCCGATCATGATCTGGAATATCCGTCAGGCAAGTGAAGATCGGGGAGGACACTGAGATGAACGCAGCCATCACCCTCCGCCGCATAGGCCTTCCTCGCCTCATCGTTCACCTGTCGGTTCTCGTCATCTGCATTCTCTGGCTCATCCCGACGATCGGCATTCTCGTCACCTCGCTGCGGGAACCGGGCCAGATCGCCTCTTCCGGCTGGTGGACGGCATTCAGCGGTGCGGCCGAAACCAGTGCGGCCCGGCTAGGTGAACCATCGACCGCAAGACAGGAAGGCCCCAACTACGTGATTTCCGGTTCGGTCTTCGACGCTGCCGATGCCGGTCCCAAAGGGAGTGTCCGAGCCTTCGGCACAAAGGTCGCCGCCCCGACGGAATTTTCCGCGGGTGAGGCTGCGGATATCGGCGATGGCGAAACGCTGACCGTCAACGAGGACGGCAGCTATACATTCACCAAGAACGCTCCCTTCACGGATAAGCGCGGCAAGCGCGTCTACCTTTCAGTCGCGCAGCCTGCCTCCTTCACGCTCGACAATTATCGCACGGTACTGACCTCTCAAGGGATCGGCCAGGCCTTCATCAATTCGCTGACTGTCGCCATACCGGCAACGATTATCCCGATCCTGATATCGGCCTTTGCGGCTTATGCCCTGTCATGGATGCATTTTCCCGGCCGCGCGATCATCATCGCCGTCGTTGTCGGCCTGATCGTCGTGCCGCTGCAGATGTCGCTGATCCCGCTTCTGAAGATGTATAACGAGATCGGCGCATTCTTCGGCATCGCCTCGCGCAGTTATGTTGGCATCTGGCTGGCGCATGCCGCTTTCGGCATGCCGCTCGCCATCTATCTCCTGCGCAATTACATCGCCGGTCTGCCGAAGGAAGTGATCGAATCCGCCCGTGTCGATGGCGCCAGCGACTTCGAGATCTTCGTCCGCATCGTACTGCCTTTGTCTTTCCCGGCGCTGGCTTCCTTCTCCATCTTCCAGTTCCTCTGGACCTGGAACGACCTTCTCGTTGCCATGGTTTTCCTCGGCACCGGCAAGGACCAGCTGGTGCTGACAGGCGCACTCAATGCGCTGCTCGGTTCCATGGGCGGAAAGTGGGAAATCCTCACCGCTTCCGCCTTTATCACCATTATCGTCCCGATTATCGTCTTTTTTGCACTGCAGCGTTATCTCGTCCGCGGCCTGCTGGCAGGCTCCGTCAAGGGCGGCTGAGGCCGTGGACGATCACCAGAACCAACAAGGATATTGAATGAGCATTTCCGCAGAAGCCGCAGCGACGCCCAGCAATGCCCCGGACCGGGATTGGTGGCGCGGTGCCGTGATCTATCAGATCTACCCGCGCTCCTTTCAGGATTCCAACGGTGACGGCATCGGTGACCTCAAGGGCATTACCGCCCGCCTTCCGCATATCGCAGCGCTTGGCGCGGACGCCGTCTGGATTTCTCCGTTCTTCCCGTCGCCAATGAAGGATTTCGGTTACGATGTCTCGAATTACATCGATGTCGATCCGATGTTCGGCACGCTGTCAGATTTCGACGGCCTGATCGCGGAAGCCCATCGCCTCGGCATCAAGGTGATGATCGATCTCGTCATGTCGCATAGTTCGGACCAGCATCCGTGGTTTATCGAAAGCCGGTCCTCGCGCTTCAATCCCAAGGCCGACTGGTATGTCTGGTCGGATGCCAAGCCGGATGGTTCGCCGCCCAACAACTGGCTGTCGATTTTCGGCGGATCCGCATGGCACTGGGATCCGACGCGCATGCAATATTACATGCACAACTTCCTCACCTCCCAGCCGGACCTGAACCTGCATAATGCCGAGGTGCAGGATGCGCTGCTCGATCTGACCCGCTTCTGGCTGAAGCGTGGTGTCGATGGTTTTCGTCTCGATACGATCAACTTCTATTTCCACGACAAGGAGCTGCGCGACAATCCGGCGCTCGACCCTTCGCGCCGTAACGCCTCCACCGCGCCTGCGGTCAATCCCTATAACTTCCAGGAGCATCTCTACGACAAGAGCCGCCCGGAAAACATCGACTTCCTCAAGCGTTTCCGTGCCGTGCTGAACGAGTTCCCCGCCATCGCCGCCGTCGGCGAGGTCGGCGATAGCCAGCGCGGGCTGGAGATCGTCGGCGAATACACGTCCGGCGGCGACAAGATGCATATGTGCTACGCCTTCGAATTCCTGGCGCCGGATGTATTGACGCCAGCACGCGTGGAGGAAACCCAGCACGCGTTTGCGGCCGCAGCGCCGGAAGGCTGGGTCTGCTGGGCCTTTTCCAACCACGATGTGGTGCGTCATGTCAGCCGCTGGGGCCAGGAGGTCCTTGATCGCGACGGCTACGCCAAGATGCTCTCCGCAATCCTTCTGTCGCAGCGCGGCTCGGTCTGCATCTATCAGGGAGAGGAACTGGGCCTGACGGAAGCCGATATCGCCTATGCCGATCTGCAGGATCCTTACGGCATCCAGTTCTGGCCAGAATTCAAGGGCCGCGACGGCTGCCGCACACCTATGCCATGGGATGCGCAGGCGCTGCAGGCGGGTTTTTCGACTGCGGAACGCACATGGCTGCCCATCCCGGTCGAGCATCATTTGAAGGCTGTCAGCGCCCAATATGGCGACCCGGCTTCGGTGCTGGAACAGTATCGTCGCTTCCTCGCCTTTAGAAAGGCAAATCCGGCTTTGTCGAAGGGCGAGATCTGGTTCCTGGCCACCGAGGAACCGCTGCTTGCCTATGAAAGGCAATATGGCAACGAGACCATCCTGTGCATGTTCAACATGAGCCCTAATTCCTCATCGACAAAATTGCCGGACGGAAACTGGGAAGTGCTGGAAGGGCATGGGTTTGAGACGCCACTTGACGGCAGCCAGATCGAGCTGCCGGCGTGGGGCGCGTTCTTCGCACGGCACGTGTGAGATAGGGAACAGGGGAGGACGGTCATGACCGGCGTAACGCTCAAGGAAATCCGCAAGTCCTATGGTCAGGTCAAGGTGCTGCACGGCATCGACCTCACAATAGAACAGGGCGAATTCATCGTCTTCGTCGGTCCGTCCGGCTGCGGAAAATCGACCCTGCTTCGAATGATCGCCGGGCTGGAAACAGTGACTTCCGGTGAGATGTCGATTGATGGAGAGGTCGTCAACGAAGTCCCTCCCTCGCGCCGCGGCATCGCCATGGTCTTCCAGTCCTATGCGCTTTATCCGCATATGACCGTTTACGACAACATGGCTTTTGGCATGCGGATCGCCCGCGAAAGCAAAACCGAGATCGATCGCCGCGTTCGCGCGGCGGCCGATATCCTGCAGCTCACGCCCTATCTCGAACGTCTGCCCAAAGCGCTCTCCGGTGGCCAGCGCCAGCGTGTCGCGATCGGTCGCGCCATCTGCCGCAATCCTAAGGTCTTCCTGTTCGACGAGCCCCTGTCGAACCTCGATGCGGCGCTGCGTGTCGCGACCCGCATCGAGATCGCCAAGCTCAAGGACAAGCTTTCCGACACGACGATGATCTACGTCACCCACGATCAGGTCGAGGCCATGACGCTGGCGGATCGCATCGTCGTTCTGTCCGCTGGAAAGATCGAGCAGGTCGGGCCGCCGCTGGAGCTTTACGAGCGCCCGGCCAATCTTTTCGTTGCGCGTTTCATAGGCTCGCCGGCAATGAACATTCTGCCGGTGACGATCGGCGAACCCGGCGCCGAAACCTTGGTCACCCTCAAGGGTGGCCAGTCAACGAGCGTACCGATCACGGTACCCGCTGCCGACAGGGGCGCGAAGGCAAGTCTCGGCGTTCGTCCAGAAGATCTGGAGATTTGCATAAATGACGAATACCTTTTTGAGGGCCGCGTTTTGCTGGTGGAAGCGCTGGGCGAGGTGACCCTGCTTTATCTCGAAGGCGGAGCCGGCGAAGAGCCGGTCATCGTCAAATTGCCCGGCACGTCCGATGTCTCGAAGGGCGATATCGTTCGCCTCAAGGCTGCTCCTCAAAAGCTGCATCTTTTTAATGCAGAAGGCAGGACATATCGGGTCTGATTAAGGCCCTGTGAAACGAGAAGGCCGTTTCTGCCTCCCGAGTTGCGCTGGCGGAATTAGCTTGCTCGTTTTCGCGTTTCGAAGAGAGGCGCAATGCCTTCGTCGGTAAGGGTGAGTTCACCACATTTCGCGAAGCGTCCATTTGTCCTGTGCTGAAACGGGACGCGCCAACCCCTTGTTAAACTTCACCACCTAGTCTTCTCCTGTAAGTATAGGAGTATAGTCGTGGGTGCGGCGCCAATTAACAGAAATCATTATCTGAACAAGGAAGAGTCTTTCATGTATGACCGCGAACAGCGGTTCAAGATGGAAGATACGATGAATGCTGGCCGCATTGAATATACCGAAAAGGCAGTCCTCAACATGGCGCAGCGCCGCTGCGACGTCGTGCAGATTTCTCAGAGCGGCGCGGTCCTTGGCCTGCTGACGCAATATAATCTTCCTCAGCAATTCTATCTCGATATCCCCGATGCCCGCATCAACAAGGTCGGTTGTGTCCTGATGCGCGTCAACATGAACAACACGATCGAAGTCCGCTTCCTGCGCCTGCTGAGCGATAAGGAACTCAACCGCATCTTCGTCTTCTCCACCCATCCAAGGCACCGGGACCACAAGATGGATATCCGGACCTGGTAAGATAGATCGATAGACACAAAAAAGGCGGCCACCGGGCCGCCTTTTTGCTGTTTGATCCGTAGCCTGTGCCTCAGGCAAAAACGCTTGCGCCCTGATCAGCCCTGCCGACATTGCGGCGGAAGGCGGAGAACAGCTCGCGGCCCATACCGAATTCGTTTTCGGAAAGATCGGCTTCGGCCGGCGTGCGTGCATCGAATTCCGCTGCGTCCACCAGCACTTCCAGCGTTCCGGCAACCGCGTCGAGACGGATCATGTCGCCTTCGCGGATTTTCGCGATCGCGCCGCCGTCGGAAGCTTCCGGCGTCATGTGGATTGCTGCCGGCACCTTGCCAGATGCGCCCGACATGCGGCCGTCGGTGACGAGGGCGACCTTGAAGCCGCGGTCCTGCAACACGCCGAGCGGGGGCGTCAGGCGGTGAAGTTCCGGCATGCCGTTCGCCTTCGGTCCCTGGAAGCGGACGACGGCAATGAAGTCACGGTTCAGCTCGCCGCGCTTGAACGCATCCTGCAGGCCCTGCTGGTCGTGGAAGATCACGGCCGGTGCCTCGATCACATGGCGCTCCGGCTTGACGGCCGAAATCTTGATGACGCCATGGCCGATATTGCCGGAAAGCATCTTCAACCCGCCGGTCTTCTGGAACGGCTGGTCGACGGTGGTCAGAACCTTCGAGTCACCGCTGACCTCCGGCACGCTTTCACGCGTCACCTGTCCGTCTGCGCCGAGCTTGGCTTCGACCGTATAGGCTTCCAGCCCGTGACCGAAGACGGTGCGCACGTCGTCATGCACATAACCGCCGCGAAGAAGCTGCTTGATCAGGAAACCCATGCCGCCGGCAGCGTGGAAATGGTTCACGTCGGCAAGCCCGTTCGGATAGACGCGGGCGAGAAGCGGTACGGTATCCGAAAGCTCGGAAATATCCTGCCAGGTCAGGTGAATGCCTGCAGCCCGCGCCATTGCGACAAGGTGCATCGTGTGATTGGTCGATCCGCCCGTCGCATGCAAGCCGACGACGCCGTTGACGATCGAGCGCTCGTCGATCATCTCGCCGGCCGGTGTAAATTCATTGCCCATGGCGGTGATGGCGAGTGCCCGTTTCGCAGCTTCGCGGGTGAGCGCTTCGCGCAGCGGCGTGCCGGGATTGACGAAGGAGGCGCCGGGCATATGGAAGCCCATGATCTCCATCAGCATCTGGTTGGAATTGGCCGTGCCATAGAAGGTGCAGGTGCCGGGACCATGATAGGACTTGGATTCGGCTTCCAGAAGCTCGGTGCGACCGACCTTGCCTTCCGCATAGAGCTGGCGAATGCGCGACTTCTCGTCGTTGGGCAGGCCCGAGGTCATCGGACCGGCCGGAATGAACACGGCCGGCAGGTGTCCAAAGGAAAGCGCGGCAATCACCAGACCCGGCACGATCTTGTCGCAGATGCCGAGATAGACGGAAGCGTCGAACATGTTGTGGGAAAGGCCGATACCGGCCGCCATGGCAATCGTATCGCGCGAGAACAGCGACAGTTCCATGCCCGGCTGGCCCTGCGTGACGCCGTCGCACATTGCCGGAACCGCACCTGCCACCTGTGCAATGCCGCCCGCTTCACGGGCAGCTTCGCGGATGATCGGCGGAAATGTCTCATAGGGCTGATGCGCCGAGAGCATGTCGTTATAGGCCGTGATGATGCCGAGGTTCGGAACGACGTCTCCGGACAGCGCGTCCTTCTCGGCGGGGGAACAGACGGCAAATCCATGTGCCAGGTTCCCGCAGGAAAGAACCGCCCGGTGCGGCCCCTTGGCGACCGCCCGTTGCAATCGGTCGAGATAGGCCTCGCGATGCGGTTTGGATCGCTCGATGATCCTTGCCGTGATCGCCTGAATGCTGGAATGCGCCGCCATGTCAAACCTCCTTCGGGCAATCCCGGCTTGGGAGAGGCCAAAGCCACCGGGATTGCATGTCTCGTCAATGTGTTGCCGCCTGACGAGCGCCAGGCGGACGATAGGTGCCTCAGGGCGCCCAGTAGATCTCGAGCGGCGAAACCGCTCTGGTGAGTACAGCGCGGATCGGCATGTTCTTCTCGTCCGATCCGGCTTCAGCCTTCGCCAGCACGTCCTTCTTCTCCTGGCCCTCGATATGCAGCACCAGCAGCGGTGCGTCGGAGAGACTGGAGAAAGTGAAGGTCAGCCGCTCTTCGCCGGCACCTTCCGCCGCCATGGTCATCACGCCGCGCGGCGTCGAAAGATTGAGCGCTTTGGCAAGATGATTGCCACGTGGAAAGAACGATGCAGTATGCCCGTCACCGCCCATGCCGAGGATCGCGACATCGAACGGATTGCAGATCGAAGCCGTCTTTCCGGTTGCAATTTCCGCGGCTGCATCGATCGTTGCCGCTTCGTGATAGAGCGGGATGAAGGTCGTGGCCGCAGCCTTGTCCTTGAGCAGATGCGTTGCGACCAGAAGATGATTGGAGCGTGGGCTGTCGGCCGGCACGAAACGTTCGTCGACCAGCGTCACCGAAACCTTAGTCCAGTCGAGATCCTTGCCCGAAAGCGCCTCGAAGAAGCGTTTTGGCGTCGACCCGCCGGAAACGGCGATGGACGCCGCTCCCTTTTTCGAGATCGCTGCGGAAAGCTGCTTGGCAACCTTGTCGGCTAGCGCTTCGGCGAGATCGGCTCCATTGGCAAACTCATGAAAAGTCGATGCCATGGTCTTCAGCCTTCGTGCCAAGTGCGGCCGTCACGCTCGATCAGTGCAATCGCCTGGCTCGGACCCCAGGTGCCGGCAGTATAACCCTGCGCCACCTGTCCGGTCTCTTCCCAGCCCTTGAGGATAGGATCGACCCATTCCCATGCGGCTTCGACTTCGTCGCGGCGCATGAATAGCGTCTGGTTGGCACGGATCGTGTCCATCAGCAGGCGCTCGTAGGCGTCCGGGCTGCGGGCGTTGAAGGCTTCGGCAAAGCTCATGTCGAGCGAAACATTGCGCAGGCGCATGCCGCCCGGACCTGGGTCCTTGATCATCAGCGACTGCTTGACGCCTTCGTCCGGCTGCAGGCGGATGATCAGCTGGTTGGCCGAAATCCGGCCCGCTGCCGTGTCGAAAATGTTGTGCGGCACAGGCTTGAAGGAAATCACGATTTCCGAAACGCGGCTCGCAAGGCGCTTGCCCGTGCGAATGTAGAAGGGAACGCCGGCCCAGCGCCAGTTGCCGATCTCGGCCTTGATGGCGACGAAGGTTTCGGTGTTGGAAACGCCACCTTCCAGCTCTTCGAGATAACCCTTGACCGGGCCGCCCGCGGAGGCACCGGCGCGGTACTGGCCGCGCACCGTCATCACTTCGCAATTGTCGGCGGTGATCGGCTTCAGCGCCCGCAGCACCTTGAGCTTCTCGTCACGCACCGCTTCCGAATTCATCGAAGACGGGGTTTCCATCGCAACAAGGCAAAGCAGCTGCATGATATGGTTCTGCACCATGTCGCGCAGTGCGCCGGCCGTGTCATAATAACCGGCGCGACCTTCGAGGCCGACAGCTTCGGCGACAGTGATCTGCACGTGGTCGATATAGTTGGCGTTCCAAAGCGGCTCGTAAAGCGCGTTGGCAAAACGCAGCGCCATCAGGTTCTGGACGGTTTCCTTGCCCAGATAGTGGTCGATACGGTAGATTTGCTCTTCCTTGAACACCTTGCCGATCGTGTCGTTCAGTTCCAGCGCGGAGGCGAGGTCACGGCCGATCGGCTTCTCGACGACGATGCGGGTGGACTTGGTGATCAGCTTGTGGTCGCGGATCTTTTCCGAAATCGCGCCGAAAATCGCCGGCGCAACGGCCAGATAGAAGGCGCGAATGCGCTCCTTGCCGGTGCCTTCGTCGAGAATCTTCTTCAGCTTGTCCCAGCCCTGATCGGACTTGGCATCGACGGAAATGTAGAAGATGCGCTCGCAGAAGGCCTTGACCTGGGCCTCGTCATATTCGCCCTTCTTCAGATGCTCCTTGAGCGCATCCTCGGCGAACTTACGGTATTCTTCATTGGAAAGCGCGCTGCGGGACGCGCCGATGATGCGCGTCGGCTCCGTGAACTGGCCTTCGATCTGCCGGTGATACAGAGCCGGAAGAAGCTTGCGCTCAGCAAGGTCGCCGGTCGCGCCGAAGACGATGCAATCGAATGGTTCCACTGGAATGATCTGGCTGCTCATCGCTCAACTTTCGTCGTATGTGGTTGGGGTGTGTCTTATGCTAATCGATTTAAAAAGGCTAGTCCGAATGTCGGCCTCAAATACGGTCTCTTAGCGCAAACCAGGTTAATGCAAGGAAAAGCAGTGGTTTACGCATCGCATGTCCTCCGGGGAATGCTGGAATTTTGAGATCGGCAAGCACGTCAAGCTCACTCTTTCGCCCGGCGACCAATTCAGCATAAAGCTTGCCACAATAATTTGACAGCATCACGCCATGGCCGGAATATCCGCCGATCGCAGTCACGCCCGGCATGACCTCGCGCACGAAGGGCCGGCGCGGCAGGGTTATCCCGACATTGCCGCCCCAGGCATGGGTTATCCGCACGTCCTTCAGGGCTGGATAGGTGGTGACGATCTGCTGCCGTATCGCTTCCGCCGTATCGCTCGGGTCTTTCGAACTATAGACCTCACGGCCGCCGAACAGCAGCCGGTTATCCTTCGACTTGCGGAAATAGCGCACAACGAAACGGCTGTCGCAGACGGCTTCCATGCCCGGAATGACATGCGGAAAGGCGTCGAGCGGCTCGGTTGCCGCGATGAACGAACCGATCGGCATCACATGCGCCGAGGTAACCGGCTCCAGATCGCCGACATAGGCATTGGTGGCGATCAGCACCCGGTCGGATGTCAGCGTGCCTTTCGGCGTCTCGACCTTGATCTTGTCGCCCTCGCGGCGGATCGCCGTCGCCTTGGTATTTTCATAAATGCCGGCGCCCGCGGCCTTGGCCACTTTTGCCAGGCCGATCAGGAATTTCAGCGGATGGATATGGCCGGTGCCGGTATCGCGCACGCCGCAATAATAATCCTTGGTGCCGACCCGCTCTTCCGTCTCCGCCTTGTCCATGAAGGACATGTGCGGATAGTCATAGCGTTCGGCGGCGATCTCAGCATTGGCGCGATACTCGCGCTCATGTCCCGGTTTGTGTGACACGTTCAGTTGGCCTGGCATGTAATCCATGTCTATGCCATGCAGTGTCGCAAAATCGTGGAGATGCCGCTTGGCGTTTTCTGCCATGTCGAACAGAAGTTTGGAGCGCTCAAAGCCAAGCTCTTTCTCGGCATCTTCCGGCCACCAGCGCTGCCCGGTGCCGAGCTGCCCACCATTACGGCCGGAGCCGCCATCGCCAAAATGCCCGCCCTCTATCAGCGCCACCGAGACACCGGCCGCCGCAAGACTGTAGGCTGCCTGCAACCCGGTGTAACCACCACCGATGATCGTCACATCGACTGACTGCGAGCCGTCGAGTGTCGGATAGGTGGAGCGCTCCTCGACGCTCGCCTGATACCAGGAAAGACCCGGCGCGATCGGGCTCTGCCATGTATCCATGCGGCTCACCTTACACGTTGAGAAGCAGGAACTCGCGCTCCCACGGGCTGATCACCTGCATGAAGGTCTCGAACTCGCCACGCTTGACGCCAGCATAGATGCCGATGAATTCCTTGCTGAACACCTCCGCCAGAGCCGGCTCTTCTTCCAGCAGCGAGACGGCCTTCAGCAGGTCGCGGGGCAGGTCGATTGCGCCTTCATTGGCGGATTCGTCCGTCGGCGGTGTCGGCTCGATCTTGTTCATGATGCCGAGCAACCCGCAGCCGAGCGAAGCGGCGAGTGCCAGATAGGGATTGGCGTCCGAACTCGGCAGCCGGTTTTCCACACGTCGCGCAACCGGATCGGAGACCGGCACGCGGAACGCCGTGGTGCGGTTGTCGTAACCCCACGCGGTATTGACCGGTGCCGCCATGTCCGGCGTCAGGCGACGATAGGAATTCACATAGGGCGCCATCATGACCAGCGCCTTCGGAATAAAGGTCTGCATCCCGCCGATGAACTGGAAGAATTCCTTCGACGCTTTTCCATCCTTGTTGGAGAAGATGTTCTTGCCCGTATCGATGTCGACCACAGACTGGTGGATGTGCATGGCCGACCCCGCCTGGCCCTGCATCGGCTTGGCCATGAAGGTCGCGTAGATGCCGTGTTTCATCGCCGCTTCACGGATCGTCCGCTTGAACATGAACACCTGGTCGGCCAGTTCCACCGGATCGCCGTGACGCAGGTTGATTTCGAGCTGCGCCGGTCCTTCTTCGTGGATCAGCGTATCGATCTCCAGTCCCTGCTTTTCGGAGAAATGGTAGATGTCGTCGATGAGTTCGTCGAATTCGTTGATGCCGGCGATCGAATAGCCCTGGCCACCGAGGATGGAACGGCCCGACCGGCCCTTCGGCGGGTGCAGCGGATAATCCGGGTCGTCGTTCTTGGCGACCAGATAGAACTCGATTTCCGGTGCCACGACCGGCTTCCAGCCACGCTCGTTATAGAGCCTGACGACATTCTTCAGCACGTTGCGCGGCGTATAGGCAACCGCATTGCCCTCGGTATTGACGATATCGCAGATCACCTGTGCCGTCGGATCGGTTTCCCATGGCACGACGGAAAGCGTCGAAAGATCCGGCATCAGCTTAAGATCGCTGTCGCGCGGCTCGTAGCGGAAGCTCTCGGTCTCTTCCGGATATTCGCCGGAAATCGTGTGCCTGTAGAGCGCCGATGGCAGCGCCAGCGATGTGTTGGAGGTGAATTTCGACGACGGCATCATCTTGCCGCGCGGCACGCCGGCAAGGTCGGGCGTGATGCATTCGATATCTTCGATCCCGCGCGCGCGCAGCCATGCCGCGGCCTCCTGCCAGTCTGCCACGCCGCGAAGCGAGGTCAGCGTTGGTTGGGCGACGGCGGCCTTTGCGACCGTACCGACTTCAACTGCAGCGGGATTGGCTTTTTTGGTTGGCATGACACACCGGGTGAGGTTGATCGAATGTTCCCATCATAGCCACCGATCGGCAATTGGCGAGGGGGAGGCGTTGACTTTGGGTGAACTATGTCGAACAGCGAAAGCGGCAACCAATGGAGTGATGATTGGCCCGTAAATTCGATGTGGTGATCCTCGGCGCAGGTGCCGCCGGCATGATGTGCGCGATCCGCGCCGGTGCGCGTGGGCGTTCCGTTCTGGTTCTCGACCACGCCAAAGCTCCGGGCGAGAAGATCCGCATTTCCGGCGGCGGTCGCTGCAACTTCACCAATATTCATGCCGGCCCGAAGAATTATCTCTCTTCCAACCCGCATTTCGTCAAATCAGCACTCGCCCGGTATTCGGCGCAGGATTTTATCGATCTGGTGAACCGCCACGGCATCGCCTTCCACGAAAAGACACTGGGTCAGCTCTTCTGCGATGACAGCGCCAAGGACATCATCCGCATGTTGCTGTCAGAGATGGAAGCGGTAAGGGCCAAGCTCGAACTCCAGACAGGCGTCACCTCGGTGGAAGGGAGCGCTGACGGTTTTCGCATCGTCACCTCCACCGGCGAGACGATCGAAGCCGGCTCCGTCGTCGTTGCCACCGGCGGCAAGTCGATCCCGAAAATGGGCGCGACCGGTCTCGCTTATGACATCGCCAGGCAGTTCGATCTGAAGCTCGTCGAAACCCGCCCTGGCCTCGTACCGCTGACGCTCGATCCGGGGCTTCTGGAAAAGCTCGCGCCGCTTTCGGGCATCGCCGCACCCGCCGAAATCCGCCATGGCAAGACCAGCTTCCGCGAGGCTCTGCTTTTCACCCATCGCGGCTTGAGCGGTCCCGCGATCCTGCAGATCTCGTCCTATTGGCGTGAAGGTGACGAGATCACGCTCATGATCGAACCGGATCGCCGGATCGCCGACGACCTGAAGGCTGCCCGCAAGGCCAACGGCAAGCAGTTGGTGCAGACGGCGCTTTCCGATATCCTGCCGAAGCGGCTTGCGCAGTTCTTCGCCGAGAAACATCCCGCGGCAACGAAGCTTGCGGACTGTTCCGACAAGGTTTTCGACGCCGTCGCCGCTTCGATCCAGGACTGGCGAATTCGTCCGGCAGGCTCCGAAGGTTATCGCACGGCCGAAGTCACGCTCGGTGGCATCGATACTTCGGAACTCGATTCCAAGACGATGCAGGCAAAGTCTGTTCCCGGCCTATACTTCATCGGCGAATGCGTCGACGTCACTGGTTGGCTCGGCGGCTACAATTTTCAATGGGCGTGGTCGTCCGGCCATGTCTGCGGAGAAGCGCTTTGATCCTGGCATTTACGCCCGCATGGCTCCGGTTGTGGCGTTATCGTTCAGCACTTCTTAATGTAACGAACTGATCCTGCCATAATCCCAGCTTATTTTGATGTTCAAGATTGAAAAAGGCTGCCACTATAGGTTTGATTATCGTCTCGGAGTTCCAATCCATGCCGAATGCTCGCCGTACCCGCGCCATTGCAATTGCCAAGGCGGATGACCGCGCAAAACTCTTTCGTTTCAGCATGCTGATGATTGCCGCTGGAACCACGGCTGCACTTTTAGCCGTACCGGTACTGTTTTAAGCGGTACGCTAATTTAATCGGTTTTTCAGTGGCTTTGGGCTGGTTTGCTTTGCGCGACCGCCTCCAAATTCTTGACGTTTGTCAAGTTTAGCAAAAATTTCACCTATGTCGGCGAGTGTGTGTGGGAAATTTACACCCACAAAGGCTCCCCATGAAAAAGATCGTACCTTCTTCGGTCGTCACTAAAATTGTATTTCTTTGTCTCTTTCTTATCGTGGTTGCAGTCTCCGCCGTTTCCGGCCTTGCCTACAACACGTTTCGCAAGGACATCATGGAAACGGCTGTGGAGGATACGCATAAGTCTATCCGGACGATGGCGTTAATCTATGAGACGGCTGTGGCGGGTGCAAAAACGGCACTTTCCGACGGAAAGCTCGCCAAGGTTACTGCCGGCGAGGGAGCACTTCAGGGCCATGATCTTGTCGATCGCACTGCAGGTTCCATCGGTGGCGTAGCGACGGTGTTCGAAAAGCAGGGCAGCGATTATGTCCGCATCTCCACCAACGTGAAAAACGAGAAGGGCGAACGTGCCGTCGGCACCAAGCTCGTCGCCGATCACCCGGCACAGAAGGCTCTGGCCAAAGGCGAGGCCTATTATGGCCCGGCCGTTCTTTTCGGCCGCGATTTCATGACCGCCTATTATCCGGTTGTGAACGCCTCCGGCGCTGTTAGCGGCGTACTCTTCATCGGCATTCCGATGGAGGTCTATTTCGCCCATATCGCCTCTGCCGGCACGGCCTTGATGGTCTCCTCGCTGCTTGCGCTTCTCTTCATTGCCGTTGCCAGCTATTTCGTCATTCGCAGGCTCGTCAGCCCGCTCGGCGTCCTGACCGGCTCCGTCCGGGCGATTGCCGATGGCGACAACAAGTCCGAGATCCCTTACACCGCACGCTCTGACGAGTTCGGCAACATTGCCCGCGCCCTGCAGGTCTTCCGCGACAACGCGCTCGAAAAACTGCGCATCGAGCATCAGAGTGCCATGGAACGCGCAGAGGCCGAAGCCGAACGCGAACGCAACGACAGTGACAAGCGCATGGTCGACAGTCAGATTGATCAGGCTGTCGCAGCACTCGGCACGGCCCTGTCGCGCCTGTCGCAGGGGGATCTCTCGGTCACTATTGACCAGCCTTTCTCCGGCAAGCTGGAACCGCTGCGCACCGATTTCAATGGTTCGATCCTCAAGCTGCGCGACACGCTGTCCCACATTCGTCAGAGCACGATGGCAATCCAGAAGAGCAGCGCCGATCTCAGCCATTCGTCCGCTGATCTGTCTCGCCGCACCGAAAGCCAGGCGGCTTCGCTGGAGGAGACCGCGGCTGCTGTCGAGGAAATCACGGCAACCGTGCGCTCTTCGGCCGATCGTGCCCGCGAGGCGAACGAGGCCGTTGGTCACACGAAGAAGAACGCCGACAATTCCGGCACCGTCGTCAAGAATGCTGTCGAGGCCATGGGGCGTATCGAAGACGCGTCGCAGAAGATCGAACTGATCATCGAGGTGATTGACGACATCGCCTTCCAGACCAACCTTCTCGCTCTGAATGCCGGTATCGAGGCGGCCCGCGCGGGTGAAGCCGGCAAGGGGTTTGCGGTTGTCGCGCAGGAAGTGCGTGAACTGGCGCAGCGTTCAGCCGATGCGGCCAAGGAAATCAAAGGCTTGGTCAACCAGGCGACCAACGAGGTCGGTTCCGGTGTCTCGCTCGTCCAGCAGGCCGGCGAAGTACTCGCCACGATCAGCAGCGAGATCGTCGTCATCAGCCAGCATGTCGAAACCATCGCCACCGCCAGCCGCGACCAGTCGGCAGCGCTGTCCAACATCAATCAGTCCGTCAACCAGATGGATCAGATGACCCAGCAGAACGGCGCAATGGTGGCCGAAACCAGTGAGGCAAGCCAGCGCCTGGCGGCAGAGACCGAAGCCCTGTTCGACCTGCTGCAGCAGTTCCGCATCGATGCGGCCGCCACGGGCACGCAGTCTTCTTATCGCTACAGCAAGGCCGCCTGAACGGCGTCTCTTGACGATCGGCAACCAGATGTAAGAAAGGGCGGCTTGAGGCCGCCCTTTCTTTTGGCAGGGAGATGAAAAGGTATGGTGGCCGAAGGGCTCCCAAGAGGCTCCCTAATGGCTCCATCGGCCCGGCTCTTGTCCGGCCGGTGTTTGAGGCAATTCCAGCACGAGTGTGAAACTCTGACTGCTGAATTTGCGACAAATTGCGGGACGGTGCGGTCCGACCCGGCAATCTTGCACCCGCCGCTACTGAAGCCTGTTGGTCATGACGACAGGAACCATAAGGTCGCCCCAGTGGCCGTCGCCGCCGTGATGCCGCGCCGAACGGATCAGCTCGACCGAAACGCCGGCCTCGACTGCTTTCATGACGGCATGGTTCAGCCGGTGCAGGTCATTGGCAAGCGAGCGGATCGCTGCCTGCTGATCGGCGGTCATGGCGCTTGCCTGCTCCTCCGCCCGTTCTTTTACATGGGTCTTGATGGGTGCCTGGATCGTCATTTCGGGGTCTCCTTTCGTTGGGTTTGGTGGTCTGGTATTCCATCCGCATGGGCGTTAATGGGGAGAAAATCCCCCTCTGGCCTGCCGGCCATCTCCCCCACAATGGAGGAGAAAAATCGCGGCAGCCGCCCATTTCACCTGTGAGCATTGGCGGCGAGGCTGGGTTAAGCCCTCCCCCTTGTGGGGAGGGTGGGGAGGGGACTTTGCGGCTCACTCAGCCGCCGGCCGGAACTGCGCATGCTCGGTGGACTCTCCCATCGCGGTCGTCGAGGACAGCCCGCCGGTGATCGCCATCGACACGGCATCGAAATAACCGGTGCCAACTTCGCGCTGGTGTTTGGTCGCCGTATATCCGTTGATCTCGGAGGCGAATTCCGCCTCCTGCAGCTCGGAATAGGCGGCCATCTGCCGGTCCTTGTAACCGCGCGAAAGTTCGAACATACCGAAATTCAGCTGGTGGAACCCGGCGAGCGTGATGAACTGGAACTTGTAGCCCATCGCCCCCAGCTCCCGCTGGAATTTCGCGATTGTCGCATCGTCGAGGTTCTTTTTCCAGTTGAACGACGGTGAGCAATTGTAAGCCAGCATCTTGCCCGGATGTTCCCGGTGCACGCCCTCGGCAAACTTGCGTGCTTGCTCCAGATCCGGCTTCGACGTCTCGCACCAGATCAGATCGCAATGCGGAGCATAAGCGACGGCACGGGCAATGCAGGGCTCAAGCCCGTTCTTCACCCGATAGAACCCTTCCGCCGTCCTCCCGGCATCATAGTCGACAAAGGGCTGGTCGCGCTCGTCGATATCCGAGGTTAGAAGCTTTGCCGCTTCCGCATCCGTGCGGGCAATAACCAGCGTCGGTACGCCCATGACATCCGCGGCAAGCCGCGCCGCAGTCAGGTTGCGGATGTGCGCCGCAGTCGGAATCAGTACTTTGCCGCCCAGATGGCCGCACTTCTTTTCAGACGCCAGTTGGTCCTCGAAATGAACGCCCGCAGCGCCGGCCTCGATAAACGCCTTCATGATCTCGAAGGTGTTGAGCGGGCCGCCGAAGCCTGCCTCCGCATCGGCAACGATCGGCGCAAACCATGTCTCGACCGAAAGCCCCTTGCCCTCGGACGTCTCGATCTGGTCGGCGCGCTGCAGTGTACGGTTGATCCGGCGCGCGAGTTCCGGCGCGGCATTGGCCGGATAAAGCGACTGGTCGGGATACATGGAAGACGCGGTATTGCTGTCCGCCGCCACCTGCCAGCCGGAGAGATAGATCGCCTTCAGCCCAGCGCGCACCTGCTGCATCGCCTGATTGCCAGTCATGGCGCCGAGCGCATTGACGAAATCCTCGCTTTTCAAAAGCTCCCACAGCCGGTTTGCACCCTTTTCCGCCAGCGAATAACGGATCTCGATCGAGCCGCGCAGCCTCTGCACATCCTCAGCCGAATAGGGGCGGGTGATCCCGTCGAACCGGCCTTCAGGCGCATTGGCAACGAGCTTGTAAAAATCTGTCATCTGTCTCTCTCCCACTGGTTTTGAACTTTGGATCAGGCCCGAAAGCTCATGTGAAATATTTACAGAATGACGAATGTTAATTCTATAAGTGCATGATATAAAAGAAGTTACGATGTCACGACTTACACAGAAGTGAGTTGAGTTTTGTAAATATTGTAAAGATCGAAGCCGCGTAAAACTTTGACAGGAGGAGGTCTATAGTGGAGCGGAAGGTATTTGCGGGAGGCCGCGTCAGGCGGGTCCGGCTCGGGCTTGGTTTAACCCAGACCGCCATGGCAGGCGCGCTGGAAATCTCGCCTTCTTATCTGAATCTGATCGAACGCAACCAGCGGCCGCTGACGGTGCAGCTTCTGTTGAAGCTCGCCTCCACCTACAAGGTGGATCTCGATGCGCTCCAGGGGGAGGGCAGCGGACTCGTCCCCCAGCTTCGCGAAGTTTTTGCCGATCCGCTCCTGGCCGGTGAAATCCCCGGCGATCAGGAAATTGTCGAAGTCGCGGAAGCGGCGCCCAATGCGGCACTCGCCACGGTCAAACTCTATCGCGCCTATCGCGAACAGGCGGGCCGGCTTTCCGATCTCGCGGTCCTGCTGGCAAGCGAAGGCCGCGAGATGGCAACCAGCAGCAGCCGAATGCCGATGGATGAGGTGCGCCAGTCGCTGGAACGTCGCCCGAACTTTTTTCCCCGCCTGGAGGATGCGGCAGAGGCTCTGGCAAAGACCTTCTCCGCCGGAGACGACCTCCCCTCCGCCCTACGCACATGGCTGAAGAACGAGCGCGGTATCACAGTCCGTACGCTTCCCTCCCACGTCATGCCGAGCCTGCGCCGCCGATACGACCGCCACAGCATGCGGCTCTTCCTGTCGGAGCGGTTATCGCCCTTCGATCGCAACCGGGAACTGGCAACCGAGGTGGCGTTGCTGGCAATGGCGACGGAAATCGATGCGGAGCTGGACGGCCTGTCCCTGCAGACGGCAGAAGCTCGGCGTATCGCCCGCTTCGAGCTTGCCCGTTATGCGGCCCATGCGCTGCTCATGCCCTACGCGGCCTTTCTGGCGGCCGCACAGCGCGCCCGTTACGATATCGATATCCTGCGCGCCCGCTTCGATGTCTCCTTCGAACAGGCCGCAAACCGCCTGACCTCCCTCTGTCGGCCGGACGCTGCCGGTATTCCTTTCTTCCTCATGGAGATGGATCACGCTGGCAATGTCGTGCGTCGCGCGGGCGCCCAAGGCTTTCCGCAATCCCGCTTCGGTGGCCGTTGTCCCAAGCTCGGCATCCATTCCGCCTTTGCCGAGCCCGGCCGCATCCTCGTCGATCGCGTGGAGATGCCGGAAGAAGACGCCTTTCTCACCGTGTCGAGAACGCTGGAGGGTCCGCAGGCGGATTTCGGCGAGCGGATCCGGCGCACGGCAATCCTCATCGGTTGCGATATCGGCTTTGCAGCCGATGTAGCCTATGCCGCGGCGCTGCCGGCCACCGGCTTTGCCGTCGAATCCGGCCCCGCCTGCCGCATCTGCGAGCGCAAGGCCTGTCTGTCGCGTGCCGAGCCGCCGATCACACGCCCGCTCGGGCTTGACGAAATGGTGACCGGCCTCAGCGCCTTCGACTTTCAGTAGCACCTTGGGTAATTTGCACGACAAGCCTTGGGGGCAAGTCATTCCGCAGTGCACATTCCCACTTGTAGGTCGTAAAAATCCTTTCTACTCTCACGTTCAAATACAGAGGGAATTCCTGCGTGGGGCACCCGCGGAGAAAAAAGAAACAGGAGAAATCATGAGAACTCACCTGCTTGGAATGGCGGCGGCACTTGCCGTTACCGCCCTTGGCTCCTCCGCTTTTGCGCAGGAAAAGGTCGTCCACGTCTATAACTGGTCGGACTATATCGATGAGTCCATTCTCGAGGATTTCACCAAGGAAACCGGCATCAAGGTCGTTTACGACGTCTTTGACAGCAATGATCTCGTGGAAACCAAGCTGCTTGCCGGCGGCTCGGGTTATGACGTCGTTGTCCCGACCGGTCCGTTCCTTGCCCGCCAGATCACGGCCGGAGTGTTCCAGAAGCTCGACAAGTCGAAGCTGCCGAACCTCACCAACATGTGGCCGCTCGTGTCTGAGCGTCTGGCAAAATATGATCCTGGCAACGAATATGCCGTCAACTACATGTGGGGCACCACCGGCATCGGGTATAACGTCGACAAGGTGAAGGCAGCGCTCGGCGATGTGCCGATCGACAGCTGGGACGTCCTGTTCAAGCCGGAAAACGCAGAAAAGCTGAAGTCCTGCGGCATCAACATTCTCGATGCCTCCGACGAAACCTTCGCCATTGCCATGAACTATGTCGGCAAGAACCCGGACAGCAAGGAAACTGCCGATCTGGAAGCCGGCGGCGAGGTCTTCAAGAAGATCCGTCCTTTCGTGAAGACGTTCAACGCCTCGGCCTATATCGATGAGCTCGCTAACGGCGACAGCTGCATCACCATCGGCTGGTCGGGTGACGTGCTGCAGGCGAAGTCGCGCGCCGAAGAAGCTGGCAACGGCGTCAAGGTCGAGTTCGTCATCCCCAAGGAAGGCACCTATATGTGGTTCGACAACCTCGCGATCCCGGCGGATGCGAAGAATGTCGAAGAGGCGCACGCCTTCATCAACTACCTGATGAAGCCGGAAGTCATCGCCAAGGCCTCCAACTATGTCCAGTATGCCAACGGCAACCTTGCCTCGCAGAAGTTCGTCGATAAGGAAGTGCTGGAAAATCCGTCGGTCTATCCGCCGGAAGATGTGGTGGCAAAGCTCTTCACCATCTCGCCTTACGGACCCAAGGAACAGCGCGTGCTGAACCGGGTCTGGACGCAGATCAAGACCGGCAGCTGATAGCTGACAATCCAAGGGCGGGCTTTTACCCGCCCTTTCATTTTCCAAGGATCGCAAGCGGGGCAAGGCATGGCGAAAACTCTCGGACCGGTAAAACGCAAATTCTCTCCCTGGACCGATCCGAATGCGGTCCCCTTCATCCGCTTCGAGAATATCACCAAACGCTTCGGCGATTTTGTTGCCGTCGACAACCTCACGCTTGATATCTACGAGAAGGAATTCTTCTCGCTGCTTGGCCCTTCCGGCTGCGGAAAAACGACGCTGATGCGCATGCTCGCCGGCTTCGAGGAGCCGACGGAAGGCCGGATTCTCCTGCAGGGTCAGGATATTCGCGGCGTGCCGCCCTATCGCCGCCCGACGAATATGATGTTCCAGTCCTACGCGCTCTTCCCGCATATGACGGTGGAGAAGAACATCGCCTTCGGCCTCGAACAGGACAATATGCCGAAGGGCGAGATCACTGCCCGCGTTCAGGAACTGCTCAAGCTCGTCAAGCTGGAACAGTTCGCCAAGCGCAAGCCGAACCAGCTTTCCGGCGGCCAGCGCCAGCGCGTCGCACTCGCCCGTTCGCTTGCCAAACGCCCGAAGGTGCTGCTGCTCGACGAGCCGCTCGGCGCGCTCGACAAGAAGCTGCGCGAGGAAACCCAGTTCGAGCTGATGGACCTGCAGCACACGCTCGGCATGACCTTCCTTATCGTCACCCACGACCAGGAAGAAGCGATGACCGTGTCCGACCGGATCGCAGTCATGGACAAGGGCATCATCATGCAGGTGGCGACCCCGGCTGAAATCTACGAGGCGCCGAACAGCCGCTACGTCGCGGATTTCATCGGCGACATCAACATCATCGAAGGCAAGATTGCCGAGACCGCAAGCGCGCTCGGCGCACCGGGCACGGTAAGGATCGAAAGCGAAGGCCTGTCGATCGCCGACGATCAGGAATGCCAGGCTGTTAAAGGCGATCATGTCGCCTTCGCTGTTCGCCCGGAAAAGGTGCGCATCTCGCTGGATGCCCCGGCCGATAGTTCCACCAATGCGTTTTATGGCGAGGTCTGGGATATCGGCTATCTCGGCGATTTCTCGCTCTTCATCGTCCGCTCCGAGGATGGCCGTTTCCTGCGTGCGGCCCAGGCCAATGTTTCGCGTCTCGTCGATCGGCCGATCACCTTTGGCGATATGGTCTGGCTCACCTGGTCGCGCGATGCCGGCCTCGTCCTGACGCGATAGGGAAGGGGAGCGAACATGGCCAATGTCGCGGAAACCAATCCTGTCAGCAATGCCGCCACCAGTACCGGAGGTCCGTCCTGGACGCGCTGGCTGGTCGTCATCGTGCCCTATATCTGGCTCATCCTGTTCTTCGTCGCGCCGTTCCTGATCATCTTCAAGATCTCGCTGTCGGATACGGCAATCGCCATGCCGCCCTATCTGCCGACCTTCGATGGCTTCGGCAATCTTGGCGAATTCTTTTCCGAGCTGGATTTCGAGAACTATATCTTCCTGACCGAAGACCCGCTCTACATCTGGTCCTATCTGTCGTCGCTCAGGATCGCGGCGATCTCGACGCTGCTGCTGTTGCTGATCGGCTACCCGATGGCGCTCGCCATGGCCCGCGCCCCGACCTCGATCCGCCCGACGCTGGTCATGCTGGTCATTCTGCCATTCTGGACCTCCTTCCTCATCCGCGTCTACGCCTGGATCGGCATCCTCAAGCCGGACGGCCTGCTGACGCTTCTCCTACAGACCATCGGGCTGATGGGACCGGATCAGCAGGTGCAGATCTTCCGCACCGATTACGCCGTCTTCATCGGCATCGTGTATTCCTATCTGCCCTTCATGGTCCTCCCGCTCTATTCGGCGCTGGAAAAGATGGACAATTCGCTGCTGGAAGCGGCGAGCGATCTCGGCTGTCCGCCCTGGAAAGCCTTCTGGAAGATCACATTCCCGCTCTCCATGCCGGGCGTCATCGCCGGTGCGATGATCTGCTTCATCCCGATTACTGGCGAATTTGTCATCCCTGATCTTTTGGGCGGTGCCGATACGCTGATGATCGGCAAGACGCTCTGGACGGAATTCTTCGGCAATCGTGACTGGCCGCTCGCCTCCGCCGTCGCCGTCATCCTGCTGATCATGCTGGTCGTGCCGATCATGATCTTCCAGAACCAGCAGAAGAAGGTGGTATGATGAGATCTCCCCGTTTCGACGCCACCGTGCTGACCCTCGGGTTCGCCTTTCTCTATATCCCGATCATCATCCTGATCGTCTACTCGTTCAACGCGTCAAGGCTGGTCACGGTCTGGGGTGGGTTTTCGCTGAACTGGTACTCCGCCATGTGGTCGAACCAGGGTCTGATGGATGCGGCCTGGGTGACGGCCCGCGTCGGCGTGCTCAGCGCCACTTTGGGCACCATCCTCGGCACGATGGCTGCACTCGCGCTCGCCCGGTTTGCCCGCTTCCCCGGCCGCATGGCCTTCTCGGGCATGATTTATGCCCCGCTGGTCATGCCGGAAGTCATCACCGGCCTGTCGCTGCTACTGCTCTTCGTCGCCATGGGTGTCGATCGCGGCTTCTGGACGGTCACGATCGCCCACACGACCTTCACCATGTGCTATGTGGCAATCGTCGTGCAGTCGCGGCTCCTGACCTTCGACCGCAGTTTGGAGGAGGCGGCGCTCGATCTCGGTTGTCCGCCGGTCAAAACCTTCTTCAAGATCACACTGCCGCTGATTTTCCCCGCCGTCATCGCCGGCTGGATGCTCGCCTTCACCCTGTCGCTCGATGATCTGGTCATCGCAAGCTTCAACACCGGTCCGGGCGCAACGACGCTGCCGATCAAGATCTATTCGCAGGTCCGCCTCGGCGTGACGCCGGAGATCAACGCCATCTGCACCATCCTCATCGGTCTTGTGACGATCGGCGTCATCGCCGCATCCCTCACCACCAAGCGCGCCGAGTTGAGGCGCGTCCGCGACGAGCATCTGGCGATCCGCGGCGCGGAAAGCTGATAGGGGCGGCCCGCGGTTTATTCGCCGGGCTTGGCGGCCGGCACGTTCATCGGCCAGAGGATCGGTGTCGGCCATGCGCCGCCGATGAAAAAGTTCAGCGGCGGGTTTGCATCCTTCGGTGTGATCGTGGCCGAGAGCGCGAGGCTGCTGTTTGCAAGCGGCACGGCCCCGGTCAGCGCAATCGTTTCGTTGCGCCCGGCAATCTCGGTGTCCTGAAGGTCGGCAATTCCGTTGCGGATAGTGGCCGTCGCCTTCATGCTGTCGAATTCGATGGAGCCCGTTGCAGCGTCGCTAAGCGAGAAATAGGGTTTCCGGATTGCTAGCTGGCGAATAGCCGACAGGTCCATGCCGGTCAGATTGCCGGAGCCTGTCTGGAAGCTGACCGTCCCGGTCGCTGCGTTCCAGGCGTCGCGCGTGATCGGGCGTGGCACATCCAGCGAAATGTCGAGCGATCCCTGTGCTGCAGGCAGCGGGCCTTTGAGCTGCAGCTGTTGTGCGATCGTCGCGAAATCGACGCCCCGGACAGCCGCGCGGAAGGCGACGCTTTGTTTCTCGCCTTGGGCGCTGGAATTCGCATTAAGGGTGGTGATCCGCCCCGTCAGGCGACCCGGTTTTAGATCGCTATCGAGAATATCGAGGCGGAACTGCTGGGTCACATTCATCAGCCCAAGCGCCACATCATAAAGCTGGAGACCGCCCAGCGAGGCGATTTGTGAAGAAATCCTCATATCGAGGTCCATATTCGTCACAAGCGACGGCAGCGCTTGCACATCCTTGCTGATCGTCGGCTCCAGAGCGATAAGTAGGCGGCGCAGATCCATATGATCGAAGGCAAGCGTGCCCGAAAGCTTCGGCGGCGTGGAGGCGGGGATGTCGAGCTCCAGCAGACCGGTCGCATTCTCCTCGTTCAGCCCGAGCGAAAGCTCCTCGAACCGCATTTCCTGACGGTCTGCAATCAACCGGGCCGAAACCGATGCCGATTGCAGTCCATCCACAAGGCGTGGATCGATCTCGAACCAGCGTAGCGCAGCAGGCATGTCCGATGCCCGAAGCTCGGCATTGCCGGAGAAATAACCTCGCGGCGTCAGGCTTGCGACGCCGTCGAACTTTGCAAACCCGATGTCGGCACTGGCCGTTCCCTCGAAATCTCCGCTTCTACCATCGAGAAGCAGCAGCGGCTGTGTGCTGCGAATATCGAGGCCGATCCTTTTGCCGCGGACAACGGCATCCCCGCGGATGATGGCGGTATCGGAAAGACGAGGCCAATCCATCATGCCGTTGATGGCATCGAAGCGGACGACACTTCCATCTGTTTCGCGGATGATATCGAGAATGCCGTTGCGAAACTGTACCTCGCCAATCGGTGCATCCAGCGCCTGATCTAGCCTCTGCCGGTCGCCATTGGCAGAAACCTTCGCCATGGCATCGACCAGCTGTCCGCCATTGGCCCAATGAAGCCGCTCGTCCTTGTCGCGGCTCATGAAAAGGTGTGGTTCGTTAAGGCGGAAATCCTCAAAGACCGGCTGGCCAAGCAAGGCTTCCATCAAGTCGAACGAGGCGGACAGTTCCTTGATCGTTGCCAGTATCTGCCGTCCGCCATGTTCATCGTTATGAATGGTGATGTCGGTAAGCGTGACTTCCGGATGCGGCCAGAACCGAATTGTGGAGATGCCGCCGATTGTGGCGTTATTCCCGGTCCACCGTTCTACCGACTGTTCGATGCTTTCCCGCACCAGACTGGTGGAAATCAGGAAAGGCGTGACGATCCTGAAAATCGCGCCCACCGCAAGGATCATCGCAAGCGCAATCAGCACCGTTCGACCAACTGGCCGGCGTGCATGCCTGCGGAATGTCTGGGCGGCTTTCGTGAACATGCAAGGCGCATATAGGAAATGGCTGTAGGGCGCAATTCGGGCATCGAAACGACAACGTCATGTACTTCATTGTCGCATGCGACATGTTATACATTTCCTGCCGCACCGGCATGGAGGTGCCCGCGGCAAGAGGAGGCCGGCAGATGCCGGAAAGGGAGGACTATGCTCGAACAGGAAAAGCCGCTCTGGATCATGCCCGAAGAAAAGCGGCATGAAACACCCCTTTATCGGTTCATCCGCTGGTGCGAGGCACGCTACGCCACCAAATTTGCCGATTATGATGCCTTTCATTCATGGTCGATCGATGAAAGCGAACATTTCTGGTCGGCGATCTGGGATTTCTGCGGCGTTAGGGGAGAGCGTGGCGAAATCGTGCTGGCAAACGGGGAAGATATGCTGGCCGCACGTTTTTTCCCCGAAGCTTCGCTCAACTTTGCGGAAAACCTGCTTGCCCATGCCGGTGAGGGATCCGAGGATGCACTGATCTTTCGCGGAGAAGACAAGGCCCGTTATAGCTGGTCATGGGACAGGCTGCGCTCTGAAGTCTCGAAGCTCCAGCAGGCCTTTCGCGCCATGGGTATCGGCAAAGGGGATCGCGTTGCGGCGATGATGCCGAACATGCCCGAAACCATTGCCTGCATGTTGGCCGCTGCCTCGCTTGGCGCCATCTGGTCGTCCTGTTCCCCCGATTTCGGTGAGCAGGGCGTGCTCGACCGCTTCGGCCAGATCGAGCCCAGGCTTTTCATCACCTGTGACGGTTACTGGTATAACGGCAAACAGCAGGATGTTTCCGCCAAGCTGAAGGTCGTGACCGCCCGCCTTGGCGTGCCGGTCATCGTCGTGCCCTATCTTGGCAAGGCGGCAACGCTGGCTGCCGACTTGACGGACTCACGCAGTTACCCTGATGTCATCGCCGCCTATCAGGAAAAGCCGCTCGAATTTGTCCAGCTGCCGTTTTCCCATCCGCTCTACATCCTGTTTTCCTCTGGCACGACCGGCATCCCGAAATGTATCGTCCATTCTGCCGGCGGCACCTTGCTGCAGCATCTGAAGGAGCATCGGCTCCACTGCGGCATAGAGCCGGGAGAAAGGCTCTTCTATTTCACCACCTGCGGCTGGATGATGTGGAACTGGCTGGCTTCGGGCCTCGCGGTTGGCGCGACGCTGTGCCTCTATGACGGCTCGCCCTTTGCACCCGATGGCCACGTGCTCTTCGATTTTGCTCAGGATGAAAAGTTTGCCGTCTTCGGCACGGCGGCAAAATATATCGATTCATTGCGCAAGTCCGGCATCGTGCCGAAGGAAAGTCATGATCTGTCATCGCTGCGCCTGATGACCTCAACCGGTTCGCCGCTGTCTCCTGAAGGATTTTCCTTTGTTTATGAAGGCATCAAGCAGGATATGCATCTTGCATCGATCTCCGGCGGCACTGACATCGTCTCGTGTTTCGTGCTGGGCAATCCGTTGAAACCTGTCTGGAAGGGCGAAATTCAGGGGCCGGGACTGGGGCTTGCCGTCGATATATGGAACGACGATGGCGAGCCGGTACGCGGCGAGAAGGGCGAACTGGTTTGCACCAAAGCCTTCCCCTCAATGCCGGTCGGGTTCTGGAACGACCCGGACAAGTCGAGATACAGGGCCGCTTATTTCGAGCGTTTCGACAATGTCTGGTGCCACGGCGATTTCGCCGAATGGACAGAGCATGGCGGGCTGATCATTCATGGTCGCTCGGATGCGACGCTCAATCCTGGCGGCGTGCGCATCGGCACGGCCGAAATCTACAATCAGGTCGAGCAGATGGAGGAAGTGTCAGAAGCCATCTGTATCGGCCAGGATTGGCACAATGATGTGCGCGTCGTGTTGTTCGTCCGGCTCGCCAATGGGTTGTCGCTCGATGAGGATCTTGCCAAGGCAATCCGTACCCGTATCCGCAATGGCACGACGCCTCGCCATGTCCCCGCCAAGGTCATACAGGTATCGGATATTCCGCGAACCAAATCCGGCAAGATCGTCGAACTTGCAGTGCGCGATGTCGTTCACGGCAGGCCCGTCAAAAACAAGGAAGCACTCGCTAATCCCGACGCGTTGAAACAGTACGAAAACCTTGCAGAACTTGGCACGTGATCTTGCTGCAATGCAGCAATACATCGCGATGATCCGGATCGGGACAGGTTTAAGCTCTTGTTGAGTGACGTTCCTCAATTCTGGGGCAAAATGTCCGGTTAAGGGCTATAAAGCTGACACACGATGAGATTTTGAGGCGGGACGTCTTTTACTTCTATCGTTGTTCACAGCACAATGACTTGAGGGCAGCCGAGGCTGCCCCTTTTTTATAGCGGTATACACGCATTGCGTGAATAGGTTGTTCTGTATCGCGTTTTTGGCGTGTCGTTAGCTCGCCAGAACCCGCTGCGACGGGAAGGTGATCTCCACCAGCGTTCCCTCGTTCGGCGCCGAGGTAATGGCGAAATTCGCCCGGTTCGCATCCACCATCGCTTTTGTCAGTGGCAGCCCAAGGCCCGTGCCGTCACCCCGTTTGCGGGATGCACCCGCCACCTGCCGGAATGGCTTCATCGCCAATTCCAGCTCGGCGCGGTTCATGCCGATACCGGTATCGCGAATTCTCAGCACGACGCTGCCATTCGCTTCATAGGCGGTGGAGACGACGATCTGACCGCCCGATGGCGTAAACCGGATGGCGTTGGATAGAATGTTGAGCACGATCTGCTTGATCGAGCGCAGATCGGCCACCACCTGCGGCACGGCTTGCGACAGTGCCGTGCGTATGATCACCCGCTGGCCGTTTGCCTGCGGCTGCACAAGCGAGACCGCTTCCGACACCGTTTCGTCCAGGCCGACAGCGACGAAATCGAGATCAAGCTCTCCGGCCTCGATCTTGGAAATATCGAGCAGGTCGTTGACGATATCGAGCACATGCCGGCCCGAGCGGCCGATATCGTTCGAATATTCGATATAGCGGGGGTGGCCGACAGGCCCGAGCCGTTCCGATGCCATCATGTCGGCAAAGCCGATAATGGCATTCAGTGGCGTGCGGATCTCGTGGCTTACATGCGCAAGGAACTCGCTCTTGTGCGCATTGGCCGTTTCCGCGGCCCGTTTTGCGGTGCGCAGCTCGTCTTCGGTCCGTTTCCACTGGGTGATGTCGCGGATGACGGCGCAATAGCCGTTGGATGACGTCAATCGGCCGATCGTCATGAAAAGGGGAAGGAACCCGCCGGATGCCTCCCGGCCGATCACTTCACGACCGTCATTCAGCACGCTCGCCACGCCATGGCCGGAAATCCCGGAGAGATAGTCGAGGATTGCCCGCTGGCTTTCATGCGCAAAAAGCGTGATGAACGGCTTGCCGTTGATCTCTTCGCCATCGAAATTGAAGAGCGCGCTTGCCGCCCTGTTCATCGACCGGACTTCCCTGTCGGATCCGATGATGACGACGCCGTCGGTGGCGGTCTCCAGAATGGCCCGCAGCTCCTCCACCTCGACCTGCAGTTTCGCCAATTGGTCGGCGGTGCGGATCGGGCGCAGCGGCAACACTTCCGCCGTAGTGTTTTCTGGCGGCTCCGCTTCGGCGGCAACCGGCATCAGCGCCAGCATCAATGCCGATGTCTCATTGAAGCGGATCGACTGAAGCCTTGCCGTCACGGGAACGATCACGTCGTCGGCGCGCACCACCACCATGCCGCCGACATGCGTGGTCTTGTCTTCCAGTTCCTGCCGCTGCAACAACGCATCAAGTCCGCCGACATCGCCAAGCGCCTCTAGTGAAGGATAGCCGGTCAGTTTCAGGAATTCGCCGTTGGCGTGGATCAGTCGATCACCGGCATGCACTAGAAGTGCTACCGGCATCTGGTCGATGATATCCTCCGAAAGGCCGGTGCGATCGCGGCCGGGCAACATGGCGGCGAGAGCTGCGGCATCCACCGCTTCCTCGTGCTCGATCTCATTCTCGGGGCGGTCCTCGGTTGCTTCCGTCGGCTCGTTGTCGAACAACGTGACGACGATGTTATCGGAAGTCTCCGACCCGTCTGTCACCTCGAGCGCCTCATCCTCGTGAAATGCCTGGGCATCTTCCGGCAGTTCTTCGTCAACCTGTTGCGTTTCGTCTTCGTCAGTCGGCAGGGACTGCTCAACCTCGCCATTCGCCTCGGAAACGAGGTCTTCGTTCGTGCTGGTGACGTCCTTGCTGGAAGCCGCAACATCCTCCGGCAGATCGGATGCGGGGGTGTCTGCAGTAATAACCTGATCACCGAGGGCTTCGTCGCTTTCCGTCTCCGGATCCTCGGCTGGTTTCACGAAATCATCAAGACGGCGGGCAATTTCCTGAAAGTTTGCCTGCTCGCCGGGACTCAGCCGTGAGCGTCGCTCCTCAAGCTGGATCACCTTGTCCCATTGCCGTCTGCCGGGCGTGTCGGTCAGCATCAGGGCAGGGGGCTCGCCTTCCGGCCGCTCATCGGTCTTGGCCGGGTCTTCAGCTGTATCCGCATCAACGGCATCCACATCCGGTTCGTTGTCCGTTTCGCCCGGCATGTCGTCATCGGCGAAAGAGCTCGCTTCGACATCCGCCTCTTCATTCGATGTGTCGCCAATCGCATCGAACGCTGCCGTTTCCGCGCTCTCGTCGCTTGCCGCAGCGACAGTATCGGCATTCGGGTTTTCGGCCGGTTGCTCGAGAACCTCTTCCAATTGCTCGGAAGCTTGCAATTCATTCTGTTCTGCTTTGAGCGGCTTGGTTGCTAGGTCTGCCTCTGCTCCCCCCAATGAAAGGCCAGCGGCGTGCGGGTCTTCGGCTGCGTCGCCCATCCGAACGATGCCGAAGCCGCGGAACCCGTCAAATTCGCGTGCTCTCGTGTAAGTCGGGAGCGCTGCCAGATCGACCGGCACCACGAGCGAGGTTCCCTCTACCGGCCACCAGATCGTCTTGCCTGACCATGTGTCCCGACGGCCAAGCAATTCGCCGATCTTGCCGTCCGGATCGAGATTGAAGAGTGCGGCGAGATCGGAAAATGCCATGCCCGAAATATCGGCTGCATGCGGCCCGACAGCCTGGGCGAATTCCTTCGACACTTCGCTGAACCGGCCGGCGGCATCGATTTTCCAGACGAAGCGCACCGTTCCGAGCGGACGTGATGCCGGCTCTGCCTGTTGCATGTGCGGCAACGGTTCGACGTGGTCTTCGGCGATGTTTATACCTTCATCCCGCTGCCCCGGCGCCTCTTCTTCAGACGTGGTGGCTGGCACGGTTTCGTCGTCAGCCTCGAACGCCGTCGATATTTCGTCGGGGTCGTCATCATGCTCTTCGGGCGATCCGAACGTCGCGACCTCGTCGTCATCGGTTTCAATGTCGACAGCCACGTCCGCGTCGCCCGACAGGTCTGCCGGAATGCGATTTTCTCCGCTCACGATCTCTTCGGCAGAAATGTCCTGCGCAACGGTTTCGGCATCCCGCTCAGCAGCTGTGGTGCCGTCGAACGTCTTCGCATCCGGTTCGCCGCTCTCGGTGAAAACCTCGTTTGCTTCATCAGCTGGGGCCAGATCTTCAGTCTTCACATCCCCGCTCTCGATGTCTTCAATGCGGGAAACCGGCGAAGGCGTGTCCGCAGCCTCTTCCACCGTGACCTTTTCTGCAGCCGTCTCGGCGAAGGCATCAGCTTCGGTTTCTGTCTCGTGTCCGCCCGTCTCCACGGAGGCCGCATCGCTCTCGTCGGCCGCGCCCGTTGTGCCATCGAGCGAGATTTCTTCCTCCGCTTCGGGATTGTCCTCGATCGCGGCGACTGCGCTCAGCGCATCTTCGTAGTCAGGCAAGGCGAGGCTATCAGCGGCGATTTCTTCCGCGGCATGGGCGGCATTCACCGCCGCAGCCTGCATTTTTGCGGCTCCCACGACGAACAGAAGATTAAGTGCAGGCTCTTCCGACACCTGGCCGATCGCAGCAGGCAGATATCCGCTGGCGGTCGCGATCGGGCGCTTGATCAGTCGGTGACGGTCATTGCCGACCATCGAGACAAGCATGCGCGTCGTCTGGATGGAAAGGCTGAGCGCTGCAAACTGGCCGGATGCAGCCAGAATGTTACCATCGCCATCGAGCACGGCCATATGCGTGTCGGGATCGTCAAAGCCTTCGATCAGGCGGGCAGCACATTCTTTGAGCGGCAGGTTTTGGCTGTCCACCGGCACGGAAAGAAGGATGCACGGCTTGTCCTGAACCCGGATCATTTCGCAGCGCGCCTGCACAGCCACGCGCAGAAACCCGGAAGCGATGCGAACAGTAAACGTGCGCCTGTCGCCCACCGACTGCAGCGAGCGTGCGACAGGCTGCACCTGGCGAAACATCAGTTCGCCGCGGTCGAGCCCCTGGTCGAGAAAATCATAGATTGAGCCGAAGCCAAAAAGTGCGGCACCCCGGCCATTTGCCCATGAGACCGATCTGAGATCCGCCGAGAACAGAACGACGGCCATACCCGCGGCAAATGCCTCTCGCACACGCTCGTGTACGGCGACATCGATGAATGGGTATTGCACGTCCGACATGGGCAAGCCTGTGAAATTACGTGTCGGCCTATAAGGCCATGGAATTAACCTCTTGTTAATATCCCTCCCCTTCGACAGGGTCCACATGGGAGAACAGGAACGCGTAAACAGGGTTAACGTCGGTCGGTTGTGCTGCACTGCAAATATTGCAATGCACAATAGCATCGGCTATATTTACGGCAGAACAGGTTCGGCGATGCCTGTTTTTTCGCCGGACCGGATCTTTTTGGAGGAAAAGATTGTGGCTTATTCTGACGATATCTTCTCGTTCTCTGCATTCGATCCGGCAAAGCTGACGCAAAGCTGGCGCGAGTTTGCAGAGCAAAGCACGACCCATTCCCATGACGCCTACGGTAAGATGAAAACGGCGGCGGAGGAAGCCTCCCGCACGGTTGAATCCACAATCCATTCTGCCCAGGCCGGCTCTATGGAATTCGGCTTGAAGGCAATCGACGCACTTCGCACCAATACCGAAATGTCGCTCTCCCATATGGAGCAGTTGATCGGGGCCAAGTCCTTTTCCGAAATGATGGAATTGCAGACTGCTTTCGTCCGCAAGCAGGCGGAGTTTACCGTCGAGCAGGTGAAGGTGATGCAGGACGCCGCGCAAAAGGTTGCAGGCGAAGTCTCAAGGCCCGGCCGGCAAGCCGCCGAAAAAGCCATGGACGCCTTTAAGCCGTCCTGATCGCCACAGCATGTCTCCCGAAAGTGGTCACCGGTTTCGGGATAAAGACATGCGCAAAAAAAAGAACTAAAGCACGGCAGGCGAATCTGAAAGATCGCGACGTGCTTTAGGCTCTTCGCCAACCTTGTCCACATCCTCGCGGCAGGCTTGATCACAAGGATCGAATTTGTCAGATTGAAAGGACTTGCAATCTTCATTCGATGGCCGTATGTGACCGGTCAACATCGCTTCGGCGGTTTATGCGGTTGTAGCTCAGTTGGTTAGAGCGCAGGTTTGTGGCACCTGAGGTCGGTGGTTCGACCCCACTCAACCGTACCATTCCCCTCTCTCAGTAAGTCTATAAGTCACTAGGACTTACGGGGAGAGGGGAAATTATCCTTCCCCGATATCCCGATCCATCTGTGCACGCGCGTAATGCGTTGGCGGCATTCCGACAAATCGTGTGAATGCGATGCTGAAGGCGCTGGCGGAGCCGTAGCCGACACGATCGGCGATCTCCTTGATGCCTTCATCGCCACGTCTGAGCAGTTTTTTCGCGATCGCCATCCGCCAGGAGAGCAGATATTCGATCGGCGCGACGCCCATCGCCTTGCGAAAGCGTTCGAAAAAGACCGATCGGGATAGAGCCGCTTCGCCCGCCAGTTTCTCCACCGTCCAGTCATGCTTCGGGTCCGCATGTATCTTGCGAAGCGCCGCCGCCAGCCGCTCGTCGGAAAGCCCGCGCAGCAGACCGGGAGAGGCGCTGCCACCGGATGCCGACCGAAGCGCCTCGATCAGCAGCACTTCGAGAAGCCGCGTCAGCACCATGTCGCGCGCCGGCTTTTCCTCCTGCGCTTCGTTCCGGATCAGTTGAACGATGGTGGCGAACTGCCTTTCGCCCCGCACATGCACCAGCCGCGGCAGCAGCGATACGAGAAGGCTTGCATCCGGGGATCCGAAGGCAAGCCCGCCGACAAGCATGCGCATATTGGCCGGTCCATCCGGATCGCCGTGCCGGGTCTCTTCATCGCGCCTGGTAACGACGAAATGCGCGGCATTCTTGGGATCGACCGGCTCGATACTCGACATGGTAAAGTCGCAGGCGGCGGGGATCAGAATGAAGTCGCCGGCCCGCAGTTCTATCGGTTCCTCTCCGGGAGCCGACAACCGCGAAGCACCTTCGAGAAGGACGCAGAAAAGCGGTCGGGACGTCGCCGGCGCATCGACGCGCCAAGGGCCGGAGCCGCTCGCCATCTTCGAAAACGGCAGGCTTGGCTGAAGCAGGGCCACCACATCTGCGAACGGATCGGTCAATTCAGGACTTTCAAAAATGAATTGAGGACGATCGATTGTAGTACGTCCTGGCTTCAATATCTACTTTCATGACCAGACAACATGAAAGGAACAACCATGAAGACTGTTCTCATCACCGGCTGCTCGTCTGGTTTCGGCCTCGATATCGCAAAACTGTTTCTCGATCGCGGCTGGAATGTAATCGCGACTATGCGCACGCCGCGTGAGGACCTGCTGCCGATATCCGAAAACCTGCGCATTCTCCCCCTCGACGTCAGAAGCGATGAAAGCGTCGCAAGGGCTATCGAAGCGGCCGGCCCGATCGACGTCCTTGTCAACAATGCCGGCATCGGCTGGCTGAACGCGCTCGAAGGCACGCCGGTCGATGTCATCCGCGATATCTTCGAGACCAACACGATCGGCACCATGCGCATGGTGCAGGCCGTGCTTCCGCAGTTCCGCGAAAGAAGGGCGGGGCTGATCGTCAATGTCACGTCGACGGTCACCATGAAGCCGCTGCCGCTTCTGTCGGTCTATACGGCGAGCAAGGCCGCGGTGAATGCGTTTACGGAATCGCTTGCACTCGAACTCGAACCATTCGGCATTGATGTGAAGATCGTGCTTCCGGGCGCGGCACCAGCCACCAGTTTCGGCAAGACCGCGATCTCCCGTATGGAAGGGCATGGTGGTTTCCCCGAAGCCTATGCGGGATATGCAAATGAGGTGTTTGGCGAGATGAGGCAGAGAACCGAGGTCACGCTGCCGATGGATGTCGCACAAGCCGTCTGGCGGGCAGTGACCGATCCGTCATCTCCGAAGCGGCTGCCGGCTGGTGCCGATGCGGTGGCGCTCGCCAATTCGCAGGCCTGATACAATAAAAATCCGCCGGGTCGCTTTCGATCCGGCGGATATGTTCGAAGACGACGGTCACTCTTAGCCGAAGGCCGATGCCAGCCGTTGGCCCAGCGCACGTGCCGGCGATGGCTCCCTCCTGTCCCGCAGGTCAGCATTGTTGATGGCCCGAACTGATGCTTCCGCATCAAGCTTGAACTGGGCAAGCAGGGCGGTCAGCTCGGCAGCCTGCGAAGCAAGGCTGTAGGTCGCGGCAGTTGTCTCTTCCACCATCGATGCATTTTTCTGCGTGCCCTGGTCCATCTGGTTGACCGCGGAGTTGATCTCCGAAAGCCCGGTAGACTGCTCGCGTGTGGACGATACGATGGCCGAGACGCTCCGGTTGATTTCCTGCACTTCCGATACGATCGTGTGCAGCGCCGTGCCGGTTTCTCCAACCAGCGCCACCCCGTCGCGTACCTGCGCGCTTGACTTGGTGATCAGGTTCTTGATCTCCTTGGCGGCATTCGCTGAACGTTGAGCCAGTTCGCGCACTTCCTGTGCGACGACGGCAAACCCCTTGCCTGCGTCGCCCGCACGCGCGGCCTCTACGCCGGCGTTCAGCGCCAGTAGGTTGGTCTGGAAGGCGATATCGTCGATCACGCCGATAATGTTGCCGATTTCGGATGACGATTTCTCGATCTCCTGCATCGCCAGAACGGCCTTGCGAACGATCTCTCCAGAGCGTTCGGCACCATCATGGGCCTTTTTCACCAGTTCGCCGGCCGTGCTTGCCTGCGCGGCGGAATCCTTGACGGCGGTAGTCACCTGTTCCAGTGCTGCGGCGGTCTCTTCCACTGACGCGGCCTGCTGTTCCGTGCGCTTTGACAGGTCTTCCGTTGCCGCACGAATTTCGCTCGCGCCGGCATCGATCATCTTGGCGTTGTCGCCAACCGACCGCAGTGCTGCCTGAAGTCTGGTGATGGACTCGTTGAAGTTCAGCCGAACCTTGTCCAGTTCACCGGCAAACGGGGTAGCCAGACGGTAGGTCACATCGCCTTCGGCAAGATGGTTCAGGCCGCGGGCGATATCATCCACCGCGAACTTCACCTCCGCTGCTTGCCTTGCACTTTGCTCCTCGCGCGCCTGTCGTTCCTGTTCTGTAAGCCGGCCATTGGCTTCCGCTTCGCGTTCCAGCCGCTCGCGCTCTATGGCGTTGTCGCGGAATACCGAAACAGCGGCTGCCATGTCGCCGATCTCGTCCTTGCGATCCCGATGCGGGATCTGATGCTCTGTATTGCCGGCCGCGAGTGCGTTCATCGACAGGGTGATGCTGGCGATCGGCCGTGCGATCCAGCGGAAGCCGAGCAGGGCGGCAATCCCGCCGACCACGCCGACGATGACCACCAGGATAACCGTTGTCACCAGCGACGAACTTGCTGTTGCCTTTGCCTCACTGACTGCCGCTTCTCCGGTTGCCTTGTTCAGGCTGACCATTTCGGCAAATAGCTTGACGGCTTCTCCACCCATGACCGTCATCTGTTGCACATGTTTCTTGGCCGCAGCCATGTCGCCTTCACCCAGCAGGGTAACAAGACGCCCGCCTGCCGCTTCATAGGTGTCGATTGCGGCTTCCGTGGCCTGGTATTTGGCACGCATAGTGTCTGTCGTCAGACTGGCGCCATAGGCTTCGAATGCTTTGTTGCGTGCGGCATATGCCGCCTTCAGCACGGCAAGCGCGCTGGCGCGTTCCTCCTGCGTCGAAGTGCTGAGCAGCAGTGCGACGTTGCGGCGGACATCGCCGAAAAGACGTTCCATTTCGCCCATCTGGGTTGCCCGCGAAACCCGTTCGCCGACAGTGCCGACCTGGGCCTGGAGAGAATTGACCGCGAGAATGGAAAAGGCGCCCTGAACAATTCCGAGCGTGACGACGAGGCCGAATAACAATGGTAAAAGTGTTTTAATCTGAATTTTTGCAAACATAACCGGGTCCTTGGATGTGCCGTGCATTCTTGTGTTGTGCGCGTGCCCGTTGAGATTTGTGACAGTTTTGCTAACAAAGGGCTTACAGCGGGCTGTGCACCGCTGCGGCTTGTTGCCTCAAATCTGACAAAGTATCATAAAAATTGATTTAACATTTTCTTGTCCATTCCTGCCGTCGACTGGCCCATGCGGCAGGCACAAAAAAATGGGCCGCTTAGTCGGCGGCCCACTCTGGTATTGCCATACCGGCGGGATATCATCCCACCGGTTCGCCTATGATCAGGCGGTAAGACCCGTCCATTTCCAGTCACGGATTTCCGGCATGTCTTCACCGTATTCCTGCACATGGGCCGTATGCAGTGCGAGCTTGCCCTTGAGCATCTCGATCACATGCGGAACCTTTTCCTTCAGCTCCGGCACCCGTTCGATGGCTTCGAGCGCCAGGTGATAGCGGTCGAGCTGGTTCAGCACCGTCATGTCGAAAGGCGTCGTGGTCGTGCCTTCCTCGACAAAGCCGCGCACATGCATGTTGCGGTGGTTGTTGCGCTTATAGGTCAGCCGGTGGATGAGATACGGGTAACCGTGATAGGCGAAGATGACAGGCCGTTCGGTGGTGAACAGCTTGTCGAACTCCTCGTCCGTCAGGCCATGCGAATGCTCTTCCTTCGCCTGCAGCGTCATCAGGTCGACGACGTTGACGACGCGGATCTTCAACTCCGGTATCGCCTCGCGCAGGATCATCACGGCGGCGAGCGTCTCCATTGTCGGCACGTCGCCGGCGCAGGCCATCACCACATCCGGCGCAATCGCATCATCCTCGTTGCTGGCCCAATCCCAGACCCCGATGCCTGCCTCGCAATGCCTTGTCGCATCCTCGATCGAAAGCCATTGCGGCTCCGGCTGCTTGCCGGCGACGATGACGTTGATGCGGTCCCAGGTATTCAGGCAATGGTCAGCCACCCACAGAAGCGTATTGGCATCCGGCGGCAGGTAGATGCGCACCACGTCCGCCTTCTTGTTGGCAACGTGATCGAGGAAGCCCGGATCCTGATGCGAGAAGCCGTTATGGTCCTGCCGCCACACATGCGAGGTGAGCAGGTAGTTGAGCGAGCTGATCGGCTTTCTCCACTCGAGATGACGCGTCACCTTCAGCCACTTGGCATGCTGATTGAACATCGAGTCAATGATGTGGATGAAGGCTTCGTAGCAGGAGAAGAAGCCGTGACGGCCGGTGAGCAGATAGCCTTCTAGCCAGCCCTGGCATAGGTGCTCGGAAAGCACTTCCATCACCCGCCCGTCAGGCGCAAGATGCACGTCATAGGGCTCGATCTTTTCCATCCACACCCGATCGGTTGCTTCGAAGACCGGGCCAAGCCGATTGGAATCCGTCTCATCCGGCCCGAAGACCCGGAAATTCTTTTCCGTATCGTTGAGCTTCATCACGTCGCGCAGGTATTTGCCCAGCACTTCCGTCGTCTGGACGATCTTCTGCCCCGGCACCGTCACATCGACGGCGTAGTCGGAAATCGGCGGGCATTTCAGTTCCTTGCGCAGGATGCCGCCATTGGTATGCGGGTTGGCGCCCATGCGGCGATCGCCGGTTGGAGCCAGAGCCTTGAGCTCAGCCTTCAGGCTGCCATCCGCATTGAACAAGTCTTCCGGATTGTAGCTGCGCATCCAGTCTTCGAGAACCTTGCGATGGCTGTCGTTCTCGCGGCATGTGGCAACCGGAACCTGGTGTGCGCGCCAGAAATCCTCGACCTTCTTGCCGTCGACTTCCTTCGGTCCTGTCCATCCCTTCGGGCTGCGCAGGATGATCATCGGCCAGCGCGGTGCCTGGCCGGAAACAGCGCCGGAGCGGGCCTCTTCCTGGATCGCGCGGATCATGTCGGTCGCCAGATCCATCGCATCCGCCATCAGTCGGTGCATCGCTTCCGGCTCGTTGCCTTCAACGAAGATCGGCGCATAACCATGGCCTTCGAACAGCCTTCTCAGGTCGTCATGCGGAATGCGCGAAAGCACCGTCGGGTTGGCGATCTTGTACCCGTTGAGATGCAGGATCGGCAGGACCGCGCCGTCACGGGCCGGGTTCAGGAACTTGTTGGACTGCCAGCTTGCGGCCAGCGGCCCGGTTTCTGCCTCGCCGTCACCCACCACGCAGGCAACGATCAGGTCCGGGTTGTCAAAGGCTGCACCGAAGGCATGCACCAGCGCATAACCCAGTTCGCCGCCTTCATGAATGGAGCCGGGCGTTTCGGGCGCTACATGGCTTGGCACGCCGCCGGGGAAGGAGAACTGCCGGAACAGCTTGCGCATGCCCTCTTCGTTCTCCGCAATCTCCGGATAGACCTCGCTGTAGATGCCTTCCATCCAGGTATTGGCGACCATGCCCGGTCCGCCATGGCCTGGCCCGCATATATAGATGACGTCGAGATCGCGGCTTTTGATCACCCGGTTGAGATGCGTGTAGATGAAATTGAGGCCGGGGGTCGTGCCCCAGTGGCCGAGGAGTCGCGGTTTGATATGCAGCGGCTGAAGCGGCTCACGCAGGAGCGGGTTTTCCAGAAGATAGATTTGACCGACCGAAAGATAATTGGCCGCTCGCCAGTACCGGTCCATCAATTCCACTTCCGCCTGCGACAGTTGCGTGCGCGGACGGGTGGGGTCGAAATACTCGGCCTGCGAAAATGCGGCGTCCTTTTGGACCAAATGTTGCTGCATTGAAAACTCCTCTCTTTTTCCTCACCTCTGATGCTAATCGATTTAGATGATCTGTTTCATGACATGGATCATGGACTGGCGGATTGTCCGCCTCTCAAGAGGCATCGCGCTTCCAGCAATGTGGACGCTTTTTGTGACAATCAATCAACTCTTGCGCGATGGACGTCAGGATAGGGCAGGGGCTGACGATTGCCAGCTTTCAGCGCGACATTTCTGGCTTCGGTCTCCCGTTGCCGCCAGTCGGGCCTGACCATTCGCCGCGCACAAACTCCGTGCGTTATGCCGTCGCAGGTTTTGATGCGACTCAACGCGCGCCTGTCATGTCCGGGTGATGTTGAAAGGCCAGACTTCTTTCCTGGCCGGATTGCAGTCATCGGAGGAGATCGAAACATGCATGACACGAATGGTATCGCCGCCGCCGATTTGGATGACCACACAATCGAGCTTGGCGCGCTTTTTTCCGAGGTTCGGGCATTGCGTGACCGTGTCGCCGGCGAAGGGCGGTCATTGTTCGAAAGCCTTATCCGCGGGGGAGACGAAGCGGATCGCCTTGAAAACCTCTGCCATTATCTCTGCCTGCGCAGGCACGACATCCGGCCGCTGCAGCGCAGGCTGATGTGTTACGGCCTCTCCTCACTCGGCCGGCTGGAAAGCCGGGTTCTGCCGACGCTGGATGCCGTGCTCTCAGCCCTGTCTGCCATGCAGGGAATGACCTCTCCCTATGCCCTGCCGTCAGAAGCGCAGTTTTTTGCCGGCGAGGCGGAGCTCAGTGCGATGACGCAGCGGTTGCTCGGCAGCGGACGCCCGCATCGCCGCGGTCGCATTATGGTCACGCTGCCGGGAGAGGCGGCGACCGATCCTGACTTCATCCTTGATCTCGCCCGGCGTGGCATGGATGTCGCTCGCATCAACTGCGCTCATGATGGTCCCGACACATGGGAGGCAATGGCGCGGCATGTGCGTGCCGCCGGAGAAAAGATCGGCCGCCGGATCACCGTGCTGATGGATATAGCCGGGCCCAAGATCAGGACGGAAGCTGTTGTGGCCCACAAGGGCGCCAAACTCACGACAGGCGATCTTTTCCGCCTTGTCGCCTCGCGCGAACCCTATCAGACGGAAGACGTGCGTTTCTGCGCGGCGGTTTCACTGCCGGAGATCGTCGAACGGGTCGAGCCGGGCCACAAGCTGCGTTATAATGACGGTAAGCTGGAAGCCGTCGTCGAAAGCGTCTCCGAAGGCGAAGCGCTTCTGAGGGTGACCCGTGTGAAGGCCGGTGGCGTCAAGCTGAAACCGGAAAAAGGATTGAACCTGCCGGATACGGCACTCGGCCTGTCGCCCCTGACCGCCAAGGATGAAGGTGATCTTGCTGCCGTCATTGGCAATGCCGACATGCTCGGTTATTCCTTTGTCAGCCGGCCGGAGGATCTTGATCTGCTGGAGAAGGCGCTTGGCACCCATCCGCCGCGCGTCGAAAAGCTTGGCCTCGTTGCCAAGATCGAGCAGCCGGAAGCGGTCCGCAACCTGCCGGCCTTGATCGCCCGCGCCCACACACTCGGTCGCCCCTTCGGCGTGATGATCGCCCGTGGCGATCTTGCAGCCGAGATCGGTTTCGAGCGGGTCGCCGAAATGCAGGAAGAAATCCTCTGGGTCTGCGAAGCGGCATCCGTCCCCACAGTCTGGGCGACGCAGGTTCTGGAGGACTTGGTCAAGGACGGTTTGCCATCGCGTGGAGAGATGACCGATGCCGCCATGGCTGCCCGTGCCGAATGCGTCATGTTGAACAAGGGGCCGGCGGTTGCCGAAGCCGTCACGCTGCTCGACACGCTTCTTGCCCGCATGGACGAGCATATCTTCAAGAAGACGCCCACGCTTCGTGCGCTGAAATCCTGGTAGCTGAAATACGAAGACCCGGCCCATGATTGGGCCGGGTCCCTCGTGGGACGACGCGGCCTCCGTCGCGTCGCCCCAGCCCACCGTTCAGGCGGAGATGGCAAATCCGGCACCATCCGGCTCTGGATCGAACCGTCCTTTGGCTGCGCCCGGATATCGTTGATATCGTCGCGCAGGGTTCACGGATTTCAGACTTCACCTCAACCCTCGGCGGCAAACTGGATATATGCTTTCGGGAGAACAAATCCCGGGAGTGGAATCCTTGCAGTCCGAATTGGCTTTGAGCCTATACAGGCTGCGGTTGATTTCATTGACCCAACGCAATGCCTCCGGAAATCCCCTTGGATGGAATACGATTCAGGCGTCGTGGATGGGCTTGTGCTCGGCAATGTCGGCGGCGTGGCGGAACATGCGCACCAGCCTTTTCCGCTCTTCCCCATGCCGCATCAGTGCGTGGTCGAAGCGCCGGATTTGGCCCGGATCCGGCCGCCAGCGCCCGTCGCGGGCCTTGTCGTTGCTGCTTGCAGGCTTGAACGACATGCGCGGGCCGATATTTTCCTGAAACTGCGCCAGCGTCATGCCGGCCTTCACCAGCAGGGCCCGCACGCCAGAGCGGCTTTCTGTGGCAATCACCACACGGAAGGCGTTGATGAGGCTCCCCTTGGATACCGGCAGCTCGCATATGTCGAACAGATCGCTGCCGGTTTCATGTTCCCGCAGATAAACGAGATAGATGTCGACCAGACGGTGCGCCGACTGCAACAATTGCGCGTCGGTCCCGCGATCAATCCCATACAGGTGATCGTCGCCATGCACCGGTTTTGTAAAAGCTGAATAAGGCATGATCCTGTCCTCGTTTGCCTTATAAACGCGCAGGGCTTGCTTTGGTTCTGCCGGAATTTTGACCACCTAAGATACGGAGGCGCCACCGTTTTTTCACATTCGATGTTGTGCAGCGCACAATTGCCTATTGCACAAAGCGGATTATGGCCTATGTTTGTCCTGCGGCCGCGTGTCGCACCATGGGTCATTTGACCCCCTTCACCCGTCGCAAACGCCGGGTTTTTTCAAGAAGGATGAAACCATGACAGTCTCAATTAGCAACATCAAGGCATCTCAGAGCGGCGCTGTTCTTTCGGGTCAAGTGGCAAGAGCCGTTGCCGAAGCGCGTATTGCCGCCGGCTACAGTATTGATGACCTTTCTTTGACCACCGGCCTCGTGCACGAGGAAATTCTTGGCGTCGAGGAAGGCCTGAATGCCGATCCGGCCAAGCTGAAACGTATTGCCGTTGCGCTGAAATTACCCCCGTCAGCGCTTCTCGTCGCCTGATTTTAAGGTGTACCAAAAGCCCGGCTCCAGCCGGGCTTTTTCGTCTTTGCCATCAACCGGCGACGAAGATATGGCTTTCCGCCGCCACCAGTTCGCGGATGTATTCGACAACGATCCGAAGCCGCGCAAGGTCGCGGGATGTTTCGTGATAGGTCGTCCAGTAGGATCGCTTGAGCGAGACTTGCGGCAAGAGCCTGATGAGCTCGGAGTGTTGCCGCGCCACATAATCATGCAGGATGCCGATGCCGGCACCCGCTTTGACCGCCTCGGTCTGTCCCATCGCGCTCGAGATCTCGAAACCCGCATCCCAGTCGCGCATGATTTCGCCGGTGAAATTCAGCGAGGGTGAGAAGATCAGGTCTTCCACATAGCCCACCCGCGCATGCCGTCTCAGCTCTTCGGCGGTTTTTGGTTCTCCGGCTGTATCGAGATAGGCTCGTGATGCATAAAGCCCGAGCGTGTAATCGGTAAGTCTGGAGGAAACGAGCCGCCCCTGTTCCGGCTGCTCGATGGTGATCGCAATATCCGCCTCGCGTTGCGACAGCGAAAAATGCCGCGGCACCGGCACCAGCTGGATCTTCAGTTCCGGATGCCGGCGGGTAAGACGGCTCATCCGCGATGCGAGAAAGGAGACGCCGAAACCGTCCGGCGCGCCGATCCGCACCGTTCCGGCAATCACCGTGTCGGTGCTGGCCGTTCTTGCCTGCGCCGAAAGCATTTCAGTTTCCATCTTTTCGGCCGCAGCCAGCAGCACTTCGCCTTCTGCCGTCAGCGTGCAACCGTTGGTTCTCCGCACCAGAAGCCGCGTCTGCAGCGCATCCTCCAGCGCCGTCATCCGCCGCCCGAGCGTAGCATGGTTGATACCGAGCCGCCGTGAGGCGGAGAGCAACTGGCCGGTGCGCGCCACCGCCAGAAACATCCTAACATCATCCCAGTCCACGGGCGCTACCCTCTAATGTCGAAATTTGCACAACAGTTGCGTAAACTATCGCGTTGAATTGCGCAATTTCGAGTGACATTCTGGCTGTCACAGAAACCAGGAGGAAACCATGCAGGAAATCGGTCATTTCATCGGCGGCAAGCATGTCGCCGGAACCAGCGGTCGCACCGCCGACGTCTTCAATCCGGCAACCGGCGAAGTACAGGCCAAGGTCGCGCTCGCAAGCGTTTCCGAAATTCGCGCGGCAGTCGAAAACGCCAAGGCCACTCAGCCGGCATGGGCGGCCACCAATCCCCAGCGCCGCGCCCGCGTCTTCATGAAGTTCGTCGATCTGCTCAACCAGAACATGGATGAACTCGCCGTCATGCTGTCGAAGGAGCATGGCAAGACGGTCGAGGATTCGAAGGGCGATATCGTCCGTGGCCTGGAAGTCTGCGAATTCGTTATCGGCATTCCGCATCTCTCCAAGGGCGAGTTCACCGAGGGTGCAGGCCCGCAGATCGACATGTATTCGATCCGCCAGCCGGTCGGCATCGGCGCTGGCATTACCCCGTTCAATTTCCCAGGCATGATCCCCATGTGGATGTTCGCCCCGGCGATTGCCTGCGGCAACGCTTTTATCCTGAAGCCTTCCGAGCGTGATCCGTCCCTGCCGATCCGGCTTGCCGAGCTGATGATCGAGGCAGGTCTCCCGGCTGGCATCCTCAACGTCATCAACGGCGACAAGGCCGCCGTCGACGCCATCCTGACGGATCCGGATATCGGCGCCGTCTCGTTTGTCGGCTCCACCCCGATCGCCCGTTATGTCTACGGAACGGCAGCTCAGAACGGCAAGCGCGCCCAGTGCTTCGGCGGCGCCAAGAACCACATGATCATCATGCCGGATGCCGATCTCGATCAGGCCGTCAACGCGCTTATGGGCGCGGGCTACGGTTCCGCTGGCGAGCGCTGTATGGCCGTCTCGGTCGCCGTGCCGGTCGGCGAGGAAACCGCCAACCGACTGGTCGACAAGTTGATCCCGAAGATCGAGAGCCTGCGCATCGGCCCCTATACCGATGACAAGGCCGACATGGGCCCGGTGGTCACCAAGGCGGCGCAGGAGCGCATCAACGGCCTGATCGACAAGGGTGTCGAAGAGGGTGCCAAGCTTCTCGTCGATGGCCGCGGCTTCAAGCTGCAGGGATATGAAGACGGCTATTTCGTCGGCGGCTCGCTGTTCGACAACGTCACGCCGGACATGGAAATCTATAAGCAGGAAATCTTCGGCCCCGTTCTCTCCGTCGTCCGTGCGGCGAATTACGAAGACGCCCTGTCGCTGCCGATGAAACATGAATACGGCAACGGTGTAGCGATCTACACCCGTGACGGCGATGCCGCCCGCGATTTCGCATCCCGCATTAACATCGGAATGATCGGCATCAACGTGCCGATCCCGGTTCCGCTCGCATACCATTCCTTCGGCGGTTGGAAGGCGTCGTCCTTCGGCGACCTCAACCAGCATGGCACGGATTCGATCAAGTTCTGGACCAAGACCAAGACGATCACCGCCCGTTGGCCTTCCGGTATCAAGGACGGCGCGGAATTCGTCATGCCGGTCATGAAATAATCTGGAAACCATCGATGGCGGGTATGATCGTATCCGCCATCCAGCTTTCGCTTAATCAACTATCCCTCACGAAAGGTTGACGTGGTCGCCAGTTGCCCTAATTTGACGCGGGTAGGAGTGGGAGTTGTATCATGGTCTACGAATGGGACGAAAAGCGTGCCCGTCGCGCGTATTTGGCGCGTGTTGGCCTGAGCATCCTGGCAATCACGATAACTCTGGGCGTTTCCGCAGCGATTGCTATCGCGATGTCTATCGGTTGAGCCATCTTCGCGTCATATTTCAATCATGTCAGACAAAGCCTGCTAATGACTTGGCGCGAAAGGCATGCGGTGAAACAGGCGCGCGAAGCGTGTGAGTGGTTCGCTGGCGCAGCGCGTTTTTCCTGGTAGATGGTCTCAGCAGGCCTACAGTTTTCTCGCGAAAAACTTCCGGCGGTCGATCACTGCTGATCCTGAACCTATTTGTCACAGCCTTGGTATGAATGTCATTTATCAAGGATCGTCCACTGGCGCGGGTGTAAGCAGATGGTAATCACCACCAGGAAAACCGCACCTAGTGGCTGCTTTATGTTGATTGTTTAATTCAGGATTTGCTTTTTTGTGTGTTCGGTGAATTAGTGCACTTGAAAACATGATCCCGATTTTCCTATTTTGGAATTGTTCAAAACTAGGGAAGCGTCTATATAGAGTTCTCTCGAGTCTTCGGAGACCATCATGCGCCTGACCAAACAGACCAATTATGCCGTAAGAATGCTGATGTATTGTGCAGCCAATCACGGCCATCTCAGCCGCATTCCGGAAATTGCCAGGGCATATGGCGTATCCGAACTGTTTCTGTTCAAGATCCTTCAGCCGCTCAACAAGGCTGGTCTGGTGGAGACCGTGCGTGGCCGTAACGGTGGTGTGAAGCTCGGCCGTGCTGCCGATAAGATCACCCTTTTTGATGTCGTGCGCGTCACGGAAGATAGTTTCGCAATGGCGGAATGTTTCGAGGACGATGGTGCGATCGAATGTCCTCTGGTCGATAGCTGCGGTCTCAATTCCGCGCTTCGCAAGGCGCTCAACGCCTTCTTCGACGTTCTGGCCGAATACACGATAGACGATCTGGTCAAGGCGCGCCCGCAGATCAACTTCCTTCTCGGCCTCGATGCCGTCGATATGAAGAAGGTTGTCGCCCCTGCGGCCTGATCTCACCAAGTTTTTTCGATGAGAAACGCCGGTCGCTCCGGCGTTTTTTGTTTCTGCTGACCGCACTTGGTTGACCTTCCTTCCGCAGTGGCTAGAACGAATTATGTCTTGCCATGCCGGCAGCCTGCCGTGTCGGTAGCCTGTTGCGCCGACAGGTATCAGGTCCGGTCTGTATGAATTTTCCTGAACTGCGCCAATTTTTTATAACGTTGCTGATCGGAACTGCCGGCGCACTTATAGCCATCGCCATAGGCTTTCCGGCGCCCTATCTCATCGGACCGGCGCTTGCAGTCACCTTTGCGGGTCTAGCCGGACTTCGTCTGGGTGTCCCGCTTCTCGTCCGCAACGCCTGCTTCGTCATCATCGGCATATCGATGGGCTCGACAGTTACGCCGGAGATTTTTGTTGCGGCACGTACCTGGCCGCTCAGCTTCGTCATGGTCTTCGTGGCGATTGTCATCCTGCTTTTTTCCGCAGCCTGGGTGCTTCAGCGGCTGTTTCGTTACGATCGCACGACAGCGCTTCTTGCCGCATCGCCCGGCCATCTGGGTTATGTTCTGAGCCTCGCTGCCGAAATGCGCTGCGATCTTCGCGCCGTCAGCATTTCCCAGAGCGTACGCGTGCTCGCACTGACGATCAGTGTCCCGCTGATCGTTGAATTCTTTGATTTGGCCGACACCGACGTGATCGTTCTGCCCGACGTGATGAGCATGCCGATCCTCGTTGTGATGCTGATCGTTTCAGCCGGTTTCGGCCTGCTTTTCCAGCGTTGGAAGTTTCCCGCGGCCCTTTTGCTTGGCGGCGTTTTTGTCTCCATCTCCACCCATATCACCGGTTCCGTCTCCGGCACTGTCCCCGACTGGCTGCTGATTCCGATCTATGTTCTGCTCGGCTCGCTGATCGGTTCGCGCTTTTCCGGCCTGTCCTTCGCCGATCTGCGCCTCGCCATCGTTTCGGGTTTGGTCGTCACGGTCGTCGTCATGGCGCTTGCGGGGGGCATTGCCGTTATCGTCTCCTATTTCGCTAATGTGCCGCTGGATGCGGCGCTGATCGCGTTTTCTCCCGGCGGACTGGAAACCATGGCCGCCATGGCCGTCATGCTTCATGCCGATCCCACCTATGTCGGCGCTCATCATGTGCTAAGGCTGATGTTCCTGTCCGTGCTGATGCCGCTCGTCATCGGCAGGGATGCAAGATTGAAATAGAATTCGTCGCGTCAGATGCGCAAACACAAGCAGTGAGGAGAAGGAATGTCGAAGGCGATCATCGTCATGGGGGTTAGCGGCGCCGGCAAAACGTCGATTGCCGATCTTCTGGCAAGCCGTCTCGGCTGCAAGTTCGTCGAAGGAGATCGGCTGCATCCGGAGGCGAACGTCAAGAAGATGGCGGAAGGGACGCCGTTGACGGACGAAGATCGCTGGCCGTGGCTGGATATCATCGGCAACGAACTGAAGGTGGCCCGCTCTGCGGGCGAAGATATTGTCGTGACATGCTCGTCTTTGAAGAAGACCTACCGCGAAAGACTTCGATCCGCTGGCGGTGATCCGCTCTACTTCGTCTTCCTGAAGGGCTCGCCCGAGCTTTTGGCCTCCCGCATGGGCGCTCGCAAGGGTCACTTCATGCCGACCTCCTTGCTGCAGAGTCAGCTTGCAACGCTTGAAAGCCCGGAAGGTGAGCTCAATGTGGTGACCGTCGATATCGACGCTTCGGTTCCGCAAATCGTAGAGGATGCAATCGGCAGGCTGGAAAAACTCTGGCGGGAAAATAGTTGAGCGATATCTCGCCCGGAGCGACAATTCTTAGTGAATTAAACTTTTATTTACATTTTTTGTCCGGCTTGGTGATCTGAAACTGTTCTTTCTACGTATAACACTCAATTAGCGTTATCGGTTTCGCCGGTAGCGTTCGATCAATGAGTGTTGGGTGGAAAAGGGATCGCATGCAGGAGTCGAGCCATGGCGCGGGACGTGCCGCGCTTCGCCGGGTGCCGAAACAGGAAAGAAGTCGTGAGCGTATCGGCGAGATCCTGAAAGTCGCGAAGGAACTGATCGGTCAGAAGGGTATTGATGCCGTCACCATGAAGGAGATCGCAGCGCTTTCCGGCGGTCCCATCGCTTCGGTCTACCAATATTTTCCTAACAAGTCGGCCATCATCGCCATGCTATATGAGCTCTATGTCGAAGAGGTTCGCGAGCTGATTGCTGGCCACGTCTCCCACATCGAAACTGCGGATGACGCCCTGAAGGCAACCGACGATCTGTTCGACATGTATTACGAGCGGATGCGCCAGGAACCGTCTACCCAGGACCTTCTGAATGCGATCCAGGCAGACAAGACGCTGGCCGATCTCGATATCGCCGAGACGCGGGCTCAGGCAGAGGGTTTCTATCAGCTCACCCGGCATTTCGTTGCCGAACCGCTGCGTGAAAGCTATGCGCAGACCCTGTTCGTCATGTTCCACATGGCCGGCGCCACCTTGCGCCTCGCACTGATGGTTCCGGCGGAAGCGGCGCAGATTTCGGCACAGTTCAAGTCGATCGTGCGAACCCACGCGACCTACTTCCTCAAGGGACATTTCCCGCAAGCAGCTGTGTGATGACTGGGCGTTCTCAGACGCCCAGTTTATCCCTTATCCCGTAATACCATGCACCGAGTGCCGTCAGCGGCACGCGGAACATCCGTCCGCCGGGGAAGGGCAGGTTGGGCAGCGATGCCCAGACATCGAAACGCTCCGCATGGCCGGCCACGGCCTCGCCGAGTATCTTTCCTAGAAGATGCGTCGTTGTCACCCCATGGCCGCTGTCGCCATGGGAGAAATAGACCTTGTTCGACAGTTTCCCCATATGCGGAATACGCGTCAGCGTCAGCGCGAAATTGCCGCTCCAGGCATAATCGATCTTGGTGTCCGCCAACTGCGGAAACGTCTTCAGCATGTTGGGACGGATCACACCGGTCAGGTTTTTCGGATCATTGCCGCCATAGCCGATACCGCCGCCATAAAGCAGCCGGTTGTCTGAGGTGCGGCGATAGTAGTCGAGAATATAATTGGCGTCCTCGACGCAGTAATTCGCCGGCAGCAGCTCCTCGATCAGTGAGGACTCGAGCGGTTCCGTCACCATCACCTGGCTCGATACCGGCATCATCCGGCCATGCACCTGCGGGAAGAGCGGCGCGAGATAAGCATTACCGCAGATCAGCACATAAGAGGCCGTCACCGAGCCGCCGCCCGTGCTGACGACCGGACGCTTCCTGTCGGTATCGACCGCGATCACTCGCGAGCCTTCAAAAATCTTCGCACCCAGATTTTCCGCCGCGCGCGCCTCGCCAAGCACGAGGTTGAGCGGATGGATATGCCCGCCGAGCTTGTCGATCATCCCGCCCGCATAACGGTCGGTCCTTACATATTTGGCCACGTCGGCCTTGGACACCATTTCCAGCCCTGTATGGCCGTAACGTTCCCAGTCGGTCTTGTGATGCTCCATCTCGCGGATCTGCTTGTCGGTGAAGGCAGCAAAGAAGCCGCCATGTTCGAGGTCGCAGTCGATCGCATATTTTTCGACCCGCTCGCGGATGATATTGCCGCCTTCGAGCGACATCTTGCCAAGCTCGATCGCCTTGTCGCGGCCGTAACGCCCGGCAATCGTTTCCAGATCACGACTGTAGCCGTTGACGATCTGCCCGCCATTGCGGCCGGACGCGCCGAAACCGATCCGTTCCGCCTCCAGCACCACGACCGAGAAACCGCGCTCTGAAAGCTCCAGCGCCGCCGATATGCCGGTGAAACCGGCGCCGATGATGCAGATATCGGTGTCGATATCGCCGGCAAGGGCAGGGCGCACGCGCTTGTCATTGGCGCTTGCCGCATACCAGGAGCCGGTATGGCCGGGATTGGTGGCGCTGTCTCGAAACGTCATCTCATACCGTCCTTATATAGGCGTCATATTCCACGTCGGTGACGCGCAGCGAAAATTCGGCGAGTTCCTGCGCCTTGCAGGCACTATAGAGCGACCGGTATTTCGGGCCGAGTGTGGCATAGGCGAAAGTGGATCGGGCAAACTGCCGCAGCGCATAATCCCAGTTGGTCGGCAAGGGATCGTGATTGATCGCGTGTTCGTCGCCGGTAATCGCTCCGCCCGGATTGCGCTTCTCCTTGATGCCGGAAAGTGCCGCATTGAGAATCATCGCCAGCGCCAGATAGGGGTTCACGTCAGCCCCCGCCACTCGATGCTCGATCCGGGTCGCAGGCTTTGACGCGGTGATTACCCGCACTGCCGCCGAGCGATTGTCGAAACCCCAAGACGCATAGGTCGGCGCATGTTCCGATGGCCGAAGCCGCCGGTAGGAATTGGCATGCGGCGCAAACACCGCCATGCTCTCCCCCATATTCTCCAGCAATCCGCCGACCGAGTGGAACAGCATTTCCGAAGGCCCGTCCTCGCCGGCATAGACATTGTGCCCGGTCTGGTCGATCAGCGAGAAATGCACATGCATGCCGCTTCCCGCCTGCATGCCATAGGGTTTCGCCATGAAGGTCGCATCGAGATCGTTCGCCCGCGCCACGCCCTTGACGATCCGTTTCAGAAGCACCGCATAATCGGCGGCTTTCAGCGCATCCGGCACATGGTTGAGATTGATCTCGTACTGACCGGGACCATTCTCGCGCACCACCATGTCCGCCGGTATGCCCTGCGCCCTTGCCGCGCTGGCAATGCCGTGGAACACATCCTCGAAATCCTGCAGTTCGGAGATCGAAAGCACCTGCGTCTGGCCCGTATGCCAGCGCCCCTCGCGCGAATTCGGCGGCCTGACCGGATCGAGCGCCGAACGCAGCGGGTCGATGAGATAAAATTCCAGCTCCGTCGCCACCACCGGCGTCAGCCCGATCTTCGCAAACCCTTTGAGCACATTGGCCAGCACCTGCCGCGGATCGCCGTAGAAACCGGAACCGTCGGGATCGCGCATGCCGAGCAGCACCTGTGCCGTCGGCCGGTTCAGCCAGTTGATCCGCGACAGCGTACCGGCAATGGGAAAACATAGCCCGTCCGGATCGCCGGTTCCCTGCGCCAGTCCGGCGGCGTTCACGTCGCGGCCCCAGACATCCAGTGCATAGACCGAACGCGGCATCGCCATGCCTTTTTCGAGCACGTCCAGCGCCCGTTCGCGCGGTATCCACTTTCCGCGCGGAACACCGTTCGCATCGATCACGAAGGCTTCGAGAACCTCGATATCGGTATTGGCATCGAAAAAGCTTTTGGCATTGGCAACATCATTCATGAAACACCAGAAAATCCAATCGAACCCGAGGCGAAAAACGCCCGTTCACGCCGCTAATGAGGCGCGCTAACGGTCGAGAAATCTGGCGTCGTAGATGAGATAACGTGCCATTGTCATGTCGGCCCGGCGGATCAGGGGCGATCATCCGGGCATCGTTCCCTTTGATTGTTCCAAGAAGCCTAACCCGCCTTTTTGCCAAAAGCCAGCCCGTCGCCTGTGATCGCTATTGAGGCCCGCAACCATCAGGCCCGCAACCATCAGGTCCGGAGGCATCAGGCCCGGAGGCATCAGGCGTTGAACCGCTCCGGCCGATAGGCCGAAATATCGATCAGCGTCCTCTCACCCAAAATCGCCTCGGCGATCACCTGGCCGGTCACCGGTCCGAGCGTCAGCCCGTGATGCGCATGGCCGAAGGCGAACCACAGGCCCTCATGCCGCGGTGCCTTGCCGATCACCGGCATCATGTCCGGCGTGCAGGGGCGGGCACCCATCCACGGCTCCTTGTCCAGTCTCTCGCCGAGCGGCAAGATGCTGCGCGCAACCGCTTCCGCGCGGGCCAACTGCACCGGCGTTTTCGGGGCATCCCGGCGAGCGAATTCCGCCCCGGTCGTCAGCCGTATCCCCTGGTTCATCGGCGCCAGAAGATAACCGCGCTCCGCATCCAGCAGCCAGCCGTTGAGCACCGCATTGCCCTTGGGCGCATAATGCATGTGATAGCCGCGCTTCACCCCGACGAGGAAATTGTAGCCGAGCGGTTTTGTCACCACATCCGACCAGGGCCCCAGCGCCACGACCACGTCCTTCGCCTCCACCGTGCCTTCCCCCGCCACGATCCGCCATCCGCTCGTGGTTTTCGAAAGGCTGCGTGCATCGCCCTTCAGCACCTTGCCGCCAAGCTTTTCGAATAGCCGCACATAGGCCTGGCTCAGCGCCAGAGGGTCCTTCACCGACCACGGATCTTCCCAGCGCAATGCACCGGCGAAATCCCGGGAGAGATGTGGCTCTTTCGCCGCCAGATCGTTGGGCGAAAGCGCCTCGAACGCCACGCCGTATTCCTGCTTCAGCCTTTCGGCCTCGCGAAGCTCGCCATCCCGTTTGGCCGGTGTGCGAAAAAGCTCCGTCCAGCCATCCTTGGCGATCAGCGCCTGCGCGCCGGCTTCCTCGATCAGCTCGTTATGGGTGGAGATCGAATGCTCGATCAGCGGCGCATAGGCGCGTGCGATCAGCTCGTGACGGGAAAGGTTCGAGTGCCACCAGTATTTCGCGAGGAAGGAAGAGACGGAAGGGAGCGCCCGCCAGTGAAAATGCGAGTCGATCCGGTTGTTCATGGCATTGCGCAATATCTGGCCGAACTGCTGCGGAAAGCCGTAAGGGACGACGCCTTCGCGCTGGATCAGCCCGGCATTACCATAGGACGTCTCGCGCCCCGGCTCGCCCCGGTCGACCAAGACCACAGCCTTTCCGCGACGGGCAAGCTGCAAGGCCGTCGAAATGCCGACAATGCCGGCTCCAAGTACGATGACATCTGCAGCCGCCATGATCTTTCGTCTCCACACTCAACCATCACCGGAACATGCCGCCCCGGTGATCGCCGCGCAAACGAAAAATGTCGAAATGGCGGTGCTTTAGCCCTTCAGCGCCTCGGCCGAAATCCAGAACACGGCATCCTGCGATTCCGCCGTTTCCAGCCAGAGCAATTCCAGATGCGGATATTCCTCTTCGAGAATTTCCCGGCCCGAGCCGATCTCGCAGATCATCCCGCCTTCCGGGTTGAGATAGTCGCCGGCCTGCTCAAGTATCTGGCGCACCAGATCGAGCCCGTCCTCGCCGCCGTCATGCGCCATCGCCGGCTCCGCCTGATGTTCGGCCGGAAAGCCGGCCATCGAGGCATGGTCCACATAGGGCGGGTTGGTGATGATCAGGTCATAGGTCTTGCCCTTGAGCGGCGCAAACAGATCGCCCTGATGGAGCGACACCTGTTCACCGACTTCATGCTCGGCGACATTGATCTTCGCCACTTCCAGCGCATCGGCCGAAAGATCGACCGCATCGATCGCCGCATTGGGGAAGAATTTTGCCGCCAGCACCGCAAGGCAGCCCGAACCGGTGCAGATATCGACGGCAGTTTCCACGGCAAAGGGATCAGGCAGATAGGTCGAACCCTGTTCGCCCAGATATTCGGAAAACAGGATCTCGCCGATATGCGAACGCGGCACGATCACCCGCTCGTCGACATGGAAGCGCACGCCCTGGATATAGGAATGGCCGGTAATATAGGACGAAGGCTTGCGCGTCGTCACACGCGTCTCGATCCGCTCGGAAAGCAGCTTGCGTTCGGATGGGAGAAGCCGCGCATCGAGAAACGGATCGAGCGCATCGATCGGCAGGTTGAGTGAATCGAGCAGCAGAAACGCCGCATCGTCCCCGGCCGTCGTCGTGCCGTGGCCGTAACCCAGCTCGGCCGCATTGAAACGGGAAATCGCATAACGCCAGTAATCGCGCAGCGTCACGAGGTCTGTCGTAATGTTATCCTGGCTCACCGGCGTCTCTCTTCGTCACAACTGGGTTTTGGCAACTGGGTTTTGATCACATCCGGACCATATAGGACTGGACGAAGCCGGGCATAGAATGGCAAGGGCGGATGGGTCAACAGGGAAGGCTGGACAAGACCCGTCCTGACCGTCCCGCAAGGCAAATGGTTCAAGCTGGCCGCTCAACCGAGGCCAAAAGTAAGGCAGGCGGGTACCACTCGTAATCTCCCCACTTGTGGCGGGCTCGAAGAGCGGGCAGAGACAGGTGGCTCTGCCCCGCCAGCCGACAGGCCAGAGGGGGCGGAAACTCAGAGTCGAGCGAAGACGTGATCGCCTGCGCAGGAAACCGCATGAAATGAACGAAAAGCCCCGACGCTCCAAACCAACACAGAACCGCCGGCCGCCGGCGGCCCCCGTCCGCAAACCCGCCGCGCCATCCTCCGGCAAACGCGTCACGCTCCCGCGTGCCTTGTCGAAACTCGGCTTCTGCTCACGCACGCAAGCCGAGGATCTCATCCGCGCCGGCCAGGTCAGCGTCAACGGCCGCACCGTCACCGATACGGAAGCCTGGATCGACCTCGACACCGCAAAGCTCGCCGTCGATGGCAGAGAGGTCGCGGCCGAAGCCCCGGTCTATCTGATGCTCAACAAACCCCGCGGCCTAGTCACCACCCGCCATGACCCCGAAGGCCGCCCGACCGTCTTCGATTGCCTGAAAGGCCACGACCACACCCACCTCTCCCCTGTCGGTCGGCTCGACAAGGCGAGCGAGGGCCTTCTCCTCTTCACCAATGACACGCAATTCGCCAATGCGTTGCTCGATCCCGAAACCCATGTGCCGAAAACCTATCACGTCCAGATCGACACGCTCGTCGACGACGCGATGCTGGAGGCAATGACGAAAGGTATCGATCAGAACGGCGAAACCTTAAAAGCCCGCCGCGCGATAAAGCTGCGCGAAGGCGAAAAGAATTCCTGGCTGGAGATCGAACTGGACGAAGGCAAGAACCGCCACATCCGCCGCATGCTCGAAGTGCTAGACATTGGCACGCTGCGCCTCATCCGAGTGGCGATCGGTGATCTTGTACTGGGCGATCTTGAAAAGGGCGTGGTGCGGGCGTTGAGCGAGGCGGAGCTTGATGGGCTGAGGGTCCAGTCCGCCGCTGCGCCGAAGCGTTAAGCCAGCTTCTGTGCAGCGATTCGACATAGGCTATCAAGTCTGCGGATATGAGCAATCATGACACGCAATCAAAACGCCAACAAAAACATAATCTTCTAGAGAAAATTGGCTGGGGAACCTGGATTCGAACCAAGATTAACGGAGTCAGAGTCCGTCGTTCTACCGTTGAACTATTCCCCAGCAGGAAGCGGCGCTTGGCCGGTTCGTCGGTGTGCGGCGCTTATAGCCAAACCTTCGCGACTTGCAAATAGTTTTTTCCGAAAAATTTGCAGCATCTTGCATCAGCCACTTTTGGTCGCCGTTCGGAAAAAGACATTGGCGAATTGCGCTTGCGCTGTTATCCTTGCCGCAACGAAGCAATCAGACGCAGCAGCACGCCTTTTGGAGGCGGTGCGCCGCGAAATGGATAGAACGACCAATGGACCCCGATAGCGGCCGTATGCCGCCAGATGGCGGGGCGTCGGCCGGAGAGCGTGGGGCGCAAAAGCGGCCCCGTCGCAGGAAAGGGAAGCGCGGCGGCAAAAACCGCAATGCGAACACTTCCCAACACGCGTCATCGGCCGTTCAGGCTGACCCGGCCGCGCGCCCAGAAAAAAAGCAGGACTCGTCAAGACAGGACGTGGCTAAACGCGATGCCGGGAAATCGGATGTCGCCAAGCAGGATCAGCCTGCGCGCAAACGCAAGCGCAGGCGCTCCAGATCTCATCCCGGTGCATCGTCCGATCATATGTCACAGGCTGCAGCCGTTGCTTCAGGGCATACCGGTGGCAAGCCGCATGTCGAGGCCCGAGGCGGATCATCTCATTCGGCAGGTGCATCGAATGCCGGCGCAGGCGCGCAGCAGCCCCATCATGCGGGTGGCGAAGGCGCATCGCGGAATGAGGGCAAAAATCACGGCGGCCAGTCTCATGGTGGCCAGGCTCACAGCGGTCAGTCTCATGGCGGCAGAGGGCGGGACCGGCGCAAGAAGAACCGGGCCGGTCGCGGCCTTCAGGGGCGCCCCCTCACACAGGCAAAAGGCGCTCTGAACGGTGTTTCGCAGCCTGCGTTGACACGGGCGATGTCGTCTTCAGAGCAGGGCAGCAGCATCACCCCGGCCCTGCAGTCGGTCGACGCGACGCTTCCCTTCCACGACGATCTTTATGCCGCGCTCGATCTCGGCACCAACAATTGCCGCCTGCTGATCGCCCAGCCGACGCGTCCTGGCCATTTTCGCGTCGTCGATGCGTTCTCGCGCATCGTGCGTCTGGGGGAGGGGCTTGCAGCCACCGGCCGGCTGTCGAACGACGCGATGGACCGTGCCGTCGAGGCTTTGCGCATCTGTGCCTTGAAGCTCGCCGCCAAGCCGATCCGCAAGATGCGGTTGATCGCAACCGAAGCCTGCCGCGCCGCCGCAAACGGCGAGGAATTTCTGGCACGGGTGACTGCCGAAACCGGTCTTGAGCTGGAAATCATCGATCGCGAGACAGAGGCGCGGCTTGCCGTTTCCGGCTGCTCCTCGCTTGTGGGGCGCGAGGCGCGTTCGATCGTGCTGTTCGATATCGGCGGTGGCTCGTCGGAAATTGCCGTCATCCGCATCGCCGACAATCGCTCATCGCGGCTTGCCAACCATATCACGCACTGGACGTCGCTGCCCGTCGGCGTCGTCACTCTGTCGGAGCGTTATGGTGGTCGCGATGTGACGCCGGATGTCTTCGAGGCGATGATCTGCGAGGTTCAGGGCATGCTGGCAAAATTCGATTGCCCGCCGCCTGAGACTGGTGGCAACGGCAGCGACTACGATTTCCATCTGATCGGCACATCGGGCACGGTGACGACTCTTGCCGGCGTCCATCTCGATCTGCCGCGTTATGATCGCCGCAGGGTCGATGGGCTGTGGTTGTCGGATGCGGAGGTCTCCGCCATGCAGGCAAAGCTGCTCTCCTGGGATTTTGCCGGGCGCGCCGCCAACCCCTGCATCGGTCCGGACAGGGCGGATCTCGTGCTTGCCGGCTGCGCCATTCTGGAGGCGATCCGCCGCCGTTGGCCAAGCCCCAGGATGCGGGTTGCCGATCGCGGGCTGCGCGAAGGTCTTTTGACAGATATGATGGCCGATGATGGCGTCTGGCGGCGCATTCGCTCGAGAAGATCGGGCTCGACAGGTTCCGGAGAGGTTTTGAGACGGCGATGACGAAGACACCGGTCGGAATAAACAGAACAGGGCGAAAGCTCGGCCAGAAGGTCAAGAAGGGCAAGCTGAAGGCATCTTCACGCCGCTGGCTGGAGCGCCATATCAACGATCCTTACGTGCAGAGGGCAAAGCTCGAGGGTTATCGCGCCCGCGCCGCCTTCAAGCTGCTTGAGATCGATGAAAAACACCAGATCTTGAAAGGCGCCCGCCGCATCATCGATTTGGGCGCAGCACCTGGCAGCTGGTCGCAGATCGCCGCCAAGGTGACGAACTCGACGGACGAGGATCCGCGCGTGGCCGCCATCGACTTTCTGGAGGTCGATCCCTTGCCGGGCGTAAAAATCCTGCAGCTCGATTTTCTCGATGACAGCGCGCCTGCACTTTTGAAGGAAGCGATCGGCGGCGTGCCGAACCTCGTGCTTTCCGATATGGCGGCGCCGACGACCGGCCATCACCGGACCGACCATCTGCGCACCATGCATCTTTGCGAGGTCGCGGCGCATTTCGCCATCGAGGTTCTGGCCGAAGGCGGCCACTTCCTGGCCAAAACCTTCCAGGGCGGCACGGAAAAGGATCTGCTTGATCTCCTGAAGAAGAACTTCAAGCAGGTCATCCATGTGAAGCCCGCGTCGTCGCGTCAGGAGTCGGTCGAGATGTTCCTGCTCGCCAAACACTTCAAGGGACGCAGGGCAGAGGATGCCGACGCCGAAGTCGTTTCCGAGACGTCTGACGACTGATCCTTATTCTCCCGCTTCCGGCTGCACGTCAGCCGGTCGCCGGCCCCGGTGGCCGGAAACATCGGCGCCTGTCAGCGGATCGAGCTTGATGAGCGGAATGATCGAAAACAGCGAGACGGCTGCCACGATGAAGAAGGCAAGGTGAAAATCTGAAAGCTGCAGATGGCTGCCTGAAAACATCGACGACATTTCCAGGATGAAGGCGGCAAAGGCGACGCCAAGCGCAAGGCTGACCTGCTGCAGCGCAGATGCCATCGAGGTCGCCTGGCTCGCCAGTTCGTCGGAAATCTCCGAATAACCGAGTGCGTTGACGCCGGTAAAGAACAGCGAGCGGAACAGGCCTGCCGCCAGAAGCGCACCGATGATCCAGATATGCGGCGTCTCGGGCGTGAAGAACCCATTCACCGCCGTCATGGCTGCGCCGAGAACGCCGGCGACCATAAGCGCCGTGCGGAAGCCGGTGACGGCAAATACCCGCCGCGCCATGAACTTCACGGTCAGCGCACCGATCGCACCTGAAAAAGTGATAAGGCCGGATTGGAACGGATTGAGCCCGAAACCGAGCTGCAACATCAGCGGCATCAGAAAGGGGATGGCACCGGTGGCAATCCGAAACAGCGTGCCACCCGTTGTCGATGCCCTGAATGCCCGGTCGTTGAAGATCTGCAGGTTCAGGATCGGGTGAGGGTGCAGCCTTGCGTGACGCACATAAAGAAAGCACGCGGCAAAGCCTGCAAGCGTAGCAATGATTCCGACTGCGGGCGGCAGGGCCGGCAGGCCGATTACCGAAAGCCCGAACACGACGCCGGAGGCCGCGACGGATGTCAGCAGGAAGCCAGTCCAGTCCATCCTGGCAGTTCCCATCGGCGGCACTTCGGGCAGGTATCTGCCGGTGAGGTAAAGGCCGATCACCCCGATCGGCACATTGATGATGAAGATCCAGTGCCAGGAAAAATAGGTCGTAATGAAGCCACCGATCGGCGGCCCCGTCAGCGGCCCGACAAGCGCCGGTATGGTCAAAAGCGCCATGGCGGAAACGAGATCGCTGCGCTTGGTGGTGCGCAGCAGAACCAGGCGCCCGACCGGCGTCATCATTGCCCCGCCCATGCCCTGCAGAAAACGTGACATGACGAACTGGACGACAGAATCGGAGATCGCGCAGAGGATCGATCCGATGATGAAAACGCAGATCGCCAGCCGGAACACCTTCTTCGCGCCGAACCGGTCCGACATCCATCCGCTGATCGGGATGAACATCGCAAGCGCCACCATATAGGAGGTTAGCGCCAGCTTGAGTGTGATCGGGCTGACGCCGAGATCATTGGCGATTGTCGGAAGCGCGGTGGCGATCACAGTCGAATCCATGTTCTCCATGAACAGGGCGACAGCGAGGATGAGTGGAATGATACGATTCATGGAGACGGATGCCGTTATCTGACAGGCCCGAGGGACAAGAGGCCTGTAAACCTCCAAAGCCGTTCTGCCAATGGACGTTCCGCGCCTTTTGTTCATCGCATTGGTCGGGCGAGGTGTCACGTCTGCGTGAAAACGCGATTTTGACCCCTGATCATCGTCAACTTTTCGCTCGGGCGCGCTAACTTCGCGTCGACATCATTCGTCATGAGGGAACGGGATATGGCTGGAAACGGTATCGGAAGAAGAACTTTGCTGGGCACTGCGGGCTTCACGGTCCTCGCTGCACCGGCAATCATCGGCAACCGGGCGGCCTTCGCCCAGGACAGCAGCAAAGCGAGCAGCAATTTGGCAATCGATCGTGTTACCCCGCCCGATCTTCATAAGTTCAAGGTAGGCAGTTTCGAGGTTCTCGTCGTCAAGGATGGCGCTCGTCCGTCTGGCGTGCCGAACGAAACCTTCGGCACCAACCAGTCCGCTGAAACCGTCGGCGCGCTTCTGTCTGACAATTTTTTGCCGACCGACCAGTTCGTCAACGGCTTCTCGCCGACCCTGATCGACACCGGTTCTGACGTTATCCTGTTCGATACCGGTTTCGGCCAGTCCGGTCATGCACAGGGCGCAGGCCGCCTGATCGAAGGTATGGCCGCTGCCGGTTACATGCCGGCGGACGTCACCATCGTCGTCCTGACCCATCTACACGGCGACCATATCGGCGGCCTGATGGAAAATGGAAAACCTGCCTTCGAGAATGCCCGTTATGTCGTCGGCCAGAAGGAATACGATTTCTGGAGCGATACTGCGCGTGTCGGCACACCTGCCGAAGGTGGCCACAAGGGCGTGCTTGCCAACGTCAAGCCGCTTTCCGAAAAGATCACCTTCATCGGTGATGGCGCCGATGTCGTCTCCGGTATCACCAGCATGGCAGCTTTCGGCCACTCGCCGGGCCACATGATCTTCAACGTCGAATCCGCCGGCAAGCGCCTGATCCTGACGGCCGACACGGCAAACCATTTCGTGCTGTCGCTGCAGCGCCCGGATTGGGAAGTGAAGTTCGACATGGACAAGGCCGCCGCCGCCGCAACCCGGAAGAAGGTGTTCGACATGGTCGCCACCGACAAGGTCGCCTTCCTCGGTTATCACATGCCGTTCCCGGCGGTCGGTTACGCGGAAAAGCAGGAAACCGGTTATCGTTTCGTGCCGAAGAGCTACCAGTTCGATATCTGATCATTTGGTGGCGAGCCGTTTGAGCCATGCAAACCCGGTGGGGCAGCCTCCCGGGTTTTTTCTATTCCCTTGTTGTCATGAACGTGTTACCAGCCCTCGCCAACTTCCATGTATTTCATGCAGAAGCAACCGGATGAAGGATTTCCTTTTCCCGGAGGATTCTGCCTATCCAACTGAAGGAACTGGCAATGGCACGCATCGTAATCTCGGCAACCGGCGCGGAAGCGCTAACATTCGACGACGTGCTTCTCCAGCCGGGGCACTCGGAAATCATGCCGGGTCAGACCAATATTTCCACCCGCATCGCCAAGGATATAGACCTTTCGTTGCCGATCCTGTCATCGGCCATGGACACGGTCACCGAAAGCCGTCTGGCGATCGCCATGGCGCAGTCGGGCGGCATGGGCGTCATCCACCGCAACCTGACCCCGATCGAACAGGCCGAAGAAGTCCGCCAGGTCAAGAAATTCGAAAGCGGCATGGTCGTCAACCCGGTGACGATCGGCCCGGATGCGACGCTGGCCGAAGCTCTGTCGCTGATGAAGGCGCATGGCATTTCCGGCATTCCGGTCGTTGAAAACGGCGGTCGCCCTGGCCGTCTGGTCGGTATCCTCACCAACCGCGACGTCCGTTTCGCTTCTGATCCGAACCAGAAGATCTTCGAACTGATGACCCGCGACAACCTGATCACGGTCAAGGACGGTGTCGAACAGGCCGAAGCCAAGCGCCTTCTCCATTCGCACCGCATCGAAAAGCTGCTGGTCGTCGACAATGAAGGCCGCTGCATCGGTCTCATCACCGTCAAGGACATCGAGAAGTCGCAGCTCAACCCGAACGCCGCCAAGGACGCCCAAGGCCGTCTGCGTGCCGCCGCCGCCATCTCCACCGGCGACGATGGCGTCGAGCGCGCCGAGCGCCTGATCGATGCCGGCGTCGATGTCATCGTCGTCGATACCGCCCACGGTCATTCCCAGAAGGTTCTGGATGCCGTTGCCCACGTCAAGAAGATGTCGAACGCCATTCGCATCATCGCCGGCAATGTCGCTACCGCCGAAGGCACCAAGGCACTGATCGATGCCGGCGCAGACTGCATCAAGGTCGGTATCGGCCCGGGCTCGATCTGCACCACCCGCGTTGTCGCAGGCGTCGGCGTTCCGCAGCTCGCAGCCGTCATGGCGGCAGTCGAGGAAGGCAACAAGCACGGTATCCCGGTCATCGCCGATGGTGGCCTGAAGTTCTCGGGCGACGTCGCCAAGGCGATTGCCGCCGGCGCCTCCGCCGTCATGGTCGGCTCGCTTCTGGCCGGTACCGATGAAAGCCCCGGCGAAGTTTACCTCTACCAGGGCCGTTCCTTCAAAGCCTATCGCGGCATGGGCTCCGTCGGCGCCATGGCGCGCGGCTCGGCAGACCGTTACTTCCAGGCGGAAGTGCGCGACACGCTGAAGCTCGTTCCGGAAGGCATCGAAGGTCAGGTTCCGTACAAGGGCCCGGTCTCGGCCGTGCTGCACCAGCTCGCCGGTGGCCTCAAGGCTGCCATGGGTTATGTCGGCGGCAAGGACATCAAGGACTTCCAGGAAAAGGCGACCTTCGTGCGCATTTCGGGCGCTGGTCTTCGCGAAAGCCATCCGCATGGCGTGACCATCACCCGCGAAAGCCCGAACTATCCCGGCGTCAGCTCGTAAAGAGTTGAAGCATCTCCACCGATTTCAGGCGGGCCGGGCATTTTGCCCGGCCCGTTTTCGTGCCAGAAGGTCGGGAAGATTTTAGGAGTATTGCCGATGATGACCGACACGACCGCCATGTTCTGGCCAATGATTGCCCACGCCTTTCTGGTCTTCATCCTCTATTACCTGCTGTCGATGCGCCGCGGCGCAGCCATCCGCGACGGCGGTTACGATGCGCGGCAGTTCAAGGAGAATTTGTCAGAGCCGACTGAGAGCCTGCTGGTCCATAACAACCTGAAGAACCAGTTCGAGCTGCCGATGCTTTTTCACGCCGGCGTGCTGGCGATCTTCATCTGCAATGCCGACAACATCATCACCATTGTACTCGCCTGGATCTTCGTCATTTCGCGTTACGCGCATTCCTATGTCCACATCACCAGCAACCGGCTGCTTCTGCGCCGCCCGCTGTTCATGCTCGGCTTCATGGTGACAGTGCTGATGTGGGGCTGGCTGGCGATTTGGCTCGCCACGTCCTGAGGCGGGTCCGTTCTCACGTACCAATCTTTTTAACGCACCAATTTCTTCACGCATAAGTGTAGCGCGGCCCTTCCGCGCTTAATCGCCTTGTCGAAGGGCCGCCATAACTTCGCACGAAGCGTAGCGAGAGGAGCAGGCATCATGGACAAGGAGCCAAAAGTCACCCAGGCGATGATCAACGCCTATGACGAATATACCCATCTGCATCTCGACCGACGCAAGTTCATGGAACGGCTGACCGCACTCGCAGGGTCCGGCGCCGCAGCGGCCGCCATCGCCCCCATGCTCGCCGCCAATGGCGCCCGCGCCGCCATGGTCGAGGCAAGCGACGACCGGCTGACGACCGAAAACGTGACTTTTCCCGGTTCGACCGGCGACATGAAAGCCTATTGGGCCCGTCCCAAATCCGCGACCGGCCCGCTCGGCTCCATCATCGTCATCCACGAAAACCGCGGCCTCAACGACCATATCCGCGATGTCGCCCGCCGCGCGGCGCTGGAGGGCTTCAACGCGCTTGCGGTGGATTTCCTCTCTCCTCTCGGCGGAACGCCCACGGATGAGGACAAGGCGCGCGAGATGTTTTCCACCCTCGCGCCGGCACAGACTGCCGCTGATGGCGAAGCGGCGCGTGCCTGGCTTTCGAAACATGAAGGCGCCAACGGAAAAGTCGGGGCTGTCGGTTTTTGCTGGGGCGGTGGTCTCGTCAACCGCATGGCGGTCAACTCTCCGGAGCTTAACGCCGGCGTCGCCTACTATGGACAACAGGCACCGGCGGCGGATGTGCCAAAAATCAAGGCGCCGCTGATGCTGCATTACGGCGGCCTCGACGAGCGCATCAATGCCGGCATCCCCGCCTATCGCGAGGCACTGGAAAAGAACGGCAAGACCTTCGAGATCTTCGTCTACGAGGGCGTCAACCACGCCTTCAACAACGACACCTCGGCCGCCCGTTATGACAAGGCAGCCGCAGATCTCGCCTGGAACCGAACGACCGGCTTCTTCAGGCAGTATCTTAGCTGACACCAATCTTGCCACACACAAGTGTAGCAGCCTTGCGACAGAAGCGGCGGCGGCAAACCCGCCGACGTTGACATGTGTCAGTTCGGCTTCGTTTCTCTCCAAGGTTGCGGCGAGCAAGCGCTCAGCCGAATGTCATCGCTTGTGAGGAGGATGAAATGGCATCAACAATGAAGGCCGCCGTCGTACGGGCATTCGGAAAGCCGCTCGTCATCGAGGAAGTGGCGATCCCCGATCCAGGTCCGGGTCAGGTCCTGATAAAATACGAAGCAACAGGTGTCTGCCACACCGATCTTCACGCCGCCAATGGCGATTGGCCGGTCAAGCCCAATCCGCCCTTTATTCCCGGCCATGAGGGTGTCGGCTATGTCGCAAAACTCGGTGCCGGCGTCTCCCGTATCAAGGAAGGCGATCGCGTCGGCGTGCCGTGGCTGCACACCGCCTGCGGCGCGTGCTCGCCTTGCCGCACCGGCTGGGAAACGCTCTGCGGCAGCCAGCAGAATACCGGTTATTCCGTCAACGGCACGTTTGCGCAATATGGTCTGGCCGATCCGGATTTCTGCGGCCGCCTGCCGGATAATCTCGAATTCGGCGCAGCCGCTCCCGTGCTCTGCGCCGGCGTCACCGTCTACAAGGGCCTGAAGGAAACTGAGGTCCGGCCCGGCGAATGGGTGGTCATCTCCGGCGTTGGCGGCCTCGGCCATATGGCTGTTCAGTATGCCAAGGCCATGGGCATGCATGTTGTGGCCGCCGATATTTTTGATGAAAAGCTGCATCTGGCGAAAAAGCTTGGCGCAGACATCACAGTCAATGGCCGCGATGCCGATGCCATCGAGCAGGTGCAGAAGGCGACCGGCGGCGTGCATGGCGCGCTGGTTACCGCCGTTTCGCCCAAGGCGATGGAGCAGGCATACGGCTTCCTGCGCTCCAGGGGCACGATGGCGCTGGTCGGCCTGCCACCCGGTTATATCTCTCTGCCGGTCTTCGATACGGTTCTGAAGCGTATCACTGTGCGTGGCTCCATTGTCGGCACACGTCAGGATCTTGAGGAATCGCTGGTCTTTGCTGGGGAAGGCAAGGTTGCCGCGACTTTCTCTTGGGACAAGCTGGAAAACATAAACGCCATTTTCCACCGGATGGAAGAGGGCAAGATCGACGGCCGTGTCGTCCTGGACCTCGCGGCCTGATCCAAGATCGGGTGAGGGGCGCTCAGCGCCCCTCATTTCTGCTTCGGGGCTGTCTCGATAATCGCTGCCGCCAAGGCAGACATGTCCTCTGAGCGCCCGCTGGATTTTCGCCATATCAATCCGATCTCGCGAGACGGAGCGGGATCGGCAAACGGCACGATTATCAGGTTGTTTCGGGCGGTTTCCGAGGCAAGCGCCATTTCGGGGATCAACGTCATTCCCATGTCATGGGATACCATCTGCAGCAGCGTCGCCATTGAGGTTGCGCCAAAATTGACGAGGCTTCTTTTCCCGGCCGCGCTGCAGACGGCAAGCGCCTGATCGCGCAGGCAATGCCCTTCTTCGAGCAGCAGCAGCCGGTCGGCATCCACCTGATTTTCCGTCATCGGCGAGGTCAGCACCTCACGGTCATTCTTCGCCATCGCCATGAAGAACCGGTCGGCGAACAAGGGCCTGACCTCAAGCGTCTCTGCTTCCACCGGCAGCGCCGCGATCACCGCATCCAGCCGCCCGTCGAGAAGTTCGGCAACCAGCCGGTCGGTCACTGTTTCCTTCAGCTCAATCTCGATTTCCAGATAGGCTTGACGCAGATGCGGGATCAGTTTCGGCACAAGATAGGGCGCGACCGTCGGAATGATGCCGATGCGGATCGGCCCGGCTAGGACACCGCTCTTGCGTCTCGCCGTCTGTTCCAGTTCGTCGACCGCGCCAAGAATGACGCGGATGCGCGACAATACCGCCTCGCCCTTGGCGGTCAGAAGCACGCCGGCGCGATTGCGCTCCACCAGCTGCGCGCCCAGATGATCTTCCATTTCCATGATCTGGGTCGAAAGCGCCGGCTGGCTGACATGCACCATCGCCGCCGCCTTGCCGAAATGCCGCGTGGCAGCCAGCGCCTCGAAATACCGCATCTGGCGAAGTGTAAGCATAATAGGAAATTCCGATCGAACGGCGACGATGCCGCATCTCAAGATTATGAGATGAGGGTATCTTCTTCAACCGTTTGCAGCCGCGTTGGAAAATGAAACGCTGACGGTGATCTCACCACCCCGTCATCACCTGGCCCGACCTCGCTCGCGCCTGCCGGGCGAAGCTCTTCACCTCGCCGTCGAGATCGTCGGGTATCGCGGCCGGTGAAATGTTGTCGAGGCAGGCGGTGATGTGATCGGTGATCGCGTTCATCAGCGACGGCGAAAGCCCCGGCCGTTTCATCAGGCCGATCTGCACTGGCGGCAGCGGCGGAAAGCCGTCTGCGGCTGTCAGAACCTTCATGCCCGGCCGAAGTGCCGATTCCGGCAGAACCGAAACGGCCATGCCGGCAAGGATCGCAGCCGCAATGACGGTCGAAGACCAGCTGGTGAACAGAACCTGATATTCGCGCCCATCCGCGTCCAGTGCCGAACAGGCAAGTTGCCGCCACAGACAGTCACGGCGTCCGACCGCAAGCGGCACCGGCGCATCGTCCTTCAGCGGATGGTTGGCGGATGCAACCCAGCACAGCGGTTCCGTCCGCACCACATCCGAGATCCGCTGCCGCGGGTTATGGGTCACGAGTGCGATATCGAGTTCGCCCCGCGCCATCTTTTCGCCGAGGCTGACCGATGGTTCACAGACGATATAGAGTTCCACATTCGGATGGGTCTTGGCGAACCGGCCGATGATTTCCGGCATGTAGCGGTCGGCATAATCGTCGGGAGTGCCGATCCGGATCGTGCCCTCCAGCCTATTGTCGTCGAACGCAGCAATCGCCTCATTGTTCAGCCGGATGATGCGCCGGGCGTAGTTCATCAGCTTCTCGCCCTCGGCGGTCAGGCGGTTGCCGCGCCCGTCCTTGGCAAAGAGCTGCTTGCCGATCCGCTCTTCAAGCCTGCGCATCTGCATCGACACGGCAGATTGTGTCTTGAACACCCGGTCCGCAGCCTTGGTGAAGCTGCCCGTGTCGATGATGGCGATGAAAGTATGCAACTGGTCGATATCGAGAGGAGCGGACATGGGCGTCATCCATCAGTGAAGTTGATAATCATCATTAGAAACATTCGTTGGACTGATCAATACGATTAACCGATAACACCTGCAATTCTCGAACAGAGGCGCTGTTGCAAACGGCGCAAATGTCTCACCGGCAATCCGCCCGCATCAGCAGTCGGAAAGCCTTTGACCGTGCCCGATGAAAGGATACCCCGATGAGCACGACCGAATGCGGAACTGATTTGAAGCTCGTAAAGGCTGCGGCCCCGGTTCGCGCCGGTTTGGTCCAGACGGCCGTGTTCGTGCGCATCAAATCCGCATGGCGCGCCATCCGTAATCGCATTGCGGCGCATCCGCTTTCTGAATTGGATGATCATATGCTCGACGATATCGGACTTAGCCGCCGTGATGTCGTGATCGCACTTGATCGTTCCGGCGCGCTGGATGATCCGTCTCTGCTTCTAGCAAAGGCTGCTCGTACGCGCGCCCGCACGCGGTTCGCCCGGCCGCCAGCTCGCTGACCGCGTGCATCAATTCGAAAATGTAACGATTTTCCCCGCAGGGTAAGCCAATGACCCTGCCTCTTGCCCGGCCGGACACCCGCGCCGGGCCTTTTTTGTTTTGTGTGGAGCGAAGAAAAGCCCGCCGAAGCGGGCTTTCAGATCAATACTGGTATTCGTCGAACACCGGCTCGACCGAGCCATTCCAGCGGCCGTTGAATAGCGAAAGCAGGTCGTCGGCGAGCGTTACCTTCTTCGCCAGCACTTCTTCGAGCGGTTGCAGGAAGACGCTTTCGTCCTGGCCGTCGCCATTCAGCTTCGCCCGTGCCTTGAGGCCGGCCGTCGAAATCCGCACTGCATCGCGCGCCACGTCCAGAACCGGACGGCCCTTGATCGTCGCTGCAAGCCCCTGTGCCGGCACGGCATCGCGCATCGCGACAACATCCTCGAACGTCCAGTCTGCCGTCAGCGCCTCGGCTTCGGCAAGCGCCGCATCGTCATAGAGCAAACCGACCCAGAAGGCCGGAAGCGCGCAGATCCGGCGCCACGGGCCGCCGTCTGCGCCGCGCATTTCAAGAAAACGCTTCAGTCGAACGTCGGGGAAGAGCGTCGAGAGATGGTTCGTCCAGTCACCCATGTTCGGCTGCCAGTCGGCCACTTCGCCCTTCAGCACGCCGGCCATAAACTGGCGGAAGGTCACATGCGTGCAGTCGTGATATTTGCCGTCGCGAACGATGAAATACATCGGCACATCGAGCGCCCATTCGACATAGTGGTCGAACCGGAAATCCGCATCGAAGACGAAAGGCAGGGTGCCGGAACGCCGGTTGTCCGTATCGCGCCAGATATCGCCGCGCCAGGAGAGGAGACCGTTGGGCTTGCCTTCGGTAAACGGCGAGGAAGCAAACAGCGCGGTCGCGATCGACTGCAGCTTCATCGACACCCGCATCTTGGCGGCCATGTCCTCTTCGGAGGAGAAGTCGAGGTTAACCTGGATCGTGCAGGTGCGGTACATCATGTCGAGACCCTTGGCGCCGACCTTCGGCATGTAGCGGGTCATGATGTCGTAGCGGGATTTTGGCATGCGCGGCGTTTCAGCCAGAGACCAAGTCGGGCTGCCGCCCAGCCCAAGGAAGCGGATGCCCATCGGCTCTGCGATCTCTTTCACCAGCGCCAGGTGCTTGTTGGATTCCTTGCAGGTCTCGTGGATCGTCTCCAGCGGCGCTCCGGACAATTCGAACTGGCCGCCAGGCTCGATCGAGATCGCGCCCATGCCGGACTGTTCTCCAAGTCCGATAATGTTCTCGCCGTCCATGATCGGCTCCCAGCCGAGCCTTTCCTGCATGCCCTTCAAAAGCGCGGAAATACTGGCATCGCCGAAATAGGGAACGGGAGCGTTGTCCTTGGCGAAAAACACGAATTTCTCGTGTTCGGTGCCGATGCGGAATTTTTCCTTGGGGCGCGAGCCCTGCGCCAGATAGGCGGAAAGCTCAGATACCGAGGAAAGTGGTGTCTGGTCGGTCGTGTCACGCGCCATGAAAATACCTTGGTCGGAAGGCCTGGAATGATAAGCCAGACTGATAATCGTCCGGCTGATTGAACCGAATTCATCTGCGGTGCAAGCGAATTTGTTTCAAGATCAGTTCAGAAAAACAGTGCCATCTGTTGCGCTTTGGCAAGTCTGCAATGGTCCTCCATTACTTCCAATCACCGATCGCCGCCTGAATGACCGCCAGTGCCGCAACCGCCGCCGTATCGGCCCGCAGGATTCGTGGTCCGAGCGGGATCGCCGTCACGAAGGGCAGTGAGCGCAAGAGGCTGCGTTCCTCCTCCGAAAACCCGCCCTCCGGACCGACAAGCAGGGCAACCTTTTTCTCGGTGATCTTTGCCAGGATCGGCAACGGGTTCTGGCCCTCGTCGCCTTCGTCACAGAAGATGATCCGCCGGTCTTCAGACCAGCGCTCCAGTATCTCGGCAAGCTTGCGCGGTTCGCAAACCTCCGGGATCGACAGCACGCCACATTGTTCGGCCGCTTCCGTCACATTCGCTCTCAGCCGGTCGAGATTGGTGATCTTGCCCTGCACATGCTGGGTCATCACCGGCTGCATCGTGCCGGCCCCCATCTCCACGGCCTTCTGCACCAGATAATCCAGCCGGCCGACTTTTAGCGGCGCAAACAGATAATGCAGGTCGGAGGTTTCCGGCTGTGGCCTTGTCTGCTCGATCGGCTGAAGCACGATCTTCTTGCGGCTGGGAAAGGTGATCTCGGCCAGCCATTCGCCGTCGCGTCCGTTGAATACCAGAACCTTCGCACCGGCTTCCAGCCTCAGCACGTTGGCGAGATAATTGAACTGCTCGCTCGATACCTCATGCCGGGTGTCGGCAGACAGGGGAACATCGACGAAAAGCCGCTGAAGGCGAAAATTGGCGCGCATGATCTTCTCTTACAAAAACAGCGAGAACATAACCGTCGCGATGATTGCCGCAAGGCCTGCGGCGGCCGGAAGCGTGATAATCCAGGCGGCGAGAATGCTCAGGATATGCGAACGGCGCACCAGGTAGCGCCGTTTCATCTCGTCGTCATTGTGCTCGCGTTCCTCGGGCTCGGGGTGGATGTCCCTGCCGGAACGGACCCGCATATATTCGTAGCGCCGCTTCGAATTGCGTGTGTACCATTCGCGGAAAAGCCCGACGCCGAACACCGCGCCGACGGCAATATGGGTGGAGGAGACCGGCATGCCGATCCACGACGCGACGAGCACGGTCAGTCCCGTTGACAGCGATACGCAATAGGCCCGCATCGGGTTGAGCTTTGTGATCTCGGCACCCACCAGCCGCACCAGTTTTGGTCCGTAAAGCAGAAGCCCGAGCGAAATGCCCAGACCGCCGATCACCAGCTCCCACAGCGGTACGCCGGGCATGCGGTGCACGCTGCCGGTGGCCACGTCCTGAACCGCTCCGACGATCGCCGCCAATGGCCCGATCGCGTTCGACACGTCGTTCGCTCCATGCGCAAATGACATCAGCGCCGCCGAAAGGATCAGCGGAATGCGAAACAGCTTTCTCAGCGACTGGTTGCGGTTTTCCAGTCCCTCCGCCTGCCGGGCAATCACCGGGATCAGTGCCCGCCAGGCGATAAGACCGGTCACGACCGTCACCAGGCTTGCCAGATAAGGCGAGGGCGCACGCAGCTGGTTGCCGCCGACAAGCGTCAGATAGCCCGCAAATACCCCGGTCATGATACCGATCAGCACCGGCACCCATGTCTTGGCTGACGTGATCTTGTCTTCGCGGTAGATGATCGTTTCCTTGACCAGCAACAGGAAGGCCGCCGCGATCATCGCTCCGAGCACCGGTGAGACGACCCAGCTTGCGGTAATGCCTGCGACCAGCCCCCAGTTGATCGCGCCGAAACCGGCGGCGGCAATGCCGGCACCCATCACCGCACCGACGATCGAGTGGGTGGTCGAGATCGGCGCGCTCGCCCAGGTCGCGATGTTGATCAGCACGGCAGCGGCAAGAAGCGCCGCCATCATCGCCCAGATCAGCACGTTAGGGCTGGAAATCAGCGCCCCGTTGGTGATGCCGCTGGCGATCGTGGTGGCGACATTGCCGCCGGCAAGAACCGCCCCCGACACCTCGAAAATGGCGGCCAGAACCAGACCGAAGCCCATCGTCATGGCGCGCGCACCGACCGCGGCACCGATATTGTTGGTCACGTCGTTTGCGCCGATATTCATCGCCATATAGCCGGCCAGCGCCGCAGCGGCGATGACGATGACGGAGCCGGATGTGCCGGTCACATAGGTCGAGGCGAAAATCGCGGCCAGAATGATGAAGAGCAGCGCCACGCCCGGACCGGCAAGCCCGCGCGCCGTATGCCGCGCGGCGTCTTCCACCGAGGAGAGTTTTTCCAGATCCTTGTCGAGCGTCGGCTTTGCCAGACGCGGCTTCTGTTGGGCCATGCTTCGTTTTATCGGTAAGGAGCAGCGCTTGGATATCTTGCTCCGGTTTATCCCGAAGCTTTTTTAGCGCTCGCTTTTGAAGAGATTATGATGTTGGGCCGCAGGGCCTGCTCAGCCCGTGGCTTTCATGGCGAGAGTGCCAACCGCGGCGACATCCTGAACCGGTTTGCGCATCCTTTCGGCAAACTGCAGCATCAGGATTTTCAGTTCCGGCTCGTTCACCCGGTTGGAGGCTTCTTCGGGAGAAACCCACTCGATCTGCCGCACGCCCTTTTCCTTGAAGTCCTTGCAGCTGCCTTCGACCTTGAGCAGATGAACCTGCACGCGCACCGGCACCTTGATGCCGTTATCGAGACCCTTGCGGTAATGGTAAAAGCCGAAAGGCTTTTTCTCGGCCTTGCCTTTGACGCCGACCTCTTCCCTGGCTTCCTGCTCGGCGACCTGATGCGCTTGTCTGTTTTCCATCGGCCAACCCTTGGGGATCACCCACCGGCCGGTATCGCGACTGGTGGCAACCAGAACCTCGAATTCGCCGCGCTTTGTGGCGCGATAGCAGATCGCAGCATATTGCTGGCGCGGGGGGCGCTGCACCATGAGACGAAGATTGCTGGCGATACGGTTCATCAGGCCCAATTTAGAAAACACCTCCGAGAGTTTCGTTTTACTAATATAATGATTGCGCCAGGATTAACGAGGTGTCGGGATCGAATTTGATCGTGAATCACCCGTTAAAAACCCTTACTCAGCTAAATATAAGGGGGTCGATAAACTGAGACGTCAACAGCTTATTGCACACCTGTTCAACTTTCCTCGAAATGTTGCCGAAATGCGCATGGCGAACGCATCGAGGCGACATTCGTCAAGAATAAGTTGAAGCATCCCGGCGTCATGAAATAGGTTGCGATTGAGACATGCGAGGGAGGAATGCATGCCGCAGCCAATCCAGTTTTTGCCGCCGAGGCAGGATGTCCTGTCTCGCAGGGCAACCATCATCGATGATCTGCGCGGCCTTCTGCCTGCCGATTGCGTCATCCATGAGGCGAGAGAGCTGGTTCCCTTCGAAACAGACGCCTTCATCAGCTATCGCCGCATGCCGCTCGCGGTCGTTCTGCCGCGTACCACCTCGCAGGTGGCGGCGGTGATGAAATATTGTCATCGCTACGGTATCCCGGTCGTGCCGCGCGGCGCCGGTACCTCGCTTTCGGGCGGCGCCATCCCGCAGGAGGATGCGATCGTGCTCGGCCTGTCGCGCATGTCCCGCATCATCGAGATCGACTATGCCAACCGCACCGCGACGGTACAGGCCGGCGTCACCAACCTGAATATTTCCGAAGCCGTGGCGGTGGACGGTTTCTTTTATGCGCCCGATCCCAGCTCCCAGCTTGCCTGCACCATCGGCGGCAATATCGGCATGAATTCCGGCGGCGCCCACTGTCTGAAATACGGCGTCACCACCAACAATCTTCTCGGCGTGAAACTGGTCCTGGTCGATGGCCAGGTGATCGAGCTGGGCGGCAAGCATCTGGATGCGGCAGGCTATGATCTCTTGGGCCTCGTCTGCGGCTCGGAAGGCCAGCTCGGCATCGTCACCGAGGCGACGGTTCGCCTGATCGCCAAGCCGGAAGGCGCCCGCCCGGTCCTGTTCGGGTTCTCGACATCCGAGGAAGCCGGCGCCTGCGTGGCCGATATCATCGCCGCCGGCATCATCCCGGTCGCCATCGAATTCATGGACAAGCCGGCGATCGAGATCTGCGAAGCTTTCGCCAAGGCTGGTTACCCGCTCGATGTCGGCGCACTCCTGATCGTCGAGGTCGAAGGCTCGGAAGCGGAAATGGATGCCACGCTGGAAAACATCGTCGAGATCGCCCGTCGCCATCAGGTCATGACCGTGCGCGAATGCCAGTCGGCAACAGAGGCCGCGCTGATCTGGAAAGGCCGCAAATCCGCCTTCGGCGCCACCGGCCGCATCGCCGACTACATCTGCATGGATGGCACGGTGCCGCTCGGCAAGCTCTCTTATGTGCTGAAAAAGACGTCGGAAATCGTCGATCGCTTCGGCCTTCGCGTCGCCAATGTGTTCCACGCCGGCGACGGCAACATGCACCCGCTTATTCTGTTCAACGCCAATGACCCGGAAGAGGCGATGAAGGCGGAAGAGGCGGGCAACGAGATCCTCAAACTCTGCGTCGATGCCGGCGGCTGCCTCACCGGCGAACACGGCGTCGGCATCGAAAAACGCGACCTGATGCGGCATCAATATACGCCGGCCGAACTCGCCCAGCAGATGGCGGTTCGCGCAGCGTTTGACGAGGGCTGGATCCTCAATCCGTCAAAGGTGTTTCCGCTGGAGGGGAGGGGATGAAGCCTATGCTTTCCAGTTCCGTCTCGTTCCCCCATCACTCCCCTCTGCCCTGCCGGGCATCTCCCCCACAAGGGGGGAGATCACGAGAGGCATGCGCCTCGTTCCTCTCTCTACCCGTCTTATCGTCTCGATACATATCCAACATTGATTGGGGCAAATGGGTGCGCCTGGCTGATCTCCCTCCTTGTGGGGGGCTCGGAGAGCGGGGCGAGACACGTGGCTCGACCCAGGAAAGCCGGCAGGGCAGAGGGGGGTATTCACACTCTCGACACCAGCGGGGAGCATCCCCCGCATGCTGATCCCCAACACCGAAGCAGATGCCGCCTACATCATTCGCAATGCGGCAGCCGAGAGAAAGCCGCTGGAGATCTGCGGCAACAACACCCGTGGTTTTGCCAGGGCGAACCAGCCAGCCGAACAGATCAGCTCCCGAGGTCTCACCGGCATCGTCGATTACGACCCCGCCGAAATGGTGATGACGGTCAGGTCCGGCACGCCGGTTTCCGAGGTGGAGGCGGCCCTTGCTGCCAACCGCCAGATGATGGCTTTCGAACCGATGGATCATCGCGGCATTCTCGGCACCCATGGAGCTCATTCTCGCGAGCCGACCATCGGCGGCGTCTTTGCAGCCAACGTTTCCGGCCCCCGCCGTCTCACCGCAGGGGCTGCGCGCGACAGCCTTCTCGGTCTCCGCTTCGTCAACGGCCGCGGTGAGATCATCCGCGCCGGCGGCAGGGTGATGAAGAACGTTACTGGTCTCGACCTCACGAAGTTGCTGGCCGGCTCGCAGGGCACGCTCGGTTTCCTCACCGAAGTCACTTTTCGCGTGCTGCCGGTTCCGCCAGCGGTGGAAACCGTCGTCATCTCCGGCCTTGACGACGAGATGGCGGCAAAGGCGATGGCTGCGGCCGTGGCCTTGCCGGTGGAAATCTCCGGTGCTGCGCACCTGCCGGCAAGCGTCCGTTCTCGCTTCATCGGCAATCACCTGCCGGAAGGTGAGGCGACCGTGCTGCGGCTCGAAGGGCTTGGGCCTTCTGTAGAGGTCCGGGCGCAAAAACTTGCCGCCGTCATGGAAGCCTTCGGACCGGTTGCGACGCTCGGTATGGAACGGAGCCTCACGCTCTGGCGCGAGATCCGCAACGTTGTCCCTTATACCGATGGCACGGAAAAACCGCTCTGGCGGGTCTCGGTCGCCCCGAGCGCCGGTTATCATCTGGTCTCGGCGCTGCGGCTGGAGGCCGGCATCGATGCCTTTTACGACTGGCAGGGAGGACTGATCTGGATGCGAATGGAGGCCGATCCCGAAGCCGAGCTTCTCCGCCGCTATATCCGCGCGTTGGGCGGCGGCCACGCAACCCTGATCCGGGCCACGGAAGCAGCACGCGCCGATATCCCGACCTTCGAACCGCTGCCGGATGCCGTTGCGGCGTTGTCTGCGCGGGTGAAGGAAAAGCTCGATCCGGCGGGGATTTTTTGTGTGGGGAAGATGGGGTGATGAGAATGAACTTTAGCAAATGGCATTTTGCTCGTGGCGTGCCCCTCACCCTAACCCTCTCCCCGCTTGCGGGGAGAGGGGACGTGCCCCGCTCGACCTCAGTGGCTGGGCGAGCGGTCGCGGCATATCCCTTCTCCCCGTTTCAACGGGGAGAAGGTGGCGGCAGCCGGATGAGGGGCGATTGCGCGTTCAGAATTGGCGGAGTTGGCATCCTAAAAAACATGCGCGAAGGTCGCGCCGCTTGTGATCTCCCCCCGTGTGGGGGAGATGCCCGGCAGGGCAGAGGGGGGCTGGCGACCTCGACGATCCGAGGAACCTTCTGATGCAAACCTCCTTCACCCCCGAACAGCTCGAAGATCCGCACGTCGCCGAATCCGAAAAAATTCTTCGTCGCTGCGTCCATTGCGGTTTCTGCACCGCCACCTGTCCCACCTATGTGACTTTAGGCAACGAACTCGACAGCCCGCGCGGCCGCATCTACCTGATCAAGGACATGCTGGAAAACGGTCGCGATGCAGATGAGGAAGTCGTCACCCATATCGACCGGTGCCTCTCCTGTCTCTCCTGCGTTTCCACCTGTCCCTCCGGCGTCGACTACATGCATCTGGTCGATCATGCCCGCGTCCATATCGAAAACACCTACAGGCGCCCGCTGATCGACCGGTTGATCCGCAGCCTGCTCGCCGCCGTTCTGCCCTATCCGTCACGCTTCCGCACGGCGCTGACGCTGGCAAGATTCGGCCGCCCTTTCGCGCCGTTGTTGAAGCAGGTCAAGGCGCTGAAGCCGCTCGCCGCCATGCTCGATCTCGCGCCGCAATCTCTACCGGTGCGGCAGGAAACGGTCATGCACGGCGCCCAGCCCATTCGCGGCATAAGGCGGGGGCGGGTGGCGATCCTCTCGGGCTGCGCGCAATCCGTGCTCGATCCGGGCATCAATTCAGCAACAATCCGGCTTCTCGCCCGCTTTGGTATCGAGGTCATTTTGCCTGAAGGCGAGGGGTGTTGCGGCGCGCTTGTTCATCACATGGGGCGTGAGGAGGAGGCGCTCGATTTCGCCCGCCGCAACGTCGATGTCTGGACACGCGAGATCGACACCAAGGGCCTCGACGCGATCATCATCACCGCATCCGGTTGCGGCACGACCATCAAGGATTACGGCCACATGCTGCGGCTCGATCCGGCCTATGCCGAAAAGGCGGCAAGGGTATCGGCGCTGGCCAGCGACATAACCGAATATCTCTCAACGCTCGATCTGCCTCGGCAGGAACAGAGACGTCTCAACGTCACCTATCATTCCGCCTGTTCCATGCAGCACGGCCAAAAAATCACAATGGCACCGAAACTGCTGCTGAAAAATGCCGGCTTCACCGTGCGCGATCCGGCGGAAGGGCATCTCTGTTGCGGTTCCGCTGGCACTTACAACATCCTGCAGCCGGATATTTCTGCCGAGTTGAAAGCCCGCAAGGTTCGCAATATCGAAGCGACGAAACCGGATGTCATCGCCACCGGCAATATCGGCTGCATGACCCAGATCGGCTCACGCACGGCCATTCCGATCGTCCACACAGTGGAATTGCTGGATTGGGCCTATGGTGGCGAGAAGCCGGGGAAACTGTCGGCTTTAAAGGAAAAGGCCACCGTTTAGGTGGCCTTCCCAAGTCAATTCCGGAGAATTCTGTTATCCGCCGAAAATCGTGCGGAAAATGTCGATGCCACGATCCTTGAAGGCAACATCGCCGGGCTTTGATCCGGGTCCGATAACGACGACCTTGGAGCCGACCGGAGCGCGGGCATAAAGATGCTCGACATCCTTGTTCATCATGCGGATGCAGCCGGAAGACAGGTTGAGGCCGATGGACCAGGGCTGGTTGGTGCCGTGGATGCGGAATATCGTGTCTCGGCCCCCTTTGTAGAGATACATGGCGCGGGCGCCGAGCGGGTTGTCCGGACCGCCGGGCTGGACTGCCGGCAGCTTGATACCGCGGCGGGCTTCGCGGGCGCGCATTTCCGCCGGCGGGGTCCAGGTCGGCCATTCGGCCTTGCGTCCGATCGAGACTTCGCCGGACCAGCCGAAACCTTCGCGGCCGACACCGATGCCGTAACGCGTCGCGCGGTTTTTGCCTTCGACGTAATAGAGGAACTTGTTGTTGGTATCGACGATGATCGTACCCGGTGCTTCATTGGTGGTGAAGCGAACGCTGCGGCGCTGGAATTTCGCCGGCACTTCCTTGTTGCGAACCTTTGGCGCGACATCGCTGGCGGTCGTTTGAGATTGAGCGCTGGCGGTCTCGACCGGTGCCATGGTGGCGATGGCCGCAAATATCATGCCGGCTACGGCCAGCAGCAATTTAGGCGATTTCATCCTTACCCCTCATACAGATCTGATCTTCAAGCCGAGGCAAAATGTCCCGGCTTGGCCTGTAGGGCAAGTCAAAGAGGCGAGAATATGGGCAGCCTGTGGATAATAAAACGGCCGGATCGTGTCGATCCGGCCACATGAATACATGTCGAAGGGGCGGAAAACCTAGATCACGATCACCCTGGTTCCGATCTCTACCAGTCCGTAAAGATCGGTTACATCCTCGTTGCGCATGCGGATGCAACCGGACGAGACGGCGCTGCCGATCGTCCAGGGCGCGTTGGTGCCATGGATGCGGTAGAGCGTCGAGCCGAGATACATGGCGCGCGCACCGAGCGGGTTTTCCGGTCCGCCATCCATGCGCGCAGGCAGGTAGTGGCCCTTGGCGGCCTCGCGGGCGATCATCTCCTGCGGCGGCACCCAGCTCGGCCATTCCGCCTTGCGGGTCACCTTGTGTTCACCAGCCCATTCGAAGCCCGGTTTGCCGACACCAACGCCGTAACGCTTGGCCTGGCCGCCTTCCATGACGAGATAAAGGAAGCGATTGTTGGTATCGATAACGATCGTGCCCGGCTTTTCCTTGGTATCGTAAGCCACCATCTGCGGCAGGAATTGTGGCTCGATCTGGCTGCGGATGGCGCGGTTGGGACGCACGGCCACCTGCTGCGCCTGGTTATCGCTATTGCCGAAGATGCCGCGGCGTACGACCGGCGTGCGGGCCGGTTGCTGAACTTCCGCCTGCCGCGCGACACCGGCACGGCTTGGTGCTGCCGGGTAATAATTGCGCTGGCCGGTCACCACGGCCTGCGGCTTCATCGATCGCTGCGGCTGAACCTGTCTCTGGCGGGCCTGCGGCTGCGCACCGAGTTGCATCAGCCATGGAGCAGCAAGATCGGGACTGACCACGATCGGCGGGCGTTCGCGATAACGATCATCCGCCATTGCGGAACTGGAAAACAGGGCAGCAAGGCCCAGCGCGAGAAGAAGTTTCGCCTTCATGTCGGATCCACTCGTTACAATCACCGAAAGGCGGCCGCGCATCGACCTGAAAATCGAAATCGATTTTCGGAAAGTACAATGCGCCACTTAAATTGCCCGCCATTTGAGGCAGATGGTGAACGCAAGCTCAAAGCGAATGGTAAACGGGTGGCGCGTTTCATGCGTCAAATCCGATATAGCTTCCGGCAAGGTTACCCGCCGGTTTCGAGACATGGTTGCCTGAAACTGAAACCGGCGATACTGCCGTTAACGATTGGAATTGCGTAGAAAGAATTAGAGCGGATAGCATGGTCTGGGAGAAGGAAATGGCGGGCATCATAACCGGCGAGGATGGCAGGGGACGCTGCTTCTGGCATGGCGGGCTGGAGGATTACCGCCGTTACCACGACGAGGAATGGGGCCGCCCGGTCACCGACGATATCCGCCTGTTTGAAAAGATCTGCCTCGAAGGGTTTCAGTCCGGCCTTTCCTGGCTGACGATCCTGCGCAAGCGCGAGAATTTTCGCGCGGGCTTTGCCGGCTTCGATTTTCACAAGGTGGCGGAATTCGGTGAGGCCGATATCGAGCGGCTGGTGGCGGATGCCGGTATCATCCGCCATCGCGGCAAGATCGTCTCTACCATCAACAATGCCCGCCGTGCGATCGAGCTGCAGCAGGAATTCGGCTCGCTCGCCAAATTCTTCTGGAGTTTTGAACCCGGTGCCGACCAGCGCCCGGCTACGCGCGATCTCGAAACGCTGCGCGCCAATCCGACCACGCCGGTTTCCGTGGCGCTTTCCAAGAACCTCAAGAAACGCGGCTGGAGCTTTGTCGGCCCGACGACGATCTATGCCTTCATGCAGGCCATGGGCATGGTCAACGATCATATCGACGGCTGCTTCTGCCAGAGCGAGGTTGACGAGATGCGGCTGAAGTTCAAGCGACCCTGAGCCTTAATCCGAGGCCGAGGTGATGCCGTTCAGCACGCCGTGCAGCTCGCCCAGATGGTCGATCTGGCGAAAGCGCGGAGCATCGGTCGGTGCGTCGACGTGTTCAAGAACCCAGGTCAGTGCATGGGGAATGAAGACGCCGTAAGCGCCGGCGGCAATTGCCGGCACGATGTCGGATTTCAATGAATTGCCGACCATCATCGCCCGTTCCGGACCTTCGGCAACCTTGTGAAAGATGCGGCGATAGGTGGTGGCGTTCTTGTCCGAGACAATCTCAACGGCATCGAAGTAGTCGCCAAGGCCTGATTGCGCCAGCTTGCGCTCCTGGTCGAACAGGTCGCCCTTGGTGATCAGCACCAGCAAATAATGGCCGTTCAGCGCTTCAAGCGTCTCTTCCACATGCGGCATGCATTCCACCGGATGGCGCAAAAGGTCACGACCAATCTCGAGGATCTTGGTGATCGTTTTTGTCGGAACCTTGCCCTCGGTGATCTCGACGGCGGTCTCGATCATCGAAAGGGTGAAACCCTTGATACCGAAACCGTAATATTCGAGGTTTCGCTTTTCGGCTTCGAGCAGCTTGGCCGAAATATCCGGCCCCTCGGCAAAATCGCCGAGCAGCGTCTGAAAATGCTCTTCCGTCAGCCGGTAATATTGTTCGTTCTGCCAGAGCGTATCGTCGGCATCAAAGCCGATAGCGGTAATCGGGCGCATGTCCACTGCCTCCGGCCCTATCATATGGAGGAAGATCGACGCCGGGCAAGCGGCAAGCTTGCCCGGCGCCATCTCATTCAGCTGTTATTTTCCGTGCTGTTTCAGCCAGGCCTGCATGTCGGCTATTTCTGCCTCCTGCGCCTTGATCACTGCTTCCGCCAGCTTGCGCTGGGTCAGGTCCTTTCCGTATTCGAGTTCGACTTTCGCCATGTCGATCGCGCCCTGATGATGGGCGATCATTCCGCGGGCGAAATCGACATCCGCATCGCCGGAAAACTCGATCGCCATGCCCTGATGCATTTTTGCATTGGCGGCCTTGAAGGCTTTTGTCGAGGCGCTGTCGTCGGCCGACGCGGCATTCATCGTCATGCCGGCATGGCCTTTCATGTCGTGGCCCTTCATTTCCTGCGCAAATACGCCGGAGAAGGACGTGTTGGCAAAGGCGAGCGTTATCGCAGCCGCGGCAATGATCGTGGTTTTGGACATGAGGTATCCTTCCGTGCCCTGAAATTCGTTATCGATGATATGACGAAAACGATCAGGCTCGGGGAGGAGGCGTCAGCGGCGCAGGGCCTGAAACGATCAGCGAAAGGCCGGTTTCCGGTGCGGGGTAACGGTGGATGAAACGGCCGCTATCGGCGAAGGCGATGTGCGGCGGCATCACCAGGCAGGCGGAGCAGAAAGGTGCGACGCAAATCTTCTTGCCGTCTTCGCTCTTGTGCGGGCAAGGCTGCTGTATCTCGCCATGCATGGCATCGGATTGCGCAACATTGCCGTGCCCCGAATGAGCGGAGATGGTGTGCTGCGGCATTGAAGTTCTGGCATCAGTCGCGCCAGCCATGGGCATCACCGCCATAGCCGGCATCGCCCCGTAAAGGAGCCATGCGGCAAACATCATGATGGCGGCGAGCTGTCTCATTGCAATGATTCTAAGCTTCGGAAGACGGAAAGCAAGCGAGGCCGGCATCACGTCGTGCTGATCGGATGCGGCCCGGATTGTGAGGCCGTTTTGCGGCGGCGATCTGTGACATAACGGAAGCGCAGCGGCTTACCGTCAAACAGCGATCACCCGATGCAAGGCCTGACGATCCCGCCCGATTTCTCCGAACGGTGCGACGGGCCAATCCCAGCTTCGTTTTGCTTGAGGCGGCGGCACGCCGCAGAGCAGGTCATCGGCCTCGATCACCTTGCCCTGCCGATCGTGAACCTCATAGCTGATATCCGTCAGCAGCGCCGTCCTGCAGGGCAGTTGCGCAAGACCGTCGAGATGGGCGCGGATGAGTTGCGAAACAACCGAATCCGGATTTTCATGGCCGGATCGCTCCAGCACCCGGCGGCAGCCGACACCGATCTGCGAGACGATATTGGCCGATATGACGAGATCGAGATACGGCACCTGCCGCAGGAACGCCAGCGGCTCCGGCACCTTGCCGGACACTGCATCCGGCAGGCCGGACAGATCCCGCGAGATCAGCCGGACATTGGAAAGTCGTTTTGCCCTAATCCATGTCCTGACGCTGGCAAGATGCACGAGATCGATCAGCACGACCGTATCGAAGCTCTTCGACAGCTCAAGGATCGGAATGTCGCGCAGCAGCCCGGAGCCGAGCACCACGGCGGTACGTCGCTGTTTCATCGACGCGATCGTCTCATGGATGAAGGTGTGGCAATTCTCTTCATGCGCCGCCCAGTCTTTAGCGCAGCGCCCCGCCCGGCCCCAGAGGCCGAGTGAGGAACGGACGAAGGGGCGGAATTCGCGCGGCGTGACCAGAGCGGTCGCGGCATATTGGATGGCTTCGAGGATCATGAATTAGCGAGAGATTTCCCGGCGATACTCTATTCAATCGTCCAGGCCGAGCTCCTTTTCAAGCTCCTCCATCGTGTACGTGCGTGAATTGCCGTTTCGAACTTCTTCAAGGTGCGCCTCGACGATTGCAATGTCATGCAGATCTTCAAGATGTTTGTGAAGGACTTGAGCAGCATAGGCATCCGTATCGAAGCCGTGGAGATCGGCGTATCGACCAAGAAGACGATACATGGCTTTCGGGATTTCAATGGCAACGCGCTTGTTCATTGAGATGATCCCTTTGGTAGCGGATATATACCATCCGCTTGACACTTCACCAGCCGCCGCCCTTGCCGCTCAGGGCATGATCCTCTAAGAAACCGCTCGTATTTTCGGCCTTTCCAGAAGGCCACAAAGCAATGGATATCGATCATGAGCGACAAGCAGAAGAAGCCCCAGAAACTCAAGGCCCGCCTGCCGCGCGGTTTTGTCGACCGCTCGGCTGCCGATATCCATGCGACCAACGAGATGACGGCGAAAATCCGCGAGGTCTATGAGCGCTACGGTTTCGATCCGGTCGAGACGCCGCTGTTCGAATATACCGATGCGCTGGGAAAATTCCTGCCGGACAGCGACCGCCCCAACGAAGGCGTGTTTTCGCTGCAGGACGATGACGAGCAGTGGATGTCGCTGCGCTACGACCTGACGGCGCCGCTTGCCCGTCACGTGGCGGAGAATTTCAACGAGATCCAGCTGCCGTTGCGCACCTATCGCGCCGGTTATGTGTTCCGCAACGAAAAGCCCGGTCCGGGCCGTTTCCGCCAGTTCATGCAGTTCGATGCCGATACGGTCGGCGCACCGGGCGTACAGGCCGATGCCGAAATGTGCATGATGATGGCCGACACGATGGAAGCGCTCGGCATCAAGCGAGGCGATTATGTGATCCGGGTGAACAACCGCAAGGTTCTCGATGGGGTCATGGAAGCCATCGGTCTCGGCGGTGACGACAAGGCCGGCCAGCGCCTCAACGTGCTGCGCGCCATCGACAAGCTCGACAAGTTCGGCCCGGAAGGTGTGAAGCTGCTTCTCGGCGAAGGCCGCAAGGATGAGAGCGGTGACTTCACCAAGGGTGCGGGCCTGAATGCCGACCAGATCGACAAGGTTATCTTTTTCGTCGGCATCAAGGATTATGCGCAAAGTGCTGCCCAGCTTGCCGAGCTCGTCGCCGGGACTGCCAATGGCAGCGAAGGCGTCGACGAACTGAACACGATCGGTGCGCTTGCGACCGGTGCCGGTTACGGCCCAGACCGCATCAAGATCGATCCTTCCGTCGTGCGTGGCCTCGAATATTACACCGGCCCCGTCTTCGAAGCCGAACTCACTTTCGACGTCACCAACGAAAAGGGTGAAAAAGTCGTTTTCGGTTCGGTCGGCGGCGGTGGCCGTTATGATGGTCTCGTATCCCGCTTCATGGGTCAGCCGGTTCCGGCGACGGGCTTCTCCATCGGCGTATCGCGGCTGATGACGGCGCTGAAGAACCTCGGCAAGCTGGGGCAGGACGAGGTCCTGGCTCCCGTCCTCGTCACCGTCATGGATGGCGATGTGGAAAGCATGGGCCGTTACCAGCGTTTTACGCAGGCTCTTCGCTCCGAAGGCATCCGCGCCGAAATGTATCAGGGCAACTGGAAGAAGTTCGGCAACCAGCTGAAATATGCCGACCGCAGAGGTTGCCCGATCGCCATCATCCAGGGCGGCGACGAGCGCGCGGAAGGCGTCGTGCAGTTGAAGGATCTCATCGAGGGCAAGCGGCTTTCCGGCGAGATCGAGGACAATGCGTCCTGGCGCGAGGCGCGTGTGGCTCAGGAAACTGTGTCGGAAGCCGATCTTGTTGCCAAGGTGAAGGATATTCTCGCGGCTCAGGCCGAAGATCGCAGGCGGGCGAAGGATGTTTGATCGCGTTTCCTGTGTTTCGGGAGCTCTCCCATGCCTCTGATCAACATGCCCGAATTCTCGACCCACCTGCTCGATGAATTCGCAGCCCGCGGTACTGCGCGGATCGATACGCCGGTGATCCAGCCGGCAGCGCCGTTTCTCGACATGGCGGGCGAGGATCTGCGCCGGCGTATTTTCCTCACCGAAAGCGAGACGGGCGAGAGCCTGTGTCTTCGGCCGGAATTCACCATTCCCGTCTGCCTGCGCCATATCGAAAACGCCACCGGCACACCGCGGCGTTACTGTTATCTTGGCGAAGTGTTTCGCCAGCGCCGTGAGGGTGATAACGAGTTCTATCAGGCGGGCATCGAGGATCTGGGTGAGACCGCGACGGCACATGCAGATGCGCGCGCCGTCAACGATGCGATGCAGATCCTGCACAACCTCATTCCCGGCCGTCGGTTGAACGTGACGCTCGGCGACCAGGCCGTGTTCGAGGCGGTCGTTCGTGCGCTCGGGCTTCCCGGCGGTTGGCAGAAGCGGCTGATCCAGTCGTTCGGCAACAATGCGCATCTGCGGCACCTGCTGATGACGCTGGCAAGCCCGCAGGCTGAAACAGGCCTGTCTTCGGAACTTGCCGCGCTTCTGAGCCAGGACGAGGCGGCGCTGATCGCTCATATCGACCGGACCATGGAAGAGACGGGTTATTCCACCAACGCCAGCCGTTCGCCGCGCGAGATCGCGGCCCGGCTGAAGGAAAAGCAGTCGCTGGCCGAAACAAGGCTGGATGGCTCGGCGCTTCTTCTCCTGAGCGAATTCCTGTCGCTGGAAATGCCGTTGTCCGAAGCTCCCGCAGCACTGGCCGGTTTTGCCGATGCGGCGGGGCTTGCCATGGGTGCCGCGCTGGTGACGTTCGAGGCCCGCGCCGAGGCGCTTGCCGATCTCGGCGTTGATCTGAGCAAGGTGACCTATCGCGCAGCCTTCGGCCGTCCGCTCGATTATTACACCGGGCTCGTGTTCGAAGTCAGCCGCGACAATGCGGTTCTGGCCGGTGGCGGGCGTTTTGACCGGCTGATGACCCTTCTCGGTGCGAACGAAGATATTCCGGCCGTGGGCTTTTCGCTCTGGCTCGACCGGATCGAACAGGCGAGGGCGCGCTGATGTCTACCATTACCATCGCTCTCCCCTCCAAGGGCCGCATGAAGGAAGATGCTTCAGCGATCTTCGAGCGCGCCGGCCTGCCGATCGTCGCTGTCGGCAATGAACGCTCCTATCGTGGTAAGGTCGACGGTCACGACGATATCGAGATCGCCTTCCTGTCTGCCTCCGAGATCGCCCGCGAAATCGGTGCCGGAACCGTCGATTTCGGCGTGACCGGTGAAGACCTGATCCGCGAAGGACTGGCGGATGCCGACCGCAAGGTCGAGATCGCAGCCCGCCTCGGCTTCGGCCATGCGGATGTCGTCGTCGCCGTGCCTGAAATCTGGCTCGATGTGGACACTATGGCGGACCTTGGCGATGTCGCCGCCGATTTTCGCTCGCGCCATGGCCGCCGTCTGCAGATCGCCACCAAATACTGGCGGCTGACGCAGCAGCATTTTTCGGGAAGCCACGGCATCCAGCTTTACCGCATCGTCGAAAGCCTTGGTGCGACCGAAGGGGCACCTGCCGCAGGACAAGCGGATATCATCGTCGACATTACCTCGACCGGCTCGACGCTCAAGGCCAATCACCTGAAGATCCTGTCGGATGGCGTGATCCTGAAATCGGAAGCCTGCCTCGTTCGCGCCCGCAACGCCGAGCACGAGGGCGACGCCCGCATCGCGGCGATCGTGGAGGCGGTCCGCAAGGCCGTGTGATCAGAATGTCGGGCGCGGACGCCAACATTATCGGGCTTTATGAGCGGCACGCGCTTGCCTTCGACAAGGTGCGCGGCCGCAATCTGTTCGAGCGGCCCTGGCTCGATCATTTTAGCGGGCTTATCCCGCAGCGCGGCCATGTGCTGGATCTCGGTTGCGGGGCGGCCGAGCCGATTGCGGCTCATCTGATCAGCAGAGGTTTTCATGTCACCGGCGTCGATACGTCGAAAACGCTGATCGGGCTGGCGCGCGAGCGGTTTCCGGGCATGGCCTGGTATGAAGATGACATGCGGAAGTTTTACATACCGACCAAGTTTTCCGGCATTCTTGCCTGGCACAGCTTCTTCCATCTGAATGCCGATGACCAGCGGGCGATGTTTCCGCGCTTCGGCGCGCTGGCCGGGCCGGGTGCTGCGCTTATGTTTACCAGCGGTCATTTCGAAGGTGAGGCGATGGGCGAGTTCGGCGGCGAGCCGCTTTACCATGCCAGCCTGTCAAAGGCCGAATATGAGGCGCTGCTGCAGAAGAACGGCTTTAAGGTGGTCGCCCAGATTTCGCAGGATCCCGCCTGCGGTGGCGCGACCGTCTGGCTGGCGAAGAATATCCGCCGCTAGAATAGTCCCTTATCCAGACAGTAAAAAACCCGCCGGATGTTGGTCCGGCGGGAATGTCTTGGCAGGGATTTGATAATTGTTAGGCGGCAATTGCGACGGAACCGCGGCGGGCGTCGATTGAATATGCGCCCGGGCCGAAGGTTGCGAGCAGGATATATGCGCCGGCCAGTGTGAAATTCTTCATCAGCATGATGCCGTTAAGGGCGTTGATCCAGCCAAGAGCCGCGTCAGGCCAGCCGGGAACGGCAACGGTGCCCGAGTGGAAGACGGCGCCGGTGAAGATGCAGAAGAGTGCAAGCGCCCAGCCGACAATCTTGGTCTGGAAGCCGACGAGGACGGCAAGACCGGTGACGAATTCGAACAGGCCGGCCAGATAGGCAAGAGCCGTTGCAGCAGGTAGGCCGGCACCGGTGATCATGCCGGCTGTGCCGGCCGGGTCAGTCAGCTTGCCGAAGCCGGAATAGATGAAGATGAAGGACAGAAGGATACGGGCGATCAGGACGATGGTGTTTTGCGAGCTAGACATGGAAGTCTCCAGATAGACGCTGTGCTCCGGTGTCTCGGGCCAGCCGTTGAATTCTCTGGAACCTATGTGCCACGTTCATCGTCGATACGAAAGATGAACGAAAGTAGACAAATTGTTCTTTAAAAGTGAACGACGAAAACGCATTTCGGCGCTGTCGTGAATTGGGAGAGGCCGCGCAAATGCGGAAACGGGATGTGGGTTTTTGTGGCTTTGCAATTGCGCGGCCTTGGCATATCGGATCATGTCCTGCCTGTTTCCCTCAATTTTTCCTTCTTTCATGAGGAAGGGGCGGCTCTCGGACATACGTCAGTTGCCGCAGCGACGACTGCGGCAAGCCTGTGCCAGCTTCCACCTGCCCACGAACGTCTCGCGAAACACTCCGGTGGCGAAAGCGACATGATTATGTGACCGCCACTCGCTGCTGGGATGAAGGGGTGCGAAATTCACGCCATCCATCCTGATTTTACTGGGATCAATGAGACAAAGCTTCCCCGTCCGATTGCCGCGCCATTGCGCAATGTGAGCCAATTCGTTTCACTTCGTTGCGCTTTGTGAATGAAACCTTCAGGCCCGCTTCACCGTTATCCTTCCATCGTCGCCTCGCTCTTCAAGCGAGTATGACCGTCAAAAGGAGTAAGGCATGAAGAAGATCGTCATCGGCGCAATGGCCCTCATGATGGCTGCGACCATTCCGACCCTGTCCCAGGCTCAAACCTATCGCAGCGAGGCCCGCGAACACCGCCAGGATTACCGGATCTATCGCGGCGCGGTGAGAGGTGAACTGACGCCTGGCGAATTGCGCCAGATCCAGCGCCAGCAGAACCGTATCGACCGCTTCAAGGCGCGGACGGCTCGTGATGGGTATGTGACGCGCGGCGAGCGCCGAAAGATTGATCAGATGCAGGATCGCGCCTCGCGCAACATCTATCGCAAAACGCATAACAATCGTAGTGTTTACTGACCGCGAGACAGCGACAGAGTTCAAGCAGGGCGACTTCGGTCGCCCTTTTTATTACGCTGAATTTGCGCGACGAAAGACTACGTGGCGAGCACGCAGCTTGATCGATGCGGTTTCCTGCTCCATCCTTGCGCCCTGTCTTCGCATTGCGATCATGGGAGGGAGTGAGGGATGACCTTCGAATATCTGGTGACGGCGTTCATAATATGCCTCTCGCCTGGCATAGGTGTCATTTACACGCTGTCATCGACACTTGGCGGCGGATTGAAGGCGGGTTTCTGGGCTGCGATCGGCTGCACGATTGCGACGGTCATTCATCTGGTCGTCGCCATGGCCGGTCTTGCCGCTATTCTCCACACGAGCGCGGTTCTGTTCCAGGCGATCAAATTCGCTGGCGTCGCTTATCTGCTCTGGATGGCCTGGGCGGTTTTGAAAGGGCGAGGCGGGTTGTCGGTGCGCCCAACGGAACCGAAATCCCCGCTGCAGCTCATCCGTAGCGGCATTCTGCTGAATATACTGAACCCGAAACTGCCATTGTTCTTCGTCGCCTTCATCCCGCAATTCGTACCCGCTGGAAGCCCGGTTGGGCTGTTGATCGAACTTGGTCTCGGCTTCACCGCGATGACCTTCATCGTGTTTATCGGTTATGCCGTGATTGCCGCGACCGGGCGGCAATATCTGCTGCAGAGCGAAACCGCGATGAACTGGATGCGCCGCGCCTTCGCCGCATCCTTTGCTGCACTTGGATTGAAACTTGCGACCGAAGGAACGCGATAGCTTCAGAACTCCTGCCAATTATCCCCTGCAGCGCTGGGCGCGAGCCCCAGTCCTGCTGCCAGTTTTCCGGCCAGCGACCGGGCGGGCGAGGGGTGAACCTGACGGGCGGGCGCTGTCGGTGAGACGGCGCGCACAGCCGGGGCCGTTGCGATCGGAGCACCCGCACCGAGATCGAAGCGGGACACCAGCACACGCAGCCGCTCTGCTTCACCGGCAAGTGCCACGCTAGCGCTGTTTGCCTCTTCCACCATGGCGGCATTCTGCTGCGTGACCTGGTCCATCTGGTTGACCGCGACATTCACCTGCGACATGCCGACCGACTGTTCCTTCGATGATGTGGCAATCGCATCCAGCTGGCTATTGATCGCCGAGACATGATCGCGGATGCCGGCAAGCGCAATACCGGTGGCGCTGACCAGCGAAACGCCGCTTCTGACCTCATCGGCCGAGTTGCGGATCAGCTCCTTGATCTCCTTTGCCGCCTGGGCCGAGCGCTGGGCGAGTTCGCGCACTTCCTGGGCGACCACGGCAAATCCCTTGCCCGCTTCACCTGCGCGCGCGGCCTCCACACCCGCATTCAGCGCCAGAAGATTGGTCTGGAAGGCGATCTCGTCGATCACCCCGATAATGCTGGAAATCTGTTCCGACGACTGTTCAATCTTCTGCATCGCATTGACCGCCTTCGCGACCACCTCACCCGATTGCAGCGCCGATTGATTGGCTTCCACGGCCATTCCGCGCGCCTCTTCCGTGCGGTTAGAGGAATTGGCAACATTCGAGGTGATCTCGTCGAGTGCTGCTGCGGTTTCCTCCAGCGAGGCGGCTTGCTGTTCTGTTCTGCGGGAAAGATCGGCGGCGCTCTGTGAAAGTTCGCGCGAACCGCTGTCGATCGCGCCGGTGGCGTCTGAAACAGCCTGCATCGTGTCACGCAACTGCGCCACGGCGGAATTGAAATCCGATCGAAGGCCTTCGAAATCCGGGCTGAACGGCCGGTTAAGCGTGACTGCCAGATTACCGCTGGAAAGCTGCTTCAGCCCCTCTGCCAGCCCTTCCGTCGCCTGCGCCATGTTTGCTGCCCGCACCCGGTCGGCTTCAGCGTTGCGCTGGCGTTCCGCATCCTGGGCGCTGCGGTTGTCTTGCGCCTGCTGTTCCATTTCGCGGGCGTGCAGGCCGTTATCCTTGAATACCTGCACCGCACCAGCCATCTGGCCCACCTCGTCGCGGCGATCAACACCGTCGATCGTCACCGAAAGATTGCCGTTGGCCAAGTTGACCATCGTTGCCTGCAACTGCTTGATCGGCCGCACCAGCCAGCTGCGAATGGCAAAGAACCCGACCGACAGCACGACGACAAGACCGAGAAGGACGCCGCCAAGCGTGGTCAGTGCCGTGGTGTTGGCGGCACTGCCGAGAGTTTCGGCCTTGCCCGATACGCCATTGATGATCGTGTCGGTGATTTTCGTCGACGTTTCGGCAAACGCGGCGAACTGCGGCTGGCAGCCGGTCAGGAAAGCCTCCTGCGATGCCTGTATCTCGCCCTCTGTCTTTGCGACCTCGCCGAGCCTGATTGCCGGCGCGCAGGATTGCTGAAGGATCGAAAGGCCGGCAGCCTTCAGCGCATGCAGATCCCGGTTATCAGAAAGAATGCCGATCGCCGCGTCCATCCGCTCGGCAAATCCCGCCTGCGCATGCTGCAGTTCCGCGGTCGCGGCCGCATTGCCTTCCGGCGTGCGCGACATCAAGAGATCACCTATCGCCGCCCGAGCCATCTGGATCGACCGGTTGGCACGCGCCACAGAAAGTGATGCCGTACTCTCCTTGTGCAGAAGATCGCCATAGGACCCGTTGATCTCATAGATGCGTGAACTGCTGTAACCCGCAATGGCGATGGCGAAGATACCAAACAGCGCCATGATGGCCATGAACTTGCCGACGATCGAGATGTGCTTCATCGAAATGCCCCGTGTGCAGAGAGTGCGTCGAGGCCAGGGTAGCGGCAGGTCTTTATGATTAAGTATCGGCTAATGTATTATTTTATACCTGTCTAAAATTATACTCGCACAGGTGGTGCCGTCGAATTTCATTTGGACTTTGGTTGTAGCATGCTTCTGCCTCCGAGAAGCGAATGCTTTCATAGGGGGCAGGCGGTCTCAGTAGTTCGCGACCATCGTCGGTTCGAAATCCGGGACGACATTTAGCATCGGTGCTGCACGCGCAACGATCTGCTTTACCATCGGCGCTGCCGTATTGGTGGCAAAGGTGCTCGTCGTGCCTTCGCCCGAAAGCGGCTCATCGCAGAAGGACAAAACGACATATTGCGGGTGATCGATCGGGAAGGCCGCCAGATAGGCGTTGAAGCTCAGCGTGTGGGAATATTTGCCATTGATCACCTTGTTCGCGGTTCCCGTCTTGCCGCCGACATGGAAGCCGGGAACGTCGGCGCTTTTGCCCGAGCCCTCTTCGCCGTTGAGCTTGAACAGGGTGCGGATCGTATCGCTCGTGCTCGGCTTGACGATCCTCACCGCGGTCCGTTCGGCAGCCTCTGCGGTGCGCGGCAGGAAGGTCGGCTCTATCAGCTCGCCGCCATTGACGAGCGCCGCCCCGGCAACCGCCGTCTGCAGCGGCGTGGTCGCCACGCCATGGCCGAAGGAGATGGTGATGGCGTTGATCTTCTTCCACACTTTCGGCTGGCTGGGTGTCTTTACCTCTGGCAGCTCGGTTTCCATTCGGGTCAATAGCCCGAACCTGGTGAGATAGGCCTTCTGGTTGTCCATCCCGACCCGGTCCATCATCTTGGCGGTGCCGATATTGGAGGAGTAGCGAAAAACTTCCGGCACGGTCAGCCAGCGGCGCGGCACGTCGCGGTCGTCATGGATGGTGAAGCGGCCGAAATGAAGCGGCGTCGTGGCGTCGAACGTATCGGAAAGTTTTGTCACGCCAGAATCGAGCGCCATCGCCATCGAGAAGGTCTTGAAGGTCGAGCCCATTTCGAAGGTGCCGTTGGTCATCCGGTTCAGCCAGCCGTCTCCGCCATCGGCCTGCGGATCGTTGGGATCGAAATCGGGTGCGGAAGCGAGCGCCAGCACTTCCCCGGTGTGAATGTCGATGACGGCCGCACCGGCAGCCTTGCTCTTGTATTCGCTCATCGCGTGGCGAACCGCGTCATAGACGATATTCTGCACCCGGATATCGAGCGAAAGGCGGATCGGCTTCAACGCTTCTTCGGTGGTCAGCCCGACGCTCTTCAGGTCGGAAAGCCCCTGCATGTCGAGATACTTTTCCATGCCGGCGACGCCGCGATTGTCGATATCGACATAACCGAGCACATGCGCCGCGATGCGCCCATCCGGATAGAACCGCTTCACCTCCGGACGAAAGCCGATGGCGGGGATGCCGAGTTTCAGCACTTCGCTCTGCTGCTTCGGCGTCAGCTGGCGGCGAACCCAGATGAATTTCTGGCGCTTGTCGGAAAGCTTGGCATAAAGCGACTTGCGATCGAGATCCGGAAAAAGGGCCGAGATTTTCTCCACCGTCTCATCGAGATCGACGATGCGGAAAGGTTCGGCAAACATCGAAACGGTGTGGATGTCTGTCGCCAGAAGCTCGCCATTGCGATCGGTAATGTCCGGACGCGCCGCGATATTGTTATTGGCGGGAATGGATGCGGTCGCCTCTGCCGGGCTGAAACCGTATTCGGTCATCCGGGCAAACATCGCGCAATAGGCAAGGATGAAACAGGTTGACAGGATGACGAGACGGGATCTCGCCTGTTTCGCACTGCCCGGCGCCTTCCGCTTTGCTTTGGCTGAGCGTTTTGCAGAGATCAGCGTTTTCACGCGACCGCTCTTGCGAAGGGAAAAGGCGATAACTGACATGACGGTCTTCTGCTCTCAGGCGGAAGATCATCGACCACCGTGCCGAAGATTGTCTAGGTTCGGATGGTTAACGACACGCTAATATCGCGCGCCGAACCGATCACGAAAACGCGCGTTCGGTGACCGGGAGGGGGCACCGAATGCCTGGCCATCACAGGCTCAAGTCCAGACCGAGCTGACTGCTGAGGAAAAATGCGAAGACTGCCAGGGCCAGCACCGCCAGCGCAAAAACTGCCGCTACCTTGCCGCCCGTGCGTACCAACGCCAGCGTCTCACCCTTTTCACCCTGATCATAATGCCACTTGATGGCGAAGAACATGGCCAAGCCCAAAGCGGCAGCCTTGAAGATGACGAAGACGACAGGGACCCAATCCATGACAAAGGCTCTCATTTGCATAAGCTATGTGCCTTATGCTCCCATTTTGGGCAGATGCATATATCTCATTCTGCAACGCTGATATGTGACAGCATATGGTTGTGTTCGTCGGAGCGGGAACGACTGCTTTCGGCTGGAGGTGGGTTTCCGCTGCGCGCCAATTGCGGTCATCCGATCCGCAGTCTAACGTCGAATCATTTCACGACGTCTTCGCAGGTCAAGCTTTTGATGTTCGTGTGGCCACAACGGATCGGTCGCGTCCAGCACCAGTACCCATTGATTGGGAGTTGGAGCTGAAACACCTTTGAGTTTCGACGGGAAGAGATGATGGCGATTTACGATGATCTAAATTCGCTCGATGACTGGCTTCTGAGGCAGGCGATAGATCAGGCTGAACAAGGCATCTCCATTGAAGATCAGCTTATCCCCCAGACGGTGGCAATGCTTGGCCAGCCAAACGTCTATCTCTATGCCACAGCACTCTTCGACGGAGAGGTCGGGAATGGCGGCATCCAGCAATTCCTTAATAACTCGTCGGGAGCTTTAGCTCTCACTGTTCGTGATGCGCTGCAGGAGATGCTCTTACCCGAATACGCGGGTATCATGAGCAGGATTATCGATACGTTCGGAGCATCGTTTCCTGTAAGTCAGCTTGATCGGATGGATCGGATTGACGGCGACCCAGAGCTGCAGATCATTCTCGACGAAGCCTACGAAGCCGTAGATGTTTGGAGCAGTGACTACATCCTGGCACGTGAACGATATGCAAAGAAAAACCATCTACTAAAGTAGTGCCATAGAGTGCTTTTCATGGCTCGATGGCGGCTTCGGGCCGACACCCGACAGTGGCATTCCGCTTCGCACCAAAAGGGCCATTGCGGCAAATGTCGCAACGGATATAATTCTTGCACGTTTGCGATCAACTTGGAGAAACTATGTCTCTGGGGCTTATAAATCTTCTGCCCTGCATCGTCCTCATCATATCAACTTTGACGGTGCGCCGAGGCGTCCGGACTTGGATATCCTCGATCGTGGTTGGAGCCTTACTGTTCATCGCGATATCGGAGCTTCGAATGGGAGTAGCTCGAAGCTGTCAAATTGATGAGAGCGAATGTGTTGGCGCGAAAGCAACATCCTATTTGGTTGTGGCAGTATGGATACCCTTAGTCATAGCCTTTTTGGGGCGCGTGATCGCTGTAAACCGTGCGAAGTGTTAGCGCTGTAATGACTGGTTTGGGCCGACTGCCGCCACTAGTCTTGGACAGCAGGCACCCATGAAATCCCGGGCTTTTCGCGGGAGATTACGTCTAGGCAACTTCCGCCGGTTACAAAGCGATAGTGTGTTGATCCGGGCAACACAGCTTCAAATGCTTCACGCTGAGGTGCCCAGAATGGACTACCCTCGATCTGATACGCAAAGTGGTCTGAGATGTGTCCAATCGTGAGGGTGTCGTTCTCTTCCAGCGGAAGATGCATATCATCGACTACGCGAAATATATCGACATGAGGAAAAGCGATCCTAACAAACCCGGACCGCCCCGCAACGGAGATATATATCGTCAGCTTGTTCGCACCGATTTCCTGATCAAAGCTCATCACAAGGCGATGAATTTCTGCTGATGTCGCCCCGATCCTCAAATCTAAGGCGATTGGATTATAACGGATCACGGGACGGTCATTCTGCATCCAACTGATTTGGTCTCTTCCGTTATGTAGCTCACGTTCGGGCCTACGCTGCGCGCGATATCCGTAATTAGCCGTCACATGTCATCAAGCTCGATGATCTCGCGGCCAATGCAGCGGAATGGCCCTGTTTGTCGAAATGTCTACAGCCTTAGAGGCATTCTCTTTGATGAGGCGATGCGCCTCCTTCAGGGTTGCCGGGTATTGCGCACCAAGTCGGTAATAAGGGAAGCCGTTTGAGATCAGGAAAGATCCAACCGCCCAACCCTTCTTGTCATCTGCTGAAGGTGGACGGAAATCTGAGCCAGTCCTGTAGGTGACACCAGAACATCGCGGGCAAGTCTTCTGTGTCGCATCGGCGGGACGTTTGAAAACTCGCTGGCAGTCCAGACAAGCGTATTTGGTGAGCGAGACTTTCATTTGGATACCGCAAAGACGTAGTTGGCTGATAATTGCTTAGCGGTCGCCTTCGCGCAACTGCGGAACAGCTGCCTGGGCCGATCGCCGGCTGCCTTTCTTCCTTCCACAACGCAAAAAGGGCGGCCTCGCGACCGCCCTTTCCTTAAACCTGAACCGGATGGCTCAGAAATGAGACCTTAACGGTCTCACATCATGTCCATGCCGCCCATGCCGCCCATGCCGCCAGGCATGCCGCCGCCAGCTGCTTCCTTCTTCGGAAGTTCGGCGATCATGGCTTCGGTGGTGATCAGCAGCGAAGCAACCGAAGCTGCGTTCTGCAGAGCCGTACGAACGACCTTGACCGGGTCGACGATGCCCATGGCGATCATGTCGCCATATTCAGACGTCTGGGCGTTGTAGCCGTAGTTGTCTTCGTTCTTTTCGAGGATCTTGCCGACCACGATCGAAGCTTCGTCACCAGCGTTTTCAGAGATCTGGCGAACCAGAGACTGCAGAGCGCGGCGAACGATGTTGACACCAGCTTCCTGGTCGTCGTTCGCACCCTTGACGGTGATCTTGGAAGCCGAACGGAGCAGGGCAACGCCGCCGCCCGGTACGATGCCTTCCTGAACGGCCGCGCGGGTTGCGTTCAGAGCGTCGTCGATGCGGTCCTTGCGTTCCTTGACTTCGATTTCGGTCGAGCCGCCGACGCGGATGACGGCAACGCCGCCAGCGAGCTTGGCAAGACGTTCCTGCAGCTTTTCGCGGTCGTAATCCGAAGTGGTTTCTTCGATCTGCGCCTTGATCTGGGCTACGCGGCCTTCGATGTCCGACTTCTGGCCAGCACCATCAACGATGGTGGTGTTTTCCTTGGAGATCGAAACCTTCTTGGAACGGCCGAGCATGTCGAGCGTGACGTTTTCGAGCTTGATGCCGAGGTCTTCGGAGATGACGGTGCCGCCCGTGAGGATGGCGATGTCTTCCAGCATGGCCTTGCGGCGATCGCCGAAGCCGGGAGCCTTGACGGCAGCGATCTTCAGGCCGCCACGCAGCTTGTTGACGACGAGCGTTGCAAGAGCTTCGCCTTCAACGTCTTCAGCAATGATGACGAGCGGCTTGCCGGTCTGAACGACGGCTTCCAGAACCGGAAGCATGGCCTGCAGGTTCGAGAGCTTCTTTTCGTGCAGCAGGATGTACGCGTCTTCGAGGTCCGCGATCATCTTTTCCGGGTTGGTCACGAAGTAAGGCGACAGGTAGCCGCGGTCGAACTGCATGCCTTCGACGACTTCGAGTTCGGTTTCAGCGGTCTTGGCTTCTTCGACGGTGATGACGCCTTCGTTGCCAACCTTCTGCATGGCTTCAGCAATGTCGTTACCGACCTGCGTGTCGCCGTTTGCGGAGATCGTGCCGACCTGGGCAACTTCAGCCGAGGTGGAGATCTTCTTTGCCTTGGCCTGCAGGTCCTTGACGACTTCGAGAACGGCCAGATCGATACCGCGCTTCAGGTCCATCGGGTTCATGCCGGCAGCAACGGCCTTTGCACCTTCGCGAACGATCGCGCGGGCCAGAACGGTTGCGGTCGTGGTGCCGTCGCCGGCGATGTCGTTGGTCTTCGAAGCAACTTCGCGGACCATCTGGGCGCCCATGTTCTCGAACTTGTCTTCGAGTTCGATTTCCTTGGCGACCGAAACGCCGTCCTTGGTGATGCGCGGAGCGCCGAAGGACTTGTCGATAACAACGTTACGACCCTTCGGGCCGAGGGTTACCTGCACTGCGTCAGCGAGGATGTCGACGCCGCGCAGCATCTTTTCGCGCGCAGAGCGGCCGAATTTTACTTCTTTAGCTGCCATTTTGAGAGCTCCTGAATAGAGGTTTCAGCGAATTACGAAAAAAGCGTTGCCGGCAATCAGCCGATAACGCCCATGATGTCGGATTCCTTCATGATCAGAAGGTCTTCGCCGTTAAGCTTGACTTCGGTGCCGGACCACTTGCCGAACAGAACGCGGTCGCCGACCTTGACGTCGAGAGCAACGAGTGCGCCCTTGTCGTCACGTGCGCCGGAGCCGACTGCGATGATTTCGCCTTCAGCCGGCTTTTCCTTGGCGGTGTCCGGAATGATGATGCCGCCCTTGGTCTTTTCTTCAGACTCGACGCGCTTTACGACAACGCGATCGTGCAGGGGGCGGAAAGTTGTGCTTGCCATTGTCTAATCCCTCGATCAAATGACATGGACAGGTCTCAGGAATAAGACCCGCGGATCTCGTTTAGCACTCCTCGGATGAGAGTGCTAACGGAGCCCGAGATAAGGGTGGCCATCGGGCGAGTCAAGAACGGGCTCGAAATTTTCGTTGCCGCTCTGCAACATCAAGCAAAACAGGATTAACAGCCAACGGCCATTACTCTCCTGCTCCGGCGAGACGGCTTCTGTCAGAAGAGTTTGACCTCAGCATGGCAGCTGCCGATGAAGCCAGCCAATGAAAATTGTCATATAGCTTTAACATGACATTTTTACTGAGGCGCATTCCTTTTGAGGATGTCAGTTTGGGGGAGGGCATATGGCGGCGATTGACGATGTGGCAAAATCGGATAGCACTCATCCCACACTTGCCGAACTAACTTCCGTCTTCGCCCGCATCGGCTGTTTGAGCTTCGGTGGCCCGGCAGCGCAGATAGCCATGATGCACCGTGCAGTCGTGGAGGAAAAACGCTGGCTCTCGGAGGAGCGGTTCCTGCATGCCTTGAACTACTGCATGCTGTTGCCGGGACCGGAGGCGCAGCAGCTCGCCACCTATATCGGCTGGCTGACCCATGGCGCCCGCGGCGGCATCATTTCCGGTCTGCTCTTCATTCTGCCCGGCCTCGTCGTCATCACCATCCTGTCAGCCGCCTACGCGCTCTGGCAGGAAACCACATGGCTGGCCGGTCTGTTCTTTGGGCTCAAGGCCGCAGTTCTTGCCATCGTCGTCGAGGCGGTCATCCGGCTCTCGAAGAAGACGCTGAAGAGCGGGTTTCTCTGTCTTGTGGCAGCCACGGCCTTCGTGGCGTTGTTTATTTTTTCTGTACCCTTTCCGGTCGTGGTTCTCGCTGCTGCCTCTGCCGGTTTCCTCAATGCCCGGCGAACCGGTGTCACCACGGCACCAACAGATCTCACCGATCTTCCCGCACCACCATCACCGGGCAGGGCGATCATGAGCCTGATCGGTTGGATCATCGTCTGGCAATTGCCGCTTCTGATCCTTTGGGCCTTTTCCGCGCCCGATGGCCTGACAAGCCTTTTCTCCTTCTTCTCAAAAATGGCGCTGGTCACCTTCGGCGGTGCTTATGCGGTTTTGGCCTATGTGGCGCAGGTCGGTGTCGAGCAATATGGCTGGCTTAAGCCGGGCGAAATGCTGGATGGGTTGGCGCTTGCCGAAACCACGCCGGGGCCGCTCGTTCTGGTTCTTTCCTTCGTTGGGTTCCTCACTGGTTTTCGCGAGGCTTCCGGGGTCGTCGGAGGCGTTCTCGGCGCATTGCTGGTAGCTTGGGCGACCTTCGTTCCGAGCTTCATCTTCATTTTTGCCGGCGCGCCATATATCGAGCGCCTGCGCGGTAATCGCATCCTGTCCGGCGCGCTGTCGGCGATCACTGCGGCGATTGTCGGCGTCATCCTCAACCTCGCCATCTGGTTCGGCCTGCATGTTCTGTTTCGCGAAGTAGGAAAGGTCGAACTCGTGCCGTCGCTCGGGCTTGAACTGGCGCTGCCGGTCTGGGCAAGCCTTGATCCGGTGGCAGCAGTTCTGTTTGTGCTCTCGGCCGTTTTGCTGTTCCGGATGAAGCTCGGCATGATGCCGGTTCTCGGTATCTGCGCCGCGGCCGGGCTGGCGGTTCGCTTGTCGGCGCTCATGTAACGGCCGCATGAAATATACCGCACTGCACGCAAATCTCCTTGCCATCCAGGCCACGCTTTGCGACATCAGCGCCAGATATGTGAGGCCAGACGTGGCAGAAGGTGATCGACAGGCATGGCAAAGCGCATCCAGAACTTGAGTGAAGTCATTGGCGGCTACGATGTGGTTCTGTCCGATGTCTGGGGCGTGGTGCATAACGGTGTCGCAGCCTTTCCGCATTCCTGTCAGGCATTGGCCGAAGCCCGCAAAGCCGGCGCAACCGTCGTGCTGATCACCAACTCCCCGCGACCCGCGCCGGGCGTCATTGAGCAGTTGAAGCTGCTCGGCGTCGAAGACGGCACCTATGACCGCATCGTCACGTCTGGCGACGTGACCCGCCATCTGATCGCCGAAGGCCCGAAAAAGGTTTTTCTGCTCGGCCCCGAACGCGACATGCCGCTTTTCGATGGTCTCGACGTCGAGGTTGTTTCCGCCGACCAGGCGGAAGCGATCGTCTGCACCGGCTTCTTCGATGACGAGAAGGAAGTGCCGGAAGACTATACCGACATGCTGAAGGCCTTGGTTGCCCGCGACGTGCCTTTCATCTGCGCCAACCCGGATCTCGTCGTCGAGCGTGGCCACAAGATCATTCCATGCGCGGGTGCTGTTGCCGCCTATTACGAACAGCTCGGCGGCAAGACCCGGATCGCCGGCAAGCCGCATTTCCCGATCTATGAAGCGTCGCTTGCGGCCGCCCGCGAAGTGCGCGGCGAATTCGACAAGTCGAAGGTTCTGGCAGTTGGTGACGGCATGCCGACCGATGTGCGCGGCGCGCTTTCGCAAGGCCTCGACCTGCTTTATATCAGCGCTGGTATCCATGTGGCGGAATACACTGTCAACGGCGAGACGGACGAGGCCATCCTGCAGGCATGGTTGAAGAGCGAAAACGCCGCGCCGAAATTCTGGATGCCCAGACTTGCTTGATTGATCTGGCCTGACCAGTCACGCAATATCGAATAGCCTGATCCGGACCTGTCCCATGACCGTATTTCACCGCAACGAAAAGAAGGATCCGCTGCCCGAGGCTCTGAAGGGCGGAGTGGTCGCGATCGGCAACTTCGACGGCGTGCATCGCGGTCATCGCAGCGTGCTCGAACGTGCGCTGAAGCTGGCGGAAGAACGCGGTGTACCGGCTCTGGTCCTGACCTTCGAGCCGCATCCGCGTACCATCTTCAAGCCGGACCAGCCGGTTTTCCGCATCACGCCGGCGCCGGTGAAGGCGCGGCTCCTGGAGGCGATGGGGTTCCATTCGGTGATCGAATATCCGTTCGATCGCGATTTTGCCGGCCGCTCGGCCGAAGAGTTCATCCGGTCCATCCTGGTAGATTGGCTGGGGGCAAGCGCGGTCGTCACCGGTTTCGATTTCCATTTCGGCAAGGGCCGCGAGGGTGGGCCGGCCTTCCTGATGGCCGCCGGTGAGCGCCACGGTTTTTCCGTCTCGCTGGTTGATGCCTTCCGCGACGAAAACGCCGAGGTGATTTCATCAAGCCGTATCCGCGAATTGCTGGGCGAGGGGGATGTCGCTCAGGCAGCCGGCCTGCTCGGTTATCGCTATACGGTGGAAGCCGAAGTGATTGACGGGGAAAAGCTCGGCCGCCAGCTCGGTTTTCCTACCGCCAACATGCGGCTGGCGCCCGAGGCGGAATTGAAGCCCGGCATCTATGCCGTCCGGTTTCGTCGTGCCGATGGTACGCTTTATGACGGCGTGGCAAGTTACGGCCGCCGCCCGACGGTGACCGATAACGGCGCTCCGTTGCTCGAAACCTACCTCTTCGATTTTTCCGGTTCGCTGTATGGCGAAGTCTGCGCCGTCTCGTTCTTCGGCCATCTGCGCGATGAGCTGAAATTCGACGGGCTGGACCCGCTGGTGGCGCAGATCAAGCGCGACGAGGAAGAGGCGCGAGCATTGCTTACCGGCGTTCAGCCGATCAGTGAACTGGATGCGAAGATCGCATTCGCCTTCAACGCAGAAAACGAAGGATAAGATCATGGCAAGCACTCCGCGCCGGCCCACCAATCCTATGGATGCCGCCGAAGCCCTGTTCAAGCCGGCAAAGAAAGCCGCCGCAGCACCTGTCGAAAAGCGCGCCCTGCCGGAAGTGAAGGAACTTGTCTCGATCAAGCTCGACAGCGCGGTTATCGAATATTTTCAGGAAGACGGCCCCGGCTGGCAGGACCGCATCAACGATGCACTGCGCGGTGTGATGGCGGCAAATCCGAGGGGTTGATGGGCTACGCGTTCTATCGCGGTCTCAGCGGGAAAAGTGTTGCGTCATCGGTCCACGGATCGAATACCGCTGCGCCTGAATGTTGAAAGTCCTTCTTGTTGCGCGTTGCCAGATAAAAATCATATTCAAGCGCGGTCGCAGCGAAAAGCGTGTCGATAACGGGTGGCGCGATGCGTGTAGCCAGCTTGGTGCGACCGGTAATCTGGCCCCAGCGACGGGCGATCGCGTCTGAAACCGACAAAATGCGCCCGGAAAAGCGGGCTTCCAGTCCATCGCGCGCAACGGTGTAGCGATAGCGGTTCTCGTCATCCGCGGGCAGGTTTTCGATACCCTTGTCATACTCGGCGAGCGTGAGAACGCTAATGAAGAAGCGGTCCTCGGATTGCCCGGCGGCCCATTTTTTCACGGATGGTGCGCCATTGGGATTGATAAGCGCAGAAACGACGTTGGTATCGAGCAGCCAGCCGTTCACAATTCGATATCCCGTCCACGGTCATCGTCACGCGTGATATCGAGTGTGTGGAGCCCAAGGCTTTCCATGAACTCGACGAATGGCTTTTCCGGCTCGGGCCGGGTCAGTTTCGCCAGTTCTTCCGTGCTGATCACGACCACGCTATCCTGTCCGCGCACTGTCACATGCTGCGGACCTTCATTTCTGGCGCGACGCACGACTTCGGAAAAGCGCGCCTTGGCGTCTTCCAGTTTCCATATATTGTCTTTGGCACTGGTTTTGGTGGGCATGAGAGGTTCCAACTGGTCAGCTAGTCAGTTATACACCCGCGGGATGATACGGTCCAGATCGCTGATCTGCCGAAATCCCCCTTCCTTTCCGCCCCAAAACGCCTTAATAACCGCGTCCATGACAGTTTTCCGGTCGGCCCAGATCATCGCTAGGATGATCATACGAATTATCGGCCCGGCTTTCCGCGCTGCTTGATCAAGCTGCGGGAAGGTCCGGGATTTTGGCGTTTGAACAGCGCCTCCGCCACCGAATTCTCATCCGCATCGCGCCCGGACGTGGCGCCAAGAGACGATTGCCTGATATGACCGATACTGCTGAAAAGCTCGATTACTCGAAGACCCTCTATCTGCCCGAGACCGAATTCCCGATGCGCGCCGGCCTGCCGCAGAAGGAGCCGGAAACCGTTGCCCGCTGGCAGCAGATGGACCTCTACAGACAACTGCGCGCCTCCGCCGCCGGCCGCGAAAAGTTCGTGCTGCACGATGGCCCTCCCTATGCCAACGGCAACATCCATATCGGCCATGCGCTGAACAAGATCCTGAAAGACGTCATCACCCGCTCGTTCCAGATGCGTGGCTATGACAGTAACTACGTTCCGGGCTGGGATTGCCACGGCCTGCCGATCGAGTGGAAGATCGAGGAAGAAAACTACCGCGCCAAGGGCAAGGCCAAGCCTGACCTGAAGCAGCCGGACGCGATGATCGAATTCCGCAAGGAATGCCGCGCCTATGCCGAAAAGTGGATCAAGATCCAGGGCGACGAATTCAAGCGCCTCGGCATCGTCGGCGATTTCGACAACCCCTATCTGACGATGAACTTTCACGCCGAAAGCCGCATCGCCGGTGAGCTTCTGAAGATCGCCATGAGCGGCCAGCTTTATCGCGGCTCCAAGCCGATCATGTGGTCGGTCGTCGAGCGCACGGCGCTGGCGGAAGCCGAAGTCGAGTATCATGATTACGAGAGCGACACGATCTGGGTGAAGTTCCCGGTCGTCGGCGCTGCCGAACTGGCCGATGCCCATGTCGTCATCTGGACCACCACCCCGTGGACCATCCCCGGCAACCGCGCCGTCGCCTATTCGCCGAAGGTTTCCTATGGCCTTTACGAAGTCACCGAAGCTACCAACGATTTCGGTCCGCAGCCGGGTGAAAAGCTGATCTTCGCCGATGCGCTGGCCGAAGAATCTGCCGCCAAGGCAAAGCTCACCTTCAAGAAGCTGCGTGGTGTCTCGGCCGAAGAGATGGCTGCCCTGACGCTTGCCCATCCGTTGAAGGGCCTCGGTGGCGGCTATGAATTCGCCGTTCCGCTTCTCGCCGGCGATCACGTCACCGATGATGCCGGTACCGGTTTTGTCCACACCGCTCCGTCCCACGGCCGCGAAGACTTCGAGGCCTGGATGTCGGGCGTCAAGGAACTGGAAGCTCGTGGTATCGATACCCGCATCCCGTTCCCGGTCGATGACTCGGGCACCTACACCGCAGACGCTCCCGGTTTCGAGGGCGCTCGCGTCATGGATGACAACGGCAAGAAGGGCGATGCCAACGACCGCGTCATCAAGGCGCTGATCGAACGTAACGCGCTGTTTGCCCGTGGCCGCCTGAAGCACTCCTATCCGCATTCGTGGCGCTCCAAGAAGCCGATCATTTTCCGCAACACGCCGCAATGGTTCGTCTATATGGACAAGGACCTGAAGGACGGCACAACGCTGCGCACCCGTGCGCTGTCTGCGATCGACGACACCCGTTTCGTCCCCGCCGGCGGCCAGAACCGTTTGCGCGCCATGATCGAACAGCGCCCGGACTGGGTCCTGTCTCGTCAGCGCGCCTGGGGTGTCCCGATTTGCGTCTTTGCCGATGAAGAAGGCAATGTCCTGCAGGACGAAGAGGTCAACAAGCGCATCCTCGAAGCCTTCGACGCCGAAGGCGCCGATGCCTGGTTCGCCGAAGGCGCCAAGGAACGGTTTCTGGGCAATGGCCACGACCACGGAAAGTGGACGCAGGTCATGGACATCCTCGATGTCTGGTTCGACAGTGGCTCGACCCACACCTTCACGCTGGAAGACCGCCCGGATCTGAAATGGCCGGCAGATGTCTATCTCGAAGGTTCCGACCAGCATCGCGGCTGGTTCCATTCCTCGCTTCTGGAATCGGCTGCCACCCGCGGCCGCGCGCCTTATGACACGGTCGTCACCCATGGTTTCACCATGGATGAAAAGGGCCAGAAAATGTCGAAGTCGCTCGGCAACGTCGTGTCGCCGCAGGACGTGATGAAGGATGCCGGTGCGGATATCCTGCGTCTCTGGGTCATGACCACCGACTATTGGGAAGACCAGCGCCTCGGCAAGACGATCATCCAGACCAATGTGGATGCCTATCGCAAGCTGCGTAACACCATCCGCTGGATGCTCGGCACGCTGGCGCATGACGAGGGCGAAGAGATCGCCTACGCCGATCTGCCGGAACTCGAAAAGCTGATGCTGCATCGCCTGTATGAGCTCGATAAGCTCGTACGCGAAGGCTATGATGCGTTCGAATTCAAGAAGATCACCCGTGCGCTGATCGATTTTGCCAATATCGAACTCTCGGCTTTCTATTTCGATATCCGCAAGGACGCGCTGTATTGCGATGCGCCGTCTTCGCCGCGCCGCCGCGCTTCGCTTGCTGTCATCCGCAAAATCTTTGAGGCCACCGTCACCTGGCTTGCCCCGATGCTGCCTTTCACCACCGAAGAGGCCTGGCTGTCGCTGAAACCGGATGCGGTCTCGGTGCATCTCGAGCAGTTCCCGCAGGTGCCGGCCGAGTGGAAGAACGACGCGGTTGCCGAAAAGTGGGCGAAGATCCGCAAGGTTCGCTCCGTGGTCACCGGCGCGCTCGAGATCGAGCGCAAGGACAAGCGCATCGGTTCGTCGCTGGAAGCGGCGCCCGTCGTCTATGTTGCCGATGCCGAATTGTTGAAGGCGCTGGAAGGTCTCGAATTCGAGGAAACCTGCATCACCTCGGCCATCACGATCACGGCAGGTGAAGGTCCGGAAACGGCTTTCCGTCTGCCGGAAGTCGCGGGCGTGTCGGTCGATCCGAAGCTGGCCGAGGGCACCAAATGCGCCCGTTCGTGGCGTGTGACAACCGATGTCGGCTCCGATCCGGCATGGCCGGATGTCTCGGCTCGCGATGCTGCGGCGCTGACTGAACTTGCCAAGCTTGGCAAGTTGTAATGTCATGAACCGTGCCGGATGATTGCGCTTAAGCGCGTCATCCGGTATTCCTGCCTGAAATTGGCCGGATTTATCCGTCAGGTCGATGGCAATAGTCTATGAGGCGTCGAGGCGGGCGTCCGTGGTAGGGGTTTGATGGAAACGACGAAAACCTTGCGTATGGCCCTTGGTGCGGCCGGTATTCTGGTTGCGACCGTGACGCTTTCCGGCTGCATGGGAAGCCCGACCTACGGCACAGACAAGACTGCCATGGAACAATTGGGCGATGACGTGACTTCGGCCATCGATATCGGTGGTGATCGCGCCAAGGAAAAGGCGAAGATCCGCTACAACCCGCGTCCTGCGCTGGTCGTCGCCAGCCATCAGGAAGGCGGGGCGTTGCCGCCGCCGCAGCAATCGCTTGCCAACCGCGAAAACAACCCGAACTGGGTCGAATCGCCGGAAGAGGCACGTGAGCGCCTTCGTCAGGAAGCGACCGACAACCAGAGCAACCCGAACTATCGTTCACCGCTTCTGGCCGGCAAGGGCCAGGCCGGGCAGTTGACGGAATCGCAGAAGTGGGAAGCCTTCCGCCAGGCGAAAGCCAACGCAAACGATCCGGGCATCAGCGGAGGCCGCCGTTCGCTCTCCGATCCGCCGACGGAATTCCGAACTGCCGATGCGCAGACCCTGCAGGATCTGGGTGAGCCGGAGACCAAGAAGGAAGCTCGCCGCAAGAAGGAAGCCGAGGCCGCTTCCACAAAGGGCTCTGCCTGGTGGAAGCCCTTCCAGTAAGATTGAGCGAACGAGGCTCGGCCAAGCCGGGCCTTTTTTGTAAGTCTTATTTGTCCCGTCGGGACCGGAAAAAGTCGATGAGCAGGTCTGCCGCCGGCACTTCGGCAATGCCGGAATAGACTTCGGGCGCATGGTGGCAGGTGGGTTGCGAGAAAAACCGCACGCCGTTTTCCACAGCGCCGCCCTTGGGATCGTTGGCGCCGTAATAAAGCCGGCGGATTCGGGCGAAGGATATGGCGCCGGCGCACATGGTACATGGCTCCAGCGTCACATAGAGATCCGCTCCGCCAAGCCGCTCGCTTCCAACCTTGGCTGCAGCCGTGCGGATCACGGCAATTTCGGCATGGGCGGTGATGTCGTTTTCGGCGCGGGTGCGGTTGCCTGAGCGGGCAATAATCTCGCCATCGATAACGATGACGGCACCGACTGGAACCTCGCCGCGTTCGGCGGCATTTCTGGCTTCTGTCAGTGCGGCATCCATGAAGCTGTCGCTCTTAGGCATTTCAGCGATTTCCTCTTAACCCGGATCGCATGAACTGGTAGGAAGCATGCAACGCGAAGCGCGCCCTTGAAAGGTGTGCATCCATCTGGTCAACACGAACAAGTATGTCCGGGATACTCCGTCGACATCCTGCTTCAGGCAAACAACATATGAATTCAAAAGACAAGCCGAAGCGCGGCGAAGCGAAAACCTTCGTTCGCGAAATCAAGCCGAAAGCCGAAGGCAGCACTGCTTCCAAGTCGGGGGGCAAGCAGGGCTTCAAGTCCTCAGGCAAGCCGGGAGCCAAATTCAGCGACAAGCCTGCTGGCGCGGCAAAGCCGCGCGCCAAGGCAGAAGGGGCAGTCAGAAAGCCGGTCCGTTCGGCCAAGCGCGAGGAATTCGTCGGCGAGGGTGCATCCACGCCGACCGACGGCAAGCCCGAGCGTATTTCGAAAATTCTCGCCCGTGTCGGCGTAGCTTCGCGTCGTGACGTGGAGCGGATGATCCTCGAAGGTCGCGTCACATTGAACGGCAAGCCGCTCGATACACCGGTGGTCAACGTGACGCTGGAAGACAAGATCGAAGTGGATGGCGTGCCGATCCGCGGCATCGAGCGCACCCGTCTTTGGCTCTACCACAAGCCCGGTGGCCTGGTGACGACCAATTCCGATCCGGAAGGTCGCCCGACCGTGTTCGACAACCTGCCGGAAGGCCTGCCGCGGGTTCTCTCCATCGGCCGCCTCGACATCAACACCGAAGGCCTGCTGCTTCTGACCAATGACGGCGGTCTGTCGCGCACGCTCGAACTGCCGACCACCGGCTGGCTGCGACGCTACCGCGTGCGCGCCCATGGTGAGGTCGATCAGGCCGCGCTCGACAAACTGAAGGATGGCATTGCCGTCGACGGCGTGCTCTACGGTTCGATCGAAGCGACGCTCGACCGTGCCCAGGGCCACAATGTCTGGATCACCATGGGTCTTCGCGAAGGCAAGAACCGCGAAATCAAGAACGTGCTCGGCGCGCTCGGTCTCGAGGTCAACCGCCTGATCCGCATTTCCTACGGTCCGTTCCAGCTCGGCGACCTGCCGGAAGGCGAAGTGCTGGAAGTGCGCGGCCGCACACTGCGCGACCAGCTCGGCCCGCGCCTGATCGATGAATCGAAAGCCAATTTCGAAGCCCCGCTTTATAACGAGCGCGTTTCCGAAGACGAGCAGCCGCAGCGCGCCGAAAAGGCCGAGCGTCCGGCCAAGTCCGAACGCGGCTGGGCGAGTGATCGCTCGGACGATCGGGGTGGTGATCGCGGCGACCGTCGCGAGCGTGCCCTTGGCCGCCTCGATACCAAGCTTCCCGACAGCCGTCGCGACGATCGCAAGTTCTCCGACAGGCCTTCCGGCAAGTTCGGGGCGAAGCCATCGGATCGCGATTTCGGTGATGAGAAGCCGAAGAAGCGCCCGCCGATGGGCACCAGCCGCACGGCGAATGTCTGGATGGCGCCCGGCGCCCGCCCGACGACCGACGACAGCGGCCGCAAGGTAACAGCCCGCGCCCAGGCCGAGCAGCTGTTCAAGAAACCAGCGCCGGAAAACGATCTCCGCGTCAAGATCAACCGCGTCAAGGATGACAGCGACTGGATCCGCGGCGAAGACCAGCCGGAACGAGGCGCAAGGCGTGGTGATCGCGAAGACCGTGGCGACCGTGGTTTCGGCGACAAGCCACGCGGTGAACGTTCGTTCGGCGACAAGCCGAGAGGCGAGCGCTCGTTTGGTGATCGCCCCCGTGGCGACAGGCCTTACGGCGACCGCAAGCCCCGCGAAGACGGAGACCGTCCGGCCCGCGGCAAATCCTTCTCCAGCGAGGGGCGCTCCGAGCGTCCGCGCGGCGAACGCAGCTTTGGTGACAAGCCCCGTGGCGATCGTCCCTACGGCGACAAGCCGAGGGGAGAACGTTCGTTCGGTGATCGCCCCTCTGGTGATCGCCCCGCACGTTCCTTTTCGGATCGTCCGCCGCGTGGTGACCGCCCGTCGCGTGACGATAGAGGCGAGCGCTCCTTCGGTGATCGCCCCGCAAGAGGTGACAAGCCCTTCGGTGGCAAGCCTTCTGGCGCAAAGCCTGGCTTCGGCGGCAAGCCCTCGGGTGGCAAGCCCGGTTTCGGTGGCAAGCCGGGTGGTGGAAAGTCCTTTGGCGGCAAGCCTTCCAGCGGCAGACCCAATAGCGGTAAGCCAGGTGGTGGTTCGCGTGGTGGCCCAGGCGGTGGACGCCCGGGCGGCAAGCCGCGGACACCGAGGGGCTAAGCTGTGCGGATCGTAGGGGGTGAGTTCCGCGGCCGCGCTCTGGCCACGCCGAAGACGAATGATATCCGGCCGACCATCGACCGGACGCGCGAAAGCCTGTTCAATATCCTCGGGCACGTCTATCCGGACGCGCTCGATGGGACACGGGTGATCGACCTTTTTGCCGGAACCGGCGCGGTGGGGCTGGAAGCTCTTTCGCGCGGTTGCAAGCAGGCCTTGTTCGTTGAAAACAGCGTCGAAGGCAGGGGCCTTCTCTGGGAGAATATCGACAGTTTCGGTCTGCATGGCCGGGCGCGTATTCTCCGTCGGGACGCAACCAGCCTCGGTTCGATCGGCAATATCGAGCCGTTCAACCTGATTTTCGCCGATCCACCTTACGGCAAGGGCCTGGGTGAAAAGGCACTCCATGCGGCGCATGCCGGCGGCTGGTTGGCCGCGGATGCTCTTGTTCTGCTGGAAGAGCGGATTGATGCCGAGATCGTCGTCGATCCAGTTTTCAAACCGCTGGAAAGCCGGATGTTCGGCGATAGCCGCATCGAATTCTATCGATATCAGCCAGGCTGAACCTCGCCATGAACACGCGCCTCTCCCTGCCGGATCTGGATACTGAAAACAGCGGGGAGGGCCTGCGTTATGCCGTAGCCTTCGGCGGCGGCGGAGCAAGAGGCATCTCGCATATCTGTATCATCGAGGCGCTCGATGAACTCGGCATCAAACCGGTGGCGATTTCGGGATCTTCGATCGGCGCGATCATGGGGGCCGGCATGGCGTCCGGCATGCGAGGCGCCGACATCCGCGACTATACGGTGCGCACCATGGGCAACCGCAATTCGCTATTCAATCGCCTCTGGACGCTCGGACCGGCTTCAATGCGCGACAAGCTGGGCGGCTTCCGCTTCGGCCATTTCAACCTCGATCCCATCCTCGATGCCTTCCTTCCTCCCGATATCCCGGAGGATTTTTCCGACCTGAAAATCCCGCTTAAAATCTCCGCCACCGATTATTACGGGCAGGCCGAGGTGATCCTCGAAGAGGGGGATCTCAGAACTGCGATTGCCGCATCAGCCGCCATTCCCGGCCTGTTCATGCCGGTCTGGGTCAACGGAAGGGTGATGATCGACGGCGGCGTATTCAATCCGGTTCCCTATGAACAGCTGCTCGACCTTGCCGACGTTGTCATCGGCGTCGATGTCGTTGGCGCACCGGAAGGCGACGGCACCCACCCGCCGACCCGCATCGACGCGCTGTTCGGTGCCAGTCAGCTAACCATGCAGGCTTCGATCGCGCTGAAACTGAAACTAAATCCGCCGCACATCTTCCTGCGCCCGCAGGTCAACCGTTTCCGCGTGCTGGATTTCCTCAAAGCGCAGGAAATTCTGGACGAAGCAAACCACGTCAAGGATGAATTGAAGCGTGCAGTGGATGCGCTGGAGGCATCCGTCGCCAAGGGCTGAAGCCGTCCTGCTCACCATTTTCCCAGAGATAGACCCGCTTCCACCTCGTCGGCCACGTCTTCCTGAACATTGATGCGTTTCGGCTTGATCAACGGTTCCGGCTTGACCGGGCTGTTGAACAGCTTGTCGCGTCCTGCCGAAATGCCCTCGACTGCTTGGATCTGCAGGCGCTCCTCGTCGCGGCGGCGGATATCCTGAAGAATTTCCTCGGCGCGCGCTTCGGACATGCCGAGTGCTTCCAGCGTCTTGGCACCAAACAGCAGGCCGGATTCCAGCGTTTCGCGCAATTCGTATTCGACGCCCTTTTCCCTCAGCCACAGGGAATGGATGCGGTCATAGGAACGGGCGAAAAGACGGACATTGGGAAACTCTGACTGGATAAGCTCGACGATCCTGCTGGTCGTTTCCTTCTTCTGCGTCGCAACGACGACGATCTTGGCCTTTTCGATACCGGATGACACGAGCACGTCGCGACGGGTGCCGTCGCCGAAATAGATGCGGAAGCCGAAATTGGCGGCCTGGCGGATACGATCGGCGGAATCATCGATCACGGTCACGGCGCTGCCGCCGGCAAGCAGCATCTGCGAGGCGATCTGGCCGAAACGGGAAAAGCCGATCATCAGCACGTCTGCGCCGGCGCCGGCGAAATCCTCGTCCAGTTCCTCCCGCGCTTCACCATGCATCAGGCGTTTGGCAAGTGCCGCACCAAGCGGCGTCAGCGCCATCGAAAGCGTCACGATCGCGATCAGCAGCGAGGCGGTCGAGGATGACAGAAGCCCGGCGGCGGTGGCGGTGGTAAACAGAACGAAGGCGAATTCGCCGCCTTGCGGCAACAGGAAGGCAATCTGGATCGCATCGTTATGGGATGAGCCCCAGAGCCGGCAGAGCCCGTAGACGATAAAGGCCTTCACCGCCATGAACACGATGACGGCCGGTATGATGAACAGGATGTTGTCGACGATCACTTCGAGTTCCAGCGACAGGCCGACCGCAACGAAGAACAGTGCCAGAAGCAGGCCGCGGAACGGCTCGATATCAGCCTCCAGTTCGTGCCGATAGGAGGATTCCGCCAGCATCACACCGGCGAGAAACGCCCCCATCGCCATCGACAGGCCGACCATCTGCATTGCCGCCGCCGATCCGAGCACGACGAGCAGGGCGGCCGCGATCATCACCTCGCGCGCGCCGGTGCGGGCAATGATCTGGAACATCGGATTGAGCAGATATTTTCCGGCGATGATCATCGCGCCGATGGCCGCGATCGCAACGGCGAAATCGACAAACGGCGTGGCGGCCTGTTCCTCCGTTCCCGGCGCAAGCACGGTGATCAGCGCCAGAAGCGGCACGATCGCCAGATCCTGGAACAGCAGAACTGAAAACGAGCGTTGCCCGTAGCGGCTGTTGATATCGCCGGCGTCGTTGAGCAACTGTAATGCAAAGGCGGTGGAGGATAGCGCAAGGCCGAAGCCGACGATCAGGCTTCCCTGCCACGTCGCCATGCCGGTCTCGAAGGCGAGCGCCGCAAGCGCAAGCCCGGTCAAAAGAACCTGAACCGGACCAAGACCGAACACGTCGCCGCGCATCTGCCATAAGCGCGAGGGTTTGAGCTCCAGCCCTATGACGAAGAGCAGGAAGACGACGCCGTATTCCGCCACATGCAGCACCTCTTCCGTATCGGTGATACGCTGGAAGACCGGGCCGATGATGACGCCGACCGCCAGATAGCCGAGAACTGTTCCAAGCCCCAGCCTCTTGAAGATTGGTGCGGCGATGACCGCTCCGGCCAGAAGAAGCAACATTTCGGTGAATAGCGAGCCCGGTGCGGTCATGCAGAAACTTTCGAATAGGCGGAATGAATCAGTCGGGCTGTTCGCAGACGCGACAACCCGGTCAAGAAAAGGTGTGGCACACTTGATGCTTCGAAGCGCTCACAATAAATGGGACAGGAACGAAAGGCTTGCAAATATGAGCTCTGAAATTGATTCCGCCCAGCTTTTATCCCGTGCTTCTGAACTAATTGACCTGGCGAAGGCGGCAGGCGCCGATGCGGCCGATGCAGTCGTGGTCCGCTTGCGCTCGCGCTCCGTCTCGGTGCGCCTCGGCAAGGTCGAGGGAACTGAATCATCGGAAAGCGACGATTTTTCGCTGCGCGTGTTTGTCGGCCAGAAGGTTGCCAGCGTGTCGGCCAATCCGGGCTTCGACATGAAGACGCTTGCGGAACGCGCCGTCGCCATGGCGAAGGTCTCTCCCGAAGACCCCTTTGTCTGCATGGCGGATGCGGACCGGCTGGCGAAATCCTATCCGGATCTCGACCTTTTTGACCCGATCGATGTGCCAACCGATGCATTGCGTGAGGCAGCCCTTGCTGCCGAAGCTGCTGCATTGGCCGTTAATGGCGTCACCAATTCTTCCGGCGCCGGCGCCTCTGCGGGCATGGGCGGCATGGTTCTCGTCACCTCGCATGGCTTTTCCGGCAGCTACATGGCCACGCGTTTCGGCCGCTCCGTCAGCGCAATTGCAGGCGAAGGCACGAAGATGGAGCGCGACTACGACTTCGACAGCCGCCTCTATGACGCCGATCTCGATGCGCCGGATCTGATCGGTCGGCGCGCCGGCGAGCGTGCGGTTGCCCGTATCAATCCGCGCCAGGTGCCGACCGCAAGCAATGTCACCGTCGTTTTCGATCCGCGCATGGCGCGTGGTTTCGTAGGCACGATCGCCGGCGCCATCAACGGTTCATCCGTGGCGCGCAAGACGAGCTTCCTGCGTGACAGGATGGGCCAGCAGGTTTTGAAGGCCGGTCTCAACATTACCGACGACCCGCTGATCGTCCGCGGTTCATCCTCGCGTCCCTTCGATGGTGAAGGTGTTTCCGGCGAGCGGATGACGATGATCGAGGACGGCGTGCTGAAGCACTGGTTCCTGTCGACCTCCACCGGCCGCGAACTCGGCCTGCCGACCAATGGTCGTGGCGTGCGCGGCGGTAACTCCGTCACTCCGGCCTCTACCAACCTGGCGCTTGAACCGGGCGATATCTCGCCGGAGGAACTGATCGCGTCGGTGGGTACCGGCCTTTATGTGACCGAACTGATCGGCCAGGGCGTAAACATGCTCACCGGCGAATATTCGCGCGGCGCCAGCGGTTTCTGGATCGAAAACGGCAAGCTTGCCTTCCCCGTCTCCGAGGTGACGATCGCGTCCAACCTCAAGGACATGTTCATGCGTCTCACGCTGGCAAACGATATCGACCGCAAATACGGTGTCGCTTCGCCGACCATCGCGATCGAGGGCATGACGCTGGCGGGAAGCTGACGCCATGGTTTCCTCCGACAAAAACTGGAACGCAGATCTCGACCTCATCCGCGATGCCGCCCGGCAGGCAGGTGAGATCGCCAACGGCTATTTCCGGCAATCGCCGGAAGTCTGGTGGAAGAACGAGGGCCGCTCGCCGGTCAGCGCCGCCGACTTTGCCGCCAATGATCGTCTCCAGTCGCTTCTTCTGAAGGCGCGCCCAAACTATGGCTGGCTTTCGGAAGAGACCGATGACGACAGCGCCCGGCTGGCCTGTGAGACGCTGTTCGTGGTCGACCCGATCGACGGCACCCGCGCCTTCATCGCCGGAGAGCCGATCTGGTGCGTATCGGTTGCGGTTGTCCACGAGGGCCGCCCGGTGGCGGGCGTCCTTGTCGCGCCGGCGCTGCAGCAGGAATACCAGGCCGTGGCAGAAGGTCCGGCTTTGAGGAACGGCGCACCGATCGCTGTCCGATCCGAGGTGGAGGTTGACGAACTGGTGCTGGCCGCGGACGAGAAGATCGTCAAGAAACTGCAGCCCGAGCTTGCAATCCACCGCGTCAGCCACGTTCCCTCGCTCGCTTATCGGCTGGCGATGGTGGCCGATGCACGCATCGATGGGACGATCGTGAAGAAGGACAGCCATGACTGGGATCTGGCCGCTGCCGACCTGATACTGGAGCGTGCAGGCGGGGCGCTGACCGGGCTTGATGACCAACCTCTGATCTACAATCGCGAAACCGTCCGTCACGGCGTTCTGGTGGCTGGAACCCGCCATGCGCGCCATGTGCTTCTGCCCCATCTTGTGACCGGTGCAGCGGGTTGACCTTTGTGACGGAATGCCGCAGAGGAAGGGCTTCTAGAGCAATTCCAGCAAAAGTGGGAACCGGTTTTGCGCCCGGAATTGCGGTGAACCAGAGAGATGGAGTAGTTTCGCGTTTCGAAGAAAGGCGGATGTGCTCTGACCAAGAAATGGACGGATTTGGAAATGACGCAATCGAGCGAAAAGAAGCAGCTCCTGCACCTGGTTTTTGGCGGTGAACTTGCGAGCCTGGACGGCGTGCAGTTCAAGGATTTGTCTGCCCTCGACATTGTTGGCATCTATCCCGACTACGCAACAGCGCTGACCGCCTGGCGCTCAAAGGCGCAGTCGACTGTCGACAATGCTGAGATGCGCTATTTCATCGTCCACATGCACCGCCTTCTGGATCCTGAAATCAAGTAGGCCTGACACAAGGCGCCAGAAATATGATAGGCCTTCAGGTTAGGGCGCACTTGACCTGAAGCTCGCTTTTTTGACGCATTTATGAAGCAGGTAAGACGAGCTAAATTATCGCTCCAGGGGTGAGGTATTGATGGCGCTAGGCAGGGATATGGAGCGAGGGCTATGAGCGGTGCTGTGGCTCGCATGGCTCTTGCCGGCTATCGCCTTGCAGGCGTGGCGCTTTATCCTTTGGCCGGCCCCTATCTCGCCTGCCGGGCGATGAAGGGCAAGGAAGACCGCTCAAGACGACTTGAGAGACTGGGTTATGCGAGCCAGCCGCGTCCTCGTGGGCCGCTGGTCTGGGTTCATTCGGCAAGCGTCGGGGAAACCCTTTCCATCCTGCCGTTGATCCGTGAACTGCGCCGCCGCGAAATCCATGTCGTGCTGACTACCGGCACTGTCACCTCCGCTGCCCTTGTCGCCGCTCGACTGGGCGACGAGGTCATCCATCAGTATGTGCCGATCGATCTTAAATTCCCGATCAAGCGTTTCATCGCCTATTGGCGGCCGGATGCCTGCATTACGGCGGAATCTGAAATCTGGCCGACAACCGTCGCTGAACTCGCGCGCCGCCGCATCCCGCAGATCCGGGTCAATGCCCGCATTTCGGATCGCTCCTTCGCGCGCTGGAGCAACCACGCCAAGGTGGCTGAGGCGCTGTTCGACAAGATGGCGCTTGTCGTCGCCCAGTCCGATCTCGATGCTGAACGCTTCCGTGACCTCGGTGCATGGCCGGTCATCGTCTCCGGCAACCTGAAGAGCGATACGGATCCGCCGCCCTGCGACGAGTTGCTGCTGGCAAAATACAAGGCAGAGATCGGTGACCGCAAGACCTGGGCAGCGATCTCCACCTTCGATGGCGAGGAAATGGCTGCAGCCACCGTTCACCGGGCGCTGAAACCGAAGAATGGCCAGTTGACCATCATCGTGCCGCGCCATCCCGACCGGGCTGATGCGATCGAAACCATGCTTAAGGAAGAGGGCCTGGTTGTTGCACGTCGTTCGCGCAATGACGAACTGACGCCTGAGACCGACATTTTCCTCGGCGATTCCATAGGCGAAATGGGGCTTTACCTGCGCCTGACCGAAATCGCCTTTGTGGGCCGGTCGCTGACCAATGAAGGCGGCCAGAACCCCCTGGAGCCGGCAATGATCGGTTGCGCCGTGCTGACCGGCCCGAACATCCAGAATTTCCGTGATGCCTATCAACATCTCGTTCGCAAAGGTGGGGCGCGAGTAGTCAAGGATGTCGAGATGCTGGCCAAGGCCGTGCATTACCTGCTGATTACCGATCACGCCCGGGCCAGGATGGTGGAAGCCGGAGCCGATGCGATGGAAGACCTGCGCGGTGCACTCGCCAAGACCGTCAAGGCGCTCGAACCCTATCTCAATCCCTTGACCGTGACGGCACGCCTGCAGCCGAAGGTCGCCGCTGCCGGAACCGGTCGGTGAGCCCGCCCCCCGCGATCGCGGGCATCCTGTTCGACAAGGACGGTACGCTTATCCGTTACGACGAAAGCTGGGGACCGGTAAACCGGGAGGCTGCACGCATCGCTGCAGCCGGAAACGCAGCGCTCGAACCCGTTCTGCTGGCCGCCGGCGGCATGGACCCGGAGACGGGCAAGACGAAAGCCGACAGCCTGCTCGCCGCCGGTAATTCCGCCGAGATAGCCGAAGGTTTTGTAGAAGCAGGATCGCCGCTTGATGTGGGCGACCTGACCCGTGAACTGGACGCGCTGTTCCTCCGTGCGGCGGAATTTTCCGTGCCGGTCGCCGATCTCCCTTCCGTGTTTTCGGATTTGAAGGCACGCGGCTTGAAGCTTGGCATCGCCTCCAGCGACAACGAAAAGGCAATCCGCCGCATGGCCGAGAGCTTCGGCATTGCCGGACATGTGGATTTCATCGCCGGTTACGACAGCGGTTTCGGCACCAAGCCGCAGCCGGGCATGATGCTGGCCTTCTGCGAGGCAGTCGGTCTTCAGCCGGCAGAGGTCGTGATGGTTGGCGACAACAGCCATGACATGCATATGGGACGTGCCGCAGGCGCCGGATTGAATTTTGGGGTTCTGACCGGCACGGGAACATTGCAGACCTTATGGCCGCTGGCTGATCATTGCCTTGAAGATATTACCCTTATCGGAGACCTGCTGCACAGACTGGCGGCGGCGCGCCCCGGCTTGTCGAGAGCATAGCCGCGATGGTTTCCGAAGCGCCGCCCTTCTGGTGGGAAAAGGCCGATTGGCGCGCTTATGCGCTGTCACCTTTTTCGGCCATCTATGGCGCGGTTGCGGGCAAAAGGATGCGCACGGCCAAGCGCGCTTCTGCCCCGATACCTGTGATCTGTGTGGGCAATTTTACAGTTGGGGGCGCCGGCAAGACCCCGACCTCGATCGCGCTCGCAAGGGCTGCCAAGGCAATGGGCCACACACCCGGTTTCCTCAGCCGCGGTTATGGCGGCTCGCTGGATGTGACCACGCTGGTCGATCGCGATCGCCACCGGGCCGATGCGGTGGGCGACGAGGCGCTGCTTCTGGCGGCAGAAGCCATGACGGTAATCTCGCGCAAGCGGGTCGATGGCGCAAGAAAGCTGGCCGCGGAAGGCGCCGACCTGATCATCATGGACGACGGTTTCCAGAGTGCCCGCCTGCATCTGGATTTCGCTCTTGTGGTGATCGATAGCGTAAGAGGCATCGGCAATGGCCATCTCGTTCCGGGTGGCCCGGTTCGCGCTCCGATAAAGGAACAGATGCACCAGCTCTCTGCCATCCTCAAGGTTGGTAATGGCGAAGCTGCGGATGCGCTTGTCCGCAAGGCAGCTCGTGCCGGCAAAGCGATCCATGTCGCCACGACCGTGCCGCGCCCGGATGCCAGCCTGTCGGGCAAGAATGTGCTGGCCTATGCCGGAATAGCAGATCCGGAAAAATTCTACCGCACCGTCCGCGCCATCGGCGGGCTGATCTCGACGACCCGCTCCTTTCCCGATCATCATTATTTCACCGGGGACGAGATCCAGTCGCTGCTCGACGATGCCGAGCGCGAGGATCTGATACTGGCGACTACGGCCAAGGATGCCGCCCGCCTTGCCGGCCATTCCGGCCCGGCCCGCACGCTGCTGGAGAGATCGAAGATCGTCGAGATCGACATGGTCTTCGACGATCCCAATGGTCCTTCGACCATGATCGAGGCGGCATTCAGGAACTTCCGCGAAAGACGGCTGCGCGAGGGCGCGGCCAAGGGCTGATCGTTCAGCCCACCTGCTGGTTCGGCAGCGTGCCGGCGCGTTTTTCGGCTTCGAGCGAGGTTGCGCAGTCGATATAGGCTTCCTGCCTTGAAACGCTCCAATAACGCAGTTCGTCGACCGGGATATGCGCGCCGGTCAAGGCGCAGGTGACGTAGGAGCCCGCGCTCAGGATTTGGTAGTCGCCGTCGAGATAGCGGATCTTGGCCTCACGAAAGCCGCTTCCCTCAAACCGGTTCATCACTCGTCTCCTGCGAAAAAACATCGGTCCCCTCTACCCCGAACCAATTACGATTACCAGAGCGCTTCTCAACTCCGCCCGAACAGCCGTTTTATATCAGAAAGCTTGAGTTCTATATAGGTCGGCCGCCCATGGTTGCAGGTTCCCGAGCCGGGTGTCGCCTCCATCTGGCGCAAAAGCGCATTCATCTCGTCCGGTTTCAGCCGCCGACCGGACCTGACTGATCCGTGGCAGGCCATCGTCGCGGCAATATATTCGAGCTTGTTCCTGAGGCCGCTCGCCGTATTCCATTCCGCGATCTCGTCGGCGAGATCGCGGACAAGCGCGCTCGCATCCACTTCGCCGAGCATGGCCGGCGTTTCGCGCACGGCAACCGCGCCCGGACCGAAACGCTCGATCGCAAGCCCCAGCCTGTCGAGTTCCGTTGCATGCACCATCAGCCGGTCGCAATCCTCTTCCGGGAGGTCGATGATCTCTGGGATCAGCAGCACCTGCGAGGCAAGGCGGTCATTTTCCAGCGCCTTGCGCAGGCTCTCGTAGACCAGGCGTTCATGTGCCGCATGCTGGTCGACGATCACGAGACCTTTCTCGGTCTGGGCGACGATATAGTTCTCATGGACCTGCGCGCGGGCAGCACCCAGCCGGTAACCGGCGGCGGTGGTCTCAGGCGTATAGGTTGTTTCCGCACCCGTGTCGGCGCGAGCCGTCGGCGCGGCAAAGGCGTCGAAACCGGACTGGACCGGGCGGGCGGCATAGGCGGTTGCGATATCGAGATCGAGCGGTCTTGAAGGCGAAGAAGACGCGGACCAGCTTGCCTGCGCAGGAGCCGAATGCGGATAGGAACGCTGCGGGAAAGCCGAAGCCGAGCCCTCGGAAAAGCCCGGTTGAGCGGAAGGCTGTTGGAAAGAGCCGGGTTGGAAGGCCCGCAGCATGGCTGCAGCCCCGGTGGTCGACGCCCGGTCGCCTTCGCGATGCAGCGCCTGACGGATGGCCCCGACGATCAGCCCGCGCACCAGTTGCGGATCGCGGAAACGCACATCGGCTTTGGCCGGATGCACGTTGACGTCGACGAAGGCGGGATCGAGATCGATCGACAGAACCGCGACCGGATAACGCCCCGCCGGCATCTGTTCGGCATAGGCCCCACGGATCGCCGACAGGATCAGCTTGTCCTGCACCGGCCGCCCGTTGACGAAGGCGAACTGATGCGCCGAGTTGCCGCGGTGAAAGGTTGGCACGCCGACGAAACCGGACAGCGACACATCTTCGCGCCCGGCATCGATCTCGATCGCATTCTCCTTGAATTCAGAGCCGAGGATCTGTGCCATGCGGGCAAGATGGTCGTCACCGGTGGCGGCAAATTCCAGCGTCGAGCGGTCGGAACCGGACAGCACGAAACGGATATGCGGGAAGGCGATGGCCATGCGCTTGACCACTTCGGTGATCGCTGCCGCCTCCGCCCGCTCGGTCTTCATGAATTTCAGCCGGGCAGGGGTGGCAAAGAACAGGTCGCGCACCTCGACCACCGTACCGGGATTGGCCGGCGCCGGCTTGACCGGGATCGCGGCACCGCCATTGACGGAAACCTGCGAGCCGGACGGATCGCCGTGGCGGCGGCTGGTAATCGTCAGCCGCGCGACCGAACCGATCGACGGCAGCGCTTCGCCGCGGAAACCGAGCGTGTGGATATCGTCGAGCGTCGTCGAGATCTTCGAGGTGCAATGGCGGCGCACGGCCAGTTCCAGATCTGACGCATCCATGCCCGATCCGTTGTCGGTGACGCGGACAAGGCTCTTGCCCCCGCCGGCCGTGGCGATTTCGATGCGTGTCGCACCGGCGTCGATCGCATTCTCGATCAATTCCTTTGTCGCGCTGGCGGGCCGTTCAATGACTTCGCCGGCGGCGATCTGGTTGATCAGGGTTTCAGGCAGGAGCTTTACAGACATGTCGCCATTTTCGGGGATTCTGCGGCCGGAGGAAAGTGCTGCAATAGGATTATCCTCGGCAATCGTCTCAATGGGAAACGCCATTAATCCGGCCTTAAGGTAAACGGGCTAGGGTTCATGTGAGAAATTGGATGAATCCGGGAGAGCATCTCTGCTCTTCGCGAATGACCGGAGTGGCGGCCAGCTGGGCACCGCCACAACAATCTGGTCATTCGTTGATGACTTGCAGCCAGCATGTTCCCATTGACGAGCGTGAAGGAAGTTTTGCCGATCGTACGTTGAATCGGCTGACCGGGAGTGGCCGAAAGCCGTCCCGAAAGCATACGGAGTTTCATCCATGAATGATTTGGACGCGGCGGATCCGAACATTCAGACTGCCATTCTGGAAGCACTGGCCGAGGGCTTGTCCGCGGCTGTGTTGCTTTACGACAGGAACGATCTTGTCGTATTTACCAGCCAGCAGATCGCGAGCATCACACGGGTACAGCCCCGTCTGCTGGTGCCGGGAACCCGTATTCGCGATCTTCTCGCTGCCATGTATGATGCCGGTATCCGCCTTGTCGCCGACACCCACAATTATCGCCGTGCGCTCAATCGCGAGGATTGGGTTGCCGAACAGATTGCCGGTCTGTGGAAGGAGCGTTCGGAAAGCCTGGAGCGTCCCGGTCCCGATCGCTGGCTGAGTGTCGTCAAGCGCCGTCTTCCTTCCGGCTACGGCGTCTGCGTCATCAAGGATGTCTCCGAACAGAAGAAGCGCGAGGAGCAGTGGCGACTCGACACCGAACGCGTCCAGGTGACTGAAGAAGTTCTCGACAACCTGCCTTTCCCGATCAGCGTCAAGGACCGCAACGCCACCTTCGTCGCGGTCAACAAGGCCAATTGCGATTTCCTCGATCTGCCCGCCGATGCGATCCTTGGTCACAAGGGTTCCGACATCAATTCCAGGGCCTTCGAAGACCGTCTTGCGCCGATCAACCAGCATGTCTATGAGACTGGCGACCCGATCCAGCTTCCCGAGCACATCACCCGCCCTGATGGTTCGACCGCACTGACGATCGTCCACAAATATCGGATCGGCAAGCCCGGCCGTTATTATCTTGTAACCGTCAAGCAGGATGTGTCGTCGGTTGTCGCCGGCGTCCGTACCGATCTGTCGCAGCAATCGAGCGAATGGGTCTCCGGCTTTGTTCCGATCGACATGACCCGGAGCGCCGTTTCGAGCTCGGCCGTCGACCCGCTCTCCGCCGTCGCTGGCGCAAAGATACTCGTTGTAAGCCGTTTCGCCGACACGGTGGCGGAGGCAATCGATGTCCTTTCCCGCCAGGCCGCCGATGTTTCAGCCGCAGCTGACGCCGAGGAACTCACCCTGTTTCTTCAACTCGCGGCCGAAGCCGATGTCCGCATCGACATCGTCGTCATCGATGCCCGTATGCCGGCCGAGTTGAAGCAGATCGCCGAAGCCTATGGCGTAACGGCACTGCGTGTCGAAGAAGGGACTTTCGGGCCCGGCCTGCCGGTTCGGATCGCCACCGAACTGCGCAAACCCGTTGATGAAATCATATTGCCGCCAATCGTCGAGCCGTCGTTCGCGCCGGTCTCGAAGGACGATAGTATCGATGTACTTGTTGCCGAGGACAATGAAGTCAATCAGATCGTCTTTTCACAGATCATCGAAGGACTTGGCTATAGCTACGTTCTGGCGACCGATGGCGAAGAGGCAGTCCGCCTTTGGCGCGAGCATTCGCCGCGACTTGTTCTCATGGATGTAACGCTACCGAAACTGACCGGTTTCGAAGCGTCTGCGGCGATCCGTGCACTTGAGGACGGAGTTCAGGCGGTGCCGATCATCGCTGTCCTGCCGCAAGCGTTCGATCGTGACCGCGAGGCCTGCATCGAGGCCGGCATGAACGATGTGATCCTGAAGCCGATCAGCCCGGAAGCACTGGATGCGGTATTCCAGAGGTATTTGGTTTCGGACGAAGACGAGATAGCAGCTGAAGCTTGGCCCGTTTCGTGACCATATTGGCATAAGCTGATACATCAGCAGAGTTTCTTAATCTTTGTCCCTCATCCTTCGCTCGTTTCGATGAGCAGGATTTTTTATGAAGCTAGCGGGCAACCCATTGCCGCACGTCAGCCAGAACGAGTTGCAGGCCATGGCCTACAGCGATCCGTTGACGGGCCTGGGCAACCGCTACCGGTTGCGCGACAAGGTGCGCCTGCTTGCAGCCGAACGCGCCGACGACCCGGCCCCCTTTGCCATCTGCATCGCCAATCTCGACGGCTTCAAGCCCATCAACGATCTTTTCGGCTCGGAGGCGGGTGACGAAATTCTCTGCCAGGTTGCCCATCGTCTGAAGGCCTGCATGCCCGATGGCGCGACGGTAACACGCCACGATGGCGACGAATTCGCCTTTGTCCTTCCTCTTGTCTTCGAGCGGGTAGGGGCGGAGCGCATCGGTCAGATGATGAAGGATGTGCTGTCCGCTCCGTATGATCTGGGCGACCGCAATGTTCGCCTTTCGGCATCCTTCGGTTTTGCCATCTATCCTTTCGCAGGTGAGGAATTCGAAAACCTGCTGAAGAGCGCCGAAACGGCCCTCTACCGATCCAAGCGCCGTGGCCGCGCCCAGATCACTGTTTATTCCACTGAAATTGCCCAGGAAATGAAGCGTGCCACGCAGATCGAGCAGGCACTGCGCAACGCAATCATCACAGATGCGGTCGATGTGCATTTCCAGCCGATCGTGCGCATCCGCGACGGCGTGGTGGTGGGTTTCGAAGCTTTGGCGCGTTGGCGCGATGCCGATCTCGGTTTCGTCTCGCCTGCCGTCTTTGTGCCGCTGGCCGAAGAGCGCGGCTTTATCGATGCATTGTCGGATACGCTGCTGCGCAAAGCGGCAGAGGCTGCACTTTCATGGCCGCGCGAGCTTTTCCTGTCCTTCAACCTGTCTTCGGCCCAGCTCATGGATCCGGGCACATCGCGCAACATCCTCTCGACGCTGTCGCGCGTCGGGCTTGATCCGCGCCGCGTGGAACTGGAAATCACCGAAACGGCCGTGATGACGTCGGCCGACACGGCACAGCGCATCATCTCGGAACTGCGGGCAAGCGGCGTGCGCATTTCGCTCGACGATTTCGGCACCGGCCAGTCCAGCCTCGGCCGGCTGCGCGACTTCACCTTCGACAAGGTCAAGATCGACCGCGCCTTCATCTCGCGCATCACCTCAGACCGCGCGTCGGAACATATCGTGCGCGCCATCATCGCCATGTGCCAGGGGCTGGATCTCGCAGTCGTTGCCGAAGGCATCGAGGAACAGGCCGATGTCGACATGCTGCGCGCACTCGGCTGCGGCATGGGGCAAGGCTACCACTACGGCCGCCCGGTCGATGGCGCCGCGACCCTGCGCTACCTGCAGGACCACTACCACGACTTCATGGCGATCGAGCGGATCTGAGGCGCGCGTAGCTCGCTTGAGAGCTGGACTTTGCCGCAAAGGCAGGGTTCGATCCGGTGTGGTTATATAGACGCATCCCATCGCATCCGAATTTCTCGCTCCAAAGTATCCACCGCATCACAGTCGAGGTTTTCATTTCCCGCATATGCGAGGTGAGATATCACCGTTAAAGCCGCGTATTGTCCTTGGATTGCCGCTGCTTCGCGCATCAAGCTTAGCGCCTGTTTTGTGGACACTTCTCTACCATCAATCACGTGACTGGCCATGTTTGAGATGGGAACAGCAAGGGGAAAACTCGCAAGCTCACTCCAGGTGGCCAGCAATTCCCGCTGTCTTTGTTTTGGCACCTTTTCCGAATGTGGCGGGGCGAGGATTTCGTACAGCACACAAAATGCGGCATTTGGGGAAATGGACAATGCTTCCGCGACGAGTGCCGTAGCCTTGGAAGTATCTAGGTATGGAAATTTGCAGTCGATCTTATCAGAAAATGCTCGCTCTTGATCGATAGAGTTCATAATTGGGCTCGCACAAATAATCACGAATTTTCTAACAACCGTAGCTCATGACGGCAATTGCCGTTTTACAGACATCCCGCGGCGCTTCTGATTGTCGCGGGAAGCCCGCTCCTCGGCGATGATCCCCTCTCGACCGAACGAGAGCGCGCCATTTCGATGTCCAACGATCCGCTGCTACAGCCGTTTCAGCTCAGGCATCTGACGCTGAAAAACCGCATTATGTCGACAGCCCATGAACCGGCCTATTCGGAAGACGGGATGCCTAAGGATCGCTATCGGCTCTATCATCTGGAAAAGGCCAAGGGCGGCATCGCCATGACGATGACGGCGGGGTCGGCCAGCGTTTCGGTCGACAGCCCGCCCGCCTTCGGCAATCTGCTCGCCTACAAGGACGAGATCGTTCCGTGGCTGAAGCGGTTGACCGACGACTGTCATGAGCTTGGCACGGCGGTGATGATCCAGCTTACCCATCTCGGCCGGCGCACCAACTGGAACAAGGGCAACTGGCTTCCGGTCCTCGCACCCTCTCCGATCCGCGAACCTGCCCACCGCGCTTTCCCGAAGGAAATGGAGGACTGGGATATCGAGCGGATCGTCGCCGACTATGCCGATGCCGCTGTTCGCATGAAGGAAGGCGGTCTCGATGGGATCGAGATCGAGGCCTACGGCCATCTGATCGACCAGTTCTGGTCGCCCGCCACAAACAAGCGGGAGGATGAGTTCGGCGGTTCGCTGGAAAACCGCATGCGCTTTTCCGACATGGTGCTGAAGGCTGTCCGAAAGTCGGTGGGACCGGATTTCATTGTCGGCATTCGTCTGGTGACGGACGAGGATTGGGAGAAGGGCCTTTCACGCGAAGAGGGGATCGAGATCGCAAGACGGCTGGTCGCCTCCGGTAATGTCGATTTCCTCAATGTCATAAGAGGCCATATCGATCACGATGCCGATCTCAACAATGTCATCCCGATCCAGGGCATGCGCGCGTCGCCGCATCTGGATTTTGCCGGCGAGGTGAGGGCGGCGACGAAATTCCCGGTCTTTCATGCGGCCCGTATCGCCGACGTTGCAACCGCCCGCCACGCGATCGCGGAAGGCAAGCTTGATATGGTCGGCATGACCCGCGCCCATATCGCCGATCCGCATATCGTCCAAAAGATCATGCGCGGCGAGGAGGCGCGCATCCGCCCCTGTGTCGGCGCGACCTACTGTCTCGACAGGATCTATGAGGGTGGCGAGGCGCTCTGTGTCCACAATGCGGCGACCGGCCGTGAGGCGCTGATATCCCATGATATCGCTCCTGCACATGAGGTACGGCGCGCTGTTGTCGTCGGCGCCGGTCCGGCAGGGCTGGAGGCGGCGCGGGTTCTGGCAGAACGGGGGCATTCGGTAACAGTGCTCGAAGCCACGGGAGAGGCCGGCGGCCAGATCAATCTTCTCATCCGCAATCCCAGCCGGCGCGAAATGATCGGCATTATCGATTGGCGCCTGTCGGAACTCGAACGTCTCGGTGTAGAAATCCGTTACGACATCTACGCCGAGGCGGATGACGTCATGTCGCTCGATCCCGACCTTGTTGTTGTCGCGACAGGAGGTTTCGCGCAATTGCCCGAGCTGGACGAGGGTGAGGATCTGGTTACCTCGAGCTGGGATATCCTCGCGGGCACTGCAAAGCCTCAAGCTTCGGTTCTTCTTTTCGACGATAATGGCGGCCATCCGGGCATGAGTGCGGCCGAAGTCATCGCATCAAGCGGCGCGGAGCTGGAACTGGTCTCCCCCGAGCGTTTTTTCGCCCCGGAAATGGGCGGCATGAACCATGTGCCCTATGCAAAGAACTTCGCGGAAAAGAACGTAAAGGTCACGATCAACACACGGCTCAAATCCGTGCGGCGCAATGGCAATGGCCTGACGGCCGTTCTCGGTTCGGATTACTCGCCCGCGACTGTTGAGCGTCAGGTCGGTCAGGTGGTGGTGGAACACGGCACCGCGGCCAATGCCGACTTGTTTCTTGCATTGAAGCCATTGTCGAAAAATCTTGGAGCGGTGGATTACCGCGCCCTGATCGACCGCCGCGCCCCGCTGCCTCTCAAGCTTGAAGATGCCGCTTTCGACCTCGTCAGGATCGGCGATGCGGTATCCAGCCGCAACATCCATGCGGCCATCTATGACGCATTACGGCTCTGTTCCCTTCTCTAGATCGACGAAAGGGCGGCGCCGCGGCGCCGCCCTCTGTCATTCTCATCGCATCACACGTGGCGGATGGCTCGTTCCGGGCTTCAAGCTTTAAGGCTTCGTCGCCGTCGACGAGTTTGTATCGCCACCCGTTGCGGGGGCTGCCGACGTGGCAGGGGTGGCCGGCGTCGTAGTCGTGGACGATGTCGTGGTTGCGTCCGTCGCAGCCTGCTTGTCGTCCAGAGTCTTGAATTCCGGGGCGGACTGAAGCGCTTCGGCCGTTTCAGTCGTCGTCAGGCGTACGTCGTTTTTCTCGGCGTCGCGGGTCATGCTGATCTTGCTCATCGGCAGTGCGACATCCTTGGTACCGATGCCGAGGAAGCCGCCGACACCGACAACCGCCGCGACGATGCCGCCGTTTTCTTCGAGGATCAGGTCGTTGACCTTGCCGATGCTCTCGTCGCCGGCGTTATAGATCTGCTTGCCGATGTAATCATTGGCGCTGACCTGGGTTTCCGACTGCTGGGTCAGATAGGCTGCATCAGCCGCAGCGGAGGTCGCAGAGCCGGCTGCCGGTGCCATCGTATTGGTCTCGGCCGGCGCAGTCGGTGCTGCAGGGGTAGCCGGCGTAGCATTGTTTGTCTGGGCGAATGCCGGCGCAAGGGCGGTGGACGTCATGAGGGCGGCCGCAATAAGTGCTCCAAAGGTCTTCTTCATGGTGTTCCTGCCTTTTCCATTTGTTATTGTTACATAAAACCACTGCCTTGACCGGGAAGTCGTCACGGCTGCGGCTCGATAGGGAAACAAGCAGGGACAGCATTGGTTCCCCGAATGCTGTTTTTTTACGCTGAGAACGTCTTGATTTGAGACGCGCCTCGGTCGTCAGAGGCGATAGGAGGGATCGTATTTGGCCTCTGCGCCGGTATCGACCGCAAATGTTGCTCCGGCCATCGCATCAGCCGCGCGGCCGGCAGCGTCCAACCCTTCCCAGGCGGAAGTGACAGCGATGCGGCCGTTACCGATAAAGGCGGGGCAAGTCGTTCTACTGGCCGGCAGCTGATATCGCTGAATGAAGGTTCCGGCGGCATCGTAATGGTCGAGCGCCGCTTCGCCCCAGCGTGCATTCCACAGATGGCCGTTGGCATCGCAGATAGACCCGTCGATACCGCCTGCATCCGCGCTGCCGTCGATGAAGACGGATGGCTGGCCCGCTGGAAGGCCGGTTGAGGGATCGATCGCAACTTTCATCAACCGGTTGCCGCGGGTATCGACGAAGTAGGCTGTTGCGGCATCGGGGGAAAAGCAGATGGAGTTCGGTATGCTGATTGCATCGTAAAGCCTCGTCACCACGCCTCGGGAGACATGATAGATCGCGCCGGCACCATCGGCCGCGGTGCGTCCCATCGTACCGATCCAGAGGCTGCCGGAAGGGTGTACGCGCCCGTCATTCGAACGATTGCCGTCATTGCCCGGTTCAAGTTCACAATGCGGCGCGAGTTCGCCGGTTGCCCGGTTGCGGACGAACAGCCCCTTGTCGCTGCCGATCAGTTGTGTGTGGGCGTCGATCCGCGCAACGACGCTCGCCATCACTGGAAGCGGATGGATGCTCTCGATGCCGGTTGCCATATCGAGGGCATGCAGCGCCTTGCCGAGAATGTTGCACCACCACAGCGTATTGGTCTCGGCTTCGAAGCTGATCCCTTCACCCAGTTCGCACAAGCTGGAAGACAATACCGTGCCTTTGAACGAATGAACGGATGCCATCTTTTCCTCCCGGATACCGTGATGTTCTCGCGGCTGCCTATTCGCCATATTGCGGCGTCCCTGTCCACACCGGCCGCGCAATATGCGTCATCCCCAGCTAATAACCTGCACCCTCGTGTCGCCTGCGCGAGAACTCTGTTAAGACGAGTACCTGTCAGTATTGATAAAACGGTTGATGGCGGAAAAAATTAACATCTCTTTTAAGTCTGCAGTGGAAGCTCCTATATTGTAAGACACGCGATGCGGGAAGAAATGCAAGGAAATTGCAACTTTTGCCTTTTCTCCCAATGAGCGATCTCCGAAAATCACCTGAATGATTCGTGTGCTTGCGCCGCCAATCCTGCGCATTCGGAACAGAGAAGTTAGAAAATGTCCAAAACGGAAACGGCCGCCAACCTGATTACCTTCGACGTCGATGTCGAAGAGATTGCAGGTTTGAAGACCCAGTTCGATGTCTTCCGTTTCACCAAGAAACTTGCGGAGTTTTACGGCTTTCGCAATTTCATGGTTCTCAACCTTCCGCCTGCAACCGCGTTGGGCCTGTCCGGCAGTGCTATCATCAATAACTGGCCGTCCGAACTCGTTTCGCTTTTCGATCGCGAAGGCATGATCCGCTCAAGCTTTGTCGTGCGTCAGCTGCGTCGTTCCGCGGTGCCATTCGCTTTCGACCTTGAGCGCGATGCGGAAACGCCGGAAATGGCTGCCGTGTTTGGCAGATTTGGTATCGTGCGCGGCGCTTGCATTCCGGTCCACGATCCGGCTGGAGCCAGGGGGGCGGTTGTGATCGGCGGTTTGGGCAGCGAGCCGAATCGCCAGCAGTTGATGGAAATGACTTTTGCGGCGATCCATATCTTCGACCGGCTTGCCGAAATCCGAAACATGGACGTTCGTGCGACCGATCTTTTGACGGATCGCGAGATCGATTGCCTGACCTGGACTGCAGCGGGCAAGACAAGCGCCGAGATCGCCGATATCCTCGGCCTGTCGGAACATACCGTTAATCATTACTTGAATCGCGCCGCCAAAAAGCTGGATACCGTCAATCGTACTCAAGCTGTGGCCAAGGCTTTGCGCATAGGGCTGATTAAATAGGCTTTCGCTAATCTGCACAAATGATGTGCGAACCCTGTTTGCTGCAGTGCGGAATGCCGTCTTATACGTCGTTTGTTCTGAAAATTACTGCAAAAAAGTGCTAAAATACCCTCTTTCAGACTGGCACGTTTCATGCTTGCTTAGAAATAGGTCCAGAGGGGACTTCAAAAGCGTACCAAGAGACGCGACCAAGAAAAAAGCCGCTGTCCGGATCGAGCGCCCATTGGCTGCCATCCAGACAGCGGCTTTATTCATCTTGCCGGTATGCGGCAGCAACTCCTATATAGCAGCAAGGAATGTGCGCCGTGGCGAAAAGCCGGGATGCGCTTGAGGACAAGCAGGAGCTAGACATGCCGGATGTAACGAAAACCCAGGTGCTCGAAGCACTCGGCAAGGTTCGCAGTCCGGATCTGGAAAGCGACCTTGTGAGCCGCGGCATGGTGTCGGACGTCTTCATCTCGGATAACAAAGTCTATTTTTCGATCACCGTGCCTGCAGATAAGGCTCAGGAACTGGAGCCCTTGCGGCTGGCCGCCGAAAAGGCGGTCACGTCCGTGCCGGGCGTCAAGGGTGCGCTGGTCACATTGACGGCAGACCGAAAGGCGTCTGCCGCACCGCAGCAGGCTGCGGCGCCGTCGGCTCACGGTCATTCGCACGCTCATGCTCCCGCCGGCGGTCCATCCCGTGGTCCGGGCAACGTGAAGGCCGGCGTTCCCGGTGTTGGGGCGATCGTCGCGGTCGCATCCGGCAAGGGCGGCGTCGGCAAATCCACCACTGCCGTCAATTTTGCGCTTGGGCTGCAGGCGAACGGCCTGCGTGTCGGCATTCTCGATGCGGATATCTACGGACCGTCCGTACCACGGCTCCTGAAGATTTCCGGCAGGCCCGAACAGATCGACGGCCGGCTGATCAAGCCAATGGAAAACTACGGCCTCAAGGCCATGTCGATGGGTTTCCTCGTCGATGAGGAAACGGCGATGATCTGGCGCGGCCCCATGGTCCAGTCGGCGCTTCTGCAGATGCTGCGTGAAGTCGCCTGGGGCGATCTCGATGTTCTCGTCGTCGACATGCCGCCCGGCACCGGCGACGCGCAACTGACCATGGCCCAGCAGGTGCCGCTCGCTGGTGCGGTGATCGTGTCCACGCCGCAGGACCTGGCATTGATCGATGCCCGCAAGGCCGTGACGATGTTCCGCAAGGTGGAAATCCCGCTTCTCGGCATCGTCGAGAACATGAGCTATTTCCTCGCCCCCGATACCGGCAAGCGCTATGACATCTTTGGTCATGGCGGTGCCCGCGCGGAAGCCGACCGCATCGGCGTTCCCTTCCTCGGCGAAGTACCGTTGACGATGGATATTCGCGAACGCTCCGATCTCGGGACGCCGATCGTGCATGCCGAACCGGACAGCGAGATTTCAGGCATCTACAAGGATATCGCCGCCAAGGTCTGGGCGCAGCTTTCGCAAGGCAAGCGCCGCCAGGCGCCGTCAATCGTTTTCGAATAGGACGGCCGCAGCTCTGGCGCTTTCTTTTGCGGTGTTACCGCCTAATGCAGGGAGGGCTTGTGGCCGATCGCCGCAAGGCCCTTGCGCAGAAGGCTTCCAAGCGCCATTTTCCGTCTACTGTCCGGGGCACCCCGCCTCCTATATTTTGGCAATTGCCGCTTTCATCGTCGCCTCGCTTGCTGGCCGGCGACGGTTCGCTGGCCGGTTCCGGGCAAAAAATCGAGAGTGATCAAGGCCCGACCTACCAAATAATAGTCTGCCTATCTTAACCTTAGTCCGGAAGTTCGTCCGCTCTGTTTCGCCCATTCTGTTGCGCATGCCGTTATCCGTTTCATTGTCCGTCGTCTTCTGGAAAGGCTGACTGAAGTCAGGCACTCTATGGGTCACCCCGCTGAACATCACGCTGCCGAAAAGACGCGTACTCACAGCCTGTTTGCACTCACCCTCGGCTCCGTCGGCGTCGTTTACGGTGATATCGGCACCAGCCCGCTTTATGCATTCCGCGAGGCGCTGAAACCCGTTGCCAGCGACGGCCTCACTCATATGGAAATCATCGGCCTGATCTCGCTGATGATCTGGACCCTGACGATCATCGTTACGCTGAAATACGTGATCTTTCTGCTCAGAGCCGATAACGACGGTGAAGGCGGCACGCTCTCGCTTCTGGCGCTTCTGACCAAGTCGGCCAATGGACAGCGCGCCATGCTGATGCTGCTCGGCCTGATTGGCGCAGCCCTGTTCCTTGGCGATGCGATGATAACGCCGGCGCTTTCCGTCATGTCCGCGGTCGAGGGCTTGAAACTGGTCACGCCGAAGCTGGATAGCGCGGTTCTGCCCATCTCCGTGGTCATTCTGATTGCGCTTTTCGCCATACAGTCGAAGGGCACCGCCCTGGTGTCACGTTTCTTCGGGCCGATTACCGCGCTCTGGTTCATCGTCATGGGTGCGATAGGGCTCGTCCATATCGCCGATGATCTGAGTATTCTGAAGGCCTTCAACCCCTGGTACGCGATGGAATTCATGCTGCGCGAAGGCTTTGCTGGCATTGTCGTTCTTGGCGCTGTCTTTCTGACGGTGACCGGGGCTGAAGCGCTTTATGCCGATCTCGGTCATTTCGGTCGCAAGCCGATCCAGTTGGCCTGGTTCCTTCTGGTTTACCCTGCGCTGACGCTGAATTATCTAGGCCAGGGCGCCATGGTGCTGCAGCATCCGGAAGCGATGAGCGATCCCTTCTATCTGATGTTTCCGGAATGGGCGCTGATCCCGGTCATCCTTCTGGCGACAGCCGCGACGATCATTGCCAGCCAGGCGGTGATTACCGGTGCTTTCTCGCTCGTGCGCCAGGCGATCCATCTCGGTTACCTGCCGCGCATGCAGATCCTCTTCACCTCGGAGACCAATACGGGGCAGATCTTCCTGCCCGGCGTCAACACGCTGCTGCTTGTCGGTGTGATTGCGCTCGTTCTCGGCTTCGAAAGCTCCGAAGCACTCGCTACCGCCTATGGCATTTCGGTAACCGGCGCGATGGTGGTCACGACGCTCATGGCTTTCGAATTCGTCCGCCTTCGCTGGAATTGGCCGCAGACGGTGGCGATTATGGTTTTGGCGCCATTGCTCGCCTTCGAGCTGGTTTTCCTTGGAGCCAATCTCCTGAAGATCCATGATGGCGGCTGGGTGCCGGCGATGATGGCCGCGTTTTTCACCATCATCATGTGGACCTGGAAACGTGGCACCGCGATCCTTTTCGAAAAGACCCGTCGCATCGATGTGCCGCTTAATACCTTCGTGCCGATGGTGGAGAAGAAGTCGGATCATGCCCCGGTTTCGGTGCCCGGCATTGCCATATTCCTGACCAGCGATCCGGAAACCGCACCTGCCGCATTGCTGCACAACATCAAGCACAACCACGTCCTGCACGAAAAGAATGTCATCCTGACCATTCGTACTGTCAACAAGCCGCGTGTTTCGATCGAGGAGCGATATCGCTTGGAAAAAATCTCCGAGTGCTTCACCGTGATCGAACTGCGCTTCGGCTTCATGCAGTCGCACAATGTCTCGCAGGCGCTCGCCTATCTGCGCAAGACCGGCTTCAAGTTCGACATCATGTCAACCTCGTTTTATCTTGGTCGGAGGAAGCTGGTGCCGGATGCCGAATCGGGCATGCCCATGTGGCAGGACCGGCTCTACATCGCCATGGCCAATGCTGCGACCGACCCGTCAGACTATTTCCATCTGCCGGCTAACCGTGTGGTCGAACTCGGTGCGCACGTCATCATCTGAGCGGAATGGACCACCTCTACCGCGTGTCCTTGGGGCTATATTCACGTCTTTGTTAAATGCGCGTGTGCTGAAGGAGGCTGTGGCGTAAGGCTTTCCGTTCGTGCGTTAACCGCTCATCAAGGTTAATGATTCATTCTTCAAGCATAGTCGCTGTCCCGCACGTTCTCTTGCGGGCTTCTATGGTTACCTTGTGGAGTTGCCGTTTTGCGTTCGAAAAGAGTTCTGCGTAAGAGGTCCCTGCCGCGTTGGGACAGATTGGCCTCCCCGGTTCTGTTCGGTTTTGCCGCCTGGCTGGCCTTTCCTTCCGTACCCTCTCAGGGTGACCTCACTGACCTGTTTTCCGGTGTGAACGGGCCGTCGGAAAGCTGGCGGATGGTGATTACCCAGTCGCCGGCCGGATCGCTCCACACGGCCTCGCTTGCCTTTCCGGGCGGCTCGCATGTGCTTGGCGGCGATGCCGGCGTCGCGCTGCCGGACGGGCGCAGGGTGGCGCTGGCCGACAAGGACAAGCCGGGCGAAGGGACACCCGACGAAGATCGCATCAACCGCTCTGAAAAGAAGGGCCGCATCGTTGCCGTCATGCCGATGCTGCCGCCGAAGGCATTCTCTGCCGGCTCCATCCTCGATCGTTCGAGTTCGTTGACAAAGCCCGTCGATGACGAGGATGAGATGACTGCCTTCGTCAAGGTCGCCCGGGGCGAGCAGGCCAGTCAGCAACCGGTCGAAGTGGCCGAATTCTATTTCCGCAAGGATGAGGTGAAGGAAAAGAGCCTTCCGCCGATGATTGCCAGCCTCGTGACTAACGATCATGCGGATATACTGGCAACCGCCTATGCTTCATCCGCCCCTGATTTCTCCCGCCAGTCACCCTTCGATGCAATCCTGAAGAAGCCCGAGGCGGGAAGGTTTATCCCGCCGATCGGTCCCGAGGACCATGCCTGGGCGGCGAACCCGCTGCCCGCCGATTCTTTTTCGCCCAGGCAGCAGCAGTGCCTGGCATCCGGCATCTATTTCGAGGCGCGAGGCGAATCGGTGCGCGGCCAGGCCGCGGTTGCCCAGGTCATCCTAAATCGGGTGCGCAATCCGGCATATCCGGATACCATCTGCGATGTCGTCTATCAGAACGAGGATTGGCGAAACCGCTGCCAGTTTTCCTTCGCCTGCGACAATATCAAGGACCGGATACGTTCGCAGGATCATTGGAAGACGGCGCGTGAGGTGGCCATGGCCGTCACCGCCGGCAAGATCTGGATGCCGGAGGTCGGCTCTGCGACACATTATCACGCCACCTATGTCCGGCCGAACTGGGCGAAGACGATGAAAAAGGTGGGACGCATCGGTTTGCACGTCTTCTATAGAACCTATGGTGGTGGTTGGAGCTGATACAAGCGCCCCAGTGCCCGCCGATTCCCGCAACAGTTTTATCCACTATCCCGTCACTTATGCTATAAGGCGATGAATTCATTAGCTTTAAAACGCTTGTGGCAAGCTTGTTCAGCGCCTTGACTAGCAAGGCGGTGAAAACTATGTTGCGCGCACTTGAAAGAGGGCCGGAAGGCGCGAAATCCCTCGCTAACCGTTGCACGGCTTTGCCGTGCGGGAGAGCCGGTGATGGAGGATGCGATGGACGACCCTGATGATGGTCTGGATGAGCGCCGGAAGCGCCTTTCTGCAGCCTTGGCTGAAAGAAAGGCCGAAGACGCGGCAGAGGATCGGAAGAACGGACAATCGGAAGTCAGCCGCAAGGGTATGGCGCTCGGATTGAAGATTTCCTCCGAATTCATCTCTGCCATCGCGGTTGGCGGGGTCATAGGCTATCTGATCGATTGGGCCGTCGGCTCAAAACCCTGGGGGATGATACTTTTTGTCCTCCTCGGTTTTTGTGCCGGTGTGCTAAGTGTGCTCCGCGCCGTAGGTATGGTGGCTCAACCGCCGCACCTGGAAAGCCGGAGCAGTGAAGACAAGAAGTGAGGCGACCTCGGGTCGTCTTGGTGAACAGGCCGCGCGGGCGGTCATCGAAAGAGGGTAAACGGTGGCAAACGATCCGATCCATCAGTTCCACATCAACACGATCGTGCCGATTGAAATCGGTGGCATCGACTTCTCTTTCACCAATGCTTCCCTGTTCATGGTTGCTACAGTCGCTATTGCAGCCGGCTTTCTCTATTTCTCGACCTCGCAGCGCTCGCTGATCCCGGGCCGCGCGCAGTCTGTTGCCGAAATGTCCTATGAATTCGTCGCAAATATGTTGCGAGAAGGGGCGGGCAGCCACGGCATGAAATTCTTCCCGCTGGTCTTTTCGCTGTTCATGTTCATCCTGACTGCGAACCTGATCGGCATGTTCCCTTACTTCTTCACCGTCACCAGCCAGATCATCGTCACCTTCGCTCTGTCGATCCTGGTCGTCGGTCTCGTCGTGGTCTACGGTTTTGCCAAGCATGGCCTTCGCTTCCTGAAGCTTTTCGTGCCGTCGGGCGTTCCTGGTGCGCTTCTGCCGCTGGTTGTTCTGATCGAGGTCATCTCCTTCATCGCCCGCCCGATCAGCCTCTCGGTTCGTCTGTTCGCCAACATGCTGGCTGGCCACATCACGCTCAAGGTTTTCGCAGGCTTCGTGACCTCGCTCGGTGCACTCGGTGCGCTCGGCATCGGCACGGCCATCCTGCCCCTCATCATGACCGTCGCTCTGACCGGTCTGGAATTTCTCGTTGCATTCCTTCAGGCCTACGTCTTCGCAGTCCTGACATGCATGTACTTGAACGATGCCCTGCATCCGGACGGTCACTGAGAAATAAAGTCGTTGGTGCTTGAGGGCACCAGTCCAAAGCCGCAACAAACCATTCGAAGGAGTTCATCATGGACGCGGAAGCAGCAAAGTACATCGGCGCAGGTATCGCTTGCCTCGGCATGGGTGGCGCAGGCATCGGCCTCGGCACGATTTTCGGCAACTACCTGTCGGGCGCTCTGCGTAACCCGTCGGCTGCTGATGGCCAGTTCGGCCGCCTGATTTTCGGCTTCGCCGTTACGGAAGCTCTGGGCATCTTCTCGCTGCTCGTAGCTCTCCTTCTCCTGTTCGCTGTCTAAGACTTATCGTCTAGCGGCATAGGATAGGATCACGGCCGGCCGGCAACGGTGAGCCGTGATCCACTTTATATGGAATTCACCTGGAGGTGATGATGTTCGTGACCTCGGCATACGCGCAGACCGCGCCGGCCGCATCTGAAACGCCTGCTGCGCCCGCAGGCGAGGTTCATACCGAAACCGGCGTCGCTCACGGCGGAGAGCACGAGTCTGCGGGTTTCCCGCCATTCGACTCGTCGCATTTCGCGTCGCAGCTGCTCTGGCTCGCCATCACCTTTGGCCTTTTCTATCTCGTCATTCAGAAGGTCATCATGCCGCGCGTTGGCGGCATCATCGAAGATCGCAAGGGCCGTATCGCCGGCGATCTCGAAGAGGCCGGCCGCCTGAAGGCCGAAGCTGACGCTGCCGTCGAGACCTATGAAAAGGAACTGGCTCAAGCCCGTTCCAAGGCAAACGGCATTGCTGACGCTGCCCGCAACGACGCCAAGGCCAAGGCCGCTGCCGATCGCACCGCGATCGAGGCGGAACTTGCTGCCAAGCTCGCCGCAGCCGAAACTCGCATCGGCGAAATCAAGTCCAAAGCTTTTGCCGAAGTGGGCGCGATTGCCGAGGAAACCGCGACCGCGATCGTCGATCAGCTGATCGGCGGCAAGGCCACCGGCGACGACATCAAGGCTGCTGTTGCAGCTGCCAAGACGGGAGCCTGATCCATGGACGCAACATTTTGGGCCCTTATCGGTCTCGTCCTCTTTCTCGGCCTGATGATCTACATCAAAGTTCCGGGTATGGTCGGCCGTTCGCTGGACAAGCGCGCCGATAACATTCGCGGCGAACTCGACGAGGCAAAGCGCCTGCGTGAGGAAGCCCAGGCGCTGCTGGCCGAATACCAGAGGAAGCGCAAGGAAGCCGAAGCCGAAGCGGCAGCCCTGCTGGCCGCCGCCGAACGCGAAGCCGCTCTTCTGACCGAGGAAGCCCGCCAGAAGACCGAGGAATTTGTTGCTCGCCGCAATGCGCTTTCGGAGCAGAAGATCAAGCAGGCCGAAGCCGACGCCATCACCGCCGTCAAGTCCGCTGCCATCGACATCGCTGTCGAAGCCGCAGGCAAGGTGATAGCCGCAAAGACCGATAAGACCACCCAGACCGCCCTCTTCAAGGACGCCGTCGCCAAGGTCCAGTCGCGCCTGAACTGATCGATCTGATCGGATATGAAATGTGAAAAGCCGGGTGGAAACGCTCGGCTTTTTTGTTTCGAGATGTCGGACGATGATTATGGCCTGTAGACAAGTCTCTAATTCGAGGTAGAGCTTCCCGGCTCCTAGTAGAAATAGATTCTATCGAGTTCGATCTCATAAGGATCTATAAGGATCGGGCTGCCGTCCTCTTTGTAGATTTCAAGCTCATCTATTTTCCCGTCGATGACATGAAGCAGCAAGTGGACCAATGCGCCGCTTTCATCGACGTCATCCATATAAAAGCCTTCAACCGGAATGCGCCCATTAACCCTATCCGATGGATAGTCATTGTCGCGAACATCCGCCCAAGGGCCGTTGCTGCGCAATTTCAAGCTTCCTTCCGGATCAATGCGCATGACTTCTACAGACTGCATCTGATCGAGAATTTGACGCCGTCCGGGGAAGTCGCCACGAAGGAGATGCATCAGCAGATTGTGCTCCACTGTTCCGATGGGTCTCCAATTGTCAACGATGCGCTCTTTGGACGGATCCTGACCTCGTTCTTCAGAAAGCCTGAGCCAGCCTACGGCTTGCCGGGCTTCGATGACTGCTTCGGCGGTGCTATAAAAAATTCCGGAGACTAGCTCTTCGACCCAGGCCGGCGGGCAGTCGTCCCACATCGATACCTGTTCCTCAACATAGAAAAACAGTCCATCGGTGCGCCTATATATACTTATGCGCTTTAGCTGATCGGCGCGCATAATTCGCTTTACGAGTTTCCTAGTCATCCTACTTGCTTGACCCTTGGACGATTGCTGTTGCCCGGAGAAGCGCAGCATCGGCCAATGAGGGCAAACAGGCAATGCGTCGAGACCGCCCGGCGTTCTGTTTGCTCTATTCTAAAAAGTCGTCGTTCTTCAACGGCCGAAAACTCATCCTGTGCAGCGGGCAGGGGCCGTCGGCGATGATCGCGTCGCGGTGCTGCTTGGTGCCGTAGCCGGCGTGCTTGGCAAAGCCATAGGCCGGGTAGACGAGGTCGGCACGGTTCATCATCCGGTCGCGCGTCACCTTGGCGACGATCGAGGCGGCGGCGATGGAGACAGAGCGGCCGTCGCCCTTGATGACGGCGGTACCCGAACAGGAAAGCCCCTTGGGCACATCGCGGCCATCAACCAGCACATGGGCTGGAGCGACTGAAAGGAAGGCGACGGCACGGCGCATGGCGTCGAGGCTGGCGCGCAAGATGTTGATCTCGTCGATCAGCTTCGGCCCGGAGGAGGCGATCGACACATGGGCGGTCGCCATGATCGCTTCGAACAGGATTTCGCGCTGCTTCAGGCTGAGCTTCTTGGAATCGTTGAGGCCGGCCGGGATATTATCGGGGTCGAGGATCACCGCAGCGGCGACCACAGGACCTGCGAGCGGCCCGCGGCCTGCCTCGTCGGTTCCGGCAACCGGCCAGTGTCCGGCATCGCGAGCGGCAAGCTCCAGGCTGAAATCACAGGTGAGGGGGGTATCGAAAAGCATCGGAGAATCGGGCGGCGTGTGAACCAACATGGCGGCAGGCTCGCACGCCGTCCCGATCTCCTGCAAGCCCCGAAAGCGAGTGCGGCTTCGCTTTCCACCGCGCTCATGGCGGTGGGCTCGGGGCAATGTTCTCGGCGGGGCAAGGGGGCGGAGACCTTACCGAGAACGAAGTTGAATATGTCGGGCCTCACGGGAGGCGCATGAGTGATACGAAACTCGGCATACGAAGGACTGAAGAAAAATCTGGCTGAGAATGCGCAGGCATTCTTGGACGATTCCCTTCTTGCGTGTCCTTCTGACGCTATGGTTCCTTATCTTAGAGAAGCGAAAGCTGGATGCCGCCGCCATTCGGGCGGATGAACAGGTCGTCGCGCAAATGCATGCCGCGCCGCCCGAGGCCCAGTCGCTTGGTCGCCATTTCGAAACGGCGGCCGATCTGCCAGGCATAAGGACCGGCACCCTTCATCCGCTTGCCGAACTCGGCATCGTAATCCTTGCCGCCTCGCATCGAGCGGATCAGCGACATCACATGCCGGTAGCGATCCGGATAATTGCGCAGCAGCCAGTCGCGAAACAGCGGGCTTACTTCCAGCGGCAGGCGAAGCAGGACGTAGCTTGCTTCCGTCGCCCCCGCCGCATGGCCGGCATCCAGAATTCGTTCTATCTCATGGTCGTTCAGCGCCGGAATGATCGGCGAAGCCATGATCGCAGTCGGTATGCCGGCATCCGACAGCGCCTTGATCGCTTCCAGCCGCTTGGCCGGTGTCGAGGCACGGGGTTCCATCGTTCGGGCGAGCTTGCGATCCAGTGTCGTCACCGAAATCCCGACTTTGGCGAGGCCTTTCGAGGCCATGTCGGAAAGGATGTCGATATCGCGCATGACCAGCGCCGACTTAGTCACGATCACCACCGGATGATTGGCCTTCTGCAGCACTTCGAGGATCTGGCGCATGATCCGCCATTCCCGCTCGATCGGCTGATAGGGATCGGTATTGGTGCCGATCGCAATTGCCCGCACCTTATAATCCGGCCTGCTCAGCTCCCGTTCCAGAAGCCGCGGCACGTCCGGCTTGGCAAATAGTTTAGCCTCGAAATCGAGCCCCGGTGAAAGGCCCATGAAACTGTGGCTCGGCCTCGCAAAACAATAGATGCAACCATGCTCGCAGCCGCGATAGGGATTGATCGACCGGTCGAAACCGATATCGGGGCTGTCGTTGCGGGTAATCGCCGTTTTCGGTTTCTCGATCTGCACTTCCGTGCTGAACGGCTCCAGCTCCTCAAGTGTCTGCCAGCCGTCGTCAAACGCCTCGCGACGTTCCTCCTCGAAGCGTCCGCTCGGGTTCAGGCCGGCGCCTCTGCCGCGCCGCCGATCGATCTCGATCCTGAGCCCGGATGATTGGACCAGTGCATCGGCAATGTCAGCCGTATGGGCGGGCGCAAACGCACCCTGCCGCAGTTGGGACAGCTCGGTCATTGAAGGCTCCTGACGGGATCACTTCCCGTTCTCGATGACTAAATTCCTATCGCCAAAATGAGAACATTGCAAGAACAAACTTTGTTCGTTGCTGGCTTTTGCCCAAGCTATGGGTTAAGGGTCAGAAATGCTGACTGTTTTGATGGAATGCAGGGACCAGGAAGCCGAGCTCGCGCAGACGCTTTCGATCCTCGTTACTGCCGCTGTGGAAGGACTTGTAAGTGACGTGATCGTGCTCGATCACGCGTCGCATGATGGTTCGTCCCGTGTGGCGGATGCTGCCGGCTGCCGGTTTCACAGTCACTGGGACATCAAGGATGTCCTGCGCAGCGCGCGTGGCGAATGGCTGCTGTTCATCGAGGCAGGCGCGCGTCCGCAAAGCGGCTGGATCGAGGAAGTTATCGAGCATCTGGCGATCCACAAGCAGCCGGCGCGCTTTTCGCCGTCGCGCAACTACCGCCGGCCATTCTTCCAGCGTATCGGGCGTTCGGTCCCTCCGCTGGAATACGGGCTGATCCTGCCGAAGAAGAGCGCGATTGCGGTCGCCAAATCGGGTATGAGCCTGGAAGCGCTGGCAAAGGGCCACAAGGCGACGAAGCTGATGAGTCAGCTCATTCCGGCCTGGGTTGTCCGCAGCCGATAATTTCAGCCTTTCGTGCGCTTCAGATGTTCGTCCAGCCGCGGCAGGATTTCGACGAAATTGCAGGGCATATGGCGATAGTCGAGCTGCGCCTTCAATATCCCGTCCCAGGCATCCTTGCAGGCGCCGGGCGAGCCGGGAATGACGAAGATATAGGTGGCATTGAGCACGCCGCCCGTGGCGCGCGATTGGATCGTCGATGTGCCGATCTTGTCATAGGAAATCCGGTGAAAAAGCGCCGAAAATCCGTCCATCCGCTTTTCGAACAGCGGTTCCAGTGCTTCCGGCGTCACGTCGCGGCCGGTAAAGCCGGTGCCTCCGGTGGTGATGACGACATCGATCTCCGGGTCGAGCGTCCAGGCCGTCACCTGTCCGGCGATCTTTTCGCGGTCGTCGGTCACGATGGCGCGGGCTTTCAGCAGATGCCCCGCCGCCTCGATGCGGTCGACAAGCGTCTGGCCCGACTTGTCGTCTTCGAGTGTGCGCGTATCGGAGACGGTCAGAACCGCGATGCCGAGCGGAATGAAGCTGCGCATTTCGTCTATCCCGATCATTATTTCGCTCCGATGGTCCGTGCGGCTGTGAAATACCAGTCTGGCCGCTTGCTCTGAAGATTGTTCGCAGCGTTTACCGCTTTGGCTGATGTTTCAAACAGTCCGAAATATGTCGCACCGGAACCGGACATGCGGGCAAGCCACGCGCCTTCCGCCGCAATCAGTTCGGAAAGCTCGCCGATCTCGCTGACAAGCGAGCGCGCCGGCGGCTCCAGATCGTTGCGCAAGGCGCTGAGATCGGCTTGCCAGTCTCCGGTAAGGGCTGGAATGGCGGGATTGTTCTTGCTTGTCAGCCGCCGAAAGATATCGGGTGTCGAGACGCCGCGAAGCGGATTGCCAAGCACGATGGCGAAAGACGGCATGGTGTCGAGCATGGTGATGTCCTCACCTATGCCTCTTGCGGCAAGCGGCCGGCTTTTCAGGCACATGGGCACATCGGCGCCGAGTGAAAGCGCAAGCGCCGAAAGTTCCGGCTCGCTGATCTGTGCATCCCACAGGCGTAAAAGACCGCGTAGGGTTGCTGCCGCATCGGCCGATCCGCCGCCGATGCCAGAGGCGATCGGCAGGTTCTTTTGCAGATGGATGGCAACCGGCGGAGCAGCAATACCTTTCGCGTCAAGCGCAATGCGCAGGATATCGCGAGCCTTGAGTACCAGGTTCTGCCGGGCCGCATCCGGAGCAGGCGAAAGCCCTTCGCCGAACCGGCCGGAAATCGAAAATGCATCCTTTTTGGAAAGCGTAAAACCCAGCCTGTCTCCGGCGGGCGCACCTGCCGTCGCATCGTCTGCATCAGCGGTAAAGGTCACGATACTGTCGAGCAGGTGATATCCGTCGGCGCGCTGGCCGACCGCATGCAGCGCCAGATTGATTTTCGCCGGTGCGAATTCGGTCACTGCGAAGTCTGTGAATGCTAAGTCGAAAAGGCCCGCATCTGTGGCGGGCCTTTTGATATCTGATGATGTGATGTCCAGAGACATATCGTGCATCAGGACTTCTTATCGGGCGTGGCAGGTGCCGGAGCGGCCTGAGCCGGGGTTTCCGTCTGGTTGCGCACCGTATTGGTGGCATTCGGATCGAGCGCCGGCAGGCCGTTTTCGATCTTCTGCTTCACATGCTCGCGGTTGACGTCTTCGCCTTCGGAAACAAGCGTGCGGTTCCACTGGTAGACCGCTTCGAGCTTGCGCCCGACCCGCCAATAGGCGTCACCCAGATGGTCGTTGATCGTGGCATCGCCGGCGCGCAGCTGGATCGCTTTCTCAAGCTCCGTCACCGCATCGTCGAACCGGCCGAGGCGATAGTAAGCCCAGCCGAGCGAATCGACGATATAGCCGTCATCGGGGCGCGCATCGACGGCCGCCTGGATCATCTTCAGGCCTTCGTCCAGGTTGAGGTTCATGTCGACCAGCGAATAGCCGAGATAGTTCAGAACCTGTGCCTGTTCAGGGTTCAGTTCCAGTGCCTTGCGGAAATTGGGTTCGGCTTTCGGCCATTCCTTCAAGCGCTCATAGGCAATGCCGCGCTGGAAGAACACCGACCAGTCGCTCTGCCGCGGCACCGAGCCGATGACGTCGACGGCCTTGTCGTAATTCGCGGCCATCTCCTTGTAGTCCTTGGCCTCGGACAAGACGCTGCCATAGGCGATGTAGCTGCGGATATCGGCCGGGTCGGACTGGATCAGTTCCTTCAGGTGGCTCTTGGCCTCATCGATCTTGCCGGTATCGGAAAGCGTGATGCCGAGCTGCAGTTCGGAAATCCGCCGCATCGGCGAATCCTCGGGAACCTGCTGGTAGAATGCGATGGCGCGCTGCGGCTGCTCCAGCTTTTCGGCAATGCCGCCGAGCATGATCAGCGTATCGGCACTCTTCTCGTCGAGCGCATGAGAGATCTGCAGGTAGAGCGCGACCATGTCTTCCGCACCCTGGCGGTTCAGCGCCCCGCCGATGGAGAAGAGCACGCCGGCTGCACCTTCGGCGGCGGTCGTGACCTGCTGGGCCGGCTTTTCACCCTTTTCGATGCTCTGGCGAAGCGCCTTGAGCGGAGCGTAATTGGAGATCATGCCGTCGCCGACAGAGATCGCATCGAGCGCCTTCTGCTTGTTGCCCGCCGAGGCTTCCAATCGCGCCAGCGCCATGACGGCGCGCATGAACGTATCCGGGGCGGTAGCGACCGCGTCATTATTGGTTACGGCCCGGTTGAGATATTGGCGGGCGGTCGAGGTGTCGCCGGCGACGATCGCCATTGCACCCAGATGGTAATCGGTAAAGACCTTGAACCAGGCGGGGCCTTTCAGCCCGTTGATCGTCGCGATCGCCTTTTTACCCTTGCCGGCGCCGACATCGGCCCAGCCGGACAGAAGAAGATGCGTCAGGCGGTCGAGATCGTTCGGTCCCTCATAGGCAAGGATCTTCCTGGCGCTGTCGTATTTACCGCTGCGCAACGCATCCAGTCCGCGCACGATCTTCGTCACGCGCTCGACGGCGGTGTCGCTCTTCAGCGCTTCGGCTTCCTTCAGCCCATCGGCAAAATCGCCGTTGAGAAGAAGCGAGATCATCAGCCGTTCGCGGATTTCCAGATTGGCCGGTTCGAAATCGAGCGCCTTGCGATAAAGCGCGATTGCGGTCGGATAATCGTGATCGACATCGGCCGTGCGGGCAGCGAGAAACGCGCCGGCAAAAGACTTCACGTCACGCGCCCCGAACGTCGCCGCCTTCTCTTCGGCCGGCTTGGCGTCCGGTGTGGCGGCGCCCGCCACAGAACCGAACACCAGGCATGCCGCGAGCGCGACGCTGGAAAGCAGGAGATGACGGTTTGTCTGCCGCATAAACGGGCCTTTCATGAAAGCTGGCGTGTCGGCGACGCGTCGCCGCAGGAATGCGCCGAATGATTCATAACAGAATGGCTTTTTTGAAGCAGGTCCGCAAGGAAATCTGCCGTGAGCTCAGCTATCCCCAGAAGGGTTGTCACGGCAGATTGATCAGTTCACCCGCTGGATGGTGAAGTCGATGACTTCCATCATCGCATCCTTGAGCGGACCGGCCGGAAGCGGAGCCAGCGCATCGCGGGCGATCTTGCCGTAATGCAGGGCGCGCGCGATCGTATCCTTCAGCGCGTCGTGCCTGGTGATCAGACCTAGCGCCTTTTCGAGGTTCTGGTCGCTGCTTTCACCCTTTTCGATGGCGCTGCGCCAGAAGGCTTGTTCTTCCTGCTTGCCGCGACGGAAGGCGAGGATGACGGGAAGTGTGATCTTGCCCTCGCGGAAATCGTCGCCGACATTCTTGCCGAGATCGGCGGCATTGCCGCCATAATCCAGCGCATCGTCGACCATCTGGAAGGCATAACCGAGGTTCATGCCGTAGGAGCGCAGGGCCGAACGGCTTGCCTTGTCTGCATTGGCGATGATCGGGCCGACTTCGGCAGCCGCGGCAAACAGTGCCGCTGTCTTGGCGCGGATGACGGAGAGATAATCGTCTTCGGTCGTTTCGAGATTCTTGGCGACGGAAAGCTGCAGAACTTCACCTTCGGCGATCACGGCGGCTGCTGTCGCAAGCACGTCGAGCGCTTCGAGCGAACCGACATCGACCATCATCTTGAACGCCTGGCCGAGCAGAAAATCGCCGACGAGAACGCTTGCCTGATTGCCCCAGATCATCCGTGCTGTGGCCTTGCCGCGGCGCAGATCGCTTTCGTCGACCACGTCGTCATGCAGAAGCGTCGCCGTATGCATGAACTCGACCGAGGTCGCTAGCCTCACATGGCCTTCGCCCTGATAACCGAACATCGAGGCCGATGCGAGCGTCAGCATCGGGCGCAGCCGCTTGCCGCCGGAAGAGATCAGGTGGTTGGCCACTTCCGGGATCATCTGTACATCCGAGCCGGCCTTAGACAGGATCAGCTGGTTGACGCGATCCATGTCCGCCTTGGTGAGATCCACCAGCGGCTTTACGGATGCAGATTTGTTTTTGCCTTCTTCAAGCGGTATGACGACGCCCAAGTTCAGGCCTCCCTGGAAATGTATGAGACGAGACTAGTAACGTCGTCATAGGGCGGTAGGGCAAAAACATAAAGGGCTTTTCACGAAAGGGTGCCTGATGATCGAGCTTATCCGCACCAATGATGTCGTCACGCTGTCACTTGCGGAAAGCCTGATGAAAGATGCCGGCATACATTGCCTCGTCGCCGATCAGTCGATGAGCGTGCTGGAAGGTTCGCTTGGCCTCCTGCAGCGCCGTCTTCTGGTGGAAGAGTCGCGTTCGCAAGAGGCCCGCACAATCCTTACTGATGCCGGCCTGGAGACCGAACTGCGGTCATGAGCACATCCGATCTGATCAAGTCCAAGCCGCAGGTAGACTTCACCATCGATGCCTTCCATCGTGGCCGCTTCCACGTTGTACAGCCGAAAAATGAAGGGCATCGCTCTGGTGTGGACGCCATGCTGCTTGCCTCGCTGGTATCGGGCGACGGGCCAGCAAGCGTTGCCGATCTAGGCTCCGGGGCAGGGGCGGCCGGTCTCGCGGTCGCCTCGCGGCTTGGTGGGGCACACATCCTGCTGGTCGAAAAATTTCCGGTCATGGCGGGTTATGCCAGACGAAGCATCGCTCTGCCCGAAAACGCCTTCCTGGCGGACCGCGTGGATGTGCTCGAGGCGGATGTGAGCCTGACCGGCAAGGCCCGGGTCGCAGCAGGTCTTGAAGACGAGGTTCACGATCACGTCATCATGAACCCGCCCTTCAATCATGCCGGGGATCGCAGGACCCCCGACAACCTGAAGGCAGAGGCGCATGCGATGACGGATGGCCTGTTCGAGGCCTGGCTGAAGACTGCGGGCGCTATCATGAAATCCGGCGGGCAGCTGTCGCTGATCGCACGGCCTGAATCCATTGCCGATATTCTGGCAGCTTGCGGAAAGCGTTTTGGCGGCGTCGAAATCACCCCCGTCCATCCGCGCCCCGGCGAGGATGCGACCCGCATTCTCGTGACGGCGATCAAGGGATCGAAGGCAAGGCTGATATTCCGCGCACCGCTTGTCGTGCATGGTCCAGACGGGCATTCGTTCAGCGCCGATGTCGACGACCTGAACAATGGCCGTTCGGCCTATCTGCGTCGCACTGTCAGCCGCTCACCACGTCGATCAGCAGTTTGACATTGAGCGCGGCAATGGCGAGGGCGATCAGGTAGGCAAGTGCCGCCAGCCAGCGTGGCGCGACCAGCGCACCCATCTTCGCCTTGCTGGTCGTGAACATCACCAGCGGAAAGACGGCGAAGGAAAGCTGCAGGCTGAGCACGACCTGGGTGAGGATCAGAAGTTCGGACGTTCCAGCATCGCCATACCAGATGGTGACGATACCGGCCGGCACGATCGCAATTGCCCGCGTCACCACGCGCCGGACCCACGGCTTCAGCTTGATATGCAGAAAACCTTCCATGACGATCTGCCCGGCAAGCGTTGCCGTCACCGTCGAGTTGAGGCCGCAGCAGAGCAGGGCGATGCCGAAGAAGACCGGCGCCAGAGCGAGGCCAAGGATGGGCGACAGGAGCGCATTTGCCTGGCCGAGTTCAACCACATTGGTATGCCCGTTGGCATTGAAGGCTGCAGCCGCAAGGATGAGAATGGCGGCATTGATCATCAGCGCGAAGGTGAGCGCAACGGTGGAATCGATCGTCGCGAATTTGAGCGCCTCGCGCTTTTCCGGCACCGTCTTGCCGAAATCACGCGTCTGCACGATGCCGGAATGCAGGTAGAGATTGTGCGGCATGACGGTCGCGCCTAAAATGCCGAGCGCCAGGTAGAGCATTTCCGGGTTTTTGACGATCTCCGTCGTCGGCACGAAGCCGAACGCGACCTCCGACCAGACCGGATCGGCAAAGAAGATCTGCACGCCGAAACAGACGGCAATGACCCCGAGCAGGGTAATGATGAAGGCCTCGACCCAGCGAAAACCGAGCCTCTGCAGATAGAGGATGAGAAACACGTCGAGCGAGGTGACGAGAACGCCGACTTCCAGCGAGATACCGAAGATCAGGTTAAGCCCGATCGCGGTGCCTATCACCTCGGCAATGTCCGTGGCGATGATGGCGATCTCCGCCAAAGCCCAGAGAACGACCGAGACCGACCGCGGAAAGGCATCACGGCAAGCTTGCGCCAAATCGCGGCCCGAGGCGATCGCCAGTCGGGCGCAGAGCGATTGCAGCACGATCGCCATCAGGTTGGAAAGCAGCGCGACAGAAAGCAGCGCGTAACCGAATTTCGACCCGCCGGCGAGCGAGGTGGCCCAGTTGCCGGGATCCATGTAACCGACTGCGACCAGATAACCCGGACCCGCGAAGGCAAGGACACGTCTCAGTTTCGAGCCGTGGCGGGTGACATTGACCGATTGATAGACATCCGACAGCGACGCCTCGCGGGCATCTTGCCGCCAGCCACTCTCGGTCTTTATGCGGGAGAAATCCATGTAATCCTCGGATGGGCAATAACGGCATCTTGCTTGTTTGGAATGAAATTGCAAGTCATTCGCAATAAGCCGTAAACCTTCGTTGGAACACAGTGATTGCACTTGTCGTTCCAATGCCTACATGCATTGCTGAACCGATATTCTGGAAGGATCTTAAATGGCTGGCTTGTTCAATCGTCTGCTCCCGAAGCGTTTTCGCAAGAAGGGATTGGCGATACCCGTCGTTCGCCTGCATGGGGCGATCATGACGGGCGGAAACCAGTTCAAGCCGACATTGAGCCTGGCGACGGCAGCCCCGATGCTGGAAAAGGCATTCGCCAACAAGGAGACACCGGTTGTTGCCATCTCGGTGAATTCCCCGGGCGGCTCGCCCGTGCAGTCGCGGCTGATCTTCCAGCGCATCCGGGCGCTTGCCGAGGAAAAGCAGAAGAAGGTGCTGATCTTCGTCGAGGATGTTGCGGCCTCCGGCGGCTATATGATCGCGCTTGCGGGCGACGAGATCTTTGCCGACCCGACCTCGATCGTCGGTTCGATCGGTGTCGTCTCCGGCGGCTTCGGTTTCCCTGAAATGCTGAAGAAGATCGGCATCGAGCGCCGCGTCTATACCGCCGGTGAAAACAAGGTCATCCTCGATCCGTTCCAGCCGGAAAAGGATAGCGATATCGAATATCTGAAGACGCTGCAGGTCGAGATCCACAAGGTCTTCATCGATATGGTGAAGATGCGCCGAGGTGAGCGTCTGTCCGATGACGGAGAAATTTTCTCCGGCCTGTTCTGGACGGGCTCGAAAGGTCTGGAACTCGGCCTGATTGACGGGCTGGGCGACATGCGCGAAGTCTTGAAACGCCGCTTCGGCAAGGATGTCCGCCTCGAACTGATCGGCAGCGCCCGCACCCTGTTCGGCAAGCGTCTGCCAGGCGTCGAAATGACCGCGTCGGGTCTCGGGGAAATCGCCGCGCAGGCAGGGGCGGGACTTGCCGCCAGCATTGAAGAAAAGGCATTGTGGAGCCGATACGGGCTTTAATGCCTGGCACGTCCCGTTTGAGAGCGGGGCGTTTTTGCATAAGGACTTCGAGGGGAAATGGCCCAGCTCATATTCATGGCCGTGCTGATCTGCGGCGGATGGATGCTTTACAAGCGCTTCATCAAGGACGCGGAGAAACTGACGGCACGCCGCAAGCAGCAGGAAAAGGAACGCCAGACCGGTGCCGTCGGCACGCTGGAAAAGGATCCGGTGACGGGCGAGTATCGGGTGAAGAAGGAAGAAGAGTAAGGCACTCGTGCCTTCACGCTTGACCCTCGCCGCCTCGCGTGGCACTCGTCCGCATCCTCAATCAAACGATGCCGATATGCCCATGACCGATCTGCCCGAACACATGGACCCCAAGCGCTCTTTCCAGGCGCTCATCCTGACGCTCCATAATTACTGGGCGGACAAGGGCTGCGCCGTGCTGCAGCCCTACGACATGGAAGTCGGTGCCGGCACCTTCCACCCGGCCACGACGCTGCGCGCGCTCGGGCCGAAGCCCTGGAAGGCGGCTTACGTTCAGCCTTCGCGCCGCCCGTCCGATGGTCGTTACGGCGAAAACCCGAACCGCCTGCAGCATTATTACCAGTATCAGGTCATCCTGAAGCCGAACCCTTCCAACCTGCAGGAGCTTTATCTCGGCTCGCTGAAGGCGATCGGCCTCGATCCGCTTCTGCATGACGTGCGTTTCGTCGAGGATGACTGGGAAAGCCCGACGCTCGGCGCCTGGGGTCTCGGCTGGGAATGCTGGTGCGACGGCATGGAAGTCTCGCAGTTCACTTACTTCCAGCAGGTCTGCGGCATCGAATGCTCGCCGGTTGCCGGCGAGTTGACCTATGGTCTGGAACGCCTCGCCATGTATGTTCAGGGCGTCGACAACGTCTATGACCTGAATTTCAACGGCCGCGAAGGCGAAGAGAAGATTTCCTATGGCGACGTCTTCCTGCAGGCAGAGCAGGAATATTCCCGCCATAACTTCGAATACGCCAATACCGAAATGCTGCATCGCCACTTCATCGATGCGGAAAAGGAATGCCAGGCGCTTCTCGCTGCCGGTGCGCCGGGCGACAATGCCAACCAGATGCTGCACAAATGCGTCTTCCCGGCTTACGACCAATGCATCAAGGCATCCCACGTCTTCAACCTTCTTGATGCCCGTGGCGTGATCTCGGTCACCGAGCGCCAGAGCTACATCCTTCGCGTCCGCACGCTGGCAAAGGCCTGCGGCGAGGCTTTCCTGCTGACGGATGCCGGTGGTGCGAATTTCGGCGAAAAGGCCGCCTGAGGTTCACTCGATGCGATAGAGCGATGCCGCAGTTATGCGGCGTCGCTTTTTTCCAGCGACAGCCGGAAGCCCAGAGCCTGAACGACTTTCTGGACGGTTTCGTAGCGCAGCTTCGAGCCTGATTTGAGGGCTTTGTAAAGGCTTTCCCGTCCAAGACCCGAAAGCTCTGCGACTTGAGACATGCCGCGCGCCTTGGCGACGTGCCCCAATGCGGCGATGAAGACGTCCGGGTTTTCATCTTCCATTGCCAATTCCAGATATTCCAGCATGGCATCCGGGCTATCGAGATAGTCGGCAATTTCGAATGTGCTGATCTCGCTCATGGTCATTCCCTTCCGATTGTCGCGGCCAGCTCGAGGGCTCGGCTTATATCCCGCTTCTGCGTGGATTTATCGCCGCCGACCAGCAACAGGTAAACGGTCGGGCCGCGGCGGGTGTAGTAGATGCGGTAGCCGGGACCGTAATGAACACGCATTTCGGAAACCCCGCCGCCGACCGGTTCGCAATCACCGAAATTCCCTTGCTCTGCCGCTGTCAGGCGAGCGAGAATTCGCAGCCTGCCCTTTTGATCCTTGAGCGAACGCAGCCACTCGTCAAATTGCTTGGTCTTCTCGAACGTGATCATACAAATGTATCCGATTGGATACGGTTTCTCAATAGAAGCGAAAGCCGTCAAAGTTTAGTGCGGTCAGCTATTCAATAAGTGACGGATCGCGTTAGATGTATCGGCAGAAACTGGGGGTATTACCGATATGTATATCGCACTCGGCCTTATCGCGCTCGTCGCTCTCTACGTCATCGTCATCTATAACGGCCTCGTCCGCGCGCGGCAGATGGCGGAAGAGGCCTGGTCCGGCATCGATGTGCAGCTGAAGCGCCGCGCCGATCTCATCCCCAACCTGATCGAGACCGTGAAGGGCTATGCGGCGCATGAGAAGGGTACGCTCGAAGAGGTGGTGAAGCTGCGCAATCAGGCTCAGGCGGTGCCTACCGGCGATGTCGCCGGTCGTGCGCAGGCGGAAGGCCTGCTTTCCCAGGCGCTCGGCAAATTGTTCGCGCTCGCAGAAGCCTATCCGGACCTGAAAGCCAACCAGAATTTTGCCGAGCTGCAGACTTCGCTTGAGACGATCGAAAGCGAGATCCAGATGGCGCGACGTTATTACAACGGCTCGGCGCGCGACCTGAACATCAAGGTCGAGAGCTTTCCCGCCAATCTTGTCGCCGGCCCCTTCGGCTTTTCCAAGCGCGAATATTTCGAGATCGAGAACGAGGCCGATCGCGCCGTTCCCAGCGTGAAATTCTAAAGCGGAGGTCGCTGATGTTTCGGCGCCTTGTTCTCGCTCTTGTCTTGGCTCTGGCAGGTTACCTTCCGGCTGCTGCGGAGGAATACATCCGCAGCTACAATTCGGATATCCAGATCGCTGCCGATGGCGAATTGACTGTGACCGAGACGATCACCGTCAACGCCGAGGGAAACCGCATCCGCCGCGGCATATTTCGCGATTTCCCGATGACCATGGAGGATGCGAAAGGCCGCACGATCAGAGTCGGTTTCGAACCCGTCTCCGTCACCCGCGACGGCCGCCCGGAAGCCTTTCACACGGAAACCATCTCCCGTGGCATCCGCATCTATACCGGTGGCGAAAACACCTTTCTGTCTCCCGGCGTGCACACCTATGCCATCACCTACAGAACCAACCGGCAGATCCGTTATTTCGACGATCATGACGAGCTGTACTGGAACGCGACGGGAAATGGCTGGCAGTTTCGCATCGCGCAGGCCTCGGCGCGCGTGACACTGCCGGGTGGCAGGGTTACCGATACCACTGCCTTTACCGGTGCCTACCGTTCCACCGCCAGCGACGTCCGCGCAAGCGCTTCTGGCAGCCAGGCGACATTCACCACGACCCGCCCGCTGGGCAGTGAGGAAGGCCTCACCATAGTCGTCGGCTTCCCCAAGGGCATCGTTACAGCACCTTCCGCGGATCAGGAGAGTGCGTGGTGGTGGCGTGACAACCGTAACCTGTTCCTTGCCCTCGGTGGTCTCGCCGTCGTTGCGTTTTATTACTTCATGGTCTGGCGGAGAGTTGGCCGTGACCCGCAAGGCGGCGTCATCGTGCCGCGCTGGGATACACCGGCCGGCATCTCGCCGGCGCTGGTCAACTATATCGACAACAAGGGATTTTCCGGCGGCGGCTGGACGGCGTTTTCAGCCAGCCTGCTCGATCTCGCGGTCAAAGGCTATCTGACGCTCGAAGACCTCAAATCGCGGGTTGTCGTCAGGATCAGCGACAGAAAGCCGCTGAAGGATCTTCCCTCCGGACAAAAGAGCATGCTGTTCCAGATGGGGGCGGCCGGCGATACGTTCGCGATCGAGAAGTCGAATGGCGAGCGGGTGCAGGAGATCGGCAAGGCCTTTCGCCAGGCGATCGAAAAGGAGCATCGCGGCAAGTATTACCGGCATAACACCGCCTATATCGTGCTTGGCGTGCTCCTGAGCCTGATGGCCGCAGCCGCGCTGCTGATCTTCGGTGATATCGATCCGGATGATCTCGGCCTGCTGCTTCCCGCCGTCTTTTTCGGGGGCTTCTGGTCCTTCTTTGCGGTCACTGCCGGCAAGTCGCTGCTGCGGAAGAAAACCATTGCCGCCCGTATCGTCGCGATCATCTCGCTTGCCATGTTCGGCCTTGTCGCCTTTTCCATCGGCGGGACTTTCATCGTCGGCATGATCGACAGCATCGGGGATGGCCAGTGGCCGGTCTTCGCCGGCATCGGCGGCCTTGTTCTTGTCAATGTGCTGTTCTTCTTCCTGATGGGCGCGCCGACCCCGCTCGGCCGCAAGCTGATGGATGAGATCGAAGGCCTGCGAACCTATCTGACGGTTGCCGAAAAGGACCGGATGAACATGGCCGGCGCCCCTTCCATGTCACCGCAGCATTTCGAAAAGCTGTTGCCCTATGCTGTTGCGCTCGGTGTGGAGAAGCCGTGGAGCGAGGCATTCGAGGCATGGCTGGCAACGGCGGTTGCCGCCGGTGCCGCAGCTTACACCTCGACCTGGTATCACGGTGACGGTTTCGGCAGTTTTGGCGATCGCATCGGCGGTTTCTCGTCCTCCATGTCGCAGACGATCCAATCAACCATCCCGACCCCGAAATCCTCGTCGTCTTCCTCCGGGTTCTCGACGGGCGGCGGTTTTTCCGGCGGCGGCGGCGGCGGCGGCGGCGGTGGAGGATGGTAGCTGCTGCTTGAATTCTGCAAGCTGATCAACTACGTTACATGTAACGCGAGCCTTGGAGGTGAAAATGCCCGCTTCCGTTGGCAGAAGAGTACAGAAGCATCGGGATGCCCTGAGAGCATCCGGTCTGCGTCCGGTGCAGATTTGGGTGCCAGATACGCGTCAGCCGGGGTTTGCGGCGGAATGCCGCCGTCAGGCCAAAATTGCCGCCGCCGCGGATGCCGCCGATCGTGATCTCGATGCAATTCTGGATGCGACGCTTGCCGACCTTGATGACGAAGGCTGACAATGCGGCGTGGCGATCTCGTTACCGTTGCGGTCTCTGGTGATTTCGGTAAACCACGCCCGGCGTTAGTTATTCAAGCGGACCTATTTGACGAGACCGCCACGGTGACCGTGCTGCTTATTTCTTCCGCTCTTGTCGAGGTGCCGTTGATACGGGTGAGGGTTGAGCCTTCTTCTTTAAACGGCCTGCAGAAGACCTCCCAGATCATAATCGACAAGGCCATGTCGGTAAAGCGTGACAAGCTCGGCCTCGTTATCGGCCGCCTCGAAGACGAAACGCTGCTTGCCGTCACCAGATTGCTTGCGGTGTTTCTCGGCCTGGTCTGAGCTTTACCGGCGGCCTAGCCGCCACTTTCCCGATCAGACCTGATGACTTTTGCGGATGGGCTTGCTAAGCCCGCCACGTCATTATTTTTAAGCGCAAAGACTTGAGCCCCATGCCCGACCTGCTTCTAGAACTTCGCTCCGAGGAAATTCCTGCCCGCATGCAGCGCAAGGCGGCGGGTGACCTGAAAAAGCTCGTGACCGACGCGCTGGTGGATGCAGGCCTGACTTATGAGGGTGCGCGCGAATACTGGACGCCGCGTCGCCTGACGCTCGATATTCGCGGCCTGACCGCACGCTCGGCCGATCTGCGCGAGGAGATCAAGGGGCCGTCCACCAAGGCGCCGGAACAGGCGATCGCCGGCTTCCTGCGCAAGGCCGGTCTTTCCGATATCTCCGAAGCCCAGGTCGCGACCGATCCGAAGAAGGGCGATTTCTATGTCGCCATCGTCTCCAAGGCCGGCCGAGCGGCGGAAGAGATCATTGCAGACGTGATGCCCGGCATCATCCGTTCCTTCCCCTGGCCGAAATCGATGCGCTCCGGTTTCGCCTCCATGCCAAAGGGTTCGAGCTATGGCGGCGTCGAGGGCAAGGGTTCGGAAAGTCTGCGCTGGGTACGCCCGTTGCAGTCGATCATCTGCACTTTCGGCTCCGAGCATGACGAGACAAAAGTCATCCCGTTCGAGATCGACGGTATCGTGGCCGGCAATGTGACCTATGGCCACCGTTTCCACGCGCCGGAAGCAATTACCGTTCGCCGCTTCGATGATTATGTGGCGAGCCTCGAAAAGGCGAAGGTCATGCTCGATGCCGACCGTCGCAAGGACATGATCCTGCACGATGCCCGTGATCTCGCATTCGCAAGTGGCCTCGATCTGGTCGAGGACGAAGGCCTGCTCGAAGAGGTTTCCGGTCTGGTCGAATGGCCGCATGTGCTGATGGGCACGTTCGAGAAGGACTATCTCGAAATCCCGGCCGAAATCATCCGCCTGACGATCAAGACCAACCAGAAATGCTTCGTAACTCGTCCGCAGGGCGCGGAAGAGGGGCTTTCGAACCATTTCATCCTGATCTCGAATATCGATGCCAAGGACGGCGGCAAGGAAATCATTCACGGCAACGGCAAGGTCGTGCGCGCCCGCCTGTCGGATGCCAAGCATTTCTGGACCCGCGACCAGGGCGATATCCCGGATCTCGGCACGCTGGTGGACTCGGCGAAAAAATTCGATCTCGACCTGAAGAAGCCGCTCGACCAGCGCATGGCCAAGCTCGATGCGCTGAACGTAACGTTCCACGCCAAGCTCGGCACGCAGGGTGAACGCGTTGCCCGCATCCGCGCGCTTGCCAAGGAACTTGCCCCGATCGTCGGTGCTGATCCGATCCTCGTCGATCGTGCGGCTGTGCTCGCCAAGGCTGACCTTCGCACCGAAGCCGTTGGCGAATTCCCCGAACTGCAGGGCCTGATGGGCCGCCGTTATGCCGGTCTGCAGGGCGAAAACGAATCCGTCGCGATCGCCATCGAAGATCACTACAAGCCGCAAGGCCCGTCCGACCGTGTGCCGAAGGACAAGGTGGCAATCACCGTCGCGCTCGCCGACAAGCTCGATACGCTTACCGGCTTCTGGGCCATCGATGAAAAGCCGACGGGCTCGAAGGATCCCTATGCATTGCGCCGTGCGGCGCTCGGTGTCGTGCGCATTCTGCTGGAGCGGAATGTAAGGTTAAATATTCTCGATCCGTGCGAATCTATTAAGCGACAGTTTTTCCTTAAAAAGATTGAGAGTGAAACTACGCGCCAGCGAGAACTATCTGCCGAATTAGTCCAGCTGGGTGTTAAAGGGGCAGAAGATATTGTTAATTGGCCTGCGCAAAGCACTTACGGACACGTTGCTGATATAAATGGTCGTTGGGTATATCGCGATGTACTCGACCTCCTCTCCTTCTTCCACGACCGCCTGAAAGTCTATCTGCGCGATATGGGTGCGCGACATGACATCATCGATTCCGTGCTGACACCTGAGGTCGACGATCTTCTGCTCGTCGCCCGTCGTGCCGAAGCATTGACCTCCTTCATCTCTTCGGATGACGGTCTGAACCTGCTGGCCGGTACCAAGCGCGCCGTGCAGCTGCTCGCCGCCGAAGAGAAGAAGGGCACCGTCGTCGCCGATGGTGTTTCGGACGAGTTGCTCAGGCTCGACGCCGAAAAGGCGCTCTGGGCAGCCATCAAGGTCGCCTCGAAGGACGCTGCCGAAGCCGTCGCCAGGGAAGACTTCCGCTTCGCCATGGAAGCCCTGTCGCAGCTGCGCGCGCCGGTCGACAAATTCTTCGAGGATGTTCTGGTCAACGACGAGGACATCGCCATCCGCGCCAACCGCCTGGCTCTCCTGAAGGCCATCCGCGAGGCAACCGGCACGGTTGCGGATTTCTCGAAGATCAGCGGGTAAGGCGCGGCTCTGCGCGAAGGCTATCGATCAGAACTTTCAAAAGCCCCGCTAATCCGGGGCTTTTTTCTGCTCTATGCTCCGTGTTAAACTAAGTGTGGATTTCTCCAGGAGCCTTCGATGAACAAGCCCGTGCAAGTGACCGTCAGCGATCAGGCCGCAAGCTTCGTTTCGCGTGAGTTGGAAAGCGGACGCTTCGATACCGTTGATGAGGTTATCGAGGCGGGTCTTCGCCTGCTCGAGGAAGAGCAGATGAAGGTCGAGAGGCTGCGCGAGCTTTTGATCGAAGGAGAGAATAGCGGAGACACGGTGCCTTTCGATCCTGAAGCTCTGATGGCATCCGTTCGCGAGTCCTGGCAAAAACGTGGTTGAGGTCCGGCTACGCCCAAGTGCGGAAAAGGACTTTGTCGATATCGGCACATATACGCGTGAGGAGTGGTCCGAAGCGCAGGCGCAGAGCTATTTGCAAAAGTTGTTACAGACTATACGGCAGATCGGCGAGTGGCCCTTGGCTGGGCGAAAGCTGCGCGAGGTTCGAGCCGGTTACCATTGCCGGCGATCAGGTTCACACCTCATCTTCTACATCGTAAGGCTGGACGGGCAGGTCGAAATCGTTCGTATCCTCCACGAAAAGGTCGATATCCGCCGCCATCTCGACGAACAGCAATGACAGTCTCCAAAATCCTCATCAGCGCCTGCCTTCTCGGCCATGCCGTCCGTTATGACGGCAAGGGAAAGCCGCTTCACCATCCGGCGATCGATCGGTGGCGGGAGGAGGGGAGGCTGGTGACGATCTGCCCGGAGCTGGCCGGCGGCATGAGCGTGCCGCGGCCGCCTGCCGAGATCGAGAAGGGCATGACCGGGGCCGATGTGCTTGAGGGGCGGGCGCGGGTTATGGAGATCACCGGCGGTGATGTGACAGAGGCCTTCGTCGCGGGTGCCCGTCACGCTCTGGAATTTGCGCAGGCGCATGGCTGCACTCATGCGCTGCTGATCGACGGCAGCCCATCCTGCGGCTCGGGCTTTATCTATGACGGATCGTTCGAGGGGCTGAGACACGCAGGCAACGGCGTGACGGCGGCGCTTCTGGAGCAGGCAGGTATTGTTGTGCGTTCCGATCGCAAGGTGGAGGAACTGGTGGAGCTGTTGGCAAAAGCCTGACGCCGCCCATTCGCAGCTATCGCGCGGATCCCGAAAAAGTACTGAAAAAGAGAAAGCCGCCGGACCATATTGTCCTGACGGCTTTCATCCCCGCGTCCCCCGCGTAACTTGGTGAGCACTCCGCCCGACTAGGGCGGAACCTCGATAGTGTAAATTAGCTTGCCATGCGCATCTGGCCGGCCATGTCGCGCAGGCTGTCGGCGTGTTTCGAACCGCTGACGCGGAAGCCTCGGATCAGGTTCAGGAGGTCCTCGGTATCGACTGCGAGTGCTTCCGCAGAGGCCGTGGTCTCTTCCGCCATGGCGGCGTTCTGCTGGGTTGCCTGGTCGAGGTGGTTGAGCGACGAGGAGATCGAACGCAGTGTCGAATCCTGCTCTGCGGCGGAATCGGCGATCTTGCTGACGATGTCGCTTGCCGCCTTTACCTGGCTCGAAATTCGCTTGAGCGCTTCGCCGGCCTCGCCCACCAGGCGAACGCCATTTTCCACCTGATGCGAGGAATGCGAGATCTGGTCCTTGATCTCCTTGGCGGCGGCTGCCGAACGCTGGGCGAGTTCACGCACTTCCTGGGCGACGACGGCAAAGCCCTTGCCGCTTTCGCCGGCACGCGCAGCCTCGACGCCGGCATTGAGCGCGAGCAGGTTGGTCTGGAAGGCGATCTCGTCGATGACGCCGATGATCTTGGAAATCTCGCCGGAGGACTGCTCGATGCCGCTCATCGCCTCGATCGCTTCGGCGACCACGGCATCGCTGCGGTTCGCTTCGCCGCTGACGGTGACAACCCGCTGGGCAGCCTCGCGAGCGCCGTCGGCAGTCTGCTTGACGGCAACCGTCAACTCGTCGAGAGCAGCCGAAGTTTCTTCCAGGCTTGCCGCTTGGCGCTCGGTGCGCTGCGATAGTTCGTTGGAAGCGCGGCGGATTTCCTCCTTCGAGCCGCCGATATCGATGCCCTTGGCATTGACCTTGGACATGGCAGCTTCGAGATGGCCGAGCGCCTCGTTGAAATTGTCGCGCAGGCCGGCATAGCGATTGCCGAGATCGCCGCAGCGAACCGTGAGGTCGCCCTTGGCGAGGTTTTCGAGAGCGGAGCCGATCGTGGAGACGACGCGGGCCTGCAATTTGGCCTCGTCGCGCTGCATGTCGAGGTTCTGCTGGCGCTCGCCGTCGAGTTCCTCCTGTTGGCGCTGTTGGCGTTCTTCCATCGCATGGCGCTCGCGCACCTTCTGCTGCAGGGCTTCGGTGGCGCGGGCCATCAGGCCCACTTCGTTCGTCATGCCCGTGTGCGGGATCTTGAGATTGACATCCTCGTCGGCAACGGCGTTCAGCGCGTTGCGGATATCGCTGAGCGGTCCGGAAATGTTGCGGATGACAATCAGTGCAAGGATGGCGGCAAGCACAAGGATGCCGGCTCCGATGCCGACGGCCTTCATGATGTCCGAGCGGACCTGGGCTTCGAGGTCATCGACATAGACGCCGGTAACGAGAACCAACTGCCAGGGTTCGAAAGCGAGCGCATAGGAGCTCTTGCGGAAATCCTCGCCCTGTTCGCCGGGCTTGGGCCCAAGGAAGTCTGCAGTGCCGCCGCCGGCACGGGCGAGCTTAACCAACTCGTCGCGATACATGAAGCCCTGGCTGTCGGGCTTGCCCTTGAAATTCTGGCCGAGACGCTTGGGGTCCGGATGCAGGCGCATCGTCACGTCATAGTCATAGGCATAGAGATAACCGTCCGGCTTGAAGGTCATGGCGGAGACAGCTGCGAAGGCCTGTTTCTGGGCGTCCTCGCGCGTCAGCTCGCCGGCCGCTTCACGCTCCTGGAATTTCTTCAGAATGCCGATGCCGGATTCCACTTGGCTGCGCAGCATTCCGTAACGCTCTGCATAGATCGCGCTGGTGGATGCGCGCAGTTCGAAATAGGTACCGACCGCGAAGGCGACCATTAATGTCAGCACGAGCAGGACGAGCTGATGGGAGATCTTCAGGTTCTTCATGGAATCCTCGCGACCATACCGACCGCCATTGTCCGGCAGCCGAATAAACTTCAAGTGTTGGGAAGGAGCGCATCCTGCGCAAAATTCGTGCTGCATCGCACAAGGCTAAAAATGCCCTGTATCTTTGAATAAAAATTTAAGTTTTTGGCGGATGGCTGATGATAACGGATATATTATCGAACGTTATCGCGAATTTTCAGCCCGATAGGGAATTTAACAAGTCAGGGTAGAAGTATTAGGAATAATGTATCTTGCGGATGGCGAAATAAGCAGCTCTCGTTATTCACTCAACCTAAGTGGAGTGTCTTTTATCTTTTGCTCTCTGAAGGTGCTTTTCTCCACGGCGCCTGTCTTTGACTCAAGGTCGATCGGGTCAGCTTGATGGCTGGCGGTCTGGACCTCTGTCTGGACATATCTGCCGCTCGTGGTCGCAATCACAGCCTGCATCTGATCGATGTTCATCCAGTCCGGTACCTTGCTGATATGGACGACCGGCGAGCCGCCCATCCAAGCATCGGTACGTACGATCTTCTTCTGGCCGTCGATCTCCATAAGCGAGACTGATTGGATGCTGCCTTTCAGCTCGGGAACCTTGTAGTTACTGTCTTCGGCCTTCTTGAGAGGAGGGCAGGTTTCGCAAGTCAAGCTCAGCATGCTTGGGGTCGTTCCCTGCGTATTGCCCGGAAATGGCATGACAGACTGCGCCTGGGCAGTACCGGCGAAAAGCACGAAGGCTGTGAGGGCCAGATGGCGCATGATGCAAATCCTCTCTTTGCATCATGCTTAGTTCATCAGTGGTTTCGATCCCGTCAGGAGAACCGGTAAATAACGGCTTAAACTGTAACGATCGGCCGCATCACCAGAAGGCATGCGGCCAAGCTGTCAGGAATTCTCGCGCGCGGCCGCACGCCAGCCGATATCGCGGCGGCAGAAACCGTTTTCCCAGGTGATGCCTTCTACGAGCGAATAGGCCCCGGCCTGTGCCTCGCGGACATTATGGCCGATCGCCGTAACGTTCAGCACCCGGCCGCCGGTCGCTACCAGCTGTCCGTCCTTGATCGCCGTGCCGGCGTGGAAGATCTTCTCGCCCCTTGCTGTTGCCGGCAATTTGGCGATTGGCGTGTTCTTGTCATAGGCAGCGGGATAACCCTTGGATGCCATGACGACGCTCAGCGCCACATCGTCGCTCCACAGCGCCTCGACCTGATTGAGGGTGCCGGTTGCGGCGGCATAGAGCAGTTCGAGAAGATCGCTCTTCAGCCGCATCATCAGCACCTGGCATTCCGGGTCGCCGAAGCGGACATTGTATTCGATCAGTTCCGGACCCTTCTGGGTGATCATCAGGCCGGCAAAGAACACGCCGGTGAACGGATGGCCGCTTTCCGCCATGCCGCGGATGGTCGGCTCGATAATTTCCTTCATCGTCCGCTCGACCATTTCGGGCGTCATCACCGGGGCAGGGGAATAGGCGCCCATGCCGCCCGTGTTCGGTCCGGTATCGCCGTCGCCCACACGCTTGTGGTCCTGCGCGGTTGCCAGCGCCAGCGCGGTCTTGCCGTCGGAAAGGCAGAAGAAGCTTGCCTCTTCGCCATCGAGATAGGCCTCGACCACGACTTCCGCACCGGCTGCCCCGAAGGCGCCGTCGAAGCAGTCGTCGATTGCGGCAAGTGCTTCTTCGACCGTCATTGCCACGGTGACACCCTTGCCGGCGGCAAGTCCGTCTGCCTTGACCACGATCGGCGCGCCCTGCTCGGTCACATAGGCCTTGGCTTCTTCACCATTGGTGAAGCGGCGGTAGGCTCCGGTCGGGATATTGTAGCGGGCGCAGATATCCTTGGTGAAACCCTTGGAGCCTTCGAGCTGGGCTGCCGCGGCCGATGGTCCAAAGACGACGATGTTCTTGGAACGCAGCACGTCGGCGATACCGGCCACCAGCGGTCCTTCCGGACCGACCACGACGAAGTCGATACCGTTGTTTAGGCAGAATTCGGCAACTGCGCCGTGATCATCGACGTCAAGGGAAGCGATCTGGGCATGTTCCGCGATACCGGGATTGCCCGGAGCGGCATAAAGGGCAGTCAGTTTGGGAGACTGTGCAAGCTTCCACGCCAGTGCATGTTCGCGGCCGCCTGAGCCGATCAGCAGAACCTTCATAAACCGCCCTCATGGTTGTTTCTCTGGGGCGGTTAAGGCCCGTTGCCGCAAAGGTCAAGGGTCTGCGGCCGATATGCACCCGGTTGACGGCCGGCCCCACAGGGATAACAGGGTCGGCACCGCCTTGATGATATGTTTCTAGAGCGTGCATGCTCCTACCGGCGCAACGCCAGTGTCGTTTCGAAAATCAGTCGGTTTCTATAGGCGAGGAAAGGAACCGGTTCGTCTCTTTTGGCCGCATCTTTTATCTTTTCGCTCAGGTAGATGATGGCGGCCTCCAGCTCTTCGGAGCCCACCGCCTCATCACGGGCGAGTTGGGTGGCGATTCTTCTGGGCATTCATACCTCCATGCGTACCGCATCATGCGGCGTCGCTAACTATAGGTGGCGCGACGAATGCGAGAAGATGTCACGTCTTTATCCACCGGGTGACGGTTATCGATTTGTGAATGCCGGTCCGTTTTGACACAGGCTACTTCATCATCCTGTGAGCGCAGGGAAAGGCGGTGTTGTCTTGCCGCAAAGTTTGACTATGGTCGCGCCTCCCGATCTAGACGAGGACTTCCATGGCCGCCGACATCCAGAAACTCAGCCTTGCGATTGCCGCAGAAATCAACGCGCGCCCGGAACAGGCGAAGGCGGCGATCGGTCTGCTGGACGAAGGCGCGACGGTTCCCTTCATCGCGCGCTATCGTAAGGAAGTGACTGGCGGCCTCGACGATACGCAGCTGCGCAATCTCGCCGAGCGCCTCGTCTATCTGCGTGAGCTGGAAGCCCGCCGCGTCTCGATCGTCGACAGCATCAATACCCAGGGCAAGATGACCGACGAACTGGCGGCCAAGCTTGCCGGTGCCGCCACCAAGGCCGAACTCGAAGACCTTTATCTTCCCTACAAGCCGAAGCGCCGCACCCGCGCCGAGATCGCCCGCGAACGTGGCCTTGGCCCGCTCGCCGAAGCCATCTGGGCCGATCGCAACGCCGACCCGGCAAAGCTTGCGCAAGACTATGTTCAGGGTGAAGTCGCCGACCTGAAGACGGCGCTCGATGGCGCGCGCGATATCGTTGCCGAAACCATCTCCGAAAATGCCGATCTTCTCGGCCGCCTGCGCCAGCATATGCGCGATGGCGCCGTTCTCCGCGCCAAGGTGGTCGATGGCAAGCAGGAGGCGGGCGCCAAGTTCGCCGACTATTTCGATCACACGGAGCGCTGGGCAACCGTGCCCGGCCACCGCGCGCTCGCCATGCTGCGCGGCTGGAATGAGGAAATGCTGACCCTGACGATCGATGTCGATGCTGACGACACATCCCCGGTCAAGCCGGCACAGCGCATCATCGCCGCTGCGTTTGAAATCCGCGGCTCTGGCAAGGGCGACCTGTGGCTTATGGAAGCTGCCGGCTGGACCTGGCGCGTCAAGCTCTCCGTTTCGCTCTCGCTCGACCTTATGCGGGAAATGCGCGAGCGCTCCGAAGAGGATGCAATTCACGTCTTCGCGCGTAATCTCAAGGACCTGCTTCTGGCCGCTCCTGCCGGTTCCCGCTCGACCATGGGCCTCGATCCGGGCATCCGCACTGGCGTCAAGGTCGCGATCGTCGATGCCACCGGCAAGCTGATCGACACCTCGACCGTCTATCCCTTCCCGCCGAAGAACGACCTGCGCGGCACGCAGGCGGAACTCGCCTCGCTGATCCGCAAGCACAATGTCGAACTGATCGCCATCGGCAACGGTACCGGCAGCCGCGAGACGGAAAAGCTGGTGGCCGACATGCTGTCATCCCTGCCGGGGGCCAAGCCGACCAAGGTTATCGTGTCGGAAGCAGGCGCATCGGTCTATTCCGCGTCGGAAGCGGCAGCCGCCGAATTCCCTGGGCTCGATGTGTCGCTGCGCGGCGCGGTCTCCATCGCCCGCCGTCTGCAGGATCCGCTGGCGGAGCTGGTCAAGATCGAACCCAAGGCGATCGGCGTCGGCCAGTACCAGCACGATGTCGATCAGGGCAAGCTCGCCCGCTCGCTCGATGCCGTCGTCGAAGATGCGGTGAATGCCGTTGGCGTCGATCTCAACATGGCGTCAGCGCCGCTGCTTGCCCGCGTTTCCGGCTTGAGTAAATCCATTGCTGAAGCGATCGTTGCTCATCGCGATTTGAATGGCGCTTTCGCAAGCCGCAAGGATCTTTTGAAGGTCGCGCGCCTTGGTAACCGCACCTTCGAACAGGCAGCAGGCTTCCTGCGCATCGTCAACGGCAAGGAGCCGCTCGATGCCTCCTCCGTTCACCCGGAAGCCTATGGAGTGGCAAAGAAGATCGTCGCCGCCTGCGGCCGTGACCTGCGCACGCTGATGGGCGACAGCGCAGCGCTGAAGGCGGTCGATCCGCGCCAGTTCATCGACGAGCAGTTCGGTCTGCCGACGGTGAAGGACATCATCGCCGAACTGGAAAAGCCGGGCCGCGACCCGCGCCCTAGCTTCAAGACCGCCACCTTTGCAGAAGGTATCGACGAGATCACCGATCTCAAGCCCGGCATGCTGCTGGAAGGTACCGTGACGAACGTTGCGGCCTTCGGCGCCTTCGTCGATATCGGTGTGCATCAGGACGGTCTCGTCCACGTCTCGCAACTGGCCGACAAGTTCGTCAAGGACCCGCATGAAGTCGTCAAGGCGGGTGATGTGGTGAAGGTTCGGGTGGTCGAGGTGGACGTCAAGCGGAAGCGAATCGGCTTGACAATGCGCAAGGATGGAGGCGAAAGCGCCCCGCCGCCGCGTGGTCCGGGCAAAAATGAACGCCCCGCCAATCAAAAATTCATGAAGACCGAAAAGCCTTCTTCACAAGGCGCTTTCGGCGCAGCGCTCGCAGAAGCTTTAAAAAAGCGCTGAATTTTACAAGCTTCGATGTCATTGCTACCATTAGGTGTGCGCCGTCAAACAACCCGTTTGACGGCGTGCTGTTTCGTGTCATTTTCATGACCGGAATGTGCTTGCAGTCCGAGGAATAGACGCTAGGTTTCGAAAAATAGTAAGGTTCCCTTAGTATTCAGGAGGTGGGTCCGTGAACTCGTCCCTTCACGATCTTCTTAGCAAAATCATCAAGATAGGCACTCTCACCGTCCGTGGGACGGGAGGCGAACAGCGATATGGAGGAGGGGGAGGTCGGTCGGTGGCCATCCGCTTCACCGACGAGGCATCGGAATTGGCGCTTCTGCGTGATCCGCAGTTGCAACTCGGCCAGCTCTACATGGATGGCCGTCTCCTCATGGAAGAAGGCGACATCTATGAGTTCCTGGCCCTGATCAAGGACAACACCCTGTCCGAAGGACTGACATTCGGCATGATCGTCCGCGGCATCGGCCGTATGATCGAGGCGCAGTTCCGTAATCGCGTTCCGATCAACCACAATCGCAAGAACGTCTCGCATCACTACGATCTCGACGAAAAGCTGTTCTCGCTGTTTCTCGACGAGGACTGGCAATATTCCTGCGCCTACTTCAACCCGCCCGGCATTTCACTGGACGAGGCGCAGATCGCCAAGAAACGCCATATCGTGGCAAAGCTTCTGGCAGAGCCCGGCCAGAAGGCGCTGGAAATCGGCTCCGGCTGGGGCGGCATGGCGATGTATCTGTCGGAAAGCTCCGGTATCGACGTGACCGGCATCACGCTGTCGACCGAGCAGCTCAAGATCTCCCGCGAACGCGCCGCCAGGCGGGGTCTCGCCAACAGCGTCCGTTTCGAGTTGCAGGACTATTATTACCTCCCGCCGACCAAGAGCTACGATCGCATCGTCTCCGTCGGAATGTTCGAACATGTGGGCCGCCTGAACTACAAGAAGTTCTTCAACAAGGTGAACGATGTGCTCGCCGATGACGGCGTGATGGTGTTGCATTCGATCGGCCAGCCCTATCCGGCGATCTACAACAATCCGTGGATCGAAAAGTACATCTTCCCGGGCGGTTATATCCCGTCTCTGGCGGAAGTGCTTCCGGCGATCGAAAAGGCGGGACTGCTGGTCTCCGACGTTGAAATCCTGCCAATGCATTACGCCTATACGCTGCGCCACTGGCGCGAGCGCTTCATGGCCAACAGGGAAAAGGCGGCAGCGCTTTATGACGACCGTTTCGTCAGGATGTGGGAATTCTATCTCGCAGCGTCCGAAATGGCCTTCACCCACGAAGCCTTCCACATCTTCCAGATCCAGATCGTCAAGAAGCGCCAGGCCGTGCCTGATACGCGCGACTACATCTATGAGCGGGAAGCCGAGTTGCGGGCGTTTGAACAGAGCCGGTTGCCGCTGGACAAGATTGCGGTGTGATGGTGCGGTTGCGGTCCGTGACTGCCCCTCACCCTAACCCTCTCCCCGTAAACGGGGAGAGGGGACGTGCCCCAAAATTGGGCGGGGTGTTTGCGGCTTGCGTCCTTCTCCCCGTCGTGACGGGGAGAAGGTGCCGGCAGGCGGATGAGGGGCAGCGACAGGCGAGCGGCTGCGACCGCTTGACCACCCCAAATCCCCGGCGCTAGAACCTCGGCATGATGACAAACGCCCCAAATGATGCCGCTCGCGTGGCCGATGCCCCTTCCGATAATTTTGTCTATCGCGTGCTGCCGCGATCGCTATGGGGATATTCCCAGCTTGCCCGCTGGGACCGCCCGATCGGCTGGCAGCTTCTGATGTGGCCGTGCTTCTGGTCCATCGCTTTTGCGGCGGACGCGGCACCCGATGGTCTGGAGCCATCGGCAGGCACGATCATCTTCTATCTTTTCCTGATGTTCATAGGCTCGGTCGCCATGCGTGGCGCAGGCTGTGCCTATAACGATCTCGTCGACCACGATATCGACATGGAAGTGGCGCGCACCCGTTCGCGCCCGCTGCCGTCTGGTCGTGTGTCCCGTTTCGGTGCCAAGGTGTTCATCGTCCTGCAGGCGCTGGTCGGACTGCTTGTCCTCATTCAGTTCAACACCTTCTCGATCGTGCTCGGCATAGCCTCGCTCGCTGTCGTCGCCATCTATCCCTTTGCCAAACGTTTTACCGATTGGCCGCAGTTTTTCCTTGGGCTCGCATTCTCCTGGGGCGCGCTGATGGGCTGGGCGGCAATCTTCGGATCGCTCTCCTGGGCGCCGGTGTTTCTCTATATCGGTGCCGTTGCCTGGACGATCGGTTACGACACGATCTATGCCTATCAGGATATCGAGGATGACGAACTGATCGGTGTTCGCTCTACTGCACGGCTGTTCGGCGACAAGGCAAAACCCTGCCTTGTCGGGCTCTACGGCGTCACCGTCCTGTTTCTTTTCTTGTCCTTTATCGCAGCCGGTGCCGGTTTCCTCGCCTATGTCGGGCTGATTGCTATGGTCATTATGCTCGGCTGGCAGATTCTCATTCTGGATATCCGCAATACCGCCCAGTGCCGGGACCTGTTCCTCTCCAACAATCGTGTCGGCGCAATCCTCTTTGCCGGCCTGCTTCTCTCGCTCATTTTCTGAGACAGCGATGATGCTGAACTGAAAAAGCCCGGCTTGTTGAAGCCGGGCTTTGCGCTGCGCCTTGCAGGTTCAGGGGACGTTCCTACCGGCGCGCGATGATTTCCCGGCCTTCGATCCTCAGCGCGACGCCGAGGCTGCCGGTCGTGCGGCGAACGAGGAAGCGGGGACGCCTTGCGGCGAAATAGGAGTGACGGCGGCGCTGCTTGGTGCCATGGTTGCGCACGTCGCCGATATGGTTTTCCAGCGGACGGGCAACGCCATCGGCTTCAACCATTAGCATCGGAATGTGAAAGGCTTCAGACCACGAGCGCCAGTCGGCTGCGATGTCGCAGAGATCGTGCGCTACGAGAAGTGGGATGCAGAGATCCGGATCGTCGTGATGGAGTTCGAGCGTGACGGTGACTTCACCGTCGCCATGGTCGATCGCACGGGCGGCGACACCCTTGAACGCGCGTGCCGGCAGGGCGAAAGACAGCGGCAGGCCGCTACCCGGAAGGATCTTGCGCAGCACGGCGCCGCGCTCGTCGATGGTGATCGTGACATCTCCTGAGGTCTCGCGCAGCGAATAGGTAATCTGCTGCGGAAAACGAGACGGATCGAGCCTCAATGTCGACCCTGCCCAATCGGGCTTCAGAACGGTTTTGCTCATCGCTTTATGCTACCCTTGTTTTACCTGAGAGCCGCTTCCGGTTTCCCGTATTCGTTTCTCTGCGGGACTTTTGTCCTCTGATGGGCTCACATTAGGCGGCGGGGTTGCGAAAACCCCTTAAAAATCGCGGTTAAGGAAAGTTTGCCTTGGTGGATGGTTACCGAATGCCGCAATTATCGCGGTTTCTGAAGGGTGAACGCGTCAGCTTGGATTGAAGGCGTATCGCCGTGAGACACGCCTTTGCGATCGCGTTTTCGGGTCTGTGGAAAACCGTCCGGATCGCCGATTATGCAGGCCAAAAGCCTGGGACAAAAATCAGCTGTCGTCTTTTTTGGAGAAGGGTGTGAAGGCCGCGTCGATATTGGACGACAGCCATGCCAGATCCTCTTCGGCGGCTTTGAGCATGGCGGCTTCCATCCGTCGATAGCGTGAAAGAAGCTCCCGGCCGAACTCGGTAAGGCCGGCTCCGCCACCGCTTTTTCCACCATGGCGGGTAAAGATCGAAGGTTCGCGGAACATCCGGTTAATCTCGTCCGAAAGCAGCCATGCGCGCCGGTAGGACATGCCGATCGAGGCCCCGGCGGCGCGGATGGAACCGTGTTCCTCGATCAGGTCGAGCAGTTGCGCCTTTCCCGGCCCGAGCCTGACGCCGATGTCGAAATCGATGCGGATCGTGGTTTTCCGGATATGGCTCATGGGGCGATGATCACCTTGCCCGGGTTCATGATGCCGGCCGGATCGAAGGATTTCTTGATCCGGTACATAAGGTCCATCTCGATCGGCGAGCGGACATGCGCAAGCTCGTCGCGCTTCAACTGGCCGATGCCATGTTCGGCGGATATCGACCCGCCCGCAGCAAGCACGATCCTATGGACGATCTCGTTGATCTCGCGCCAGCGGTCGAGAAACGCTTGTTTGTCGGCACCTACCGGCTGGGAGATGTTGTAGTGGATATTGCCGTCGCCCATATGGCCGAAGGCGCAGACGCGCGCGCCTGGCATGGCGGCGAGAACCGCCGTTTCGGCCTCCGCCATGAATTGGGGAATCTTCGAGACCGGCACGGACACGTCGTGCTTGATCGATCCGCCTTCCGGCTTCTGAGCGCCGGACATGCTTTCACGCATCGTCCACAGCGCCTTCTGCTGCGCGACCGAGCTGGCAATCACCGCATCGCGTACCAGACCGGCCTCGAAACCCTGTTCCAGCAGCGAATGGATCATGACTTCGGCAGTCTCGGCCGAGTCCGATGTCGATATGTCGATCAGCACGTACCACGGATGCGGTTCCGACAGCGGATCGCGAACCCCCTCGATATGGCGTGAGGTGAATTCGATGCCGATCCGCGGCATCAGCTCGAAGCCGGTCAGGGCCATGCCGCAAAGTGTCGAGGCCTTGTCGAACAGCGCGAGCGCGTCTTCGGTCGAGGCAACACCGGCAAATGCCACCTGATGACCGACCGGGCGGGGAAAGAGTTTCAGCACGGCACCTGTGATGATGCCGAGCGTGCCTTCCGCACCGATGAAGAGGTCGCGCAGGTCGTAGCCGGTATTGTCCTTCTTCAGCCGACGCAGGCCGTCCCAGATCTCGCCGGTCGGAAGCACGACTTCCAGCCCGAGGCAGAGCTGGCGCATGTTGCCATAGGCAAGCACCGCCGTGCCGCCCGCATTGGTGGAAAGATTGCCGCCGATCCTGCAGGAACCTTCGGAACCGAGCGAAAGCGGAAACAGCCGGTTCACCTCTTCCGCAGCCCTCTGCACGTCGGCAAGAATTGCGCCGCCATCGGCCACCAGCACATTGGCCACCGGATCGACGTCGCGGATGCGGCTCATACGGGCAAGCGAGACGATAACGTCATTGCCGCCGGCGCGTGGCGTCTGGCCGCCGACAAGACCGGTATTGCCGGTCTGCGGCACGATGACCGTGCCGGTTTCACTGGCGAGTTTCAGGATCGTCGAGACCTCCTGCGTCGATCCCGGCTTCAGAAGCAGCGGCGAGGAGCCCTTGTAGAGACCACGATCCTCCACCAGATGCGGGGCAAGGCCTGCCGCATCGCGGATCACATTGGCATCTCCGACAATCGCGGCAAAACGGTCGATCAGTCCCGAAGCCATCTCTGAACCGGCCTTTGCGCTCTCGCCTGCTGCATTGTCCATTTTCATTCCTCTCCGTCGCGTGGTGCGGCTGCCCGTCCCAGCCTGTCATTGATCGCTTCGCCCAGTCCCTCGTTCGGGATCGGCGCAACCGCGATGCTTGAGGCACCGCTGGCATCCGCGCGCTTCAGGTATTCGAACAGGTTGGCCGCTGCCTGCGCAAGGTCGGCGGATGGGCTAAGGTCGAGATCGATCGCAGCCTTTTCCGCACCAGCAACCGGCTGGCCACCGAAACGGATCAGCGCTTCGCCCGGTTCGATCTCCTTCGCGTCGAGACGCACGCTAGCGCCCGGCGCATAATGCGAGGCGAGCATGCCCGGCGCCTCGATGATCGCGGCAGGGCCTGAGCGGCGCTCAAGGTCACGCCCGGCAGCGTCGGCGATATGCATGGCCGCAAGACCACCGGGCCTGAGAAGCAGGATCGCGCCGGTTTCGGGATCGACGCGGATGATCGTCGACTCGACGCCGACGGGCGAAGAGCCGCCGTCGATGATCAGTTGAAGCTTGTCGCCGAGGTCGTCCATCACATGGCGTGCCGAGGTCGGGCTGATCTTGCCGGACGTGTTGGCGCTCGGTGCTGCAAGCGGCCGGCCGAAATCGCGGATCAGGTCGTTGGCAAAACCTTCCGGGCAACGCAGCCCGACCGTTTCCAGCCCCGCCGTTGCCAGCGGATGGATGGCGCTGTCTTTCCTGAGCGGAAGGACAATGGTCAGCGGACCGGGCCAGAAGGTTTCGGCCAGCTTTCTCGACGCCGGATCGAACACCGCGTACCGCTCGGCCATCTCGATATCGCAGACATGGCAGATGAGCGGATTGAACTGCGGACGCCCCTTGGTCTCGTAGATGTGCGAGATCGCATCGGCGCGCGTCGCATCCGCGGCAAGGCCGTAGACCGTTTCGGTCGGAATGGCGACGGGAAAACCGTCATTGAGCACGCGGCTTGCCTCGCTGATGGCGCGCTGGGGCTCATGGGTGATGTTTATGATTTCGGCTGTCATGCCGCTGTCAATACAGCGGAGTACCCGGCTCTTCAAAGCCTTTTGATGATTTCGCGCACTGCGGCACTGGGCGCGCCGAGCATCAGAACGTTGCGCATCGCCTCGCGCGGGCTGTTGGTCTGGAACAGAAGCCCGTTCTTGCGCCATGTCCGGTCGATCCGCGCCTGTTCGCCTGCTTCGCCTTCCACCGCGACGGCGAAATACATGCGGGAATTCCGTGGATTGATTCGGGCGAAAAACACCTCGTCGCCGCCGATCTCGGAAGAGAAGTTGGCGATGTAGAATGACCAGCTGACCATCGCATCCTGCGAAAAGAAGGTACGTGCTGCGGTCACATGGCAATAGCCCAGATGCGGGCTACCCTCCAACGTGCGGTGAAAGATGATCTTCGGCAGGTGGATAGACCGGTGAAAGCTGTTCAGCCGCTTATGCGTGGTTTCGCCGGCCGTTTCGAGCTTCTTGCCTGTCTTTTCAGCCACTTCGTCATGGGTGAGATAGCGACGTTCGTCGGGAACCCAGACAGGGCGGGAGCGTGGAATTCTGCCGGTTCGCAGGAATTCCGTATGGGCATTGCCGCTGCTTGGCGGCATCATCAAGGGCCTGGGCCTGTTGACTTCGTAATAACGGAGCTGTCCTGGCATGGCGGCGGCTCTTCCCAATGAATTTTCAAGAACACTATTAGCAAGACCTTAACAGTCGGTTTCTCCCGCAATCAGATGCTATTGCGCGATCGTCGCCAATGCAGTGGCCGATGTCGCAATGTCGTCTATGCGACAGGCCGGCGTCCCGCTTAAATATGACAAAGCTCAAGGTGCCGCCTCGCTAGGGGAGGCGGAGAATTGGGAAGCCGGCGGGTCGCAGAGATCTAACCGGCGCTGCCCCCGCAACGGTGGTGGAGTTGAAGGCATGGTAGGGGGCGACCCCGGCCACTGGGACAGAGCCGAACGGCCGACCGGGAAGGTGCCATGCAGTCCTTTTGGGACAACTCCTCAGCCCGGAAACCAGCCTGAGCTTGATGACACCGGTCGCGGAGGGCGCACGGGACGGGAATTGGCTGCATTGATTGTTGCCGGCTTGTCCATGCCCTGAAGCTTGCTTGTATTGCGAGGAAGCATATGGACATTCACAATCAGGTTCTGCGGCAGCTGAAGAACCGCCGCGAAGGTTTCAGCCTGGAACAGCCCTTTTATATCGATCCCGATTACTACAAGCTCGATCTCGAGATGATCTGGTATCGCGACTGGCTGTTTGCCGGCCACGATTGCCAGATCAACAAGGCGGGCATGTATTTCACCCTGCAGGTCGGCGACTATCCGGTTCTCGTCATCCGCACGCGCGAGGGGGATATCCGCGCCTATCACAATACCTGCCGCCATCGTGGCCACCGCGTCTGCACCAAGGAAACGGGTTCTGCGACCCGCCTCGTCTGTCCCTATCACCAGTGGACCTACCAGCATGACGGCTCGCTGATGTCGGCCCGTCATATGGGCGATAATTTCGACAAGAAGCAGTTTGGATTGAAACCCGTCCACTGCCAGGTGGTTGCCGGCTACATCTTTATCTGCCTTGCAAAGGAAGCCCCGGATTTTGCTCCGGTTCGCGCAACGGTCGAGCCTTACATGGCGCCGCATCGCCTGCCCGAAACGAAGGTTGCTGCCCAGAACACGATCATCGAAAAGGGCAACTGGAAGCTCGTCTGGGAAAACAATCGCGAGTGTTATCACTGCGCCGGTAACCATCCGGAACTCTGCCGCACCTACCCGGAAGCGCCGACTGCGACCGGTGTGCAGGGCGCAGGCGACGATCCGTTCATTTCCGAACACTGGAGCCGCTGTGAAGCGGCCGGCCTGCCGAGCACGTTCAACATGTCGCCGGACGGCCAGTTCCGCGTGGCGCGCATGCCGCTGATCGAGGATGCCGAAAGCTACACGATGAACGGCCGGCCCGCAGTTCAACGGTCGCTCTCCGACGACGTGACGATTTCCCATATCGGCACGATGCTTCTGTTCCATTATCCCACCACCTGGAACCATATGCTGGTCGACCACGCGATCTCTTTCCGAGTCATCCCCATCGGGCCGGAAGAGACGGCGGTCACCACCACATGGCTGGTCCACAAGGATGCGGTGGAAGGCGTCGATTACGATGTCGAGCAGCTGACCCATGTCTGGAACATGACCAACGACCAGGACAGGCAGATCGTCGAGGAAAATGCCTTCGGCATCCACTCTCCCGCCTATGAACCCGGCCCTTATTCCGAGGCGCATGAAGGCGGTGTGATGCAGTTCGTTGAGTGGTATTCGAACTTCATGATCGATCGCCTGCAGGGCAAGGACAGCACGCTTTACGCGGTGGCGTGATACTGAGCGCTCCTCCGCAATGTGCCGTCAGTTTGCGGAGGAGCCTTTTTTACGCTGAGTGGGACGTACGATCACTCCCGATTACGGCGTCGAAGGCTTGGTGTCCTTGGGTCGCAAGCCAGGCCCGAAAGGAAATGATCTCGGGGTTGATCTCGCGCATCGCAGCAAGGTCCACGTGATCCGCCAGAGGACCGTTATCCAGGATCGCCGCAAGCTGACCAAGATCGCTATTGGCGGAAAGGACTTCATCGGCAAAGCGGGAATAGACGACCGGACGACCGGCGGCTTCGCTGAAGATTTCTCCCAGCTCACGACCTGTCACGGTATCGCTCGCGATCTTCATCGTCCGTCCGCTGAACCGTATGCCATCGGCAAAGATCGCGGCGACGAATTTCCCGATGTCTTCCACGGCAATCAGTTGCATCGACTGGTCCGGCCTGAGGAAGAATGTGTACCGGCCTTCTGAAAGGCCGAATGCCGGGTTGATCAGCATATCCATGAATATCATCGGTCTGATTATGGTTGCGGTGACCGGCAGCCGGCGGATATGCGCCTCGATCCGCGGCTTGGCGTCGAAACGGGCGATCCCGGTCGGTGTGTCGCCGGAACTGGCGCCCGAGGAATAGACGAGATGCGCGACGCCGCTTTCGGCCGCAAGATCGGCGATCCCGCACCCTATCCGTACCTCTTCGGTCTCTGACAGGTTGGCCGGTAAGACGCTGAACACGCCATGGGCACTGTCCATCCCGTCGCGAAATGTATCGAGATCGGCAAATGATCCTTCAACCAGTTCGGCACCCGCCTGACGAAGGGCGACGGATTTGGGGGCCGCAATGTCTCGCACAATCGCGCGAACGGGCCATCTTGCCTTCAAAAGCGCTTCGGCGACCGTTCCACCCTGCCGGCCGGTGGCGCCGAATACCAGGATTGGACGCTTGTCTTCTTTCATCTCAGAACCCTCGTGGTGAACACGGGGTCTCCATATATACTGTTGAAACACAGCCGGAAGACGGCACTATTTTCAGCCTCGGGCACACGGGTGATACTCTTGGACAATTCAGGTCAGAGCAAAACCGAAAGGCAGGTGACGCGCGATCAGGCTTTCCTGCCGCAACCTGCAAACGGAGTATGCGGGCGTCTGGGTGACAAGTGGACGGTTCAGGTCATCTGGCGCCTCTCGCTTGCAGAGGGTCGAAGGCTCCGTTTTTCGCATCTGAAAAGGGAAATCGACGGCATCACGCAGCGCATGCTGACACTGACGCTACGCGGCCTGGAACGCGACGGTTTCGTCAGGCGACACTATTTTCCCGAGGTGCCGCCGCGCGTCGAATACGAGCTGACCGAATTGGGAGCCGGCATACTGGCGTCTCTTCAGGCGCTGAATTTCTGGATCAGGGACAACTTCTCCCGCATCGAGGAAAACCGGCGCGTTTTCGACGAAGCCGGCGAATAGGGTATCTGGCATTCCTCTGCCAGGGAATATGGCGTGGAACAAATCGGTATGTCTCGCGTTCTAAATCGCTGATTATATGTCGAGGAAACATTCCCATGAACGCATTCCGCATGCGCATTGCCACCGCCTTAACGGCAGCGGCCGTTCTTGCTACGAGTTTTGTTCCGGTTTCGGCCGCACCTGTGATGCCGGTGGCACCGATGGCGGTGCAGGCCTCCGCCAGCCAGGCGACCGAGGTCCAATACCGTCGCGACGATCGTGACCGCCGCTATTATCGCCATGATCGCGATCGCCGCCACTACCGCCATGATCGACGCGCCTATCGGGAAGGATATTACAACGGCCATCGCGGATATCGCGAGCGCCGCCAAGGATATCGCTATCACAACGGTTACTGGTTCCCGCTGGCAGCATTCGGTGCCGCTGCGATTATCGGCGGCGCCATCGCCAACCAGCCGCGTGCTTCGGGGGGCAGCCATTATCAGTGGTGCGCCAATCGCTACCGGACCTATCGCGCTTCGGATAATACCTATGTCGCCAGCGCCGGCGTCCGCCGCTCTTGCGTTTCGCCTTACAGGTAAGCGGATATCATGACGAACAAGCCCGGACGCTCAACGCGGCCGGGCTTTCACATTTCCGCGCATAGCATGCATTCAGGATAAAAATCCTAGCGTTGGAATGTTTGTTGACTATCGTGTGAGTTGGTGGCGCGGGAGGCGTCACCTCTTCAACTAAGGGAATGGAGAGTACGAAATGACTCTGTTCAAGAAATTTGCCGTTGCAGCTGTTTCCGCCGTCGTTCTCGCTGGCTCACTCGGAACTGCGCAGGCGCTGCCGCTGCCGTCCGCACCGAATGCGCCGGTCGCGTCCGACGTCAGCAACGTGCAATATTATCGCGACCGCGGCTGGCGTGGCGATGGCCCGCGCCGCGGCTGGTACGGAGGTCATCGCGGTTACCGCTACCACCGTGACGGATATCGTCGTCACAATGATGGCTACTGGTATCCGCTTGCAGCCTTCGGTGCCGGCGCGATCATCGGAGGAGCGATCGCTTCGCAGCCACGTTATGTCGAGCCTGCACCAAGGCCTGCCTATAGCGGCGGAGGCGGCTTGAACCCGCGCCATTATGAATGGTGCGCGGGCCGCTACCGGTCCTATGACAGCTATTCGAACTCGTTCCAGCCGTATAACGGCCCGCGCCAGACCTGTTATTCGCCCTACTACTGAGTGGGGCCTTGAAATGGCATGAGAGATCAGCCCGCGCTTCGGCGCGGGTTTTTCATTTGCGCTTTACAGAATGCCGACGCGCCTCAGCAGCCACCACGCGGCGGCGACCGAAAGCCCGATCGCGCCGAAGGCGAACAGGGTGCCATGCTCCAGATGCGCAAATGGCAGCCCCTCCGTATTCATCCCGAAAAAGCCGGTGACCAGTGACGGCGGCAACAGGAAGGCCGTCATCAGCGACAGGATGTAGAGGTGGCGGTTGGTTTCCGACGAAAGCTTGGAATCGATTTCCTCATGCAGCAGCCGCGCCCGTTCCTGCAGCGCATAGACATCATGATCGACCGCTTCCAGACGGCTGATCAGTCGCGATGCCGCATCATCGAAACCATCCGGCATCTCGTCCTCGTCGGAAGCCGCGGCCCGTCGCATCAGGGTCAGCACCGTTCTTAAATGCCGGTGAAGCCGCACGACGGTGCGGCGCACCGGCGCAAGCTTGCGGCGCTCGTCACGCGGTGCGTTGTCATAGACGAAATCCTCGATCAGGTTCAGCTCTTCCGTCAGTTCCATGACGAGCGAGATCAGCGTCCGTTGGAATTCGGCAACCAGAGTTTCGAACACATCGATCGGCCGTTTGAAGCGTGCTGCATTCTTTTCCATCTGCGCCTTGAGCCGGTCGATGGAACGCAGCGGCTGCAGACGCGTGGTGATGATGATGCGGTCGGAGACGAAAAAATGCAGCCAGCCGATATCGCGCGTTTCGCTGTCGAACTCCTTCTGGAAGTCGATCAGCGTGCCGTAGATCAGCTGCTCGTCGAGAATGATCGCCGCATGGGTATCACGCGTGGTGAGAGCCGCAAGCACCGGCGGCGTCACACCCGGCAGGCTTTCCAGAAAGGCCGGTACCCGGCTGTCGGCAAGGTTCAGATGCAGCCAGAGAAAACCGTCCTCGACATCCAGCTCTCGCGCCGTCGTCTCGAGCGGTAGCCGTGCGCAGGAGCGCGTCGGCGCATCGAAGCGGTAGGCCCAGACGAGACCGGGAATGGCAGGCGTCATCAACGGTGGCGTGTCCATCGGCAGAACTCCGGTATCCTGAAGACTGTCTACGACAAACTCGCGAAAGAATCTTTATCGCCGCGGCATCCTGCCCTTTATCATTTCTCTTTCCCCTCATGCGCGACTGCTTCATGATGGAACAACCTGCCGATTGACAACCTCCTTTACGTTTACGTAAAAGGAATTACTTGTCCGGAGAGGCAAGGCTGCACGGCTGATGAGGAGGATCATATGTACAGCGCCCCGGTGGAGGAGATTGCCTTCACGTTGAACCATGTTGCCGGTCTTTCCGCGGCCCTGGAGGAGGGGCGCTTCGGCGACCTCAGCGGTGATCTGGTGGCGGCAATCCTTGAGGAAGCCGGACGCTTCGCCTCGAGCGAGATCGCGCCGCTCGGCGAGAAGGGCGACCGTGAGGGTGCAAAACTCGAAGACGGCGAGGTGACGACGCCGAAGGGCTGGCCCGATCTTTACCGCCGCTGGCGCGATGGCGGCTGGAACGGGCTGACCGCGCCGGAAGCCTTTGGCGGCCAGAACCTGCCGCATATGCTCAATGTCGCAGCGCTAGAAATGTGGAACTCAGCCTCAATGGCCTTCGCGCTGGCCCCGACACTGACGATGGGCGCGATCGAGGCGCTCGCAGCCCACGGCTCGGATGAACTCAAGCAGGTCTTTCTGAAAAAGATGGTGTCCGGCGAGTGGACCGGCACGATGAACCTAACGGAACCGCATGCCGGCTCCGATCTCGGGGTGCTGAAGACCCGCGCGGAGCCGCGCGACGACGGCACCTATCGCATCTTCGGCCAGAAGATTTTCATCACCTGGGGCGAACATGACGCCGCCGACAACATCATCCATCTGGTCCTCGCCCGTTTGGCGGACGCACCGGCCGGAACGCGCGGCATCTCGCTGTTTCTGGTGCCGAAATTCCTGGTCAACGAGGATGGATCGCTCGGCGAGCGCAACGACGTTCTCTGCCACTCGATCGAGCACAAGCTCGGCATTCATGGTTCGCCCACCTGCACGATGATTTTCGGCGATGGCCGGTTCGGCGAGGAATGGGGTGCTGTCGGTTATCTGGTCGGCGAGGAAAACAAGGGGCTCGCCTGCATGTTCACGATGATGAACAACGCACGCCTCGCCGTCGGCATCCAGGGTGTCGCGATTGCCGAAGCCGCGACCCAGAAGGCCATCGCCTTCGCCAAGGAACGCACGCAGGGCAAGGCGCCCAACTGGTCGGGAAACGATAAAAGCGGCGTCCAGAACGGGGGCCAGAACAGCGGGATGAGCCCGATCATCGAGCATCCGGATGTCGCCCAGATGCTTTTGACCATGAAGGCGCTGACCCAAGGTGCGCGGGCGATTTGTTATGCCTGCGCCCATGCCACCGACATGTCCCATCATCATGAGGGTGAAGAGGCCAAAAATTGGGCAGAGCGTGCGGCCCTGCTGACCCCGATCGCCAAATCCTTCTCCACCGATATCGGCGTCGATGTCGCCTCGCTTGGCATTCAGGTCCATGGAGGAATGGGCTTCATCGAAGAGACCGGTGCGGCGCGTTATCTGCGCGATGCCCGCATCGCCCCGATCTATGAAGGCACAAACGGCATTCAGGCGATCGACCTCGTCACCCGCAAACTGCCGCTTTCCGGCGGCGATCAGGTGAAGGGGCTGCTCGCCGAACTGAAGCAGGTGGCCGAAGAGGTCGCAGCCCGCAACGATCCCGACTTCGGCGAAACTGGTGACCGGCTCCGGGCCGCGATCGCTGCTCTGGAGGCTGCAACCGCATGGTTGCTGGTGGCACAGGCGGATGGCCGCACGGCCGATGCTCTGGCAGGAGCGACGCCCTATCAGCGCCTCTTCGGCCTCGTCCTGACCGGTGTTTACCTCGCCAAGGGCGGGCTGGTGGCCGTCGATAACGGCGAGGGGAACGGGCGTGTCAGCCTCTGCCGCTTCATGGCGGAAAACCTGCTTGCAGAAACCTCGGCGCTCAAGGATCGCGTCATCGCCGGCTCCGCCAGCCTTTCCGCCGCCCGCAGCCTGCTGGACTAGATAGGATCCCTTCAACAGGGTGGCTGACTATAAAAGACCCCGCCCCAACCCCTCCCCACAAGGGGGAGGGGCTTAACCTAGCCGCAGCCTCCAAGCTTCGATTGATTGGTGAGGGTGCCGCAGGTCTTCTCCCCCCTTGTGGGGGAGATGGCCGGCAGGCCAGAGGGGGATCGTCACGGATAGAGGAGTTAACTTGACCGAACATATCATCGTCGAGCGTACCGACGCCTATCCCGGCGTTCTGATCATCCGCTTCAACCGGCCGGAAAAGAAGAACGCCATCACCTCGGCCATGTATCAGCGCATGACGGCGGCGCTCGAAGAGGCCAATACCGATGACGAGGTGAAGGCCGTCGTGTTTCTCGGCACCGAAGGCTGTTTTTCCGCCGGCAACGACATGGGCGATTTCGTCGGTTATGCCATGTCGGGAACCACGGAGCCGCCGGCCGGCGCCCTGTTCATCAAGGCGCTGGCACTGGCCGAAAAGCCGCTCGTCTCCGGCGTCGATGGTCTGGCAATCGGTATCGGCACGACACTCAACCTCCATTGCGACCTGACGGTCGCTTCCGGCCGCAGCCTGTTCAGGACGCCCTTCGTCGATTTGGCGCTTGTCCCGGAAGCTGCATCGAGCCTGCTTGCGCCGAGGATCATCGGCCATCAACGCGCCTTCGCGCTTCTGGTGGCCGGCGAAGGCTTTTCCGCCGAGGCAGCACTCGAAGCCGGCATGATCTGGAAGGTTGTCGCTCCGAATGCGGTGGAGATGGAGGCGCTGGCAATCGGTGCCGAACTTGCCAAGAAACCGCCCCAGGCGCTGCAGATCGCCCGCGATCTCGTTCGCGGCCCGCGCGATGAGGTGTTGGCGCGGATCGATGACGAACTCGTCCATTTTTCCGCTCGTCTGAAAAGCGCCGAGGCGCGGGCCGCCTTCGAAGCCTTCCTTCGTCGTTAGAAGAATAGGGGCAGCCTGCCGATGCGACTGTGAGGTCGGCACCGGCAGGCCTTGCCTGCGGGCGGGCAGGCAATCTCGGTTGTTTACGGCTGCGGTTCCAATGCCTGTTCCAGGGCAGTGCCGACCGGGTTGATATCGCCGACGAAGCGGATCAGGTCTGCCATGGTGAAATGCCCGGCCTTGGCGCTCGGCAGTTCCGGCTTCCAGTCGGACTGCTGCCAGAGGAAGGAGTCATGATCGCCATGCACCATGCCGAGAAAGGTTTCGGCGACGATGGTCGATGCCATCGGGCCGAGGCGTTCGCCCTTGTGGTAATGCTCCGCCTCTTTCAGCGCATAATACCAGAGCGGCGTTTCCTCATGCAGCCCGTTTTTCTTGGCCGCCTTACCGTCAGGTCCGGTCGCGATCTGCGCCGGTTTGAGCGGTGTAAGGCCCATCGCCCGACAGACCGCCTGGCCGGATGGAAGCCCGATCTGCACTCCGCGGCGCAGGTTACGGAAGGCGAGGTTGAATTCCCGCACCAGCTGCGGCGGTGCCTCGGGTATCAGCCCCGGCAGCGTATGCAGCGCCGGTGTCAGCAGCGGATCGAGGCGACGGCTGTGGTTGAGCGCGAAATTGCCGCCGGCGGGCGTGCCGAGATTGAAATAACGCCGCCAGTCGATCACCCAGTTGGAGGGCAGCGTGTTCTGCGCCGCAGGAGGCGGGGCAGGCGGCACGGGCGCGAGTTCGCCGGTGATCGATCCTGACTTGCCGGTGAAGAAGAACAGAAGCCCCAGCGTGCCATTGGCGATCGAATCCGCCGTCGGGTTGAATACCTGGTTATGGCTGTAGGTCTGCCGCACCATCGAATGCCCGAGCCGGTAACAGGCAGCGGCAAATTCTGCTGGCATGTAGGGCCGCTGCTTGAACCGGTAGAAACGCCGGCCCTGATGCTTGATCTTCTGGATGAGGCCCGGCTCGGTCAGCCGCTCGACGAAATCGAACAGCACGATCCACTGGTAGTGCCAGGTGACGATCCGCCTTGTTTCCTTGAACAAAGCACCGTCGCTGAGACCGGGATTGGCCGCCACCACCCTGTCGAACACCTTGTTGTGGAATTTCAGCATCAGAAGATGCATCTGCGCCACCAAAAGGTTCTCGTCATTGCGCTCGTCGAAGATCAGCGCATGGCCGACCTGATTGCGCGGCAGGTCGTTGGGCAGCGTCGGGATCGTGCGGCCATTCTGGTCCGGCGATTGCGCCGCATGTCCGATCAGCATCTTGCCGATGATCTTCGGCTTGGCGGGATCGCGCTGGTAGAGATAGGGATGGATGCCCGGCCCGTCGCCATAGAGCGAATCGAGGTCGAGCGCCGGTGTGCGGAAATTCACCGTCGCCAGCGGATCGGCCTTCTGCTGGTCGAGCGGCGTCGTGTCCAGCGTGATGTCGTGGTCGATGAATTGGCCGAGATAGGTATAGCCCGCCGGGATGTTCATGTTGTCGCCCGCGGGATCGGGATTGCCCGCCGCATCGAGCCTGTCCAGCATCGCCGCCGCCAGTTCCGCAAGCGCATCATCGCTGGCCGAAAGCGGCAGAAGATTTGGAAACATCACCCCGAATTTGCCGGGATCGCCTATGCCGTCGAAGGAATGCAGCGTCTCCGGTTTCATGCCGCGCACGCCATGCCCATGCATCGCTACGTCTGTCATGATTTCCCCTCCCGTCGCAGCAAAGCAAGTCATTTGCTTCCACAGGCTGCGAGGCGGCGAAATATGCTCTCGTCCTAATGTTCGGTAAATCGGAGGGAATTCAAAAGTGCCGAAAGCAATACCGGAACGTGTAACTTCGCGGCACTTCAGAATGAGCCTGCCCCGAACTGGGGCGAGATTTGCGTCAGATTAACGCGAAAGCAGCGCCACGGCTTCCACATGCGGCGACCAGAGGAACTGGTCGATCGGCGTCACCGACTTGATGCGATAGCCCGCATCGACGAGAATTTTGAGGTCTCGCGCAAGTGTTGCAGGGTTGCAGGAAACGGCCACGACCGTCTTGATCCCGGAGCGGACAAGCTCCTTCACCTGAACTTCGGCGCCGGCGCGCGGCGGGTCGAAGACGGCAGCATCATAGACCTTCAGTTCCTGCGCCATCATCGGACGACGGAAGAGGTCGCGCTTTTCCACAGTGACCGGTTTCAGCCCCTGCGTGTTGCGCGCCGCAAGATCGAGCGCCTTGATCGACTTGTCCTCGCCCTCGACCGCATGCACCTTCGCCTTGCGGGCGATCCTCAGCGAAAACGTACCCGAGCCGGCAAACAGGTCGATCACCCGCTTGGCCTTGCCGAGATGGTTCATCACCAGTTCCGCCATCGCCTCTTCCGCAGGCTTGGTCGCCTGGGTGAAGGCTCCTGGCGGCGGCGAGACCTTGACACCCCCGAAATCGATGACGGGCTTCGTCGGTTCGAGAATGATCTCGCCATTCACCGAAACCCGCGCAATGCCTTTCAGCGAAAGCACGGCTTCGGTCACGGCACGACGCTGTTTGTCGTCGAGCTTTTTCAGTCCATCAGCCGCCAGATCAAGCCCGGATAGCGTATCGAGCACCGTCAGGTGGAAGCTCTCGGACCCTTGAGCAAGCGCTGCCGCCACTGTGCGGATCGCGGGAAGCCTCGCCACGATACCGGGCGAGGTGATGGGACATTCCTCGATTGATACGATGTGGTTGGTCTCGGCGCGGTTGAAACCGAGCAGCAGCTCCTTCTCGGTGCGGCGCACGGAAAATACGGCGCGGCGTCGCTCGCCGGGATGGCACGCAATGGTCTCCCCGACTTCCGGTGTCAGCCCGCGCGCCTTCAGCGCATCGATCACGAGTTCACGCTTGAAAGCGTTATAGGCCGGTGCCGCCAGATGCTGCAGCGAACAGCCGCCGCAATTGTCGCCATCGGGATTGAAATGCCGACAGACCGGTTCGATCCGGTCCGGCGAGACATTGGAGGTCGACATGACGGTGCCGTAATCGCCATTGCGCGCGATTGCCAACGTTTCGCCGGGCAGCGCGTAAGGCACATAAACCGGCCCGTATTCACTTTCGGCAACGCCATGGCCCTGTGCGCCGAGCTTTTCGATCGTGACGGTGACCGTACTCATGATGGCTTCCTTCCGCCAAGCAGGAATTCGACATTGCCGTCGCCGCCAGCGATCGGCGAGGGGATCATCCCGAGACTTTCCCACTCCATCTCTTCGACGAGCCAGCGCTCCAGTTCGGCGGCAACGTCCGGCGCCGTTTCCGGCTGTTTCAGCATACCGCCCTTGCCGACATTCTCGCGTCCCGCTTCGAACTGCGGCTTGACCAGAAGCACGCAATGGCTGCCCGGTTCCGCCAGTTCGAGCGCCGGCGGCAGGGCAAGCTTCAGCGAGATGAACGAGACGTCGGAAACGATGAAATCGACCGGCTCGTCATCGATGTCGTCCGCCGTCATCTCGCGGGCATTCAGTCCCTCGATATTGGTGACGCGCTCATCGCTGAGCAACCGCTCGTGCATCTGGTCATGGCCGACATCGACGGCGATGACATGCGCCGCACCGCGCTCCAGGAGAACCTGGGTAAATCCACCCGTCGAAGCTCCGACGTCGAGGCAGGTCAGGCCTTCCGGGTCGAGGCCGAAATGGTCGAGTGCCGCAATCAGTTTCAGTGCCGCGCGTGAGACATAGGTGCTGGCCGGATCATCGACGACGATCTCCGCTTCCGCCGATACGGTCTGCGCCGGTTTGGTTACGACCTTGCCGTCGACCTTCACGGTGCCGCGCGCAATCGCGTCGCGTGCCCGCGAGCGGCTGTCGAAAAGGTTGAGTGTGACCAGCAGCTGGTCGAGACGGACGGATGAGGAGTGTTGGTTCATACGGCTCTCTTGGCGGTTTCCGTGTCGCAAGGCAAGCAGTTCCAGCAAAAGCAGGTATCGGTTCCGTCTCCGGATTGGAGCAAAAGCGAAACAGACAGGCGATGGCGCCGTGCCCCCAGCAATAGGCAGAGAATCCCGAAATCGGCCATAAGTCGGAGATCTGTAAAATGAGTATGAGTTCTTCAAGCGGCCGGTAGTGATTTTTCGCTAGGAACGAGCCAACGGCATTGGTGATGATTGTGTCGCGGAGACACCCATGGGAATTCAACGCGAACTCAGGATCGATCTGTTACGCGGCATGACGCTGCTGCTGATTTTTATTGGCCACGCCGAATTCACCTTTTCCGCCACGTTCCAGCATTCGCGCGGCTTTGCCGATGCGTCGGAGCTATTCGTGCTGCTTGCCGGCATGTCTTCGGCGCTTGCCTATTATCGCCCGAATGCCGGTCTCTCTCTGTCGCGCCCCTGGCGCCGTGCCTGGCGCATCTATCTCGCATACCTGCTGCTTTTCCTGATCATGGCGGCATTCGCGTCGCTGCTGGCAATCGAATATGCTCATATCAGCGCGGTCAGTGATATGGCCGGCTTTCTCAACGAGCCGGTCCGGCGTGGGGTACAGGCCGCGCTACTGGCCTACATGCCCGGAGATCTGGACATTTTGCCGATGTATATCGTGCTCATGCTCTGGGTTCCGTTCGTCTTCCTGCTTCACGATCGTTCCCCGACACTACTGATAGGGCTTTCGACGCTCATTTGGATCGTCGCGGGTCGTGGGCACGTCAACTTTGCGAACCTGGCGCTGGAAAGCGGGCATTGGTACTTCGATCCGCTTTCCTGGCAGCTGATCTTCACCATCGGCGTCGTGCTCGGTATCCGCATCAAGACCGGTCGGGATCCCTTGCCCTATGACCGCAAGGCGTTCTTCCTTGCGGCAGGCTTCGCCATCATCGCCATCCCGGTAAACCTCGCCTATTTCCTGGCATGGCTGCAGCCGCCTTATCCCGGTTTCTACAAGGAACTGATTTCGAAAACCAATAGCGGGCCGTTGCGCATCGCCGACGCGCTGGCCATCCTCTATCTCGCCTGGAACATGGATTTTGTGAAAAAGGCAGCAGGATGGGTATGGCTGCGGCACGTTTCGATGATCGGTTGCCACAGCCTGCCGATCTTTTCGATGGGTATCGTTCTTTCTACCTCGGCAAGCGTCTATATGGACCTGCACCCGCAGGCGTCGCTTGGCGCCCAGATGATTATCCTTGTTGCGGGCTGCGCCGCACATCTGGCGCTTGGCTGGTTTCTCGAAAGGAAAAGGCTGCGCGCTTCTTCCGACCGCCTGCAGCTTGGCGGAGCTAATCCGGCTTGACCGGAATACCGGCCGATTTATCGTTATCTGCTCGGCATGATTTGAGGCGATGCAAGTGATTGTGAGTTGAAGCAACCACCGGCCAGGCGCAAAGCTGTTTGTTCAGGCATCGGGAAAGCCAGCCATGCGCCGTCATGCCAAGGGCCTTGATCGATATAACTTTGTGACGATCACGCTCCATTGGCTGGTCGCCCTGCTGATCTTCGGGTTGATCGCGCTTGGTTTCGCGATGACGCGCCGTTCCGTCGATCCGGCTCTGCAGTTCTCATTGTTTCAGTGGCACAAGTCTTTCGGCATGCTGGCTCTGCTTGTGTCTCTGGTGCGGCTTGCCCACTCATTGTTTGGCCCCCGACCGAAACCGGTCGCCGAGATGAGCGCTTTCGAACATGGGGCCGCGCGCGGAATGCATCATCTGCTGCTTTTGCTGGCACTTGCCGTGCCGCTCGCAGGCTGGATGATAGCCTCTGTGTCTACGCTGGAGATACCGACATTTGCTTTTGATCTCTTCGTCGTCCCGCATCTGCCGGTGGCAAAATCCGATGCTGCCGAAGCCTGGTGGACGACGGCGCATGCCGTGCTCGCCTATCTCGTCCTCGCACTGGTGGCGCTGCATGCCGGCGCTGCGCTTTACCACCACTATATAAGGCGCGATGCCGTTCTGATCCGCATGCTCGGCCTTCGCGGCCATCGATAAGGCAAGGATTCGTCAGGGAGGTGACGTGTCATGATCCGAGGGACATCAATTCTAACCGCAATAGTTCTCTATTCGTCATCGGCGCAACTTGCTCCGGCGGCGCCAGGCGTCCCAAGTCTCACCGAAGCGGCGGGGCGTTACACTATCACCGGCTCATCCGATATCCGCTTTCAGGTCGATCAGGTCGGCGGTGGCGGTATCAAGGGGAGCTTTCGCAGGTTCTCCGGCAATTTCAATCTGAAGGCAGGCGACTTGAGCCATGCGGTGGTGAATTTCGAACTGGAGCCGCAAAGTGTCAGCACCGGCCAGGCAAGGGTCGATACCTTCCTACGTTCGAGTGCTGTGTTCGATACCGACAATTACGACAGGATTACCTTTCGTTCCAATCGTGTCGAGCAAACCGGTCCGGATAGCGCCCACATCACCGGCACGCTAACTGCCAAAGGGCATAGTGCAGCGGAAAGTTTCGATGTCAGGTTGACGTCGTGGAACGGTCGGATGATCGGATTTACCGTCAGCGGCCGGATACTGCGGTCGCATTACGCCATGGATGTCGGCACGCCGATCTATTCCAACGTGGTGGAATTCGACATGCTGGTAGAAGGTCAGCGAAACTGAGGCGTGGCTTATCCTGCAGCGCCCACGCCGATCACTGTCTTGCCGAGCGCGCCGAACACGGTCCTGACGATGCCGGCGCGGTCGAGACCGGCCTTTGCATACATCACATCCGGGCTCGCCTGTTCCATCCAGATATCCGGCAGAACCATGGAGCGAACCTTCAGCCCGTGGTCGAGCAGGCCTTCAGAGCTCATGAACTGCAGCACATGGCTGCCGAAACCGCCGACGGCGCCTTCCTCTATGGTGATCAGCACCTCGTGGTGGCGGGCAAGCTGGCGGATCAGGTCATGGTCGAGCGGCTTGGCGAAACGCGCATCCGCAACCGTCGTCGAAAGCCCGGCGGCTTCGAGATCCTCGGCAGCAAGCAGACAGTCCTTCAACCGCGTGCCGAAGGATAAAAGCGCAACCTTGGAGCCTTCCCTGACGATGCGGCCCTTGCCGATCTCAAGGATCTCACCGCGCTCCGGCAGTTCGACGCCGACGCCTTCGCCGCGCGGATAGCGGAACGAGATCGGGCCGTCGTCATAGGCGACGGCGGTGCGCACCATGTGCTTGAGTTCCGCCTCGTCGGCGGCGGCCATGACAACCATGTTCGGCAGCGTGGCGAGGAAGGTCGTGTCGAACGAACCGGCATGGGTCGGCCCGTCGGCACCGACGAAACCGGCGCGGTCGATCGGGAAGCGCACCGGCAGACCCTGGATCGCAACGTCATGCACGACCTGGTCGTAACCGCGCTGCAGGAAGGTGGAATAGATGGCGCAGAACGGCTTGAAGCCCTCGGTGGCAAGACCGGCTGCAAACGTCACCGCATGCTGTTCGGCAATGCCGACATCGAAGGTGCGCGACGGATAGGCTGCAAGCATCTTGCCGAGACCGGTACCGTCCGGCATCGCCGCGGTAATACCCACGATCTTGTCGTCGAAGCCTGCCTCCTGCACCAGAGCGTCACCGAAGACGCTCGTATACGATGGGGCATTCGGCTTGGCTTTCGCCTGCGCACCGGTGATGACGTCGAACTTGTTGACGCCGTGATATTTGTCGGCCGCAGCTTCCGCCGGCGGATAACCCTTGCCCTTCTGGGTGACGACATGGATCAGCACCGGGCCATGCGCATTGTCGCGCACATTGCGCAGGACCGGCAGGAGATGGTCGAAGGAATGACCGTCGATCGGGCCGATATGGTAGAAGCCGAGTTCCTCGAACATCGTGCCGCCGGTCACGTAACCGCGTGCATGTTCGACGGCACGGGTGATCGCGCGGTCGACGGAACGGCCGAGATAGCCGGTCAGCTTCTTGCCCATTTCGCGCACGCCCATATAGGCGCGGCCGGAGGCAAGGCGCGCCAGATAGGCGCTCATCGCGCCGGTCGGTGGGGCAATCGACATGTCGTTGTCGTTGAGAATGACGATCAGCCGTGCATCCAGCGCGCCGGCATTGTTCAGCGCTTCAAACGCCATGCCGGCCGACATCGAGCCGTCGCCGATCACCGAGATCACATTGCGTTTCGTGCCGGCGAGTTCCGAACCGACGGCCATGCCGAGACCGGCCGAAATCGAGGTGGAGGAATGCGCGGCGCCAAAGGGATCGTATTCGCTTTCCGCCCGGCGGGTGAAGCCGGAAAGACCGTCTTCCTGGCGCAGCGTGCGGATCCGGTCGCGGCGGCCGGTCAGGATCTTGTGCGGATAACACTGGTGGCCGACATCGAAGATCAGCCGGTCGTCGGGCGTGTTGAAAACCTTGTGGATGGCGATCGTCAGCTCGACGACGCCAAGCCCGGCACCCAGGTGACCACCCGTTTTCGACACCGCATCGATCATCTCGTCGCGCACTTCACGGGCAAGCTTTGGCAGGTCGCGGTCATCGACTTTCTTCAGATCTGCGGGGAGCTTGACGGTGTCGAGCAGCGGCGTCGCGGGCAGGGAAGTCACGGAAGCTGGCTTTCTCTTCTTGTTTTCTTGGAAGGCGTTTCGTCCCAGAAGATGAGCAGAAAACGGCTTTTTTCAAGTTTTACGAACATCCGGTTCTAATCGATTTTAGCTGCCGGGCAAGCGGAAAGCCTATGGCGAGGGCAAAGGAACGAACTCTTCCTCATCGCCCGGAACGATGTCGAAACGGCCCGTTCGCCACTCTTCCTTGGCTTTTTCGATCCGTTCCTTCGAGGATGAGACGAAGTTCCACCAGATATAACGTTTCGAGTTGAGCGCAGCACCCCCGAACAGCATGACATGACAGCCGAGCGGCCCGGCCCTAAGCGTGATCTCGTCGCCGGCGCGAAACACCAGCAGCTGATCGGCTGCGAACCGGTCGCCCGCGATCTCCAGCTCGCCTGCAAGGATGTAAAGCGCGCGCTCCTCATGGCCCGAGCCGAAGGGAAAGCTCTTGCCCGGCTCGAGCCGCAGGTCGACATAAAGCGTGTCGGTAAAGGTCGAAACCGGCGAGGAAAGTCCCTCGAATGCGCCGATCACCACGCGCCCATGCGCGCCGTCCCATTCGATTTCGGGCATCACCTCCCGGCCGGTATGGGCAAAGGCGGGGTCGATCTCTTCCTTGTTGTCCGGAAGCGCCAGCCACGTCTGCAGCCCGGACATCGACAGCGGGTGCCCGCGCAGGTTCTCCGGCGTCCGCTCCGAATGCGTAATGCCGCGCCCCGCCGTCATCAGGTTGATGTCGCCCGGCTTGATCACGAGTTCGGTGCCCAGACTGTCGCGATGCTTGATCTCGCCGTCGAACAGATAGGTCACGGTCGACAGCCCGATATGCGGATGCGGCTTCACATCCAGCGCCTCGTCGGGCTTGAGGATGGCCGGTCCCATGCGGTCGAAGAAGATGAACGGCCCGACCAACCGTCGCTGCCGGCTCGGCAACGCGCGCCTCACCGAAAATCCGCCGATATCGGAAGAACGCGGGATGATCAGATTCTCGATCGCATCACAGGCAAAGGCATCGCCGGGGGCGGGGTCTGTTCCGGGGAAAAAGGACATGCGGCCTCGCTAGAGTGTTTCCTGATCTTCGGGATATTTGGCGAGAAATGTTTCGAGTTCAACGATGAGGGAGGGGAGGCGGTCGGTCACTGCCGTCCATATGGTTTGGTCAAGAATGGCATCGTAGTCGTGCCGCAGCATGTTTCCGAGACCGCGCATGGCGGGCCAGTTGTGTTTCGGAAAAAGCTCCTGCGCAACTGGCCCGAGCTTTACGCTGGCTTCGGAAATTCGAGCAAAGCATCGTTCGCAAGCATCTCTGGTGATGTTGCTCCTCAAATAAGAGTCGAAATCCATCCCGAGAGTATATTCGAGAATGGCCTGGCCATTCTCCACGATATCTCGAATTCGCGAGAGAGGGCGCTTAGTAGGCAAGGGTGAGATCCCTTTCGACATTCCGGCGAAAGCGTTCTTTACGCATCGGCTCGGGAACGATGTCCACGCTGCTTACGCCGGTAATGCCGCTGATCAGTTTACGAAGATCATCGACCGTTGTGACATAATCCCATCCCGACTGGATAATCGGATCGGAAAACGTCACCAGCACATCCAGATCGGAACCCTCGGTCGCCTCGCCACGCGCCACCGAGCCGAAGATCGATATGCGTTCCGCACCCGCAGCGCGCAGCTCCGTCTCGTGCTCTCTCAGCTTGGCGATGACCTGATCCTTGTCCATATGGATAATATAGGAAGGAACAGTGTGACAGTCGAGTGAAACCAGATGTGGCAATCTATGGTTTAGGGCTACATCTCGGGTTCATCATGGCGCGGTCGCTCAAAAGTGGACAAAGCCGGGGCGTAACTGTTCCGCCAAGCTCAATATGGGTTTGGATCCTGCGAATAAAGGTCCATCTGCTCATCGTCTTCGGCTGGCGGAAACATTTCGGCGACGAAAGTTTCCGGATCGGAGGTGAACTCCTTCATCAGCGCAAAATGGTCGGTCTCGCGGAAGTCCGTTTCCGACAGCCCGTCCTTCGTCATGCGCAAAAGCCGTGCGCCGGGATAGGCCATGATCAGCGGCGAATGGGTGGCGATGATGAACTGCGCTTCACCGGCATGTTCCGCTTCGCGCAATATTCTCATCAGCTCGATCTGACGTCTGGGAGAAAGTGCCGATTCCGGTTCGTCGAGGATGAAGATGCCGCGTCGCCGGCAGCGTTCATGGAAGAAACGCAGAAACCCCTCGCCGTGGGAATAGGATAGAAAATCCGGCCCCATCTCATTGCTTTCCCTGGCGGCCTGATCGAGATAACGGGCGACGGAGAAGAACGTCTCTGCCTTGAAGAACCACCCTGCAGAAACTTTCGGCAACCACCCGCCGACAAGGCATTTGGATAGGATGCCGCCGGGTGTTTCCATCGCCATCGAGTGGTCGACGGGACGATAACCGCTTCCGCCGCCCGCGTCATCGAAACCTGCCAGCACGGCAATGCCCTCCAGAAGGGTGGATTTGCCGATGCCGTTTTCGCCTACGATGATCGTAATCGGGTGGTCGAACCGAAGGGAGAAATCCCCGCCCTGCAAAAGCGGCAGGGAATAGGGATAGGCTTCGAAGTCCGTCCAAGTGCTTTTTATGGAAATGCTGCGCAGGTAAGGCGGTTTGGCCCGGACTTTCGGCTTTTTGCTCATGGCATACCTGTCTTGCGGCATCTGGTGGCGGAGCACGCATGCAGTTATCGGGGAGCGCCTTCCAGCGTACCGCTGAGCCTTACTCCCCGTCGAGCGGCTCGACGCCCTGCACCTTTCCGGCGCGGTCGAGGCGGATCTTCTCGATCCGGTTTTCGGCCGCGTTGAGCAGCTTTTCGCAATGTTTCTTCAGCGCTTCGCCGCGCTCATAAATGGCGATGGACTCGTCCAGCGCCACGTCGCCGCGTTCCAGCCGCGCAACGATGCTTTCGAGTTCGGCAACAGCCTTTTCGAAGGAATAGCCGCTTACATCGATCGTATCGGTGGTTTCGGTCATGTCCTTCATCCTCTCATCAGTCTTACGATATGCATGCCGGCGGATTCTGCCAGTCCTTCCAGATCATAACCACCCTCAAGCAGGCTGACGACCCGGTTGTTGGCGTATTTCCCAGCAATTTCCATCAGCCGCCCGGTCGCCCAGTCGAAATCGTCGCCGACAAGGTTGATCTGCGCCAGCGGATCGCGGTGATGCGCGTCGAAACCGGCCGAGATGATGATGAAATCGGGACGAAAATCATCGAGCCGCGGAAGCACGCGGTCCTTGAACGCATCGCGAAAATGATCGCTGCCGTCATTGGGCGAAAGCGGCGCGTTGACGACGGTGTTCTTCGCACCCGTTTCGTTCTTGGCGCCTGTGCCGGGGTAGAGCGGCATCTGGTGGGTGGAGCAGAACAGGACCGACGGGTCATCCCAGAATATGTCCTGCGTGCCGTTGCCGTGATGCACGTCCCAGTCGATGATCGCGACGCGCTCGACGCCATAGGTCTGCTGGGCATGGCGCGCTGCAATCGCTGCATTGTTGAACAGGCAGAAGCCCATTGCCTTGGATTTTTCCGCATGGTGGCCCGGAGGCCGGGCCGCGACAAAGGCATTGTCGACCTTGCCGGTCATCACATCGTCGACAGCCGCCATCGCGCCGCCGATACCGGTCAGCGCCGCCTGCAGGCTTTTCGGCCCGACATAGGTATCCGCCTCGATCTGACGGATCGTTTCCTCTTCCGGGATTTCGCGCATCACGGCGCGAAGATGCTCTTCCGGATGCGCAAGCAGGACCGCATCCTCGTTGGCCTGGGGGGCTTCCTTGCGTACCAGATCGGAAAAATTCGGATGCTGGAGCGCAATCGCCAGCGAACGCAGCCGGTCGGGTCGCTCAGGATGGCCTTCAGGTGCAGGATGTTCGAGAAAGATCTGGTGTTCGTAAAGGCGGGTGGTCATGAAACGTGTCCCCGACGGTCTGTTGCCCACGACATGGCGCATCCGCCGCATTTTTTCAAGCAGCAGCCCTTGCCCTCGGGCCGGTTTGGCCGGAAAGAATAGTGTTGGGGAAATGGCTGTTCAGAGGTGTGCGTGGCCAAGGATACGATCAAGGCGTCGGATTTTCGCGTTGCCTTCCGCGACGTCGACATGAATGGCCAGATGTTCCGTTCGGTCTATATCGACCGCGCCGAGGAAGCGGTTGCCGCCTTCTGGCGTCGCCGCAAGGCTAAGGACGATGACCCGTTCTTCATCACCGGCAAGGTTGCCGGGACATTCCATGTGCCGCTTGCCGTCGGAGATATCGTCCACACCCATGTCGGTGTCAGCAAGATCGGCGGAAAATCGGCCGGTTTCCTTGTGCGCATGACCCGTGGCGAAGAGGCCGTCGCCGAAGTCGAGATTGTCTGGGTCGCAACAGACGGGAAGGGCGGCAGCCCGGTCGCGCTTCCGGAAGACCTGCGCGACTGGCTTTATTCGTTTCTCGATTGAGCCTTATGCTCAGGCTCAGGCCCTCTGGGGCAGGAGCGGGTAGCCGACCATGACGGCGCGGCCGGCAAGGGCTGCGATCACGGCTTTCAGGACATCGCCCGGAATGAAGGCGAGCGAGCCCATGAATGCCTTTGAGAAGCCGAGGCCGGTGATCAGCGCCAGATAGCTGATGCCGCAGACATAAAGAACGATCACACCGCCGAACAGCGCCGCGACGAAGAAATTGACCGTTTGCACGAAGCCGGCCTGGCTGTGGCTGACGAGAAGCTGCGACAGGTAGCCGGTGGTGAGGACGGCGAAGACCCAGCCGATCAGATAACCGGTGGTCGGCGCCATGAATACGGCAAGGCCGCCACGGCCGCCGGAAAGAACCGGAAGCCCGATCGCGGCAAGCACCAGCACAAGCAGCACCGAAATCGTGCCGCGCTTGGCGCCGAGTACGACGCCTGCCAGCATCACGCCGAGCGACTGGGCGGTGATCGGAACCGGAATGAAGCCGAGCATGATCGGCGGAACGAGGCCGAGAGCCACGATGATGGCGGCAAAGAGCGCTGAAAGAACGAGGTCGCGGGTTGCCATGGTTTGGGGTTCCTTGAGACTGACAATCCGTCACTTCTGACTGCGGATGCCGCGGGCGTCAATGGCAGCGGCAATCTCGTCAGCGCTTTGGAGCGTTGTGATGATCAGCGGAACGATGAGCGACACCGGACGCGGCTTCAACCCGCGGGCGTAATGCGCATCCCGGATCACCTCGTAGCGGCTGAGGATTTCCGGCACGAAACGGATGACCAGGCCGATCGAAAGCCCGACATCCCGCGCTTTCAGAATGCCTAGCCGCTCCAGCGGCATTGCAGCCCTGGTGATCACGTCGATGAAATCGCCGGTCGTCGTTGTTGCGGTGACAAGGCTGGCGAAAAGCGCCAGCGCCGCCAGCCGGAAAAACGCGGTCAGTCCTTCGGCCGTGCCGTTGAAAGTCGCCGTAAACAGCGCAACGACGACAACGATCAGTGCAAACGGGCGCATGCGGCGCCAGATCTCCGCGGTGCTGATTCTCAGCAGCGCGTGGCCGGCAAGGCCTGCAAATGCCGCACCCGCGAGAAATCCTGCATTGTCGATGGTGAAGAGAACGAGGCTGATGACGGTTAGCGCCGCCAGTTTCACAGCCGCCGGAAGCCGGTGCAGAACGCTGTCGCCATTGATATGCAGCGAGCGCATCAGGCTGTCGCTCCGTGCATCGCTCGGTACTCGCCGATGACTTCGGCGGGTCCACCGTCTGCCGCGATCCGTCCTTCATGAACGAGCAGCACCCGGTCCAGACCGGCCACGAGATCGAGATCGTGGCTGATGACGATCACGTCTTCCGGCAGTGTGTGGATCGTCTTTTCCACCAGATTGCGGTTCTTCAGGTCGAGCTGGTTGGTGGGCTCGTCCATCACCAGAATTTTTGGCTCGGTAATCAGCACCGAGGCCAGCGCTGCAAGCTGCAACTCTCCGCCGGAAAGCTCGTGCGCGCGCCGGTCTCCGAGATGCCTTATGCCGAAACGGTCGAGTATGGCATCGACCGCCGCCGTCACCTCTGGCTTCGGCAGTTTGCGTGACTTGAGGCCGAGTGCGATATCTTCGCGCAGCAGCGGCAGAATGATCTGGTTCTGCGGGTTCTGGAAAATGAATCCGCTTTGTCCGCGCGCTTCGTCTTCGTTTGTCACCGTATCGAAACCGTTGACCTTGACCTGGCCGGACGATGGCTTGACCAGCCCGTTGATCATCCGGGCAAGCGTGGTCTTGCCGGAGCCGTTCAGCCCGATAATGCCGACCCGCCGCCCGCTTATTGTCAGGTCGAGCGGATGGATGACGGTACGGCCCTCGAAGCGAACCTCGACCTTTTCAAAGTGGATATCCAAACCTGATCCTCAAAATCCTCCCGCGTCTATAAACCGCCATCGGCAACAAAGGAATTCGGAACAAAAAAAGAACATTGCAAAGGTTGCATGAAGCCCATAGTCTCCCGCCATGGCTATTTTGATCGACAACGAGCAGGCACGACAGATCTTCCTGGAACGGCAGCAGCTTTGCGCTCCGCCCGGTCGCGCGCTGGCCAAGGCCGATCTCCTGCAACTGATCGACGATCTCGGCTTCGTCCAGGTGGATAGTATCGCCACCGTCGAACGCGCGCATCACATGATCCTGTTTTCCCGCAATCAGACCTATCGGCGGGAGCATCTGACAGCGCTTCTCGAAAAGGATGGCGAGCTTTTCGAACACTGGACCCACGACGCCTCGATTATTCCGGCACGGCTTTTCCGTTACTGGAAACACCGCTTTCGCCGCCGTGAACCTATCCTCGCAAAGCGCTGGCGCAAATGGCATGGCGACGGCTTCGATTCCGCTTTCGACGACACATTCCGACATATCGCCGAAAACGGGGCCATCATGTCCCGCGACATGAAGATGGAGGACCACAAGTCCGGCGGCTGGTGGAACTGGCATCCGAACAAGACGGCGCTCGAATATTACTGGCACACCGGCAAGCTGGCGATCGCAGGGCGGGTCAACTTTCAAAAGGTCTATGATCTCACCGAACGGGTCATCGCCACCCATCATCACGAACCTGAAGTCGATCATGATGAATTCGTCGACTGGGCCTGCCGCAGCGCGATGAAAAAGCTCGGTTTTGCCACATCCGGAGAACTCGCCGCCTTCTGGGATATCGTCACGCCGGAAGAAGCAAAGGCCTGGGTGGCAAGCCACCGCGACGAACTGACCGAAGTGGTGATCGAAGCCGCTGACGGCAGCCGTCCGCGCGCTTCCTACGCACTTCTCGGGTTTCCCGATCATCTCGGCGACATTCCCGATCCGCCGGCTCGCATCCGGGTGCTGAGCCCGTTCGATCCGCTGCTGCGCAACCGCGACCGCGCCGAGCGCCTGTTCAATTTCTTCTACCGTATCGAGGTTTTCGTGCCCGAGCCGAAACGGCAATACGGTTATTATGTTTTCCCGCTTCTGGAAGGCGACCGGATGATCGGCCGCATCGATATGAAGGCCGACCGCAAGGCGGGCGTGCTCGACGTCAAGCGCCTTTGGCTCGAAAAGGGCGTGCGGGCATCGGCCGGACGACTGGAAAAGCTTGATGCGGAACTGCAGCGGGTGGGCAGGTTTGCCGGTGTCGAAAAGGTTATTTATCAGCCCGGTTGGCGAGAATAGTGATTACCTCCGCCACCTCAGAAACACTGTCGAAAGTGGCGGGAGGTCAAGCGCGATCGAGTATGGCTTGTCGTGCTGCGGGGAGCGTTGTCCCCAGGCATCCATCTGGCCGAAATTCGAGCCGCCATAGATTGCTGCATCGGTGTTGAGGACCACCTCCCAGCGGCCGTCTTCCGGCACCCCCACACGGTAGCCGTAGCGCGGCATTGGCGTCATGTTCGACATGACCAGCATATGTGATGAACGGTCCTGTGATGAGCGAAGCATTCCATAGACGGAGTTTTCCGCGTCATCCGCCACGGCCCATTCAAATCCCTCTGGATGCAGGTCGCTGAACTGCAGCGCCGTCTCGGTCGCATAAAGCCGGTTGAGGTCGCGAATGAGGAACTGGATACCGGCATGCTCCGGCCGGTCGAGGAGATCCCAGACGACCGAAGCGTCATGGTCCCATTCGCCTTCCTGACCTATCTCGCAGCCCATGAAAAGCAGCTTCTTGCCCGGATGTCCCCACATGAAGCCGTAATAGGCGCGCAGGTTGGCAAGCTTCTGCCACCGGTCGCCCGGCATCTTGCCAAGCATCGAGCCTTTGCCATGCACCACTTCGTCATGGGAAATCGGCAGCATGAAACGCTCGGAATAGGCATAGATCATCCCGAAGGTCATGCCGCCATGTTCATACTTGCGGTAGACCGGGTCGTCCGAGACATAATGCAGTGTGTCGTGCATCCACCCCATGTTCCACTTGAAATCGAAGCCCAGCCCGCCGTCTTCCGGTTTCTTGGTCACGCCAGGCCATGCGGTGGATTCTTCCGCAACGGTAAAGGCGTGTGGGCAGCGCTCGTGAATGATGCTGTTCAGGTGTTTGAAGAACTCGACGGATTCAAGGTTCTCTCGCCCGCCATATTGGTTTGGGACCCATTCACCCTCGTTGCGGCTATAGTCGCGGTAAAGCATCGAGGCGACTGCATCGACGCGCAATGCATCGACATGGAAATGCTCAAGCCATTCGAGCGCCGAGGCGATCAGGAACCCTTTCACTTCGTTGCGGCCAAGATTGTAGATCAGCGTGTTCCAGTCCTTGTGAAAGCCCTCGCGAGGATCGGAATGTTCATAAAGTGCGGTCCCGTCGAAACGGGCAAGACCCCAGACATCGGTCGGGAAATGCGCCGGCACCCAGTCGAGAATGACGCCGATGCCTGACTGATGGCAGCGGTCGACGAAATAGGCGAAGTCCTCGGGCGTGCCATGACGCCCGGTCGGTGCGAACAGGCCAAGCGGCTGGTAACCCCATGAACCGCCGAACGGATGCTCCATGATCGGCAGCATCTCGATATGGGTGAAGCCGAGGGACTGCGCATAGGGAATAAGTCGCTGGCTGAGCTCTACCCAGTCCAGCGAGCGGTTGCCCTCTTCGGAAATCCGCACCCAGGAACCGAGATGCACTTCATAGACAGACATCGCGCCGTCGCGGCTGCGATCCTGTGCCTGCCGTTCCATCCAGTCCGCATCATGCCAGCGAAACGGTCGCGACGAGGCGACGATAGATGCGGTTGATGGGGCCGCTTCCGATGACCGCGCCACCGGGTCGGCGCGTTGCGGCGAGAGGTGGCCGTGGCTGTCGAGCAGCTCGAACTTGTAGCGCTCGCCATGCGTCAGCCGCGGAATGAACAGTTCCCATATCCCCGCTTGCGGGCGAAGCCGCATCGGGTTGCGCCGTCCGTCCCAGGCGTTGAAATCACCGACGACGGAAACCCGCTGCGCATTCGGCGCCCAGACGGAAAAGCGTACGCCTGAAACGCCGTCGATCTCCATCGGGATGGCCCCGAGCGTGCGGCCGAGTTCGTAATGGGTGCCCTGGCTGATCAGATGCAGATCCAGTTCGCCGAGCAGCGGTGAAAATGAATAAGGGTCTTCGGTCTCCTGAACCGCGTCCGGCCATTCGATCCGCAGACGGTAGGGTGCCGGCCCGCCGACAAGACCAGCGAAAATGCCGACGTCATGGATCGGTTCGAGCTCTGCCATCACCCGTCCGGTATCGCTTTCGATAACCGACACAGACAGTGCGCCGGGCAACAGTGTCCTGACGACGGTGAGATCCCCATATTGATGCTGCCCGAGCATGGAGAACGGATCTCCGTGACGCCCTTCGGCAAGTGCCTGCAGTCCTTCCTGCACCATGCCGGTCATCAGCTCTGCGCGTTCATATCTCATCGGTCAGTCTCCAATAGTCGTGAGGCGATCGCCGAAAAACCGGCAAGCGGAAGGGGCAGCCAGTGCGGTCGGCTGCGAACCTCATAGGCGACTTCGTAAGCGGCCTTTTCCAAAAGGAAGAGATCGAGCACTCTGTCTCGGTTGTCGTTCGATTGCATCAGCGCATCGGATTTCTCGACTGCGGTGAAATAGGCGCTGAGGAAGGCCGGCTCAGCCAGTTCGATGAAGCGGGTAATCAGCTGGCGATGGCGGATATCGTCTACCTCGCTCACAACTTCGCGGTCCATGTCTGCGGCAGCGGCGAGATAGCTGAGTGAACGTAAGAGTCCTGCCACGTCGCGCAGCGGATTGGTTTTTGCCCTTCGCTCGCCAAGCGTCTTGGTCGGCTCGCCCTCGAAGTCGATAATATAGGCATCACTTTCGGCAACCAGGATCTGGCCGAGATGGAAATCACCGTGGTGGCGCGTCTTCAAGGTGCCGCCGGTCGCTTCCGTCAGGTGGCTTGCAAGTGCTGTAAGTTCGTCACGGCGGGCGATCAGCGACCGCGCGATCTCGGCCATCTCGCCCTCCAGTCCCGGCAGGGTGCCCTCCAGAATGGCAAGGCTCTGGCCGATCTGTTCGGCCACCGCACGGCGCGCTGCGGCGACGTCGTCCTTCGTGCCCCATTCCGGCTTGAAGGCTTCGTCATCGGTATTTTCCGCCAGCGCCACATGCAGCTCGCCAAGCCGTGTTCCTATTGTCGCGGCGAAATCCACCAGCGGTTTGAAATGCTCGTCGGCGGTTTCGTTCTCCAGTCCGGTGACGACGATCTCGTCGATCGAGCGGCGCAGATTTCCAAGCATCCAGTTCCACGCATCGCCCTGGTTGCGGATTGCCTTCTGTACAATGATCAGCGTGTGGCGCGTGCCGTCCGGCCCTGTGCGGGCGACTTCGCCGAGAAGCTGCGCCGTGTTCCGGTACCCCACCTTGGTGAGGTGCCGCGTCATCTCCACCTCCGGATGGATCCCCGGAAAGATATGGCGGATCAGCTTGACCATCGCCAGATCGCCGACGATCAGTGAACTATTGGACTGTTCGGCTGAAAGCCAATGCACCGGCAGTTCGTCGCTGATCTCCAGTTTATCAAGATGATCGGTGCCGATGAATTCGAGCGCCCCGGTGCGACCGGTAATCACGGCCCGCTCCGACAGGCCGCGCAGGATAGCGCGTGCAAAACTTTCATGCGCAAAGCCATCGGTCAGGAAGCCGACCCGACGCCCTTGTCTCAATCGCGCCATGGCAAGCTGCTGGGCAAGCGCGGTCGGAAAACTGTCGTCCCAGGATACTGCCAGCGGCAGGAGATAGTTGTCCATGCGGCCGGCGATATCGGCTTCCAGCTCGCCGAGAAGGATGTTGTTGGCAAAGGGCAGCGGCGTTGCCGAGATGAGCGCGGCGTGGTTAAGGATCTCGCCCTTCGCGCCGAACCAGCGCCGCATCGTGAGATATCCCGGCAGCACCTCGTTTGACATCGTGTCCACCAGCTTGGGCTGGTCGACCAGTTCCTGCAGGTCGCGGCGCACCACCATGGTCACCATATCCTGCACCTGTTCCGGCGGCGCCTTGCGCCAGCTCGGCCCATCGGATTCGGGCGACAGCTGGAACCAGAAAAAACCATAGGGCGGAAGCGTCAGCAGATAGGTCAATTGCCCGATCGGCGGGAAGGGTGACATGCCGGTGAGCTCGATCGGCACCGAGCCCTCGAACTGCGCCAGATCCAGCTCCACGGCCTGGGGCAGTCGCGAAAGATTGGCGACGCAGAGGATCGTCTCGCCGTCATGCTCACGCAGATAGGCCATGATCTTGCGGTTGCCCGGCGTCAGGAACCGAAGCGAACCACGGCCGAAAGCCGGGTGCCGGTTGCGCAGCGCCAGCATGCGCCGGGTCCAGTTGAGCAGCGAATGGGCGTCAGCCCCTTGCGCTTCGACATTCACTGCCTCATAGCCGTAGAGCGGGTCCATGACCGGTGGCAGCACGAGACGGGCAGGATCGCCCTTGGAAAAGCCGCCATTGCGGTCCGGCGACCATTGCATCGGGGTGCGCACGCCGTCGCGGTCGCCGAGATAGATATTGTCGCCCATGCCGATTTCGTCGCCATAATAGATGACCGGCGTACCGGGCATGGACAGGAGCAGCGCATTCATCAGTTCGATCCGCCGCCGGTCACGTTCCATCAGCGGAGCGAGGCGCCGGCGGATACCGAGATTGATGCGGGCGCGACGGTCTGCGGCATAGGTGTTCCAGAGGTAATCGCGCTCCTCGTCGGTCACCATTTCCAGCGTCAGCTCGTCATGGTTCCGCAAGAAGATCGCCCATTGGCAGTTTTCCGGAATTTCCGGCGTCTGGCGCATGATGTCGGTGATCGGGAAACGGTCTTCCTTGGCAATGGCCATGTACATGCGCGGCATCAGCGGAAAATGAAACGCCATGTTGCACTCGTCGCCATCACCGAAATATTCGCGCGTATCCTCCGGCCACTGGTTGGCTTCGGCGAGCAGCATTTTTCCGGGATGGCTCTCGTCGAGTGCCGCACGAATGCGCTTCAGGATGTCATGCGTTTCGGGCAGGTTCTCGTTATTCGTGCCCTCGCGCTCGATCAGATAGGGGATCGCGTCCAGCCGAAATCCGTCGATGCCGGTATCGGCCCAATAACGCATCACCTGCAGAAGCTCTTCCAGCACGGCCGGATTGTCGAAGTTGAGATCCGGCTGATGCGAATAAAACCGATGCCAGTAATACGCGCCGGCCACCGGATCCCAGGTCCAGTTCGACTTTTCCGTATCGAGAAAGATGATCCGGGTTTCGGGGAATTTCTGGTCAGTATCGGACCAGACATAGAAATCCCGTTCCGGCGAACCCGCCGGCGAATGTCGCGCCCGCTGGAACCAGGGATGCTGATCCGACGTGTGGTTGATGACGAGCTCGATGATGACCCGGATTCCGCGCTCGTGTGCGGCTTCGACAAACGCACGAAAATCCTCCATCGTGCCATAGTCGGGGCTGACATTGCCGTAGTCTGCGATGTCATAACCATCGTCGCGGCGCGGAGAGGGAAAGAAGGGCAGGAGCCAGATCGCATTAGCGCCGAGCGAGGCGATGTGATCGAGCTTTTCGGTCAGCCCCTTGAAGTCGCCTATTCCGTCGCCGTTCGTGTCGTGAAACGACTTCACATGCAGCTGGTAGATGATCGCATCCTTGTACCATAGCGGATCGTCATTCTGCTGCTGGTTCTGGCTGATCGCCTCCGAAAGGCTATTGGTCATGAAATCCACGGCGCATTCCTCCCTTATCTGACACGCCAGATGGCGAACGGCAGTCCTGCCTGCGGGTCGAGCCGCAGGCGCTGGATTTTTCCTGTCCAGGTGAACCGCTTGCCGGCGATCAGGTCTTCCAGTTGAAGCGAAGCGTGGTCGGGCTTGTTCCACGACCAGAGCGGAATTTCGACATCCGCCTCATGCGCATTGTAGGGGTCGAGATTGACGGCGATGAGCAGCACGTTCTCGCGTCCTGCACTGGCCTTTTCGAAGAACATGATATTGTCGTTCCACGCTGTCAGAAGCTGCAGGCCGAGATGCGAATGCAGCGCCGGGTTTTCGCGACGGATGCGGTTCAGTAGCGCGATCTCGCCCTTGATATTGCCGGGCCTGTCGTAATCCCAGGCGCGGATTTCGTATTTCTCCGAATCCGCATATTCCTTGCGCTTGGCATCCGGCCGGCCTTCGCAAAGCTCGAAGCCGTTATAGACGCCCCACAGACCGGACAGCGTGGCGGCAAGGGCCGCCCGGATCAGATAGGCAGGGCGCGGCGCGTTCTGCAGAAAATCCGGATTGATGTCGTGGGTGTTGACGAAGAAATGCGGCCGGAAGAACTCCTTGGGCTCTTCGGTGGTGATCTCGCGCATATATTGCTCAAGTTCCCACTTGGCGTTTCGCCATGTGAAATAGGTATAGGACTGCGAAAAGCCGACCTTGGCGAGCCGGTACATCACCTTCGGCTTGGTAAACGCTTCCGACAGGAACACGACATCCGGATGCCGCGAGCGGATATCGGCGATCATCCATTCCCAGAAGGGAAACGGTTTGGTGTGCGGGTTGTCGACGCGGAACAGCTTGACCCCGTTGTCGACCCATTTCTGGACCACGTCACGCAGTTCGATCCAGAGCGAGGGAACTGCCTCTTTCGCGTAGAAATCGACATTGACGATGTCTTCGTATCGCTTCGGCGGATTTTCCGCATAGCGGATCGTCCCGTCCGGCCGCCAGTCGAACCAGCCCGGATGTGATTTCAGCCACGGGTGATCCGGCGAGGCCTGGATGGCGAGGTCGAGGGCAATCTCAAGCCCATGATCGGCGGCTGCATCCACCAGTCGACGGAAGTCGTCGAACGTGCCGAGTTCGGGATGGATCTCGTCATGCCCGCCGTCCGGCGAGCCGATTGCGTAAGGACTGCCCGGATCGTCTGGTGCGGGCGTGAGCGTATTGTTCTTGCCCTTGCGGTTGGTCTTGCCGATCGGGTGGATGGGCGGGAAATAGAGCACGTCGAAGCCCATCTCGCGAATGGCGGGCAGCCGGGCGATCACGTCATCGAATGTGCCATGGCGGCCCGGATCGCCGCTCTGCGAGCGCGGAAAGATCTGGTACCAGCTGGCAAAGCTTGCCGCCGTCCTTTCCGCATCGACGGGGATCGCTTGCGAGCGAACCCGGTGTGGTCGACGGTCGGCTTTTGCCATCAGCTCGGCGGTTTCCGGCAGAAGCAGGGTCTGCATCCGCTGCTTGTCCTGTTCTGCCGTCAACCGGTCGAACAGCTTTTGCAGTTGGGGTTTCAAATCGCCGGCGGCATGATCCAGCGCATCGAGTACCAGATTGATACCCTCCTGGATTTCCAGCCGCAGATCCAGGCCGGCCTCGTGCTTCTTGGTGAACTCGTAGCGAAAGATCTGGAACGGGTTCTTCCAGCCCTCGACGGCAAACTCGTGCCGTCCCACGCGCTTCAGCGGAAATTCCGCCTGCCAGCGGTCGTTGAGAACGAGCTGCATCGGCACTTCCTGCCAGTCCTCGTCATCGGCGCAGCGATAAAGCAGGGCGGCCGACAGCGGATCATGCCCATCGCCAAAAATGTCGGCCTCGACCTTCAGGACCTCGCCCACCACGCGCTTGACGACAAAGCGGCCCTCATCGACGGCAGGCGTGATCTTCTCGATCGCCAGCCGTGGGGAGGCTGCAGCCGCTTCGGCTCTGGGAACCGGTACGGCATCGACGATCGGTTCGGAAACATAGCCCTCGAAGATGCGGATTTCTCCGGGCCTGAGCTTCAGGTTCGCATCAAAAACCTCTGTCCCGTCCTCCGGTGCGACCAGGGGCAGGAAGGGTGAGGCGGCCTCGCGCAACACGTTGAAAGGGGCGGGAGCAGTCTTGCGCAGGTCGCGGTTCAGAAGCACGACGCGCATCTTTTCTGACGCGCGGCTGTCCTCTTCATCCGTCTGGAACAGTCCGACAACGGGACCCTGGCTAGCGGAAACGAGCGTCAGCGGGCGCCGCGCAAAACCAGCGGTCGTTTTGTTGGTCGCGCCGTTGATGTCGCGGATTTCAGCGGAAAGATCGTAGGAACGCTGGTCTTTCAAGCCCCGCAGCCCCGATCCGTCGCCATGGAGCGGATCAAGCGGCAGTGAAACGCCATATTCGAACCCCATCGGGATCATCAGCCCGCTGGTGAAGGTCGAAGCGAGCTTCAGCGCCCGCACGGCCTTGCGCTTCAGTACCTCGCAACCATCGGTGCCATGGGCGATGCGTCTTCCGAAAGGCGCTTCGGGAAAAGCGATCTGGTAACCGAGATCACGCTGGATCTGGTATTCGTCCATGATCCATCGCTCTTCCATGTCCCACCATGCGAGCGAGGAAAAACTGCCGTCGAATCCGCTGTCTTTCAGTGCCTTGCGGTCGGCAAACGAGCTTCCCGGCGTCCAGGCAATGAAGATCGTCTCGGGCCTGGAACGGCGCGTATGAGCTACCAGATCATCCCATGCTTTCGGGGCAACGCTACCGATGCCGATACAGCGGAAACCGGCGACACCGGCCTCGGTCAGAGACACCAGCCGCTCCTTCCATCCTTCGACATGTCGGGGCTGCGCGGTAAAATCGATCCTCTGCGCGCCCATCTGATGTGGCTTCAGGCGTGGATCGGCTGCAACCGATGGAGAGGCGTAACGGTCTGCCGCGACCTGATCGATAACCAGATCGAGCATGAATTTCAGCTCGCATTCGCGCGCGGAATGCGTAAGTGCGGTAATCGCTTCCATCGGATTCGAGCCAAGGCCGAGAGAGGGGGCCAGACGATCGAAGTCAGATGTCGTAAAGATGCTTGCACCACTGCCGCTATGAAACAGTGGGCCTGACAGGATCGTGTCGAAGCCCAGGGCGCGGGCATGAGCAAAAACCTCTTCCCACGCATCCATCCCATTGAGCGCAAGCGGATGCACATAATAGATTTGTGGTGGGAGAGCGGTCAGCGGAATACGGGATGCAAATTGAGGGCGCGTGTTCATCGGTCCTGCCTTGCATTTGATGGTTGGGGGCACGTGATCGGATCCACGAAGTCCTCGACTAACTGCAACCCCGCATGGCTGGTTCCGATAAAATTGCAGCAATCATCTCCGCCCGCGCAGCCTCATCATTTTCTTCCGCGCCGAAGATGTTGAAGATAAACAGCAATCAGGGATTGATCCGAGAGCGCTTTCCTGTTCGGTTTCGCAGCAGTTTATGAAAGGCGTCCATTCGTCACGCCAGGACGATGTCACTGACGGATCTTCCGGCATCGCAAAGCGGCGACGATCCGGTTAAGTCTTGGGCGCTGCATATCGGGAGGAATACCACATGGCAAAACTACAGGTGGCGATGATTGGTCTTGGCATGGCGGCAGGCCACCACGCCCGAGCCTTGATCGATCTCGCCGATCAGGTCGAATGCGTTGCAGCCTACAGCCCGACAGTGGCACGTCGCGAGGCTTTTGCCGCACAATACCCGATCCCGGTTATCGACAGTCTCGACGCTATTTTCGACGATCCGGATATCGATGCCGTGCTGATCCTCACACCTCCAAGCAGCCATTTGGAGCTTGTCGAGCGTGCCGCAGCGGCAGGAAAACATATTCTCCTGGAAAAGCCATTGGATATCAGCCTTCAACGGGCCGAGGCTATTGTGGCTGCGGCTGAGAAGGCGAATGTGAAATTGGGCGTCGTGCTGCAGAACCGGTTTCGCCCGGCCGCACTCGCGCTCGATCTTCTGGTCGTCACCGGCCGCCTCGGTTCGCTGGTCGGCGCATCCGCTGCCATTCGCAACTGGCGGCCGCAAAGCTATTACGATGTCGAGGGCAGGGGAACGAGGGCGCGTGACGGCGGTGGCGTCCTGCTCACCCAGGCTATCCACACGATCGACCTTCTCCTGAGTTATGCCGGCGCGCCCAAGGATGTTTCCTCGTTTGTTCGCACCACGCCCATCCACCAGATGGAGACAGAGGATCTGGTCGCGGCCTGCCTCTCCTTCGAAAGCGGCGCGATCGGCACGCTGAACGCCACGACCTCGGCCTATCCCGGCCTGCCGGATCGGATCGAACTGATCGGCACGCAAGGCACGGCCACCCTTTCCGGCGACACGCTGGAAGCAGCGTTCATGGACGGCACGGTGGCAAAGGTGGGGAGCGAGCAGTCGATCGGCACGGGCGTCGATCCGATGGCCTTCGGCCATGAGATGCACCGCGCCCTGATCGGCAATTTTATCGGTTCGATCACCGGTGAAGAGACATTGCGCGTCTCCGGTCACGATGCGCTGCAGGCGCACCGTTTTATCGAGAAGATACTGGCGGCCAGCCGCTGAAGGCTTGAAGCGCTGAAGGTTTAAAGTCCGGCGGCCTTGCGCAACTCTTCCGCCATACGGCTGCGCCAGTCCTTGCCGGAAGCCTTGAACCTGTCCAGCACATCAGGATCGAGCCTCAGTGTCACTGCAACCTTCGGCGCCTCGACCTTGGGGCGGCCGCGCGCAGCAATTGCCTTTTCCATCTTCTCCGCCATTTCGGGGAAGACCTCGCGGAAGGGGCGGGCGTTTTTCATTTCCTCTTCCGTCCACGGCGGATTGTCGGAAACTTCGTCCCAATCCTCTTTCGAATATCCTCGGCCGGGCTGAAACTCTGTCTGCTTTTGAGGCTTGATGTTCATTCGATCAAACTCCTCTCATCCCTTCGCGCCGGGCGCCTTGATATGACTGAAAGCGCCTCGGATCCAAGATTGACAAAGATTGCTGCGATTACACCGTTTCGCAATCTGCCGATCGCTGTGCGCCGCCCGTTCTTCGCCGGAACGGTCACGGCTGACAGAAAGAAATCAAATGACAGATCTTCGAAATCGAGACCATGCTTCTCGATATTCGCAACTCGCTTCTGCTCGTCCCAGATGATCCGCATTATTCGTACACGAAAAATCGCCGCCCGACAATGAGCGACGATCCGACGAAACGAAAGAGGTTACAATCCCGGAATTATAGTGGTTGCGATCGCAGCGATCAGCAGATCACCGTCTCGGCGATCCGGATGCCGAAACCTTCCAGCCCGACATAGTGGCGCTCGCTGCGGGTGAGGAGCTTGATCGAGGTGACGCCGAGATCTTTCAGGATCTGCGCGCCGAGACCGATTTCAAGCCATTCGCTTTCACGCGCCTGCGCCTCGGCATGGGCTTCCTGGTCCTGGCGCATCTTGCGTCCATGTTCGGTCTGGCCGACGCCCACGGAACCTTCGCGCAGGTAGATGATCACACCGCGGCCTTCGTTCTCGATCATCTTCATGTAGCGCTCGACAGAGCGTTCGGCGCCGAACACATCCTGCGCCACGTTTTCGAGGTGAAGGCGAACCGGAATGTCGACGCCGTCACGGATGTCACCGAAGATCACGGCGACATGCTGCATCGGGTCCCAGGGCAGCGAATAGGCATGCGCCTTGGCGCGGCCGACCGGGGTTGTCACGTCGAAGGATGAGATCAATTGGATCAGGGTTTCCTTGCGCTGCCGGTAGGCGATCAGGTCGGCAACGGAAATCTGCTTCAGCCCGTGTTCGACAGCGAATGCCGCCACCTGCTGGCCGCGCATCACGGTGCCGTTGTCGTTGACGAGTTCGGAAATCACGCCAATCGGCGGCAGGTTGGCGAGCTTGCAGAGGTCGGTCGCCGCTTCCGTATGGCCGGAGCGCATCAGAACGCCGCCCTCGCGCGAAATCAGCGGAAAGATATGGCCGGGACGAACGAAATCCGCAGCACCGACATTCGGGTTGGCAAGGTTGCGCACCGTCAGCGTCCGGTCGTCGGCGGAAATGCCGGTCGTCGTGCCATGCTTGAAATCGACGCTGACGGTAAAGGCCGTCGTGTGCGCGCTGTCGTTTTCGGCCACCATGGCGTTGAGGTTCAGCCGCTTGGCTTCCTCGCGCGGCATCGGCGCGCAGACGATACCGGATGTATGGCGCACGATGAAGGCCATCTTTTCGGGCGTGCAATGCACGGCGGCGACGATCAGGTCGCCCTCGTTCTCGCGGTCGTCATCATCGGTAACGACGACGATCTCTCCGGCCTCGAAGGCGCGGATGGCTTCAACGACGGACTTCTGATCGTAAACCATTGGAAAATTCCTATTTCAGGCGGCCGGTCTGGCCGCGATCCCTAAGATAATGATCTGCAATCGCGCAGGCGACCATGGCTTCGCCGATCGGCACGGCGCGGATCCCGACGCAGGGGTCGTGGCGGCCCTTGGTGCGCACATCGACATTGTGGCCATCGGCATCGATCGACTGGCGCTCGGTGAGGATCGACGAGGTCGGCTTGATCGCAAAGCGCGCAACGATCGCCTCACCGGTGGATATCCCGCCGAGAATGCCGCCCGCGTGGTTGGAGAGGAAGATCGGCTTGCCGTCATTGCCCATCCGCATCTCGTCGGCATTTTCCTCGCCGGTGAGCTCCGCCGAGGCAAAGCCTTCGCCGATCTCGACGCCCTTCACAGCGTTGATCGACATCAGCAGCGAGGCGATGTCCTGATCGAGCTTGCCGTAGATCGGCGCGCCGAGACCTGCCGGAACACCTTCGGCGATAACTTCGACAACCGCGCCGATCGAGGAACCGGATTTGCGGATGCCGTCGAGATACTCTTCCCAAACCGGAACCATCTCCGGGTCGGGGCAGAAGAACGGGTTCTGGTCGACTTGGCGCCAGTCCCAGTTATTCCGGTTGATCTTGTGCTTGCCGATCTGGACGAGCGCGCCGCGCACGGTCACACCCGGCACAACAAGCCGTGCAATGCCGCCGGCGGCGACACGGGCCGCGGTTTCGCGGGCAGACGAGCGTCCGCCGCCGCGATAATCGCGAATGCCGTATTTGACGTCATAGGTATAGTCGGCATGGCCGGGACGATAGCGGCGGGCGATCTCGCCATAATCCTTGGAACGCTGATCGGTATTCTCGATAAGCATCGAGATCGGCGTGCCGGTCGAGATCATCGTCTCGCCGTCCTCGTCGAACATCACGCCCGAGAGAACCTTGACGACGTCATCTTCGCGCCGCTGGGTGACGAAACGCGACTGGCCGGGCTTGCGCTTGTCCATCCAGGCCTGAATGTCGGCATGGGTGAAGCGCAGTCCGGGAGGGCAGCCATCGACCACGCAACCGAGTGCGGGACCATGGCTTTCGCCCCAGGTCGTAACGCGGAAAAGATGGCCGAACGAATTGTGGGACATGAAGACTGCCTGGCTGCAAGGGCGCTTGAACCGCCGGTTTTATCGAGGCTTTATTAGGCAAAAGCATGGGCGCGGACAAGCCTTTCTTGCTTGCCGCCGGTACCCGCCGGGTGAACAGTCCGGTCGATAGGCGCAAGGTTCGGCGGCTCATGCCACCGATCTTTGCCAGCCTTCCTGTGCTCTTAACGTGAAATCGTCGAAGGGCAGGGCGCGTGCGAAGGCATAACCCTGCAGAAGATCGCAGCCGAGGTCCTCGAGCAGGCTTGCATGTTCGAAGGTCTCGACACCTTCCGCAACCGTTTCGACGCCGAGTGAACGGGCTATATCGATGATCGATCGAACCAGCGCGCGCTCTTGCGGCGAATGAAGGATTGGCAGAACCAGTTGCTTGTCGATCTTCAGTCGCTTCGGTTTCAGCCGCAAAAGGCTGACGATCGAGGTGTGCCCGGTGCCGAAATCATCGATCTCCACATCGATGCCGAGTTCCTTGATCCGGTCCAGATTGGCGACGACGGCGCTGTCGCTGTCATCGAGGAAGATCGATTCCACCAGTTCGAAGGCGATCTCGCCGGGTGCGATCTGCAGGCCACGCAGCATGTCGATCAGGTGTTCGTCATGCAGCCGTCGCGACGACACGTTGACAGAAACCCTGGGCACGGCGACTCCCATGGCTGCCCAGCGCATCTTGTCTTTCAGCACCGTTTCCAGCATCAGCTGATCGAGCGTCGCCGTCACGTTAAGGTCGTCTGCGATCTTCAGGAACTGGTCGGGAGCAAGCAGGCCCCGGCGAGGATGCCGCCAGCGGATAAGCGCCTCGACGCCCGTCAGCTTATGTGTGCCCGCGCTGATCTGCGGCTGGTACCAGGCGGAAAACTCGTGGTTCTCGATTGCCGCCAGCAGCTCGTCCGCCGTCCGCTTATGGTCGATAATCTCCGCATGCAGGTTCTGTGTAAAGAATTCGAACCGGTTGCGCCCCATGCCCTTGGCTCGGTAAAGCGCCAGATCGGCATTGACGAGAATGCGCCGCGCATCTACATGCGTGCCATTGGCTTCGGCGATCCCGATCGACACGCCGCAGCGGCAGGAAAACCCGTCGAAATCGAGCGGCTGGCGAAACTCGGAAATGATCCGCGCCGCAAGCTGCGCAAGCTCCTTCGAGCTTGCCTGGTCGTGCACCAGGATGACGAATTCGTCGCCGCCGATGCGAGCGACCGTATCTTTTTCGTTGATATTGCGGGTCAGGATTTTGGAGGCGTGCACGAGCATCGCGTCGCCTGCGGCATGTCCCAGCGTATCGTTGATCTGCTTGAAACGGTCGAGATCGAGGTGAAGCAGGGCGAATTTTCGCCTGCCGGAAGCGCGCGACAGGGCGTCGAGCTCCATGTCGAGCTTACGCCGATTGGCCAGCAGCGTCAGCGGGTCATGCAGCGCGTTGTGTTCGATCCTGCTCTTGGCAATTTCGAGTTCGCTGTTCTTGGCGTCCGCTTCGGTCTTGGCCTTCTGCAGTTCCACCGTGAGTGCCGTATCCTTCGTCACATCAAAGGCCAGCCCGATGAGTTTCTTCGAGCCGTCCTTACCCTGATGCAGCTGGCCGACGGAGCGCACGTAGCGGATCGTACCGTCCGCCTGCGCTACGCGAACCACCAATGCCTCCTTCGTTTGGCCGCTGAGATACGCTCTCGATGCGTTGATCGCGATCGGTCGGTCTTCGGGCAAGAGCAGATTGAGCCAGCGTTCCTGGGTTATGATGCCGTTGGTGAAAGGGATGCCATACAGCTGGCACATGCGCGCATCCCACGTTTCGGTGCCCTGTCCGGGCGTATATTCCCATATTCCGCAGCCGTAGGAGGCAAGTGCGAGGTCGAGCTTGCCGGATAGTTCCTCAAGCTCCCGCTCGCGGCTCGACAATTCGTCCAGCGCAAGCTCCAGCTCGGCATTCTTGACCTCGGTATTGGCCTTGGCGTCGCGCAGCGTCTGCGCCATCAGCATGTCGGCGCTCACATCCCACACGATACCGGTCATGCGGTGGCTGCCGTCGATGTTTTCGTAACGTGCGCCGGCTGATCTCAAGTGCCGGATCTCGCCGTCAGCGGAGGTTATGCGATAGGTTTCGGTGCAGGATTCGTAGAGCCGCGCCCATTTCAGGAAATGAGCTTCCGCTTTCGCTCTATCTTCAGTGGCCACGTGCTGCAGCAATCCCTTCAGCCGCTGCACATCCTGTGGCGAGTTTACGCCGTGAAGCAGTCTGGCGCGCCGATCCAGGAAGAGCTGCAACCCGTCGCCGCTGACCTCCCATATGCCGATGTTGGAAGCCTCCATCGCGAGATTGAAGCGCTGTGAAAGATCAAGAAGGCTGGATTCACGCGTTTTCAGTTCGGCAATATTCCGGTTGCGCTCGGAAAGCAGCCCGGTCGCCACCACGATTGGTACGATGAGCGCAACCGCACCGAATGCGAGAAATAGCCGGAAGTGGTACTGGTTTTCCGGGGGGGTAGCCCAGCCGTTCTTCGGGGCAAGCGAAAGATCCCAGCGCGAGCCGGCAATCTCCAGCGTCTTGGTGAGCGGCGATTGGTCGTCGACCGTGTCATCGCCAAAAAACGCCAGATAGCCAGGTTTCGCCTTGTCTCGCAGCGAGAAGTTTACGTTTGTAAGATCGACTGGGCTGGGCCGGCCCGCGTCATCGTCGACGATCATTCCCGCTTCCTTTAGAAGCTCCGCCTTGTCGATGACGATGGCAAGCGCGCCCCAGGGCTGGCGAAGTGTCTTATCGTCCAGCACAATCGGTACGACCAGCGTCAGGTGGTTCTCCTGCGAACCTGTGACGATACTCGGCGATGTCCTGTCCCTGGTATCCATCAGATCCGCGTCTAACCTTTTGACGTCGAATGGCAGCGAAGCGTCCGCGCTCGAAATACCCTCGGGTGTGTGGATCTGCGATATGGAAAGATCTGGCGCCAAGGCTACCGCGGCAAAATGCCGATGATTGTCGAATGTAGCCTCGACGAGATGTCGCAAGTGGTCTGAGGTTGCATTCTGTTCGCGCAGAAGACGCTGCGCAAGCGCCTGCGCATCCTTGATATCTGTCTCGATGCGCCCAGTCAGGTTACGTGACACGGCAGAGGCTGTGTTTTCCACATCTGCGCGCAATGCGGCACGCCCGAATTCGGTATTGCGCCGATCAAGACCTAGTGCAATCGCAAATATGCAAAGCGAAATTGTTAGTGCCGCAAGCAGGGAAATTGGATTCGAGGCAATGATATTGTGCCAGTTTAAATAGTGTGGCGGCCTGAATTTCACCTGCTGAATGCCCTTCTCTAACCCGGGATGACCGAGAAATAGTGTATTGGCGGGGTGTTAATTTATCATTTCGCGATACAGGGTGCTGTGAACGAGGAATTATGTTTAATCAATACTTGATTTTGATGTTTTGAATCTCCTGGGGAAAGTCGAAAAAAGGTATTTGTTATATTTTTGTTAATAATAATGCCTCGTTTCACGCGCGAAATGTCATGATCAAGAGCAACTTTTGCCACATTCTGAGGGCTATCTTTGCTTCGAAACGAAACACACGGACCTCATCAAAGGCCTCCAAGATGCGCATGCTCATCGCCACCCTGCTCGCCACTGCAAGTATCTTCTCGCCGCTCAACAGCTTTGCTCAGAGCGCGGATATCGAGGCGACAATCAGGAAGGTGGACGTCAATGCGCTGAGCCTGACGCTTGACGACGGCAAGACCTACAGGGTTCCGGAAGAGTTCAACTTCGAAGGATTGAAGGCAGGCGTCAAGGTTCTGGTCTTCTATACCATGGTAGACGGCAGCCGTATCGTCGACGATCTGGAAATCGTTTGATATCAGAGTGAGGGAATGCGGGCGCTTTCGACGTGTTTCACGCCCGTTCAGCTTAAATCCAGGCGATCGAACCTTTGGCAACCGTTCCGTCACCCGCGTCGCCCTCACTCAACTCGATCCTGACGATACGGTCCTGATGGATCGGCATGTTGGCGGCTTCATCTTCATCGACATTGCCGATAATGCGGAAAAGCGAGCGAAGCACTCCGCCGTGGCTGACGGAAATCGTCGGTCCCTGCAGCGATGCGAGCCATGCGCCTATACGCCAGGAAAGGATTTCATAACTCTCGGCATCTTCGCCCGGTGGAATGAAGCTCCACTTGTTTTTTGAACGTTCCCGCAGTCGCTCCGGAGCAGTCTTCTTTATCTCGGCGGTGGTAAACCCTTCCCAGTCACCGAACGAAAGCTCTTTCAGGAGTTCATCTGTACGGTAGCCCGCCGGGTCCAATCCCATGGCGGTCCGTATGCGCTCCATTGTCTCCCTTGTACGCCAAAGGGGGCTTGCAACGAAATCGAACCCGTCGGCTGAGCCGACGAGTTCGCGCAGCGTTTCACCGTTACGGGTAGCCTGTCCACGCCCGATCGCATTGATCGGGATATCCTTCTGCCCCTGAAGACGACCTTCGGCATTCCAGTCCGTCTGGCCGTGGCGGATCACATAGACAAGCACGGGATCGTTCCTCGTTAGTCCTTGATGACCGAAATGTCCGGAGCGTCGACCGCCTTCATGCCGATAGCGTGATAACCGCTGTCGGCGTGATGCACTTCGCCGGTCACAGAACGGGAGAGGTCGGAAAGCATGTAAAGGCCGACATCGCCGACATCTTCGATGGTGACAGTACGGCGCAGCGGCGCATTGTACTCGTTCCATTTCAAGATGTAGCGGAAGTCACCGATGCCGGATGCGGCAAGTGTCTTGATCGGACCGGCCGAGATCGCGTTGACGCGGATGTTCTTCGGGCCGAGGTCGACCGCCAGATATTTGACGCTGGCCTCGAGAGCCGCCTTTGCAACGCCCATGACGTTGTAGTTCGGCATGACCTTTTCCGCACCGTAATAGGTCAGCGTCAGCATCGAGCCGCCATCGGTCATCAGCTTTTCGGCCCGGCGTGCGACGGACGTGAAAGAATAGACCGAGATCTGCATCGTCTTGGCAAAATTGTCGGCAGAGGTGTCGACATAACGGCCGGTCAGCTCGTCCTTGTCGGAAAAGCCGATGGCGTGCACGATGAAGTCGATCTTGCCCCAGTGATTTTCGAGATTGGCGAAGACCTCGTCGATCGTCGCTTCGTCACTGACATCACAGTGGCCGGCCATGAAGGCGCCGAGTTCGGCCGCCAGCGGTTCGACCCGCTTCTTCAGCGCATCGCCCTGATAGGTGAAGGCCACTTCGCCGCCATTGTCGACGACGGCCTTGGCAATGCCCCATGCAATCGAGCGATTGTTCGCAACGCCCATGATGAGCCCGCGCTTGCCTGCCATAAGGCCGGATGCCTGAACCATTGTGTAATCCCTGACACGAAAAAATGAATGTTGCCTATGGCATAGGCCGCATCAGGGTTCAAGCATGCGTCAAATCATCAACCGTAAAGATGGCCTGAAATAGATGCGTGCCTGGGGATGATGTCATCCCTTTGTCACGCTTTCCGTCTCACAGATACAGCCCATCGCGCATCAGTCGCATGAGGTCGGTGACCTTGGCATCCGGCGTTTCCAGAAGCACGATCCTCAGTTCGACCACCAGATCGCCGCGTCGGGCAGCGTCATGAAGGCCGAGCCCTTCGATCGTGATCGTCCGGTCGGATCCGGACCAGCTGGGAATTTCCACCGTCCGCCGGCCCGCCGGTGTCTCCACCTGCGCCTCGCCGCCAAGGACGGCATCCTGCAGCGAGATGGGCAGCACGACATGAAGGTTGAAATCCCTGACGATATAGATGTCGTCGCGGGCCGCATTCAGCGTCACGACAAGATCGCCCTGTTTCATGTTGGGCAGTTTCAGGCCCTGGCCCGCAAGCCTTACCTGATGTCCGTCGGTGGTGCCCCGCTCGATGGGAACGCGAACTTCCCGGTCGTCCGAGAGCTTGATCGTAACCGGTTTCAGCGCCAGCAGTTCGGCCACCGTCACCTTTGCCTCGACCAGAAGATCCGGCGCCTTTTCCGGTGTTGGCGCTGTGCCGCGGATACGTTTGACCAGATTGGCGATGAGGTCGACTGCCATCATCGGCAGCGGGGAGCGGACTTCCGGCCCCGGCGCATCCTTCGGGCTCGTTTCTTCGACCTTTGTCTCCGACGTGTCGGCATGTTCCTTGGCGCGCTCGCGTGCCTCGGGGCTGCCGCCGAAAATGCGTTCGATGGTTTCTTCCGGGCTTTCGCTCGGCTTCTTGCCCGTCTGCTGCTTGGCTTGTCCGCTTGCCGCACCCTGGGCTTTCGCCTTTGCCGCATCGGCCTTCGGTTCGGCCTTGGTGGCGTCGGCCTTGGTAGCATCGGACTGGGCTCGGGCAGCCTGGGCCTTTGCCAGCTCCTCCATCACCTTTTCCGCATTGGCGCGCGCAGCCTTGGCGCGCTCTGCCGCATCGCGCTGCTGCATGATCGTCTGGTGCATGTCGGCTGCACGGTCATAACGCCGGCGCCGCTCCGGATCCTTGAGCAATTCATAGGCCTGCCCGATCTCCGCGAACCGGTCCGTTGCACTCGGATCGTCGCGATTGTGATCGGGATGAATCGTCTTGGCCTTCGTCCGCCAGGCCGCCTTGATTTCGTCTGCATCGGCGTTCCGTCTGACGCCGAGGATGGAATAGGGATCACGCATCGTGAGACCACCGGTTACGCTTTTGGCGGCAGATCCGGCATAATCGCGAACCTGCCGATAATAAACTTAAACACGGGCAACACAGGGCCATCATGCACTGCTCGCTGCTCCGATTTTCTCGGATTGAGAGAGTAGAGGCGCAGTCCTGAATCAGTGGTTACAGCGCGGCTTCACAGCTGAGGCATGGTGAAGGATCAGTTAACGCGGTGTGTGGTTTGGAAACAATTAGGCCAAGGGTGACAATTTGGCTCAGCCTTGCCTGTCGAAGGCCGTCAGCATCCAGTCGCCGCTTCCGGTCATGCAGGTCTGGCCAGCAAAAACGGCGATCCCTTCATAGGAATGACGCGTTGTCTTGAAGGCGCGGCAGACGCGACCCTGGGCGTTGTCTTCCTGAATGACGGAAACCACGCCGGCACTGCCGGTCGCGGCATTGGCCCAGGGAAGGGGAGTGTTGCCCATTTTCACGAGATCGGCCGAAGTGACGGCATTGCGCACAGTCGCTTCGTCGGAAAGGCTTGTCTCGGATTGGGGCTTGCCGGCAACGGTTCCCGTCGCAAGCGATCGATCGACCTTGCTCGATCCGCCAAACAGATCCAGACTACTCGTACATCCCGCAAGCGACAGTGTCAGCGTGGCGAGGCAAATTGCAGCGCCGCTCTTGCGGCCCAGGCACTTTGTCATTTCGGTCCACTTTGCTATCACTGACACCTAATATCCTGTCCGGCGCTTCGTCTCGGGCATGTTCGAGCAGATTGGGAGTATTTAAGTCAATATGTCTGGAAGTGAGTTAACAACCGGTGACTTCACCGAAGAATCTGAACCATTTGCCCTTTTCGCCCGCTGGTTGAAGGATGCGGAAGCTTCCGAGCCTAACGATCCAAACGCCGTTGCGGTTGCAACAGTAGATGAACATGGCCTTCCGAATGTGCGCATGGTGCTGCTCAAAGGTTTCGACGAGCACGGGTTCGTTTTCTATACCAATTTCGAGAGCCAGAAGGGCCAGGAAATCCTCGGTCAGAAGAAGGCGGCCATGTGTTTCCACTGGAAATCGCTGCGCCGGCAGGTGCGCATCCGTGGTCCGGTAGAAGTCGTGACCGATGCTGAGGCCGACGCCTATTATGCATCCCGCCCGCGCGGCAGCCGCATCGGCGCCTGGGCATCGAAACAGTCGCGTCCGCTCGAAGGACGTTTTGCCCTGGAGAAGTCAGTCGCCGAATATGCGGCGCGTTATGCAATCGGCGAAATCCCGCGGCCGTCCTACTGGTCCGGCTTCCGTATCCGGCCGACATCGATCGAATTCTGGCACGACCGCCAGTTCCGCCTGCATGACCGTGTCGAGTTCCGTCGCGACGATCCGTCCGGCAACTGGAACAAGGTGCGGATGTACCCGTGAGCAATTCCAGCAAAAGCGCGAACCGGTTTTGCGTCCGGAATTGCGTAGAACAAAACCTCTAGCGCTTCAGCGCGAAGGGAATGCCGGAGGCGAGTGCGGAAACGTAACGCGCCTTCTGGTAATAGCCATTCAGTGAGACGCGCGGCAGGGCGGTCGGCCGGGCCAGGTCGGCGGCGGTGAGCATTCCAGGTTGTGTGGTAAGGCCGATCACAAAACCGAGATCGCGGGCGGATTGGAATTCCCTCGGTCCGATCGCGTCCTGGCTTCCATAGGGATATGCAATTGCTGTCGGTCGCTCGCCTGTGAGTTCCGTCAGCCATTCTGCCGATTTGCGCATCTCTCTCAGGGCTTCTTCCGCGCCAAGTCGGCTGAGCTTGCGATGCGTCACGGTGTGAGCGCCCAGCGAAACGAGCGGATGCGCCGCGAAGTCTCGCAGTTCCTCTGGTCCCATGATCAGTTCGCGGGTAGTGGCAAGGGGATCGATGCCGTATCGTTCCGCCAGGAGACAGAGGTCTGCGACGGCTTCGGCCTCTTTGCGAGCCCAGACATAGCTGGCAAAGCGGAAAGACGTGTCGAGTTGCTGTACCGGCGTCTTCAAGTCCACCGTTTCAACGCCACGCCCGAAATCGAAGCTGATGCGATCCTGCTCACGCAGAAGTCGGCCCATGATCTCCCACCACAGAGGTTGCCGGTGTTCGGCGAGGCCTTGTGCGATGAAGACGGTGAAGGGCACGCCATGCCGGGCGAAAACGGGCAGCGCGTGTTCCGCATTATTGCGGTACCCGTCATCAAGCGTGAAGGCTGCAAATGGCTTGGTTGAAGGGACAGCCAGCCGTTCCGGTAAATCCGAAAGTGCTATGAAATCGTAGCCGAGTGATTTCAGCCGAACGATCGCGGCATCGAGGAATTCCGGCGTGATTTCCAGATGCCGGTTAGGCCCGATGACCGATGCGGATTCCGGCCTTACATGATGAAGCGTGAAGATGACGCCCGAGCCGCGAGCCGACGTCAACAGGCCGGCTCCCGCCATCAGCGCCGAAGCTTCCAGCCCGGCACCGATCAGCCAGCGCTTGACGTTGCGACGCCAGATCGCTTTTGCCTTGTCCTTCATCGTGTCCGCAATTAGCCCCCGGGGCAGCCATGCCCGATAGGGGACAGGCTAGTGCCGACCCATTAAGCCTTGCTGAACGATGGCACGCTTACGGCCGTAATCCGTCGAGAAGCGGAAGCCCGATGACGGCGGCGGCTCCGATAAGTGTGAAACAGATCCGCCGGAACGTGGTCTCACTGGCGATACCGAACATCCGTGAACCGAAAAAAAGCCCGATGCCGTAAGCCGGCCCTGCAGCAAGCGCGATCAGCAGGACTTGCAGCGTCAGGATGCCACCGATGATATAGGACGTGGCCGAAAGCACGCTGGCCAGCGCGAAGTAGAGAATGAGGTTGGCGCGCACGACATTACGTTCGATCGCTCCACCGAGCCAATAGGCGACGATCGGGGGGCCGGACATCTGGGCCGCGCCGCCGAAAAGGCCGGCAATCGCGCCGACGCCGACCGTCAGCCAGGTTTTCGGCCGGCCATGATAACGCCAGCCCGAGATCAGGAAAACCAGCAGGCAGACGACGACAGCGGAAATAATCCAGCGCAGCGTCACCGACGGCATCAGCGAAAGCATTGCCGCGCCAGCCGGAACGCCGATGATGGCGCCGGCCAGCATGGTGAAGACATCGCGGCGGTTCGCCCTGCGCCATCCTTCCGGCAGCATGCCGAGCGTCATTACCCAATCGATGACAAGGAGCAGTCCCGACGCGATCTGCGGGCTCGTCGCCGCTCCGGCGAGCGGTATGAATATCAGCGCCCCGCCAAAGCCGGAAAAGCCGCGCGTAAGGCCTGCAACAACGGCGGCAAGAAGCACGAAGGCAAGTTCGCCGATCGAGTGGCCCGGAAGCCATGCGGTAAAAAAAGCGGATATCGGATCGGGGGATGTCATGATTCAGAATGATCTATGAATGGCCGGAGACGCGCCAACTGCTGTGATGTCGGGCGCGGTGTCAAGCGGATCGCGCTAGACAGGCTGATGGAATCGCGATCTAGTCGGCCTGAACGAAAGGGGAACGAGATGTTGACGAAATTGGCCAGTCAATTCGAAATGGCGTCCGCTAAATATGCTGCAGATCATGGCATTTCTCGCGATGCCGATTGGTTCATTCTCAAACTGCAGGAGGAAATGGGAGAAGTAACGCAGGCTTGGAACCGCAAGACCGGTCGTGGTCGCGCCAAGGGCCGCACTGATCCGCAACTGAACGACGATCTTGCCGACGAGACCGCTGACCTACTCGGGCATGTTCTGCTGTTTGCCCATCAGAACGGGCTCGATCTTGCCGCTGCGATTGAGCGGAAGTGGCTTTTCACGCCAACATGAGTATCTGCGCCGTCGGAAAGGGTCCTTTTCCTCTTCAGGATTGCAGCGCCGATCTTTCGCCCAGGTCTTCAAAGAGACGAAGCATGTAGCCATCCGGGTCGCGAACGACGAACTGGAGATTGCCGACCTCAAGATCATTGCGCCGATACCATTTCTCTTCGAGAGGCAGGTATAGAGCGACACCTGCGTCTGCGAGACGCTTCAGGATGGCGGTCACATTTCGCACCCGGATCTGCACATTGAGACCACGCCCGAACGGTTTTTCCAGTGGCGCGCCTTCGATATCGAAAGTTCGCCCCAGACCCATCTGGTCGATCATCAGCTCCGCGCCATCGAGTTCCAGATAGCAGAAACCTTCTTCGGGCCTTTCATATCGGACCGAGAAGCCGATCAGATCGGAGTAGAACCTTCGACTTTGGAGCCAATCCGAAACAGCGAATTCAGGAACGAGAGTATTTCCCATACTTGTTTCTTCAAACCGTCCGTCGATAGAACTTCGTATCCACCGCCATCCGCGGAAAGCTTGCCGGCAGCTCGTCGGCGACGATCTCGGAGAAGCCGTTCTTCTCGTAGAAACGGTGGGCAGCGAGAAACTTGTCGGTGGTGCCGAGCAGGATCGTCTTCAGCCCGACAGCCGCCGCATGCGCCATAAGCGCGTCGAGCAAGCGAGCGGCCACGCCGAACTCCTTGCCACGAACTTCGGCGGCGACGAACATCTTGCGCAACGCGGCCTCGTCATTGCCGATATCCTTCAGGGAAATCGTGCCGACGATCTTTCCGTCCTTTTCGGCGACCCAGAAACCGCCCTTGGCCGTCTGATAGAATTCCGCAATGGCGGCGAGATCCGGCTGGTCCGCCGCGGTGATCGCGACACCGAACTCCTCGCGCTGGATCGGCAGGATGACGCCGATCACGCCCTGTTCGTCGCCTGTCCGGAAGGCGCGGATCACGATGTCGCTCATCCTTTTTACGCCTTCGTACCGCCGACGGTGACCTGATCCATCCTGAGATGTGGCTGGCCGACGCCGACCGGAACCCATTGACCGGCCTTGCCGCAATTGCCGATGCCGGTATCGAGCTTCATGTCGTTACCGACCATCGACACGCGCTTCATCGCATCCGGGCCGTTGCCGATCAGCATCGCGCCCTTGATCGCCGGGCCGACCTTGCCATTTTCAATGAGATAGGCCTCGGTGCAGCCGAACACGAATTTGCCCGAGGTGATATCCACCTGGCCACCGCCGAAGGACACGGCATAAACGCCCTTCTTCACTGACGCGATGATTTCTTCCGGCGTCTTGTCGCCGCCAAGCATGTAGGTGTTGGTCATCCGCGGCATCGGTACTGAAGAATAGCCCTGTCGGCGGCCGTTGCCGGTCGGCTTCATGCCCATCAGCCGGGCATTCTGCCGATCCTGCATATAACCGACGAGCTTGCCGTTCTCGATCAGCACGTTATAGGCCGACGGCGTGCCTTCGTCGTCGATGGTGATCGAGCCGCGGCGATTGTCGATCGTGCCGTCGTCGACGACGGTGACGCCTGGAGCTGCAACCATCTCGCCCAGAAGCCCAGCAAACGCAGAGGTTTTCTTGCGGTTGAAATCGCCTTCCAGCCCGTGACCGACCGCCTCGTGCAGCATCACGCCCGGCCAGCCGGAGGAAAGCACCACGTCCATCGTGCCGGCTGGCGCCTCGATCGCCTCGAGATTGACCAGCGCCTGGCGCAGCGCCTCATCAGCGCCAACCTGCCAATTGCCTTCGGCGACGAAATCGCCGAAGCCGATGCGGCCACCGGTGCCGAACGAACCGCTCTCCTGCCGGTCGCCATTACCCACGACGACGGAAATATTGATGCGCGTCATCGGGCGAATGTCCTGCACCCGGTGCCCGTCGGCACGCAGGATGTCGACCACCTGCCAGCTGGCGGAAATCGTTGCGGTGACCTGACGAACCTTGTCGTCCTTGTTGCGCAGATAGGCGTCGATATCGGCAAGCAGCTTCGCCTTCGCCTCGAAGCTCGGGGAGCCGATCGGGTTCTCGTCGCCGTAATATTTCTTGTTGGTCCGCTGCGGGGCGCTCGCATAGGAACCGGAATAACCGGCGGTTACCGCGCGAACGGCATCCGAGGCGCGTTCCAGCGCTGCGGCGCTCAGGTCGCCCGCATGGGCGTAACCGACAGCCTCACCCGCGACCGAACGCAGACCAAAACCTTGGTCGGTATTGAATGAGCCACCCTTCAGCCGTCCGTTGTCGAAGGTCAGCGATTCCGCCTGGGCATGTTCGACGAAAAGCTCGCCGTCATCGGCGTCGGCAAGCGCTTTTGCGACAATCGCCCGCAGCTTCGCTTCGTCCGTGTCGAACAGGCTCAAGAGATCGGTGTTCATGGAAATACTCCTTGGGCAGGACCCGCCTCGGCGCGGCAGGCTGTGGCGGCAAACCGCCTTTTCATCCGATGTAGGTCCGGCACGGAGCCGAAGCAAGCCTATCCTTGGGTCGGCCTCGTTCGCAGATAGGCTTGAACCGCATCCGGCATGGTTTCGCGAGGCAGCGTGTTGAACTGGCCGTCACCGCTGAAGACCATGAAGGCCCGCGGACGCTCCCAGACTTCGGTAATGCTTCGCCACGTCAACTTGCCGCTGCCGAGATCGGACACGATGTCGATTCCATCGGCATCGACGGTAATCTCGGCCTTCGGATCGCCCATGCGCTTGTAGCGACCGAAGGTGTTGACCTTGTGGGCGCGCCAGATCACGGCGACGAAGATGACCGGCGCCAAGGCGAGGACAAGCATGACGCCGGCGAAAATATTGTTGTCGCCCGAGATGATGAAATAGATGGAAAAGCTCAGCATCAGAACCGAGATGACCCACATCATCTTCTGTTCGACTACGGCACGACGCCAGACGAAGGCGCGGATCGCATCGCGCACGATATCGTCATCATAGCGAACGGTGAAACGGTGGCTGCCTACAAGGCCCATGGTCTTCCTGCCCTTCGACGCAGCTATCCGATGATCAGGGAAGTGCGTCGTAGCCGGGGCCAAAACCGTTGAGTTCGACGGGAATGCCGACACGGTCCTGATCGGAGGATTCGCGCAGTGCGAACACGGCGTTCTTGCCGGCACGCAGGATACGCATCAGTTCCTCGTCGATTTCCACTTCCACATAGCAGCCTTCCGAGAAGCAGCGAGTGAAATAGGCGCGACCGATATTGTTGTTGTCGACATAAAGCTCCATGCCGTCCTTCAAGAGAACGCCGAGCGGTGCGAGAATGCGCAGGATACGCGCCTTGCGATCGGCCGTCTTCAAGACGACGACCGAAAGCCCGACTTCCGGCCGGTCCTCGGCAATAACGTTCTGCATCAGCGCGCATTGCTCGGTGGAAGCGCCTGCCGGCCTGTCACAGATCACCGACCACGCGCCATGGCTTTCCTTCACATTGCCGGGCTGCTGTCCGGAAGGGCCAGGCGTGGGGGCGGGTGCCGGAGCCTGCGCGCTCGGGGCGGGACCTTTCGGTGCGGCACTCGGCACCGGCGGCGTCTGTGCCGGCTGTGCGAATGCGGTGGAGACCGTGCCCAGCGTCAGGAGGGCAATAAGGCTTGCGCCGATGAGGGAGGGACGACCCATGGAAACCTCTGGTTCGAATCAATGCGGCTTATCCTGTCTTTCGCGGTGCGAATTGGAAAGCCTTGCCGAGTTTTCAGCGGAGTACGGCGAAAGTAGGACCCTGTTCAAGTCACAAGGACGTCGCCGGCTTCAAAATCTGGTGGAATTTGTCAGCCGAAAGAGCATATCCTCATTTCAGGCTGCGACTCTGTGGAGGGAGGTGTGGTCTATTACGGAGGGAAATCAACCAGAGGATGTCGCGCGTCTACAATGCGCAAAATGCCGCAGGGGCATTTGTCGCAAGACGTTGCGGATATAAGCAAACTATGGTTGAACCAAGCTATAGCTTGGAGACTGCGTAAGAGTTGATCTGGATCACATGCGTGGGGAGAAAGTTTGTGATGAACAGGGCTTATGCGATGATGATGGCGATCATCTGTCTTATCACCGCCCCGATTGCGGGGCTGGTAAGCGCTTCGGTGGCGCATGCGGACCAGCCGCATCCCTGGCAGATGGGGCTTCAGGCGCCGGCAACCGAAATTATGCACCAGATAAGCTGGTTCGAGAAGTACACGCTCTGGTTCATCGTTCCGGTCACGCTTTTCGTCCTGGCACTGTTGATCATCGTCGCCGTGAAATTCCGCGCCGACAAGAACCCGACGCCATCGCGCACCAGCCATAACACGACGATCGAGATTGTCTGGACGGTGGCGCCGGTCCTGATTCTCTTCATGCTGGCCATCCCGTCCTTCAATCTTCTGAACGCCCAGCTGGAAATTCCCGAAACCGACATGACGGTGAAGGCCACCGCCACCCAGTGGCAGTGGAATTACGAATATGAGGGATCCGGCCAAGGGGAGGGGGCGTCGCCTGTCGCTTTCGACAGCTACCTGTTGAAAGAACCCGATCGCGCCGCGGCCGGCAAGACGGACATAGCCGTTTATCCGCGCCTTCTCGCCGTCGACAACGAGATGATCATTCCCGTAGGCAAGACGGTACGCCTTCTCGTGACAGCCGCTCCGACCGATGTCATCCATGCTTTCGCCATGCCGGCTTTCGGCGTGAAGATCGATGCCGTGCCAGGGCGCCTTAACGAAACCTGGTTCCGCGCCGAACGCGAGGGCCTTTATTACGGACAGTGTTCCGAGCTTTGTGGCAAGGACCACGCCTATATGCCGATCGCCATCCGCGTCGTCTCGGACGAGAAATACACCGCCTGGCTCGCTGCCGCCGCAAACGATCTGCCCGGAGCCTACAAGGCGCTTCTGGCATCTGCGGATAACAAAATTGCAGTCGGCGTCGATGTCGCTGCAAACGACGTCAAGTAAGGGAGGCGAGATCAATGGCTGAAACGACACATCACGACGACCATTCCCATCGCGCTGCCCATGACGACGCGCATGCGCATGGAGAGCATCACCACAAGCCGGGTTTTGCCGCCCGCTGGCTGTTCTCGACCAATCACAAGGATATCGGCACGCTTTACCTGATCTTCGCGATCATGGCCGGCATTATCGGCGGCCTTCTGTCGGTCGCGATGCGCATGGAGCTGCAGGAACCCGGCATCCAGATTTTCCACGGCCTCGCCTCTATCGTCTATGGTTTCGAGGGCGATGCCGCGATCGATGGCGGCAAGCACATGTTCAATGTGTTTACCACCGCCCACGCGCTGATCATGATCTTCTTCATGGTCATGCCGGCGATGATCGGCGGTTTTGCCAACTGGATGGTGCCGATCATGATCGGCGCGCCGGACATGGCTTTTCCGCGTCTCAACAACATTTCCTTCTGGCTGATCGTCCCGGCCTTCCTTCTTCTTGTCTTGTCGATGTTCGTCGAAGGACCGGCAGGCGCCTATGGCGCGGGCGGCGGCTGGACCATGTATCCGCCGCTTTCGACCTCCGGCCATCCGGGACCGGCAGTAGATCTCGCGATCTTCTCGCTCCACGTCGCCGGTGCCTCGTCCATTCTCGGTGCGATCAACTTCATCACCACCATTTTGAACATGCGCGCGCCGGGCATGACGCTGCACAAGATGCCGTTGTTTGCCTGGTCGGTGCTGGTAACCGCCTTCCTTCTGCTTCTGTCACTGCCGGTTCTGGCCGGTGCCATCACCATGGCGCTGACCGACCGTAACTTCGGCACCACATTCTTCTCGCCGGAAGGCGGCGGCGACCCGATCCTCTACCAGCATCTGTTCTGGTTCTTCGGTCACCCGGAAGTCTACATTCTCATCCTGCCCGGCTTCGGCATCGTCAGCCACATCGTCTCGACCTTCTCGAAAAAGCCGGTCTTCGGTTATCTCGGCATGGCCTATGCAATGGTGGCGATCGGCGCTGTCGGCTTCATCGTCTGGGCCCACCACATGTACACGGTTGGCCTGTCGCTCGATGCGCAGCGTTATTTCGTTTTCGCCACGATGGTGATCGCGGTGCCGACAGGCATCAAGATCTTCTCCTGGATCGCGACCATGTGGGGCGGCTCGATCACGTTTGCGACACCGATGATCTGGGCGATCGGCTTTATCTTCCTGTTCACCGTTGGCGGCGTCACCGGCGTGCAGCTGGCCAATGCCGGCCTCGACCGCTCGCTTCACGACACCTATTACGTCGTGGCCCATTTCCACTACGTCCTGTCGCTCGGCGCGGTCTTCGCCATCTTTGCCGCCTGGTATTACTGGTTCCCGAAAATGTTCGGCTACATGTATAACGAGGCGATCGGCAAGCTGCATTTCTGGGTCATGTTCATCGGCGTGAACCTCGTTTTCTTCCCGCAGCACTTCCTCGGCCTTGCCGGCATGCCGCGCCGTTATATCGACTATCCGGATGCTTTCGCCGGCTGGAACTACGTCTCCTCAGTCGGCTCGTATATCTCCTTCGTGGGTGTACTCATCTTCCTCTTTGGCGTATGGGAAGCCTTCGCCAAGAAGCGGGTTGCCGGTGATAACCCCTGGGGCGAGGGTGCGACCACGCTGGAATGGCAGCTGTCGTCGCCGCCGCCCTATCACCAATGGGAACAGCTTCCCCGCATCAAGTAGGAATTCCGATCCGGGTGCTGCCTTGGCAGCGCCCGGCATCTCGTCAGGATCTGAATTGAAATGACTGTTATCGATTCCACCCAAGCGATGTCGCAAGAGGAAGGAAAGCTCCTTTCCGAAGCCGATGCGCGCGATTTCTTCGCGCTGCTGAAGCCGCGCGTCATGTCGCTGGTGGTTTTCACCGCCTTTGCAGGCCTTGTTCTCGCGCCCGGTGAGATCAACCCGGTTCTGGCGATCATCTCCATCCTCTGCATCGCCGTTGGTGCCGGCGCCTCCGGCGCGCTCAACATGTGGTACGATGCCGATATCGATGCCGTGATGACGCGCACCGCCAAGCGCCCGATCCCCGCCGGCCGCATCCGCCCTAATGAGGCACTTGCCTTCGGCCTGACGCTCTCGGCCTTCTCGGTCGTCATCCTCGGCCTTGCCGTCAACTGGTTTGCCGCCGGCCTGCTCGCCTTCACCATCTTCTTCTACGCCGTCGTCTACACGATGTGGCTGAAGCGCTCGACGCCACAGAACATCGTCATCGGCGGTGCTGCAGGCGCATTCCCGCCCATGCTCGGCTGGGCCTGCGTTACCGGTGGCGTGTCGCTCGACAGCGTCATCCTGTTCATGATCACCTTCATGTGGACTCCGCCGCATTTCTGGGCGTTGGCGCTGTTCAAGATGCGCGATTACGGCTCGGTCGGTATTCCGATGATGCCGAATGTCGTTGGCCAGCGCTCGACCAAGATCCAGATGGTCGTCTATTCGGTCCTGATGGCCGCCGTCGTCGCCGCCCCGACCGTCACCGGTCTTGCCAGCATCGGCTACGGCATCTTTACCGGCATTCTGAGCCTCATCTTCATCTACTATTCCATTCTCGTCCTGCGCATGGCCGAGGATGACGAGAAGATGCTGCCGGCCAAGAAGCTGTTCTTCTACTCGATCTTCTATCTCTTCGCGGTCTTCTCCGCGCTGATCTTCGACCACATGGCGGCCGGTCTCGGCCAGTTCCTTGGAGGGTTTCTGTGATCGATACCGTCAAGCTCAGCGAGACGCAGAAAAAGTCACGGCGAAATCGCAATGTGGCGCTCGGCCTCGTTCTCGCGGGGCTCTGCGTGCTTTTCTACATCATAACGCTGGTCAAGGTGGGCGGATTCTGGAACTAGGCTGAGTATCGGAGCGAAATGGAGCTAGGGAGGAGCGACATGGGAGGCGAAGTTCAGAGCGGTCATTCGGGTCAGACAAAGCGGGTCAGCAATGCCTCGATCTTTGCCGGTTGCGCCGTATTTGTTTTCGGCATGGTTGGCGCCGCTTACGCGTCTGTTCCGCTCTACCGTCTCTTCTGCCAGATCACCGGCTATAACGGCACAACCCAGCGGGTAGAACAGTATTCGTCGACCGTGCTCGACCGCACCGTTCAGGTTACCTTCGATGCAAACATATCAAGCGGCCTGAACTGGGATTTCAAGGCGGCGAAAGCCGTGCAGCCGAAGATCGGCGAGACCATCCAGGTCGAATACACGGCGACCAACCGCTCAGCCGTCGCCACCACCGGCACCGCCGTCTTCAACGTCACGCCCATGGAAGCCGGTGCCTATTTCAACAAGGTGCAATGCTTCTGCTTCACCGAACAGACACTTCAACCGGGCGAAAGCGTTTCCATGCCCGTCGTCTTCTACGTCGATCCGGAGATCGTCAAGGCGGAGGAAACGAAGAATATCAGAACGATTACCCTGTCCTATTCCTTCTACCCGAGCGAGCCGGCAAAGCCTGTCGCTGCGGTGAAGAAGAATGAGGCAGACAATAAGCTTTGAGAGGAGCGCCTGCGAAAAAATTCCGCAGGCGGTGGAGAGGCATTTATCGGGGATTTTGACATGGCAGACGCGCATCAGAAAAATCACGACTACCACATCATCGATCCGAGCCCTTGGCCGCTTCTGGCCGCGATCGGCGCCTTCGTCATAACCTTCGGTGGCGTCGGTTACATGCGCTATCTCAAGGGCGCTGAGTTCCACATGTTCGGCCTCAACTGGGCCACCCCCTGGGTGTTCTTCATCGGCCTGGCGATCATCCTCTATGTGATGATCGGCTGGTGGGCGGACACGATCAAGGAAGGTGATGAAGGCCATCACACGCGGGTCGTATCGCTGCATCTGCGTTACGGCATGATCATGTTCATCGCCTCCGAAGTGATGTTCTTCGTCGCCTGGTTCTGGGCCTTTTTTGATGCGAGCCTCTATCCCAACGAGGCGATCCAGGCCGCCCGCGTCGAAGCACTCGGCGGTCAATGGCCGCCCAAGGGCATCGAGGTTCTCGATCCCTGGCACCTGCCGCTCTACAACACGATCATCCTGCTTCTCTCCGGCACCTGCGTAACCTGGGCGCATCACGCGCTGCTGCATAATGACCGCAAGGGACTGGTTACCGGCCTTGCGCTGACGGTCGCGCTCGGCATCCTGTTCTCCGCCGTGCAGGCCTACGAATACGCGCACGCACCCTTCGAATTCTCCAATTCGATCTACGGCGCCACCTTCTTCATGGCGACCGGTTTTCACGGTTTCCACGTGCTGATCGGCACCATCTTCCTGATCGTCTGCCTGATCCGCGCCATCAATGGCGGCTTTACCCCCGAACGCCATTTCGGCTTCGAAGCCGCCGCCTGGTACTGGCACTTCGTCGACGTCGTCTGGCTGTTCCTGTTTTTCTCCATCTACATCTGGGGCGGCTGGGGCGCACCGCTGGCGCATCTGTGAGGTTTTTTTGGGGGGCTGCCCCTCATCCGCCTGCCGGCACCAACCGGGGACGGGTCGCTTGCCCCGTCCCGTCCTCCGGACCCCCGTAATGTCGGGGAGAAGGACGCAAGCCGCGGCCGCTATGCCTCAATCGTGGCACGTTCCCTCGCCCCGTTTACGGGGAGAGGGTTAGGGTGAGGGGCTAGTTCTCCGCGTGTGACTTTGTTTGAAATTGGTCGTAGCAAGATGAGAACCAACGTCGTCACGACCAGCTCACGCAAGAAAACCTCATTGAAAACCATCCTCACCACCGCCCTTATCCTCCTCTCACTCGCCATCCTGCTCGCTCTCGGCACATGGCAGGTGGAGCGGCTCTCCTGGAAGGAGGGCCTTCTCGCCGATATCACTGAGCGCCGCGCAGCCGCGCCGGTTTCGCTTGCGCAGATCGAGCAGAGAGCTGCGGCCGGCGACGATATCGAATACCGCCGCATCGCGCTTTCCGGCATATTCGACCACACAAAGGAGCGGCATTTCTTCGCCACGTTCGAAGGTCGCACCGGCTTTTATGTCTACACGCCGCTGACGCTGGCGGACGGCCGCAAGATCTTCGTCAACCGCGGCTTCGTGCCCTACGAGATGAAGGAGCCGGCGACGCGGGCTGAGGGGGAGGTGGCTGGCGAACAGGCGATCACTGGTTATGTCCGTGCAAAACTCCCCGGCAAGCCGTCCATGCTGGTGCCGGATAACGATCTCTCCAAAAACATCTTCTATTGGAAAGACCTCGATGCAATGGCCGCGAGCACCCGGCTCACCGACGTCATTGCCTTTTTCGTCGATGCCGATGCATCCGTCATCAATCCCGGCGGCTGGCCGAAGGGCGGCGTGACGCAATTCGACCTTCCCAACAACCATCTGCAATATGCCGCGACATGGTACGGTCTCGCCGCAGCCATGCTGGCCGTGGTTTTCGGCATGTGGTTGCGCAGCCGCAAGTCCGCATCATCACCGGTCGGAGAAGGTCGATAACGACATTTTCTGTTGGCGCGCCTCAATTGCCTCGCCTATATGAGGCCTTAGGCATTTTCCAACAGCGGATGCGGAATGAACATTCAGGTCACCAAACCGGCTCTTTCGATCAGGCTTTGCGGTCCGCGCGGTTTCTGCGCCGGTGTCGACCGGGCGATCCAGATCGTCGTTTTGGCGCTGAAACAATACGGTGCGCCGGTCTATGTCCGCCACGAGATCGTTCATAACCGTTATGTCGTCGAGGGACTGGAAGCCAAGGGCGCCGTCTTCGTCGAGGAACTGCACGAGATTCCGGAAGAACATCGCCAGCAGCCTGTCGTTTTTTCCGCCCACGGCGTGCCTAAATCGGTGCCCGAAGATGCGCAGGCGCGAAACCTCTTTTATCTCGATGCGACCTGCCCGCTGGTGTCCAAGGTTCACAAGCAGGCCATGCGCCATCAGCGCCTCGGCCGCCATGTCGTGTTGATCGGCCATGCCGGTCATCCGGAAGTCATCGGCACGATGGGGCAACTGCCGGAAGGCACTGTTTCGCTCGTCGATACGATCGCCGATGCCGAAGCCTATATGCCGGAAGATCCGGATAATCTCGGCTTCGTCACCCAGACGACGCTCTCGGTCGATGATACGGCCGGCGTCATCGCCAAGCTGCAGGAACGTTTCCCCAATCTCCAGGCGCCGGCTGCGGACTCGATCTGCTATGCCACCACCAACCGCCAGGAAGCGGTGAAGGAAGCGGCGCCCGGCTGCGACCTCTTTATCGTTGTCGGCGCGCCGAATTCATCCAACTCCAAGCGTCTCGTTGAAGTGGCCTTGAGGGCAGGGGCCAAGCGCTCGCTGCTCGTCCAGCGGGCCTCCGAGCTGAACTGGGACGAGATCGGTAATATCCGCACGCTCGGCCTCTCCGCAGGCGCATCGGCCCCCGAAGTCATCGTCGACGAGATCATCGCTGCCTTCAAGGAACGGTTTGCCGCCGAGATCGAGCTGGCGATCACCGCCGAGGAAACCGAAAACTTCCTCGTCAATCGCGAGCTTCGCTCCGTGCCGCTGACGGTTGAGGATATGGCCTGGGTAAATGGCGATCGGCCGCTTGCGGCGACCCCGTAAACAGCGCGATAGGTAAGTCACCATTTCCGGGCAGATGATTCTGCCCCTTGACCGACTGTGAGACCGCCTTGGCCGTTTATACCGACATCACCGAAACCGACCTCAAGCACTTTCTGGCGCAATATGACGTCGGTGAGCTGACCTCCTACAAGGGCATTGCCGAAGGCGTCGAGAACTCCAACTTCCTGCTGCATACGACGAAGGATCCGCTGATCCTGACGCTCTATGAAAAGCGGGTGGAGAAGTCGGACCTGCCGTTTTTCCTAGGCCTCATGCAGCATCTTTCGGAACGCGGCCTGTCCTGCCCGCTGCCTTTGCCGCGCCGTGATGGCGAGCTTCTGGGCGAGCTTTCCGGCCGTCCGGCAGCGCTCATCTCCTTCCTCGAAGGCATGTGGCTGAGAAAGCCGGAAGCAAAGCATTGCCGTGAAGTCGGCAAGGCGTTGGCCGGCATGCATCTTGCCGGCGAAGGTTTTGAGATCAAGCGGCCGAATGCGCTGTCGCTCGAAGGCTGGAAGGTCCTTTGGGAAAAGTCGGCCGAGCGTGCCGACGAGGTCGAGACGGGCCTTGAAGCGGAAATCACCGCCGAACTCGCATATCTCGAAGCTCATTGGCCAAAAAACCTGCTGGCGGGCGTCATCCATGCCGATCTGTTCCAGGACAATGTCTTCTTCCTCGGCGACGAGCTTTCCGGCCTGATCGACTTCTATTTCGCCTGCAACGACCTGCTCGCCTATGACGTCTCGATCTGCCTCAATGCCTGGTGCTTCGAGAAGGATGGCTCCTACAATGTCACCAAGGGTTCGGCCCTGCTGGAAGGTTATTGCTCCGTGCGTCCGCTTTCGGATGAAGAACGCGAAGCGATGCCGGTTCTCGCCCGCGGCTCGGCCCTGCGTTTTTTCCTCACCCGCCTTTATGACTGGCTGACGACGCCGGAAGGCGCGCTGGTGGTGAAGAAGGACCCGCTCGAATATCTGCGCAAGCTGCGCTTCCACCGGCAGATTTCATCGGTCGCCGAATATGCACCGGCAATCGAGGTGGCGTCATGAAGCAGGTCGAGATTTTCACCGATGGCGCCTGCTCCGGCAATCCCGGCCCCGGCGGCTGGGGTGCCATTCTGCGGTATGGCGAGACCACCAAGGAGTTGAACGGCGGCGAGGCGGAAACCACCAATAACCGCATGGAGCTTCTGGCTGCCATCTCCGCGCTCACCGCATTGAAAAGCGCTTGCGAAGTCGATCTTTATACCGACAGCAAATATGTCATGGACGGTATCTCCAAGTGGATCTTCGGCTGGAAGAAGAACGGCTGGAAGACCGCCGACAAGAAGCCGGTGAAGAATGGCGAACTCTGGCAGCAGCTCGATGCCGCCAACCAGCGCCATAAGGTCAAGTGGCACTGGGTCAAGGGCCATGCCGGCCATCCGGAAAACGAACGGGCTGACGAACTTGCCCGCCTCGGCATGGAGCCGTTCAAGAAACCCAATCTCGGCCGGTCGCTTCTGGTAAAATAACCTGCCTTCGACGTCGCTCAGCCGCATCAGAGCCGACTTGCCATTGCGGCGTCACTGCCTATGGTGATCGTGGCCAAATCGGGGCACGACAACGGGAGACCACGCATGATCCTTCACTGTGTTTTTCTGCGCTTCAAGTCGTCGGTACAGGACGCCGAAAAACAGGAAATCTACGCGGCGATCGCAGGCCTTCAGAACACGCTTTCGGGCATCGTTGATGTCAAATTCGGTCCGAACATATCGTCCGAAGGTTTGAGCGGTGGCTTTCTCGATGGCTTTATCGTGACATTCGAAAGCCCGGAAGCGCGTGATACCTATCTCGCGGCTCCGGATCATCTTGCCGTCGCCGAACGTATCGTCGCCTCCGCCGATGGTGGCCTGTCCGGCCTTATCGTCTACGATCTCGCAGCGTAGCCACACCCATTTAGTTCACAATGCAAAGGGCGCCGTCTGGCGCCCTTCGTCATTCCACAAATCCCGTCAGTTAGATCAAAGCTGTTCCAGCATCGCCGCGGCACCCGAAACGGTGGCCTGGCCGGGACTTTCCTCGATGTTGAGCGACTTCACCACGCCGTCCTCGACCAGCATGGAATAACGCTTTGAGCGCACGCCGAGCCCACCGCCGGAGAGGTCGATGTCGAGGCCCATGGCCTTGGTGAAGGAGGCGTCGAAATCGGCGAGAAAGTGGATCTTGCCGAGCGCGTTGGACTGTTGCGCCCAGGCGCCCATCACATGCCAGTCGTTGACGGCAACGACAGCGATATCATCGACGCCGCGTGCAAGAATGGCATCGCGGTTTTCAATGTAACCAGGCAGATGGTTGAGCGTGCAGGTCGGCGTGAAGGCGCCGGGTACGGCAAACAGCACGACCTTCTTGCCGGCGAAAAGACCGCTGGTCGTAACCTCCACCGGGCCATCTGCCGTCTTTTCCTTGAACGTTGCTTCCGGAAGCTTTTCGCCTACTGCGATCGTCATGTCGTCTCTCCTGCAATGATCGCCCATGCGATCGTCGGCGGCACTATAAAGTTGGCGAATGACAAGACAAGAGAGGGCAGGGCCTACCATGCAGAACTGTCGATCGGTTCGCGATCGAAGCATGCAATGCGAGGAAAACGCTCACTCGAAGGCGAGCGAAGTTTCCATGGCGCGCTTGCCGGCAAGCACCAGAATGCCCCAGTGCTTGCCCTTCATGGCATAGCCTTTCGGTAGCTTGCCGACCGGCATATCGACGGAATAGCTGTCCTCCAGCCGTTCGCCCTTGGTATCGTTGAACAGCACATGCCCTTCCGGCCCGGTAACGATCACCTGCGGCTTCTTCGGTGCATCCTTGGGCAGTTGCAGCCTGAGGCGCAGCGTGTCGCCGTCGGCAGAAACGGAATAATGCGTCACGGCAAAATCGTCGGACGGATGTTCCGGCAGCTTGCCTTCCGCATCGTTGATGATCATCGCCTCGGCAAAGGAAGTACCTGCATCGGCCTTGAGCCCGAGGTTGAACTCGGCCTGGAAGGGAATGCAGATATTGCGGCAGATGCCGATAAAGGCGGAGGCCGTGATTGCCGATGGCTGGTTCGGGTTCGTCACCGAAAGCTCGAAGGGAAAGCTGACGGCCGTGTCGTAGCCGATGTCGCGTACGTCACCATTGTCGAAACGACGCGGCACCGGATAGGAAATCTTGCTGACGCTGACCCCGGATGTCTCGGGAAACGAGATATGCGGCGGTATGCCCGCGTCGCCCGGTTCGCGCCAATAGGTGATCCACCCTGCCTTGGGTTCGATCTGCAGCGCGCCGCGCACCGTGCCGCGCGCATCGGGCGCCAGCGCCACGATCCGCATCCGCCCGCCCTCATTGCTCACCCAGTCGGTCGTTTCTGCCTGTACTGAGACTGGCATGAAGGCAGAGGCAAGCAGAAGTGGGATGGCGATGAAATGGCGGCGGGTGGTGAAAGCGGTCGAGATCATGAGAACGGATTTATCCCAGCAATCCCATGCTCGCCAGCCACGTCTGATGAAAACCAATCATTTTCGGTTGAATGATGCCGGAGACTGCCCCATGTTGCCTTGGAAGGGTCGCCTGATGCGGCCGCCGCCACACGGCGCTTTAAAGGCACACGGGAGGCTCGATGGGAATTACGGCGCTCAAAGACAAGCGTGAACGCGGATTTCTCGACGGCCAGTTCCTGATCGCCATGCCCGGTGTTCAGGACGGTAGTTTCGCTCGCAGTGTTGTTTATATCTGCGCTCATTCATCAACCGGTGCTATGGGCTTCATCATCAACAGGCAGCAGGAACTCTCGTTCCCCAACGTACTTGAACATCTGAAGATCGTCGAGGAACCTCACACCGCTTTTCTTTCGGAACAGGCGCGTTATTTTCCGGTTCTTTACGGCGGTCCGGTGGAAACGGGCAGGGGCTTTGTTCTGCATTCCGACGATTTTTCCTGCGAGTCCTCGATCCCTGTCAGTGACGAGATTTCACTCACCGCAACGCTTGATATTCTAAGGGCGATCGCGGAAGGCCGGGGGCCGACGCGGGCAACTCTGCTTCTCGGCTACGCCGGATGGGGGCCGGGACAGCTTGAGGCCGAAATCAGCAACAACGGCTGGCTCAATTGCGCATCGCAGGATGACATCATTTTCGATGCTTGCGTTGATGCCAAATACGAACGCGCGCTTGCCCTTATGGGCGTCAGCCCGGAAATGCTTTCGACCGAAGCAGGACATGCCTGATCTGTTTCGGTGGAACGATATCCACCCTTCAGAGTTCTATTATCGCAAGGCGTTGAACAACGTCGAAAGAGATAAGGAGAACAAGGAATGGGTAGCACCAGCGATAAGATGGCAGGCAAGGGCAACGAAGTTGCCGGTAAGATCAAGCAGGCCGCAGGTGACATGACCGATAATCCGAAGCTCAAGGCGAAGGGCAACGCCCAGGAAGCCAAGGGCCATGCTCAGCAGGCTAAGGGCAAGATCAAGGAAGCGGGCAAAGATTTCGTTGACCGCATGTAATGTCTGGGACCTGACCAAATCCCGGTAATGTCGGACGGCATAGTCCGAAAAAATGATCTCCAGTCATTTGATAAACCTGTTTCGGCACTGCCGGAGCAGGTTTTCTATATTCCCCTCCCTCCATCGATGCGGACCAGCCCATGCGCCTCTACGATTGCGATCACTGCGGACAGCCTATCCATTTCGACAACCGGGACTGCATGAATTGCGGCTCCCGTCTGGCCTTCGTGCCGGAGGCGCTTGCCATGCATGCGCTGCAGCCTGTCGAAGGCGAGGAGGTCTGGTCGCTATTCGCCAACCCGCAGCGCAAGGTCCGGCTTTGCGCCAATGCCGGCATGGATATCTGCAACTGGACCGTTCTCGCGGACGATTCCAATCCCTTTTGCCCGGCCTGCCGCCATAACCGTCTGGTACCGGATGCCTCCACCGAGGAGGGATTGCGGCAATGGCGGCGCATCAGCCAGGCTCAGCGTCACCTCTTTTATTCCATGCTGAAATGGAACCTGCCGCGCATCAACCGCGATGAGGATCCTGCAGGCGGTCTCGTTTTCGATTTTCTCGTTGACGAGATCCAAGCCGACGGAACGGTAAAGGCCGCATTGACCGGCCACGAAAACGGCCTTATCGCAATCCGCGCAGCCGAGGCGGACGATGCGACGCGTGAGCAGATCCGCGTGTCGATGAACGAACCTTATCGCACTATGCTTGGCCATTTCCGGCACGAGACCGGCCATTACATCTGGGACAAGATGGTCCGCGACGGCGGCAGGCTGGATGAATTTCGCGCGGTATTCGGCGACGAGACCGTCGATTACGGCGAGGCGCTCAAACGCAATTACGAGGAAGGCCCGCCACCGAACTGGCAGGAATTCTTCATCTCTACCTATGCAAGCTCGCATCCATGGGAGGATTTCGCCGAGAGCTTCGCCCACTATGTCCATATAGTCGACACGCTGGAAACGGCACGAGCCTACGGCATGTCGATAGACCCGCGCAGGCACGAAGAACTATCGGCGGAAGTGGATTTCAATCCCTATCGCGCCGACAGCGCCGAACAGCTCGTGTCCGCCTGGATCCCCTTCAGCCTGGCGATCAACGGTATCCACCGCTCGATGGGGGTGCCTGACCTTTATCCGTTCATCCTGACGCCGGCCGTGACGGCAAAGCTGCAATTCGTGCATGATCTGGTGTTGAGACGGTAGGGCGGAAACGACCCCTCCCAATCCTCTCCACAAGGGAGAGGGTTTAACCCGACCGCCTCGTCGGACCACAATTGCGGTAAGGAGCGTGCGACGGATTTTCTCCCCGCTTGTTGGCGAGATGGCCGGCAGGCCAGAGGGAGACCTGTGGGAAGTTACGCCCGTTTCGTCAGCGGAAACCGTTCCTTCAGTAACCGCAGCATGGCTTCGCTGGTGGCAGGCGGGCCGAACAGGTAGCTCTGGCCGTAGTGGCAGCCCATCTTGGCAAGCTCCATCGCATGCTCATCCGTCTGGATGCCTTCGGCGACGACTGTCATTTCCAGCCCGCGGGCCATGGCGATAACGGAGCGCAGCAGGATCGAGCCCTTTTCGCTCATGTCGCTGACAAGCGTCTTGTCGAGCTTGATCATGTCGAACGGGAACTGCGTCAGGTAGGCGAGTGAGGAATAACCGGTGCCGAAATCGTCGAGTGCAAGGCTGAGGCCGGTCTCTTTCAGCTTGGCAAGGATCAGGCGAGCCTGTTCCGGGTTTTCCATCATCAGGGATTCGGTCAGTTCCAGCTTCAACTGGTGCGGATTGACCTGAGTCTTCGAAATCAGTGCCCTGACATCGTTATAAAGGTCCGCATTCAAAAGCTGTGCGCTGGACAGGTTGACGGAAACGAAGATCGGCACTTCACCGGTCTGCTCCTGCCATGAAACAAGGTCCAACGCCGCACGCTCCATTGCAAACACGCCGAGAGGGCCGATAAGGTCCGACATTTCGGCGATCGGAATGAATTCAGCAGGCGGGATACTGCCACGCTTGGGGTGTTCCCATCGCATCAGCGCCTCGAAGCCGGCGATCTCGCCGTCCTTCAGCGATATGATCGGCTGATAGGCGAGCGACAGTTCCTTGCGCTCCAATGCGCGGCGAAGATCCGTTTCGATCTGCAGCCGGTCGGTGCCGGACGTGCGGAAGATCGGCCGGAACGGCTCCACCTTGTTACCGCCGCCGCGTTTTGCCCGGTACATTGCAAGTTCCGCGTCCGCCAGAAGCCCCGCAGCGCTTTCCTGCTGGTCGACGAAGGACGCAAGCCCGATCGAGGCGGTCAGTACGATCTCGCGATTGGCATAATTGATCGGCACCATGATGGCCTGCGATACGGCCTCGGCAAAATCGGCGATCTTTGCAGGGTCGCGCTCGGAAACAAGGATCAGGCCGAACTGGTCGCCGGCAAGGCGTGCCAACGTATCCTGCGGCTTCATTAGGCGCCGAAGACGCCGGGTAATCGCGATCAGCATGTTGTCGCCTGCCGCAATCCCGAGGCTATCGTTGACCTGCTTGTAGCGATCGAGATCGATTGCCATCACAGTCGGGCGCACGGTGTCGCCGCTGGCGGCAAGCGTCAGAACGCCCTGCAGGCGATCGAGGAAGATCTGCCGGTTCGGCAAGCCTGTCAGGTTGTCGTGCAACGCATCTTGCAGCAGTCGCTCGACCGAATTTTTCTGTTCGGTCACATCGACGATCGTGCCGACACAGCGGATGATCTCGCCGTTCGAGCCAAGCACGGGCCGCGCACGGATCTGCAGCCAGTGAAAATGTCCATCCTCGGCGCGAATGCGGAATTCGTGGTGCAGGCGGCCGCGGCGATGTTCAAGCAGCACGTCGAGCGTGGCACGGAACCGGTCGCGGTCGTCGGGGTGGAGGCGGGGAACCCAGTTGCGCACCGGACCATGCATGGCGCCGGCCTCAAGCCCGAGACGGCCCGAAATATCTGGGGTCGTGACGACACGATCACGCGCGACATCCCAGTCCCACACGGTATCGCCGGAGCCGGTCAGCGCCAGCGATTGACGCTCCAGGTCGGAAAACAGTCCTTGCTGGTAAGCACCGCCGGCAAAGGCGTGCTGCATCACAGTGAAGCCGATCAGTAGCACGATCAGAACCAGACCGCCGCCCAGCGCCGGCTGGATAATGTCGTTGTCGAGCTGTCCCGTCACTGTCAGCCAGCTGCCGAACAGCCAGACGAGGATCAGCGTCCAGGTCGGCACCAGCAGGATAGCCCGGTCGTAGCGGTTGAAGCCGAGATAGATGATCAGCAGGATGCCGACCGTACCCGTCAGCGCGAAGGAAAGCCGGGCAATACCTGCGGCAACGGAAGGATCGTAGATTGCCACGCCCCCAAGCAGGACGAGACCGACCACCCAGGCAAGCGTCGCGTAACCCAGATGCACATGCCAGCGGTTGAGGTTCAGATAGGTGAACAGGAAGATGACGAGCGACGAGGCGAGCGCCACTTCCGCACCCGCACGCCATATGCGCTGGTCGCTGGATGTGATGGTGATCAGCTTGTCGAGGAAACCGAAGTCGACGCAGATATAGGCGAGCACGGCCCAGGCAAGCGCTGCTGCCGCCGGCAGCATCGATGTACCCTTGACGACGAACAGGATCGTCAGAAACACCGCCAGAAGACCCGCAATGCCAAGCACGATGCCGCGATAGAGCGTGAACGAGTTGACCGTATCCTTGTAGGCGTCCGGCTGCCAGAGGTAGATTTGCGGCAGCGAAGGGCTGGCCAGTTCGGCAACGAACGTGATCGTCGATCCCGGATTGAGCGTGATGCGGAACACGTCTGCATCGGGGCTCGGCAGACGATCGAGCGAGAAACCTTCCGATGGAGTAATCGCGGTAATACGCTGCGAACCGAGATCCGGCCAGAACACCTTCGATCCGACAAGGCGAAAATGGGGTGCGACGATGACGCGCTCCAGCTGCTCTTCCGAGACGTTGGAAAGTGCAAAAACCGCCCAGTCGCCCTGATGCCCGGGATTGCTGGATCTGACTTCGATGCGTCGCCGAATCCCGTCACCGCCCGCCGCCGTGGAAACCTGGAAAGCCTCGCCCTGATTGGTATAGATGTCGGTCGTGGCCGTCAGGTCGAGCGCCGTGTCGTCACGCGAGATTTTCACCGGCTCGGCGGCACGCGCACCGTTAAGCCCGAAGGCCAGAATGGCGACGATCATCAGCAGCAGAAACTTCAGGCCAAAGGCCCGATACGCAGAACTAAAACGCATACCGTCAATCATGGTCCGACCATTTTCCCGAATTCGCCGTCTTCCGGCAACCGGGAAAACATCATGTGGTCACGCCATTCGCCGTTTATTTTGAGATACTTCCGCAAAAGACCTTCCCGCTCGAAGCCGGCTTTTTCTAGAAGCCGCATGCTTTTCCAATTGTCCGGAATACAAGCTGCCTCGATCCGGTGCAACTGAAGTCCGCCATAGATATACGGGATTGCCACTCTCAATGCGGCCAACATATGGCCTTGGCCCGCATGTTTTTCACCCATCCAATATCCGATCATGCAGCTTTGTGCTGCACCCCGGCGAATATAGCCGATGGTAAGTCCCCCGAGCAGGGTCATGTCGTCCTTGCGGAAAAGCAGCATCGGCATGGCGAGACCGGACGCACATTCCTGGTTTGCGCGCAGGATTCGGGCGCGAAACGAGCTTTCCGTCAGCTCGTCGGCCCGCCAGGTCGGTTCCCACGGCTGAAGGAAGCTGCGGCTCTCGGAGCGCAGACGATACCATTGCTTGTAATCGGAATTATGCGGCAGCCTCAAAAGATGCTGAGGTCCGGATAACTCGGGCGTGTCCGGCTGACGGGACAGAAACCGAAACACCGATCTACCCATTGTGCTTCGGAGCCTCTGTTCAGCTGGCGGCTTTTGCCTTGATGACAGGTGAGGATAGAGCCGAGGCGATATCGGACATCGGTGCGAGCTTCTCGATCGGGCCGACGGCAGAAAGGGTCGGTACGGTGTCGAAGAACAGGCGGCCTGCCAGATCGGTCAGCCGCTCGGTGGTAATGCCTGCGAGACGCTCCATCATCTCTTCGTTGGGGATAGAGCGACCATAAAGCATCATCTGCCGGGCGATCTGGCCGGCGCGGGCGGCCGGGCTTTCCTGACCCATGAGCAGCTGCGCGCGAATTTGTGCGCGAGCCCGGTCGATTTCCACCTGATGGATCGTGTCGGCAGACTTGTGCAACTCGTCGATGATGACCGGGATCAGCTTCGGCAGATCGTCTGCACCGGTTGCCGCGTGAATGCCGAAAATGCCGGTGTCGGAAAAACCCCAGTGGAAGGCATAAACCGAGTAACAGAGGCCGCGATGCTCACGCACTTCCTGAAACAGGCGCGAAGACATGCCGCCGCCAAGGATATTGGCGAGGATCTGCGAACAGTAGAAATCGCGCATATGATAGGCCTTGCCCTCGAAACCGAGCAGGACCTGTGTATCCATGAGGTCGCGTTCCTCACGAATATCGCCGCCGATATAGCGTGCAGCATCAAAGACGGGCGGCGCGCTGGGCGAAGTCGGCAGACCGGCAAAACGTTCTTCCACCTGTTTGCAGAAGGCCTGGTGGTCGACCGCACCGGCGGCCACCACGAACATCCGGTCGGTCGTATAATTGCGCGAAAGGTAGCCGCGAATCTGACTCGGCGTGAAGCTTTTCACCCGTTCCGGTGTGCCGAGGATGGCGCGACCGATCGTCTGGCCGCGATAGGCGACCTCGGAGAACTTGTCGAAGACGACATCGTCGGGCGTGTCGTTGGCCGCACCGATTTCCTGCAGGATCACGTGTTTTTCGCGGCGCAGTTCTTCCTCGTCGAATTCCGACTCCGTCAGAATGTCTGCAAGGATATCGACCGCCAGCGGCACATGATCCTTGAGCACGCGCGCATAATAGGATGTGGTTTCTGTAGAGGTCGCCGCATTCAGCTCTCCCCCGACATCCTCGATCTCCTCGGCGATGTCGCGGGCGCTGCGCCGTGCTGTTCCCTTGAAGGCCATGTGCTCGAGCAGATGGGCGATGCCATGCTCTTCTTCGGTCTCGTTGCGAGAACCCGACTTGATCCACACGCCGAGTGCCACGCTTTCCAGATGTGGCATGCTTTCGGTGACGACAGTCAGCCCGGAGGGGAGCCGGGTAATCTCTACATTCATACTATGTCTTTCCGGCGCGCCGTTACTTGGTCCGTGCGTTGCTGCCGATAAAGGTCTCGACGGCTTTCAGCTCCGGTTCAAGTATATCGAAGCGCTCCTCCCTTTGCATAAGATCAGACAACCATGATGGGAGCGCCGGATCAATTCCGCAAGCGGATTTTACCGCAGCCGGGAATTTGGCCGGATGCGCCGTCGACAGCGTTACCATCGGGCTGGATGGCTTGGCATTCTTCGCGGCGACGAAGACGCCGGTCGCCGTATGCGGGTCGAGAAGGTAACCGGTGGCCGAAAGCGTCTCGCGGATCGTGGCGGCAACTTGGCGTTCGGTAGCACGTCCGGCGCGGAACTCGCGCTTGATCGCTTTCAGCGCTTTTTCCTTGATCTCGAAAGAGCCGGATTGCTTCAACCCGTCCATCGAGCGGCGCACTGCTGCGTCGTCGCGATCATAGGCTTCGAACAGCAGGCGTTCGAAATTGGATGAAATCTGGATGTCCATCGAAGGCGAGGTCGTCGCCTTGACGCCCTTCATCTCGTAACGGCCGGTCTTCAGCGTGCGGGCCAGGATGTCGTTGTCATTGGTGGCGATGACGAGGCGATCGATCGGCAGGCCCATCTTCTTGGCCACATATCCCGCAAAGATATCGCCGAAATTGCCGGTCGGCACGGTGAACGAGATTTTCCGGTCCGGTCCGCCAAGCGAGAGAGCAGCGGTGAAATAATAGACCACCTGGGACATGATACGCGCCCAGTTGATCGAGTTGACGCCCGAAAGCTTGACCTTGTCGCGGAAGGCCGCGTCGTTGAACATCTCTTTGATCAGGTTCTGGCAGTCGTCGAAATTGCCCTTCACAGCAATCGCATGCACGTTGGAAGCGGCCGAGGAGGTCATCTGCCGCTGCTGCACCGGCGAGACCTTTTCATGCGGGAAGAGAATGAAGATGTCGGTGCGCTCGCGGCCGGCAAAGGCATCGATCGCAGCACCGCCGGTATCGCCCGATGTGGCGCCGACGATTGTCGCGCGTTCGTTGCGTTCGGCAAGAACGTGATCCATCAGGCGCGCAAGCAGCTGCATCGCCACATCCTTGAAGGCGAGCGTCGTGCCGTGGAAGAGTTCGAGAATGAAATCGTTCGGCCCGACCTGCACCAGCGGCACCACGGCCGGGTGGCGGAAAGTGGCATAGGCCTCGTCGATCATGGCCTTCAGCTTGTCATCGGCAATCTCGCCATCGACGAAAAGCGACAGAATCTCGAAGGCGACTTCCTGGTAGGATTTGCCGCGCAGGGCACGGATCTGTTTTTTCGAAAGGGTAGGCCACTTGCGCGGGACATACAGGCCGCCGTCTTTTGCAAGCCCGGCCATGAGCGCATCACGAAAGCCGAGAGCGGGTGCTGTACCACGGGTAGAAATGTATTCCACGACCTTGAATCCCTAATCGATTTTTGTTCTGACCGCTGATATAGACTATCGAAATCGGCGGTGAAAGACCGGAAAATGCCGGGTCGGTACCGTATCGGAAACGAGGCTGCAAAGGGTTGAGTAACGTGGTTGGCAAGTTCTCTCGCGGTTTTCTGACGTTGTCTTTGGTGGCTGGCTTAGGTGGCTGCAATTCTGCTTCGCAGGGACTGGACCTGAGTTCCAACGCTGCTCCTGCCAATGCCCAGCCCGTTCAGGCTGTCGTGCAGGCCTATTGCCCACAGGTGGTTATGCGTGACCAGGATGCCGTCTATCGCTCCTATGCGCGCGGCGGGCAGGATAACCCTGACAAACTTCTCTACCAGGCCTCGTTCAACGACGCGACGCGCCAGTGCACGGCAAACGAAACCACGATGACCATTAATCTCATCGCCCAGGGCCGTGTCGTGCAGGGACCTGCCGGCACGCCGGGTTCCGTCACCCTGCCGGTTCTGGTCGAAGTGGTTGATGGTGACAACGTGCTCTATTCGCAGAAGGTGGCCTTCCCGGTCGAGATCCCGGCGGGCGGCACACAGTTCATCTTCTCCAAGGCCGACGTGCAGATCCCGAACAATGCAGGCGGCGCAACACGCTTCACCCGCGTTCGTCTCGGGTTCGACAACGGCCCGGCCAAGAAGCCCCGCCGGTCCTGATTTCCACCTTATGAAAGAACCGCCAGCCGCTGCGGGAAACGGTCGCCATTAAGGCTCCGTTAACCATAATTCCTTAACTCATATTAGCAGATCATTAAGGGTGCTTCGCCCTGAACGGCCCTGCGTGAGGTGGGAATGTCTGCTCCGGCGATCTCGGCGGGCGCGAAACGGCGTCTCAAGCTATGCACGGCCATCGTCTCGGTGGCCTGGCTGCTGCCGGCTGCCGCCTCGGCGCAATCCACCTGGACCGGCAATTCCGATAATGACTTCTCCAACGGCGCCAACTGGACACCGGCAGCACCCGGTGCGACCGGCAGTGCCGCAATCGGTTCCGGCGCACCGACCGTCTCGACGGATACGACTGTCAGCAAGGTCGATGTTTCCGGCGGCACGCTGCATGTTGACGCCGATCTTTCGGCGGCCGGCGGTACCAGTGTTTCCAATCCGGGCCGCATAGAGATCTCAACCGGTGGCAGGCTCTCCTCCGATGTCGGGATGAGTGGCGGCAATCTTGCCAATTCAGGCACGCTGGACGGCGACCTGCATATGACCGACGGCGAGACGGTCAACGACGGCACGATCACCGGCACCGCGACCATCGACGACGGCAAGCTCACCAACAATTTTGTCGTAACCGATGTCGATGTGTCGGCCGCTGCCGAATTCGTCAACAACTCTGGCGCTGAAGCAGAAAATGTCACCAATGCCGGCACGTCGTCGAATGCCGGAACGATAACGTCGCTGACCAACACGGGCGGCTCCTTCACCAACAACAGCGGCGGCAGGATTACCGGCGATACGAACGTCATCGGCGGGACGGTGACCAATAATTTCGTCGTCACCTATGTGGATGTCGCGGCTGCGGCGATTTTCGTCAACAACTCGGGCGCGACTGCAAGTGCCGTCACCAACGCCGGCACATCGTCGAATGCCGGCACGATTGCCTCGCTGACCAATACCGGTGGAACTTTCACCAACAATGCCGGCGGCACGATCACTGGAACGACGGTGATTTCCGGCGGTACTTTGACCAACAATTTCGTCGTTACCGATGTGGACGTGGCCGCCGCTGCAATCTTCGTCAACAATACCGGTGCCTCGGCAGGGGATGTGACGAATGCCGGTAATTCCTCGAACGCCGGTACGATCGCCTCGCTGACCAATACCGGCGGCACTTTCACCAACAACGATGGCGGCACGATCACCGGTAACATCGTGGTATCCGGCGGCACGCTCGTCAACAATTTCGTCGTCACCGATGTCGATGTTGCGGCAGCAGCCAGCTTCGTCAATAACTCGGGCGCGACGGCGGGTGATGTCACCAATGCCGGCAGCGCCTCGAATGCGGGAACGATTGCCTCGCTCACCAATACCGGCGGCACGTTCATCAATAATGATACCGGCACGATCACCGGCGACGCGACCATAGTCGATGGCACGCTGGTCAACGACGGCACCATTGGCGGCACGATCGGTATCGGCTCGGACGGCGTGCTGGCCGGCTCCGGCGCGATCGGTGGGCTGACCGTTGGCTCCGGAGGCACCTTCGCCCCGGGTCCCGGTATCGCGACCGTTGCAGTGAACGGCGACGTCACCTTCGAAAAGGGCTCAACCTATCAGGTTGAAACCGATGCATCCGGCCTGTCCGACCGCCTCGATGCCGCCGGAAGCGTGACGATAAACGGCGGCACGGTTGATGTCCTGGCCGGGTCGGGCACCTATTCTCTGGCCACCACCTACACGATCCTGACGGGCGACAGCGTCACCGGCACTTTCGATGAGATCAATTCCGATCTGGCCTTCCTGTCGCCGATCCTGACATATGACCCGTCCTCGGTCACATTGGGTCTCTACCGCAACGACGTCGATTTCGCCGATGTGACGGAGACGCGCAATACGCGCGCGACGGCCGAGGCGGTCCAATCTCTCGGTGCCACCAATTCCGTCTTCCTCGGCGTGCTTCCGCTGAACGCTACCGGCGCCCGCGATGCCTTTTCGCAACTGAGCGGCGAGCTGCATGCCTCGCTGAAAAGCCAGTTGCTGCAGCAGGCACGTCTCGCCCGCGAGGCGGTGACCGACCGGATCAGCGGGAATGTGCCGGTAGAGGACACCGAAGGCGGCGCAAGTGTCTGGATGACCGGTATCGCGGCGACCGACCGCTTCGACAGCGACGGCAATGCTGCAGATATGAATGGCCATATCGCGGGCCTGTTTGCCGGCATCGACGCCGACGTCTCGGAGCATTGGCGTATCGGCGGCCTGTTCGGTTACGCGAACGCGTCTGCAGGCACCGATGCCGACTGGGACAGCTATAGTGCCGGCCTCTATGCGGCAGCCGATTGGGGAAGGCTCAACTTCTCGACGGGCGCGATCTATTCGACGAACGATGTCTCGACGGAACGAAGCATCGCATTCGGTTCCTTCGATGACCGGCTCGAAGCCGATTACCAGAGCGCGACGCGGCAGGTTTTTGCCGATCTCGGCTGGCGCGAGAAGGTCGGTGCCGCCACGCTCGAGCCCTTTGCCAACCTCGCCTATATCAATCTCGAAACCGATGGTTTTCGCGAACAAGGCGGTGCGGCAGCGCTTTCGGCAAATGGCAACACGGATGACGTGACGCTGACCACCCTTGGCCTCAGATGGTCCGCCGATATCGGCAATGCGGATCTGCCGGCGACCTTTTCCGGCATGCTGGGTTGGCGTCACGTGATCGGCGATCTGACGCCATCCTCGCGGTTTGCCTTCTCGTCCGGCAGCCCCTTCGTCATTGAAGGCGTCTCACTGCCGCGCGATACGGCCGTGCTGGAGGCTTCACTCACCGCGCAGATCTCCAAGACGGCACGGTTTAAGCTCAGCTATTCAGGCGAGTTCGCCCACTCCTTTGCCGCCCATGCGGCAAAGGCAAGTCTCGTCGTAGACTTCTAGAAATCAGATCGCGTCGGCCCATTCGCCGAGTGCGGCAACCACGGCCGGCAGGTCCTGCATGCGCGAGATCACCGTTTCGGCACCCGCATCCGTCAGGCGGTCCGCATGGCTCGGATAGGTATGCGACGCGCCGGTAAAGCCGACGACCTGCATGCCGGCAGCCCTGGCGGCGTGGACGCCATGGGTCGAATCCTCGACCACCAGGCAGCGCGACGGATCGACACCGAACTGCTGCGCACCATGCAAAAAGATGTCCGGCTTCGGCTTGACCCGATCCGGCCCCAGATCCTTGGCCGAATAGATATGCGGCGCGAAATAGGGTTTGAGGCCTACCTTGGTCAGCATCATGTCCAGCCGTGCGCTGGAGGAATTGGAGCAGATGCAGCGCTGGGTCGTCAGCCGGGCAAGTGCGAACTTCACGCCCTCGATGATTTTCACATCGCGTTCCAGCCGTGCATCGAGCAGCTTTTCCGACTTGTCTAGCAGCGAGGCGGAAAGCGGAATATCGGCTTCCTTCTCGATGCTAAGCAGGATGTTCTTCCAGGTCATGCCGGCAAAACGCTCGCCCATTTCCTCAACGCTGATCGGGTAACCGGCTTCCGTCAACAGCTGGGATTCCACTCTTGCTGCAATGATTTCGGAATCGACGAGCACGCCGTCGCAATCGAAGAGGATGAGGTCGAAACCGCTCATGATGGAGATATACCCTTTTAAGACGTCAGCCGCCTTCTAGCGGATGGGTGCCGGAAGCTCAACCAGTACGGTCGCATGGCTGGGTCAATCGGGGCGGGAGGCTGCTCACTTCAATATGGGGTATCGAGCGGGAACTGCAGCAGAAATTTTCGCTCGCCTTCGGGCGAAAAGAGTACCGCACGGCTCTCCTCGCTGCGTCGCGCCCAGCCCTTATCGAGCATATGGGCAAGCAGCGCCTTGCCGAGCGTGCCTGCCAGATGCGACCGGCGCTCGCTCCAGTCGAGACAGGATTTGCACAAGGGGCGGCGGCTGGAGGCAAGGCTTGAAAGATCGATGCCGAATGCCGCAAGCTGTGCGCGGCCTTTTTCCGTCACCGAAAGGTTCTCCCCATCCGATGCGATATCGCCATGGCAGACGAAACTGTCGAGCATCCGCACGCCGAAATCGCCGGCAAGGTGATCGTAGCAGACACGCGCCTTTCTGAGCGCGGGGTCCTTTGGTCCCGGTCGGTAGCGCAGATGTCCGCGGCTTGAGGCAAACCCCATCATCGTTTCGATCAACCGGGCTGCCGCTTCGTCGGCCAGCGCGAAATAGCGATGCCGCCCCTGCTTGCGCTGGGATAAAAGCCCGCCGGCCTCAAGCTTGGAAAGATGTGTGCTCGCCGTCTGCAACGTGATCCCGCCAATGGCTGCAAGCTCGGTCGCGGTCAGCGCCCGCCCACCGGTGAGCGCCGCCAGCATGTTGGCGCGGGCGGGGTCGCCGATCAGAGCGGCGATTTGGGCAATGTCTGGACCTTCGTTCATGCGAAAGCTTCTAGCATGTTTTTGCAATCGATACTTCGATCGCTATCGAAGCATTCTCGCTAACCAGCATGGCAAAACACCCCGTCACGAGGAAAACGAAGCCAAGGGAAATGCCATGATCACCTGTTTCATCCGTTACGAGATCGACCCATTCAAGCGCGACCGTTTCGAACAATATGCCCGCGCCTGGGGCCAGTCGATCCCGCGCAACGGTGCCGATCTGATCGGCTATTTCGGTCCGCACGAAGGATCGGCCAACATCGCTTACGGCATCTATAATATCGAGAACCTGGCGGCCTACGAGGCCTATCGCGCCCGGCTGGCCGTCGATCCGCTTGGCCGGGAGAATTACGAATTCGCCAAGCGCGAGCGTTTCATCCTCAAGGAAGACCGCATTTTTCTCAAAAACATGTCGCTGCCGCACGGCGCGCCGATGGAGAAGGGAATAAAACCATGATCGCCGTCATCTTCGAAGTCGTGCCCTATATGGGCGAACGCCACCGTTATCTCGATCTGGCCGGCGATTTGCGCGCCGAGCTGGAGAAGATCGATGGCTTCATCTCCATCGAGCGTTTCGAAAGCCTCACGCTGCGCGGCAAGCTTCTGTCGCTCTCCTTCTGGCGCGATGAAGACGCGGTTAAGGCATGGCGTAATGTCGAGGCACATCGCGCCGCGCAGCAGGCCGGGCGTAACGGCATCTTCGCCGATTACCGACTGCGGATCGGTCATGTCCTGCGTGATTACGGTATGTTCGAGCGCGACGACGCGCCGACGGATAGCCGGCAGGTGCATGCGGCATAAGCCTGGTCAGACGGTGTAGCGCGCCTCGGCAAGGTCGATCTCGCGGATGAGCTTGCGGGCGATCTCCTCGGAGACCTTTCGGGCGCGGCTGAGGCGAAAGATCTCGTCGCGCTCGGCACGCAGTGCTGCGAGCCGCAGCCGCTTGTCCACCTCTTCCATCCGCCGGACCTCTTCGGCCTCGTCACCGATCTTCGAGCGCCCGTCGATACGTTGTCGGTAGAGTTCCATCAGCCGAGTGCCGACTTCGCCATAGAGATCGGCATCCGTGCGGCCCTCGCTCATCGCGTGCTGCAGTTTCTCGATCATCCGGATTGCGGCCTCCGCCGAGGCGATACGCGCCGTATCCTCTTCCTGGTGATGGTCGGGCTCGGGTGGAAGTTCGAGATCCTTCAGCAGGAAAGGCAGGCCGACGCTGGCCGCAACCAGCGAGAAGATGATCACGCCGGCCGCAAGGAAGATCGCAAGGTCGCGGGCCGGGAAGGGCGTGATGCCGTCATCGAGGAAGAAGGGCAGCGTCAGGATACCGGCAAGCGTGATGGCGCCGCGCACGCCGGCAAGTGAGGTGGCGACCAACAATTTCCAATGCGGCTTGTGGATCTCCTGTCCACGGCGGGCGGCGCGGAACAGGGTGAAATGCAGCGACACCCACACCCACACGAAACGAAGTGCTGCAAGCGCCGCATTGATCGCGATCACATAGCCGATCAACCAGATCGGATCGACATGCCCGGTCTCGGTGACAACCCGTGCCGCACCCGAGATGATGCCCGGCAACTGCTCGCCGAGCAGCACGAAGATGATGCCGTTCAGCGCAAACTGCACCGTATCCCACACGGCATTGCGCCTGACGCGGGTAATGCCGAGCGCTTTGCCCCGCAGTTCGGCATAACTCATGGTAATGCCGGCGGCGACAGCGGCAAGAATGCCGGAACAATGCAGGTGTTCGGCAACCAGATAGGCGCCGAAGGGAATGAGAAGGCTGATCAGGATCTGCGCGCCTGGGTCTTCGCCGAGCTTGCGGGAAACGGTGTCCTTTATCCGCACGACAAGCCACGTCACGCCGAAGCCGATGAGAATGCCGCCGATCGCGACCCAAAGAAATGTGCCCAGCGCATCGGTTAGTGAGAATGTGCCGGTGACGGCAGCCGCAACCGCAAACCGCATGCAGACAAGGCCGGATGCGTCGTTGAGCAGCGATTCCCCTTCGAGAATGTGCATCAACCGGGGAGGGATCGGCACGCGCGCCGCAATCGCCGAGACCGCGACCGGATCGGTCGGCGAAACGATGGCGGCAAGTGCGAAGGCGACCGCAAGCGGCATGGCCGGGATCATCCAGTGGATCAGAAGCCCGACGCCAACGACCGTGAACACCACGAGCCCGAGCGCCAGTTCCAGGATGACGCCCTTGTCGCGGAACAGCCCTTCTTTCGGAATGCGCCAGCCATCGAGAAACAGAAGCGGCGGTAGAAACAGCAGGAAGAAGATATCCGGTTCCAGCACCACACCATCGCCGGTGATCCCGGTGATCGCAGCCCCGAAGGCGATCTGGATCAGCGGCAGTGGAACGGGCAGCGGAAGCAGCCTGGAGATCGTGCCGCTGAGGATGACGGCAAGCAGCAGGACCAGGGCTATCGTGATACTGTCCATGGTTTTTTCCATTCCCTGCTGTTCCAAATCAAGGCCCTGAATAAGAAAGCCGTCCACGCTAGGCAAGGGCCGAAACTGGCTGTCTGGCATATGCGGGGCATCATCTTCCTGCGCATAGGTTATGTTTTTCATCGGCCGCGGACTTGGAGAATTCGGCTGTGACTGCCGTCTCATGTGTCGCAAATTGCCGGATTGTTTTGTGAATTTTGGATAAACTATATGGCCGGCGTATTTCAGATTTTGGCTCATACACCGGTCTATGTGTGGTTCCTGCTTGCCTATCTTGTCTGGCAGGGGGTGGCCGCGACAAGGACGAGAAAACGTCCACTTTGGCGGCTTTTGACGGTCCCGTTTATCTTCACGGTGCTGGGCATCTGGCCCCTGATCGGAAGCTCGGCACTGGACATCAAGCTGGTCGCCATCTGGCTCGGTGCAATCCTCCTTTTCGCGTTGCCGGGCATCGTTACCGGCCCCTCGGTGATCGCTCGGGACGCATCACGCCGTAACGTGACGATCTCGGGAAGCATCGTGCCTCTCGTCAGGAACCTGACACTGTTCGCGTTGCATTATGCGCTTGCTGTCGCGCTTGCACTCAACCCTGATGGGGCTCAAATCCTTACCATGGCGGGCTTTGCGCTATCCGGAGGCTCGATCGGTTATTTCGCCGGCTGGGCGTTCGCATTGCGCCGGCACCTGCATGATATCCCCATTACAAGGCATTCAGCTTAGCCCTGCAAACCGGGGTGCCATGCCGCTCCGGCATCGAAGTGGGGCGAAACCGCAGCCTCTTGAACCCTGACGCTCCTTGGGCGACGGGCTCTGCTTCCCCAGGTTACGAGCCTCTGGTTGGCCATGCGGCAAGTGCCTGTTCGGCAACCGCTTCCAGAGTCTCGCGGCTGAACCCGGCTTTGGCCTGTACTGCCATGCCGTGAAGTACGGCCATCAGATATGCCGCCAGCGCATCGGGTTTGGCCGTCTCGGGCAGGTCGCCTTCCGCCTTTGCCCGCTCCAGGCGCTCGCGAAACAGCGCTTCGCCGCGCGCGCGCACCTCGATCAGCATTTGCCGCACGGGTTCGGCACCATCCGACCCGGCCAGCAGGCCGGTGATGTTGAAACAGCCCGTATGCTTTGGATATCGCGTATTGAGATCGATTGCGTTGTAAAGCATGTGGGCGGCGACTTCCCGCGACGTCGGTTTCTGAAGCGCATCCGGGATGTAGTCGAGATACCGTTCGTAATAGCGGTCGAGCGCTTGGGCAAACAGCGCTTCCTTGTTGCCGAAGGCGGAATAAAGGGCAGGCCTCTCAACGCCTGCCGCCTCTGTAAGGTCGCTATACGATGTTCCCTCGTAACCCTTGCTCCAGAAGACGCACAGGATCGCATCCAGCGCCTTCTCCACGTCAAATTCGCGATGTCGTCCCATTCGATCAACTCAACCACATTTCGTAACGACCGTTATTAAACAGCTTGACGCTTGAGGTCAAATTTCATACCGATCGTTATCGTAATGGCCATTACGTAAATCAGCCTGGCGTCTCCCGACATTCGGAAACGCCTTCGTTTTTATGGAAAGGTTACCCATGTCGAAGACATTGAAGGGCAAGGTTGCCCTCATTACGGGCGGTTCTCGCGGCCTCGGCGCGGCAATAGCGCAAGCGCTGGCGGACGAGGGTGCTGACGTTGCGATCAGTTACGTCGCCTCTGCGGAAAAGGCGGAGGTTGTGGTCGAGAAACTGAAGTCGAAGGGCGTCCGTGCGCTTGCGATCCAAAGCGACCAGGCGGATATGGCAGCCGCCAAGCCGCTGGTGGACAAGGTTATCGCGCATTTCGGCAAGCTCGATATCCTCGTCAACAACGCGGCGATTGCAGTTCAGGGCAAGACTGTCGATGATCCCGCCCTCGATACGGTCAATCTCGATCGCCAGTGGCAGATCAACGTCTTGGGATCGGTCGCCGCGACCCGCGCCGCCGCCCCGGTCCTGACGGATGGCGGGCGCATCATCTTCATCGGTTCGCTCTTTGGCACCCGCATACCGGTTTCGGGTGTTGCCGACTATGCAGGCAGCAAGTCGGCGCTTCTCGGTTATGCCAAGGGCGTCGCGCGCGATCTGGGCAGGCGCAACATCACCGTCAATGTGGTTCAGCCCGGCGTCATGCCCACCGACATGGCCAAGGGCGCTCTGGGCGACGAGGTGCCGGAAGCGCTGCTGGACATGCATCCAATCCGTCGTATTGCGACGCTTGAGGAAGTCTCGGCGCTCGTCACGCATCTTGCCGGCCCGAACGGCGGCTACATGACCGGCGGTATATTCGATATCGCGGGTGGCTTCGCGATCTGACGGGAAAGCCCGCAATACTGGCAGGCATTCGAAAGAGCGCCTGCCACCCCACCTTAATCTCGCCACATGGTTGATATCATTGCATTCCGACCTGCAGCCGCCTGTCGTCGAAAGAAAATTGAGTGCCCGAAATACCGTCATCCGCGCGCGTGAAGCGGCGCGTCGTCCTGCATTTCCCCGGATTTGAACCGCTTGATGCGGAAAGGCACCGGACCCGCTATGAAAGGGCGATGCAGAGGACTGCGGAACTCTGGGGGCTTGATGCCGATGTCGGCACTTTGCAGCAAGAGGGCGGGCGAGCCTATTTCGACATCGAAACCAGCCGCCCGGGAGATGCCTGGCGAACATCGAGCCGTTTCTTCGTCTTCGATCACGGCGCGATCGTCGATCATCTGGGCGCGCGTCCGCTGGTCACCCGGCTGGCACAAGGTTTCCACAGCGCCGCAGCCGTTGTCACGGAAGGCGGTGCCTTCGGTTATTTCCGCCATGCCTGGCGTTTCGGCCTGTTCTTCATCTTCCCGTTTCTTCTGGTCGGCCTCGGCATGGGGATCAGCCTTGCGCTGGCGACTTATCCGCTCTGGCTGGGCCTCGGCCTGTGGCAGCTCCCGCTCGGTATCGCCCTTGGCTACCTCTTTTTCGCAAAGCTGTTCATTCCCTGGTCGGACCGGTTCCACACCCTGCATCTGTTTTCCGATTGGGAGATGGCAGTTGCCGTGTCCCGCCTCGACAACGCCATCGTCAACGACTGGATAGAGGCCTCCACCCAAGCGGCAAGACAGGCCTTCGAGTTGCCGGCCGATGAATATGTCATCAGCTCCCACAGCATGGGTTCCAGCATGGCGGCCCAGACGATCGGCCTTCTGCTTGAGCGGGAACCAGAGCTGTTCGCCGGCAAGCGTGTGGTCTTCGTAACCCTTGGCGGCGCCACGCTTCAATGTGCGCTGCTGCGCTCGGCAAGCGTCCTTCGTGCCCGTGTCGGCTTAATCGCCGGTGCAAAAAATGTCACCTGGCTCGAAGTCCAGTGCCTGACCGATGTCATCAGCTTCTACAAATCCTCGGTCACCGCTCTGACCGGCCACCCGGATGCGCCTCAGCCGCGTCTGGTTTTCCTGAGGATCAAGAACATGCTGTTCGCCGATCGTTACAAGAGGATCAAGCTGGATTTCCTCAGGGTGCATCGCCAATATGTGCTGGCGTCGGATCGGCGCTCGAACTTCGATTTCGGCCTGATGACCGCCGGGCCGCTTGCGGCCGTAACCTTTAGGCGATTCTCCGGAGAATGGGGTCAGGACGCCGAGCTGGACTACCCGCAAGGAGCCGTGAACGGAGAGCTGCATTAACAAAATAGCGGCGTTTCCTCAAAGTTTTCCCGAAATAATTCAGCAGCTTCAGCATTTGGTAACCAGATTGGGTAACCATAACAGTCGATAAATTCGTTTTATGTATAGCGTAGCGAGTGTGATATGGCTGCTGTTCTTCCGCTGTCTGACCTGAAGCATCAGGTCCGTCCCGACGCATGGGTTAACTCCATCATCAAGGGTGATTGCGTTGCAGCCTTGGAAGCGCTCCCGGATCATTCCGTCGACGCGATCTTCGCTGACCCGCCGTATAACCTCCAGCTCGGCGGCACGCTGCACCGCCCGGATCATTCGGTCGTCGATGCCGTCGATGACGAATGGGACCAGTTCGCCTCGTTTGAAATGTACGACGCCTTCACCCGCGCTTGGCTGCTCGCCTGCCGCCGCGTGCTGAAGCCGGCCGGCACGATCTGGGTGATCGGCTCCTACCACAACATTTTCCGCGTCGGCTCGATCATGCAGGACCTGAATTTCTGGCTGCTGAACGATATCGTCTGGCGCAAGGTCAACCCGATGCCGAACTTCAAGGGCCGTCGGTTCCAGAACGCCCATGAAACGATGATCTGGGCCAGCCGCGACGCCAAGGCCAAGGGCTATACCTTCAATTACGATGCGCTGAAGGCATCGAACGACGACGTGCAGATGCGCTCCGACTGGCTGTTCCCGATCTGCTCGGGCGGCGAGCGCCTCAAGGGTGAGGACGGTAAGAAGGTGCATCCGACCCAGAAGCCGGAAGCACTGCTCGCCCGTGTCATCATGGCTTCGACCAAGCCGGGTGATGTCATCCTCGACCCGTTCTTCGGTTCCGGCACGACCGGTGCCGTCGCAAAGCGCCTCGGCCGCAACTTCGTCGGTATCGAGCGCGAACAGAATTATATCGACGCAGCGTCTGCCCGTATCGAAGCGGTTGAGCCCCTCGGTAAGGCGGAACTGACCGTCATGACCGGCAAGAAGGCCGAGCCGCGCGTTGCCTTCAACGTGTTGATCGAAGCCGGTCTGCTAAAGCCCGGCCAGGTGCTGACCGATGCCAAGCGCCGCCACAGCGCGATCATCCGCGCCGATGGAACCCTGGCATCCGGCGGTGATGCCGGCTCGATCCACCGGCTCGGCGCAAAGGTACAGGGCTTTGATGCCTGCAACGGATGGACCTTCTGGCACTTCGACGACGGCCAGTCCTTGCGTCCCATTGATGAACTTCGCGTCGTCATCCGCAACGATCTCGCCAAGCTGGACTGAACCACCAGTCCTTAGCCCCAACCTGGCCGAGATCTGAGAGTTCCTCTTTCGGTTTTGTACCTCTAGTCCTGAAAGAGGATAATGGCGTCCGGGTGGCTGTACCCGGACGCCATATTCATTTGTCGTTTCAGAAGAAGCGGGTCCGGCGAAGCCGGACGCGGTCAGCCAGAAGAGCGCAGTAGCTGGCCAGGTAGACGCCCTTCTCGGTCACGCTGATCCGCAATGATCCATCGGCCTCGAATGTCTCCGTTGTCGTATCCACCACGGCTCCATCCACATAGATGATCTCGACTTTGAGGCTTCTGCCGGTCCGGGCAAGTGTGACAGACTTGCGCAGCCCGTCCTCCATGTCGAAGGCGTAGTTTCGGGTAAAGTCTTCTTCGGACGTCTCCAAAGTCTGGGCAAGCTTTTCGGGATAAGGCATCAGGGCGGCGTCGCTATGAGCTGGCACATGGCTTTCCGGTCACCTGTTGCTAAGGTGAGCAGCTTAAATATGCGAAATCGACTTGCGGTTGTGACTGCGGCAACTAATCTGGATTGCAGTCATGGTCTGCGATTGGGAAAATCATCCGCAGACTAGTAAAAATATTTTCACCTGTAAACTGATTTCTACTCAGGGTTTTGGCTGAAATGAGAATTCCACTCGAGGGGGATGTCGCGGCGAAGATAGAGGCCAAGCTGGCCAAGTTTTCGCGCGGATGGGCAAAGCTGGAACTGGATCCTCTGCGCCGCGCCACATCGTTCAAGGTTCTGGTGCTCTGCGAAATGCTGGGCGGCCGGACAAAGGCTGCCGAAGCTGTAGAACTGGCCGACAATACGTTGGACAACTACCGCCACGGCAAGAAGGATCCGACATTTGCCAAATTGGAATTGATGGCGGAAAAGGCCGGTATCGCCGCCCGTTATCTCGGGGGCGAATGGTCGTTTGAAGATGACGCGATACGCATCAGTCTCGCCGCACCGGTAACATCATCTGGTTTCGCCGCGCCGCCCGGCCTGATGGACAACCCCTCTCAACCCTATGTCCACGGCTATGACGAGATCAGGCCATCGACGACTGCGGCAGCAACAGCGATCGAGAACTACTGGGCGAGATTGGGTCTCGATCCGGACACCGTCACCACATTGGTGGCTGAGGGAGACAGCATGCTCCCGACGATCGCCGACCAGTCGCCGGTCTTCGCCGATACCGGAGACCGTGATCTTGCCGATGGTGGCATCTATGCATTGCGGATCGACAATCGCCTGATCATCCGCCGTGTGCAGCGCCTGGTCGGGGGAGGGCTGCAGCTTCTAGCCGACAACAATGCCGCCTATCCGCCGCAAGAACTCGGTGAGACTGCATCGGCCGAACTCGAAGTCATCGGTCGCGTGCGCAGCGCAGCCATCGCCTGCTGACGATAGCTGCGCCAAGCCGGGTTACTTAGACATCGATGCCGTGAGTGATGAGATCCTGCTTCAGCTTCTCGGCGCCGGTAAACTGCACGGCTTTCCAGCCTGCAGCGCGTGCGCCTTCGACATTCACCATCGTATCGTCGATGAAGATCGAGTTTTCGGGGGTGAGGCCGAAATCCTTCGCATGCCGTTCATAGATCGCCACATCCGGCTTGATCAGGCCGATCTCGCCCGAGACGGTGATCCCGCGCGTCGCATTGAGGAATGGATACATCCTGCGCGCCTCGACAAACGTGTCGGCCGCAAAATTCGTCAGCATCGTCACGTCATGGCCCTTGTCGATCAGCCCGAGCATGATGGCGACGCTGTCGTCATAGGAATGCGAGACCATTTCAGGCCAGTATTTGCGGAATGCGCGGATATGCTCTTCCCACTCGGGATACTGGGCAATCAGCAGAACTTCTGCGTCTTCCCACTTGCGACCGCGGTCCTGCTCCAAGTTCCAGTCATGGGTGCAGACATTCTGGAAAAACCATTTCCGCTCTTCGGCATCGGGAATGATGCGCGAAAACGGCAGGTTGGGATCGTAGTGAATGAGAACCTTGCCGATATCGAAGACGATGTGGTCGATCTTGTCTGCCATGATGTTTCCTGCGGTCAGTGTTTTGCAAAGGCTGTCGGAATAGCCTGAGTGATTACCTTTTTCATGACAGTCGGCAAAGCCTCGTCATCGAGCTTTTCGACAGCCACCCACCAGCCTGTCGGCTCTTTACCGGCAGGAACCCGCGTGCGGAAAACCGAAAGCCTCAGTTCGAAATGGGTGAAGACGTGGGTAATGGCGCCGCACGGATGCCAATCCGAGTCGAAGGGTGCATGGTCGATGTCGGTTCCGCCGTCGATCCGCGCTGTCCATGCGGTGGTCGGCACTTCCGTCATTCCGCCGAGCAGGCCGGTTTCGATGCGCCGTCTCAGCAAGATCTCGCCATTCTCTGTCACGGCGACGAAGGCAGCGCCGACGCGGACCGGCTTTTCCTTTTTCGCCGCCTTGACCGGAAAACGCTCTGGCTCTTGTTCCGCCAGCGCCAGACAGTCATCGCGGAAGGGACAGAGCGCGCAGGCAGGGCGCTTCGGCGTGCAGATCGTGGCCCCCAGGTCCATCATCGCCTGGGCAAAATCGCCGGGCCGGTCGGTCGGCGTCAGTTCGCGCACCCTGGCTTTCATCTCCGGCTTGGAGCCGGGTAGTGGCGCATCGATCGCATAGAGGCGCGAAATCACCCGCTCGACATTACCGTCCATGACGGCCGACGGCCGGTTGAAGGCGATGGCGGCGACAGCTGCGGACGTGTAGTCCCCGATACCGGGAAGCGCGCGCAGTCCCTCTTCGGTATCAGGGAATATGCCTTGATGGTCGTTGGCTACCGCTTCGGCGCATTTCTTCAGGTTGCGGGCGCGGGCGTAATATCCCAGCCCCGCCCAGGCGGCCATCACGTCCTCCGAAGGCGCTGCCGCCAGATCGGTTACCTTGGGCCAGCGCTCCAGGAATTTTGTAAAATACGGTTTGACCGCCTGAACGGTCGTCTGCTGCAGCATCACTTCCGACAGCCAGACATGATAGGGATCGGCCCGTTTCCCGGCCTTCGCCGCCGACGGGCTGACGCGCCACGGTAGTTCCCGGTGATGGCGGTCATACCAGGAAAGCAGCTTATGTGCATGGGTGAGCGTGGGTATCGGGGATAACGTATCGAGCATCGTTTGCCGTTTTAGGGGTGTGTGCCCTATACTTGGAAGATGAATGCGCCGGCATCAAGGACGGCTCAAGCCTGTGGGGCCGGTTATCCAGCGATGAATTATCCATCCAAGAAGACGCCATTTATCCGCAAGGGTGCAAACCAGATCGCCGAGATCGCCAACGGCATCATCGATCCGGTGCTGGCCAAGCGCGCCGGCATCTCGACGGCGCTTCTCGGTTCCTGGGACGAAATCGCCGGCGAAGAATTCGCCGATTGCACCCGGCCGGAAAAGATCACCTGGGCCCGCAATGACGGTTACCGGGACGATGGTTATACGCCCGGCGTGCTGACGATTGCCTGCGAGGGCGCACGTGCGCTGTTTCTCACCCACGCCCAGGGCGAACTGATCGGCCGTATCAACAGCTTCTTCGGTTTTCCGGCCGTGCGCCAGATCCGCATCGTCCAGAAACCGGTCTCGCCGCAACTCAAGCATCCGCGGACGCCGCGCCCCTTGAAGGGCGAGCCGGCCCGCAAGCTGCACGACATGATGGAAGGCATCGAAAGCGAGGCGCTGCGCAAGGCGGTCGAGCGTTTGGGCACCGCAGTGATGCAGCAAAAGCGCACACGTTGAGGTGAAGCCGGGCTTAAGCCCAGGTTTTCCCAGCTTTCGTCACAATTCTTTGAAGTAAGTTACCTATCGGCAACTTGCCGAGGATTGAGCGCCGGGATACGGAGGTTCCAATCTTTTCTTATTTGCTCTCAAACGGGTGTCCTATGCTTTTGAACGATATGACCATGACCAGGCGCGCGCTTCTCGGCGGTGTTGCCGTCACAGCGCTCGCTCTTGCCCTTCCGCTCGGCGTTACCGATGCTCTCGCTCAGGAAAAGCCGGAATCGCAGGGCGATGTCGACATGGCTGCAGCGCTGAAGCCCGGCACCCTGCCGGAAATGGCGCTCGGCAGTGCCGATGCCCCGATCAAGGTCATCGAATACATGTCGATGACCTGCCCGCATTGCGCAAACTTCCACAACGTCACCTTCGACCCGATCAAGACGAAGTATATCGATAGCGGCAAGGTGCAGTTCATCATCCGCGAATTCCCGTTCGATCCGGTCGCAACCGCCGCCTTCATGCTGGCACGCAGCAACCCGCAGAAGCCGGAAGAGCTGGCAACGCCGGAACAGTATTTCGCGATGGTCTCCATGCTGTTCAAGCAGCAGCGCGCCTGGGCGGCTCCAGCCGACAAGGATGTCCGCAACGCGTTGATGCAGACGGTCAAGATTGCCGGTTACACACAGCAGACTTTCGAAGCCTGCTTGACGAACCAGAAGCTTCTCGATGAAATCAATGCTTCTGTGAAGCGTGGCGCGGATGAATTCGCCGTCAACTCCACGCCGACCTTCCTGATTAACGGGAAGAAGTATTCTGGGGACATGTCGGTTGAATCCATGTCGGCGCTTTTCGACAGCATCTGATAACGCTCTCTCCATCGGGAGAGCGAGGGGCGCAGCATGAAGTTCAACAAGCTGCGCCTCGTCGGTTTCAAGTCCTTTGTCGAACCGACCGAATTTTTCATCGAGCGCGGCCTGACCGGAGTGGTCGGGCCGAACGGCTGCGGCAAGTCCAATCTTGTCGAAGCGCTGCGCTGGGTGATGGGCGAAAATTCCTACAAGAACATGCGCGCGTCCGGCATGGACGACGTCATCTTTTCCGGCTCCGGCAATCGACCGGCCCGTAACACCGCCGAAGTCGGCCTCTATCTCGACAATTCCGATCGTACCGCACCGGCAGCTTTTAACGACGCCGACGAGATCCAGGTCACCCGTCGGATCGAGCGCGAAAATGGCTCCGTCTATCGCATCAACGGCAAGGAAAGCCGTGCCAAGGATGTGCAGCTTCTTTTCGCCGATGCCTCGACCGGCGCCCGCTCGCCCTCCATGGTCGGGCAGGGCAGGATCGGCGAACTGATCAACGCCAAGCCGCAGGCTCGCCGGCAATTGCTGGAAGAGGCCGCAGGGATTTCCGGCCTGCATTCGCGCCGCCACGAGGCGGAACTTCGCCTGCGCGCCGCCGAAACCAATCTCGAGCGTCTCGAAGATGTCGTTGTCCAGCTGGAAAGCCAGATCGAGAGCCTGAAACGTCAGGCCCGACAGGCAAACCGCTTCAAGTCGCTGTCCGCCGATATCCGCGCCCGCGAGGCGATGCTTCTGCATATCCGCTGGGTCGAGGCCGAGCAGGCTGAACTGGAAGCCCAGACCGCGCTCAACCAGATCACCGTCACGGTTGCCGAGAAGGCGCAAGGCCAGATGGAAGCGGCCAAGGATCAGGCCGTCGCCAGCCTCAAGCTGCCGGAACTGCGCGAGGAGGAGGCGAAAGCCGGTGCCGCCCTGCAGCGCCTGCAGATCGCTCGAAGCCAGCTGGAAGAGGAGGCCGGGCGACTGCTCAAGCGCCGCGACGAGCTGACCCGGCGCCTGGCGCAACTGGCCGAAGACATTCGCCGCGAGGAACAGCTCGCTGCAGACAACACCTCTTTCCTCGAAAAGCTGGACGAGGAAGAAGCAGAGCTGAACGACATGCTGGCGGATAGTGGTGCCGAAAGCGCCGAGCTCAGCGAAGCATTCGAGGCAGCAGGTGCAGCCCTTACTGAGAGCGAGCAACTGCTGGCGACGATCACCGGTGAGCGCGCCGAAGCCGCCGCCGGTCGCAACCAGCTCGAACGTCTGATCCGTGATCTTTCAGAACGTCGCCAGCGCCTCGATCGCCAGCGGCAGGATGCGGCGGCCGAACTCGATGCCGTTTCCGAACGGCTCGGCGCACTCGATGACCCGGAGGAAAAGGCGGAACTGGTCGAAGCCGCCGAGATGGCGCTGGAGGATGCTACTGCCGCTGCCGAAGAGGCCGAAGCCGCACTCAACTCCACCCGCTCTGCGGAAGTCTCCGCGCGCCGTCCGGTGGAGGATGCAAAGACCAAGGTCAACGGGCTGGAGACCGAAGCCCGCACGATCAGGAAGATGCTCGCTGCCGGCGCCGCCTCAGGCGACTACGTACCGGTTGCCGAAATGATCCATGTCGAGCGCGGTTACGAGGCGGCACTTGGTGCAGCTCTCGGGGACGATCTCGAAAGCCCGGTCGATGACGCGGCCCCCAGTTATTGGTCGGTGACCGGTGACAGCTCCGACGATCCGCGCCTGCCGGATGGCGTTGAGCCGCTGTCGGCCCGTGTTACGGCCCCGCCGGAACTTACCCGCGCATTGGCGCAGATCGGGATCGCCTCCGCCGGTAACGCGCAGAGCCTGATGGCATCGCTGAAGCCCGGCCAGCGGCTTGTGACCAAAAAGGGTGCTGTCTATCGCTGGGATGGCCATGTCACCGGATCAGAAGCGCCCGGAGCGGCTGCACTGCGCCTGTCGCAGAAGAACCGCCTTTCCGAACTCGAAGCCGAGATCGACGAAGCCCGGGATGTTCTGGCCGAATGCGAAAGCCTACTCGCCGATGCCGTCGCAGAGATCGCGACCAGTGAGCGCATGCTTGCAGATGCTCGCGACCGGGTGCGGCTTGCTACACGTCAGGTTGCCGATGCCCGCGAGGCGCTGGCCGCTGCGGAACGCGCCTCAGGCGATCTCATGCGTCGCCGCGATGTAGTCACCGAGGCGCTCAATCAGGTCGATACGCAGATTGAAGATGTCGATATTCAGGGCGAAAACGCCCGTATAGAACTCGAAAATGCCCCGGACCTGTCGGATCTCGACAATCGCCTGCGTGACCAGCAGGCCGCTGTTGCAACCGATCGTGGCCGGCTGGCCGAAGCGCGTGCCCGCTATGAAGGCCTGAGCCGGGAACTCGAAGCCCGCAAGCGCCGTATCGCTGCCATCGCCCAGGAACGCTCGTCCTGGAAGGCCCGCGCCGATAGCGCCGCCGCCCATATCGACAGCCTGCGCGAGCGCGAGGAAGAGGCGCGTGACGAGATCGTCGAACTGGAAGCCGCGCCCGAAGAGGTCGACGATCGTCGCCGCAGCCTGATGTCCGAACTGCAAAAGGCGGAGGCTGCGCGAAAACTCGCAGCTGACGAACTGGTCATTGCTGAAACTCGTCAGCGCGAAGCGGACCAGCGTGCCGCAACCGCTCTTTCTGAGCTTGCCGATGCGCGCGAAAAACGCGGGCGTGCCGAGGAGCGACTGGTTTCCGCAGCCGAAAGGCGCCACGAGAGCGAACAGCGTATTCGCGAGGCCTTGAATGTCTCGCCGCCGGAAGTCCTGCGCCTCACCGGCCTGCAGCCGGGCCAGCCTGTTCCGGATATCCGCGCCATCGAACGCGAGGTCGACCGCCTGAAAATGGAGCGCGAGCGGCTCGGCGCCGTCAATCTGCGTGCCGACGAGGAGCAGAAGGAACTTTCCGACAAGCTTGCGACGCTCATCCGCGAGCGCGACGACGTGGTCGACGCGATCCGCAAGCTGCGTGGTGCCATCCAGAGCCTCAACAAGGAAGGTCGCGAGCGCCTGATTGCCGCTTTCGATGTGGTCAACACCCAGTTTCAGCGCTTGTTCACCCACCTTTTCGGCGGCGGTACGGCAGAATTGCAGCTGATCGAATCCGAGGATCCGCTGGAAGCCGGGCTTGAAATCCTCGCCCGCCCACCCGGCAAGAAGCCGCAGACGATGACGCTTCTCTCAGGCGGCGAACAGGCATTGACGGCGATGGCGCTGATCTTCGCCGTCTTCCTTACCAATCCCGCTCCGATCTGCGTTCTGGACGAAGTGGATGCGCCGCTCGACGACCACAATGTCGAGCGCTACTGCAACCTTATGGATGAAATGGCGGCCTCGACCGAGACACGCTTCGTCATCATCACCCATAATCCGATCACCATGGCGCGCATGAACCGCCTCTTCGGCGTGACAATGGCGGAGCAGGGTGTTTCCCAGCTGGTTTCGGTCGATCTCCAGACCGCTGAGCTGCTGCGTGAGGCGAGCTAAAAAAACGAGAGTTTTTTGCGCCATAATTGATTGTAGTCACATATACGTTGTTTCACCCATATAGGGGATGCGCGGGATGTGGTATATGGCTATGCAGAATTACGGATTCGGCGGGGGCTGGGGGGCGTCTTTGGGCGCAAAGGCCATTCGGCGAATATGTACCCCCCGCGTGGGTTTCCTGTCCTACGCGGAAGGCTTTGCGGGGCCGAGTGTGATCCGGCCCCGCAAAGCTTTTATCTCTCCCGTCTTCGGGCTCACCTCCAAATTGCGCCAAATTGCCTGTTGCATAATGCTGCAGCGCACATAATCCTGCCTCCATGATTTCCCAAGCTGTTGCAAAAGCTCTGAATTTCAGAGAAAAATGCGCGGGGAGGCAGGAATGGCAAAACGGGTTTACTGGTTCGGCGGTGGTAAGGCAGAAGGCGGCGCGGTGGATATCGCATTGCTGGGCGGCAAGGGGGCACATCTCGCCGAAATGGCGAGCCTTGGCTTGCCGGTCCCTCCGGGGCTGACCATTACCTGTGACTGCTGCCACGAATTTTTCCGCAATGGCAAAAAGATCTGCGACGACCTGAAGGCTGATGTTCTGGCCGGGCTGAAAGCGGTTGAAAAGGAAACCGGTCGCATCTTCGGCGGCAGTGAAAGGCCACTGCTTCTTTCCGTCCGTTCCGGATCGCGCGCCTCCATGCCCGGCATGCTGGATACGGTCCTCAATCTTGGCCTCAACGACGAAACGGTGCAGGCGCTCGGCCATGATGCCGGCGACGCCCGTTTTGCCTGGGACAGCTATCGCCGCTTCATCCAGATGTATGCCGATGTCGTCATGGGCCTCGACAACGAAATCTTCGAAGAGGTGCTGGAAGACGAGAAGGGCCGCCTCGGTCGCCAGCACGATACCGATCTGTCGGCCGTCGAATGGCAGCACATCGTCACGCTCTACAAGCGCCTGATCGAGGACGAACTGGACGAGAGTTTTCCGCAGGACCCGCATGTCCAGCTCTGGAAGGCGATCGCAGCGGTTTTCTCCAGTTGGCACAACGCCCGCGCCGTGACCTACCGCACGCTCCATCGCATCCCCGAAACCTGGGGCACGGCCGTCAACGTCCAGGCCATGGTCTTCGGCAATCTTGGTTCGACTTCCGCCACCGGCGTTGCCTTTACCCGCAACCCGTCCACCGGCGAAAAGGCCCTGTACGGCGAGTTTCTCGCCAATGCGCAAGGCGAGGATGTCGTCGCCGGTATCCGCACTCCCCAGTCGATCACCGAGGAAGGCAGGCTTGCATCGGGCTCTGAAAAGCCGTCGATGGAAAAGCTGATGCCCGAGGCGTTTCAGGAATTCCGCGGCATCTGCGATCGTCTCGAACAGCATTATCAGGACCTGCAGGATGTGGAGTTCACCGTCGAGCGCGGAAAACTCTGGATGCTGCAGACGCGTACGGGAAAGCGTACGACCAAGGCCGCCATGCGGGTTGCCGTGGAAATGGTCGAGGAGGGGCTGATCTCGGAAGAACAGGCGGTCTGTCGTATCGACCCGCCGTCGCTGGATCAGTTGCTGCATCCGACCATCGACCCACGCGTCCCCCGTCACCAGATCGGCTCGGGCCTTCCCGCCTCGCCGGGGGCGGCGACCGGCGAGATCGTTTTCACCGCTGAACAGGCGGTCGCGGCGGAAGCCGAAGGAAAACGTGTCGTGCTCGTGCGCATCGAGACCAGCCCGGAAGACATTCACGGCATGCATGCGGCGGAAGCGATCCTGACGACACGCGGCGGCATGACCAGCCATGCGGCGGTCGTTGCGCGCGGCATGGGTATCCCCTGCGTCGTCGGCGCGGGCTCGATGCGGGTCGATCTGCGCAACGAAACCCTGACCGGAGCCGGCGGCGTGACGCTCAGAAAAGGTGATATCGTTACCGTTGACGGTTCATCAGGTCAGATCCTCAAGGGCCGCGTCGCCATGCAGCAGCCGGAACTCTCTGGTGACTTCGGAAAGCTGATGGCCTGGGCCGACAGGGCGCGCCGGATGCAGGTCCGCACCAATGCCGACACCCCTCAGGATGCGCGCTCGGCGCGCTCCTTCGGGGCGGAAGGTATCGGTCTTTGCCGCACCGAGCACATGTTCTTCGAAGGTGACCGCATCCACGCGATGCGCGAGATGATCCTTGCAGAAGACGAGGCAGCGCGCCGTGCGGCTCTGGCAAAGCTCTTGCCGCTGCAACGTTCTGATTTCACGGAGCTTTTCACCATCATGCACGGCCTGCCGGTGACCATCCGCCTGCTCGACCCGCCGCTGCATGAATTCCTGCCCAAGACGGAAGCCGAGATCGACGATGTCGCTCGTGCCATGGGCATGTCTCCCGACTTTCTTGCCCGCCGCATCGATGCGATCCACGAATTCAACCCGATGCTCGGCCATCGCGGCTGTCGCCTTGCAATCTCCTATCCCGAGATCGCCGAAATGCAGGCGCGCGCCATTTTCGAGGCCGCAACCGAAGCGGCCAAGGCAACGGGCGAGCCGGTGGAACTGGAAATCCTCGTACCGCTGGTCAGCCTCCGGGCAGAGCTCGATTACGTCAAGGGCGTCATCGATGCCGTTGCGCGCGACGTCTGGAAAGAGACCGGCATGGAGATCGGTTATCTGGCCGGCACGATGATCGAGCTGCCGCGTGCCGCTATCCGCGCCCATGTCATTGCCGAAACCGCCGAGTTCTTCTCCTTCGGTACCAACGACCTGACCCAGACCACATTCGGCATGTCGCGCGATGACGCGGCAACCTTCATCCCGACCTATCAGCGAAAAGGGATCATCGAGCACGACCCCTTCGTCTCACTGGATTTCGATGGCGTCGGCGAAATGATCCAGATTGCCGCCGAGCGCGGGCGAAAGACCAAGCCCGATCTCAAGATGGGCATCTGCGGCGAACATGGCGGCGATCCGGCATCGATCCATTTCTGCGAGAATGCCGATCTCGACTATGTGTCCTGCTCGCCCTTCCGGGTGCCGGTAGCGCGCCTCGCGGCAGCCCAGGCCGCTATCGCCAAGCGCAACGCCTGACCCTTCAGTGGGGAAGGGCGCTGAGGATGGCGGGAGCTTGGCCGCTCATGTTAGTATGCCCCCGGGGGAAAACCTGGGGAGGGGCGGATGCCGAATCTCGATCATGTCAACATCCACACCCGCGATGCGGCTGTGATGATCGATTTTTTGACGACGCTTCTCGGCGTGGAGGAGGGGTATCGCCCGCCTTTCGGCATGCCGGGCCACTGGCTCTATCTCGAAGGCCATCCGGCCATTCACCTCAATGTCGTGGAGCGCGATGACGATTTTCCGCAAGGCATGCTCAACCACGCAGCCTTCGCGTTTTTCGATCGGGAAGATGCGATCAGCCGGGCAAAGGCCACCGGTTATCGTCTCGAACACGATGAGATACCCGGTGCAGGCATCGGCCAGATATTCGTCTATGGCCCGGAAGGGATCAGGATAGAGCTGCAGTACAGGCAGTAGCGGGTCTTACGGCCGGTGCACGATCACGCGCCGTTCGACCACGATCGGCGGGCGCCAGAACATCTGGTCGTTGCGTTCCATCATTGAGCGGGTCTGTGCGCGTCGGTCGAGTTCCAGATCGAGCAGGCATTGCGCCATGGCATCCGTTTTGGCGCGAAAACCGTAGCCTGCGCACGTGCGCTCGTCGGCCGCTCGCCGCTCCTCCGGCGTCATTGTCTGGCATGAGGCCAGAATGAGAAGCAGTGCCGAGGGAATGAGAATTCGGGAAAGACGCATGGTCATGCTCCATCAGGTCGTACGGACGAGCCGCGAACAGGTATGTAGAGCATTCGACGATAAAATGCGCGGGGCATGAAAAAAATCGAGGTGGAAAAACCGGCTGCGGAAGGCGTCGGCAGTGGCCCACGATGCTTTGAGATTCCATTCTTGCGACACCTGTCCTACACAGTCTTGATTGTTTCGTCCGGAGCTTGCGCCGCAAAATGACTGTCCGTTTCGTCCGGCCCGTTTCCCAATCCGCCTATCTTGGTCGGCGGTTGGCTTTGTCGGCATTGCTGCTGTTCGTGATTGTGGCTCTTGCCCATCGTTTCGGCCCGTTGAGCGAACCGGATTTCCTGGCGCTTCTGTTCCTGTCCGCAGCAATCGCAGCCGTGTCCCTGCCGCTTTCGCTCGTTGGCCTTGTCCGCTTATGGCAGGTCGGGGCCGATGGTGGCGTCGCGGCCACGAAGGGACTGATCTATGCGGCATTGCCGCTTGGGACAGTCATTTATGGGGCCGTGCAATATTATACCAAGCCGGCAATCTACGACATTTCAACCGATCTGGCTGATCCGCCGGCTTTTATCTCCGAATTGCATTTCGCCCAGCGCTGGCTTCCCAGACCCCCGGTGCCTGAGGCAGGCGAGCGGCGTGCCCAGTTCGCAGCTTACCCGGGTTTGATCGGCAGGCGGTATGAGGGTGCGCTTGACCGTGTTTATGATGGAGTCCGCAAGGCATCCCTGTCCGCCAGAATTGCGATTGCAAAGACCGACGGGCTTTCGCTGGTCGAGCCTGACCGGACCGAGCGAAGCGCGCCGAAGGATGACCAGGCGCCGGTCCCGGATATCGCGCCAGTGCCTTTGCCACGGCCCGAACCATCGCTGGACGGCGCTGTCGGCAATCCGACCGAGGTCGTGTTGCAGGGTGCGACCCGCACATTGATCGCCGGATTGCGTTTCGATGTGGTTATCCGTTTGCGCGAGGATGCCGAAACGACCTTTGTCGATATCCGTGTCGTCTCTCGCTACGGGCCGCATGATCTCGGTTTCGGTGCGGAGATCGCCGAGGATTTTCTCGACCGCCTCGACGCCGAACTGCTCGGGCTATCTGGCGGCTAGAGCAATTCCAGCAAAAGTGGGAACCGGTTTTGCGTCCGGAATTGCGTTAAAACAACGCGATAGAGCCGTTTCGCGTTTCGAAGAAAGGCGGAAATGCTCTAAAGTCGCAACCGGATTGCGTAAGCAAAGCGACAGGCAATTCTGTCAGGCCGGCCGATAAATCCCGTGCAGCGAGGGTGGCCCATCGGTTGCTACTCGACCTTTTTCAAGAAGGTCTTCGATATGGGCAAGAACCGAAAGCGCTGCCGCGCCATGCAGCTTGGGATCGGTCTTCACGTAGATGGCCTTGACCATGTCGGCGATCAGTCTGTCGCCCGCCAGAATGCGTTCCATCACGGCTCGTTCCCGCATCCGCCGATGGGTCCGCAAGCCCCGCAGGAATGAAGCAGGCTCGCGCACCGGGCCACCATGGCCGGGAAAATAGATCCGGTCCTTGCGGGCTAGCAGCTTTTCGACAGAGGCCATGAAATCGGCCATGAATCCGTCCGGCGGCGCAACGATCGTTGTCGCCCAGGCCATCACGTGATCGGCCGAAAACACGATGCCGGTATCCTCCAGTGCGAAGACGGAATGGTTCGCCGTATGGCCGGGCGTGTGAATGGCCGAAAGCGCCCATCCATCGCCTTCGATCACCTGCCCATCGGCAATCGCGATATCCGGCAGGAAATCCGTATCGGCGCTTTCCGAAAAAGGATTGATCTCCCCTTCATGCAATGGCCGCGCCGCGCGATGTGCACCTTCTGCTACCGTCAATGCACCCGTGGCGTCCTTCAAGCGCGCTGCCAGCGGCGAATGATCTCTGTGCGTATGGCTGACGAAGATATGGCTGACTTCCCGACCATCGATGGCCCGCATCAGCGCATCGAAATGCGCTTCGTTGTCGGGGCCGGGATCGATCACGGCCAGCGAGGATTTGCCGACGATGTAACTGTTGGTGCCGTAAAAAGTGAAGGGGGAGGGATTGTTGACGGTCAGTCGCTGAACGTCCTGCGCAATCGGAACGGCATGGCCGTAGTCCGGTGAGAATTCGGTGTCGAAATCGATATCGCTTGCCATGCCTTGCGTCTTGCCAGCCTTTTCCTTCGCCATATCCCGCTTTATTCCAAAAACTATCGCAAGGAAAATAGCCGGATGAACGAAGATAGCCGTTGAGGGCGGGATAAAGCTTTGCTAGAGGAAGCGCCTGCCGTGCGGCATCTTCATGCGGTCACGGAAGTGTTGGGGCGTCGCCAAGCGGTAAGGCACCGGTTTTTGGTACCGGCATTCCCAGGTTCGAATCCTGGCGCCCCAGCCATATTTCAGCAAAATGTGTTGGTGACCGAAGAATCCAGCCGCCGGATCTGTCGCAGCACGCGATAGGGCATGCTGGCCTTGGTAACGATATAGCGGGGCGATGTCTTGCCGCCGAAGCCGGAGAACAGCAGGATCGAGCCCGCGTTGACGATCCCGTCGAAATCGAAGACACGGCCCATAGCCGCCGCAGACTGGATCGCGTTCCAGAGCAGAAGCGGTACGACGCCGTTGCCGGCATCCGGTGCGCGGGTCGACATTAGGTAATAATAAGTGCTGTTGTCGAAGACACAGAAAATCGCCGCCTTCGGCCTGCCGGTTGCGCTCTCTCGTGCGACCCAGATGTGGCCGCGTCCGCGAGTGACCGCCTGGATTGCGACCTCCTTGCAAACGCCGAAATCGATATTGGCCTGCAGGCTCTTTTCTTCGAGATGGGCCGCAGAAAGGTGGAAGAAGGCTTCCGGATCCGAACTTTCGTGAACGTCGAAATTCTCCGCGGCCCGGCGGATGACATTGCGTGTCTTGTCGCGCATCGCCTTCCAGATCACGGCGTCCGGGTAGGGCTCTATTTCGAAAGTGAACTGAACCTGGACATTGTAGCCCTGTGCCTGAAAGGGCAGGGCGTCACATACGCCGCGATGCATCTTCTGACGGAAGGATGAAAGCGGCGGGAGTTTGCGGATAAGTTCCTGCGTGATCGAATGGCGTTTGACATAGCGATTGGCTTCGCTTCCGCCGCCGTCATCGATGCCGGGGCCGAGAAAATGCGTCAGCGTCGGCATGTTGCTGCTCGTCAGGCCGTATCGGGAATTGACCATATAGGGAAGGCGCCCGACCGTTCGTCCGCCATCGGTTACCTCGACGAAATCGACCCGCCCGCGTGTGGCAGCTTCCAGCCACCATTGTTCGTGGAATATTGTCGGCGTCAGCTTGTTGAACGCCATCTCTGCTGCCGCTTTTAACTGGCCCTGTTGGTCAATACTCTTACTACGCGTGATCATCGAACCTAGCCTCAGTACTATAGATTCTGAACTATGCCTGCTGAGCGGGTATCTGTCGGAGTTATTTGCATTGTATTTGCGGCGTCATGTTAAACGAAAATTAATTAATGTGAATAAGAGCATTCATATTTATTGATTCAAGTTTAATTGCTGCGCTGCAAATAAAATTGGTCGCGCGGCAAAGTAAAAATATTAATTCGATGAATCAATAGCTTGCTGACTGGCCTGTAGCGGCTGTCGGCGGGGTTTTTTCGGAGGAAATTTAGATCGCTTCGGGTTCTAGGCCTGCTGCTCAGGCAAAAAGGCACAGTTTGTGGGGGCAGGTGAGTGAAGCCTGCCGCGTCCTTGCTCCAGAGCGGGATAGGGTGGTCGCCGAAAATATGGATCAGACAGCCTGACGCGTCGCGCCGATGAATTTCGGTTTTGCCATGGCGGACCGGTAGACCGCCGTCGTTTCCAGTGCGACGCGTTCTATGGTTAGGTTGTCGATGCGAATCTGGCTCTTTTCCTGCCATTCGCGAAGAGTGGCGGGATCGGCAAGGAGGTTGGCAAGGGCTGCGGCCAGCATCTCCGGTGCCGATGGAGGCACGAGTATCCCGGCTTCGCCGAATTCCAGCAACTGGGGAATCCCATCGACCTTTGTCCCAATGATGGCGCAGCGCGCCTCGCGCGCCTCGGAAATCACCAGAGGCGCAGGATCGGCAAGCGACGGCAGGACGAATATGTCGGCCGCCAGCATGTAAGGATAGGGATCGTCGAGCGAGCCGACGAAGGTGATCGCGTCACCGCAGCCCGTCTGCCTCGCCAGTTCCCGGTATTCTTCGCCCATAGGGCCGCTGCCGACGATGAAAAGCCGGGCTGCGGGATATGTGGCGTGAACAATCTTGAACGCCTGTATGAGGTCCACGACCCCCTTACGCGGGTGTAACCCGCCAACGAATAGGATGCTCGGATGCGCAAGATCGGCAGGCGCCGCTTGCCTGTTGGCAAAACGTGCAGTGCCGATCGTGCCGTTGAGCACGACATGCAGCTTTTTCGCCGAAATTCCGCGCTGCTGCATGGAGCGGCTGACGGATTCGCTGACGGCGATCACCCGGGTGCCGAGCCCCATCAGGATGGCGCTTTTTTCAAATTCATTGTGAACGGTGGTGACCAGCGGAATCCCGGACAGCTTGCAGACCGGATAGGCCAATACGGCGCTCGTCATCATATGCGCATGGATGACGTCAGGTTTCCACTCGTTGACATGACGTTTCAATGTCGCGACCGAGCGGACGACCGTCAGCAGTCTCCGTTCGTGATCGACGATGCGGGTTGCTACATGGTTGCTTGCCAGCAGCTCGTCGAAATCGCCGCCGCCGCTGGCGATGCACACCTCGTGACCGAGCCTTCTTTGCTCGCATGCGAGATCGACTGCTGCATGGACATGTCCGTTCAGCCGGTAGGTGTGGTTAAGAAGATGCATGATACGCATGTTTGATTACTATCCGCTTTTACATGGAATAAGCTCAAGTCTCTTGTCGTGCCGTTCCCGACGGTCCGGATTATCTGCGGGTTCCGGGTGACGGTAGCCCAAAGCCCGTTCCGCTTCCAATGTCGAAACTCTGGCTGTAGGTTGATAGTTGAATGCGCCGTGGCGTCCGAAGGATTCGATCCCGAACTGTCTCAGTCGATCGATTTGCCGGGCAGCTTCCGCCGGCGCGCCGTGCGTATAGATCGGATAGGCGTTTTTAAGAACCTGGCCGCCCTCCAGCTTCAGGTCGCCGTTAAATATGGCGTTGCTGGCAACATGCGCCCTGAATTCTGCTTCTGCAAGTTCAATGCTGGTGATCGTGTCGTTGCTGACGACCTCGACAGCGAAATATTCGCGGCCTTCATTGCGGCCATAGAAATCGGAATAGATCGTCAGCCGCTTCCAGGCTGCTTCATAGGAGAAGTTGTAAAGGATGGATTGGGTAAACCCGCGATCGCCCGAGAAGCTGAAATAGAGACTGATAAGCGTGATTGTCTCCAGCGACTTTTCCTGTTCCAGCCCGCAAAGTCGAAGCATGATGTTGATCGGCATGGTCGAGATCACTCGCGCAGCCGCTATTGTCTTGCCTTGTGCTGGCGTTACGATGAACTGTTCATCGTCCTTGGCCACCTTGGATATCGGCGTGCCAAGCCTGAAGGTGCCCCCGTTTTCGATGAGGCCTTTCTTGGCTGGCTCGTAAAGGACCGCATAGCCTTCCTTCGGTCTTGCCAGCTGCTTGTTCTTTAGATGCGGCAATTTCCTCTGGCGCATTTTCCGGAGCAAGCCTCGCAGCGATGAGTGCTCCTTGATCCACATCATGCGCTTTTCGGCCAGTTCCAGGTCGATATGTTCGGGTGGAACGCCGTAAAAGCGCGCCATATAGTTCTCCAGCCCAGAACGCTTGAGCAGGTAGCCGCCGATCCAGAACCGGGCGAAATCCTTGGCGTTGCGCAGCCGACGGCGCCAGATCCGCGCATGGATGATGGAGAGGGCAATTCGGCAGATACCAACCGGCCCGGCGCCAAGGATGTCATCGACGATCGAAATCGGATAGCGCGTAATCTGCCTCTGAGGATTCAGCCTTCCCCAAGTCGGATGGATATGAACGTAATGTTCGAGCAGTTCCGGAAAATGCTTGAGCAGTGGAGAGTCATCCTGAAAGATCAGGCTGCCGATGTCGAAGGTGAAACCATTGGCCGACCAGTCGATATGGTTTCCGCCAATGTGTTGATATTCGTCGATAATCGCAATGCGCGCGCTGTTTTGTCGAAGGAGTACCGATGCAGCAACGAGGCCGGTTATGCCCGCGCCCAGGATGATTGCATCATAGACGTCAGCCTCGGATGCCGTTTCCGGCTGCAACTTGTAAGAATCAAGCATCGATTCTCCCTCATAGTTGGCTAGGAGGCTAACAATACTTTCAATAAATATCACATACATCAAATCCGCACTATAATTACTGACGTGTCAATGCAGGAAATGCACAATAAGTTTGGATTTAATAATTCATAATTCACGAAGTATTTCGAGATATCTTTGATTTCAGTATAGATTATCGCCTGTTTGTGTGTATCGTTGATTTAGTCGAAAGGTCTGTTTGCGCTCTCTATCGGCATTGTCGGCATTTATCGATCGGAAATGCTCCGCTTCGACTAGGTTGAATTCGCGTTTATGACGTCCTCTGTGCCGGTTCGTCGCGTCGGACGGAAGGACGTTTTCCAGATAAGTGAGCCTTATTCTCGAAGGCTTGCTGACGGTCTCTTTTGTTTGAGGGTTGGGTCGTCCATGCTTGCATTTGCCACGCTAAGAGGCGCATCCTGGCTGATCTTCTCGCGCCTGTTCGGCCGCGTTGTCGACTTTGTCAATCTTCTCATCCTGGCGCGCCTGCTCGTGCCTGCCGATTTCGGCGTCACGGCTTTGGCCATGGCGCTGGTGCTGATTATCGACAGTATATTGGAGGTGCCGGTTACCCAGGCGCTCGTGCGCCTTCCCACGATAGACAAGCAGCATCTGGATACGGGCTTCACGCTTGCCGTTCTGCGAGGCATCGCTGTTGCTGCACTCACAATCGGCTGCGCGTGGCCATATTCCTGGATCAATGGTGATCCGGAACTGGTACCCGTTGTCTGTATTCTGGCGATCGGCACGGTGGTCAAGGGGCTCTACAGTCCGGCAATGGTCTACTTCGCCCGCAATATCGATTTCCGTCCGACCTTTATTGCCGAGACGACCAGTAAGGTCTGCGGCCTGATCGCCGCTATCGTCATCGTCTATACGGAGGGCGGTTATTGGGCGCTGGTCGCCAACTATGTCGTCGCGGCAAGCGTCACGACAATGATGTCATATGTTTTTGCCCGCTATCGCCCCGCTTTCTCTCTTCGGCGTCTTGGCGATTTTGCCGGTTTCATGGGCTGGTTCACCGCCTCGCAGGTCGTGTCTGCACTGAATTGGCAATATGACCGGCTGATGATCGGCGCCTATGTTCCGAAAGCTTTGCTTGGCCGCTATACGGTGGCGAATGACGTTTCGTTGATACCGACGCAAAGCTTTATCGGCCCGGCTCTGCAGCCTCTGATGTCTGCATTTTCGAAGATGAGTTCGGACCGGGTAAGGGTCGGCCAGGCATTTCTGAAGGCAATCCGCATCGCCATGCTGATCTGCGTGCCTGCCACGCTCGGCATCGCCCTGACTGCGGATTTGGTCACTAATCTTCTGCTCGGGCCGAAATGGGCTGAGGCTGCGCCTTATCTGGCCTTGCTGTCCATCTCCATGCTGCCGGTGCCCTATTTTCAGACGCTGATTTCTCTTAGTCTTGCCCTTGATCGTCCAGATCTTCTGTTTCGGATAAATCTGATCGATTTCATCCTCCGCACGATCGCTGTCACGACCGGTTTCTATTTCTTTTCGATCGAGGGCGTTATCTACGCAAGGCTGCTGATGGCCGCCGTAATGGGGGCCTATTACGTGTTTCAGCTGCGGCAGCTCCTCAATCTCGGGTTCCGGCGGCAGATCCGGAATCTGTGGAAGGTCGCGGTGGCCGGCGCCGTGATGGTCGTTGCCGTCTATTGGTTGCGAATGCAGTTCGCCGGTCTGGAAATCCCCGATTTCCTGGAGATGGTCCTGATTGCAGGTTTCGGCGCGGCAGCTTACGGCGCAACGCTGCTGGCTCTGGGCTTGAGGCTGAAGCTCGGCGGTGGCCGCTTTGAGCTGTTTGACGCACGCTGACGTCGTCGCGTGCTCAAGGGAAAGGCTTCTGGCTCTGGCGTCCGATGGGCCTCCGGCTGCCAAAGCAGTCGCAGCGGAAGCGGGATGGCCATCAATATCTGTCGAGTGATGGATAACCTGACCCAATTGTCTGGATGATATTTTTATTACTGTCGAGTTCTTCTTTAAAGCTTAACAATAAATAAAAACTCTTGCTCGCTCCGTTAAATTATGTTTTGCTTGGGTCATCACGTGAAATTGCCAGCATTCGAGTATCCTTAGTATTTCAATGTGAGATGCATTTGCGGCTCTCACAGAGCGGGTGGCGTGTTTTACTATGAAAGCTGTAATTTTGGCGGGAGGTCTTGGAACAAGACTTTCCGAGGAGACGTCGACTGTACCAAAGCCTTTGGTTGAGATAGGCGGACAGCCAATTCTCTGGCACATCATGAAGATATACGCCGCTCATGGCGTGAAAGACTTCATCGTGTGCTGCGGTTACAAGGGGCATCTGATCAAGAAGTTCTTTGAAGACCTGCGTATGCGTGGATCGAGCGTGACTTTCGATCTTGCAACATCGGAAGTTACCTATCTCGACCCGCCTTGCGAAGATTGGCGCGTCACGTTGGCGGATACGGGCGCAGATACGATGACCGGCGGCAGGCTTGCCCGTGTTCGGCATCTTCTCGGCAACGAGCCGTTTTTCATGACCTATGGCGATGGCGTCGGTGACATAGACCTGACCGCGCTTTTGAAATTCCACAAGGACCACGGCAAAAGCGCAACCGTGACTGCCGTGCAGCCGGTCGGCCGGTTCGGTGCCATGTATCTGGAAGACGAGGATCCGCGCGTCCAGTCCTTCAATGAGAAGCCGGAGAATGGCGGGACCTGGATCAGCGGCGGTTTCTTCGTCCTCAACCCGTCCGTGCTCGGGCTGATCGAAGGCGATGAGGTGATGTGGGAGAGAGGTCCCATGGACGAGTTGGCCAAGCAGGGCGAGCTTATGGCTTATCGCCATCGTGGCTTCTGGCACCCGATGGATACGCTGCGGGACAAGACGGTGCTGAACGAGATGTGGGCATCCCGTTCGGCTGAGTGGAAAGTCTGGTAGCCGCAGGCTTGAGGAGGCGTCATGAACTTCACCTCTCTCGGCGGCTCGGATGCGAAACTTATCGATCTGAAGGTTCACGGCGACAGCCGCGGCAGTTTTGCCCGCACATGGTGCACGAAGCTTTTTGATGATGCCGGTGTCGCGTTCACGCCCATTCAGGGAAATACGTCCCTGACGAAAACGCGCGGCGCTGTTCGCGGCATGCATTTTCAAAGGGCGCCGCATGCTGATGCCAAGGTCGTCCGCTGCAGTCATGGGCGTATCCATGACGTGATCGTCGACCTTCGCGAGGGATCGAAGACATTGGGAGAGAGCTTCCATGTCGAACTCGGTGCCGACGATGGAAGGATGCTGTTCATTCCGGCAGGTTTTGCACACGGGTTTCAGGCGCTGAGCGAGGACGCGATCGTAGAATACCTGATGGGTGATGCCTATTACCCGGAACTTTATGACGGAGCGCGTTACGATGACCCGCTTCTGTCGATCGAATGGCCGGAGCCGGTGACGGAAATCTCCGACAAAGATCGGGAATGGCCTGATCTTCTGGCGAGAATGCCCTGGCTCCAACGGAGCGCCGCATGATGCTGGATGGTGTGTTCAAGACTGCAGGCAATGACGACGGTGGCATCCTGCCGCCGCTCGACGTGATGTCCTTGCTTCGCACCCTGTTTCCGTTGCCACGCAGCCTGACGGGGAATGGCGTGCGCGCGACGCTGCAGGCATTGAAGCAGCATATCCCGCTCGATATCCACGAAGTTGCCACCGGCACGCAGGTCTTCGACTGGGACGTGCCGCGCGAATGGAATATCCGGGCAGCGTCGATCAAGGCGCTCGATGGCCGTGTGCTCGTCGATTTTGCCGATAACAATCTGCATGTCGTCGGTTACAGCGTGCCCGTCCGCGGCACGTTCACCCGCGAGCAGCTGGCCGCGCATATCCACACGCTGCCAGACCAGCCGGAGGCCATCCCATACCGCACCTCCTATTACGCCGAGAACTGGGGCTTCTGCTTGCCGCATTCGCTCTGGCAGACGATGCAGGACGAGGCCTACGAGGTCGAGATCGATAGCGCGCTGGCCGATGGCGCGCTGACCTATGGCGAGTTCCTCATTCCCGGCGAGACAGATCAGGAGATCCTGATCTCCGTGCATGTCTGCCACCCGAGCCTCGCCAACGACAACCTGTCCGGCATCGTCGTTGCCACTGCGCTCGCAAGACATTTCCTGGCGCAGCCGAAGCGCCGCTTCGGCATCCGCTTCCTCTTCCTGCCGGCCACCATCGGCGCGATCACCTGGCTGGCGCAGAACGAGGATCATCTCGACCGCATCGCCCACGGCCTTGTCCTGACCTGCATCGGTGACGATGGACCGTTCCATTACAAGAAGACTGTCGACGGCGCGGTGGTCGATCTCGCGGCCGAGCATGTGTTGCGGCATAGCGGGCATGCGTTCGGAATGCTTGAATTCTCGCCTTATGGATACGACGAGCGGCAATACGGCTCCCCTGGCATCGCCCTTCCTGTCGGCTGCCTGATGCGAGCCATCCATGGCACTTTCCCGGAATATCACACCTCGCTCGACAATTGCGACTTCGTCACATCGGAAGCGCTCGGCCAGTCCTTTCGGCTGCTGGTGGATCTCATCGAGCTGCTTCAGCGGAATGCCACCTATCGCCGCGTCGACGGCAGGGGCGAACCACAACTCGGGCGGCGCGGGCTTTATCGCGCCATAGCCGGGCAGAAGGAAGCAGGCGGTGCCTCGCAGATGGACCTGCTCTGGGTCCTGAACCAGTGCGACGGCAACCGCTCGCTCCTCGATATCGCGGAACGCGCCAAGGCGCCGTTTTCCAGAATACGTGCAGCCGCAGATCTATGTTTGAACGCTGAATTAATCACGGAGGTTCGGCCATGACTATCGCAAGCATTCAGGTGGAAGCATCAACGCCGAAGTCCGGCCGTATCACAGCCTGCAGGTCCTGCGGCGGAAATCATCTCGATACGATCCTCGATCTCGGCAATCAGCCGCTTGCAAACGCGCTGCTCGAACCGGAACAGCTTGGCGTTCTGGAGCCGCTGTTTCCGCTGGAAGTGGTGCTCTGCCAGGAATGCGGCCTCTTGCAGGTCAGCGAGGATGTGCCGCCGGAAATCCTTTTTGGCCAGGATTATCCATATTTCTCGTCCTTCATTCCGGCCCTTCTTGCCCATAGCCGCGAACACGCACTCGATCTGATCGCGGAACGGGGTCTGGGAGCCGACAATCTTGTCGTCGAGATTGCCAGCAATGACGGTTATCTTTTGAAGAATTTCGTCGAGCACGGCATTCCGGTCCTCGGCATCGATCCTGCAAGCGGCCCGGCCAAGGCGGCGATCGAGATCGGCGTGCCGACGGTCATCGATTTCTTCGGCAAGGACGTGGCAACGAAGCTGGTTGCCGAAGGCAAGCGCGCGTCAGTCATGCTGGCCAATAACGTGCTCGCCCATGTCAACGACATCAACTATTTCGTTGAAGGTTTCGCCATTCTGCTGGCCGATGACGGCATTGCCGAATTCGAATTCCCTTACGTCAAGGATCTGATCGAAACCTGCGCCTTCGACACGATCTACCACGAGCATTTCTTCTATTATTCGCTGGCAGCCCTCGAACCGCTGATGGGCCGTCATGGGCTTTATCTCAACGATGCCAAGAAACTCGATATCCATGGCGGCTCGCTGCGTGTGCGGGTCTCCAAGACCGAGGGCAAGTCCGAACGGCTGCAGAAGATGCAGGCGGAAGAAGATGCGATGGGCCTGACCGGCTTCGATTGCTACCGTGATTTCGGCCTGCGCGTTTCCGGCATCCGTGATGACTTGCGGAAGATGCTCGGTGCCTTCCGTGAAGAAGGCAAGACGATCGCCGCCTATGGCGCGGCCGCCAAGGGCGCGACGCTTCTGAACTATGCCGATCTGCCGGCCGGTACGATCTCGTATGTCGTGGACCGCAACACCCACAAGGTAGGCAAGTTCATGCCCGGCGTTCGCTTGCCGATCCGGCCGGTCGAGGAGCTGGTTACCGCGCCGACCGATTATCTGCTCATCTTGCCCTGGAATTTTGCCGACGAGATCGTCGCCCAGCAGGCGGATTACAAGAAGAAGGGCGGAACCTTCCTCAAAGCCATTCCCTATCCTCAGGAGATCGAGGTGGGCTGATGTCTGACGCCAACAAAGTCCGTAACCTCGTCTTCGCACGCGTCGGCCGCCTGTCGCTGCATCGCAACTGGCTGGTCGAGCCGAAGGCGTCGCGAAACTGGGATCTGCAGCTGAGCACTTATGACGAGCAGCAGTCGGATCTCGATGACGGAGACTTTCCCCTCTCCGTCGACACCGGCACGAAATGGGATAGCGCCTGTCGCTACCTGCGGGCCAATCCCGATCTGCTTGACCGCTACGACTACATCATGTTTCCCGATGACGACCTGCTGTTCGAGCCGAATGGCCTGTCGAACCTGTTCGACCTCATGACGTCGAACGATCTGGATATAGGCCAGCCATCACTCCTCCCGTCGAGCCATATTTCCTATCCGGTCACGGCGCATTGCCCCGGTTTCACGCTGCGATATTCGAATTATGTCGAACCGATGTGCCCGATTATCCGCACGGATTATCTGCGCACGCTCCTTCCCATCCTTGCCCGTTGGCCGACCGGCTGGGGGTTGGATGATATCTGGACCATGATGATGGCAAAACCGGCCTATCGCGCCGCCTTCATCGATGCCTCGCCGATCCTGCACACGAGGCCGCTTTATACCGGCGCCGTCTACAAGACCTTCGAGAGACTGGGCATGAACCCGGAGGGCGACCTGAGGGAGGTCAGAAGCACGTTCCGGGGCGTGCCGCAGCCGAAACTGATCTATGGCGGCATAACCGATGGCGGCCGCAAGGTCAGCCATCTCGCCGCCAATATTCGCAATGGCCTGCATCTCCTGCGCGCCGCAAGCGCAATGCGCAAACCGCGCGAAGCCAGAAGGGCGGGTTACGGCATGCTGATACGCACGGTCACCCAGATCGGCTACCGGCCGGTGCAGCTTGAAAAGGTGGTCGGGGCGAGCCCCGCCGTCACCGTTCTTTCGACAACCACAACCACAAGATAGAGGCGGTTCGTATATGCGTATCCTGATCACCGGAAATATGGGTTATGTCGGCCCGGTCGTGGCAGCACATTTTCGATCGGTCTGGCCGGACGCGGAGCTTATCGGGTTCGATACCGGTTATTTCGCCCAATGCCTGACGCTGCCTGATGAATTTCCCGAGCGTGTGCTCGACAAACAGGTCTTCGGCGATGTCCGTGACTTTCCGGCGGAATTGCTTGAAGGCGTGGATTCGGTCGTGCATCTGGCAGCTCTTTCCAACGATCCGATCGGCGCCCGTTTCGAAAAGCAGACGGAAGGCATCAATTACCGCGCCAGCGTCGATATCGCCACGGCAGCCGCCGAGGCAGGTGTGAAGAGCTTTGTCTTTGCCTCCAGCTGCAGCGTCTACGGCTTTGCCGAGGGTGGGCCACGTAAGGAAAACGACAAGCTGACACCGCTGACCGCCTATGCAAGGTCCAAGATCGCCACCGAACAGGCGCTGGAACAGCTGGAAGCGCCGGACATGGCGATTACCTGCCTGCGTTTCGCCACCGCGTGCGGCCAGTCCCCGCGGTTGAGACTGGATCTGGTGTTGAACGATTTCGTCGCGACGGCCCTTTCGACCGGCGAGATCAAGGTCTTGAGCGACGGCACGCCCTGGCGTCCGCTGATCGATGTCAAGGACATGGCGCGCGCCATGGAATGGGCAATCAAGCGCGATAGCGACAATGGCGGCCGCTTCGTGTCGATCAATGCCGGCCGCAACGAGAACAATTACCAGGTCTTCCAGCTTGCCGAGGCCGTCGCCCAGGCGATCCCCGGAACGCGCGTTTCAATCAACAAGGACGCACTGCCGGATCTGCGTTCCTATCAGGTGGATTTCACCCGCTATGCCAAGGCAGCCCCGGACCACCAGCCGGCTGTCTCCCTGTCTGAATCGATCACGCGGTTGGTGGACGGTCTGACGAGTGCAAAACAGGCGGGACGTGAAGTCATTCCGGCTGCTGCCAAGCGACTGACCACGCTTGAACGCCTCATGGATGCGGGGCGTCTGTCCGACGATGTTCGCTGGGTAAACTGAAGCGCCGAGACCAAAAGAGACGAGTGGTGATAAGGGAACGATGATGGAGCATCAGGGATATGCGATCTTGGGCAGCGGAATGGCCGGGTTCGGCGCCGCCAACGTTCTGTTTGCCAATGGCATACGGGCCAGGATCTACGACAAGCGCTCCAGGCCGGGCGGCCTGACCTCGAGCTTCGGCAATGGTGACGGCTTCGTCTTCGACGAGGGCGTGCATATCTCGTTCACGAAAAATCCCCGCGTGAAGGATCTGTTTGCTGAATCGACCGGCCAGAAATTCGAGGTCGGCAATGTCTATTGCAACAACTACTGGCAGGGGCACTGGATAAAGCATCCCGCCCAGGTCAACCTTCACGGCCTGCCGGCCGAGCTGGTGGTCAATTGCATCAAGGATTTCATCGAGGCGCGCCAGATCGAAAACCCGAAGATCACCAATTACGAAGACTGGCTGCTGGCCGCCTTCGGCAAGACCTTCGCCGAAACTTTCCCGGCAGTTTACACCCGCAAGTATCACACCACGGATGCCAGCAACATGTCGACGGACTGGCTGGGGCCGCGTCTCTATCGCCCCAATCTGGAAGAGGTGCTGCGCGGCGCGCTGGAACACGAGCCGCTCGACGTTTTTTACGTCAATGAGTTCCGTTATCCGACGGAGGGCGGCTTCGAATCCTTCATCAGCGGCTTTTACGACAAGGCCGAAGTGCTCTGCGACCACGAGATCGCGGCGATCGACACGAAGGAAAAGCAGCTGACATTCAAGGACGGCACGACGCATGACTTCAAGAAGCTGATTTCGTCCCTGCCTCTCCCGATCGTCATTCCGCTGATCAAGGGTGTGCCTGATGATGTTCGCGAAGCTGCAGCGAAGCTCGCCTGCACCCAGGTCGTTGTCGTCAATATCGGGCTCAATCGCCCGATCGAGACCAAGCCACAATGGTCCTATTTCTACGATGAGGACATCCCGTTCGCGCGCGTCAGCTACCGAGGCAATCTGTCGAAGAAAAGCGTTCCCGATGGCTGTGGGGCTCTGCAGGCGGAAATCTACTTCAGCGAAAAATACCGGCCGCTAACCGGCAGCCCGGACGAGTGGATCGAACCGGCCATCGATGCGCTGATAAAGTCCGGCATCGTGCAGTCGCGCGCCGAGATTATTCACAAGAGCGCAATCATGCTGCCCTTTGGCAACGTGATCTTCGATCTTGACCGAAAAGCCGCCGTCGAGACCGTGCATGCCTATCTCGACGAGGTGGGCATCGAATATTGCGGCCGCTTCGGCCAGTGGGGCTATATCTGGACCGACGCCGCCTTCCTGAGCGGTGAACGAGCCGCACGCGCAGCGCTCGGGCTAACCGGAACTGTCGAGGAGTAGAGCAATTCGCTTCAAGGTGGGAACCGGTTTTACGGCCGGAATTGCGTCAGAACAGGGAGATGGAGCGATCTCGCGTTTTGAAGAAACGCGGAAACGCACTCGCTCGACGGCGCGCCAAACTCACTTCACCACAACGGCGAGGTTGCTGCGATGAGTATTCCGCCCGTCGGTATCTTCACGCTTGTCGTCGGCATCCTCTGCCTGATATCCGGTTATCGCGCCACAGCGATTGCCTTCGGCGTGATGACCATATTCGGCGGAGCGGCTGCGGTGATGATCGGCGGGGCAGGCATTCAGCCCGGCCATCTCTTCGTCGGCTTCCTGGCGCTCGCAACGCTCTCCTACCGTGAGAAGATGAAGGTTGCACTCAACGCGCTGGCCTTTCCGCAACCCGCTTTCTGGCTTCTCTGCCTTCTGACCTATGGCGTGCTTGCAGGGTTTTTCGCTCCGAGGCTGTGGGCGGAGACGATGAACATCATTCCGCTCGGCTCGTCGGAATATCCCGAGACCGGCGGCGCGGTGCCGCTCGGTCCGGTTTCCAGCAATCTCACCCAGGCCATCTACAACACCGCCAATATTGTGACCTTCGTCATGATCGTTGCGATGGCCTCTACCATGGCAGGGTTTCGCGCGGCGACCGGTACCGTCTTGGCCTTCTCTTCCGCCAACCTGCTCTTCGGCATTGCCGATCTCGTCACCTACGGAACCCCGATCCAGGAACTCTTCAGCTATATCCGCAACGCACCTTATGCGTTCCATGACGAGGCGATTGTCGCCGGCGTCAAGCGCGTTGTCGGTTCCTGGCCGGAAGCCTCCACATTCGCCGGTGTCAGCCTGGGCGTGGTGGGTTTTGCCGGAACGATGCGCATTTGCGGGCGCTACAGCAAATTGACAGGTTTTCTCTTCCTGCTGACATCGATCATGGTGATCAGATCCACTTCGTCCGCCGGCCTGTTCGGTCTGCCGGTCTGCCTCGCAATCCTTTACATGACCTGCTTTTTCCGCTGCGGCGGCCAGTCCGGCACGCGGATCAGTGGCGGCGTCGTCCTTTTCGCGCCGATCATCCTCGTCCTCATCGGCATGATGATCGTTATGAACGAGGATCTTTTCCGCCAGCTTTATGCTTATTTTGATCTTCTGCTGTTCAGCAAGGCGAACTCTGCATCCGGCATCGAACGGGGCATGTGGAATGCCTATGGCTGGAGCAACTTTATCAACTCTTATGGCCTCGGCGTCGGGCTCGGCACATCCCGCACATCGAGTTTCATTATTGCGCTTCTTTCCAATGTCGGCATTCCGGGTGTGATTTTCTTCGGCCTGTTCTTTTTGTCTGCCTTTTACACCAGGCGGGGAACGCCGCGGACATTCGACAGTGATGTCCGGCTTGCCGGCCGCAACGGCTGCCTTTGTCTTCTCATCGGCGCTTCGGTATCGGGATCAACTGTGGATACCGGGCTTTTGTTTTTCGTCATGGCAGGGCTTGCGACAGCGGTGCCCGCTGAGGAGCGTGAGACGTCTTTCGCGCCGCCGGTGCCTGCTCACGCATAGACCTTCACATAGTCCACTCGCATCGATGTTTCCATGTGTTCGGGAAGCAAGGGGTCCGGGTAAGGCACGTCCGCACGCAGCGCGAGGGTCACGAGCGGCCAGAAGAGATCGTTATTGGCCTTGATTTCTGCAGCGCGCCCGATCGGCCAGACGGTCGGCCGGCCGCTCGCGGGATCGATCACCGGCTCACGTTCGAAATACGGCCTGCATTCGCTCTCGGTCACCAGCATCCCGTATCGACAATATTGCGTCGTCATGTCGACCGGTGTCCTGACGCCGACTTCGGCGTGCCGTTCTCCCGGCTGGCCCCATTCGTGCAGGTAGGCACCGTAATTCGTCGGCTCGAACCCCTTCTGCTCGACAACATCGATCTCGATGCTGGTTTTCGGGAAAAGAATGCTGCGGCCATTCATCAGCCAGAAGGCGGGCCATGTGAGCGGATGTTTGGGAAAGATCATCCGGGTCTCGAAGTAGCCGGTCCGCCATCCCTTGAGAATTGTCCCGTCTCCGCGGGCAGTCTGAAGATTGCCGGAAATCCATTGCTTCTGCGGGTCCCCGTTGCCGTAATAATGCGGCACGGACATTTGCCGTCCGATATATTTTGCCGAAATCTGCAGCGCCTTGCCGTTTGCCGTCGCGTCGTCGTCGACGATTGCGTAAGGATTGAAGCCCTCCTCGCCGGTGCTGCGGGCAAAGGCGGAATTGCCGTAAAAGCCCGGATCGAATGTCGTGGCTTTCCGCCCGGCTTCCCAGATCGTCCAGTCGATCGTTCGGAATTGCTCGTCAAAGATCAGGCGGCGTCCGCTGGTCGGGTCACTTGCTGCCAGCGCCCGGCCACCCAGCATCACCCCGGCCCCTGCCAGTACCGATGCCTTGACGAATGTTCTACGCGGCAGCTTCGACATGTCCGATCCTATCTTCAAGGAAATTGAGTGTGTCCTGGCAGGTCAGCGGCTCTGGGATGATCGCTTGGATATATCCGTTTTTATTATCCGTATTTCCCGATGTTCGTGAAAGGGAGGTGAATGCTCCATAGATTGATCATCGGTTATTCAGTGTTTCTGTATGTATTGATAGGTTAGACTAGCGATAGACACGGCGTCCATCGAAAATAAACGTCGATACGTATATTTGATTGTCGTATGAAGACTTAGTATATCCCAGGCGCATGGGATGGAATTCGATTGCGAAATTTGAATATTTGCTTCGAATAGGCCGAAATTATCCGCATCCGGCCCGAACACGCCTTCGGCTATCTGCCGCGCCGGTCAGGGGTGTTGCTGATCGTGAAGATATTTGGTGCCAGATTCCAGCTCCGAATGCCGGTGCTTGGCTTTATGTGCCCGGCTATGGGCCACGTAGCATACGAAATGAGAGGCAATATAACCAGCGCCAAGCGCAGTGCTCAGCATCATGATCCATATGAAGGTAGATGCTAATGAAAGTCCCGACAGGACTGCGGTCAAGAGATAGACAATCGCAACAAACACGGAAAGTATAGTAAAGACAACGACATGAAGCCAGATTCCACAAACGGCGCCAATGGCGGCAGAAAGGATCAGGACCCAAATAGCCATTCATTACTCAATTTTAATTAGGATTCTCTAATATTAATATCGCATGTCTATGCGTGTTCGATCAAGCCCCGAGCGCTGCCGTGGCGAGTTTTCCTCTCTATTAGGGCTGATGCCGGTTATTGCGAGGCGCCCCCGTTTTGCGTCACCGCATTCTGTTGAGGCTCGACACGAATGACGTCGCCGGGCTGAACGGCATCGTCGTCCTTGACCACGAATGTCTCCGTCGCGCCGTTGATCGTGCGGCTGATTTTCGTGATCGTACGCGGGCGGCCTTCGGCATTCAGCGCGGATAGGGCCGCCGGCACGCGCATCTCGATATTCAGGAGCAGTGCCTGCGAGGTTCTCATCTTCTCGTCATTGGCTGCAAGCTTGTCTCTGAGCTCTGATGCTTCCATCAGTGCGGATGCCTTAAACTTCTCCACGACGGCCAATGCGTCCTGGTCGAGTTTCGTCAGATCCTGCTGAGTAGTCAAAAGTGCAAGCGATACGTCGAGATTGCGGCTCTCGAGATCCGCGAGATTCTGGTTCGCGCCAAGCTGGCGTGATGACACGGTCAGCCCTTGTGATACCAGCTTGTTGACCGAACTCAGATCCTTGTTGGCGAGATCGATCTGCTTCGTCAGCGACGCTTCCTTCTGCTTAAGTCCTTCGATCTGGTTCTTGGCAAGAACCTTGGACTGTTCCAGCGCGGTAAGATCGGAATCCATAGAGCGCAGGCGGCTGTCCAGAAGCGCCTGCTCGTTTCGCATCACCTGCATCACGGCGGTCTGGGACGAGCGCTCCGTCAGTTCGCGCGGAAAGCTGATCTTGACGTTCTTCGCCAGCATGGCATCCACGCGGGCTTGTCTCGCCAGGAGGCCAAGCCGCTCTGCTTCGAGCTCCCGCATCGTGCCCTGGTTCACGAGGGCCTCGCGCTGAACCTCCATGACCCTAGGATCAACGCTTCCGCTTCCTCCAGCCATGCTGAGCGCCTGGGTTACGGTAAGGCCGGGGAGGAAATTGAACTTGCCGGGTGTCCCAACTGCGCCGGTAACGAAAAATGGCCGGTAGCTGGAGATTTCGATCGATGCATTCGGCCGTTTCTGAAGACCGATCTGGGCCTGAAGTTGCTCGCCGATGATCTCGGAAACTTCCTCTGGCGTCTTGCCGGCAACCGGAATTGTACCCACGATCGGCAGTGAAAGCGTTCCGGAGGCCGAAACCGTAAATTCTCCCGTCAGCGGCACCCACTCATATGCGATACCCGCACTCGGCCGCCATTCGAAAACGCGGATCTTCAATACGTCGAGCGGACCGAGAAGATAGGTGGCTGCAAGGGCTTGCCCGATGGTCGATACGAGCATGCCCGAGGCAAGCGCAACTATCGCGGCACCTGCGGAGAAGGAGAAGAATGCTTTGCGGTTACGGCGGCAGGAGGAATTGGTATGCGTCACGTTCCCTATGCTCCTTCGGCTATTTCACCTGTGTCATGCTATCTGTGCGGGTCTCACGGCCGGCGGCGGCTCCGTGCCGAGGGCCTTGTACGCAAAGTTACTGAATTTCCTGATGAACACAGGTGTTGCGAAATCTGCAGCGCGTGTCACTGCATCGGCCGGATCGAAGTCCATACGTTCCAGACGGTCGATTGCGTCGATAAGCGTCTCTACGGTTTGATCCTTGAAGAATACGCCTGTCCTGCCATCGATAACCGTCTCAGTTGCTCCGCCGCGCCCAAATGCGATCACAGGACGACCGCTCGCCATGGCTTCCAGAGGGACTATACCAAAATCTTCTTCGCCCGGAAAGATCAGGGCTCTGCACCGTGCATAGTGATACTTCAGCACGTCGAAAGATTGTGAGCCCATGATCGTCACTGTCGGGCCGGCAATCTTGCGAAGATAGTCCAGCATCTCGCCGCCGCCAATGACGACGAGTTTTTTCTTCATCAGATTGAAGGCCTCTACAGCCAGATCCGGCCTCTTGTAGCCGACGAGTTCGCCGACCATCAGATAATAGTCGCCGACCTCCTGCATGGGCACCGGGCGGAAAGCCTGAGTGTCGACAGGCGGGTGGATGACATCCGCATCCCTGCGATAATAGCTTCTGATCCGGTTGGCGACTGTGACCGAGTTGGCGGCGAAATGATCGACCCGGCTTGCCGTTCCTATATCCCACGCCCGGAGGCGATGCGCGAGCGGCGGCATCATCAGCCGCGTCATTATACCTGACTTCCGATAGTATTCGTGATACATATTCCAGACGTATCGCATCGGAGAATGACAATAGCAGATGTGAACGGCCGGAGAATTCGGAATAACGCCCTTGGCAGGGCCGGATTCGCTACTGATGACAAGATCATATTGACTTAAGTCCAGCTGCTCCAGCGCCATAGGCATCAGGGGAAGGTATTTTTTATACATACGCTTTGCATACGGCAAAGAATTGATGAACGTCGGATAAATTGTATGTGAATTGATTGCAGCTGATATGGAAGCCTTGTCATATACATGTGTGTAAATGTCAGCTTGAGGGTAAATCTTGCAGATCGCCTCAAGGACTTTCTCGCCGCCTCGCATCCCGACGAGCCAATAGTGGATAATTGCCACACGCATGAACCACCTCACGAGAATCGTTATATTCTATAAATCGTATTAGTTCCGAGAGTTCTGAGGATAAACCTGTAATTTCGGTTGTTCCAAAGAAGAACTAAGGGAGAACGGTCCGGAAAGTTTCACTAAAGACTTTCTGGAGTTTCTAACATTTTTCAATAGACTACAGTCAATAAATATATTGTCAAACTTTTAAGCATTTGTTAGCAATGATTAACAGTGCTACGCAGTGCATGCAAATCGACTGACCTTTAATCACATCTGCTGATATGGAGTGCGTCAATGCGTGACGTCAATGTAAACGCCGGCGAAAGTGGCATTCAGCGATTATTTGTTTTCGACAAATTCAAGTTAAGGCTGTCTCCTAGGCTATCTTTATTTGCAAAGCGTGCTTTAGATATTCTTTTGTCTCTGACAGCTTTGTTTGTTCTTGTACCATTAATATTTATAACATCTCTCGTATTGCTGCTGATCCAGGGAAGGCCAATCTTCATAGCTCATAGCAGGATTGGGCGAGGCGGGGGTATGTTCCCATGTCTTAAGTTTCGCACCATGGTCAACAATAACGAAGCGTTGCTTGAAAAATACTTGGCGGATAATCCTGCGGAGCAGGCGGAATGGGCGGCCACGCGCAAGCTGAAGAACGATCCGCGCATCACGCCGTTCGGCGCTTTCCTGCGCAAGAGCAGCATTGACGAGATTCCGCAGCTCGTGAACGTCGTTCTCGGCCATATGAGCATTGTCGGTCCTCGCCCGATCGTTCCCAGCGAGACGGTTTATTATGGCCAGAACTACGCCGATTATATTCGCGTGCGTCCGGGTCTGACAGGATTGTGGCAGGTTAGCGGGCGAAGCGATGCAGATTATGTCAAGCGCGTGCAGCTCGATGCGCTGTATGTCGCCAATCGCAGTCTTGTCGGCGATCTGGTTATTATGGCCAAGACCATACCCGCCGTGTTGAATGCGCGTGGAAGTTATTGAGGAGTAATGCCTTTTGGCATTGCGGGCATCATTCGAGCGCTGGTTGGGTCTGGTAATATATCTTCGAAAAATCGGGGTGTATTCCCTTCGTGATTAACTATTTCAACTCTTCAGTGCTGAAACTTGAATTTATCGTGCTATTGTTATTGAAGTATCCGGTATTTTTACTGGAATAGGATTTCAACAATAGTTTCTGTGGCAGGGAAGGCGTTGGAATTTATCGATGGGCCTGAAGGATAGTTTCGCAGTCAACGGCCGCTTTCTGACCCAGACGCCAACCGGCGTGCAGCGCTACGCCTTGAATGTGCTGAAGGCCCTGGATGAGGCAAGCGGTGGCGGGGCAGTCGCTTCGCTTCTTGTTCCTTCCGGCGCTGCCGATCCAGGTCTGAGCGCCTTTTCGCGGATTGAAGTCGCCAGCCGCCTCAACGGCCATGCGTGGGAACAATGCGTTCTGCCTTGGAAATGGCGTGGCCCCTTGCTCAATCTCTGCAATACGGCTCCTGTCGCCAAGAAGAACCAGATCGTCTGTATCCATGACGGCAACGTTTTTGCAGCGCCTGACAGCTACAGTCTGGCGTTCCGGACGGCCTACAAGTCCATCCAGCCGGTGCTCGCCAGACGGGCGATGCGGATCGCGACGGTTTCGCATGCCTCGGCGCGTCAGCTTGCCCGCTACCTGCCTATAGAGGCAAAGGATATCGCCGTCCTGCCGAACGGCTACGAACATGTCCTGCAATGGAATGCCGACGCGGCCACCATCGCGCCGGGGATCGTTCAGGCGATCGCAGAGCGGTCTCGCCGGTATGTTTTTGCGCTCGGATCCCGCGCAAGGCACAAGAACCTGGCGCTTCTGTCCAAGATTGCCGCGGAACTGGATAGGCTTGGAATAGATATTGTCATTGCCGGGGGGGATTTCGGTATTTTCAGCGAAAGCGCGGCGGGGCAGCACGACAATGTCATAATGGCCGGCCGGGTTTCCGATGACGACATCGCCTATTTTCTGAAACATGCCCTGTGTCTTGCCTTTCCCTCCCTGAATGAGGGTTTCGGCTTGCCCGTCGTCGAGGCGATGGCACTGGGATGCCCGGTCATATCGTCTTACCATTCGAGCATGGCCGAGGTCTGTGGCGATGCCGCGCTGATGGCTTCGCCCTTCGACCCGGCTCAATGGATAGCTTATGTCGAGGCCCTGAGGGACTCGGCTTCGCTGATGGACGACCTGCGTGCGAAGGGTTTCGTCCAGATGCAGAAATTCTCCTGGCGCGAGACCGCTGCAGGATATTGCGAACTGCTTGACGAGCCGACGGCCCGCCTGGCGCCTCCTGCACCGGCAGCGCCGCCCATTGCCAGGGTTGCTGTCGCCATCGCCACCCGCGGTCGTCCGGCAGTCGTGTCGCAGACCGTCCGTCACCTTCTGGAAACGCAGACATTGGCGCCCGAGCGGGTAATCCTTTCCTGCGTGGATAGCAGTGATGCTGGAGATCTTGCCGATGATGATCGTGTAGAGGTGCTCACCGGGAAGGCGGGCTTGCCGACCCAGCGCAACAACGCTCTGGATCATTTGCCAACGGGAATTGACGTTCTCGTGTTTCTGGACGACGATTTCGTTGCCGACCCGAACTGGCTTGCCACCGCGGCGCGCGCCTTTGCGGACGAAAGCAGTGTGGTGGGCTTTACCGGGCGTGTGGTCGCCGATGGTATCAAGGGGCCGGGCATACCCTTTGCTGAGGCAGTCAAGCTTGTCGAAGAGGCCCCTGCGACTGAGGGATCGGTCTGGGAGCGTCCCTTCAGCCCCTACGGCTGCAACATGGCGTACAGAGTATCGGCGATAGGCGACAATCGCTTCGACGAGCGTCTCGTTCTTTATGGCTGGCTGGAGGATCGCGACTTTGGTGCATCGCTGGCGAAAAAGGGCGGGGACCTGGTCAAATGCGCCGAAGCCTATGGTGTTCACATGGGAGTGAAGGTCGGCCGGGTCAGTGGCCAGCGCTTGGGATATTCGCAGGTAATAAACCCCGTTTATCTACGTCGGAAGGGAACGATGACGACCAAACAGGCGATCGGCCAGATCTGGCGCAACATGTCGATGAATTTCGCAAAGTCCGTGGCCCCGGAACCGTTTATCGACCGGCGGGGCAGGGTAAAGGGAAATCTAGCAGCCTTGGCTGATCTTCTGTGCGGTAAAATCAACCCGGAAAGAGCGGCCTCTCTAGATGTTCCGCCCACCAAACTCGAGCGCCTTGGCGGAGGTGCCGCACGATGACTTTTGACAGACCTGGTCCCGTCGAGCAAGCGTCACGCATCTGGCCTATAGATAACGTGGCAAAGGATAACAGGGTCGATGGCCCTGTCATGTTCCTTAAACTGGTTTTTGTCATAGCGTGGCGATACAAGCTTCGCCTGCTTGCCTGCATGTTTTCAGGTGTCATTGCCGCAGCGCTTTACGCGCATTCTCTGCCGCGCACCTATGATGCGACAGCCACGATCTTGCTCGAACCGCGCCAGTTCGCCAATGCCAGCTCGATATTGCAGCAGGGGCTTGATCTGAACAGCGCCGAAAGTGAACTGCAGATCATTCTCTCGGAGCGGCTTCTCTCGGCAGTTTTCGAAAGCCTGAAATTGTATGAAAGCCCGGAGCTTGCGCCCCAGCCTGTGAGTTTGCTCAAGTCGGCCATTACCGGCCCGATCGAGTGGGTTCGGTCGACTTTCTCGGGGCAGCCCGCGGAAAATAACGCAACCACGCTCACCCAGAGCCCGGAAGAAAATCTCAAGCGGGTTGCCTTCGCCAACTTCGTTGAGAGAGTGTCCGCACGCCGTGTCGGCCAGTCCTATGTTGTTGCGGTCGGTTATTGGTCCACGGACCCAACCCAGCCCGCGCGCGTCGCCAATGCCATCATCTCCGGTTACATCCTGCAATCCGTCACCTCGAAGGAACAGGTTGCCAGCGCCGGAACCGAAACCCTGCAGGGGCGACTTGATGCATTGTCCGCCCAGATCGCGACGGCCACGCAGGCGATGAAGGAAGGCACGCTGCCAAAGGCCGCGACACCGGATGCCGATGCCAAGATCACTGGCGCCGCACTTCCCCCTCTTGCTCCGTCAAGTCCAAAAACCTCTCTTATCGTGGCATTCGGCGGCGTGCTGGGATTGTTTTTCGGTATGGCTGCGCTGGCCATGAGCATTGCTTTCGATCGCAAGGTCCGCAGTCCCAAGGATCTGGAAACTGAAACCGCGATGCCTTGCATGGCTCAGATACCGGAGGTCGGAGGCAGATTGCAGCTTGCGACACGGGTCGGGGCCGGACAGCGGATGCGGCGCCACGCGGCGGCCATCCGTGACCTGCGCACCTTGATCGATATCTCCTATACCCACAAGAAGGCCGACAAGAACGCCGTGATCGCGCTGGCGGGCTATTCCCGTGACGCGGGCGGATCGGCGCTCGCGCTCAACCTTGCAGATATGCTCAATCGCAGCGGACGTCCCGCAACCGTGTTCTGGTGCGGTGAACAGACCAGAGGCGTATCGGGCGGCCCGCTCGCATCGCTTGCAGATGCCGCGATTTCGGAAGCGGATATCGCGGAGATAACTTTCGAGCAGCGGGACGGCATTGCAATTTTGCCGGTTCTCTCCCGTGATGCGGTGACCAATATCTATTCCAATTTCCGTCACCCGCGCATCCGCGAGATCATTGAAGCGGCGCGTCAGAAAGGTGATGTTATTATCGATCTTCCTGAATTGGATAGTTCGTTGGACGCCCTGGCTCTTGCGTCTCAAGCTGATGTCGTTGTCCTCGTGACGCGATGGGGTCGCACGACGCGGGAAGCCGTCAAGAGCGCCGAGCAGCAGCTGCGCAGGGCCGGAGCCAATCTTGTCGGTTATATCATCAACAGGCAACGGTCATGACCGACGACGTTGCCTTGAAAACGCTTGAGTCTATGGTAGCGGGTCAGGGCAAAAACATTTCCATGGATACGCGGGGTGCCGGCTCTCCCAAATTGGCGGTCATCGTTACCTGCTGGAATTATGCCGATTATGTCACCGATGCCATTGAAAGCGTTTTGAGGCAGGGTCGCCGGGATTGTGAACTGGTCGTCATCGATGACGGATCGACAGATAATTCCTGGGACGAAATATGCCGAACTGGCGTCCGGGCGTACCATATCGAAAATGCGGGGCAAAGGCTCGCCTGCCTTCGCGGGCTACAGGAGACGACGGCCCCTTTCGTCCTGTTTCTCGATGCCGATGACGAATTGTTGCCCGGCGCGCTGACGGAAGTCCTCTGGCACCTCGACAAGGATGTGGCGAAACTTCAGTTCCCGCTGCTGAGGATGGATGCGCGGCGGCGGATCATGAGTGGTCCCGTCCCGCCGCTTTCCGATTTTCGTGAAAGGGAACTGCTCGTCCGGGAAGTTCTGAAGACCGGATACTACACAAGCCCTCCGACATCCGGAAATGTGTTTCGCAGGGATGTCTGCCAACTGATAGAAGGAGCTGACTACGAACGCGCTGTCGATGGCGTCATTCTGTTCGTGGCTCCTTTCATGGGTGACATCATAAGTCTTTCGAGGCCGCTCGGCCTTTACCGGGTGCATGACCGTAATGATTCCGGTTTCAGCAGTGAATTGAACCCGATCCCGCTCAAGCGCGAGGCGGAGCGTTTCGAGCACCGGCTGGAGCATCTTCGCTCGCTTCTTGATAAGACAGGTCTCGGATCCCGCCTGGTGACCGCCAATCGCGCCTATTTTCATCAGGAACGAAGCTTCTATCTGGCCATTGCAAACAGCGCACGTGTCGGGCTGCGCCAGCTCCTGTTTCTGCTGTCGCTTTTGTGGACCTATCCGTATTCCGCCAAGGTCAAACTGTCGATGACAGTCTTTTTTGCGCTAACCTTCATGCTTTCATCCGAACGGGCAAAGCGCGTCATCAATTATCGCCTGCAGGCGCACAGCAGGTCCGCCATGGGACTTATCAAGGCAATTTTCCGGCGTTAGCCATCCACGTTTCACTCGCGGGCCCGGGCAACCGGGAAAACCGTGAAGAGAAGCATTCCGACAAACAGAAGCCCTGTCGATGTCGTGATAAGAAAGGGCATGTCCAGCCCGGTGTCTCCGTGCTGTACGTAAAATCCTTCGCGGAATAGCACGACGACCTGGGTAATCGGATTGGCAAGGAGCACGTCCGAGAACGGATGCGGCATATGCGACGGCACGTAGAACACGCCCGATAGCAGGAAAAGCGGCCGCATGACGATGTCGAAGATCTTCTGGTAAAGCGGAAACTTGAAGAACAGCACGGTGTTGCCGAGCGCCACTCCGAGCGCCATGATCCAGGCAAACGCAATCGCCTCGACGATATAGGTCCACTGGATGGTGACTGGCTGGTTCGTCGTCCACAACGCCGCATAAAGAATGATCCAGGTCACCACGCAGGACGTCATTGCCTGCAGGATGAACCGTGAAACCACCGCATCGAATGGCGATACTTTCGGGTAGCTCATCAGGGCCTTGTTACCGCTGATTGCCGATACGAGATAACCCTCCATGCCCTTGTACATGCTGAAGGCAAGATAGCCCGTGGCATAAAACAGGGTAAAGCTGGTCCCGAGCGCCGGCAACCTTCCCAGTGACCCCAGAAGCAGCGACATCACCCCGATGAAGGCAACCGGCTCCAGCAGGGCCCAAACATAACCACCCGGGCTCCTGCCGTATCGGGTCGCAATTTCGCGGATCACGAAAGCCGTGACGATGCGGATATGGGTGGTCAGGTAGTTCAAGGACGTGCCTCGTCTGCAGGCGAATGAATGGCCGGCGGTGCGGGTTTCCGGACCGCCGGGATACCGTCAGTGTCGGTCGCGGATATTATAGAAGACCATCACGGCAACACCCCAAAGCAGCAAGCCCGCCAGTGTCACCAGGATCGGGTTCAGCAGGCGATGCGGATATTGTGCCATCTGCGACAAGGTAGGTTTGATGAAGACCGCAAGATAACGCTGTTTCGCCCCCGCTTCTACACGGGCCTTTTCGAGAGAGGCAAGCGAAGCCGTATAGGCGCGCTCGGCAAACTCGTTCTGTGTCTGGATTGATTCATAAAGCGCGATACGACCGGCAACATCGGTTGCCTGACCTGTCGAGCGACCGCCTTTTCCGGAAACGCCGCTACCGAAGCGCTGGCGTTCCTTTGCAATCTGGTCTTCCAGGCTGGAGATCTGCGAACGGATGAGGCGCACGCGCGGAGTGTTGCTGCCCATTTGGGTCAGTGCTGTCGAAAGCTCGGTCTTGAGTTTGACCAGTTGTTCTTCGAGCGAGCCGATCAACTGGGCCGCGAGCTTTGCACCTTCGACCGGGTCGGCTTCCTGCGAGGCGTCGCGATAGCTTCTAAGCGACGCGCGGGTCTGGGTTAGGCGGTCTTCGGCAGTCTGAACCTCGTCGCGTGCCGTCTTGAGCACTTCGTTGCGGGCTGTCAGCGACAGGTCGTTGATCAGCTTTTCGCTCTGGGCGATGACGAAATCGGCAACCTTCTGCGACATTTCCGGGCTGAATGCCTTCACCTGCAGGTCCATGATCCCCGAGGTCTGGTCGAAATTCACGGTCACCATGTTGCGCCAATAGGCCAGCCTGTCTTCGATCGGCATATCCGGGCTGATACCATAAAAGAAATCCATGCCCTGGCGTGCAAATACCGCATCAAGGCCAAAGGCCTCGTCGACCATCTGCACCATCCGCTCGCTCAGGATGAAGTCGACCAGTACGTAGGAATCGGAAAGCGTGCTGCCGGATGAACTTTGCGAGAACATGCCGAGCAGGTCGCTCGACGGTGCGGCTTCGATGCTGCGCACGGAGAAGGACGAGAAGCTGTGATACTGGTCGGCCGCGATGAAGGCCATGTAACCGGTGCTGACGACTGAAGGCACTGCGACCAGGGCGAGAAAACCGCCAACGATCGCCATATGCCGCGTTTTCAGTGCTGAGAGCCAACCCCGCTTGGCAGGTTCTGGCGATGCGGGGTCTATCGTGATCTCAGGCGATGCCGGTTGAGCAGGCTGGACAGACGGAGCCGGCACGGACGCAGGGCGTTCGAGCAGCGATTCCAGTAGGCGCAGGTTCCTGCTCTTCGGCGCGGCTTGGCCGTTCTCGGAGGGCAGAGCAACTTGATTGCCTGATACGGTGTTTGGAGCCGTCTGGTTCAAAGTCAGTGCCTCTTCATATTGCTTTCATGCACGGCGATGGCCTCGTTGATGTCATCGTAGTAGGTCATCTGTCCATTTTCCAGAACGATGCCGGTCTGGCAATAGTCGCGCAACGTTCCGGTGCTGTGGGAGACCATGATCACGTCGGAATTGCTCAGCTTTTCCTTGAAGGTCTGCTGCGATTTCCGCTTGAAATTGGTATCGCCCACGGCGGTGATTTCGTCGACCAGATAATAGTCGAAATTGATTCCCATGCTCACCCCGAATGCCAGCCTAGCCTTCATGCCCGAAGAATAGGTTCTGACCGGCGCATGGTAGAATTGCCCTAGTTCGGCGAATTCGGCAACATAGGCAACCAGCTCGTCGGTATTCACGCCATAGATGCGGGCGACAAAGCGGACATTCTGCTCGCCGGAAAGATTGCCCTGGAAACTGCCCTGGAAGCCGAGCGGCCAGGAGATTTTTCCCTGCCGGATGATGCGGCCGCGGTCGAGTTCGAGCGTACCTGCGATAATCTGAAGCAGCGTCGACTTTCCCGCGCCGTTACGGCCCAAAAGCCCGATGCTCTTGCCACGCGGAAAGGTCACCGACACATTGTCGATGATCATCTTTCTCACGCCTTTCATACGCACCTCTTTGGTTGCGCGCTCCAATCGGATCATCGGTCTCTCAGCCTTCCCCTGGATGTCGTAAATAGCACAAGCCCGATGAATACCAGGCAGGCCGCGACACTCCAGACATAGAACCCGTCATATCCGGCTGCCCGGTATTGCGGATAAAATCCGGTCCTGAATTGCATGACGATATGAGCCAAAGGGTTAAAAAGTATCACATCCTTGGCGATCGGTGGCAGTGAATCCGGCAGGAAGAATACGCCGGAGACGAGAAAAAGCGGGCGGGTGACGATGCCGTAAAGCTTTTCGTAGATCGGGTACATGACGAACAGCACTGCATTCGCGAGCCCGATGCCGAGCGCGATCAGGCTCGCCGCTACCATGGCTTCCAGGATAGGCGGCAGATGGATGGAAACGGGATGGCGGACCGTGAACACGATATAACCGAGCACAACGATGGCGACGATTGTCGTCGTCACGATCTGCAGCACGTAGCGTGCAGCAACCGTGTCGATCGGCGCCACGCTCGGATAGCTGAGCAGGGCCTTGTTGCCGCTGACGGCGCTGTTCAGATAGCCGGCCAGCGCCTGGTAGAACTGGAAGCCGATATAACCGGTGGCAAAGAACAGCGGGAAGCTGGTTCCAAGCGGCGGCAGATGGGCGATCGCCATGAAGATGACGGACAGGAAGACGATATGGCTGACCGGATCGAGGAAGGCCCAGAGATATCCGCCCGGCTTTGCTCCGAAGCGCGTCGACATTTCACGCATTACCAATGCGCTGACGACACGAGCGTGAGTTGCTAGATAGGACAAGCGCGTCTGGGAACCCTGGTTGAAGAACGGCCGAAAACTGACGCCAAATTATGTCAAATCGGCGGTTTATGCTACCAAAAACAATGGTGGCTCCAGAAGGCTACCCTGATTTGCAGCCATCGCGCGTGTTCTGAAGCGTAGCACCGGTCCGGGGAGCGGTGCTACGCAAGTCTCTACAGGCGCTGTTATGCGCCGGCCAGCAGTTCCTCGCAGTAGCTCGGTCCGGTTGCGCCGGGGCGGTCGGCGGTGATCTCAATATTGCGGATCGTGTAATCGGAGGAAACGGTGATCTTGGCCGAGCAGCTGACGCTGGCGCTCTTGCCGTTCTCCAGCTTGATGCGCTTGTAGCCGCCGCGCCAGCTATAAACTGTGCTGGAACCGGACGTAACGTCATCGAGCGGCGGATTGTATTTTGCAAAGAACTCGCCGGCAGAGTGGCCGACCCAGCGCTTGGATATCGGGCTGTCGGTTATGGTAACGGTCGTGCAGCTGGAAAGTGCAAGCGCGAGAAGGGCGGTCGATGCGATGAGGCGGCGGCTCATGATCCGTGAAAATCCTTGTGTGATGGGCTGGTCCCCAAGCAATGCCTGCGGGACATATGTCATGTTCCAGCTAGCAGATTTTCCTGGCTCACCGCGAGATCACGGAACGGCTTTGACATCAAATTCTTGAAGCGCCGCTTTTTTGCAACGGATTCACGGCAGTTCCACAAGGTGCGACAAACGAATTAAGCCTTGTCACATTTTTTTCGAAAACGGTGCTTGTCGAAGGAAAAATGCTGTTCTATAGAGGCGCCACTGGTCACGGAGTGTAGCGCAGTCTGGTAGCGCACCACGTTCGGGACGTGGGGGTCGCAAGTTCGAATCTTGCCACTCCGACCAGTTAGAAGCCCTGCATTGCAGGGCTTTTCTGTTTTTGGTGAATAGCCATAGCGATACAGCGTCTAGCAATGTTGGCTGGGACTTAATATTCTTGATGCGAGCTAATTATTCGATTTTCTCCAAGTCACGGACAACCTCTTCCCACATTTTTGCTGATTCCGAAATTGCGTCGGATAAATCCCACTTGCGCCCATCAAAAATGACATTGGCGACATGCCTCTCTTCACCCGCGATTTGAGATTCGAACGGTAGATATTCCCTATACGCCGACCAATTTTTATCTGTAGGATTGTGCCGAAGATCGAAATGGCGAACTCGATTTGCAATGTCTCTGCAAAGGGGCCAGACTCTGTATTGCTTCAGTTTTTGAGATAGCTCCGCTTTTTCAGCCGCGCCAGTTTCATGAAGCCATTCCAAGAACGAGTGACTCCATAAAAAGTAGGCGAGCGTAAAGTCTATGGCTTCGCGAAAACTCGAACGCGGAAGGTCTTTGAGCGCGCCCAGACTTCGTACTTCCCATCGGCGCATCCGATCGTAGTGGTTCTTCCAACCACCTATCGTGTCCGCGCTATTCTCAATCATAGAAGCCACCCACCCTATTTCCTCAAAGATTGGCTCTCTTAACCGATAATCCCATATTCTCATTTTTGGGAACAGCTGAAGAGACCCGGCGTTATCAGCCCATCGAAACCGATGGAGGTGACTATGCTTAAAGGTATCGCATTGTGGGCAATGGGAGTTCCTATCTTTGTAATCGTTCTGCTCTACATGTTTGTTTTCTAGCCGCAGCCACTTGTTGCGCCATTGAGCAAAAGCAGCTCAGCCTAGCATTATCGGCTGCAAAGCAACGAACGCAGATGAAAAGGCCCGCTTTCGCGGGCTTTTTTGTTTCGGTAATTTGTGATCTGAGAGCTACTGGCGCTGAGAGTTACAACGCGCTTGTCGTAACAGGAAGGCGGCTTGCGCCGCCCTCATGACATTCTTGCAGTCAGATATCGCTTCCGGCATTGGAGAAGAACTCGGCTGCTTCTGCGGCCGTCAGTCTCCTGATCTCCGCTTCGTCGCGGCGTGAGGCGAACAGTTCGCTCGCCATCAGCTGTTCGGCCAAATCCGCGGGCAGCGAAAGCACGATGCGCTGTTCACCTTCCTTGCCGCGATGGATGCCGCCGACATCTGCGCGCTTTGCGGTAACCATGCCGCCGGCAACCGTATTCAGCGTGTCGGGATCGATCAGGACGAAGGCGCCGGTGGCGCGGTTCTGCTCATAGGCATCGAACACCGCCGGTTCTTCGAAGGAAAGATGCGCCTTGCCGATCGCGTTCATCGAAAGCAGCGAGGCATGCGGCTTCCATTGTCCGGTCGAAAGATCGAGCTGCAACGTGGGTTCGATCGTTACCCGCTGCCGGCGCGAGCCGCTTTTCAGCCAGTAACGCTTGCCCGGCTCGATGCCGCCCGGCTGAAGCGACACGAGCTGCGCGTCGAAGGATGTGCCGGTCATCGGCTGGCCATCGATGGAAACAATGATGTCGCCACGCGACACATCCACCTGCCGGTCGAGAACGAGCGTGATCGCATCGCCGGCGACTGCTGCATTTCGCACGAGATCGAAGGTGACGATCTGCTTCACATTGGCGACGGTGCCCGAAGGCAGGATCGCAACCGAGTCACCCGGCTTGATCGCGCCGCCTGATACCGTACCCTGATAACCGCGAAAACTCTCGCCGGGGCGCACGACGCGTTGCACGGGGAGGCGGAAACCGCCGGCCTGGGTGGAACGGCTGGTGGCAAGCTCCAGCGCTTCGATCAGCGTCGGGCCTTCATACCACGGCATCGCCTGATTGCCGGAGAGAACGACATTCTCGCCCTTCAAGGCAGACATCGGAATGGCGGTGATCTGCCGCACACCGAGTGCCAATGCGAATTCGCGGAATTCGGCCGCGATCTTTTCGAACACTGCCTTGTCGTAACCGATCAGGTCGATCTTGTTGACCGCCAGCACGAACTGCCTGATGCCCATCAGCGCCGCGATCGTTGCGTGCCGACGGGTCTGTTCGAGCAGGCCGACGCGGGCGTCAGCCAGAAGGATGGCGAGATCGGCGGTAGAGGCGCCGGTCACCATGTTGCGGGTATATTGCTCGTGGCCGGGTGTATCGGCGACGATGAAGGAGCGGCGATCCGTGGAGAAATAGCGATAGGCGACATCGATCGTGATGCCCTGTTCGCGTTCTGCCTGAAGGCCATCGAGCAGCAGCGCGAAATCGGGCAGGCCGAGATCGTTCTGCGCGCCACTGTCACGCGCAAGCGTCGCCGCCTGGTCTTCCTTGACCGCCTTGGTGTCCCAGAGAAGCCTGCCGATCAGGGTCGACTTGCCGTCATCGACGGAGCCGCAGGTGATCAGGCGCAGCGGCCGCGTATCGCGCGAAACGCGGGCGGCGGATTCGGCGAAGGGAATGACATTCGCCGAAGCAGCGACGGGCGTAGTTGTGGCTGTAGCTGTGGCGCTCATCTTAGAAATATCCCTCGCGCTTCTTCTTTTCCATGGAGCCGGACTGGTCGCGGTCGATGGCGCGGCCCTGTCGTTCGGAAACGGTTGCGATTTCCAGTTCCGCGATCACCTCTTCGAGGTTGGATGCCGTCGAGCGGATCGCACCGGTGAGCGGGAAGCAGCCGAGCGTGCGGAAGCGGATCATGCCGTGCTGGATTTCTTCGCCGGGCTGGAGTTCCAGCCGCGGATCTTCCGCCAGGATCATCATCCCGTCGCGCTCCACATAGGGGCGTTCGGCGGCGTAATAGAGCGGCACGAGCGGAATGTCTTCCGCCTGGATGTATCGCCAGATATCAACCTCGGTCCAGTTCGATAGCGGGAAGGCGCGAACGCTCTCTCCCTTTTTGATCATGCCGTTATAGATGTTCCAAAGTTCCGGCCGCTGGTTGCGCGGGTCCCATTTGTGGTCCGGCGTCCGGAAGGAATAGATGCGTTCCTTGGCGCGGGAGGCTTCCTCGTCGCGACGAGCGCCGCCGAAGGCCGCATCATAGCCGCCTGCATCGAGTGCCTGCTTCAACGCTTCCGTCTTCATCACGTCGGTATAGAAGGCCGATCCGTGGGTAAACGGCGTGATGTTTTCTTCGGCGCCGCGCTTGTTGGTATGGACCACGAGATCGAGGTCGTATTTTTCGGCGATCTGGTCGCGAAACTCGATCATCTCCTTGAACTTCCAGGTCGTGTCGACATGCAGAAGCGGGAAGGGGACGCGGCCGGGGAAGAAAGCCTTGCGTGCCAGATGCAGCAGCACGGATGAATCCTTGCCGATCGAATAGAGCATGACCGGGTTTTCGAACTCCGCGGCAACCTCGCGAAAGATATGGATCGCTTCGTTTTCGAGGGCTTTCAGATGCGGATCGAGCGGCGGGCGAGAAACGGGTGGGTTCCTGATTTCCGTTTCCTGTGCAGACAGGGACATTTCGGTCTCCGGTAGATTTTGAATGTTACACACAAAGAGTGGGGATTTGGGCCTCAGCGGGCGATGGAACTCGCGAGCGGTGCTGAAGCCGGTATCGGCTGAGACGCGCTTTCCGGGACATGCAGTCCGCATTCGCGTTTCTCGTCGTTTTCCCACCACCATCGTCCGGCGCGTTCAGGCTCGCCGGGCTTGATGGCGCGGGTACAGGGCTCGCAGCCGATGGAGGGGTAACCGCGGGCATGCAGCGGGTTGACCGGGATATGCTCAGCCGTCACATGGGCATTGATCGTGTCGATATCCCAGTCGGCCAGCGGGTTGACCTTGATGAGGCCGCGCTCGGCATCATATTCGGCAAACGGTGTGGTTGCGCGATTGCCGGACTGGCCGCGGCGCAAACCGGTCACCCACACCTGCGCTTGCGAAAGCGCCTTGGCGAGCGGGATCAGCTTGCGCACATGACAGCAGGCGTGCCGTGCTTCGACACTGTCGTAGAAACCGTTCAGGCCATATTTCGCGGCATAGGCATCGATGTCGTCCTGTTGCGGATAAAACCGTCGGATCGTCATGTCGTAACGCTCCTCGGTTTCCGAGATGAGCGCGACCGTTTCCTGGAACAGACGTCCGGTTTCCAGCGTGGAAACTTCGATCGGAAGGCGATGCGTACCGATTGCGGCGGTGATGACCTGATCTTCTATTCCAAGCGAGGTGGTGAAAACGGCGTGGCCAAGTTCGGCAGCAGCGGAAAGACGGCCGGCAAGATCGAGGCTTGCAAGTCTGGCGTTCAATTCTTCGGCGAGGCTCTCGTTGCCTTCTGCATACGCGGTACGCTCAATCACATCATGCGAGGTCATGGTTCTTCTTTCATCAGCAAGTGCTGTAGTATTGCGACTTGCAGGGGCTGATGACAGGAAAAGCCGTTTCTTCCGCCGGTTCTGGGGAGCAAATATCTCTAGAAAGCCGGGCCTACACAGAAAACCTGCCGCCTTAACCAAATGTGACTGTTTTTACGGCAGCAGATGCCCGCATAGGTTTGTATTTTCTGCATGTTTGCGGTACTCCAGAACGGAGTGTGCAATGCGGCATAGCCGTGTGCACGAACGCGACCGCGGATGTCGCATCCAAGATATTCGCGAGGCGCAGGGATACGAAGTGTGAAGCGGCGACGTGAGGGCAAAAAAGCCTCGCGGCGGCGTTGCTGTTGATGGTTGCGTGATGATATCCCAGAAAGCGAAATATGCGCTTCGAGCCTTGGCTGCTCTGGCGCAGGCCGACCCGGATGAGCCGATGCTGATCTCGGAGATCGCGGTCCAGCAGTCCATTCCGAAGAAATTTCTGGAACAGATCCTGCTCGACCTGAAACGCTCCGGCATCGTCATGAGCCGCCGTGGCAAGCAGGGTGGATATCTACTGCTGAAGCCCGCCGACGCGATCTCCTTCGGTGAAGTCCTGCGGCTTGTCGACGGCCCGATCGCTCCGCTTCCCTGCTTGTCGCAAACCGCCTATCGCAAATGCGATGATTGCGATGGCGAACACCTGTGCGAAATCCGCCATGTCTTCGCCCGTGTAGCCGACGCCACCCGCGACGTTCTGTTCAACACCACGATTGCCGATGCGATCGAGGGGGCAGGCGAAGGTACACAGAAGCCAGCTCAGGTGAGAGAGCTTCTGACGGCGTAAGCCCTCTTGCTTAATTGATATTGGCGTCTGCCTACGTGCAGCAGGGCATGCTAATGTACTCTCCTTGTCGAGAGGCTGGCATGTTTTCTGTGTCCATCGCAAAATCACCGGAGGACTTCGAGATCGCCGCGGCGCTGTGCCGGGAACTGGCGGATTGGGATATCGCCATGGCCGCGACCCATGGCGTCGATCCTCAACTGGTGACGGATCTTTATCACGGTGAGACTGCGGCAAGCCTTGCCCGGCGTTACGCGCAATCGGGGACAGGAATGCTGCTGGCATCATGGGATGGCCAGCCGGCGGGATGTTTGGCATTTTCCATCTTCGACGATACGGCCGACGAACTTCACAAATTCTACGTGGCCCCCAATTTCCGGCAAAGAGGCATCGGCGGCGCAATGATGCGGGCGGTCATCCATGCTGTCGAAGCGCGTCGGAAGAGCACGCTGCTGGCGCACACCACCATCTATATGACCGATGCCATCTCGATCTATCGCGCCTGCGGTTTCGACTTCTGCCCACCCTTCCGAGACGTGCCCAAAGCGGTTGGCCATACGGAGATTTTCCTCAGGCGCGACGCTCCGCCGGGTTGAAATCGAGCCTCCGGAACGAATTTCGGCCGGATTGCGTTTTTGCCGTTCGGTGTTTTCCCGATGCTGCTGTTCTGTGAACTCATGCTCATGGAACGCATTCTTTGTCGCGCGAACCCGCCCGAGGGAAACAGTTTTGCCTTCTTTTCGCCGTGAATTGACTAAGACGACCTGACCGATAGAGTTTAGCCCATATCAAATGGCCCGATGATCACGGGACACTGGTCATGGGACAAGGATCACAGGAGAGACTCTATGCTGAACTTCACCGATGGGATTGGAAAGCGGCTGGCAGTGCTTGCGCTCGGCGTGACGCTCGCTGCAGGAAGCATAGCGCCGGCCTTTGCCGCGAGCCAGCTTCTGAACGTGTCCTACGATCCAACACGCGAACTCTACAAGGATTTCAACGCCGCCTTTGCCAAGCACTGGAAGGCGGAAGGTGGTGAGGATGTCACCATCCGTCAGTCGCATGGCGGTTCCGGCGCGCAGGCCCGCTCCGTGATCGATGGTCTGGAGGCCGATGTCGTGACGCTGGCGCTGGAAAGCGATATCAACGCCATCCAGAAGACCGGCAAGATCAAGGAAGACTGGCGCACCCGCCTGCCAAACAATGCTTCGCCCTACACCTCGACGATCGTCTTCCTCGTCCGCAAGGGCAATCCGAAGGGCATCAAGAACTGGGGCGATCTGGTCAAGGGCGACGTGCAGATCGTCACGCCAAACCCGAAAACGTCAGGTGGTGCCCGCTGGAACTATCTGGCCGCCTGGGCCTGGGCCAATGAAGAATTCAAGGGCGACCAGGACAAGATCAAGGCCTATATCGGCGATCTCTACAAGCGCGCTCCGGTTCTCGATACCGGTGCCCGTGGCTCCACGGTGACTTTTGCGCAGCGCCAGATCGGCGACGTGTTGCTCGCCTGGGAAAACGAGGCCTATCTGGCCGGTGAGGAATTCGGCAAGGACGCATTCGATATTGTCGTGCCGCCGATCTCGATCCTTGCCGAACCGCCGGTTGCCGTCGTTGATGCCAATGTCGACGCCAAGGGTACCCGCAAGGTGGCGGAAGCCTATCTGCAATATCTCTATTCCGACGAAGGCCAGAACATCGCGGCCAAGCACTTCTATCGTCCGTCCAAGCCGGAAGTGGTGAAGCCGGAACTGTTGAAGCAGCTGCCTCCGATCAAGCTCGTCACCATTGACGATCCGCTCTTCGGCGGCTGGAAGAAGGCGCAGCCGGAACACTTTGGTGATGGCGGCATTTTCGACCAGATCTACAAGCCCGGCGCCAAATAATCACTCAAGTGACACTGGAGGCACGGTGCGGTAGTTTGTTGCCGCACCGTTGCCATGTCGGGCCTGAACGTAGAATTCGGAACCAAGCATGACCGCATCCGCTACCGCTTCCACGGCGGGCTGGAGATTGAAACAGCCGAGCATCATCCCGGGTTTCGGGTTGACGCTCGGCTTTTCGCTCGCCTACCTGTCGCTGATCATTCTCATCCCCATCGCCGGCCTGCTCTGGCGCACGGCCGAACTCGGCTGGTCGGGCTTTTTTGCCATCCTCTCCGATGAACGGACGATCCGGGCTCTTTATGTATCCTTCGGCACGGCCTTTATCGCGGCAGTGATCAATGTCGTCTTCGGCACGCTGCTCGCCTGGGTGCTCACCCGTTATCGCTTTCCCGGACGCCGGCTGATCGATGCGATGGTCGATCTGCCCTTCGCCCTTCCGACGGCTGTTGCCGGTATCGCGTTTGCCTCGCTTTATGCGCCGAATGGCTGGATCGGCTCGCTGTTCATGCCCTTCCGCATCGCTTTCACGCCGATCGGCATCGTCATCGCGCTGATCTTCATCGGTCTTCCCTTCGTCGTGCGTACAGTGCAGCCGATCATGGAAGAGATCGACAAGGAGGTGGAAGAGGCGGCTGCCACGCTTGGCGCCAACCGGTTCCAGACGATCTTCAACGTGCTTCTGCCCGGTCTTACGCCAGCCCTTCTCACAGGCTTTGCGCTCGCCTTCGCGCGCGGTGTCGGAGAATACGGCTCGGTCATCTTCATCGCCGGTAACATCCCTTACGTGTCTGAAATCGCACCGCTGCTGATCGTCATCCGGCTGGAAGAATTCAACTATGCCGGCGCGACCGCCATCGCCACGATCATGCTTCTGATCTCCTTTGCCATGCTTCTGGTGATCAACCTCATCCAGGCCTGGAGCCGCAGGAGATATGGCAATGTCTGATAATCGCCGTATCTCCTTCCGTAATCCGGCCGACGAAAGCTTCTCCACCAAGCTGATCCTCGTCGCCCTGACGCTCGTCTTCCTCGCCTTCTTCCTGTTCCTCCCGCTTGTGTCGGTTTTCTACGAAGCCTTTCGCGAAGGATGGGTCACCTATGAGGAAGCGTTGCTGGAACCCGATGCCTGGGCAGCGATCCGGCTGACGCTGATCGTGGCTGCCATCGCCGTGCCACTCAATCTCGTCTTCGGTCTGGCTGCCTCCTGGGCGATCGCCAAGTTCGAGTTCAAGGGCAAGGCGTTTCTGATCACCCTGATCGATCTGCCGTTTTCGATCTCGCCTGTCATCTCCGGTCTGGTCTATGTTCTTCTCTTTGGCAGCGGCAGCCTTCTCGGCCCCTGGCTGAAAAGCTATGGCATCGAGATCCTGTTTGCCGTGCCTGGCATCGTGCTTGCGACCGTCTTCGTCACCTTCCCCTTTGTTGCGCGCGAACTGATCCCGCTGATGCAGGACCAGGGCACCGGCGATGAGGAGGCGGCACTGTCTCTGGGTGCTTCCGGCTGGCAGACGTTCTGGTATGTGACGCTGCCCAATATCAAATGGGGCCTGCTTTACGGCGTGCTGCTCTGTAACGCTCGCGCCATGGGTGAGTTCGGCGCCGTCTCAGTCGTTTCCGGCCGTATCCGCGGCCTCACCAACACCATGCCGCTGCATGTCGAGATCCTCTATAATGAGTACAACATGGTCGCCGCCTTTGCCGTGGCATCCCTGCTGGCCCTTCTGGCACTCGTCACGCTCGCTTTGAAAACCTTTCTCGAACTTCGGTTCGGTGCCGGCGCTGCCGGCGGCCGGCACTAGGATACCCCGCGTATGGAAGTCAAAATCAACAATATCCGCAAGGAATTCGACCGTTTCGCCGCGCTGAATGACGTATCGCTCAATATCGCTTCGGGCGAATTGATCGCGCTGCTCGGCCCGTCCGGTTCCGGCAAGACGACACTGCTTCGCCTGATCGCCGGCCTGGATTTCCCGACTGCCGGCCAGATTTTCTTCGGTGAGGAAGATGCCTCCCGCCATTCGGTCCAGGAGCGCAATGTCGGCTTCGTTTTCCAGCATTACGCGCTGTTCCGTCACATGACCGTGGCGCAGAATATCGGCTTCGGCCTCAAGGTCCGTCCGTCCGCCAGTCGCCCGCCGAAAAGCGAGATCAAAAAGCGGGTTTCCGACCTGCTCGACATGGTGCAGCTCTCGGGGCTTGAAAACCGCTATCCCAACCAGCTTTCCGGCGGTCAGCGCCAGCGCGTGGCGCTTGCCCGTGCCATGGCGATCGAACCGCGCATCCTTCTGCTCGACGAGCCTTTCGGAGCGCTCGATGCCAAGGTCAGAAAGGAACTGCGCCGCTGGCTGCGCGAATTCCACGACCGCACCGGCCACACGACCGTTTTCGTCACCCACGACCAGGAAGAAGCGCTTGAACTTGCCGACCGTGTTGTCGTCATGAGCCAGGGCAAGATCGAGCAGGTCGGTTCAGCGGATGATGTCTACGACCGCCCGCAGTCGCCTTTCGTCTTCTCCTTCATCGGCGAATCCTCGCATCTGCCGGTCGAGGTGAAGAATGGTACGGTTCTGTTCCAGGGCGAGCCGATCGGCATTTCGGAAAAGACCGATGCGGCCGGAGACCTGTTCTTCCGCCCGGAAGACGTGGTCCTGACCGACGAGAAGGACGCATTGTTCGGCAAGGTTACTGCCTGTCGCCGTCTCGCCGGCACCCGTATTGCCGAGATCGACATCGCCAACAACGGCCACGATCCCTTCCATGTGGAGGTCGAGGTGCCGCTGCATGCGCCAATCGAACTCGGCTCGGAAGCCCGTTTCCGCCCGACCCGCTGGAAGATCTTTACCAAGTAACTGCCGGACGGTTTACGATCGGAGCCCGTGAGCTTGTTGATGTTCCAGCCCTGTCCGAAGATCAAGGAGGGGCTGGAATACTATTCCATCCAAGCTTCGTCTGTCGTCTTGCCCGCATCGGTTTGTATATCCGGCTCATGTGTCGCAGCCGCTACATCTTTAAGGCGTAAGATTCGATAAATACAAATACGCTAAGGCAATTGCGGTTCAACGTCTTTAATAGGCTTAAAATGTCGGCTCATGTCGATGAAACCTGCCAACCGAAGCAGCATGAGCTGCTATCCCCAGCTGTAGTCGATACAGTTTCGGCATCTCGTCAGCCATTGTTCGGGCGCTTTTTGCGTGGCGCTGGCCAAGCGCAATCCAGAGGGCGCACCCTTCGGCAAGGCCCTCCGCCGGAAGATATGGCGAAGGCACTGGCCATCCTTGCAAACCAGCCGAATGCTAGCGCTGGCCTTGTCCGGCTTGGAGACAAGCAGATCCTGTTTTCCGATTGCGAGCAGGCGTTTGTCATGTATGCCCGGCACGGCCACTCGCTGGTCGCGCTGTTCGATCCTGTTGGCCCGCAGGAACTGTGGCCGGACCTGCTTGAAAAGTTCATGGCGACGGCGCGTCATCTAGGCAGCCGGCCGGTCTTCTATCAGGTTTCGAAAGCTTTCCTGCCGCACGCCTTCGACTGCGGCCTGCGTCCGTACAAGCTCGGCGAGCAGGCAGTGGTAGACCTAACCCGTTTCGACCTCAAGGGCGGTGCCTGGCTGAAACTGCGCCGCTCGATCAATCGCGCCGAACGCGATGGGCTGGAATTCTCCATGCTTTCACCCGATGAGGTGCCCGAGGTTATAGACGAGCTGCTCTCGGTTTCGCGTGCCTGGCTTGCCTCGCACAACGCTTCGGAGAAGGGCTTTTCGCTCGGCACATTCGACCTCGCCTATGTCAAGGCATGCCCGGTGGCGATCATCCGCTTGGAAGGGCGCATCGTCGCTTTTGCAAACATTCTCGAAGCCGGGCAGCATGGCGATGCCTTCATCGACCTCATGCGCCACATTCCCGAGACGCATCGCGGAATGATGGATCTGCTCTTCGTACGCATTATGGAGCATATGAAGGCGCGGGGTTTCCGCACGCTCAATCTCGGCATGGCGCCTCTCGCGGGCCTGGCGGATCATCACTATGCGCCGCTGTGGAACCGGCTCGGCCGGGAGATCTTCGAATTCGGCGAGCGTTTCTATAATTTCCGCGGCGTGCAGGCTTTCAAGTCGAAGTTCGATCCGGTCTGGCAGCCGCGTTATCTCGTCGTTTCGGGCCGCGGTCTTCCGCTCGCTTCCATCTTCGATGTAACGATGCTGATCGGCGGCGGGTTGCGCGGAATCTTGCGCCGATGAGGGCTTTGCCGGTTATCGTTGCAGCGCTCACGCTGGTTGCCGGTGCCGTCGAACTCTATCACACGCAGTTCGCTCAGAATGAAATCGTCAGCCTGCCGACCTCCCGCATCAGCGATCCGCAGGTGCAGGAAAAAGGCATCGTCGTGCTTCTGTCGGATGCCGATGGCTGGGGTAGCGAAGAAGACCGCATGTCGGATGCGCTGACAGCCGATGGTGCTGTAGTCGTCGGCGTCGATCTGCCCGACTATTATGCCGGGCTTGGCGAAGAGAAGCGGGACTGCCTCTATCTCGTCTCCGATATCGAGGAACTGAGCCGCCAGATCCATCGCGATCGGGACATGACGACCTATCGCGCTCCGCTGGTGGCAGGCATCGGCGCCGGCGCATCGCTGGCTCTGGCGATTGCCGCCCAGACACCGTTCTCCACCATCGGCGCAACGCTGGCGGTCGACCCGGATCCGTCGATCGCCCTGTCGAAAATACTCTGCACGCCGGCGCCGAAAAATCAGGTCGATGGCGGTATGCGCTATGGCCTGACTGAAGGCGAGCTGCCGAACGATATCGATGTCGTATTCACGCCCGAAGCCGCCAAGGCGGGGCGCGAGCATGTCGAAGATCTGAAACGCACCCACCCCGACATCGAGGTTACTACGGATGACGAGGCTTCCGAGGAAGCTTTGCTTGCTGTTTCACGCAGCGTGATGACAGCCGCTGAGGCCGCCGGTTCTCCGCTGGACCTTCCGATTGTGCCGATCGAGGCCGCGCCGCGCCGCAATACGATGGCGATCATCTATTCCGGTGATGGCGGCTGGCGTGACATCGACCAGAAACTCGCGGCGTATCTGAAGGACGAGGGAATCCCGGTCGTCGGCGTCGATGCCCTGCGCTATTTCTGGAACGAAAAGACGCCGGCACAGACGGCAGCCGACCTTTCCCGCATCATCGCCACCTACCGCCAGCGCTGGAATGTCGAGAATGTCGTTCTGATCGGCTATTCCTTCGGCGCCAACATTCTGCCCGCCACTTACCGGCTGTTGCCGAAAGATGACCAGGAGGCGGTTCGTCTCATGTCGCTGCTGGCACTGTCGCATCAGGCCGATTTCGAAATCGCCGTCACCGGATGGCTCGGTTATGCCGGTGCCGGCAAGCATGGTGACCCGGTGGATGACTTAAGAGCGATCGAGCCTCTTAAGATCCAGTGCGTCTATGGGCTTGAGGAAGAAGATACGGCCTGCCCGGATTTGGGTGAAATCCCGGGTGTCGACATACAGCCGCGCAAGGGAGGTCATCATTTCGACGGCGATTACCGCGCGCTCAATCAACTCATCGTTGATCGACTGAGCCAGCTTCTGTCAGTGATGTGACAGTGAAATTCGGTTGTTGCCACGGCAGGCGAAACGGAAACATCGCGGCGTGCTTTAGATCGCCGCGAAGCTTGCTTCATTGGGCAGGAGATCGACCTGCTGTCCGTCGAACAGGTCCGAATGTTCGCCGATCGCCTGTTCCCAGGCGGCTGCGGGTCCCTGGGCGATCAATTGCAGCGAACCGTTCATGGGGTTGACGACCTTCAGTCCGAGCGGCTCATAGGCATTCAAGGCATCGATGACCGGTGCCTTGGCCCGCAATGAAACTTCCCGCAAAGCCGCCTTGCGGGCCATGATATCCGATATCTCTCGGGCCTGAGACATTTCCTGATCGGCATTCACTTCGACGATGAAAACGATCGAGTCCTGCGGCGACGAGTTCGAAACGATATTCCTGACTCTGGCATTCAGCATGGTCAGTCCTTTCGATGGAAGAGCCGGCGTCATGGCAGCAGGCCTTCCAGGTCAATGCAGCCACGCCCCACTCTTGGGGCTATATTGGCCCAATTTTGATTACATCTAGTAAACTCCATCAGCGTTTCCGTCAAACGTCGAGGCTGGCCGGTGAGTTCCGGATACTTCTCAAGAATGAGCGCCAGAGCTGATGAAATACATGGCGCCGAGAGCGAGCTGCCGTTCATGGAGGCGTAGCCGCCGCCGGCCAGAGCACTGTGTATATCCACGCCCGGTCCTACGATATTCGGTTTGCTCGGGGCTTGCCGCGCTCTATCGCCGTAGGAATACCCCCAGTCGCTGAAGGCGGCGACACGATCGTCCCTGTCGATCGCCCCGACGGCGACGACATGCTCAAGCTTGGCGGGAAAGCAATGGTTGCCCATACCCAGATTGCCGTTGTTTCCGATTGCCGCCACGACCACCGCGCCCTGGTCGGCAGCGTTGCCGATCGCCTTGTAAAGGCTGCTGATATCCTCTCGGGTCAGGTTTCGTGTGCCGAGCGATGCGTTGACGATCTGGACGCCGTCGCCTTGAGGGCCGGCTTCGTTGACGAGCCAGTTCAGGCCGCCAAGCAACTGCGCAAAGTAACCTCGCAATCCCCCGTTCTCCGACTGCTCCGTCAGCACGGCCGCAACCGAGAGATGGACCTGCGGTGATATGCCGGCGTTCTGGCCGGCGCATATGCCTGCCACATGTGTTCCATGGCTGCCGAAATCCCGCGGGCTTGCGCCCGGTACTTCGACGCCGTTGAGGTCGAACTGCCGGTAGACGATATGGTCGCCTTTCCTGTGTGAAAATTCAGGATGATCGACATCGATGCCTGTGTCCAGAAGGCCGATGGAGATGCCATTGCCCCGGTATGCCTGGGGAAGCTCGCCTCGATTGGGAAGAATGCGACGGTGCCAGAAGTCGGGTGAAGTTTGCAACTCCCGGATCTCCGGCGGACGCACCAGGATTTCCGAGTTCGGAACGACCTCGACGCCCTGTTCCTCTAGGATATCGATCATCGGCTGTTCCAGTCGAGGCAGGATCACCGCTCCCAGCGCTTCGAGATAGACCCCGCGCAGAAACAGTCGCTCGCCGCGGCTCACCCGCGCAACCGCTGGCAAAGCCTGCCTATAGGTGTTGGAGGCGTTGATGAGATCCAATGTCGTTTGCGATCGGGACGTCATCGCCACATGCATCAGCCGCCTCAATTGTTTGCGGGAATCCGTCTGGCTCGTTTGCGGAAAGATGATTTTGTTCTCGGAACCCGGACCGGCCTTGTCGCTCTGTTCGTCCAGATAGCGATTGTCCGGAAGGAGAATGATTACGGACGATTTGGGCGAAACCTCGATATCTGCAGCAAGCCCGCCGATCTCCGGGCGGCTGTACCGGGCAAGTGACTGGATGCCGCGCTTGTTCTTGTAAAGGCGGATCCAGCGCCTTCTCAGATCTCGCCGGTGGCGTTTTCCTGCAAAACCGCCGCTTCCGCGCCAGACGGACGACTGCTTTGCAAGCGCACGCACAAACTCTTCCGGCGCCAGCGCCAGGATCCTGCTCATCATGATTCGCCCCCAACTTTTGACTGAGGCGAGAATATTGTCGCTATTTAAGATTGCAACAATTTCCTGCGCAACCAAAGGGTGAGGCGGGTTGCATCAGCGGTCGCTGAGTGCTGCCCGCGGATTGACCCAGGGCTCTTGATTGCTCCGGGGCAGGGGGACTTTTCCGAGGATATGATCTGCCGCCTTCTCGCCGGTCATGATCGAAGGCCCGTTGAGATTGCCATATGTGATATGCGGGAAGATCGAACTGTCCGCGACCCTCAAACCTTCCACTCCGATGACGCGACATTCCGCATCGACGACAGCTTGTCGGTCTTCGGCGCTTCCCATCCGGCAGGTGCCGCAGGGATGGTAGGCGCTTTCCAGATGCTCGCGCAGGAAAGCGTCGATCTCGTCATCCGACTGCAGGTTTTCACCGGGCTGGATTTCCGGTCCGCGATAGTCGTCGAATGCTTTCTGGTTGAAAATTTCACGCGTCAGCCGCACGCAATGGCGGAATTTGATCCAGTCTTCCTCATGGCTCATGTAGTTGAAGCGAATGACCGGATCATCCTTCGGATCCGCCGAACGAAGGGTTACGTTGCCCCGCGATTTGGAAAGATTGTAGCCGACATGCGCCTGAAAGCCGTGGCTCTTGGCGGCAGCTTTCCCGTCGTAGGAAATCGCCACCGGCAGGAAATGATACTGGATATCCGGCTGCTTCAACCCGGCTTTCGAGCGCAGGAAGGCGCAGGCTTCGAACTGGTTGGAGGCGCCAAGGCCACCCTTGGACAGCACCCATTGCGCCCCCGCCACCCCCTGCCAGAACCACGGCAGCCAGGAGTAGAGCGAAACCGGCTTGGTCGAGACCTGCTGGAAATAGAATTCCATATGGTCCTGCAGATTGGCGCCGACGCCTGGCCGATCAGCCTTCACCTCGATCCCCATGTCCTTCAAGTGCGCCGCCGGCCCGATGCCTGACAGCATCAGAAGCTTGGGCGAGTTGAAGGACGAGGCTGCCACGATCACCTCGCGATTGGCTTTAACGATCTCCGGCACGCCGCGCCGTAACACCTCGACACCGGTCGCCCGTCCATTCTCGATGACGATCTTTTGCGCCAGACCATAGACGATCTCGACATTCTTCCGCTTCATCGCTGGCCGCAGATAGGCATTGGCGGCAGACCAACGGCGGCCCTGATGGATCGTCTGTTCCATCAGCCCGAAACCCTCCTGTTTCGAGCCGTTATAATCCTCGGTCGTTTCGAAGCCTGCCTCGGCACCCGCCCGGATGAAGGCATGAAAGAGCGGGTTCTTCACTGGCCCGCGCTGCACATGCAAAGGCCCGTCGGTACCACGCCAGCCTTCTTCTCCCCCATGGCTGTGCTCCATCCGCTTGAAGTAGGGCAGCACGTCGGCATAGGACCAGCCTCGCGCGCCAAGCTCCTCCCAGCGGTTGTAATCCTCCGCATGGCCACGCACGTAAACCAGCCCGTTGATGGAGGATGAACCGCCCAGAACTTTGCCGCGCGGTGCGGTGATGCGGCGGTTGTTGAGGTTCGGCTCGGGTTCGGAAAGATAGCCCCAATTGTACCGCTTCATGCTCATCGGCCACGCAAGGGCTGCCGGCATCTGGATGAACGGGCCATAGTCCGACCCACCAGCCTCGATCACGATCACCGAATGCTTGCCGTCTTCCGAGAGGCGGTAAGCCATTGCAGACCCTGCCGAGCCGGAACCTATGATGACGAAATCTGCGTTTTGCATGGTCAAGTCCAGTTTTGGGATTTTGGCCGGCGGTATCAGAGTGGATAATCGGCTGTGGGAAGGGGCAGCCTGATGCTGCTGGAGACGGGCACAAGAACATGAAAAGCTACGGATGGCCTGTCAAATTGCGACCCATCCGCGATGGCTTTTGCCCATTCCGATCCAATAGAATTAAAAGGCTGGTTAGCTCTTCGAAGCCTGATGTATTACGGCGAAGGAAAAGATCTGCCTGAGAGAGTATGACGACAAATGCACCCTTGGGATTTATCGGATGCAGATCTCTCATGACATCGACAAATGCATCCGTATTGAGATTTCGGTATGGCAGGGACAATCCTGTCATGAATGACCGAAAGGCGTCGGAGAGGCTGCTGCAATGGCCCAATTTGACTTCAAATAGATGGCTGATTTCGGCATCGCGAACAGCTTGTTCTAACTCGGTCTTTTCTGCCGGGATGCGATGAACGTAAGGCGGATTCACCGAAGTCAGGAAAGATGCAAAATCGGTAGCCGCTTTGGCCATCAATACGGCGCCTCAACCTTGCCCATTCCCACATAAACCGTCTTCAGCTCGGAATAATGCTCAAGCGCCGTAAGCGAGTTTTCCCGTCCGAAGCCCGACTGTTTCGATCCACCAAAGGGAATTTCCACCGGGCAGAGATTGTAGGTGTTGATCCACAGTGTCCCGGCTTCCAGCTGATCCACCACCCGGTGCCCGCGCGAAAGGTCGGCGGTGAATACCCCTGCCGACAGGCCGAATTCGGTGGCGTTCGCCCGCGCGATCACCTCGTCCTCGTCGTCGAAATCCAGCACGCACATCACCGGGCCGAAAATCTCTTCCCGCGCAATGGTCATCTCGTCGGTCACATCGGCAAATACGGTCGGCTGGATATAATAACCTTCACCGGTCACGTCGTTCGGAATGCCGCCACCGGTCAGAACGGTCGCCCCCTCCGCCTTGCCCTTGTCGATATAGCTCAAGACCTTCTGGCGCTGGTCAAACGAGATCAGCGGCCCCATCTGTGTCGCCTCATCCATAGGTTCGCCGATGATGATCTTTTCCGTCCGCTTCTTCAGCCGCGACAGGAACTGGTCCTTCACCTTGCGTTGCACGAAAACGCGGGTGCCGTTGGAGCAGACTTGTCCGGTCGAATAGAAGTTGCCGAGCATCGCCCCGCCGATGGCGCTCTCGATATCGGCGTCGTCGAACACGATCAGCGGCGATTTCCCGCCAAGCTCCATCGTCACATGCTTGAGTTGGCCGGCAGCCGCCGCCGCTACCTTGCGGCCGGTCGGCACCGAACCGGTGAGCGAAACCTTGGCGACATCGGGATGGTTGACGAGCAGCGGCCCTGTCGTCCGGTCACCCTGGATGACGTTATAAAGCCCTTTCGGCAGACCGGCTTCGATCAGGATCTCGGCAATCTTCAGTGCACCGAGCGGCGTGTTTTCCGATGGCTTGAACACCATGGCATTGCCGGCGGCAAGCGCCGGCGCACCCTTCCAGCAGGCAATCTGCTGCGGGTAATTCCAGGCACCGATACCGACGCAGACGCCGAGCGGTACCCGCTTCGTATAGGCAAAATCGCCGCCGAGCGGGATATACTGGCCGTTCAGGCCCGCAGCGATCACGCCGCCGAAAAATTCGAAGCTGTCGGCACCCGAAGTCGGATCGGCGACGATCGTTTCCTGGATCGGCTTGCCGGTATCGAGCGTTTCGAGTTCGGAAAGTTCGCGGTTCCTCTCGCGCATGATTTCGGCGGCACGCTTGAGGATTCGGCCGCGCGCCGTCGGGCTCATTGCCGCCCATTCCGGCTGGGCGCGTTTGGCCGCTGCGATCGCCTTTTCGACAATCGCCGGCGTTGCCGCATGCAGCCTTGCGATCACCTCGCCGGTGGCGGGGTAAAGGCTCTCGATGACGCTGCCTGCGGTATCCTCCACATATTCGCCGTCGATGAAGTGGCTGGCTTTCGGCTGTGCTTTCATTCTCTTGTCTCCGCCCAGTAGCCTTATTCCCCACGGGGATAGCGCTTGGACTCTTCCAGATTGTCGAGGTTCATGTGGTTGCGCATGTAGCGCTCGGAGGCTTTCTGCAAAGGCTGGTGATCCCAGGGGTAATAGGCGCCGTTGCGCAGTGCCTCGTAAACGATCCAGCGCCGTGCCTGGCTTTCGCGCACGGCGGCGTCGAAGGCGCCCATGTCCCATTTGGCATCCCGTTTGGTGCGAAATCCTTCAAGAACCTCCGCATGAGCCGGGTCGACCGCAAGGTTCGTGAGCTCCTTCGGATCGGCTTCGAGATCGAAAAGTTGCTCTGGATCGAGTTCGCAATGGATATATTTCCACTTGCCCTCTCGAATTCCGACGAGCGGCGCGTAGGACGCTTCGGCCGCATATTCCATCAGCACCGGCGAGGTCCGTTCGCCGCCATCGATCACCGGCTTCAGGCTTTCGCCATCCGTCCATGGCGCAATCTCGCGGATCGATATCCCGGCAAGGTCGCAAAGCGTCGGCGTCACGTCGAGATTGGAAACGGGAGCTTTGTGCAGGGCAGGGGCAACGCCCGGTCCCGCCACCATGAGCGGCACACGCGCGGAGCCTTCGAAGAAGTTCATCTTGAACCACAATCCACGCTCGCCCAGCATGTCGCCATGGTCGGAGCAGAACAGGATGAACGTGTTGTCGAGCATCCGGGTGCGGGTCAGCGTATCGATCAGCTCGCCGACCTTCTCGTCGATATAGGAGATATTGGCGAAATAGGCCTGACGCGAGCGGCGCACATTTTCCTCGGTAATGTCGAAGCTCGCATAATCGCATGATTTCAGGATGCGCTGCGAATGCGAATCCTGGCTCTCCAGCATGCCGACATCCGGCATCAGATACTCGCAGTCGTTATAGAGATCCCAGAACTTTTTCCGCGCCACGTAAGGGTCGTGCGGATGGGTAAACGAGACCGTCAGAGCCCAGGGCCGACGGTCGGCGTCATCGTTTTCGCGCGCCAGATGATAGAGCTTCTGGTTGGCCAGAAACGCCACTTCATCGTCATATTCCATCTGGTTGGAAATCTCGGCGACACCTGCACCGGTCACCGATCCCATATTGTGATACCACCAGTCGATCCGCTCACCCGGCTTGCGGTAATCCGGCGTCCAGCCGAAATCGGCCGGATAGATATCAGTCGTCAGCCTTTCCTCGAACCCGTGCAATTGGTCTGGCCCGACGAAATGCATCTTTCCCGAAAGTGCCGTGTAATATCCGGAGCGGCGCAGATGGTGCGCATAGGTCGGGATCGACGATACATATTCCGCGGCATTGTCGTAAACCTGCGTCCGGCTCGGCAATTGCCCGGCCATGAAGGATGCGCGGGCAGGGGCACAGAGCGGCGAGGACGTGTAGTTGTTGGCAAACCGCGCCGAGCGCGCGGCAAGTGCCTTCATGTGCGGTGCATGCAGCCACTTCGCTGGTCCGTCAGGAAACAGCGTGCCATTCAACTGGTCGACCATGATGATGAGAAAGTTCGGGCGGTACATGATCGCGGCAGGACCTCTGTAGGCAGGAATGGCAATGTAAGGAGTTATTTTCGATCTTGTTTTCGATCAAGCGATGATTGCGAAACGCGCTATCCCAAATGCGTAGAGCGCATTGAACGCGCCCGGCCACTCAATCACGCAGTCTGATCCGCGCGATTGACGCTACCAAGTGCCGCAGCAGATTTGGATAGTCATCAAAAATGCAGCTAGCGTTTGCCATTAGCGTGATCGCGGCATTTGCCGGTCCCGTCATTGCGTCAGGCTGGCCGGTTAACAGCTTGGCAGTGCTTGGCATTTCCCTAAAGTTGGACCCGTTGTTCAAGACTGGCCAACCTCCGCGCCGGCACTTGCCGCACACTGTCCAACATCGGATAATCCCTCGTAATTCATTGAATTTTAAGCAAATACCGGAAGGTCGTCACAAAACCTTCATGCGATTTTCATAGAGGAGCAACGGATTGTTGACGGGTAGCGCCGCAACCTGCGCAACGTCATTTAAGGCCTTTTTTCGAGCATTTTGAAAAGCGCTCGTGCAGTGGAGTAATGCGTATGTCGTCTGCGGCTGTTCTCGAACCGGGTGTTGTCCGGCGATATGCAGGCGACCAGCTTGTTACCCTCGGGAAACTGGTTCTCGAAAATGCCTTCCAGCCGATTGTCGAAGTGGCGACAGGATCGGTCTTCGGTTACGAATCCCTGCTGCGTGGCCATGAACGGATCGGCTTTTCCTCTCCGCCGGAATTGCTCGACGAGGCCCAGCAGGCAGGCCAGCTTCTGGCGCTGGAGCAGATGATGTCCGGCCGCGCGCTCGCCAAATTCGCGACGCTTCCCGACTATTCGTCAGCCACGCTTTTTCTCAATCTGGATGTCCGACTGATCCGTCAGGGGCATGAATTCCTCGAAAGAGTGCTGCACCATCTGCGGGCGGCCGAGATCGCGCCGTCTTCGGTCTGTTTCGAATTCTCCGAACGCTTCGACAACACCAGCGTACCGGAATTTGCCGATCTGGTGGCCGATATGCGCAAGGCGGGCTTCAAGCTCGCCATCGACGATTTCGGTGTCGGTCACGGCGAGATGAAGCTGCTCTGTGACTTCCCCGTCGACTACCTGAAGATCGACCGGCATTTCGTGTCCGCTATCGACCGCAATCCGCGCAAGCGCCATCTGGTCAAGAATATCGTCAACATCGCCCACACGCTCGGTATCCGGGTCATTGCCGAGGGCATTGAGACGGAATCCGAATTTCTGGCCTGCCGTGAATATGGTGTCGATCTCGTTCAGGGCTATTTCATCGCCAAGCCGACGACCTTCCTGACCGAACTGCAGCCGGCCTTTCCGCATCTTGCCGATATCGGCCGTGCGCGCCGTTCCAGCCAGTCGCTGGACGAGATCCTCATCCGCAAGCAGATCGAAAGACTGCCGACGGTTTTCGAGAATGACGCTATCGATTCTGTATTCGAATTGTTCCGCCGCAATCCGCGCCAGGCATTCTTTCCGGTCCTGAACGCCAATGGCGAACCGCGTGGCGTCATCAACGAATACCACCTGAAGGAATTCATCTATCAGCCCTTCGGTCGCGACCTTCTGAAGAACAAGGTCTATGAACGCTCGATCGCTCACTTCGTCGAGCGCGCCCCGATCATCGGGCTGGATGCCGAGGCGGAAGAACTGATGAGCCTTTTTGCCAACATGGAAAACAGTGCCTGTGTCATCCTCACCGAAAACATGCGTTATGCCGGCGTCGTCTCGGCCGCATCTCTTATCAAGGTGGTAAACGAGAAACAGCTGAAGATCGCGCAGGATCAGAACCCGCTGACTAGCCTGCCGGGTAACCGCGCGGTACGCGATTTCATGCAGGAAGCTGGCCGCGACGACGAAGAAAGCCGCTTTTTCTGCTATTGCGACTTCGACAATTTCAAGCCGTTCAACGATCACTACGGTTTCCAGAAGGGCGACCACGCAATCTCGCTGTTTGCCGCGCTGATGAAGCGTTACTTCTTCTCGGAGGGTGACTTCCTTGGCCATATCGGCGGCGACGACTTCTTCATCGGCATCCGCGATTGGACACGCGAGGAGCTGGACGAAATCCTCGAGCGCCTGCTGTCGGATTTTCACGGCGATGTGATAGAGCTTTATTCCGAAGAAGAACGAGCCTCCGGCAGGATCCGCGGTCATGACCGCTCGGGCCGCGAACGCGACTTCCCGCTGTTGCGCTGCTCTATCGGCGTTCTGGAGCTGCCCAAGGGCCTGCTTCTCGATGATATCGGCCGCATCAGCGTCGAGATCGCATCGGTCAAGGCAACTGCCAAGGAGAGCGAAGGCGGTCTCGTCTTCTCGTCCTTTGGTGAGACAAAGTGACCGGCCACATCCACCGGTCCCTTTCTAAGGCAGAGGTCGTGTCCTAAGTCAGTGGTCTCATGCTGACAGGAGACTTTTATGCCGCTTCCCAATGAGATGCGTTTCATCGACCTGCCGTCCTTCGGTTCCCCCGACGTGATGGTGGTTGCCCGCGGGCCGCTGCCGAAACCGCGTTCCGGCGAAATTCTGGTCAAGGTCGAGGCAGCGGGCGTCAATCGCCCCGATGTGGCGCAGCGTCAGGGCAATTATCCGGCGCCCAAGGATGCAAGCCCGATCCTCGGGCTGGAGATTGCCGGCGAAGTCGTGGCTCTCGGAGAAGGCGTTTCGGAATATTCGGTAGGTGACAAGGTCTGCGCACTGGCGAATGGCGGCGGTTATGCAGAATATTGCGCAGTGCCGGCCGGCCAGGCTCTGCCTTGGCCGAAGGGCTATGATGCGGTCAAGGCGGCTGCGGTGCCGGAAACCTTCTTCACTGTCTGGGCCAATCTCTTCCAGATGGCCGGCCTGACCGAGGGTGAGAGCGTGCTGATCCATGGCGGCTCAAGCGGCATCGGCACGACCGCAATCCAGCTTGCAAGGGCCTTTGGAGCAACCGTCTATGCAACGGCAGGATCGAAGGAAAAATGCGACGCCTGCGAAAAGCTCGGCGCCACGAGAGCGATCGACTACAAGTCGGAAGACTTTGCCGAAGTCATCAAGGCAGAGACTGAAGGGCAGGGCGTCGATGTCGTGCTCGACATGATCGGGGCGGCTTACTTCGAGAAGAATCTCTCCGTGCTGGCCAAGGATGGCTGTCTGTCGATCATAGCTTTCTTAGGGGGAGCCAAGACCGACGCCATCGATCTGAGACCTATCATGGTCAAGCGTCTGACGGTGACTGGCTCGACCATGCGGCCGCGCACCGCAGACGAAAAGCGCGCTATTCGCGACGATCTCGTCACCGAGGTCTGGCCGCTTCTGGAAAAGGGTGAGATCGCCCCGGTAATCCACTCGGTGCTGGAATTCGGTCAGGTCGCTGATGCCCATAGGCTGATGGAAACCAGCAGCCATATCGGCAAGATTGTTCTGAAGATAGGGGAAGGAAAGGTGGCTTGAAGGAATCACAATCCGGTTCAGGCTTGCGAATGCTAAGCCGGGATCGGTGATTTTACAAAGCACTTATATTCGCGCAGCGTTACATAACTTGCCTTGCAAGACATGCGTATGACACCTACCTTCTAGTCATCGTCAACGTAGTGAAAGGAAGGTGATCCAATGTCTAATGAGATTTCGGTCTGCGTAACGGGCAATGGAAAGGTGGCGGTCTTGACGGGGCAGCCCTCGGCCTGAACCACATCTTCTTTCGGACTGTCGAGAGACGGGCCGGGTTCGTTGAACGGACCAGATTTCATGGAAGGGTCGCCTCGGCGGCCCTTTTCCTTTTCTGCGGCGGGCATACGCGCGCGGCATGCCCGCAGCGAGGCTTCGTAAAATTGATGCGAGTTTTTTGAGCTTAATTCTTTCAGGTATGCCTATTTTTAGCGCGGTTGCTTTGACCGAGATCACAAAAATCCCTGCTCATTTGGCAAGGGTGTGCTGCTAATCGAGTGCTACTTCAAGACGGTCTTCCCGCGTATAACAAACGCATCGAAACAAGAGGGTGCCACCTACCGGCCGCCGTTTCGAAAGCCCAGGAAAGGGGGACCATCATGAACGTGAAACGCACTTTGACCAATTGGCGCAACTATCGTCGGACGGTTGCCGAACTGGAGCGGATGACGACGCGCGAACTGGCCGATCTCGGGATCACCCAATACGAGATCCGCAGCTTCGCTCGGACCGCCCACGGTTTCTGATCGAAAAACAGGCAAATACTTCGATGAAAACGCCCGCCATGACGCGGGCGTTTTGCTTTTGTGGGATTACCCGCCGGATCAGATGCCTATCCGCCCGAGTGCCGGTATCTTGAGGCCGGGTCGGGCAAGATCGAAGCCCGCGACAAGTCCGAGAAAATGCACTTCCAGACCGCTGCGCTGGCCGACAGAAAACCCAGCAAGTCCACGCAGCGTCACGTGAAGGTCGCGCCGGTCTTCGTCCAGATGAACGAATTCACCATTCGGCAGATAGTCGCGCCCCACCGCATGCGGCGGCAGCACGGCGCCGATTTCCGGCACGGTGCGCAGCACATAGGCGACGAACGTATTGGAATTCGGCCCGGGCCAAATCGTGTAGCCGCCTGGTTCTGCATAAGGATAGGCCGCGATCGCGCCTTCTATCTTCGGGATCAGTAACTCGGCCTTCGATCCCGTGACCGTGGCGACCAGCTGCGGTTCGTTCGAATACCAGTAGGCGTCGGGCGCCCGGTGATTGCGCCGGATCGGCGATCCCCAGCCCACCTTGTCGTAACGGGTATAGGCCGATGCGCCTTTTTCCTTGGTGACGATCCAGGCGTGGCTGGCGACAGAGCCTTTAAACCCACCCGTCATGGCGGAGAAGATGTAGATGGCCGCATCCTTGTTATCCTCGGGCTTGGGCAGGATGCCCGCCGAGGTCCAGCGCGCCGCACTCCACCCGGATGGGTGATCTTTCATTGCCCAAAGCCCCGCAGACGCGAAGGTCGGCAGCAGGTAGACGATGAAGATGACGACCAGCAGACGTTTTACCGATTTCATAAGCATTTCCCGTGCAAGTCTTCCGCGAACAGGATAAGAGCCTGCCACCAATCTCTTGTTGCCATAGAAGCCAGCAAAATCAGGACAGACCATGCAAAATCCCGTTACCGTTGAAGTGACCCGCGGTTCTTCCGTCGAAAGCCGTCACAGAGGATTGGGTGTGGTTGTCGATGGAAGCGGAAAGACGGTGTTTTCCTTCGGCGATGCCGAGGCCGGCGTCTTCCCGCGTTCCTCCTGCAAGGCCATGCAGGCGCTGCCCTTGATCGAGAGCGGTGCTGCGGACGCCTATGGTTTCGGCAATGCAGAACTCGCCTTTGCCTGTGCCTCTCACTCCGGCGAGGATCGTCATGTCGAAATGGCGGCATCCATGCTGGTCAAGGCCGGGCGCGATGTCTCTTCACTCGAATGCGGCGCGCACTGGTCTTCCGATCAGGCAACCCTGATCCATCAGGCGCGAACGATCGACAAGCCGACGGCGCTGCATAACAACTGCTCGGGCAAACATTCCGGCTTCGTCTGCACCTGTGTCCATTCCGGCGCGCCGGTCGAAGGTTATGTCGGTTACGATCACCCGCTGCAGCGCGAAATCCGCGAAGTCATGCAGAGCCTGACGGGCGCAGTGCTAGGCGCCGACAATTGCGGCACGGATGGCTGCTCCATCCCGACCTATGCCGTGCCGCTCAAGGGACTGGCCCATGGTTTCGCGAAAATGCTGACCGGCGAAGGGCTTGCCGCATCGCGGGCCAAGGCGTCACGACGCCTGATCGATGCCTGCATGGCCGAGCCTTTTTACGTGGCCGGCACTGATCGCGCCTGCACGAAGCTGATGGAAGTGGCTCCGGGCAAAATCTTTGCCAAGACCGGTGCCGAAGGCGTTTTTGTTGCCGCACTCCCCGACCAGGGCCTCGCCATGGCGGTCAAATGCGAAGACGGTACGACCCGCGCCGCCGAAGCGATGATCTTTGCGCTGATTTCCCGCTATTTCGAAAAGGGCGGCGAAACCCAGACGAAGCTGATGGCCATGGCCAACCGCCAGATGAAGAACTGGAACGGCATGCCTGTCGGTGATGTCCGCGTAACCGACGCCATGTTCGCCTGATAGAAGCGTATCGGCATCGCTCTGCACTGGTCTGCGTCTCCTGTCATGTTATGACTGTTGCAGATCAGGAGGATGTTGATGAACACGTTCTATTTTTCGCCCGGCAGTTGCGCGCTTGCCAGTCACATCGCGCTCGCCGAATCCGGCCTGCCTTATCAGGTGAAGAAGCTGAACTTCGCGGAGGGCGAGCAGCGGTCTGAGGCCTACCTGGCGATCAATCCCAAGGGGCGTGTCCCGGCGCTTGTCACGGATAAGGGCGTGGTGACGGAAACTGTTGCCATTCTCGGCTATATCGCCCAGGCGGCGCCGGAAGCGAGGCTTGCGCCGCTTGCCGATCCCTTCCTCTTTGCCAAGATGCAGGCCTTCAATGCCTACATGGCGTCCACCGTGCATGTTGCGCATGCACATGGCCGGCGCGGTTATCGCTGGGCCGATCAGGAAACCTCATTCGAGGACATGAAGAACAAGCTGCCGCAGGTGATGAGCGAGTGTTTTCGCATTATCGAGGACGGCATGCTCGAAGGCCCCTATGTGCTCGGAGAGCACTATTCGACCGCCGACCCCTATCTCTTCCTGATGTCCGGATGGCTGAAGAGCGACCGGGTGGAAATCGCAGATTTTCCGCGCGTACACGCGCATTACCGCATGATGCTGGAGCGTCCCGCCGTGCAGAAGGCACTGGCGGAAGAAAAGGCAGCCTGAAGCAGACGCAGCAACCGGTTTGCATCCCAAATTGCGGTGAACGCTTTATGCGCAGCGCGCGAGTGGCATGCTTTCCGGTTGAGCTTCGGCATCGGCTACCATCGGTGTCGGCATCGGAAGATATGGCATAGGCAGGTCTGCGAGCTGCAGCAGATCCATCGCCTGAATGTCAGGATGGTCGAGAGCGTCTTGTCGGAAGGCCTCGGCCGTCGAGCGGGCCGACATCGTTTGTTGTATCGTGTTCAAGAAAATCTTGAGGGGGTTCATTATTTACCTCGCAAATGGTGAATTCATTTGCAGGTTGAATATGTGCTTCGTTCGGCGTCACCACAATCGACATTATCAGGCACTCGTTATAGGTTTTCTATATGAGTAATCTGAATCTCGTCCATCTGAATGGTCTTCGGGCACTGGAGGCTGTCGCCCGTTTGGGCTCGTTGCAGGCCGCAGCGGCAGAGCTTGGCGTTTCGATCGGCGCCGTCAGCCAGCAGGTGATCAAGGCGGAAGCGCAGCTTGGTCATCCTGTCTTTCAACGCCTGCCGAAAGGCATGGTGCCGCTGGATACGGCAAGGCCCATGCTGGCGCGATTGACGGACGGGTTCCGCAGCCTTTCGGAAGCAGTGGCTGTCGGACGAGCGCGAGATGACAAGCTGCTGACGATCTCCGTGGCGCCGGTCTTCGCAGCCCGTTTCCTTGTGCACCGGCTCGACCGGTTCACGGCATTGCATCCCGAGATCCGCCTGCGCATCGATGCGACCACCGCTCTGGCGGATTTCATTACCGATGGCGTGGATATCGGCATTCGTGTCGGGGCAGGAAAATGGCAGGGTGTGAATGCGGACCTGCTGTTGCCGCAGCTCGTTTTTCCCGTCTGCGCGCCGGCTCTGGCCGCGAAATTGCGCGAGCCGAAGGACATTCTCGAACTGCCCACGATCATCGACGGGCATGCGATGTTTTCCTGGGATGTCTGGCTTCGTTGCGTGGGCCTCGAGGGGAGGCAGATGCAGGTCCGTCACGTCTTCAATGAAGCCTCGCTCTGCCTCGACGCAACGATAAGAGGCGAGGGCGTGATGATCGCCTGGCAGACGCTTGCCGATTATCCGCTGGCGCAGGGCAAGCTGGTTGAGCCCTTTGCCATTCGCGCCGCGACCGGCTTCGGCCATTATTTCGTCACGCCGGCCGGAATTCGCCAGCCACCGAAGGTCAAGGCCTTTCATCGATGGCTGACGCAGGAGCTTGAGGCCTTGCAGCCTGAATAGTCTTATGGATTTGCCGGTTCTGCGTTCCGCTTTGCCCACATCGCCTGATAGCCGGGGCGATGGGTGCAGGCCTCATACCATGCCTTGAGCGATGGACGGTTGTCGAACAGCGGGTGATAACCGCGTGCATAACGCAGGATTTCGATGACATTGATATCCGCGGCGGTAAACCGATCGCCAACGAGATAATGTGTTGTCTCCAGATGCTTTTCGAGCGCATCCAGAGGACGGACAAGGCAATCGGCCGCATCGTCGATCGCTGCGATGCCTTCCGGTGTGTCGCCCTTGGTCGACTGGATCTTCAGCGCATCCGTTTCGATGCTGGTTGCCGCAAACAGCGACCACTGCACCATCAGTGCTTCTTCCTCGACATTCTTCGGGCCGAGTTCGCCGCCATATTTGCGGGCGAGATAAAGCGAGATCGCAAGTGACTCATGCAGCACGAAGCCGTCGTCGTCCATCGACGGGATCGATCCCATCGGATTGACGGCAAGAAACTCGTCCGAGCGGGTATGCACCGGGCAGCCGGGGGCAGACGTGTCAGCCAGGCGATAGGCCTGGATGATCGGCACGAGCTCGAATGGCAGGCCGATTTCCTCGATAAGCCAGAGTGGCCGCGTCGCGCGTGAACGGTAAACCCCGTAGATCTTCAGCATCGATATCTCCTTGATGAGTTGGCGCGAAGCTAATCAGGTTCGATGACGAACGGAAGATCATCCTGCGTTGGACGCCCATGAAAGTTTTCGATAGGATTAAATCGTGTCGGATAACCTCAAGGAGCTTCCCATGCGCACCACCCAGTCCCTCAGCATCACGCTTCCGATCGAGATGGCGGAAATGGTCAAGGCCAAGGTCGCATCCGGTGAATATGCCTCCGAAAGCGAAGTCATCCGCGACGGCCTGCGCACCCTGATCGCCCGCGACGCGGCGATCGAGAAGTGGCTGGTGGAGGAGGTCGTGCCGGCATACGATGAGATGAAAGCTCATCCGGAGCGAGCGCTTTCGATTGAAGAAGTGGATCGCCGGCTCGATGCGACAATGGCGCAACTCCTTCAAGAAGAACGGAAGTCATGATCTACGACGTCGTTTTCTCGCCTCGGGCAATCAGAGATCTCGATGAAATTTTCCGATATCTGGCATCCGAAATGGGGGTTGCTGCGGCGCGCGGATATATAGGCAAGATCCGTAATTATTGTGCGGGGTTTGCTACCTTCCCGCATCGAGGAATGCGGCGAGACGATATTCGCCCCGGCATTCGCATGGTGGGATATCGATATAAAGCGACGATAGCGTTTGATATCGAAAAACAGACGGTCACCATTCTTCGTATCTATCACCGCGGCCGCGATATCGATGCTGATGACGAAACGTTCGACCTCGATCTCTAGCTTACCCGATTGCCCTCGATCGTCAGATGCGAAAATCGCTCTGCGCCGCCCTTTGCCAGATCCCCGGTCGAGGCTTCTCTCCACCGATACCCAATGATCGCGCCCCGTCTCGCCCCCTGAAAGATGTTGTTGGCGATGATAGTGTCACCTGCACCTTCCACCACGGTCACGACGCAGCCCACCCCGGTGTCGCGTACGATATTGCCGGTCGCTGTGACATTGCGCAGGTAAGGCCCGAAACCGAATGCCAGGCCGCCATAGGGCGCGTTCTCGACCACATTGCCCGTCACTGCCGTATCCGCCTCGGCGCTGATGCCGACGCCGAAGATCGGGTCCTCGACCGTGTAGGGGCCAACCAGGCGCAGGTTGCGCACGATATTGTTGGAGATGGTGGCAAGCCGTCCCCCCTCGTTGAAATTGACGACCGAAATGCCGTTGGCCGCGCCATCCACCAAGTTGCCTGAGATCATCGCGCCTTCGAAGGAGAATTCGGCGTAGATCGCCGTCTCGCCGGATGCGCTGCAGTGATTGCCAGATATCATCGCATTCGAGGCGCTGTTGGCGCGGATCGCGGAAAAGGCCGAATCCGAGATGTGGTTGCCGGAAACGATCACGTCATCGGCGCGGTAAAGGTTGATCGCATTGCCATACTGGCCGGTGCCGCCATTACCCGCGCCGGTGCGCGAGATGCGATTGCCGGAAACGATCGTCCCATCCCGACCTTTTTCCCAGCGATGAATGAGAATGCCGCCATTGCCACAGTCCGAGACGATATTGTCGGCGACCGTGAGATCGGCGCTATTGACCGCATAAAGCCCGTATTCGGCAGCGCGCGTCATCCGGTTGCGCGTAATTCTGCCGCCGCATGCCTCAAGATGCAGCCCCGTCTTACCCCCATTTGCCACGTCGCAATTTTCGACGACGAGGTCCGCCACGTTGCGAAACAGCGCAAGCGCCGGGGCATCTCCACCAGCCGCGCGCCCCGCACCATCGATGGCCAGGCCCGACAGTTCGATGCGGCGCACGTTTTCGGCCCGCAGCAATATCCCGGAGCCGGACAGGATCAGGCGTGTCGCGCCGGCAATCCCGATCAGGCGGGTGCCATCGGGCAGATCAAGGCTCGATATCGGATAGTCGCCGGGCGGCAGGTAGACGGGCATGTTTTTCCCCGCTGCCTCGATAAGCAGGCGCTGGAGGTTGCGATGCGTCGTTTCCCCTCCACCCGGCACGATGCCGTGTGCGCTTGCATCGATGGAGCCACGCAATTCGCCGCTGGAGATGGCCGCTGATCGGGCTGCCGCCGACCGGGCAAGAGCCGCAGTCGAGGCCGCTGCGACCAGCCCTGTCAACAGTCGACGTTTCGAAATCATCCAGCTTGCCTCACCACGTCAATAAATAGTTTCCCATTGCAGTATCTGTGATCGACCTGCGTCACAAATATTTGCGTATCCGGGTAAAAACTTTGCAATCATCTCAACAAGACATGTCATCGCACGATTTTATTAAGCAAGGGGTAGTAATTGCTTTTTAAGGTGTATTGCGTGGGGCATGCAATTTCTGGACGTTTCGGGGGCTTGGAGACGGACATGGTAATTCCCGTATCATATGAGATGACGGTGGAAACACCGAGGGAAGCATTGGAAGATGCGTGCGAGCGATTGCGACGCACCGTTATGGACAGCGGTTGCGCGCTGGACCTTGCGGAGGCGTTGCAGGAGCTGACGGCGCTGAGGGTGCTGGATCAGTTGCCCGATTTCATTTCGATCAAGGACCGCCGCAGCCGGTTTGTCTTCGCCAACGAAGCAGCCTGCCGTGCGGCCGATATCAGCGATTACTCCAGCCTGATCGGCAAGACCGATTTCGATGTCTTCATCGGAGAGACCGCCAACCGGCTTTTCGCCATGGAGCAGCTGGTGATGGAAAGTGGTTTGGCCGTTGAGAAGCAGGACGAATATCTCGTCCGCCATGACGGCAAGACGTTCTGGCTGTCCATCTCGAAAATTGCGCTCAGGAACTCTGCCGGGCAGATCGTCGGTCTGGTCAGCATCTCGCGCGATATCAGCGAACGAAAACGGCAGGAAGAGCTGCGTCACGGCCAGGCGCGCCTGCTGGAAATGATCGCGCGTGGTCAGCCGCTGGATGTGGTGCTGAATGCAATCGTCCGGCTTATCGAGGCGCAGCTTCATGATGTGAGGGGCGCGGTAATGCTGCTTGACGAGGACCGCAAGCGGTTCTCAGGAGGCGCGGCCCCCGGTCTTTCACCTTCCTATGTGCAGCTCATCGAGAGCATCGAAATCGGTCCAAGTCGTGGTTCCTGCGGCACGGCGGCCTGGACCGGTACGCTCGTGACAGTCGCGGACGTAGAGGCCGACCCGCTTTGGGAGCCATATCGTGAGCTTGGTTCCCTGTTCGGTTTTCGCTCTTGCTGGTCGACGCCGGTCATCGGCGCTGAGGCGCGCGTGCTTGGCACGTTCGCGCTTTATTCGCCCACAAGGCGCGAGCCGACGACGATTGAACTGGAGTTGATGGCGATCGCCACCGATCTTGCCGGCATTGCCATAGAGCGTGCTGAAAATGAACGCCGCATCCGTCATCTGGCGCATCACGATCCGCTCACTGGCCTGCCCAATCGCACGCTTTTCTGGAGCCAGTTCAATCGCAGCCTGCACGAGGCGCGGCGCGAAAGCCGCAAGGTGACGGTTGCATATATCGATCTCGATAATTTCAAGGCGATCAACGATACCCACGGCCACGCAGCTGGTGATGCAGTTCTCAAGACGCTGTCGGATCGCATGGCTCACTGTATCCGTGCGAGCGATCTCATCGTCAGGCTGGGCGGCGATGAATTCGCCATCGTCTTCTCAAATCCGGATGGCGACCGTAGCGGCGTGTTGCGGCGTCTGGATAAGCTGCGCGCCCTCATTGCCGAACCTGTCTTGGTTGAGGGAGAAAGCATCGGCGCGACTTGTAGCATGGGCGTCGCCTTCTATCCCGAGGACGGCGAGCTTGCAGAAGATCTCCTGGCAAGCGCTGACCGCGCCATGTACGAAGCCAAGGAACTCGGCCGCGACAGGCTGACTATCTGTGGGTGATTGTCACGCGGTGGTGAGGATACGCGCGGCACTCGGGCTGCCGGCCTTCTCGTTCGGATAGGTTTCCTCGAACTTGCTGACGAACTTGTCGAACAGCCCGGCGAAGACGTTGAGTTCCTCTTCACTCCAGCCATCGAGCATGGAGGCAAGCAGCCGTCGTTTGGTCGCGTCGACCTGTGCCATCAGCTGGTCGCCGAGTTCCGTGCGCACGACGATCGACCGGCGTCCGTCAGCTTGCGATGCGTCACGGCGCAAAAGCCCTTGTGTCACCAGTTCGGCAACCAGCCGGCTCCCGCGTGAAGGATCGAGCCGCATCACATCGGCGATCGCACCGACCGTGACCTCGCCGTCGATACGGTTCATTGCCCGTAATGCATCCAGGTGTGAGATTTCGAGGCTTGGAGCAAGATTGTCGACCAGCGTCCGGCTGATCACCCTGCGGCCGATCAGCAGCCGCATCCTACCCATCACCTCGCTGATATGGGCAATATCGGCGGCGGCTTGAAAGGAGTGTTCTTCGGTCACTGTCTTTGTCATGGCGAAGGAAAATAGCAGAGCTGTATATCGGGGCAAGAATTATCTGCCGCCCGCATCTGGGTGCGATTGACAACTATATGCTAAAGGCACATAAATTGCGCCTCACATTGGATAGCCCATGACACCTCCCGCATCCCTCGTCGTCCCGCTGGTTGCCAGCCACCGCCAGCGATTGATCGTTTTCTGCTTCCTGATGGCGGCGCTTTTCATGGCGACGCTCGACAACCAGATCGTCTCGACGGCATTGCCGACGATCGTCGGCGAATTCGGCCAGATGGAACGTTTCGGCTGGGTCAGTTCCGCCTTTCTGCTCGCCACCAGCGCGGTGATGCCGATCTATGGCAAGCTGGGCGATCTCTTCGGCCGCAAATACGTCATGCTGGCGGCGATCGTCATCTTCACGCTCGGTTCGCTCGCCTGCGGTTTTGCCTGGTCGATGGACAGCCTGATTGCCGCCCGCGTTTTTCAGGGACTGGGCGGCGGCGGCATCATGGTGTCGATCTTCTCGATCAATGCCGATCTCTTCGAGCCGCGCGAACGCGCCAAATACCAGAGCTATTCCAGCCTGATGATCATGGCGTCGGGTAGCCTCGGCCCGGTTCTCGGTGGCACGATGAGCGATCTGTTCGGCTGGCGTTCGATCTTCCTCATCAACCTGCCGCTCGGCGTCATCGTCATCACCGGTCTCGTCCTGATGTTGCCCTATCGCCGCCCGACGCGTCAGCCGAAGATCGACTATATCGGTGCCGCTGTTCTGGCCGCGACGATCACCTGCCTCGTCGCCTTTGCCGACAGCCGCCAGATTTTCGGCTCGCTTGTTGCACCCGCGTCGCTCGCTCTTCTGGCCGGCGGCATCGTCTGCGCCTGCCTCTGGGTCTTCGTCGAAAGCCGGGTGCCGGAACCGATCGTGCCGCTCAAGCTTTTCCGCGATAGCACGTTCTCGCTCTACCTCATCATCTCGCTTTGCGCCGGTTCGGTCGGCATCGGCCTGGTCAACTATTATGCGCTCTTCCTGCAGACGACGACCGGCCTTTCGCCGTCTGCAGCCGGCCTGTTCTTCATCGCGCTGACCGGCGGCATCGTCACCGGCTCTATCTCGGCCGGCCGGCTGATCTCGATCACCGGGCGCTACAAGCCCTTTACCGTGATCGGCCTCGCCATGAGCGTCATCATGCTGTTCTGCTTCTCGCAGATCGGCCACGACGTCTCTCTGGTCATGGTAGCATTGATCATGTTCCTGCAGGGACTCTCGGTCGGCTTCGGCCAGCAGGCACCGATCATCGGCGTACAGAATGCCGTGCCGCGCGGCGATGTCGGGGCAGCGAGCGGCGCCGTGGCGCTAATGCGCATGGGCGGCGCCTCGATCGCCATCTCGCTCTTCGGCGCGATCATCGGCACGGGCCTGAAATCCCATCCGGTCGAAATCCCTGGCCTGCCGGATATCGAGACGCTGACGCCGAAGATCCTGGCAACTCTACCCGAAGCATCGCAACAGGCTGTGGCTGCCGTCTATCATGACGTCTTTTCGCCACTCTTCCTCGTCGCCGCTGCCATTGCCCTGATCGGCCTCGTCGCCGCCCTTTGCCTCAAGCCGATTAAGCTTCCGACGATGCAGGCGGCAAGCCAGCCGAAAGAGGAAAAGGCTGCAGCCTGATCCTGCTGAAAATCCACCTCTCGAAAGTCTCGGGTTCTCGCCTATCTTGATAGGCATGAAACCCGAGGCTCTGCTTCATCCGACCCCCGCCGGGCTGTTCTGCCCCATCGGAAATTTCCACGTCGATCCGGTCCGCCCCGTCGAACGGGCGCTGATTACCCATGGTCATTCCGATCATGCCCGCTCCGGCCATGGTCATGTGCTTGCCACCCGCCAGACGCTCGACATCATGGCGATCCGTTACGGCGAGGATTTCGCAGGCAGCGAACAGGCGGCCGCATGGGGAGAGGAGATTTTCGTCAACGGCGTCAAGGTGATGTTCCGCCCGGCAGGCCATGTCCTCGGCTCGGCCCAGATCCTCATTGAAAAGGACGGCATGCGCATCGTCGTCTCGGGCGATTACAAGCGCGGCATCGACCCGACCTGCGATCCTTTCGAACCGATCGCCTGTGATGTCTTCATTACCGAAGCAACCTTCGGCCTGCCGGTCTTCCATCACCCGGACCCGAAGACCGAAATCGCAAAACTCTTCACCTCGCTGAAACAGTTTCCCGAGCGTAGCCATCTTGTCGGCGCCTATGCGCTCGGCAAGGCGCAGCGCGTCATCCGCCTGATCCGCGACAACGGTTATTCCGACCCGATCTATATCCACGGCGCGCTGGCGCGGCTCTGCGATTATTATCAGGGGCAGGGGATCGAACTGGGGGATTTAAGACCTGCGACGATCGAGAAGAGCAAGCCCACCGAATTTTCAGGTGCCATCGTCGTCGGCCCGCCCTCCGCCTTTCAGGATCGCTGGGCGCGGCGTTTCAACGAACCGCTGATAGCCTTCGCTTCCGGTTGGATGATGGTCCGCCAGCGCGCCAAACAGGGCGGTGTCGAACTGCCGCTCGTCGTCTCCGACCATTGCGACTGGCCGGAGCTGCTCACCACCATCAAGGAGATCGCCCCAGAGCAGGTCTGGGTCACTCACGGGCGCGAGGAGGCGCTGGTGCGCTGGTGCGAGCTGCAGGGCATTCCGGCGAGGCCGCTGCATCTGGTCGGCTATGAGGATGAGGGGGATTGATGGCGGACTCTTGCCACGCGCACACCCCCCTCTGGCCTGCCGGCCATCTCCCCCACAAGGGGGGAGATCACAGGTGGCCTGCACCTTGCCCATCTCAGGCGTTTACGAGTGCATCGATTAAGCGGTCGTCTCTTCTTTCGTTGAATTTGATCGAGGCAAGCCAATGCGCCCAGCTGATCTCCCCCCTTGTGGGGGAGATGGCCGGCAGGCCAGAGGGGGGCTGGCACGGCAAAGCGTTAGCCAGCGGGGAGACTTCCCCATGAAACCCTTCGCCACCCTTCTCGACCGCCTCGTCCTAACCCCGTCCCGCAACGGCAAGCTCACGCTGCTCGTCGATTATTTCTGCACCACCCCAGACCCCGATCGCGGTTACGGTCTTGCAGCCCTTGCAGGCGCGCTGGATCTCAAAAGCGTCAAGCCCGCCATGCTGCGTGAGCTGGTCATGGAGCGGATGGACGAGGTCCTGTTCCGCTATTCCTACGACTATGTTGGCGATCTGGCCGAAACCATCTCGCTTGTCTGGGATGGTGGCGCAAAGGAGCATGTCACCGAAGAACCCCGCCTGTCCGAGGTCGTCAAACGCATGAACTCGCTCGGCCGCACCGAAGTTCGCGGTGCCGTGCGCGATCTTCTCGACCAACTCGATACATCCGGCCGCTTCGCCTTCCTGAAGCTTGCCACCGGGTCGTTGCGCATCGGCGTGTCCGCGCGTCTCGCCAAACAGGCGTTGGCGGATATGAGCGGGAAAGATGTGATCGACATCGAAACCCTCTGGCATGGCCTGACGCCGCCTTACGAAAGCCTGTTCGCCTGGCTGGAGGGAAGGGCGGACAAGCCGGTTCTTGCCACCCCGGCGATCTTCCATTCCGTCATGCTCGCCAATCCGGTGGACGACGGCGACCTCGAAAAGCTCGATCCGGCAGACTATGCCGCTGAATGGAAATGGGACGGCATTCGTGTCCAGATGTCGAGCCATGGCGGCACGAAGAAACTCTATTCCCGCTCGGGCGATGATATTACCGGCGCTTTCCCCGATGTCGTCGAGGCGATCAATTTCGACGGCGTTATCGATGGCGAGTTGCTCGTCGGCAGCACGAAGCGGACCAACGCTCCGACACGCACCTTCTCCGATCTGCAGCAGAGGCTCAATCGCAAGACGGTGACGGGAAAGATGATGGACGAATATCCCGCCTTCGTCCGTGCCTATGATCTTCTGTTCCAGGGCGAGGCGGATATTCGCAGCGAGGGCTTTCTCGCCCGCCGCGATCGCCTGGCTGACGTGATCGACAAGGCCCCTCACGACCGTTTCGACCTCTCCGATCTCGTTCCCTTCTCTGAGTGGAGTGAGCTTAACCGGTTGAGAGTCGACCCGCCTGATCCGGTCATTGAAGGTGTGATGATCAAGCGCAAGGACAGCTCCTATCAGGCTGGTCGCCTCAAGGGGCCGTGGTTCAAGTGGAAGCGTGATCCCTATAATATCGATGCCGTCATGCTTTACGCCCAGCGCGGTCACGGCAAGAGGTCGAGCTATTATTCCGATTTCACCTTCGGCGTCTGGACCACGACGGAGGAGGGGGAGCAGCTTGTCCCGGTCGGCAAGGCCTATTTCGGCTTCACCGATGCGGAACTGGAAGTGCTCGACAAGTTCGTCCGCGACAACACGATCGATCGTTTCGGCCCGGTGAGGGCGGTCAAGGCGACGCCCGATTTCGGTTTCGTGCTGGAAGTTGCCTTCGAGGGCATCGCCCGCTCCACCCGCCACAAATCCGGCGTCGCCATGCGTTTTCCCCGTATCGCAAGGCTCAGGCAGGACAAGCTGCCGCGTGATGCCGACCGGCTGGAAACGCTTGTCGCAATGATCGAGACACGAGAAGCGAAAACCTGAAATTTTCGATCATGCTTAAATTGTGCATGACGTCAGTTAGCGGATGCCTCTCACGCCAAGGTGATTATTTTGGCCGCAGCGGTTGCGCCTTCTGCGACGCACCAATCCGCTCGTCCCGCCCGGTGACCTTCCGTGTCGCCTTGCATTTTCAAAGCCCCGTTTGCGAAATCGCCAACGCGCATATTTGAGAAATATGATGTCTATTCCTGAAATTGCACTGCCTCGCCGCCCGCTGTCGCTGAAATCCGGCGCGGTCTCCCTACCTCGCGGCTTCTTCTGGTTCGTGCCGGTCATCCTCGTGCTCACTGGTTTTATCATCTGGTGGCAGGGGCCGGGCCTTTGGCGCGACTATCAGATCAGCCGCAACCCGGTCGTGCTGCAGGACGGAGACATCCGCAACGGCAAGTGCACCACGCGAAAGGGCGTGATGACCGAATGCGAGGCAAAGCTTGCCTATACCTATCAGGGCCGAGCTTACGAGACGGAGACGCATTTCTTCTTTGTCGATATCCATTCCGGCGACTACATGACCGAACTCGTCATCGCCGCCGATCGCCCCGAACTCGCCACGCTGACACTGGGCCTTGAAAAGCTCTGGAACCGGGCCATCTCCTTCGCCGTCCTTGGAGGACTGATGGTGCTTCTCAGCGGCGCAATGGTGTTTCTGGCGATCCGTGTCTGGCGCGTGCGCGGCCAGATATGCAGGCCGGCGGAACTGACGCTGATCCCGGTCGCGGTCACTGCCGCGAAGAAGAGCGGCAAACGCCTGTTCGTCACCTATGTGGACAAGCTCGCGCCCGGCATGACCAAGCGCACGGCCTACACGCTGTTCGGGCGCGATGAGGAGCCCCTGTTCCTGACTGATCCGCAGGGCAATCCGGTCGGTGCCGCCGTCCGCCATGGAAAGACGGCCCTGCCGGTGATGATAGATGCCGGACTTCAGCGCATTGACCTGACGGCAGAAGAGCGCGAGGCGGCACTCGCTTCGATCCGTGCCGCCGAGGCGGATGCCGATCAAATCGCGCCGCAAACCGTACCGAAGAAGAAACTTCAATGGATGCAGGGCTTCAAGACGCTTCTCGTTGGCATCATTCTCGTCGTGGTCGCTGCGCTCGGTTACTGGGCCTGGTACGTCACCACGTCGCCGACGCAATTCGACCAGATCGGCATGGAGATCAATAACGTCATGCCCGGGCCGCTCAACGAGTGGGGCTGCGGCCAGTTGCAGAAGCGTTTCGGCGATGACCGCGCACCGCGCGGCTGCTCCGGTGCCGATCATCTGAGCTGGAAGTAGGGGAGAGTCCGGTTTTCGTTTTCTCGAACGTCTCAGGCCCCATTGACGAACATGTGACACGCAGCATTTTATCGTCTGCTAAGAGTGCCATGTGTTCGTTCCGCTTCCGGATGTTTCGCCCATGATAGTGACCCGCCGCATCGTGCTTGCCGGCATCGCCGCCGGTGCCCTTTCCAGAAATGCTCTCGCTGCCACTCCCTTCCCGACGCCGGATATCCCGCCGCTTGAAAACCGGGACTATGCGCAGGCGCGCAAACATTTTCGCACCTCTCTCCTGCGCAAGGGGCCGTCGCCGGAAGTCTCGCCGCCGCTCGGCACACCGCCGGGTGCAACACGCGTTACCTATCCGGGCGGCCCGGATGGTTCGATCCAGCTGATCGCCTGGCTTTCCCATTACGAGCCGTCGAAGACACTGAAACCCGCAGTGCTTTTCCTTCACGGCGGAAATGCCACCGGCGACGGCCATTGGGAACTGATGAAGCCCTATTGGGAAGCAGGCTTTGTTGTTCTTCTGCCGTCCTTCCGTGGGGAGAACGGACAGGCCGGTTATTACTCCGGCTTCTACGATGAAACCGCCGATGCGCTGGCGGCTGCGACCTTTCTGGAAAATCTGCCCGGAATAGACCGCAATCGTTTCTTCATCGCCGGTCATTCGAATGGCGGCACGCTGGCGCTGCTCGCCTCGATGACGCGCAAATTCCGCGCCGCCGCGCCGATCTCGGCCGGTGTCAGCGCCTGGCGCTATTTCGGTCGATATTCGAACGAAATGCCGTTTGATCCGGCGGATCCGATGGAATTCGTCATGCGCTCCTCCGCCTGTTTCGGCGCCAGCCTCAAATGCCCGACATATCTGCTGCGCGGCTCTGAGGAACGTCCGTTTGATAAGGACCATGAGTTGCTGATGGAGCGGGCCAGATCGGCAAGCGTCTCGATCGAAAAGAAACTGCTACCGGGCACGCATAACGGTGTCGTCCCCGGTGCCGTTGTCGAAAGCATCCATTTTTTCAACCAGTTTGCCTGATCTCCGGGTACGGTTTGTCGGCGAATAAAAAAGGCGGGATCAAGATCCCGCCTCTTCTTTTCATGTCGCTGATCTGATGATCAGAACTCTTCCCAGTTGTCGGCTGCCGGTGCCGCCGCAGCGCCGCTGCGACCGCCGCCGAAGGCCTGGGCAAGCTTGCCGACCATGCCGCGTGCTGGCGAGGCGACCGGTGCCGTGCCGCGCGAGGCGGCTTTCACCGGCGCTGCCATCATCGAGGCCGTCTGGCGCAGTGTACCTGTCTGTTGCGAAAAGCCTGCGCTCAAGCCCTGGCCGAGCTGGAACTGCGATACAAGTTCGCGCAGGCGACCCGATTCCGTGGCCAGCGTGGCGCCTGCGGCATTGGCTTCTTCAACCATCGCTGCATTCTGCTGGGTCACCTGGTCCATCTGGTTGACCGCGGTGTTGACTTCCGCAAGGCCGACCGACTGTTCGCGCGAGGAGGTGGCGATCGAATCCATGTGCTGGTTGATCGTGACGATATAGGTCTCGATCGTCTTCAGCGCCGTGCCGGTTTCGCTGACCAGCTTGACGCCGGTCTCGACCTCGACGGACGACTTGCCGATGAGGTCCTTGATCTCCTTGGCTGCTTGGGCGGAGCGCTGGGCCAGTTCGCGCACTTCCTGTGCGACAACGGCAAAGCCCTTGCCCGCTTCACCGGCACGCGCGGCCTCGACGCCGGCGTTGAGTGCCAGAAGATTGGTCTGGAAGGCAATGTCATCGATCACGCCGATGATGTTGGAAATCTGGCCGGACGATTCCTCGATCCGTTCCATGGCGTTGACCGCGTTGGCAACGACGACGCCGGACTGGCGGGCGCTTTCATTTGCCTGGATAGCAACGGTGCGGGCTTCTTCCGCACGCTTCGACGAGTTCGACACGTTGGTCGTGATCTGGTCGAGGGCAGCGGCGGTTTCTTCCAGCGAAGCGGCCTGCTGTTCGGTCCGCTTGGAAAGATCGTCGGCGCTCTGGCTGACCTCGCGCGAGCCCGAATCGATCGAGCTTGTCGCCTGGGCGACCGAACCGAGCGTTCCGCGCAGCTGCGAAACTGTGGCGTTGAAATCTGCGCGCAGGCTTTCGAATTCCTGGGCGAAGGCCCGGTTGAGCTGGAATGTCAGATCGCCGGAGGAGAGGTGCTTGAGACCTGTGGCAAGGCCATTCGTGGCTTCAGCCATCGCTTCTGCACGGATGCGGGCATCCTCGGCATTGCGCTGGCGCTGCTCTTCGGTGAGGCTGCGCTGTGCTTCCGCTTCGCTTTCAAGCGCCTGCGTCTTCAAGGCGTTGTCCTTGAACACCTGAACAGCCTGCGCCATCGTGCCGATCTCGTCGCGGCGGTCGAGACCAGGGATCTCGCGATTGGTTTCTCCCGAAGCAAGTTCCGCCATGCGGTCGCTTAGTCGAGCGATCGGGCCGGTAATCCCGCGCGAGGCGACGTAGAGGCCAAGCAGGATAAGCACGGCAAGCGAAATGCCCAATGCAATCACGCCGGTGATGATCGTGTCGTTGGTATCGGCCTGAAGTTCGGCGGTGCCGGCATCGACCGTCTTCATCAACTCGTCATTACCGGAGGCGAAAAGCGGCAGGACCTGCATGACTTTGGCGCCGGCATCGCGCATGGCAGCGCGTGCCTGGATCGCCTGGCCGTTCTTGGCGAGCGTGATGACCTGCTGACCCAGCTGATCAAACTCGTCGACTGCTTTCAATATGGCGTCGGCGGCAGCGCGGCGTGTCGGCACGAGATCCACGGTCATGCCGACGCGCTGCTTCATCAGGTCGCGGTCGCCCTCGTATTTTTTCACGGCAGCTGCAAATTCCGGCGAAGCCGGATCATTGACCTGCATCAGGCCGAGCTGCAGGCCCATCTGCAGCAATCCGGCCGTTGCGCGCGCGTTCAGCGTTGCAGCCGTGCTCTCGTGCGAAATGAAATAGGAGTATCGTTCGTCGGCATTCTTGAACTGCATGCTGACATAGAAAAGCCCGATGAGTGCGATCGCACCCATCAGTGCGATGACCGCGACGATCTTCGTGCGGATTTTTGCATTTTCGAGGAACTGCATTTCGCTTCCTATTGGGAAAGGGCGATCCCGTGCGAAAATGCTGTCATACGCAGGGATGCTGTCTGAACCGATTACATGACGATCACCACCGCTCCCATCGCGGCTGAACCTCCTGCACCGTCGTGTGAGATCTAGCCTGGGCGCATTTAAATTTGATTAAACATGTTTCGAACCGTTCCTGATCGCGGGAATGCGCGCTGCGCCAGACACACCAGCTTCGCGCCAGCGCCACCTGCCAGAGTGTAGCCAGACGTCATCTGCTCGAGCGGGTCTTTATGCCGAACACATTTTCATCGTTTCGCCGCGCCACCGGTCTTGCGGCCGCACTGATTGCAACGACGGCGCTCGCCGGTTGCCAGGTTCCGTTCGTCACCGATACCAGCCGCGTGAACCCGAATGTTTTCGTTCAGGAAACGGCTCCGGTTTTCCACGTCCCGCCCTATCAGGATCCTCCGTCTAACCAGCCGCCGCCAATGCCGGGCGCCATCCCGCAGAAGCGTCAGCTCTACCCGTCGGATTTCCACCAGAAATACGATCTCGGCGCGACCTACGGCCTGCCTGTTTCCAACCCCGTCTATCGAACCATGTACGACGTCACGCGCGACGCCGACCACACGCTTCCGGCGATCCCCTATTCGCGCGTCGATCAGCGTTTCCTGAGGTCGCAAGTCGACTATCGCACCAACGAGGCGCCGGGCACGATCATCGTAGATACCCGTGCACATTACCTCTATCTGGTTCAGCCGGGCGGCAAGGCGATGCGATATGGCGTCGGGCTCGGCAAGGCCGGCTTCGCATGGTCCGGTCGCGGCGTGATCCAGCGCAAGGCGAAATGGCCACGCTGGACGCCGCCCGATGAGATGGTGACCCGTGATCCAGGCCTGCGCCAGTTTGCTGCCGCCGAGGGCGGCGCGACCCCAGGGCTCAACAATCCACTCGGTGCCCGCGCGCTCTATATCTTCAAGGATGGCAAGGACACGCTCTATCGCGTCCATGGAACGCCGGACTGGCAGTCTGTCGGCAAGGCCACGTCTTCGGGCTGTGTGCGCATGTTCAATCAGGATGTCATCGATCTTTTTGATCGTGTTCCGAACGGCACTCCGATCGTCGTTACCTGACCGATTATCCGTTGATTATAAGCCTGGAGCCGCCCGCAAGGCGGCTTCTTGCGTTCCTTCGGTCAATGTAAACGTTGCCGATTTGCCGCAGACCCGTCTCTTAGAGGTGGAGCATATGCTGCTGGAACCTTTCGCCTTCGAGATCGTTCGATTAAGCTTTGCGTTATCGCGTTCCTCTGGATGGTTCTCCCTGACATGACATTCGACACTTCTTTCTCTCGCCGGAGCTTCCTTACTCTTCTCGGCGCGGGCGCAGCCTCGACGCTTGCCGGCTGTGCCTCGACCACGCCATATGGCGGGCAGGTCATCACCTATCGAGACGGCATCAGCACCCAGCCGCCGGAGCCGGCCGGATACGATGCCGATGCGGCCCAGATGTATGGCAGCGTGCAAGATGGCGGTTTCGTCATCCCGGCCATCCCCTATCAGAAGATCAATCCGCGTTATTATCGCCAGCGCGTCGTCGATCCGACCGGCGAGCGCCCCGGCACGATCGTCGTCGATACGCCCTCGCGCTTCCTCTATCTGGTCGAGCCGGGTGGCTCTGCCATGCGTTACGGCGTCGGCATCGGCCGCGAAGGCTTTTCCTGGTCAGGCGAGGGCGTCATCCAGTGGAAGCAGAAATGGCCGAAATGGACCCCGCCGGATGAGATGGTCGCCCGCCAGCCGGAACTGGTCAAATATTCCGCCAAAAACGGCGGCATGGCTCCCGGCCTCAACAATCCGCTCGGCGCCCGCGCGCTCTACATCTTCCAGAACGGCCAGGACACGCTCTACCGCCTGCACGGCTCGCCCGAATGGAACTCCATCGGCAAGGCCGTCTCCTCCGGCTGCGTGCGCCTGATGAACCAGGACATCGTAGACCTTTATGAACGCGTTCCCGCCAAGACACGCATCGTGGTCTGGCAATAAAGGAACTCTTCTCAGGATATTATCCTCGGCCTCGTGCCGGGGATTTTCTTTCCGGCACGTCAGTCGACGCGAACATTTCTAGGATCGCACCGAAACATGTGTTAAGCGCCAGCCGAATAAAAGCAGGAGCGCAACATGACCGAACTGACCGTAGAAGACGCAACCAACCGCATCTATGAATCGCTCCACGCGGACAATGCCGATATCGACACCCATATCGCATCTCTGAAAGCTGCTCTGGCGAAGGCCGGCCAGAAGGAAGCCGTCTTCAATCCGGCCAAAATCTCGCAGAACAACCGTTCCGGCCGCAAACTGATGCAGGCCTATTTTCGCCAGCGCGGCGTGACGGTAAAATTTTCGGCGTGATGACTTGGTCGAGCCGTGATGCAGGCTTTGCATCACGGCTGGCTTGCGGGTGAAGCGGATTGCCGGAGGGTGATCGAGCCGCGCGGGCAGCCAACCGGGCCAACCGCAAATGCTCCTCTTATATGAGGCCGTGCATGTGCTCCATGGGCTGCAGCACGATATCCGCAATGGCCGAAATTCCGACCTTGAATGCCTCCTGATATTCAGGATCGGCGACCATATTCTTGAATGCCGACCGATTTGGATATTGAACCAGCACAGCAGCATCCCACCCTGCTGCCGGCCCTGCGGTGAGCACAGGCAGGCCGTCACCGCCAAACAGAATTTGTGCGCCAAAGCGCGCCAAGATCGGCTTGGCCATCTTATGGTATTGGCGATACCTTTCCCGTCCGCCATCGGGTTTGAAGTTGATCAGGTTCAGCATCACGATGGGCGTGTCGTCGGCTTCACTCAGGAAGACCTCGACTGCAGCTGGGGACAATTCAGCCATTCGCTTATCTTTCTTAAACACTTTGCTCGGAGGGCGTGCACCCGGCAAACGAATAGCGTGTTCATTTGTCAGAAACTGTCAGGAGTGAACGCCAGTCGCGATCCTGTTCGTGCCACTGTTTCACGATCGATTGTCGTCGGCCGGGATAACGCTCCTGCAAAACGGTTGTCAGTTGCAACCGATCTATGCGGAAGTGACGGAAGGCCGATCTCTGTTCGCACCATGCGGCGAGTACCCGCACACCGTCGAAATAGACGATGGCTATCGGCCAGATGGTGCGATCCGACAATGAACCATGAGCGTCTTCATAGCTGATCTCGACTTTGCGCTGCCGACGAATGGCATCTCGCAATGATGCTGCGTGTGGAGGGTCGACAAGCTCCGACGATGGCGCCGCCGTTATAAGGCCAGACGCTTCATCGCTCGTCGCAGAAGCTGCCTTTCCAACGGAAAGGATCTTTGCCAATGCGCTTTCGCTGCCATGTGCCAGCGCCGGATCGGCGCGTTGCTGCACCCAACTCAAGCCGAGCTTGATCGCGTCCAGTTCGTCCGGTGAAAATGCGAATTCTGGAAGGAAGTAGCCATCTCTCAGACAAAAGCCAATGCCCGCTTGTGCATCGATCGGCGCTCCCAAAGCGCGCAACGTATCGATATCCCGGTAGACGCTTCGCTCCGACACGCCCAGTCGATCTGCGAGATCGAGGGCCGTCACGGGTATCCTGCGTGCACGCAATATACTGAGCAGTTCAAATAATCGACCCGTCCGCGACATATGCAGATTTCCCTCGGCAAGTTCGGTGCCCGCTTCCTACTTCTCCTCTACCCCCTCAAGCCGATCCTTCAGCCCCACCAGCGCGGCCCTCAGCGTTCCCACCTCTTCGAGGCTGCATCCTGTCGCCTTGCCGATGGCTTGCATCACGCCGGCTGACCGATCCTTTAGCTCCAGCCCCTGCGGCGTCAGCGTGATCTTCACCTGCCGTTCGTCTTCCGCATCGCGCTTGCGCTTGACGAGGCCGGATTGCTCCAGTCGCTTGAGGAGCGGCGAGAGCGTGCCGGAGTCGAGCCCCAACCTGTCGCCGAGCGCCTTCACCTTCTGACCGTCTTCCGCCCAGAGTGCCATCATCACAAGATATTGCGGATAGGTCAGTCCGAGCGGTTCGAGCAGGGGCTTGTATGCGCGCGTAAACGCATGCGCCGCGCCATAGATGGCGAAACACAGCATCGCATCCAGCCCGCCGGCTGCTGCTTCGCGGCTTTCGACCTCATCGTTTTTATTCGGCTCTGCCCCTGTCATCACGAAACCGTGCTCTATCTCTTTCATAATCTATTCTCGCAGGCTTGACGTCAGAATGCAATGCGCATAAATCTATTGCACGCAATTGAATTGCGAACGATTTAACCGAAGGGAGTACGAACATGCCCATTCTCTACACCACCAAGGGTTCTGCCACCGGCGGCCGTGCAGGCCACGGCGCCTCTGAAAACGGCGTTCTCGATGTCACGCTGACAGTCCCGAAGGAACTCGGCGGCGACGGCGCAACCGGCACCAACCCCGAACAGCTTTTCGCAGTCGGTTATTCCGCCTGCTTCCTCGGCGCGCTGAAGGCCGTTGCCGGCAAGGAAAAAGTGAAGATCCCGGAAGACGCCAAGGTGACGGCAACGGTCGGCATCGGCCCGCGTGAAGACGGCACCGGCTTCGGTATCGAAGTCTCACTCTCCGTTTCGATCCCGGGAATGGACAAGGCACAGGCCGAAGATCTGGTCGCCAAGGCGCATATCGTTTGCCCATACAGCCACGCCATGCGCACCGCCACGGAAGTTCCGGTCACGGTTGCCTGAACATCATAGGCCTGTAGGGTGCCGTCTTCGGGCGGCATCCGGGCCATGTTCTCAAAACGGCTGGAAGCCTCGGGGCTTCCGGCCGTTTTGTCATTTCAATTCCGCTGCAGAGCGAGGTGAGCACCAAGCCCGATCAGGACCGCCCCGCCGGCCCGCTGCATCATCCTTTGTGCCGCAGCCGATTTCTTCAGGCCCTTGACGACGACACCTGCGAGAAACACGCAGACGAGATCGGCCGACGAGAAGATCAGGTTCACCACCGCGCCGAGGATCAGGAACTGCAGCCAGACGGGAAAGGCCGCCGACGCATCGACGAATTGCGGCAGGAAGGCCATGAAGAAGATTGCCGTCTTCGGGTTCAGAACCTCGACCGTGATGCTTTCCACAAAGGCACGGCGGGCAGATTTCTGGCCGATCGCGGGCAGTGAAGGATCACCACTCGTCTTCGCTCGGAAAAGCGAGATGCCGAGCCAGATCAGATAACCCGCTCCGATCATCTTCACCGCCAGATAGAGTGTTGGCACCGCGTGAAACAGAACGGAAAGCCCAGCCGCAGCAGCAACCACATGCACATAACAGCCCAGATGGATGCCGAGCGTCGCCATCAGTCCGCCTTTACGCCCGCGCGCCATCGTCTGGGCCGCGGCATAGAGCATCGCTGGCCCCGGAATATAGGCAAACACCGCGGTCGTGATGAAGAACGTGATCAGCAATTCGACAGATGGCATCGGTTGATCCTTGGCGAGAATAGTAGCGAAACACTATTCTCTGCTCTAGCCAAAAGCCATCGGGTCATCTCATGCGAAAATCTGCAAATCCATTGTCTTTGGAAAGATATCGTTTATATTATTTCTTGAGAAAGGAAGAAGGCCATGGCTTACGCATCGAAAACGCCGGATCTCGTCATCTCTGAAGCGCAGGTGGTGACCAAGGCCACTGTTGCGGCTGCCGACCGGCTTGGCCTCAGCGCCCGCACGCTCGCCGGCATTGTCGGGGTGTCGGAAGCATCGGTGTCGCGCATGAAGCGGCTGGACCATCTGCTTGAAAAGGGCACGAAGCCCTTCGAACTGGCGCTGTTGCTGATCCGCCTTTTCCGTTCTCTCGATGCGATCACCGGCGGCGACGAGCAGGTGGCGCGCGCCTGGCTGAAGAACCACAATACGGCTCTCTCCGGCATTCCCGCCGACAAGATCCTCTCCATTTCCGGTCTGACTGATGTCCTTGCCTATCTGGATGCCCGCCGCGCTCTCGTCTGAGTTCAGGCGGCTGAGCGCGACTGTCTGGCGTCTCGTCGAGGCACAGCATCGTGTCTCGACGATGAAGCTGGTCGATCATGTCGATGAGCAGGCGCTGCTTGAAAATCTTCTGGAACAAACCAAGCCTGCCTATCCGCCGGAATGCGAAGGCCTGGATTATCTTTTGAAGACGCCCTTTCGCTACGGTGCCGCCTATCCGCATGGCTCGCGTTTTCGCCGCGCCGGGAAGACGCCGGGCGTTTTTTACGCCGCTTTCCGGATTTCGACAGCGATTGCCGAAATGGCGTTTTACCGGCTGTTGTTCTTCGCAGAATCTCCGGCCACGCCGCTGCCGTCCAATCCCGCCGAATATACGGCCTTTGCCGTACCGATCGACAGCGCAAAGATCCTGGACCTCACTGCAGCCCCATTCGATCGGGACCGCGCGGCATGGGAAGATCGACAGGATTACGCTGCCTGCCAGGCTTTTGCTGAAACCGCCCGCAGCGCCGATGCCGAAGCGATCGTCTACCGTTCTGTTCGCGATCCTGAGGGCGGGTTGAATATCGCGCTGCTGATGGCCTCCGCCTTTGCTGCGCCTGAACCATCAGAACGGCAGACATGGCGAATTCGCCTGTCACGGGCAGGCGTACAGGCGATCCGCAATCATCCGCTACTGAGAATGGGATTTTCAATTGCCGATTTTGCTGACGATCCACGCATAGCGGCGGTGATCAAGCCTTGATCGGCCTCAGAACGTCGGGTGTAAAAACGAAAAAAGGCCGGGGCAATATTGCTCCGACCTCTCTCATCGCCGCTTTATCCACCAGTGCCAGTACATCCGTGATCAAAAGCTGAAAGCAGCGGCGGCAATTGCGAGCAGCACATGGGTTAAGCGCTCATCAGCAATGCCGATGAAGCTTATGTAATCCATGATTGTGTTTAAATCAAGATTAACTGCTATCTGCGGCAACTATGCGCGTTTGCCGCGTATCATGCAGATTGCGCGTTTCTGTCCGCCCTGACGAAATCGACGAAGGCGCGCAAGGCCGCCGGCATCTGCCGCCGGCTCGGGTAATAGAGATAGAAGCCGGAATAATAGGGGCACCAGTCTTCGAGCACGCGCGTGAGCCGGCCATCCGCCACCAGGTTCTTCACCTGATCCTCGAAGGTGAAGGCAATGCCAGCACCTGCAAGTGCTGCATCCACCATCATGTCCTGATCGTCGAGCACAAGCGCGCCATCCACCTCCACCGACAATTCCACGCCGCCGCGTTCGAATTCCCAGGCGTAAAGCCGACCGGTGCCGAACCGAAAGCCGATGCAGGGCAGGGATTTCAACTGTTCCGGCGTAACCGGCTTCGGATGTTTTTCGAAAAAGTCGGGCGTCGCGACGATCGCTGTCCGCTGCCTTGGACCGATCGGCACGGCGATCATGTCCTGCGCGATGATTTCGCCGAAACGCACGCCGGCATCGAACCCTTCCGACACCATGTCGACCAGTTCGTTGTTGATGACGATTTCGATGCCGACCCTCGGATGCGCCTCCAGAAACCGCGCGACGAGCGGCAGAAGCACCATCCGCGCCGAAGGCCGCGAGGCATTGATCCGCAACCGCCCGACCGGCGTGCCGCGAAAATTGTTGAGATCGTCCAACGCATCCTCGATATCGCGGAAGGCGGGGGCGACGCGCGAAAGCAGCCTCTCGCCGGCCTCCGTCAGCGCCACGCTGCGTGTCGTGCGGTTGAACAGCCTCACATCCAGCCTCTCCTCCAGCGCCTTCAACGAATGACTGAGCGCAGACGGTGTACAGCCAAGTTCGTCGGCCGCGCGACGAAAGCTTTTGTGTCGCGCCAGCGCCAGAAACGGCGACAGATCGGTCGGGGAAAAAATTGCCATTACTGAAATTTACTCATCAACTCGAAGAGAATCCAGTCGATTATCTCACGAGCGGTGTCGGCGTAAAAATCTCCTCAGCCGCCGATCAACGGAACGGCATCAACCAACAGGAGATTTCAAAATGCGTACATGGTTCATCACTGGTGCATCCCGCGGTTTTGGCGCCCTGATCACCGAAAAGGCTTTGGCAAAGGGCGATAACGTCGTCGCCACCGCCCGCAATCCGAAATCGGTGACGGAACGTTTCGGCGATCATCCGAACCTTCTCGCCGTCGCACTCGATGTCAACGACGAGAGCCAGGCCCATGATGCGGCCAAGGCCGCGATTGCCCGCTTCGGCCGCATCGACGTTCTGGTCAACAATGCCGGTTTCGGCCTGCTTGGCGCGATCGAGGAAGCGAGTGCTGAGGAAGTCGAGGCGATCTACCGTACCAATGTCTTCGGGCTTCTCTCCGTCACCCGTGCCGCACTCCCGCATATGCGCCGCCAGCGCGCGGGCCATATCCTCAACTTCTCGTCCATCGGCGGATATCGCAGTTCAGCCGGTTTCGGCGTCTACTGCTCGGCCAAATTCGCGGTCGAAGGCCTGACGGAAGCGCTGGCCGATGAACTCGCTCCCCTCGGCATCTTCGCCACCGCCATCGAACCCGGCTATTTCCGCACGGATTTCCTCGAAGGCAATTCGCTCAGCATCAGCCCGGTCGAGATTGCAGACTATGCGCAAACGGCCGGTGTGGTGCGCGAAAAGGCGAAACACATCAGCCGCAACCAGCCCGGCAATCCGCAGAAACTGGCCGACGTGCTGATCGATTTCGTCGACATGGAAAACCCGCCGGTCCGCCTTCCCCTCGGCAGCGACACGGTCGCGGCTATCGAAGCCAAGATCGCCTCCGATACCGCGCTGCTGGAGCGGGTAAGGGCGATCTCTGTGTCGACGGATTTCGACAAGACTGAAGCCGCCTGAGCGGCCGCGACACCAATATCAAAAGCGCCCGGTGATGAGCCGGGCGTTTCGTTGCTCTGTATTTGCCAGATCTATCAGCCTATCGTCATGCGCCGCAGCACATTGGTTTTCCAATAGAAATGATGAGCCAGTGCGCCAGCGACATGCATTGCCAGTATCAGCCAGAGAATGACTTTGAGAATATCCGCGTGGAGGTCTCCGGCACTGCCCCAGCCCAGATAATAGGCGCCGATACCCGTCAAGGGCATCATAAGCAGCAATACGTAAAGCAAAACATGCGCGATTTTTGCCCCGAGCTTGAATATCGCAGGCTCACTCACCGGCGCAGCTGGAACACCCTGGATATTGCGCAATAAAAGTCGAAGCAACACCATGAGCAATACCGCAAGACCGGCATAGGCATGGATGTTGGCCGAGGCAATCTGATCTACGGTGGCGGCTCCGGTCCGCCGTATGGCGTGTTGCCACGCATTCATGCCGTCCGGCAAAAGCAGGTTGAACAACACGAGTATAGCAGTCAGCCAGTGGAGAATACGCTGCGGCAGAGAATAGGTAATCGGCGATGTCATCTGAATTCGCTCTCGATTTGGAAGAACTGGTCGTTCGGCGACTGATTTATTTGGTGACGGTCAGGGTCCCATGCATGCCCGCTTCATAGTGGCCCATGATGTTGCAGAAGAGCATGTAATGACCGGGTGAAAGTCTGGCTTTCAACGAACCGTTCGCGCCTGGTTTGAGATCCGCGACCTCGCCAAGGTTCTTAAGCTGCTTTTCATCAATCCGATGTCGGCTCTCCATGAGGGGAAGCTTCTGGTCGGCAGACTTCAGCTTCACCAGCACCATTTCGTGTTCCTCGGTCATCGCCGCATTGTGCACCGAAAAAACGACTTCACCGGCCTTGATAATGGACTGGTCCATCTTGAGGCTCATGGGGCCACCGCCTTCGCCGTCTTCGATGACATCGATAGCCGTGGCCGCGAAGGCCTGTGGTGCCAGCGACATAAATGCGATTGTGCCTATTGCCAGGAAATGTCTGCGCATCATGGATCTCCTCAGGTTTATCCCGCCGGAGACTTAGAACCGTTTTCTGACGGCACTCTGAACGCGAAACGTGTCTAGGAGGCTTGTTTCAATCTCGCCAGCAATTGCCGCACCCCATCCGATCCGCCAGCACCCAGTTCAACATCGATTTCCGCGTGAACCCGTGTCCAGATCGGCAAGGCTGCGGAAAGCATCGCCATCCCCGCTTCGGTCAGCGTCAAAAGTCGCCCGCGGCGATCTTTCGGGTCGGTTTCGGTTCTGACCAGCCCGCGCCGTTCCAGAACCTTGAGCGCCGCCGTCAAAGTCGTGCGGTCCATGGCGAGCAGATCGCAGACCGATTTCATCGTCGCCGGCACCGGGCGGTTGAGTGACATCATCAGCGAAAACTGCCCGTTATTCAGCCCGATAGGTTTCATCGCCACATCGAAACGCCGGGCAAGCGCCCGTGCCGCCCGCTGCACATGCAGGCACAGGCAGGTGTCCCGTACATGCAGGGTCGTGGAGAATGGAATTGATTCGGAATTTGACAGCATGGAATAATCATGTTGATATCAACGTAATCTGTCAAGGAAGAGGAGGTTCCGGGCATGGATATCACCGCATCCGCAAAGAATAACCCCGACAATCCGGTCGTCGACAAGGATGAATGGCGCAATGCGCGCCTTAAACTTCTGGAGCTTGAGAAGGAAGAAACTCACCTGCGCGACAGAGTGCGGGCGGCGCGCCAGGCGCTCCCTTGGGTAAAGGTCGACAAAGATTATACCTTCGAGACGCTTGCCGGCCGAAAGACATTTGCCGAGCTTTTCGATGGCCGCAGCCAGTTGCTTGTCTATCATTTCATGCTCGGCCCGGATTGGGACGAGGGCTGTATCGGCTGCTCCTTCTTCTGCGATCATGTCGAAGGCGCGCTGCCGCATCTGAACAATCACGATGTCACCTGGGTGGCCGTCTCCCGCGCACCGCTCGACAAGATCGAGGCCTATCGCAAGCGCATGGGCTGGAATTTCCCCTGGGTCTCATCCTTTGGTGATGATTTCAACTACGATTACAACGTCTCCTTCTCGGATGAGGAGCGGGCATCCGGTGCCGTCGAATACAATTACCGCAAGGTGCCGAGGAGCGAGATCGCCGACGAGGAACACGGCATGTCCTCTTTCTACCGTAACGAGGCAGGCGAGATCTTTCACACCTATTCGACCTACGCCCGCGGCGGCGAAGAGGTCTGCGGCACGCTGATGCTGCTCGACCGAGCACCGCTCGGCCGCAATGAAACCTCGACCATGAGTTTCCTGAAGCGCCACGATGAATATGAAACGGCGCCGAAGGAGAAGGGTTCATCCTGCTGCCATTGAGGCGGTGCAGATTTCATAATCAGGGAGGAAAAGACAATGACGATGGTCATGGCAAAACCGCGCCCCGAGCACGGGTTTCTGGAGAAGATGGTCGGCACCTGGGATGTCACCTCGGATATGAGCGGCGAAATGCCATGGGTCGAAAACGTCCGTTCGCTTCAGGGAATCTGGATTATCGCCGAAGGCACCGGCATGATGCCGAAAGGAGACGGCAGCGAAGGAGGGGAACCCGCAACCACCATGCTCACACTCGGACATGACGCCGCCAAGGGCAAATATGTCGGCACCTGGTTTGGTTCGATGATGAATTATCTCTGGGTCTACGAAGGCGAGGTCGAGCCGGATGGCAAGACGCTCAGTCTCTATACGACAGGGCCGACGATGAGCGGTGAGGGCATGGCCGATTACCGCGAGCAGGTCACCTTCCTGTCCGATGACCACCGCACTTTCACCTCCAGCGCCAGGCAACCGGATGGCAGCTGGAAACAGTTCATGGAAGCGCATTATCGCCGCAAAGGCTGAGAGCCTTCCTTTCCCTAACCGATCACGAGGATAGTGCCATGCTGCAGACTGCTTCCAACACGCGTTCCGCCACTCATGGAAAATTCATCTGGTGCGAGCTGATGACCTCCGACACCAGGGCCGCCGGTGATTTTTATTCCGCCGTTGTCGGCTGGAAGGTGAATTCCATACAGATGCCGGATTTGCAGTCCTATTATCTGTTCGAAATGGGCGAGGGAGAAAACTGCCCCGGCATCGGCGGCATGATGAATTTCCCGCCCGAACTGGAAGGCAAGCTGCCGCCGAACTGGACCGGTTACGTCGCGGTCGATGACGTGGATGAGACGGCGAAGGAATATGTTTCACTCGGTGGCCGGGTTCAGCGCGAGCCGGACGATATTCCAGGCATCGGCCGGTTTGCCGTGGTCGCCGATCCGCATGGCGCAGTGCTTTGCATCATGACGCCGATCCCACCGGAAAATCCGCCACGCGAACTGGGACCGGAAGACCCGGGCAATGTCGGCTGGCGCGAGCTTTACGCCGGTGAGGTCAACGAGGCTTTCGACTTCTACGCCAAGGTTTTCGGCTGGACCAAGGACCATGATTTCGACATGGGCGCGATGGGGCCGTACCGCATCTTCGCCCATGGAGGCAAAGCCATCGGTGGCATGATGACGAGGCCCGAAACCGTGCCGATGGCCTGCTGGAGTTATTATTTCAACGTCGAGGCGATTGACGCAGCGATCGACCGGATCAAGGCAAATGGCGGCGCGGTGGTGTTTGGCCCGCAGGAAGTGCCCGGCGGCAGCTGGATCGTTCAGGCGACGGACCCGCAGGGTGCGTTCTTCTGCCTGGTGGCACCGCGAAGGTAGATAATCAAAGACCCATCCCAACCCTCCCCACAAGGGGGAGGGCCTAACCCAGCCGAGACGTTGAAGCCAAATCAGGGCAGGAGTTTGCCGCGGATTTTCTCCTCCATTGTGGGGGAGATGGCCGGCAGGCCAGAGGGGGACTTGTCCCGCGCCATCACGTCTGACGTTGTAATGAGCGCCTCCATTCCTACCGCTTCAAGCTCCCCAAAATCCCGCGCACGATAGCCCGGCCGAGTTGCGTGGCAACCGTGCGCGTCACGCTCTTCATCGCCGCTTCCACGATCGTCTCGCGCTGGTAACCCGAGCGGCCGACGGTCTTGCGCCCACGCTGCTCTTGATCGTCGTCACCGCCGCCAAAGCCCGGCAAAGTCCAGCCGGTCGTCTCGCCGGAACCGGCAGGCGGCGCGGGGTCGAGTTCGTCCTGTGCGTTTCTGGCGGCAGCCGCATCGGCGGCTTGCTTGGCGCGAGAGGCAAGGATCTCGAAGGCGCTTTCGCGATCGATATCCTCGTCATAAAGCCCAAGAACCGGGCTGCGGTCCATGATCCCCTGACGCTCCGCATCGGTGAGCGGCCCGATCCGGCCCGACGGCGGGCGGATCAGTGTGCGCTCCACCATCGAAGGTGCGCCCTTTGCTTCCAGCGTCGAGACCAGCGCCTCGCCGGTGCCAAGCTGGGTGATTGCGGTTGCGCAGTCGAAATCCGGGTTGGGGCGGAACGTATCGGCCGCCGTCTTCACCGCTTTCTGCTCGCGCGGCGTATAGGCGCGCAGCGCGTGCTGCACCCGGTTGCCGAGCTGTGCCAGCACCGTTTCCGGTACATCGAGCGGGTTCTGCGTGACGAAATAGACGCCGACGCCCTTCGAGCGGATCAGGCGTACCACCTGCTCCACCCGGTCGATCAGGATCTTTGGCGCCTCATCGAACAGAAGATGCGCCTCGTCGAAGAAGAAGACGAGCTTCGGCTTGTCCGGATCGCCCACTTCCGGCAGTTCCTCGAACAGTTCGGAAAGCAGCCACAGAAGGAAGGTCGCGTAAAGCCGCGGGTTCATCATCAGCTTGTCGGCGGCCAGAATGGAGATCTGGCCGTAACCGTTATTCGGGTTCACCCGCATGATGTCGGTGATCTTCAGGGCTGGTTCACCGAAGAAATGCTCCGCACCCTGCTGTTCCAGCACCAGAAGCGCCCGCTGGATCGAGCCGACCGAAGCCTTGGAGATCAGGCCGAATTCCTTGGAAAGCTCGGTCGCATTCTCTGCCATGTAGTTGAGAAGCGAGGTGAGGTCTTTGAGGTCCAGAAGCGGCAGGCCGGCCTTGTCGGCCAGCTTGAAGGCGATGTTGAGCACACCTTCCTGCGGCTCGGACGCGTTCATCAGCCGGGCGAGCAAGAGCGGTCCCATTTCGGCGATCGTGGTGCGCACCCGATGGCCTTTTTCGCCATAGATGTCCCAGAAGATCACCGGAAACTGTTCGAAGTCATAATCCTGAAAACCGATCTGTTCGGCGCGCTTCAGCAGGAAATCCTTGGATTCTCCCTTGGCGGCGACACCGGAAAGGTCACCCTTGATGTCCGCTGCGAAAACCGGAACGCCTACCTTGGAAAAACCTTCCGCCAGAACCTGCAGCGTCACCGTCTTGCCGGTGCCGGTGGCCCCGGTCACCAGACCGTGGCGGTTGCCGAATTTCAGGTCCAGATATTCCGCCTTGTTCAGCGTGTCGTCCGGCTTGCGGCTGCCGCCGATGAAGAGCTTACCCGTCTCGTCCGTCATGCAACTCTGCGCTCCCTCGCGGCGTTTGTTCTCAAATGCTTATACGGCGGGCTTTGGCGGGCGGCAACGATTTCCCGAGGCCCCGAGCGATCAGATCACGCGAAGGCGAGGGCCATATGACGACGAGCGGCAACCTGCTGGAGAACGGCACCGGACATATCGACAAGGACAATATTTCTGGTCCGCCTCACGGACGAGGGCGCGACGCCGATAAGCCGGCCGAAATTCCGGCTCGTGGTCTGAAGGATGTCTTCTGGCGGATTGTCTCCGGGGTGATGGAAGACAGGGTCACGCTGATTGCGGCCGGCGTCACCTATTATCTTCTTCTGGCTCTCTTTCCAGCCGCCAGCGTGCTCGTCTCTCTGTATGGGCTTATGGCCGATCCCGCGGCGATCGCCGACCGTATCGCTTCGCTCGGCTCCGTCATGCCCGCGGACGCGCTCGACATCTTTCTCAATCAGGTGAGGGCGCTGTCGGCAGAGCGCGGCGCCACCCTGTCGGCAGGTTTGGTCGGCGGTCTGGCGCTGGCCCTGTGGAGCGCCAATAACGGCATCAAGGCGCTGTTCGATGCGATGAATGTTGCCTATCGCGAAAAGGAAAAACGCAGCATCGTCCGCCTCAATCTCGTCTCGCTCGCCTTCACCTTCGGCGCCTTCCTGATCGCCATCGTCATCCTGTTTTCGATGGGCGTCGTGCCGGCGGTGCTGAACTATTTCTGGCTGGATCGCTGGGCCGAACTCATCATTCGCGTCGCCCGCTGGCCGATCATGATGGTATTCGTCGGTTTTGGCATCATGGCTCTCTATCGGTTCGGCCCCAGCCGCGAGCCCGCCAAGGTCCGCTGGCTCACATGGGGCGCTGTCTTCTCCACGCTCCTCTGGTTCGCCGCCTCCCTCGGCGTCTCCTTCTATCTCTCCAATATCGCCAACTACAACGCGACCTATGGTACATTGGGCGCGCTGATCGGTTTCATGGTCTGGACATGGATATCAGCCATCATCGTGATCGTCGGGGCCGAGATCAACGCTGAACTGGAGCACCAGACGACGCGCGACTCGACCACCGGCACGCCGCGGCCCATGGGAGAACGCGGTGCCTACATGGCCGATACACTGGGAGAAACGCGGGATTGATCGGTGGCGGCGATTAAGCACTTGCGCTGCCATCCCCGGATCGCGAATAACAATGTTCCAATCTCCCGTCATGGCTGGTCTTGCCGTGGCTGAATGTGTATTACTTTGACGTCAACGTCAGAATTTTGAGGAGACATCCTGATGAACGAACTGGTTTCCCGCGTCGCCGACAGCGTCGGCATCACGCCCGATGTAGCCGCAAAGGCGATCGGCATGATGCTCGGCTTCCTGCAGCGCGAGGCCGATGATGGCGCGGTAGCAAAGATGATTGAAGCAATCCCGGGCGCTCCCGAACTGGTGGCCCAGTTCAACGGCGAAGGCGCTGGCGGCGGCGGCCTGCTTGGAGGCCTGATGGCAAGCTTCGGCGGCGGCGTCATGGCGCTCGGCCAGCAGCTCATGTCCCAGGGTCTCGGCATGGGCGAAATCACGGCACTTGCCAAGGAAACCATGGCAGTTGCCCGCGAACATGCCGGCGATGAAGTGGTCGACACGGTTATCGCCTCGGTGCCGGGCCTGTCTCAGTTCGTTTGAGCTAGCCGGATCAGCTCGATAGACGGATCGCATAAACAAAAAGGCCGCCGGTTCCTGTTCCGGCGGCTTTTTTGTCGGGTGGCCAATCGGGGGAATGCCAAGCCGAATAGGGCAGGGGTGTGCCCGGCCGAAGATTGTGCTTCGGACCATCGCCGGTTGATCTGGGAAATGGCGACAAGGTGAATTTATATTAGATTAGCCTAATTTACAAGTGATGATTGCTGGCAGCGAGGTCGCATCCTTGCCATTTTTCGACCGCGATCATTCCCATTGACTTTCCGGTGCGACAGGCCCATGTGAGCCTCAAAGCGGCTGCCCGTCCGGGCGTCGCTCTTTCAAAGGACAAACCGAGATGAACCCCGACAGTCGAAGTTCGACGTCAACAGATAGACCTGCCGCTTCGGGGCTCTGATCCGTTCTCTCGGTGATGCGCTCCGGGGACCAGATGGTCCGAAAAGGAGCCGTCATGCTGCGCATCCACGCCTATGACCTTGACCGCCTTGTACCTGCAGCCTTCGACCAATCGTTCGAAGGCGAAAAAGCTGTTGCGCAGACCGAAATCCAATCCGCTGAACGTAGCGCCTCCGTCGTCTGGTATGATCTGATCAGCCCGACCGCAGAAGAAGAACGCCAGGTCGGAGAATGTCTCGGCCTCGTCATCCCGACCATGGACGAGATGGAGGATATCGAGCTTTCCGCCCGGCTCTATCAGGAGGACGGCGCCGAGTTCATGACCATGACCGTGCTGATACGCCCGGATGCCGGCACGCCGATCAAGGTGCCGGTCACCTTCATCATCAAGGGGCAGATCCTCGTCACCGTCCGTCATGCCGAACCGCGTCCGTTCGATGCCTTCATGGCGCGTGCCCGCAAGGCAAACGGCCTCGGCACGCATACGGCCACCGGCGAGCTGATCATGAGCGGTCTGGTCGAGGCGATCATCGACCGCATGGCCGATACGCTGGAAAGGCTCGGCGCCGATATCGACCAGATTTCCCGCGACGTTTTCGAAGCCAAAGCCTCGAAGGCCAACAAGAAGCAGCGTGACCTGCAGGAACTGATCCGCGCCATTGGCCAGAAGGGCGAGTTCATCACCGTCGTGCGCGAAAGCCTCGTCAGCGTTTCCCGCGTCGTCGCCTATTACGCAGCGCTTGATGGCGTTGACCGCAAGCTTTCAAAGGAAGTCCGCCAGCGGCTGAAGCTGCTGCAGCGGGATGCCACCTCGCTTGGCGATCACTCGGCCTTCATGTCGAACAAGATCAATTTCCTGCTCGATGCGACGCTCGGCCTGATCAATCTGGAGCAGAACCAGATCATCAAAATCTTCTCGGTCGCCTCGGTCATGTTCCTGCCGCCGACGCTGGTCGCTTCCGTCTACGGCATGAACTTCGCCTATCAGCCGGAACTGCAATGGCATTACGGATATCACTCGGCGATCATCATGATGATCTTCTCGATGGCCGTGCCCTATCTCTATTTCAAGCGAAAAGGCTGGCTGTAACGCCGGCCTTGAAATGAAAGAAGGCGGGGCATCGCTGTCCCGCCTTCCTGTCGTCTGGATTGTGCTGAACTGTGAGGCTCAGAATTCTTCCCAGTTCTGCGCCACGGCAGCATTGCCGGAAAACGCGCCTGCGACCTTGCGGGCGAGTGACCGGGCCGGCGAAGCGGCCGGCGCATCGTTTCTTGCCGCCGGGCGAACGGCTGCCGGCGCATGGCCATCGGCCAGCTTGAATTGCGCCAGCAGCGAATTCAGAGACGCGACTTCGCGGGCCAGGCTATGGCTGGCGGCAGTGGATTCCTCGACCATCGCAGCATTCTTCTGCGTGTCCTGGTCCATCTGGTTGACGGCGGTGTTGATCTGCTGGAGACCGGATGACTGTTCCTGCGAGGATTCGACGATCGCCGCGACGTTGCGGTTGATCTCCTGAACTTCAGAAACGATGTTCTTCAGTGCTTTGCCGGTCTCTCCGACCAGTTCCACGCCATTGCGAACCTGTTCGTTCGAGGTCGTGATAAGCGCCTTGATTTCCTTGGCTGCATTGGCCGAGCGCTGCGCAAGTTCGCGAACTTCCTGTGCGACGACGGCAAAGCCCTTGCCGGCTTCACCGGCGCGTGCTGCTTCCACACCGGCGTTCAGTGCCAGCAGGTTGGTCTGGAAGGCAATGTCATCGATGACGCCGATGATGTTGCCGATCTCGCCGGAGGACTTTTCGATCTCCTCCATCGCCTTCACGGCGGTCTGGACGACTTCTCCGGACTTTTCCGCACCTTGACGGGTACGGGCGACAAGCGCACCGGCTTCGGAAGCACGCTTGGCGGCATCCTTTACAGTGGTCGTAATCTGTTCAAGTGCCGCGGCCGTTTCTTCCAGCGCTGCGGCCTGCTGTTCGGTGCGCTTGGCCAGGTCGTCGGCGGCCGACTTGATCTCGTTGGCACCGGCATCAATGCCGCGGGCATTCTGGGCAACGCCGCGCATGGCTGCCTGCAGCTTGTCGGCCGAGGCGTTGAAATTGTGGCGTACGCCATCCAGCGTTTCGGTGAACGGCTTGCCGATCCGGTAGGCGAGGTCTCCGTCTGCCAGATGCGAAAGGCCATTTGCCAGGTTGTCGACCGCAAACTTCACGTCGGCAGCTTCCTTCGCCTTCTGCTCTTCGCGGGCGGCGCGTTCCTGTTCGGAAAGGCTGCGGTTGGCGCGGGCCTCTTCCTCGAGCTTGGCGCGCTCGATCGCATTGGTGCGGAACACGGCGACTGCTTCGGCCATATGGCCCACTTCGTCCTTGCGGCCGAGGCCCGGAACCTCCTGGCTCGTCTGACCGCCGGCAAGTGACGCCATGCGCTGGCGCAGCATGTCGATCGGACCGGAAATGCCGCGCGAGGCAACGAACAGCGACGCGGCGATCGCAGCGGCAAACAGCACGCCGAGCGTCGTGATCAGGGTGATGAGGGTTGAATTGATTTGCGCTGTGATTGCGGCACTGTTGTCTAGTACCGTTTTGGTATTGGCAACATTCCAGTCCTTGAAGTCATCGCGGATCTTGGCGATGTCCGGATCGACCTGTGCAAGAACGGCTTGTGCATCCTGCATCTGGCCCTGCTCGGTCAAGGCGACAGCCTTGTCCGTCATCGCCGTGATTGCAGCTGCGCGTGTTTCGAACGCCGACAGGTCATTCGCCTGCTCGGGGATAAGCTGCTTGGCCGAACCTAGCAGCGTGCCGATAACCTTCTTGCCGCTTTCATAGTTCTTCTGTGCCACGGCGCGGAAGGCGGAACCCTGCGGATAGACCGTCAGCTGATAGGCGCTGTAGGCAACCGAGTTCATCGAGGTCGATGCGCGCGAAACCTGTGTCGCAGCGACGCTGTCTTCCGCGATGAAGGCTGAATATTGGCCGTCCGCCTGCTTGAAACTGTAGGCAGCCACACCAATCCCGGCCACACCGATCAGACAGACCGGCACGATCAGGGACAGTATCTTGGTTCTAATTGTCGCGTTTGAAAGAAAACTCATAGCATGCACCGTGAGAATGGACCGCGTGGACGCAGGTCGCCTGGGACGATCGGACAGGGGAGGGAAGGCACGAGTGGAAGCTATCGAGGCCGGGGAGGCACGGGCTGGGCTTTCATGCAGGCCTGTCATGGGCTTGGCCGCACGCTATGGCAAGGTTGCTTAATCGCAATTTAATCAAATGCGCATGAAGCGAAAAAAATGTTGCGAAACTGAATATTTGTCAGGAAACAAAGTTGAAATTCTGCAGCGATGCAAATTGAGATTGATATGTGCAGCTTCGCTTCGGATTGACGGCACTCATTGTCTTGTAGATCCGCTGTAAGTGCGAATTTTTGCAGTTGACGTTCTCGGCTTGAGCCTCAAATTCAGTCAGTTAATATTCTATGTCTTTCGGGGGTAATCAGAATGCGCATTTTCACGTCGAGGGCGTTTGCCGTCGCCGCGGTTTCGCTTTTGCTGCAGGTGCCGACGATGGCGCCGGTTCTCTCCGGCACGCCTGCTTTTGCCCAATCCTCCACAGGGCCTGAAGCGGAGGTTGACGTTTCCGACGCGGCGATCGTCAAGATGAATGCCTATGTCGAATTCTTGAACCGCTCCATTCGCGCCTCGGAATCGCTCGAGCGTTACGCTAGCTGGGTCGATATGAAGAAGGGGCCGACCGGCAAGGAAAGGGTCATTTACGGCCTCTACTCGCTTTATGACGTGCGCGATGAGATCGCAGCCGTCGAGCAGGCAGCCAAGGCCGATCCGAAAATGCCGGAACTCGATGCAGCCATGCTCGCCTATGTCGAGACCTACCAGAAGCTCGCGCCGGTGATCGAAAAAGCCAACAAATATTACGAGCGGCTGGACTACAAGTCCGACAAGATGGAAGGCGCCAAGGCCTACCATAAGGATATCGCAGCACTTGCTCCGACCTATGGGGAGCGCCGCGACGCTGCCGACCTGACGCTGCGGGCGGAAAAGGTGAAGCTAGACCTAGCGTCGCTTAAGGCTCTCGAACAGGCCGAAGGGCGCAAATCCCGCTGGCATGTCCGCAACGTCATGATCCGCGCCGAAGCAATGATGGATCTGATGCCGGACAACGAAAAACCGGTGGTCGACATGGCCGTTTTCAAGGGTGAGCTCGACGCCTATGCAAGCGCGGTGCGCGAATTCGACGACTATGCCATCGATCACCCGGACAGTTTCCACGTCTTCGAAAGCCGCCCGGCTTCGCTTCTCTCCAAACTGCGTGATCTCGACGAACAACTCCGAAAATTCAAGGGCGACGCCCGCAAGGCCGGCGGCAACGACATCGAGTGGATCGTCTCGGACTATAACACCATGGTAACGACCTCGCAGACGGCGACGACTTTTGCCAAGGATTGACTAGATCATTCGGCGCAAGTGCAAGCCAGGCCCCTCTGGCCGACAGGACAGAGGGGTATCGGCAGGCTCCGGTTTGCTTATTCCACCGCGGGCTCAAATTCCGGCAGCAGCTTGCATGCCTCGTCATAAGTCTTGCGCTTCTCCTCGCAGAGCGCCGCGACGGACTGCTTGGTCGGTTTTTCGTTTCTGTCGATCCAGCTCAGCATGGCGGAAAACAGTGCCGCATATTGTGGCGTAGATAGTTTCGAATGCTCCGCCTCGTCGGAAAAGTTCTGCTGCAGCAGGTCGCCATTGCCGGCCTTTTCCACCGTCTGGCGATAGATCGCCTCATGATTGACGAATACCGTCGGGTCTTGTCTGGCATGCAGCGTGATCGTCGGCAGGACGATCTGGCCGGTGAGATCGGCGTCGTAGACCATCGCCCGGCGCGCTTGCGGATCGGCCTTGAACCTCTCGACACCCTCGTTCAGCGCCGCATCGTCATCCGATCCCTTGTACTGAACCTGCGAATTGTCGAACGGATTTTTCCCGTCCAGCCGTCTCCAGACGATATCCTGAAACATCCCCGTCGCCCAGGCGAGATGCGCCACCAGGGTCTTTTCCGGCACATGGGTGACGGCAAGAATATTGGCGAGGTTTCTTGCCTGCTCCGATGATCGCTTATCCTTGGCAAGCGACAGGCCCGTGCATTCGTCGACGCGTTTTTCCAGCTCCTCGCGCTTCATAGATGCGCCCTTTGGAAGTCCCTGCCAGACCGGATATTGCACCTCGTCGGCACGCGGATGGTTCATGCAGTAATACTGGTAGACGGCGCGCAGATCGGCGCGGAAGTCATAGCCGCGGCTTCCGCCTGCAAGGAGCCCGCTGGTCAGCACCACACCGTCGTAATTCTTGTGTCCACGCCAGTCGAGCGCATAAAGTTCGGCGGTCTTGGCGGCCACATTACCGCCCCATGATTGGCCATGCAGTAGCACGGTCTTCGGTTCCCCAAGCAGCCGCTCGGCGATGCGACGTACATTGTCGGTGTCCGCTGCGGCCATCCGCACGCCATAACCCTGTCGGCGATAGTTGGACCCTGCCCAGGCATAACCCTCCTGAACCGTCACGGCGAAACGCTCCAGATCCTCCACCGGATCGTCGGGTTTCGGCTTGGCCGTCCGCGGCCCACCATGGGCATGGACGACAAGCACGCCGTTCCAGTTCTTCGGCTTGGCGATCCAGTAATAGGCGCCGCGCATATCCCGGCCTGCAAAACACTCGGTGCCAGCGGGCAGGCTTTCGGGGCAATCCTTCGGTGTCGGTTCATCGCCTCGCCGTTGTGCTGCAGCAGGCAGGCTTGTTGTGGCGATCACCGCCGCAGAGAGCAATAAGGTTCTGAAAAGCATGGAAAATTCCTCCTTCTCCAGCCCGCTTGGAAAAGTATGGCGATGGCCGGGGGAGGCAATGGTTGACCGAAACAGTCCGGCACAATGATGGCCTCTACTTGCCCGGATGGGTGATTTCTTTCCCAAATGCGAAACGAAACGGGTGCTTCCCCACCCATCCCGTCCTCAGTCGGTTCGGCTCCTGTCCCATGTCGGCTCTCCGGCGCGGAGAACGATCTCCACTGGCTCGCCGCATATCTCCACCTTCGGACCACCGCTTTCATTCCAGTAAAACAGGTTGAGATGCCATCCGCCCGGCATCTTGCGGGATCGATCGATAATCCCTCCCGCACCTGCGGCGCGGGCGATATCGGCATTGTGCCAGGAAGCAGGCTCGCGACCTTCCGCAATCGCTGCCTGCCAAGCTTCGTTGGAAAGATCCCTTTTGATGCCGAATGCCTTGCAGGCCTCTTCGTCGTGCTGGTCGAGCACGAAGACCTCACTGATCTGGAGCGGCACCATCATGCGAGGCAAACCATCCTGACGCATATAGCCGGAGATCGCCGCAACAGCCGATTCGAACGTCGCGCTCGTGTAAAGAATCCGCTCGCCTGGACGATGGTAACGGCCGGCGCTGTTGAGAGCGGGTGGATCAAGAACCTTGTCCAGCCGGGGCGTCGGGACCGAACGAAAGAAGCGGCCTTCCAGCCGACGCAGGAGCGGATGCGTGCTGCCCGGATTTTCGTTTTTATTCAAGGTCTACCACTCACGATCACTCCGACGAAAAAGCTCCGGAGATGTTCTCTCCGGAGCTCCAATTATTCAACAGAAAACCGGGATCGAAGACTACTTATCCCATTCCGGCGCCAGATGGCCCGGATTGACGATACGGCCGTCCGGACGGGCAAGTTTGTGAACTGCTGCCATCTCGTCTTGCGAAAGCGCGAAGTCGAAAATGTCGAAATTCTCCGGCAGACGGCTTTCCGTGGCGGTCTTCGACAGCGCGATCACGCCCTTCTGCTGCACGGCCCAGCGCAGCACCACCTGTGCGGCGGTCTTGCCATGCTTGGCGCCGATATCCTTCAGCACCTCGTCCTTCGGCACGGCGCCGTCGGCCATCAGGTAATAGGCGGTCACCGACATGCCGGTCTTTGCGGCTTCGCTCAGCACCTTGGTCTGGTCGAGATAGGGGTGGTATTCGACCTGGTTATTGACGATCGGCGCATCGGACAGTTTTACCGCTTCCGCCATCAGCGTGGTGGAGAAGTTGGAGACGCCGATATTCTTCACCTTGCCCGCCTTTCGCAGCTCGTTCAGCGCGCCGATCCGGTCAGCCAGCGGCATTTCGCTCTGCGGCCAGTGAAGCAGAAGAAGATCGACATGATCGGTCTTCAGCTTGGTCAGGCTTTCATCCACCGAAGCGATGAACGCATCGTGGCCGACACGATCGACCCAGACCTTGGTGGTGAGAAAGATGTCCTGCCGGGCAATGCCCGAGGATTTCAGGACATCGCCGACAGCCGCTTCGTTCTTGTAGATCTGCGCGGTATCGACATGGCGGAAGCCGAGCTTCAGGGCTTCCGGCAGGACGCGATGCACATCGGCATCGGGCATGCGGAAAGTACCGAAACCGAGGGCGGGGATATTTGCGCCGTTTGCGCTGACGTCGAACATGAAAACTCCTTTGAAAAGCAAAGCCCGGCCGAGACTAGACGAGAAGTGGCCGAGCCAGAAATGAAGCCCACTTTACATGGGCTGTTTGACGGACGGATCAACTGCGAGATTTTGTCGGATACAGATCCGTCCCGTGGTAATCACCCGGCAAGTGGTGGATTGAGCTTCGCAAACCCGTCCTGCCGGTAATAGGGGAAATGCGGATAGGGCACAGTCACCGCGCTTGCCGTGTCCAGCTTTGCGATCTGCTCTTTCGTCAGCGACCAGCCCACTGCGCCGAGGTTTTGCCTCAGTTGTTCCTCGTTGCGGGCGCCGATGATGACCGAAGAAACGGTCGGACGGGATATCAGCCAGTTGATCGCCACCTGCGGCACGGTTTTTTCCGTTTCGGCCGCAACGTCCTCCAGGGCGTCGACTACCCGGTAGAAATGTTCGTCCTCCACCGGTGGGCCGAAACTTGCTGTCTCATGCAGCCGGCTTCCTGCCGGGATAGGCTTTGAACGACTGATCTTGCCGGTCAGCCTGCCCCAGCCAAGCGGGCTCCACACCAGTGCGCCAAGGCCCTGGTCTTCGCCGAGTGGCATCAGGTCCCATTCGTAATCTCGTCCGATCAGCGAATAATAGACCTGATTGGCGACATAACGCGTCCAACCGTTCTTTTCCGCCGCCGCCAGCGATTTCATGATCTGCCAGCCGGAGAAGTTTGACACGCCGATGTAACGCAGCTTGCCGTCTTGAACGAGCCGGTCAAGCGTCGATACCACTTCTTCCACCGGGGTCGAAGCATCGAAAGCATGCAGCTGGAAAATGTCGATATGGTCGGTGCCCAGCCGTTTGAGCGCTTTCTCGACGGCTCCGATCAGCCGGGACCGCGACGAGCCCCAGTCGTTTGGCCCATCGCCGGCCGGCAGGCTGGCCTTGGTGGAGATCAGCACGTCGTCACGACGGCCCTTGATCGCCTGTCCCAGCACCTCTTCCGATGCGCCGTTCGAATAGACGTCCGCCGTATCGAACAGGTTGACGCCGGCTTCGAGGCAGATGTCGACGAGGCGTCGGGCCTCTTCGACATCCGTATTCCCCCATGCGCTGAACAGCGGACCGGACCCGCCGAATGTTCCGGCGCCGAAGGAGAGGACCGGCACTTTCAAACCGGATTTTCCAAGTGTGCGATAATCCATGACCGTCATCCTTCCTAACTGTTATTCTGCCGGTGAAAGCTGGGCGGCATTGCCGCTGCGGCTCTTGTCCATGCGGATCGCGATAAGGGCGACTGCAAGGGCTGCGATCGGAACGAGGCCGGCAACCAGGGTAACCGATCCGAGACCGGGGCCATGGTCGATGACGGCGCCGCCGAGCCATGCGCCGATCGCATTGCCGAGGTTGAAGGCGGCAATGTTGAAGGACGAAGCGAGGCCCTGGCCGGCGCCTTCGGCCTTGGCAAGCACCCACATCTGCAGCGGTGCCACGGTGGCAAAGGCAGCGGCACCGAACAGGGCAATCGCGATCACCATAAGCACCGGCTGGTGGATGACGGCAGTCATGGCGAGAAGCACGACGGCAAGTGCGATCAGGCTGCCGACAATGGTCGGCATAAGGTGACGGTCTGCCAGCCAGCCGCCGGCAAGGTTGCCGATCACCAGGCCACCACCGAAGACGAGCAGGATCGGCGAAACTGCGGCTTCAGAGAAACCGGTAATCTGCGTCAGGATCGGCGCGATATAGGTGAAGCCGGCAAAAACACCCACCCAGGAGAGCACGGTGGTCAGAAGGCCGAGAAGAACGGCGCGGCGGCCGAGCACGGCAAGCACGCCCTGCGAGGCTTCTTCCTGTGTGTCGGATGCCTTGTCCTTCGGTACCAGAAGCGCGATGACGATAAAGGCCGCCACACCGATCAGCGTTACGGCCCAGAAGGTCGAACGCCAGCCATAAGCCTGTCCGAGCCAGGTACCGAACGGCACGCCGAGGATGTTGGCGACGGTCAGGCCGGTGAACATGATGGCGATGGCGGATGCCTTCTTGTTCGGCGCGACAAGGCTGGTCGCGACCACCGAACCGACACCGAAGAAGGAAGCGTGGGCAAAGGCTGTCAGCACGCGGGCTGCCATCAGCGTCCAGTAGTCGGGCGCGATGGCGCAGGCGAGATTGCCGATGGTGAACACCACCATCAGCGCCATCAGCAGGGTCTTCTTCGACCATTTTCCGGAAATGGCACCGAGGATCGGCGCGCCGATGACGACGCCGAGTGCATAACCGGAGATCAGCAGACCGGCAGCAGAGATCGAGACACCGAGATCCTTGCTGACATCGATCAGCAGACCCATGATGACGAATTCCGTGACGCCAATGCCAAACGCACCGGCCGTCAACGCATAAAGAGCGAGAGGCATTGGGGTATCCTTGTCCTGATCCCTTGGGAGGAGGGGGCCAAGGGAAGATCATTCGATGCGCCGCAATATCGTTGCTGGACACTTGTCTGTGTAGCGACATAAATTGATAATCATCTGTGAAATGAAATCACAGGTGAGGCGTCGAACGATTTGTTTGGATTTCGAGCGGCTGGATCCAGGCACAAAGAAAGATGCCGTGGGTTTAGCATCGGCAAGTTGAGAGGTTCCCTTGGACAACCGCGCCGGAGAAATGGAAGTCTTCGTCCTCGCCGCCGAGCTGAAGAGCTTTTCGGCGGCAGGCCGACGGTTGAAGCTTTCACCCTCGGCAGTCAGCAAGCTCGTCACCCGTCTGGAAGACCGGCTGGGTACGCGGCTCGTCGTGCGTTCCACCCGCTTGCTGCAACTGACGCCGGAAGGCGAAACCTATCTGGCGCGCGCCTCGCGCATCCTCGCCGAGATCGCCGATACGGAAGAGATCGTTTCCGGCGGCGGGCGGGCATTGCCGCGCGGTCCGCTGTCGGTCAATGCCTCCGTCGGCTTTGGTGAACTCTACATCCTGCCGATGACCCGGGAATTTCTGCAGCTCTTTCCGGATGTCCAGCTGGATGTCACGCTGACCGACGATACGGTCGATCTCATCCGCGAGCGGGTGGATATCGCCATCCGCCACGGACCGTTGCGCGACTCCTCGCTGATGGCGCGAAAACTCGGTCAGACCCGCCAGGTGGTGATTGCCTCGCCCGCCTATATTGCCGAGCGCGGCTTGCCGCAATCGCCGGCCGACCTTGAAGGGCACAACTGCATCAACTTCAATTTCCGCCGATCGGTCGAAGGCTGGCCGTTCCGCGATCCGCTGACCGGCAAGATCGATCTGCGCCCCGTATCAGGAAGCCTTAAAGCGTCAAGCGGTTCGATCATCCGCCAGTTCTGCGTTGATGGTCTCGGTATCGGTCGCGTCGGCCGCTTCCATGTGGAGCCGGACATCCAGGCCGGCCGCCTCGTTCCCATACTGGAGGATTTCAACCCGGAAGATATCGAAGACATCCACGCTGTTTACGCCGGGCATGAACATCTGGCGGTGCGCATCCGCGCTTTCATCGATTTTCTCGCGGAACGGTTCTGAACGCATCCTGCACGATGGCGTTCAGAGCGCTTTTTTCACCTTGTGCCCGAACTTCCGCTTGAGGAAGCTGGAAGTCCGATAACGCACGCCGGCAGGCCGCTCTGGATCGGCAATGTCGGATTCGGCAATCAGCTCCTCGTCCGCCGTCAAGTCGCGCATCGGCACGGATACAAGCCCGCGTCCACTGTCCCGGTTCAGCGCTTCGATCGCAGCGATAATCGACCCGCCATGCGCCGCAATCGCTGCCGAAACCTCCGATGCATCGCGCCCCAGATGTTCGGCAATCAGGTCGTCCCGCGTGGCGATGATCTTGTCCGTGAGATCCGTCTGCCCTTCAGAAGCCTCCAGAATGAGGTCGCATTCTGTGTCATAGCCCATTGACCGGTTGTTCAGATTGGCCGAGCCGATCTTCACGATCCGGTCGTCGGCAAACATCATCTTGGCATGGACATAGATCGGCGTGCGCGCCGCATTGACCGGATAATAGAGGCGGAACCGATTGTGGACGTCCGCCTCTCTGACCAGCTTCATCAGCCGGATACGTGCGCCGTCCATTGCCTTCGCTTCCAGAAACCCTTCGCAGCCTTCCGGATTGATCAGCACGATCTCCGGGCCGTCCGGTTCTTTCAGGCGCTCGGCCATGGCTTCCGCGATCCGCCGGGAAGCGAAATACTGGCTTTCCACATAAAGCGTCTTTTTCACCGCGGCGATGATCGCAAGCTTGGCGGTCTCGATCTCGACGACCTGTTCGCGGCGGTCATATTCCGGTGCGGTACGCGCAATACCGATGGCGATGTCGCGGAAACCGACATCGAGCCCCTCCGGCCAGGGCGTATCTTTCTGCGCCAGATCACGCGGCTCAGGCAGTTTCTCGTCCGTTGCGCGTTTCCATCGCATCCGCGCGATTTCGCCGAGCGCCCGTGCCGCCTCGCCGGAAAGACACGTTGTTGCATCGTGCCAGGGGCCTTGCGCGAAGCCCATGGGAGACTTGCGCAACGGTTCTTTATCCGCATGGTCGCGCGTATCCCAGCGCCCGACCGTCATGTCGATCCCGCCGCAGAATGCCACTTCGTCGTCGATCACCAGCAGCTTCATATGATGCGATGAGATCGATGGATGCGCGCCGTCCAGCTTCAGGTTGATGCGTTTGTCGAACATCCATTTGAGAATGTAGAACGGCGTCTCGCCGCGTGTGATCGAATTGATCAGCCCGATATCCCATTTCAGGATGCGGATATCGAGATTTTCATTGCGCGCGGCGATCGCGTTGAGAAACTTGCCGAGCTGGTCGGGCAGTTCGTCGGAGGCTTTCCGGTTCCGTTGCCTGTCGTCGCCATTGCCAGGTATCAGGTCGATCCGCGTGTCGAAATCCCAGCCGATCAGGTAGATAGAGCGTTGCGCCTTTGCCATGGCGCTCTTGGCGTAACGAAAGAAGTCGGCGGCGTCGATGATGATCGAAAGCCTGTCTGCCTGTGCGATCTGCCAGCAGGTCTCGCCTTCCTTCAATATGCTCTGCATCTGCCCCGTTGCCCGCCGTCAATTGATATCGACGGGCGCATATAGGGCGATGGCACAGGTCTTCTATGGGCAGCTGGCGGTGTTTCGAGGATCGGGCTCTTGCGCTGTCTTCCTGCCGCTCCGGCGGCTGGCAATGGCGACTGCGAGTATGAGAAAAGGCCATGCAGTGGTCAGCAATAGCCCCGAAAACCGAGCCGCCGTCCACGGAAGGTTGCGCAACGCGCCCTCGATCAGGGTGATGACGAAGAAGATTTTCGCAATCAGCAAATAGAGGATAAGCGCCGTCGTCGTCACAGATTCTGCCATTCTTTCTTCATGTATACGTATGGCTGGCCCTCTCGTGGAGTGCCCCGAACAGGTTTGTCGAGGGAGCCAGCCATTTCAGTCAAGGGCTGACAAGGCCCCTCAAGCGTTCAATCACGATCGAAGCGTGAGGTCTTCACCCATTTGAGGGATAGTACGCCGGGATGCACAGTGCGATGAGCCTCGATGCGAAGAGCGGAACCTCTGCCGTCAGGTAAGGCGTGCAGATGTGTAAGGCGACAGGGTGCCGGCCGCATTGGTGGGGGCCTGGGAGGTCGAGGCCCCGTGTACTGCTTCCACTTCCTTCGCCACCAGTTCCTGCAGCCGCCAGAGATTGCGGTCGCGAATGCCGAATTCCGCCAGATGAACCACGGTATTATAGAGATATTCGGCGCAGGAACCGCGATGCCCGCAGGCACGCGCCAGAATGGGGGCCACCTCTTCCAGCGGCAGTAGCGGCTTGACGATCCGCGGACTGTCTCCTCCCGCCCAGAATGTCAGGGCCGGGATCGTGCCGCCATCTTCCGTCCTGACCGGCAGAAAACGAAACGTCGACAAGCTGTCCTTGTTGCTGAGTTCGCGCCTAAGCGCGCTTTCGATCTGCTCGCGCTTGTCGTGGTCGGCCACCCTGTAGATCAACCCGTCGCAACGTCCCCCGCGCGATAACATCATCATCAGCCCAGGCTGAGCGGGAGAGCCGCGTCCGCGCTCGATACGCAGCGAAAACGATCGGTGCCAGCCATAGGCGGTTGCGCGCTTGCACGCGATGGAGGCGAAACCCGGTTTCCAGATCAGCGAGCCATAAGCGAAGATCCACAACGGCTCGTCACCGATTTCCTCGACCAGGCGCTCGGTCAACGCCGTATAGTCGGCGTCGGTCAGCGGGGTCCAGGCCGCGGGCAACCCCGGATCTTCCTCCTCGCGAAAGCAAAGGTCGACCATCTGCTGGGTCAGTGACATTGGAAATGATTTGGGCATGGCGTTTATATGGCGTTTATAGTGTCTAGACTTGCGGGATAGCAGCGAAGCTCGAAATTGCGCTGCCTTTTCAGGCCTGTCAACGCAGTGCCGCCCCATGTTTATTCGTACTGCCGCATAGACGCCCGATTGTTCTGGTGAAAGATCACGGATCATGTCGGTCGATGTAGAACCGTGAACGAAATGAAGAGGTGTCCCGTTGCGTTGGCTGTTTATCCTTGTTCTTGGCCTTTTGGTTGCATGCGTGCTGAGCATTATCTGGATGAATGATGCCAATCGATTCCCTGCTGGCGGCCATCTGCAAGGCGCAGACCCGACACAGCAGAACCCTTTGACCGGGCAGCCTCCCACGCCCAGCCAGCCCGGCGCCAATCCCTGATCGGTAATTGATGAATAAACATCAATTTTTGTGATGTTTCATCTCAGATTATCGCTTGACCTTCCGTCGTCTGAAGCCTTCATTCGCGCCACTTTTCGTGCCTGCTTTGAAGGAGACTGATCATGGCCGTCGATACATCCCCCCGCTCGATCACCTGGACCTATGTGGACGGGGAATGGATTGATGGCAATCCGAAGCTCATTGGCCCGACCTCACACGCCATGTGGCTGGCCTCGACAGTTTTCGATGGCGCTCGCTGGTTCGATGGCATCTCGCCGGACCTTGACCTGCATTGCCAGCGCGTCAACCGCTCCGCCACCAATATGGGCATGAAGCCGACGATGACCCCGGAACAAATCGAGGCGCTCGCACTCGAAGGCGTCAAGAAATTCGACGGCAAGACGGCAATCTACATCAAGCCGATGTATTGGGCCGAACATGGCACATCCTACAGCGTCGTCGCGCCTGATGCGGAATCGACCCGCTTTGCGCTCTGCCTGTTCGAGGCGCCGATGGGAACCGCAAAGCCCTCTTCACTGACGCTGTCGCCCTTCCGTCGCCCCAGCCCGGAAGTTGCCATGACCATTGCCAAGGCCGGTAGCCTTTATCCCAATAGCGGCCGCATGATCATCGAGGCCCATTCGCGCGGCTTCGACAATGCGCTCGCGCTCGACATGAACGGCAATGTCGCGGAAACAGCGTCCTCGAACATCTTCATGGTCAAGGACGGCGTAGTCATGACGCCGATCGCCAACGGCACCTTCCTTGCCGGCATCACCCGCTCGCGTGTCATTGGCCTGCTGCGTGAATCCGGTTTCGACGTTCGCGAAGTAACGCTGACGGTAAAGGATTTCGAAACTGCCGACGAGATCTTCACCTCGGGCAACTATTCCAAGATCGCACCTGTCACGAAGTTCGAGGAACGCTCACTGCAGGAAGGACCGGTCGCCCGCAAGGCTTTGGAGCTTTACTTGGACTGGGCTCGATCAGGCGGTCGCAACGACGCCTGATCGTCCGGAAGCTGAGATCGTTATAGGTATAGGCTTTCATGGAAACAACGACTTAGTGGTTTAAAGTCAATTGTGCCTGCAGTTGAAATAATCCAAGTCGGATATCGCCAATGCTCGGGTAGAATAGTGCCCGTGCATTGATCTTATTTGCCGTATTATTTATCGAATAAGATAGAGTATTGTATAGTTATTTCTGTCAATTGTATTGCGGCGTAGAAAGTATATGCTGAATTGACCTCATATTTTTGCCGCATTGCAGCAAAAACATGCCAAATGAGTTCAGGTAGTATCTGCATCCTCTCTCCCCCTTGGGAATACAGGCCCCTTAGGAGTGGCAATGTCAGTAGACGTATCATCATCGAGTGCATCGCAGCCCACCGACCTTGAGACAATCGCCCGAAATGGCAGCCGGTTTCGCCGGATGGCGGTTAGAATTCCAACCTATCTTGCGGACGTGAAGGAAAATCCGGCCTGGTTGCCGATGTTCATGTTTGCCCGCACGATGCCCGGCCGTCGTGCCCATTGGGCCCTGTCGGCAAAATACAAGCCCTCGGGTAAGCCGCAGCCATCCCTGTTCGGTAGGCTGGATGCAGCGGCGATTGCTGATGCCCTGCGCGGCGACGGTATTTTCACCGGCCTGCAGATGCCTGCCGAGATCCAGCAGGAGATCGGCCGCTTTGCGTTGATGATGCCGTGTTTCGGCAATTTCGACCGGTCTCTCGAATTTGTCGCGCCCCGGCATAACGAGGCCGAGCAGAGTTTCGGTCGCTCGCTGCTGAGCGGCCATTTCTTCGAGCGATCGCTGAAAAGCCCGGGTGTACGCGCCATCCAGGCCGACCCTTTGCTGATGGATGTCGCAAAACATTATCTCGGCGCCAGCGCCCGGCTTATAACCACTCGCATCTGGTGGAGTTTCCCGACCCAGGCCTCTTCTGAAGCCGACCGCAGCCTTGCGTCGCTCGACAAGTTCCATTTCGATCTCGACGACTGGCGAATGCTGAAATTCTTCTTCAACCTCGTGGATGTCGATGAAGGCACCGGCCCGCATGTCTTCGTCAAGGGTAGTCACAACCGGCGCAAGGCAAAGCACCAGTACACGCTGCTCGTCGGTCATCCGGCGGATGAAGTGCTGGATTATTACGGTGCCGATCAGGCAGTCACGTTGACTGGCCCGGCCGGCTCCGGTTTCGTCGAGGATCCTTTCGGCTTCCACATGGGCACGGTGCCGGTGACGAAGCCGCGGCTGATGATGGAAGTCGGCTTCGGCGTATCCAAACCGTCCCGCCGCCGTTTCCACGGCGAGCCGATTATCAGGAAATAAGTCGCCCGGCGCTCAATTCCGGGCGATGCCTTCCAGGAAATCCGCAGCGCGGTCGACGCCGCCGATCGAGATCGTATGGCCGAGGCCCGGCTCGATGACCGTCTCGACGGCCACACCTGCCGCTTTGAGTTCGGTTTCCGCCTTCTCCGTTTCCCAGGATGGGATGACCGGGTCGGACGTGCCGTGAACGAGTAGAATCCTGGTTGCCATCGATGGCGCCAGCGGCTTTTCGGTCGCCAGTCTTCCGGAAAAGCCGACAACGGCTGCGACCGGCCAGCGGCCGCTCGCGACAGCATCAAGTGACATGATCGTGCCTTGTGAAAAACCGACGAGCACCACCCGGTCAAGACGCCCGTTGAAACCATTTTCCTCGATGATGTCGGAAATTACCGTATCGAACGCCGGGCGGGCCGCGGTAATGCGGGCAGGGCGGTTTTCCTCGGTCACGCCGGCAACGCTGAACCATTGGTAACCTGTCCCGAAGCTCGACCGCTCCGGCGCATTCGGCGCAACGAACACGGCGCCAGGCAGGCGCGTTTTCCAGTTTTCGCCGAGCGGCGCGAGATCGGCGCCGTTGGATCCAACACCGTGAAGCAGGATGACAAGAAGGGAATTCTGCAGGGCGGTCATGACAATACCTTATGCGCAAGGGATACGGATCGTCCGCATCAAAGGAAGATCGGTCTACGACAGGAACCGGAAAGGAGCTAGGCCGCAGCCTGTGACCGCTCCGTTCACCGATAGCATATCTGGATGACGATCGGTTCGCGTGGCTTGGATGATCCGACTTATGTCATGCCATGAGGCATAGTGATCCCGCAGCGTTTCAGCGCCGCCGTGATGTCTGCTTTACGTGAAATCCATCCGTGTCGATCTGCGGAAGAGACGGGTTGTCCTCCGCCCCGGTCAGGCCGGCATATTGCGCGATCGGGCCTGCCCGGCCGATCAGGTGGCCCTGCAGGTTCTGGCACTGCGCGTCTTCCAGAAACGCGCGTTGTTCTTCCGTCTCCACACCTTCCGCCACGATCGGAATGTTCAATCCGCGCCCGAGCCCGATCACCGCGCGCACGATCTCGTCGGCGCTCGAGTCGGCCACCAGCTTGGAGGTGAATGACCTGTCGATCTTGATCGTATCGAAGGGGAAGGATTGCAGATAGGAGAGGGACGAATACCCTGTACCGAAGTCGTCCATGGCAATCCGCACACCAAGTGCCTTGAGGCCTCGCAGGATTTGCAGCGCCCGGGCGAAATCTTGTACCAGCACGCCCTCGGTGACTTCAAGTTCCAGCCGGTCGGCGGAAAGCCCCGTTTCCAGAAGCATCGTATGAACGTCGCTAACGAGGCTGTCCTGGCGAAACTGGATCGGTGAGATGTTTATGGCGATCTTGAGCCGGTTCGGCCAGCTTGCAGCTTCACGCCCGGCTTCGTTAAGCACCCAGCGGCCGATTTCGACGATCTGGCCGCTTTCCTCAGCCAAGGGCACGAATTCGTCGGGCGTGATCAGGCCGCGGGTTGGATGATGCCAGCGTAAGAGTGCCTCGAAGCCAAAGATCTCGCCGGTAACGGCGGCCTGTGGCTGATAATGCAGCATCAGTTCGCCACGTTTGATCGCATGGCGCAGGTCCTGCTGCAGCACGCGCCGGTCATGCATTCGGCGGTCCATACGGGAGTTGAACGCACAGAAGCGACCGCGCCCTTCTGCCTTGGCGCGATAGAGCGCCGCATCCGAATTGGCAAGCAGTGTCGCGGCATCGGCGCCATCCTGCGGAAACATCGCGATTCCGATGCTGAGGCTCACCCGAAGTGAGCGCCCGTCTACTTCGATTTCCTCTTCCATCACCCGCGTCAGCCGCTCGGCAAGCCGTGTCATCGTTTCCGGCTGGTCGTCACCAACGCTGATCACGGTAAACTCGTCACCGCCAAGGCGCGCAGCCACGTCGTCTTCATCGATCACGCTCTTCAGTCGCCTGGCCAGTTCCGCCAGCACGGTGTCGCCGGCTGCATGGCCGAACACGTCGTTGATATCCTTGAAACGGTCGACGTCGAAACTCATCACGCCAAACTGGCGGCGCAGCACCCGGCTTTCCGCAATCAGCTTGGCAAGCTCTGCCGCAAACCGCATGCGGTTGGGTAGGTCAGTGAGCGGATCGTGATGGGCGAGATAGGAAACCCGCTGTTCCGCCTTCACCCGCGCGGTAATATCCTGCTGTGTGCTCAGCAGATATTTCCCGTCAAGCAGCACATCCTGGACGTCGATGATCTTGTCGCCGATCTCCACCTGCGTCACGGAAGAGCCTTCTTCGAGCAGCTTGCGGATAAGACGCTCGAAATAGGCGATTGGGTCCTCTTTCCAGTCGGCCATCCGGCCATCGGCAACGACATCGGCGAAAGTCTCGTCCTCGTTGTGCCATCGGCTGTCGAGGTCATGCAATTCCTGGAAGCGACGATTGGCGTAGAGCGGCCGTCCTTCCAGCTCAAAAATGCCGACGGCGACCGGCAGGTTGTCCATTGCCGCCATCACCGCCTGCAGCATTGCCCTGTCGTTTGCAAACCCGCGCGTCTTTGCCGTGGTCATGCCTTGCTCCCGTGGTCCGGAAAACTGTAGGCCTCACGGCTTAAATATTAGATAATCAAAATATATCAAATCCGACAATATCGGTGGAGATGGTTCAGGAGGCGCCAAATGTATGTGCGCTGTTCTCTTCCTTCACCCTCATGATTGCCGTTTCCAATCGTTCGAATGCGATCAGTCCCCGGGACCCGATGGAGCTTGCTGCACGCCGGATCGCCGATAGCGTCAGGGCAAGATCCTCGATCGCCAGATTTCGTTGAGCCGAGCCGTCCAGACGCCGCTGCCTGTCGGCAAAACGAAAGGCTTCTTCAGCCAATGTAGTGAAAAGCCGATCGGCCGTTGAGACGCGGTTCCCGTTATCGTCCACAGCCCGCCATATCGGTGTATGCGTATCCAGGCGATAGCCGGTAAGCGTGCGGAAGAGGATTAGTTCGCTTGTAGAATACCCGCTTCCAGATGCGGCAGCGGTCGCATTGAGCGCAATCGGGGGCGAACCCGCCTTGTCTGTCGTGTCGGAAACCTCAGTGGTATCCGGCACGAACAGATCGACCGAAGAGAGGTCGAGGGCGGGCAAGGGTGTAGCCGTATCATTTGCATCGTCCAGACAGGCGATATCGGAAGCTCGCCTGTCCAATTCATCGGTCACCATGGCCTGAAGAATATGATGATCGGTTTCGCGCATCAAAAATTGCGGAACTGCTGGAATATCGTTGGTGATCACATTGCTCTCATCGGTCAAATGTCAAAATCGCAAACGGAAACGCAAACAATGACCAACCATAGAAATGCAATCCTGCGCGAAGCTGATTGTTGATCGCATTTTGGCTTACGGCTTCACCGCCAGCTTTTCTGCACTGATCTCACCGCCGATTTCGGCCGTTTTTTTCTGCTTGTCGTAGACGCAGATGGTGCTGATCCTGGTTTTCGAACCGACAGCCTTCCCGGTCACGACGGCCATCCCGTAATGTTGGCTGCCATAGGGATCAACGACTGTATTGCCTTTTTCGATCAGTCCCTTGGAAGCCTTTACGCAGGCTCTGGAAACATCCGTCTGGAACTTTGCCCAGGCATCATCCGAGGATGCATGAGCAACACTGCCGGTGATGAGAAAGATGCTCAGCGCGGCAAACGGCGCGGTCGTGATTGTCATCGAATCAGATTCTCCTTTTGGAGTGTTCCGATTGCCACCGATTGGAGGCAGCCCTGTGACGCGTCGCCAAATTCAGGTTGGCGGAGCGATTTCCGGATCGCTGGAACGATGTTCCACGACATGGCGTTACCAAGCAAAGCTGCTGCGCTGCATCTTTGATTTTTGCCATAATTTTGGCATCGGGGGCGTTGCCTCTTCTCCGGTCCGCTCCTATGTTCCCGCACGACGATTACCCAAGGTTTTGCCTAAAAGGAGTAGACCAATGGCCTTCGAACTTCCCGCACTTCCCTATGATTACGAAGCGCTCGTTCCCTTCATGTCGAAGGAGACGCTCGAGTATCACCACGACAAGCACCACAAGGCCTATGTCGACAACGGCAACAAGCTCGCAGCGGAAGCTGGCCTTGCCGACCTGTCGGTCGAGGAAGTCGTCAAGAAGTCCTTCGGCACCAATCAGGGTCTCTTCAACAACGCTGCCCAGCACTACAACCACATCCATTTCTGGAAGTGGATGAAGAAGGACGGCGGCGGTAACAAGCTGCCCGGCAAGCTGCAGGCTGCAATCGACAGCGATCTCGGCGGCTACGACAAGTTCAAGGCTGATTTCATCGCAGCCGGCACCACGCAGTTCGGCTCCGGCTGGGCTTGGCTTTCGGTCAAGGACGGCAAGCTCGCCATTTCCAAGACCCCGAACGGCGAAAACCCGCTGGTTCACGGCGCATCCCCGATCCTCGGCGTCGACGTATGGGAACACTCCTATTACATCGACTACCGCAACGCCCGTCCGAAGTATCTCGAAGCCTTCGTCGACAGCCTGATCAACTGGGATTACGTGCTGGAAATGTACGAAGCCGCTTCCAAGTAAGCTTCAGCCGTTTCAGTCATCGGAAAACACCCGGCGTCTCGCGGCACCGGGTGTTTTCTTTTGTGTTTGGGAGGTTGCCCTCACTACCGTTTCTAGACGGCTTCGGGCATGAAGCTGTCTCGTGGACCATCCTGCAGAACGACGACGCGGGTTCCATCTGGAACGCGGCGATAAAGGTCGATGATGTCCTGGTTGAGCAGGCGAATGCAACCGCTCGAAACTGCCTTGCCGATCGTCCAGTCCTCCGTCGTGCCGTGAATGCGGTAGAGCGTGTCGCGACCGTCTTTGAAAAGATAGAGCGCTCGCGGCCCAAGCGGATTGAGCACGCCCGGCTCCATGCCGGCGGCAAGCGGACCGTAACGTTCCGGCTCTCGGGCAATCATGTCCTGTGTCGGCGTCCAGCGCGGCCACTGGCGCTTGTATTGAACCCTGCCGACGCCTTCGAATTCCAGTCCGGCCTTGCCGACGCCAATGCCATAACGCAGCGCCTGGCCGTTTTCCTGAACGAGGTAGAGGTACCGGTTTCTAGTGTCGACGACGATCGTTCCGGGTCGTTCGCGCGTCGGATAGGCCACCTCGCGGCGATAATATTGCGGATCGACGCGTTTCAGGTCCGCGGCCTTGATCGGAAACTGCTCCCCCTCGATCGCGGCATACATGGCCGAATAGTGAGGGTCGACGGACGGCTTGAGGGCGATGGGCTGCACCGCTGATGTTGCGCATCCTGTCACGAACAGGGGAGTTGCGATGAGAAGGGTTCGGCGGGTGATTGCTGGCAAATCGTTCTTCCGGAATAATCAGGCAAAAGAGCGTGTCTTCGCGATGACGCGCATGCAGTTCCTCTTACCCGCAATGACCGCGAGACCGGATCACAATGCCGACGATTATGTTCACGTCGTCTTTATCGCGGGTGAGCAGCCAATCTGCATGCCGTCCGTCACACCCCTGTCACAGATCGAGCCTAACTGCGCGCCATGTCTTCTGAAAAACCTCTCCTCCGCTTCGGCGTCATCGCCGATCCCCAGTATGCAGATGTCGAACCGAGGCTGGAATACGACCGGTATTACCGCAACAGCCCGAAGAAGCTGGCGGAAGCGATCGATACGCTGAACGGCGAGGATCTCGCTTTCGTCGTGACGCTCGGGGATCTGATTGATCGCGACTGGGAAAGCTTCGACCCTATTCTTTCCGTCTACGAAGGGCTGCGCCACGAGAGCATCCTGCTTCCCGGCAACCACGATTTTTCCATTGCGCCGCAGCGGCTGACAGAGGTTCATGCGCGTCTCGGCATGCCTGCCCCCTGGCATCATTTCTTGCGCGGCGGCATCCGCTTCGTAGTCATCGACGGCAACGAGGTGAGCCTGTTCTCCACTTCGGAGGGGCATGCGCGTCACGCCGAGGCACGCAGTCGTCTGGCCGCACTGGAAGCTGCCGGCGCCATCAATGCCATGCCGTGGAATGGCGGCATCGGCGATGGGCAGTTCGCCTGGCTGGAGCAGATGCTTGCCGACGCGCGAGAACGCGGCGAGGCGGTCATCGTCATGGGGCACTATCCGCTCTATCCCGAGAACCCGCATAATCTCTGGAATGGCGAGCGGGTTACGGAATTGTTCGAGCGCTCGGGCAACGTCATCGCCTATCTGAACGGCCATAACCATGTCGGTAATCTCGGACGCACTGGCTCAACCTGGTATGTCAATTTCAAGGGCATGGTCGATACCGAGACGGAAAACACCTTTGCCGTCGTCGAGGTCTATAAGGACCGTATCGAGGTGATCGGCTACGGCCGCGAGGAAAACCGCAGCTTGGCTCTCTGAGTAATTCCGGCTAAGGCGGAAACGCCTCTCGGTGAATTGCCGGCTCAACCCTGGGTGAGGCAAAGCGCCGCGATTGAAGATGGCGCCACAGACGCAGTTAAAACAGAAAGCCTTTCATTGGAAACGGTTTAAGCCGGTTTTCCCTGCCTCTCGTTGAGGTAACGAGGGATATCTTCGCGCGTTCTGCGACACTCTGTGTACTTGGATAAACTGACTTCGATCTGTTTCCTCACAATCGCAAGTAACGGCCCGAATGACTTATGTTATTTGTCAATTTTTGAACTGATTTGAAGAAGCATCCAAAACCTATTTATTGATTTTCCGCAGGAAATGTTCGGGCCGTCTTCGCGAGTGTATTCAACTGGGAACGAGCGAAACGACATGGCCAGCACAACAGACACGGGAACCCTGACGCGACCCGGATCGCGGAATTTCAACGCAACCTCAAAATTTCTTCACTGGCTTATGGCGGCCATCATAGTGGTCGCCTGGGGCGTGGGATATTACGGCGGCGCCATGCTGCATTACGGTGTCAGCGACGGCGAGACGGCACAGAAGATCTGGGCCATCACCCTGCACAAATCGATCGCCACCACGACGCTTTTCCTCATTGTCGGGCGTATCATCTGGCGCGCCTATAACCGCCCGCCTGAACTGACGGACATGCCGGCAATCATGAAGACGGCCACCCATCTCGGCCACTTCGCCCTCTACTTCCTGATGGTCGCAGTGCCTGTTTCCGGCTGGTGGAACAGTTCTTCTGCCGGTTATGCAATCCCGGTTGCCGGTCTCTTCACCATTCCCGGCCTCGGCGGAAAGAACCCGGAACTGACGCCCTATCTCGTCTCTGCCCATTTCTACCTCTCCTGGGCGCTGGGCCTCGTCGTCGCCGGCCATGCCGCCTTCGCGCTGAAGCACCACTTCATCGACAAGGACGAAACGCTGACGGCCATGCTGCCGAAAAAAGACTGAGCCTTAATGCGGCACCGGGTGCATGAGAGGTGCCAAAACGCCCCATGCATTCGGGTATCAGGCGATCGGTTGCTGCCATCCGTCGATCCAGACCTGGCGTAACCGGTCGCCTTGCCCCGGAAAGAAATCGTCCCTCGCTTCGCAATGCGTCACGCGGTCCGCACGAAAATTGCGGATCGCGTTGCGCAATTCGCACCAAGCGACGATGTTGGCAGTTTGCGAATAATAGATGAGTGCAATCGGCCGGATCGCCCGATTCGTCACATTGCCCGGCTCGTCACGATAATCGATCAGCAGCTTCTGCTCGTCACGGATCGCCCGGCGCACAAGGGCCAGATCCACTGCGTCCGGCGAAGGGGCAACCGTTCCCCAGGCATGCAGTGCATCTGCCGAAAATGTTCGTGCAAGCGGCTCAGGAACGACCGCTGCGATCTTGCGGTTCACCCGCTTGGCGGCGCGTCTCAACTCGGTATCTCCGGTGCGGTCGAGAAGCGCCAGAGCCAGCACGATTGCCTCGGTTTCCTCGATCGACAGCATCAGCGGCGGCAGGGTGAAGCCGGGCCTCAAGATATAGCCGATGCCGCGCTCGCCTTCGATCGGCACACGCATGGCCTGAAGCGCTGCAATGTCCCGGTAAATCGACCGTATCGTGACTTCCAGCTGCGCGGCGATTGCCGCCGCCGTCACCGGCTTTCTAGCCGGCCTCAGGATCTGGATGATCTCGAACAGCCGCGACGCCTTGCGCATCAGATTTCTCCGTCATCATCGATTCAACTGACAGAACGCTGTCAGTTGCACTGGCTTATAGCGCCTGCTGCCGGCCTGAAAAACAAGGGTAACCGGCGAATTTTCAAAAACGGGATGGCGCGACAACTGACATGAGTTACGGCGAAAACCTCTGGCTCTTCTTCACCCTTCTCTTCGGTATCATCATCCTCCCGGGCATGGATATGATATTCGTCCTGGCGAATTCGCTTGCCCGTGGCCGGGCGGCAGGGCTGGCCGCCACAGCAGGCATGATGCTGGGTGGCCTGGTCCATTCTGCCTATGGCGCCCTGGGCGTTGGCCTGCTGGCAAAACTCCTGCCCGTCCTGTTTACGCCGCTGATGCTGGTCGGCGCGCTCTATATGGCCTGGATCGGGCTCACCCTGATAAGAAGCGCAATCGTCGTCGATGATGTCGGGCGTGCCGATACGAAAAACAATTGGGAGGCCTTTCGTCGTGGCGCCATTACCTGTCTCATCAACCCCAAGGCCTATATGTTCATGCTGGCCGTCTATCCGCAGTTTCTAAAACCCGAATTCGGTCCGCTCGCGCCGCAGGCCCTCGTCATGGCTGCGATGACCGCGGCAACCCAGCTGTTCGTCTATGGCGCCATCGCTGTCGCGGCCGGTCGGGCAAGAAACATGCTCGTCGGAAATCGCACAGGCACATCATGGATCGGCCGTTGCTGTGGCGGGATCTTGTTGCTGATCGCCGCCCTTGCTTTATGGGAAGCACTGCATCGGCAGCTGTAATCTGTCTGTCACTGTGCTGTATTTGTGAACACTGTGTTCAACGAAGGGTCCACAGCATTCCGCAATCCTGACAGGAACGTGATTTCTTTCAAACGGATAAGCCGGTCCAATATCCTCGCGCAATTGCCGGCTGTCTTGCCGCATAACCAGGAGACTTCTTCATGAAGATCAGGATGACCGCCATCACCACTGCCGCACTCTGTCTTGGCTTGGCGGCTGCAGCCGTCGCTCAGGACAATCCTGTCGCCAAGCGCGAGCAGATGATGAAGCAGGTCGGCGCCTCCGTGGGCGCGCTTGGTGCTATCGCCAAGGGCGAAAAGCCTTATGACGCGGAGGCGGTCAAGGCCGCTCTGACGACGATTAGCACCGACATGAAGGTCTTCCCGGATCACTTTCCGGCCGGTTCCGAAGTCAATTCTGCAGCTGCCCCGGCAATCTGGGACAATATGGATGACTTCAAGGCAAAGTCCATGAAGCTCGCCAGCGATGCCGATACGCTTCTTGCCTCCATGCCTGCGGATCAGGCCGGCGTGCAGCAGGCGGTGCAGACGCTCGGTGCCAATTGCGGTACCTGCCATCAGACTTACCGCCTGAAGCGATAAGCGAACCGGTTGAGGGATCGGCGCAGTTTCGGCTGCGCTGATCCGCTTCATGAACCTGAAGAGCGGATTTCCGGAGACTTGCCATGGCCTCGACCTGGTCGAAGATAGCGGCGACTGGCGTCGCGGTAATAGGTTTGGGAGCCGTCACCGCATGGGCGCTGACAAAACCTGAGCCGCATCCGGAAAGCTTCTGGGCGAATGCCGGCACGCCGGATCTGGCCCATGGCGAGCAGTTGTTCTGGGCCGGCGGATGCGCCAGCTGCCATGCTGCAACCGGGGCCGAAGGCGATGCGCTGAAGGTCATGTCCGGCGGGAGGGCGCTGCCAAGCCCGTTCGGCACCTTCCATATTCCCAATATTTCTCCCGATCCGAATGCCGGTATCGGCGGCTGGACGCTGGCTCAGTTCGGCAATGCCATGACCCGCGGCGTCGGGCCGAATGGCGAGCATCTCTATCCGTCTTTCCCCTATGGCTCCTATGCGCGCATGTCGCCGAAGGATATCGGCGATCTCTTTGCCTATCTGAAGACCCTGCCGGCAAGCTCCAATATTGCCCGGCCGCATGAGCTGGGCTTCCCGTTCAATATCCGCATGGCGGTCGGCGGCTGGAAGCTCCTCTATTTCAGCGAGGCACCCCGGGTTGAACTCGCGTCAGCCGACGAAAAGATCCGTCGCGGCCAGTATCTCGTCGAAGGCCCGGGACACTGCGGCGAATGCCATACGCCGCGCAACGCCCTTGGCGGCTTCGAGCTAGGCAAATGGCTCGCCGGCGGTCCCAATCCGGAAGGCGAGGGCAAAGTGCCCGGCATCACCCCGTCAGGCCCGATCGGCTCGTGGAGCGAAGCCGATATCGTCAATTACCTCGAAACTGGCTTTACCCCGGAATACGATTCCGCTGGTGGCGCAATGGTCGAAGTCCAGAAGAACATGGCTCATCTGCCGAAAAGCGACCTGGAAGCCATTGCGGCCTATCTGAAAGCCGTGCCAGCGCCTTGATGGTCTCGAATATTACCTATGCTCGGCGGAAAACGGCAATAATTCCTCTTGCGCCGTCGCATCCCACAGTCCGAGACCTTTCAGGATTTCGACCGTGAATGTGAAAGGTGCGGTTCCAGCAGCTGTCACCACGCCATCGGCAGACACCGCCTTCGGGCCGTCCACATAAAGCTTTTCGCCACTATAGCTCGGGTATTCCTGATGCGAGGCAACCCGGTTGCCGGTATGCTTCACGTCGTTCAACACGCCGGCGCCGGCCAGCATGCTGGCGGCAGCGCAAATGCCGGCCGCCATCTTGTTCTTGTCTCGGAATGACCGCACAAGATCATGCAGGTCTGCGGGCACGCGCTTGTTTTCCCAGGCGAGTCCGCCGGGCACCACGAGCGCATCGAAATCTTCCGGCCTTACCTGCGCGAAAGAAAGGTCGGGTGTCACGTTCAGTCCGCCCATCGAAGTCACGGGACTGCCATCACCTGTCGCAGTCTTCACTGTCACTCCGAGATAGCTGCGTGCCACCGCCATCAGCAGCGCGCATTCCCAATCGGCGAATTCCGGTGTGAGCGCTACCACGATCGCTGTCATCTTTCGGTCCTTTCAAGGCCGTCAAGGGTCGGATTGCGCGCTCAGGTGAGCGCCTGTGTATAGCGCATGCCGGTCACCGGCCGCGGCTTGAATTCCAGATGTTCGTAGAAACGGTGAGCGGCCGAATTGCCCGTCGTGGCGCTGACGGAGAGGTAACCGCAGCCGGCGCCTTTGGCGATGTCGCGGGCGCGCGCCACCAGATGCTGGCCGATGCCGTGCCCACGCTGGCCGTCGCGCACGAAGAGATGATGCAGGTCCATGCCGCGGGTGCCTTCCTGGGCGCGGTAGAGCGGCACGAGAATGGCGTATCCGATCAGTTCCGAACCGGTATCGGCCACAAGCACGGTGATCCATGGCCGGTCGCCGAACAGGTCGCGTTCGAGAATATCGGGCGTCATGGCCGAAGCATCATGGTGATGCGCTGCAAGTGCCGCGATCATCTCGTTGAGTTCGGGCAGGTCGTGGCGCTTGGCATGACGGATGGTCAGCACGGCCGGGCGGGGAAGGGATATTTCGCTGTCTTCGAGAAGAACTTGCGGCATTTCGGCATCCTTTGATCTTGTGGTGCCGTCAGGTGCCGTCTGAAACAACAAAGCCGCCTGACGGCGGCTTGTTGACATGATGATCTGTCGAGCCGCCCTTTACAGGTAGGCCCAAAAATACGTTGCGGCGGTGGTAAGGCGCGTATTGATCATGGCAGTTCTCATGCGCCTGTCCGAAAAACTTGTCAAGGGTGTCTTGATCGAGAAGAAGCCTCAATGCTCGCTGTCGCAAAGCCCGTGGTCGGAGAGTGATCGGATTACGTAGCAGTCCTCGATTGCGTGATCGCCGTCGCAATGCGAGACGATGCGTGCCAGCTCCTGTTCTAGCTTCTTCAGTTTCTCGATCTTGTCGCGCACGCTTTTCAGGTGATCGCTGGCGATCCGGTCGGCATTGCCGCAGGGCTGGTGCGGATGCTGGCTGAGTGCGATCAACTCGCGGATGGCGGAAATGTCGAGCCCCAAATCGCGCGCATGGCGGATGAAGGCTAGCCGCTCGAGATCCTGCCGCTCATAACGTCGCTGGTTGCCCTCGGATCGTTCCGCCGCGGCAAGCAGGCCCATCTGCTCGTAATAGCGGATAGTCGGAACCTTTACGCCGGTCCGTTTCGAAAGATCGCCAATCGACAGCATGACACACTCCAAACCTATAGTCTCTGGAGATATCTAATCGGCGATCCCTTGCTGTTCAAGGTTGCGCACACCCGATCTGAACGCTCGGGTCGCAGCCTGTGCCGTTACAACTGCGTCTCGTCTTCCGCGCTTTTTGCAACGAAGTCGGTCGCGTTCGGGACGTTGATAGTGACTGCTATGGCCTGCTTGTCCTCGTTGACGCCCATCGCCTCGAGAATTGCATTGCGGATATCGTCTTCTACCGCTTTGCGGTCCTCGGGCGACATCGCATTGACATCATCTTCGGTCAGGTCGTTATCCTTCAGGTACTGTTCTCGGATCCGTTCAGCGAGCGTCTTGTCGGCAAGATCCATGAATTCCTGTTCGTATTGGCTGTAGACGCTCTTTTCGGTTCCCGTTTCGCTCGCATCCTTGGCTGTCTCTGCTTCTGGCCTTTCAGGCACCAGGAACATGGCTGCCAGCTTGGCGCTGAACGATGTGTCGCCGCTGGTCAAGGCATTGCCCTGACTGTTGCTGCCGCTTCCCTGCTGCCGATTCTCATCCAGCACGAACATGTCGGTCCCACTCTTCGCGGACCTGTCGGTATAGCCTGCATAGGCACTGGAACTCGAACTTGATGTAACGATCATGGTTGTCTCCTCAGCTTTCTGACTAAGGCTTAGAAAGCGGGGCTTGCTCGGGGCTAGAGCTGACCTGCGGCAAGGTGGCTCAATGGGTAGATTGCACCTTTGTGATCTTATGATAGTATACCCCCCTATACTATATTTGAGGTGAGACGTGTCGCACACCGTTCGAGACAAGGCAAAACTCCTGGCGCGCGTGCGCCGTATGAAGGGGCAGATGGAAGCCGTCGAGCGCGCGCTGGAGGCGGAGGCGCCCTGCGGCGACGTCCTGCAGCTTCTGGCTTCTATCCGCGGTGCGCTGGCTGGCCTGACCGGCGAGGTCATAGAGGGCCATTTGCACGAGCACGTGGTGCATGCCGAAAACGATGCCGAGCGGGACAAGGCGGCCGCCGAACTCGCCGATGTCCTGCGTACTTACATCCGGTGAGAACGGCCGCTCACAGTTTGGATGCGGCTTCGGCCGTTGATGTTTGGAAATGGAGCCTGTCATGGCAAGCAGTATCGATAGTCTGAAGCATGAGCACGTGTTTCTCGGCGCGGATCATGAGCGCAACGAGCGTAAGGTCTGGCTGGTCATTGCGCTGACCGCCTCGATGATGGTGGCGGAAATCGTCGCCGGCTCGATCTTCGGGTCTATGGCGTTGACGGCCGATGGCTGGCACATGTCCACCCATGCCGGAGCCATGTTGATCTCGGCGCTGGCCTATATGTATGCAAGGCGCAATGCGAAGAACCCGCGTTACACCTTTGGGACCGGCAAGTTGGGTGATCTCGCCGGTTTCGCCAGTGCTGTGGTGCTGGCGCTGGTGGTGCTGTTCATCGCCTGGGAAAGCTTCGTGCGCCTGGCAAATCCGGTGGCGATCGATTTCGATCAGGCGATCTTCGTGGCCGTCATCGGCCTGGCCGTAAACCTGCTCAGCGCCTGGCTGCTGCGCGATGACCACGATCATCATCACGGCGGCCACCATGGACATCATGGCAGCCATAGCCATGCCGGTCATCATGGTGATCACGCTCATTCCGGTCATCACGCGCATGTTGGCACCGAAGATAACAATCTTCGCGCCGCCTATCTCCATGTTCTAGCTGATGCGCTGACCTCGGTACTGGCAATCGCCGCACTTATCCTCGGTCGGCTCTATGGCTGGAATGCGCTTGATCCGATCATGGGCATTGTTGGCGGCATTGTCATAGCGCGCTGGTCCTTCGGGCTTCTCCGCGCCACGTCCCGCGTGCTGCTCGATGCGCAGCCGGATGACGGGGATCTGGCGATCAGGATCAGGAAGGTCATGGAAACACCCGATGATACGGTCATGGATCTGCATGTCTGGCAGCTTGGTCCTGGGCACAATGCAGCGATCGTTTCAGTCGCGACGACAGTTCCCAAGGCGCCTGCGTCCTATAAGGAAAAGCTGAAATCCATTCCCGGCCTGTCGCATGTGACGGTGGAGGTAACCGCTCTCGGTTGATTGCCTCAACCAGGTTCCGGCAGACCAAAAAAGAAAGGCCCGAAACCGGATCCGGTTCGGGCCTTTTTTGTATCTGGTGTTGCAATGCCCGTCAGGCAAATTCCTGGTAGAGGTTCTGCACCCAGGCTTGCGGCGCTGCGGCCGCGCTGAAGCTTGGGCCGGCGTCTTCCGCGTCCATTGTCCAGAGCGCGCTTGCAAGCGAGCTGGAAAGCTGCGTGCTGCTGCCGGTCAAGGCGTCCGCGAAGCGTGTCGACGAAACGGCGGCAGCTTGAGGCGCTTCCTCAGCCGTGCGCTCCACTTCAACGGTTCGGTTCGGATATTGATAGCCACTCAGGCCGCTATCGATCTTCATCGCTTTGGTCCACGTCCAGTTAGTTAACGAAGGGTTAACGCTGGAACCTTGTGCGAAGCTTGCGTCGGGCTGGCGTGGAGACTGAAGAGGGCTTGACAGGCTGAAACCTGCTTGTTCGAACCGGTAAAACGCCTGTAAAAGCGCAAGCTTGCGCGATTTTCGCTCAGCTTCTCCGCGGCTAGGAAAATATGAACCCATGTCTGGAATTTAACTGTTACGGCGAGCCCTGATTATCAGCGCACCGTTTTTCCGCCTCTCCGTCAGTGTGGGGCGGCATGGTCTGAAGAATCATGCAAGGCGAGGCCCCATTGCAATTCGGGCCAGCAAGATGCTGGCCCGATTGTCAATTATCCGGTTAAGGTGGGTACCCGTATTCGCTTACATCTTGCCCACCACCTTGATCGCGAATGCATATTCGAACGCGATTTCTTCAAGCCTCTGGAAACGGCCCGACTTGCCGCCATGGCCGGCCGCCATATTCGTTTTGAGCAGGATCGGCGCCGTCCCCGACGTATGCTCGCGCAGCTTGGCCACCCACTTGGTCGGCTCCCAATAGGTTACGCGCGGGTCGGTAAGGCCTGAGATCGCCAGGATCGGCGGATAGGCTCGGGCCGTGACGTTGTCGTAAGGCGAATAGGCCGCGATCCAGCGATATTCCTCCTCGGACTCGATCGGGTTGCCCCATTCCGGCCATTCCGGTGGAGTGAGCGGCAGCGTGTCGTCGAGCATGGTGTTCAACACATCGACGAAGGGCACTGCGGCGATGATGCCGGCGAATTTTTCCGGCGCCATGTTGGCAACTGCGCCCATCAGCATGCCACCGGCGGAGCCGCCCTCGGCAATGATCCGGTCATACGATGTAAAGCCGGTCGCAACCAGGTGGTCGGCCGCCGCGATGAAGTCTTTAAAGGTGTTCTGCTTGTTCTCCATCTTGCCGTTTTCGTACCAGGCGAAGCCCTTGTCCTTGCCGCCACGGATATGGGCGATGGCATAGACGATGCCGCGGTCGGCAAGCGAAAGCGCATTGGTCGAGAACGACGCCGGGATGGTTATGCCATAGGCGCCATAACCGTAGAGCAGGCAGGGTGATGAGCCGTCGAGTGGCGTACCCTTTTTGTAGAGCAGCGAGACCGGCACCAGTTCGCCGTCATGCGCCGGTGCCATCACCCGGCGGGTGACGTAATCATCCGGACTATGCCCCGATGGCACTTCCTGGGTCTTCAGCAGCACCCGTTCGCGCGTCACCATGTCGTAGTCATAGAGCTGGGTCGGCGTGGTCATCGACGAATAGGAGAACCGGATCATATCGGAATCGTATTCGGCTGCGCCCGAAAGACCGAGCGAATAGGCTTCCTCATCGAAGGCGATCGCATGTTCTTCGCCCGTCCGCCGGTCGCGGATGACGATCTGCGGCAGGCCGTCCTTGCGCTGCAGCCAGATCAGATGGCGCGCATAGGCCATGTGCGAGATGATCAGCCGGCCCGGTTCATGGGGCACGACGGGCTTCCAGTTCTCCTTGCCGGGAGCGGAAATCGGTGCCTCGACGATCTTGAAATCCTTGGCGTCGCCATCATTGGTCATGATGTAGAAAACGTCGCCGCCCTCGGTCATCGAATATTCGATGCCCTCTTCGCGCTCCGCCACCAGCTTCGGCTCCGCAGTCAGATCGGAAGTCGGGATCAGCCGGTATTCGGACGTCTCGTGGTCGTGGATGTCGATATAGATGAAGTCGTCGAGCAGCGAGCCTCCGACACCCATGAAGAAGCCTGGATCAGTCTCCTCGAACACCAGCCGATCGGCAGACTGCGGCTCACCGACGATATGGTGGAAGACTTTCGACGGGCGATGGTTCTCGTCCTGCAGCGTGTAGAAGAAGCTCTTGCCATCGGGCGCCCACACGCCGTCGCCAGCAGTGTTCTCGATCAGGTCATCGAGGTCCACGCCGGTTTCAAGATTGCGGATGCGCAGGGTGAAATATTCCGACCCCTTGTCGTCATAACCCCAGATGCCGTGGCTATGATCGGTCGAGTGGTCCATGCCGGCCAGCCGGAAATAATCCTTGCCCGCCGCTTCCTTGTCACCGTCGAAAAGCGTCTGCTTGTCGCCGCCGTCACGCGGCGTGCGGAAATAATGCGGCTGCTCGCCGCCGGTCACGAACAGGGAACCATAGGCGTAAGGTCCGTCCTTCGTCGGCACCGAACTGTCGTCTTCCTTGATGCGGCCGCGCATTTCGGAAAACAGCGTTTTCTGCAGCTCTTCCGTATCGCCGAGTGCTGCTTCCATATAGCTGTTTTCGGCTTCCAGATGCTTGCGGATTTCAGGGTCGAGGATCGACGGATCCTTGAACATCGCCTGCCAGTTGTCGGCCCGCAGCCAGGCATAATCGTCCGAACGGGTAATTCCGTGACGCGTGTCGCTGACCGGCTTCTTGGGCGCTACAGGCGCTGTAGGGAGATTGGCGAAAGGCGATTTAGGGGAGGGGGCCAAGGGAGCACTCCGGTATGAAAGGAAGGAGTGCCAGAGATAGGTTGTGGGCGCCTGAGAGGCAAGCAGTGATGACGCCGCGCGTTACTTCTTCTTTGCATCCGAAAGCACCTGTTCAGCCATTTTTCTCCGCTCACCACCTCGTCTGTTCACATCATGGTATTTCGCGCCTTGGTTGGTGGCCAATTGACTGCACGTCTCCTAGTTTCCGCGCCATCCAAGTCGATATGAGTAGGGATCACATGAAGAAACAGCTGTCGGTGATGGCTCTTGTCCTGTTTTCCGCGTCTGCGGCACATGCGCTGGATGCGCGCGTTACCAGGCAATTGAACGCCCTGGACCCCGATGAACGTCGCGAGCAGCGTTGCGACATGGAAGCGATGGACCAGATTCGCAAAACCGGCGAATTCCGTCCCGACAAGGTCATCGCCTACACCTTTTCCGATACGATCGAGGACGGAAACAAACTGAAGGCACCAGGCGCCGTCTTCCGCAGCGCGGGGGATTGGTACCGCCTCAAGTTCAAATGCGAAACCGGTGAGGCCGGCCTGAAGATCATGTCCTTCGACTATACGATCGGCTCCAAGGTTACCCGTGACCTTTGGGACAAATATTACCTCTACGACTGATCCTGTGTCGCCGCAGCATCGATAATGCTGCGGTGCATCTCCAGCCTCAACCCGGCAGGTTTGGCGTTGCCTTACGCTCGGGAAACAGTTCCGCCAGCACGGTCATGAGGATCAGCGAAAGTGGCAGTGCCAGCATCGCGCCGACAGCTCCCCACATCCAGGTCCAGAAGAGGATGGCGAGGAAGACGACGAAGGGATTGATCTCCCACTGACGCCCCATCACCGCCGGAAAGATCAGGTTTTCCATCGCGAGATGAACGGTGAAAAACAGGAAGGCCGGCAGCAGCGCCAGGAGAATGGCGTCATGGGTGAGAATGCCGGCAATCGCCACCGAGATCGTCATCAGCGTGATCCCGAGGAACGGGATGAAGCTTGAGAGAAACGCGAACATGCCCCACAGCACTGGCATGCTCAGTCCGCACAGCCAGGCGATTATCGTCATTACGATGCCGAGGCAGAAATACATCACGCTGGCTGTCGCGAAATAATAGCCCAGAACCTCATCGATCGAGTTCAGTATCCGGATTGTGATCAGACGCTGTCGGCGGTTGGGAAACGCCATGATCACGGTTCTGCGAAGCCTCAGACGTCCATAAAGGAACAGCAGCAGCGCAGCAAAGAAGATCATCCCCTGAATGATCGCAGGCGTCAGGCTGGCCGTTACCACGCCCAGAATGTTGGTGGAGTTTTCCAACAGCTTGTCCATCGACATCGTACCGGTCTGGAACCTAGCCGGCGAGATGTTCAGCCAGTGCTGACGTTCCAGAAAAGGCATGAGGCGATCGTAGGAGCGTTCGACGAATGTCGGCCCCTCCCGCATGAGCGTTGCAACCGGTTCCGCCAGCGCATTGGCGATCACGAACAGTACGAGAAACACAAGGGTCGACAGGATTACGGCAATGCCGAAACGCGGCACGCCCGCCCGGCCGAGCTTGTCTGCCACAAGCCCGAGGATCAGTCCCACCACGACCGCAAGTGTGATCGGGATGAGGATCAGCGCCATATAATGAAGGATGGCGAAGAAGATGATCGCAAATATGCCGATTACGGCCCAGGCCATGGCCACATTGAGTGCGTCACGTCCCAGCGCGACATCCTCGGCCGAGTTCAGATCTTCTTCCTCGACGACAGCGAATGCCTCGCGCCGACGCGACGAAAAATCTACGAAATGCTTCTTCGGCTTGCCGCTGCCGCGCGCGCTGGTCGTTGTCATCTGTTTCCTGAGTGCCCCGAACCTGCGACAAAACGCAAAAACGGCACTCCGGTTCCGGAGCGCCGAGTGTTTATTAGCTTTCTGGTAATCCTGCCAATCAGGTCGATACTGCAGGCCTCAAGCTGCCAACGTCAGGCCGATACCCCACGGGTCTTTCAGCGCGTGTCCTTCGGCTGTCTTGGTCGTTGAGATTTCCTGGGTTTCCAGCGCTGCGAGTGCCCTGGTCAGGGCTTCTTTGTCGTTGAAGCGCACCGTGTAATCGGAAAGGCCGGTCATGTTGTCTTGGCGTGGCTGAGCGCCCCGGCTGTTCCAGATATTGGCCGCGATATGATGGTGGTAGCCGCCGGTGGCAAAGAAGCTCGCACCCGGATAGCGCGCCATGATTTTCAACCCCAGCACGTCGCGATAGAATGCGTCCGCTTGCGGAATGTCGCCGACCTGCAGGTGGATATGACCAACGGATGTGCCCGGTGCCATGCCATTCCAGTCGCTCTTTGGCGCCGAGTCGTAAAGCGCCTGGAGGTTCAGCCGGTCGGTTGCCATTTGCACCGTTCCGTCCGGAAAATAGGTCCATTCATCCGGCGTGCGGTCACGATAGATCTCGATGCCGTTGCCTTCCGGATCCGACAGATAGAGTGCTTCCGAGACCAGATGGTCCGACGCGCCGTCGAGCTGCACGCCCTTGTGCGCCGCATTCGCCAGCCAGTGGGCAAGTTCCAGACGGTTCGGCATCAGAAACGCGGTGTGAAAAAGACCTGCAGCCTGGCGCGGTGCGCGAGTAACAGTGCTGTCGGTCGTAAGCTGCAACAGAGGCAGGCCATGGGCGCCAAGCAGCACGCCGCTGGCACTCTTTTCCAACACCGACAGGCCGATGATCTCTTGATAGAATTTCGATGTGGTATCGAGATCGGTAACCACCAGATGCGCGCGGTCCACATGAGCCGGGCGTGTCAGGGCGAAAGCTGCTTCAGAAGAATTGCTCATTGATACTCTCCGGGGCGAGTTTGCATCGCCGCAGACGTCTGCGGCGGCAAAGCCGCGATGCCGAAATATCGCCCATTCTCATCGTTCACGAAAGTCGAAAAATGAGAGAAGCTTCGTTCTTAAAAGGTGAACAATGAAGCTTGATGCGAATCAAGGCGGTAGGTGTAAGCTGGGCAAAAATGCTGGACAGTTGAAGGAGATTGAAATGTACAAAACGATCCTTGTAGCAGTCGATATAGCCCAGGCGGAAAAGGCTGAACGTATATTGAAGCAGGCCGCACAGCTGTGTGCTGCAGGTGGCCGTATTCTGATGATCAACGTCGTCGAGGAACTGCCCGCCTACGTCGTGTCGGATCTGTCCATCGACATGCTCGTCGATGCCCGCAAGCGGGCTGAAACAGAACTGACCGAACTTCGCAACACGGCCGGAGTTAAGGCCGATATCGAAATCCGCCAGGGCGCGCCGGCGCGCGAAATACTGGCCGCCGCCGAAGACGCAAAGGCCGATCTCATCATCGTTGCCTCGCATGTTCCCGATCTCAGCAACTACATTATCGGCGCCACTGCCGACCGCGTCGTCCGCCACGCAAAATGCTCGGTGCTGATCGACCGCTGAAATCATGACGTCGCACGGATAGACGGATACTCCGATCTTACGGCTTTAAACCGAATGTGAGGCGGTACTCGCCTGACAAGTCTTGCCTTAACCGGCGACGCCACGCATTCTGTCGTCGGACGGAGACGGCTTTTGGAATGAGTGAACTCTTCAACTTCGGACGGCGTTACGATCTGCACGAGGTCATCGCGGACGGTATTGTCCATGGGATAGGGATAGTTTTTGCCCTCGTTGGTGCCACAGCCCTGATCTTTTATGCCACCGTCTGGTCGAGCTATGGCGAACTCGCCGCAGCCTGGATCTATGGGCTGGGGCTGATCCTCTGCCTGTCGGTCTCTTTCACCTACAATATCTGGCCGCATTCGCGCACCAAATGGATACTGCGCCGGCTTGATCATTCGGCGATCTTCATCCTGATTGCCGCCACCTACACGCCTTTCCTGCAGCGCGGTGCGGCTCACGATCCCTGGATTGCCGCAATGCTGGCGGCCATATGGATCACCGCCATCGTCGGCGTATCGCTGAAATGCGTCTTCCCCGGCCGCTACGACAGGCTCGCTATTCTGCTTTACCTTGCAATGGGCTGGAGCGGTGTGGTGGTGATGGAAGAGGTCTCGCAATATCTCCCGACGGTCACCACACTTCTGATCGTCATCGGCGGGCTGATCTACTCGCTCGGCGTCATCTTCCATGTCTGGGAAAAGTTGCGTTTTCAGAACGCAATCTGGCACGGCTTTGTCGTTGCCGCCGCCGCGGTCCATTATGGTGCCGTGATGACCTGTTTCAGCCTGACCGGCAGCATCTGAACAGTGAGCCCTGTCGCTGACAGCCCTCGACAGATAGATGCCGTCTGCTAAGGTGGATGAAATTGTAATATAGTGGACAGCGCAATGAGCAATACCCCGATCATCCGCGACGCAGATGAGGCCGACCTGCACGGCATCATGGAGATTTATAACGACGCGGTTCTCAACACGACGGCGATCTGGAACGAGACGCTGGTTGATATCGAAAACCGCCGCGCATGGTTCGATGCCCGTAAGGCGAAGGGTTTTCCGGTTATCGTCGCGCAGCTCGATGGCGAGGTTGCCGGTTATGCCTCCTATGGCGACTGGCGTGCCTTCGACGGTTATCGTTTCACCGTCGAACATTCGGTCTATGTCCACAAGTCCTTCCGCGGCCACGGTCTCGGCCGCAAGCTGATGCAGGAGCTGATCGCCCGCGCCACCTCGAACGGTGTGCATGTGATGATCGCCGCAATCGAATCCGAAAACCAGGCCTCCATCGCGCTCCACAATGCGCTCGGCTTCCGCATCGCCGGAAAGTTCTCCGAAGTCGGCACGAAATTCGGCCGCTGGCTGGACCTGACCTGCATGGAGCTGAAACTCACTAAGGTCTGAACTGTCCAGCGTATTCTGCGTTTCCACCCAACACCCTACATTGCCGGCGATACTTGGAAGCAAAGGACACCCGAAATGGATATCAGGCGCAGCGGCTCACAGGCCTCGAAGAAACAGCCGGCGGATTATTTTACCGGCACGGTGCGGCTCGACCCGCTGATGGAGGCGCCGGAACCGGCGCGGGTGCGCGCCGCAAGCGTCACCTTCGAACCCGGTGCCCGTACCAACTGGCACACCCATCCGCTCGGCCAGACGCTGATCGTCACCGCAGGTTTCGGCCGCGCCCAGACTGAAGGCGGCCCGGTCAGGGAATTGCGTCCGGGCGATGTCGTGTGGTTTTCTCCGGGCGAAAAACACTGGCATGGCGCAGGCGTCGAAACGGCCATGACCCATATCGCCATCCAGGAGGCACAGAATGGCGTCACCGCCGACTGGCTGGAGCCGGTCAGCGAGGGGGATTATTCGCGGCCAGTCGAGAAGGACTGAGCTTTCCGTCGATCTCCTTCAATATGTCGATGAAGGCCCGCAATCCGGTCGGCACATGCCTGTGCCCCGGATAATAGAGGCAAAGGCCGTCGATCTCCGGGCACCAGTCGGAAAGTACGGCAACAAGCCTTCCTTGCCGGATATAGTCTTCCGCCACATGCTGCGGCACATAGGCGATGCCGAGACCCGCCGCGGCAGCCTTTGCCATCAACTCGGTATCGTCGAGCGTCAGTGGACCGGAAACATCCACGACAATCTCTTCGCCGCGCCGTTCGAATTCCCACCTATAGAGCTTGCCGCTCGGCATCCTCAGCCGGATGCAGTCGTGTCGTAAAAGGTCCTGCGGCACGAGTGGTTCGCCGCGGCTGGCGATATAGTCCGGCGAGGCCACCGTGATGAAGCGGGCAGGGCCGCCGAACGCGATGGCGATCATGTCCTGCGGTACGCTCTCGCGCAGCCTGATCCCGGCATCGAACCCGTCTGCTACGATATCGACCAGCCGCCCGTCGCTGACCAGATCCAGCGCCACGTCCGGATAACGGGCGAGAAATGCCGGAACCGCATTGTCCAGCAGCCTGCGAATGACGATGCTGCTGGTGTTGATCCTGACCGTGCCGCTCGGCCCGCCGCGAAAATCATCGACCGCTTCCAGTGCCGCATCGAGTTCGCGCAGCGCCGGCCCGAGCCTTGCCACCAGCCGCTCACCCGCCTCGGTCGGCGAGACACTGCGTGTCGTTCGGTTGAGCAGGCGCACGCCCATCCGCGCCTCCAGCCCGCGCATCATGTGACTCAGCGTCGAGGGCGAAAGCCCCAGTTCCTCTGCCGCCCTGCGAAAACTGCGATGCGCGATAATCGCCGTAAAAGCCGCAAGGTCATTGAGCGTCGGCTTTTCATTCATGGGGAAATTTCACCAGCTTATGCAAGATTGAACTGCTTATGGCATGAATTGGCAAGGGCTATCTTCCCTGCAGAAACTCCGGCTTCGAAAAACTCGGCAAGCCGCAGAACGAAGGAGAAAGATCATGTCCAGAACCTGGTTCATCACCGGCACATCCTCCGGCTTCGGCCGCCTGCTCACGGAAAAGCTTCTGGCCCGCGGTGATCGCGTCGCCGCCACCCTGCGGCGCATCGATGCGCTGGACGATCTGCGCCAAACCTATGGCGACCGGTTGTGGATCGCAAAGCTCGATCTCACCGATCAGGATGCGATACGCGCCACCGTCGACCGCGCATTCGCCGAACTCGGCCCTATCGATGTCGTCGTCAACAATGCCGGCTATGGCCTGTTCGGTGCGGCGGAAGAGTTGAGTGACGAGGAAATCCGCCGCCAGATCGACACCAACCTGATCGGCTCGATTCAGATCATTCGCGCGGCGCTGCCGCATCTTCGCGCCCAGGGCGGCGGGTTGATCCAGCAGGTGGCATCCGAAGGCGGTCAGATCACCTATCCCAGCTTCTCCCTCTACCACGCCACCAAATGGGGTATCGAAGGTTTCGTCGATGCCGTTGCCAAGGAAGTCGCACCCTTTGGCATCAGGTTTACGATCGTCGAACCGGGGCCGACGCGCACCGATTTCGCCAAGGGTCTGTCCATCGCCGCGCCAATGGATATCTACGCCGATACGCCCGCAGGACAGGTTCGTCACGCCATCTTCAACGGTGGTTTCGATATCAAGGGCGACCCGGACAGGATGGCGGACGCGATGATCGACTATGCCGGCCATGAAAATCCGCCGCTCCGCCTGGCCCTTGGCGGTGCCACCTATCCGTCGATAAAGGCAGCACTTGAGGGGCGTCTCGCTGAACTGGAGGCGCATAAGGCGACGACACTTGCCATGGATTTTACCGACTAATCGGCATGAAGCGATCCGGATGTTCAAGTCGTCATTGAACGTCAACGCATGTCGGGCAAATATGTCGCACCGATTCCACGGCATGTCTCCCGAAAGCGGTCACCGGTTTCGGGAAAAAGACATGCGCAAAAACAAAGAGCTAAAACACGGCAGGCAAATCTGAAAGATTGCGACGTGTTTTAGCGTGCCGGAGGAACAGCAGCATGCCCGATATCGTCCGTATAACCAGCGATGAACTCGTCGCCGAGATTTCTTCGCTCGGCTCCGAAATGCGGTCGCTGCAGACGACCGATGGCCGGGACTGGTTGTGGAACGGCGACGCCGCCTTCTGGACCGGTCGTTCCCCGATCCTGTTCCCGATCGTTGGCAAGGCGCCCGGCAATCACATTGCCGTCGATGGCGTGTCCTACGAAATGGGTCAGCACGGCTTTGCCCGCAGGGCCGAATGGGTGCTGGCCGACGCCAGCACCTCCACCTGCCGTTTTGAGCTTGAAAGCTCGCAAGACACCCTGAAAACCTATCCTTTCGCGTTCCTGCTTTCGCTCACCCACTCACTCGAAGGCCACAGCCTGACGGTAACGGCCGAAGTCGAAAACCGCGACAGTCGTCCGATGCCCTTCGGCCTGGGCTATCATCCGGCCTTCCTCTGGCCGCTGCCGGGTGGAGAAGGCAAGCCACATACGATAACGCTCGACAATGGCGCAGAGCCGCTCCTGACCCGTCTTGAAGACGGGCTTGTCACAAGGGACAAGCTGCCGTCACCCTTTTCGAAAGGGCATCTCACCCTTTCCCATGACCTTTTCGAAGCCGATGCGATGATCTTTGCCGAAGGTGCAGGCAAGGGGTTGACCTATGCAGCCGAGGGCGGCCCGAGCCTCAAATTCGCGTTCGACAACCTGCCTAACCTGGCGCTCTGGCAAAAGGTCGGCGCGCCGTTTCTTTGCGTCGAACCCTGGCATGGCACTGCGGCAGAGGCGGGAGGTTCGGCCGAAATGGCAAAACGCCCCTATGCGACAATCCTGTCTCCGGGCGAGAAGGCACAGTTTGCTTTCACGGTCGAGATTATCGGCTGAAAACACAAATGAACGCAAACCGGCGGCCTTTTGAGCCGCCGTTCTACATCAGGATTATCCCTGATTTATTCCACCGGCGTAAAATTCATCGCATGGCCGTTGATGCAGTAGCGCAGGCCGGTCGGCGGCGGACCGTCGGGGAACACGTGGCCGAGATGGCCGCCGCAATTGGCGCAGCGCACTTCGGTGCGTACCATACCATGCGACGTGTCGCGGATTTCGGTAATGGCATCCGGCTTCACCGCCTCGAAATAACTCGGCCAGCCGCAGCCGGAATCGAATTTGGTGTCGGAGACGAACAGGTCTTCGCCGCAGCCGGCACAGCTGTAAATGCCCTTTTCCTTGGAGTTCCAGTAGGGCCCGGTAAAGGCGCGTTCGGTGCCCGCCTGCCGCAGGATGTAATACTGTTCCGGCGTCAGTTCTTCGCGCCACTCGGCGTCGCTCTTTGAGGTCTTTGGGGTGCTGATCGAGGACATGACCGTTCCTTTCGTTTGCTCCCTAGATAGGCGTCGTGACGCTGTGAATAAAGATGCATGTCACAGCCTTCTTCCCGGTTGAGCTTGAGGCAGCTGCCCGTTTCACTTAAGACGATCACACGCGTTCGATGATCGACCGTGTGGGGGCAGGAGAGATTATGGCCGCAGCCGCGCCGGCATGGACGTTTATTGCGCTCTTCCTGCCGTTCCTTGCCGCCATTCTGGCACCATTCCTCGTTTCGCGCCTTGGTGACAAGGCAGCCTGGATCGTTGCACCTGCGCCTGCACTGTCCTTTCTGCATTTTTGCGGTTTTCTGCCGGAAATCTCGGCTGGTGAGGTCGCGACCGGTGGATATGCGTGGGTGCCCAGCCTCAACCTTTCGTTCTCCTGGTTCATCGATGGCCTGTCGTTGACCTTCGCGCTGCTGATCACCGGTATCGGTACCCTGATCGTGATCTATTCCGGCGGTTACCTGAAGGGGCACCGGCATCTGGGAAGGTTCTTGTCCTTCATCCTCCTGTTCATGGGTGCGATGCTCGGCCTTGTCGTCTCCGACAGTTTCCTGATGCTCTTCGTCTATTGGGAGCTGACCTCGATCACCTCCTTCCTGCTGATCGGTTTCGATCATGAGCGGGAGGCCGCAAGGCGTGCCGCGCTGCAGGCGCTGGTCGTCACCGGGGCAGGGGGGCTGTCGCTGCTGGCTGGCCTCGTTTTCCTATGGAACGTCACCGGTGTGACCCAGCTGTCGCTGCTCGTCCACCTCGGTGATGCGCTGCGGATGAGCCCTTTCTATCTGCCGGCGCTGTTTCTCGTGCTCGGCGGTGCCTTCACCAAATCGGCGCAGTTCCCGTTTCACTTCTGGCTGCCGAACGCCATGGAGGCGCCCACACCCGTCTCCGCCTATCTTCATTCCGCAACCATGGTAAAGGCCGGCGTCTACCTGTTGATGCGGCTCAATCCGGTTCTGGGCGGCACGCCGGCCTGGGAAATCCTGCTTCCCTTTTTCGGCGGCGTAACGCTGGTTGCGGGAGCGCTGATCGGCATTCGCCAGACCGATCTCAAGCTGATGCTCGCCTATACGACCATGGCCTCGCTCGGCCTGCTCACCATGCTGACCGGTTTCGGCTCGCCGCATGCCATCGAGGCGGCGGTGCTCTATCTTGTCGCCCATTCGCTCTTCAAGGGCGCCCTGTTCATGGTTGCGGGCGCGGTCGATCACGAGACAGGCACGAGAGAGCTGCCGCTCCTGGGCGGTCTTCGCCGCGCTATGCCGATCACCTTCGCAGCCGCATTTCTGGCGGCCTGCTCGATGGGAGGGCTGCCGCTTTTCGCCGGTTTTCTCGCCAAGGAAGAAATCTACGCAGCCCTTGCCACCGGCAATCCGCGCGCCGTCTTCTTCACGGCTGCGGCGCTTGTCGGCAATGCGCTGATGTTTGCCATCGCCCTTGCCGTCGGCCTGAAACCCTTTGTCGGAGAAGGCAATCAAACACCGCTGACGCCGCATGAGGCCCCGGCCGCGCTCTGGCTCGGCCCCGTGATATTAGCAGCGCTCGGCCTCGTCTTCGGCATATTTTCGCCGCTGCTTCACGCTTACCTGACATCGCCCATGGCAAGCGCGGTCATCGACGAACCGACGGTGATCACCATCGGCACGATGCCGCATTTGGGCTTGCCACTCGGCCTGTCGCTGCTCACCGTGGCGCTCGGCATCCTTGTCTATCTGGGGCTCGACCGGGCTCGCGCTCTGGCTGCGCAGATGCTGGAAGGCCTCGGCCCCGGCCCGGATCGCTGGTTCGATCAGTTTGTCAGCGGCCTTGTCCGTATTTCCGCGCGCCTCGTCCGCATCATCCAGCCGGGTCGGCTGGAAATCTATATCACCGCAACTTTCACCGCCGTGGCGGCAACCCTGCTTGTGCCGCTTTTCCTCTTTGACGAACTCCCCGCCATGCCGTCATGGCCGGCCGGAGCCCTTGTTCAGGAAATCGCCTTTTTCGTCATTGCAGCACTCGGCATCGTTACCGTCTTGCGCGCCGCCGACCGCCTGACCGCGATCGTTTCACTCGGCATCCAGGGATTTGCGGTCGCGGTGATCTTTCTGTTGTTCGGTGCGCCGGATCTCTCCTTCACCCAGTTCATGGTGGAAACGCTGTCGGTCGTCATCCTGACCCTGGTGATGACGCGGCTCAGGCTGTCGGTCACCGATCACCGCCCGCCAGGGCAAATCCTGCTGGACGGGACGATCGCGATTGCCTGCGGCCTCGGTTTTGCGCTCATGCTGCTGAAGGCGGTCGGCACGCCCTTCGATCCGTTCATGACGGATTTCTTCAACACCTATTCAAAGGCGATCGCCCACGGCGCCAATGTGGTCAACGTCATCATCGTCGATTTCCGCGGCACCGACACATTGGGCGAGATCGCCGTGGTGATGGTCACCGGCCTTGCTGTTCTGGCGCTGATCAAGCTGCGGGCCGGGAGGCGCGCCTCATGAATACCCTTATCCTCCGCACGGTCGCGCCCGTCATCACCGCCCTGATGCTGCTTTTTTCCGTCTTCGTCCTGTTGCGCGGCCATAACGAGCCGGGCGGCGGTTTTATCGGCGGGCTGATCGCGGCCTCGGCGCTGGCAATCTTCGGCATCGCGCATGGACCGGGTGCGGTGCAGCGGGCAATCCGGTTTCATCCGATGGCGATCGCCGGTGCCGGCCTGGCCCTCGCGGCCGTCTCCGGTCTTGTGTCGATCGCAGCCGGCGTTCCCTTCATGAGCGGGCTGTGGATCTATCCGGATATTCTCGGCGCAGAAGTGCCGCTCTCGACGGTCATGTCCTTCGATATCGGCGTTTATCTCGTCGTGGTCGGTTCAGTCACCGCCATTGCCGTGGCACTTGAGACCGAGCCGGATGGCGGCGCAGGCGAAGGCGAGGGGGGCGGCTGATGGAAATCCTGTTCGTCGGGCTCATAGGCCTGTTCTTTGCGGCTGCCGTCTATCTCATGCTGTCGAAATTCACGATCCGCATCCTGCTCGGCATCGTGCTCCTTGGTAACGGTGTCAATCTTCTGCTGTTTACCGCCGGCCGCATCACCCGCGAAGTTCCTCCGATCATCCCCGCAGATGCGTCGACGCTCGGTTCCGTCGCCGCCAACCCCCTCCCGCAGGCGCTGATCCTGACGGCGATCGTCATCTCGTTTTCCTTCTTCGCCTTCCTCCTGGTGCTGACCTGGCGCGCATTCGAAGAGCTTGGCACCGACAGCACCGACGAAATGCGGCTCGCAGAACCACGCGACGAACCGCTTCCGCCGACGGGGTATTGATTTGATGCATGTGCTCCAACCCGCTCCCCGCCGAGATTTTCCGACACAGGGAGGCCAGCCCTGATGGCCTCACCCTCAACCGCCGTAGATCTTGCCGCCGCCATGGTCGCGTCGGCCCCGGCGCTCGCCGACTGGCTCGTCATCCTGCCGACTGCGCTGATGATTCTTGCAGGCGCGGCTCTGATGATGATCCGCAAGTCGGTCCGCCTTCATGCGGTTATTGCCATCGCAGCGCTGGCCTTGCTCGTCCTCATTGACGCGCTCCTGCTCTGGCAGGTTTCATCAAGCGGGCCGGTCACCATGACCATGGGCGGCTGGTTGCCGCCTTTCGGCATATCCTTCACCGCCGACATGTTCGGAGCCGTCATGGCGCTCGTTTCGGCGCTCGCGGCTCTGTCGGCGGCGGTCTATTCGCTGCGCGATATCGATGCGAGCGGATTGCGCCACGGCTTCTTCGCCTTCCTGCTGCTGCTGATGGCCGGCGTCTCCGGCGCCTTTCTGACCGGCGATATCTTCAACCTCTATGTCTGGTTCGAAGTCCTGCTGATCTCGTCTTTCGGCCTGCTCATTCTGGGCTCCGAGCCGAAGCAGATCGAAGGGGCGCTGAAATACGCCATTCTCAACCTCATCGGCACGACGCTGTTCCTCATTACTGTCGGTTATCTCTATGCGATCTTCGGCACGCTCAACATGGCCGATATCGCCCGAAAGGCTGGCGCGCTGCGTGGCGTGACCGAAAACGCGCCGCCGCTGATGACGCTGACGGCACTGTTCGTGCTCGCCTTCTGCATGAAGGCGGCAGCCTTCCCGGTGAATTTCTGGCTGCCTGCCTCCTACCACACGCCGCGCATTACCGTATCGGCATTGTTCGGCGGCCTGCTCACCAAGGTCGGCATCTACGCGCTGATCCGTGTGACGATCATGCTTCTGCCGGTCGAGCGGGAAGCGATCAGCCTCGTCATTGCCGCATCCGCCGTTCTCACCATGATCCTCGGTGCGCTCGGTGCGCTTGCCCAGAACGACCTGCGCCGCATGGTCGGTTACGTCGTCATCGTCGGCATCGGCAACATGCTGGCGGGTGTGGCGATCGGTTCGCCGACCTCCGTCAGTGGCGCAATTCTTTATGCACTGCATTCGATCGTCACCATGACCGCGCTTTATCTGGTCACCGGCGAGGCGGGGCGGCTGGCCGGCACGTTCGAACTGTCGCGCCTCGGCGGCTTGTGGAGCCGCGCGCCCTGGTTCTCCTTTGCGTCCCTTACGCTGATGCTCGCCGCGGCCGGTCTGCCGCCGCTTTCCGGCCTCTGGCCCAAGGTCATGCTGTTGAAGGCATCGCTGGATATCGGCGCCTGGTGGCTGGCCATCGCCATTCTTGTGTCTGCCTTCCTCGTCACGCTGGCGCTCGCCCGTGTTTTCCTGCTCGCCTTCTGGCGGCCGGCGCCGGACGGGATGGATCAATCCCTGCCTGAAACGGACTGGCGTTCGGTTCTGCCGATCGGCCTGCTCTCGGCCCTCGTTCTGGTTTTCGGTGTTTATCCCGAACCGCTTCTGGCGCTCGGCCAGGCCGCCGCCGATGGCCTGGCCGATCCGTCCGCCTATATCCGCTCGGTGTTTCCAGAAGGGGCCGCGCCATGATCATCTATGTCCTGTCATTGATGATGGCGATCATCTGGGCCGCGATTACCGGCAGTGCCACGATCCACAATCTGATCTTCGGTTTCCTACTGTCGGCCGCGGCCCTGTGGATCGTTCGCGACGAGATGAGCGCGACCGGTTATCTCCTGCGTCTCGGCCGCATCCTGTCGCTGCTGCTGCTCTTCTTCAAGGAGCTGGCTTTGTCGGCCTGGAAGGTGGCGGTGCTCGTCACGCGGCGGAAGATGCAGGTAAAACCCGGCATCTTCGCCTTTCCCTTGACCGTGGACAGGGATTTCGAGATCACGCTTCTGGCCAATCTCATCACGCTTACCCCCGGCACCATGTCGGTCGACGTGTCGAAGGACCGGAAGTTCCTTTACGTCCACGCCATCGATTGCTCCGATGTCGAGGCGACGAAGCGCGAGATTGCCGAAGGTTTCGAGCGCAAGATCATGGAGGCGTTCCGATGAACATGTCGGGCATGACCTTTGAGCAGGCGATCCTCCATGCCTCGATCTGGATTGCGCTTGCCGTTCTCGCCGTTGCCTTCCTGCTCACGGTCTGGCGGGTGGTCAAAGGTCCGACATTGCCCGATCGTGTCGTGGCGCTCGATATGCTGGTGGGCATCGTCATAGGCTTCATCGCCCTGATCGCCATCCGGACCGGCTTTACACTCTACATTGATATCGCCATAGCACTTGGCCTTGTCGGCTTTCTGGCAACTGTCGCTTTCGCTCGCTTCATTCTCGCTGGTGCGGCAGGGCAGGCCGGCGCCACTTTGACGGACGGGCCTGGAGAAAAGGTCAGCAAACTCGGCGGCAAGGCGCGCAAAGTTTCGACGAAGAAGATCGTCGATAGCGACAGCAAGTCGGCTTCGAAACGCTCCGGCAAGCCCGTAAGGCCAGTAAAACCGGAAAAATCGGCCCCATCCGTCAAATCGCCCAAGCCGGGAAAGGGGAAGTGATGCAGCTTGTTCTGGCAATACTGACTTCTGCTTTGATCCTTGCCGGCGCGGCATTTGCCCTGGTTGCGGCAATCGGTCTCAACCGGCTGCCCGATATCTACTCAAGGATGCATGCGGCATCCAAGGCCGGGACGGTCGCTTCGGGGCTTCTACTGCTCGCCGTTGGGCTCCAATCAGGCGATATCGCAGTGCTTGCACGGGCACTCGCCGGCTTCTTTTTCTTCGTGCTGACCGCCCCGGTATCTGCGCATTTGCTGGCTATGGCGTCGTTGAAAGCGGGATATTCAATGGCGAATCAGTCTGTCTGCAACGAAATGCCAGTGGTCAACAATGAATAATATTTTTCAGACGGTATTTATAAGCGCGCGATGATTGTAAAATCGCCTTATTGCCAGCAATAAATGTCAGAAATATGCGATATTCGTTGAGAAACCACTCGGCATTACTAGATTTCGCAATTGGACTTTCCTGATTGTAGTGATAATTGAATAGAAGTAGAGCAATGATGCTGTTGTAGACTAACGTTTTACCGCGTATTTATCTGAATTAGATCGGCCTTGATAAGGCCGCTTCGGATAAACTGGACGAATATGCGGTTTACGGAGGCTACATGCAGCATCTGGTGACGATCCGTTTTTCTCGCAGGAAGCTTAGGGGTAGGCTTCTGTCCTTGGACGCTGTGCGAAGGTTGGGTTCTCGTCGCCATCGCTCGACTACGGAAGAAGCCGCGGAGGTCGCGGCTGGCTCCGTATATAAGTCGAACAGGAGACCGGAAATGACAGATATGGCACTGGGCAAGGGTCCCGAGCTGCTGGTGGAACTCACCGCAGATATCGTGGCTGCCTATGTGAGTAACCACGTAGTTCCCGTCGGCGATCTCTCCAACCTGATTGCAGACGTACATACCGCATTGAGCGGCACATCTTCCCCGACCCCGGTCGTCGCAGCGGTTGAAAAGCCGAAGCCACCGGTGCCGATCAAGAAGTCGATCGAGGACGATTATCTGATCTGCCTCGAGGATGGTCAGAAGTTCAAGTCGCTGAAGCGCCACCTGATGACCCATTACAACATGACGCCGGATGAATACCGCGAGAAGTGGGGCCTGCCGGCCGATTATCCGATGGTTGCTCCGGCCTACGCCGAAGCTCGTTCGCGTCTGGCGAAGGAAATGGGCCTCGGTCAGCGCCGCAAGCGCACCCGTAACTGATCTGTAGAGACTGGCCGGGCTTCGTCCGGCCAAAAGCAAATCCAGCCAGAAGCCACTTCGGGCGAGAGCCGCCTTGTGGTGAGCCAATGCCGCGCGCTTCTGCATATGGAATTGGGTCGGAAACCAAAGCTTGAGCAATGGCTGTGATATCTCGTAGCCAGTCTGCTTTGGTAAAATGCGCGCCCTGAGGCGCCACGAAAAGCCGGGCTGTCGCTCGGCTTTTGCGCATCCGGCCCATGTCCGAATGCTGGTCCTGATCTGCTTTTTGACAGAAAACGGGGATGGATTGAGGAAATAAATCCTATTTCCGCACAAGGAAATCAAAAAAATATAAGCATTATCAACATTTCCATAAGAAGCTGCTCTTGCCTACATTCCCCGTTAGCGCTCAAGGTGTATGAATTAATTCCTATTCAAGAAGGAGTTGTCATGCCTTTTGAGACTTCGACCAAACAAGGGGGGCCGACGAACGGGAGACGCTCCGATACGCTTGCTTGCAATATAGGTGCGGTTCCTCTGGTTACCGACGCTAAGCCCGTCTACCCGGCAAGCCTTCCTGCGCGTATCGTCTGCCGTATCGTCAGCCAGATCACGGCGGAAACGATCTCGCTTCTGAGCGACCGGGTGATGGTGCGCAACGAGCGGCGCCGGCCTTCCTGCCATGTGCGGCAGATTTCCATGTATGTCTGCCATGTGGCGCTGCGAATGTCGTTCAGCGATATAGGCGCGGCTTTCGGCAGGGACCGCACCACTGTCGGCCATGCCTGCCATGTCGTCGAAGACCGGCGAGACGATCTGGCCTTTGACGAATTCGTCTCGGCGATCGAACGCATGGCGACAGCAGTCTTCCAGTCCTCGGACCTTTTCGGACGCGAGGGTGGTCATGACTGAAGGATCGAGGCGTGACCGTTCAGTGCAGCCGGGGTCGTCCACACCATCTGGGCGGTCTGTCTCCGTCAAAGGTCTCACGCGCCTGGTGCGTCACGCCGTCAGTGCCGGAAAGGCCGGGCTGGTGATCGCGAACGGCTCTGCCGTTACCGTTCACCTTGGCGAGGAGCGTCGTTGTTATCCCGAGACGGTGCTGAGACAAGCCGTTTCGCTCGGCCTTGTCACTCGCGCAGCCGGCCTCGTGCAGGCATCAGCCGAAGCCCGCAACTTCCTGCGCCGCGCGCTTGCTGCAGCGGGGATGGAAGGTGAGGGTGGATTTGCCGGGCAGCATGGCGAGATCGTCAGGACGGCGGTGGAAATCGACGGTGCGCGCCAAAATGTCAGCCGCAATCTCGATGATACGCCGCTTTCGAGCCTGGCGCGCCTGAAGGACAAGGCCGGCACCCCTTTCTTTCCCTCCGAGGCGCTTGGCGCCGGCGAAAAGCTGCTGGATGATTTCACTCGCGGTCAGTTGCAGCCGCGTATCACCTCGTCCTGGGAGCCGCGCCTGTCTTCGCGCGGCAAAGGCGAGGCGGGCGGCCTTGCCGATATCGCTGCAAGCGCGCTGGAAGCGCGCCGGCGTTTCGGCCGCGCGATGGAGGCGATGGGACCGGAGCTTTCAGGTGTAGCAGCCGATGTCTGCTGTTTCGGCAAGGGGCTGGAACTGGTTGAGCGGGAACGGCAATGGCCCGTGCGCTCCGCCAAGCTTATGTTGAGGACGGCGCTTCTTGTCCTTGCCCGCCATTATGCCCCGCCGCCGCGTCATGCGCAGAGGCGCCACAGACATCATTGGGGCACGGAGGATTTTCGCCCCGCCGCCGACTCTTACGGCAGCAGCGGGTCATCGTAGATCTATCAGGCAGCAGCTTTCAAACGTGCGTCTTCGCGGATGCGCTTGACCATCGAGCGCAGTCCGTTGGCGCGTTGCGAGGAAAGATGTTCGACAAGCCCGATCTGGTTGAAGATGTCGATCGCATCGGTCGCCACGATTTCCGAGGCGTGCTTTCCAGAATAGGTGGCCAGCACGATGGCGACGAGCCCGCGCACGATATGGGCATCGGAATCACCCTCGAACGTCATCACCGGATCGGCGCTTGCATCCTTCACATGGCTTACCAGCCACACCTGGCTGGCGCAGCCCTGCACCTTGTTTTCAGCCGATTTCTGCGCCTCCGGCAGGTCGGGCAAAGCCTTGCCGAGTTCGATCACATACCGGTAGCGATCTTCCCACTCGTCCAGGAAGGCGAAGTCGTCGATGATCTGGGAAAGCTCTGCCATGGTCTCGTCCGGTGTTTTTCTGTTTTCTCCATATAGGTATTTTGCGCGCCGATAACAGAAAAAACTGAATAGATGCAGGCAAGAGGTGCGGCGGCGTCCCGCATCATTCCGAGTTGGCTGAACGGCTGGCGTGCAAGCTTTCGCAACCGAAACCCTCAAGGCGTCAAACCCGTTTCTCTTGTTCGTATGGAACGAGGGATATCGCCACAGTCTTTGCCCGGATGAAGCCGTCCAGGCCGTAGCAGGGCAAAAGTTCGATCTCGATATCAAGCTCATCCTGAGGCAGTGCGTAATAATCGGATCGGCCTCGATCGGTCGCGCGCTGGAGCAAAAGCCCGCCGATTACATTTTGACCGCTGAAGCCATCCAGTTGCAGGTCCATGATGCCTTCCAGAGTGAAGGTCACGATGGCATGTTTGTCGAGTTTGATGAACCCGTCAGGATCGACTGCATCGGTCATGATCCAGCCATGTATCTTCAGCTCGCTGGCTCCGCTTCTGTTGAGGGACAGGCTGATAATCTCGGCATCGTGGAATGTTGGCAGTTCTCCAAACCATGCCAGCAATTCCTTTCCGCCCGCAACATCTTCGTAAATCATCGATCATTCCGCGCCCGACCCGGTTGTATTTCACAATAGCCGGCCGCAGGCGCCTTGCAACGTGCCCGGTCAACCCATCGGTCGAGTGCCGCGCAGGGTGGCGGTGTCCTGAAAGCCGGGATCCCATGCAAAAAAATCGCCGCAAGGAGTTTCTTCCTTGCGGCGTCAGCAGTTGCTGAATTCAGGGCGGGCAGTCAGGCGCCGGGAACCGTTGGCTGTGGGGCCAGGCGCAAGTCGTAAAATGCAAGGAATGGTCCGTTTATTGCGCGGGGCGTTTCAGCGGCAGCGGCACGGAACCGGTATGGACCGGGGCGGAAGGGGCGATCGACTGGGTCTTGACCGCATCTCCCGGGAAAGGCGTCGGCTCGGGATCCTGTTTCAGCGCCACATCGGCGGGATTGGCGGCAGGCTTGTTGTTGAAATGGCTGTCGAGCAGTTCAAAGGCGACATGCGCGCCTTCGGCAGCGCGCACGCCGAGAACGGAAAGCGTCTCCGCGCCTTTTGCACAGACATCCGGCTTTTCGGCGCATAGACCAGAAATATAGCTGTAGGCACCTGTCGCAGCCGAGATTGCGTCGCCCATCTGTACGGCGCCGGTACCCTCGCTGACCTCAAGCGGCCTGTTGCTGAAGTATGAAAGCACCACCAGCACGGCTGCGAAGAAGATACTTCCCTTGATCAGAAACCACATTGCCCTATTCCGTCCGACCTGGCCTGTCCCACCCTCGGGTCCGGCTTCGCCACTTGTTTTTGCACAGCAGAGTATTTCTGCCGGGCGTCGGTCTGTGCCGCTCTTGAACACCACCGTACCGGGGGGAAGCAAATACCCCTTTGACGCGACCGCTCGGATTTATCTAAAATCTGATCTAAATCGACACACGCCCCGCATTTTCGCCGTCCAGCGCGGCATTTGTCTCAAACTTTAGCGAATGCCGTTAAGCATAAATGGGGCGGCGGTTCGAAAGGCAAGGCGTTTTGCCCGGCCCGTTCTGCCACAATCATTAACAGCACGCGAAAAATCGAGATAAATCCATCGCTTACCTGTCGTTAACTACGATTGCAGATGGGTGTCCGATTATGTGCCAAAGCCGGAAGACCCGGCTTCTGACAGAGTGTCGAATCGCGCATCCTTAGCCTTTCTTTAAGTCGCGGAAGCCTAATGTGACCGCGTAAAACGAGTTCGTGTCAGGGTATTGAGTGCGCGTATTGGGTAACATTGCCGGGAAGGCTGTTGAGGTAGTCGACAAGACCGCCGAACGCTGGCTGGCGCGCCTTGGTGGCGAAGTGGTTCGGGGAACCGACATCACGCTGCTGCGCCGTATGGTGCTGACCGCCGCCGTATCGCTCGTCGCGATCCCGATGGCTTTGACCGCTCTGCTGCGTCCGGTTCTGGCGCTGCCTGTCGGTGTTGCAATCGCCGCCTCGGCTTTCCTTGTCGCCGCTGCGATCGCCTTTTCGCGTCCCCGCCCGCTGCCGCAGCCGGCAGCCAGTGAAGATCTTTCTTTCGATGCATGCCCCGGCCTGATGTTGTCGCTGGATGCCCAGGGACAGGTGCACAGGGTGGGCGGCCGTGATGCCCATTCGTTTCCCGCAACGATCCGTGATTGCGCAGGCGTAACGCTCGCCGAGCGCGTTCATGTTTCGGATCAGATCGCGCTACTCCAGGCTTTCGACATGCTGCGCCAGGGCGCATCGCGGGCCGAGACGGACGTTCGGGTGCAGAAGACGTTTTCGGTTGCCGATGGACGCCAGTTCGTTCTCGTCCGTTTCGATTTTACCGCCATCCGCGACGGCGAGGGTAGCCTTGTCCAGGTAATCGCCCAGGCGCGCGATGTCTCCGAATACGATGCGCTGAAGCGCGAGGCCGAGCGTCGCAAGGAAGAGGCCCGTTCCGCCCACGAGACGAAGTCGCGTTTCCTTGCGGCCGTCAGCCATGAGCTGCGCACGCCGCTTAATGCCATTCTTGGTTTTTCCGACGTGCTGGCCGGTGAATATTTCGGCAAACTGGCAAACGACCGCCAGCGCGAATATGTCGGGCTTATCCGCCAGTCGGGCGGTCATCTTCTTTCCGTCGTCAATACCATGCTCGACATGTCGAAGATCGAGGCCGGCCGCTACGAACTGCTGATCGAGCCCTTCGCGGCATCGGAAGCGATCGAGACCTGCCGCGCCATGCTGGACCTGCAGGCCCGCGACAAGGGTATCACGCTGACGGCGCGCGTCTCCCGCGCCCTGCCGGAAGTGCAGGCCGATCGCCGCGCTCTGCAGCAGATCCTTATCAATCTCGCCGGCAACGCCATCAAGTTCACCGAGCGCGGCGGCGTGGTGTCGATGGATGCTGCGGTCCGTGGTCGCGATCTCGTCGTCACAGTCAGCGATACCGGCATCGGCATCGCGCCGGAGAAGCTCGGCACGCTCGGCCAGCCTTTCACCCAGGTGGAAAATGGCTATAGCCGCAATTACGAAGGCACCGGCCTCGGCCTGGCGTTGACAAAGGGACTGGTTGCGCTTCATCGCGGCACGTTCGCGATTGCCAGCAAGCCGGGCGAGGGCACCGTCGTGACGATCACCTTGCCGATGGGCGGCCCCGATACGGCCGATGCCGACGAGCCGATGGCGGAAACGGTGGAGTTCCCGCCGCGGCTGAGGACCGTGCAGTTGAAGAATTCGGATGAAAAGGCCATGATGGAAGGGTCCGCGATGGAGCGGTCCGAAATTCAGCTGGGATGTGTAAATGACCACGCGGAAGCGAAAAGCGCCTAAGGGGCGACGGACAGCGAAGGAGCAAAGCCTTCCGTCCCGCATCCTTGCGGGCACGGGCTCCGCTGTGCTTTACGGCGCGACCGGTTCCGCACGCGGTATCGGCGGCGCCATCGTTCGCAATCCCAAGGCCACTCTTTACGCCACGACCTTCATCGTTGCTTTCTCCTTCGTTGCAGCCAATGCGCTCTGGTATCAGCCGGGTGGCCATCCGGCCCCGTTCCTTGCCACGCGTGATGCTCACGATCCGAACGCGATTGCCGGTTATCGCCAGTTTCGCCAGGCCGATCCCGCGGACGTGACCACTTTCCGGATCGAGCGCGCGCCGGCAGGCGGGCAGACTGCGCCTGAAAGATCCGCCGCCCGCCCGCCTGCTTCTCTACAGACGGTGGCCTCACCCGCGACACAGCCAGTGACGACGGCACCCGCGGCAGCACCCGTGGAAGCACCCGCTGACGACATCCGTTCGATCATCGCAGGCCAGACGCCGGCGGCGCAGTCCGCGCCCGGCACGACGACGGATGCGGTGCTGGTTGCAGGCATCCAGCGCGAGCTTGCGCGCCGTGGTATCTATCAGGGCACCGATGACGGCCTGGTGGGCCCCCGCACCGAAAGCGCCATTCTCTTCTTCGAGGAAGCCTCTGGCCTTCCGCAGCGCGGCAAAGCCACGCCGGAACTTCTGGCCGTTCTTCAATCGCAGTCCGGAAGTCGGAGCCAGGCACAGGCCACGACCGCGCCGCTGCCGATCCCGCGTCAGGCTCCAAGAGCGGATGCATCCAGAGCCGAGGCGCAAAGAACTGCCGCCCGACCCGCGACCCAGCCTGTCGTCCAGCAGATAAAGGCTCCGGCCCGCAACGAAGATCCGGTCACCGCTGCAATCCGCTCCTCCGAGCGTCAGCCGGGCATGATGCCGCCGGCCGAAATTCCGGGCGCGCACCGGGCCGCTGCTGCGCCCGTACAGGCCGCCGCCAGACGGACCGATCCACTGCCCGCCTCGCAGATGGTGCTGCAGATCCAGAAGGGCCTGTCGAACATCGCCTATACCGATGTCGAGATCGACGGCGTCGCCGGCACCCAGACCAAGGCTGCCATACGTCGCTTCCAGAAACACTACCGCCTGCCGGAAACCGGCGAGCCCGACGAGGTCGTGCTGCAGAAGCTGAAGGCGATCGGCGCGCTGTAGGGGAGGGGAATCCCCCGACGGTCGCTCGGGCGGTCAAGAAGATGAAGACGCCGTCGAGCAGGCAGTATTAAAGACAGCCAATTGGGCAAACGCCATTCTGCCGATCCCCTTTCGTTGCCCCCATCATCCGTGCATGGGAGCAGCTATGTAAAAAGGCTCGCCCGTTTCTGCGAGCGTCTTCAGCCGCGACAGGGCTTCGGGCCATCCGCCGCCAACCGCCTTGCTTGTGGCGGTGTCGCCGCCGAAATCGTCGTGTGTCAGTGTCAGCTTGCAGGCATTTTCTCCGACAGCCTCGATGAGCCAGGTCACGCGCGACGCCGGATCAACAGCGACATCCGGCGACCATTGGGCGCTGAAGGAATGTACGAAGCGGTGCGGAGGATCGATCTCCAGGACCTTGCCGACAATCATTGCGCGATCTCCGACAAAGAATGTGATGGCGCCGCCCACGATCCATTCCGTTCGAGAGGTCATGTTGAAGTGTTGCCAGAGCGGCGTTTTCTCATCATCCGTGAGAAGGGCCCACACCTCTTGCGGTGTGGCGCGAATGAACATTTCCCAGATGTGCTTCGGTATTGCTGATGCCATGGTTGCGTCCCTTTTCTCGGCGACAGCTTTGATGTCGTTTATCGTTTGAGCAAACGGTGCGGCAAAGCGCGAAATCCAGCGATCCGCGATCTCTTGGACGGGAAGCGGATTGAGGTAATGCAGCTTTCCCCGGCCGATCTTGCGGGTCACTATGAGATTGGCGTCTTCGAGTATGTTGAGATGTTTCATCACCCCGAAACGGGTAATGGACTGACTACGCCCAAGTTCGTTTAACGTCTGGCCATCTCGTTCACGGAGATGGTCTAGAAGTTCGCGCCGGAGTGGATGTGCCAAGGCATTGAAGATATCATCCATGCAAATGAATAGGTGACCAAATTGTCACCTGTCAAGATGTGGCCATTTCGTATCATTTGCCTCCGCCCCCAATCCATCCTATTCACTCTCCATGCGTCTCCGTTCCGATATCTATGTCTCCGCTCTCATCCGCCGTGTTTTCGGTCTCGGCGGTTTTGCGGCGGTCGAGCACAAGGGGGCGGACGCGGCGGGGGCGATTTTTATCCGGCAGCGGTTTCGCGACGGGCTGGAGAGCCTCTATGCTCCGGCACCGCAGAACTTCTTTTCAAGTGAGGATGACGGCAGCCGTAAGTTCGAGATGCGGCTTGAGCGTACCGAGCCGGATCTCATGCGCGACGCGCTCGACAGGGAACTGCGTTTCGATCCCGATCTGTGGCTGGTCGAGCTGGAGATCGACGACATCGGCGATCTCTTCCCGGTGGTAAAGCCGGATCCCTGATCCTCAGCGGATACTGAAACCGGAGGCGCTTCTGCGCAGCGTGGCCGAGGTCCGCCCAGACCTCTCCTCGATAAAGGCTTCGGCTTGCGTTGTGTCGGTATCTGCGCCGGAAAACAGTCTGGAAGCAGCCTGGTCCGCACCATAGGTATAACGATCGGCCCTGCGCCAGGCTTCCACACGCGCATTGCACTCTTCTTCGTCCAGTGACTGCCACAGGCTTTCTGCCTCCGACACGCCATCCGTCGCTTCCGCCAGATGGCCGTAGAGGCGGGTAAGGATATAGGTCGCGTCCGCCGATTGCATGCCGAGGCTCTTCAGCACGGTGGCAAGCTGGCGGCCGGAGAGATCGAGCAGGACACGTTCGGCCAGCCAGCGGCTGGTCGTCAGGATGTGCGAAAGCGCGGTGACGAGAAAGGTCGCTTCACGGTTGCGAGCAAACCGCACCAGAAGCGCTTCCTGCACTTCCGAAAGGCTGCGCAGGCCGAGACGATCGCCTTCGACCCGTTCCACATGGCCGGCAAGCAGCTTGATCCGGCGGCGCAGATCTTCTTCACGGGCCCGTTTGTCGGTATCGATGGACGTGTCGACTTCCGCCCTCGGCATCTCCACGGGCGCCGAACCGGGATAGGGCTCGGCTGTGGCGCTTCTGGCCTGCCGGGAAATATAGGGACGCAGGCCCACCAGTGCATCGATGACTGTCGGAGAGAGCGCGGCACGGCTCACGATAGCGCGCGCATGCTCGGTGCCCTGGCAGCGGGCGATGGTGACCAGCGCCTCATCGGAGAGGCAGGTCGATGTCATCAGGAACGGAGCTGCGACGGCGATCGGCTGGCTGCCGAGAAAGAAGGCGACGGCGGCAGGGACGTTGGGAGATTGCGCAAGGGCGGCGACCGCCTGCCGGCGCGCCTCGTCGGATGAAGCGGAAAAGATCGGCATGAAGAGTTCGGCGAACTGCCGCAGCTCCGAACGCGTCGGATGGGACAGCGCTTCAAAGCTCGTCACCGTTGCCATCAGCACGACGTCCTTCCTGCGCAGCGCCTGCGGTCTCTCAAGGTCTCGAAACTCACTCGTCACGGGCAAACTCTTCGAACGCAATACAAACAGAGGTGCCGACAAACGCGTTTGGCCGCCGCAGGGCAGCCGACACGTCATCTACCTTACCTTGGAAACTCCCGGTGGGCGGGCAGTATCAGCCGGCGTTTCTGCCGGTTTCGTCACCCGCTCAAGGTCGATTTGATGCTAGGCTCAATAGGGTTAATGTCTGGTGAAGACGGCTCGTTTTGGAACATCCTGTCCACAGCCGATATGCTGGCCGGCGACAGGTCCGCATCCCGCCAGCTGGCCTCGGTCGCTGCGCCGTTCGCGGATAAATAGAGAAATCTGAATTCTGCGGCCCTGATAATGAACCAAATCTGCAACACCGCGTTAATGATCGGATCTTGAAAGCGGATTTCCAGCGGGCGCTACTTTAGCGTTAACATCTCGTTAACCGTCTTATGGCTGAATTTCGGCAATGGCCGGCAATAAAGCCGGAAAGGGCAGTAGACTTGATTGTTGCTGCAGCTGCTGGTTCAGGCGGAACGGGCAGGTGAAATGTCGCAGCGTCTGGCAAAAAGACGCTTTGACGAGAAAGACGCGGATGTCCGTGACCCCTTCGGGGCAGGCACGGGCGCGTCGGCCCAGTTGGGCAGGATGAAATAGAGCCGCCTTCATCCCTCTCGATCCCTTGATTGGAGACGAGCATGGCAGAGATAGTGGTAATGAATCTATGGCGTGATCGGAAAGGCCGAAAGGTTTCGAGCCCGACGGATGCTTCCAACCTTGCTCTTGCGGGTGAGATCGTGATGTTCACCGGCGTCCGTTACGAACGCTTTGACGATCGCATGGACCGCAAGGCCGAAAATCACGCTGTCCGTATCGAACAGAAGTGAATTCGAAAACCCGATCTTGTGAGATACTGAGGAATGCTGCGCAAAGACGCGCGGCGGCATTGGTTTCAGGGCACGCAAGAATACAGTGAACCCAGGCGTCGCGAGCGGATCCGGACGATCGAGACGCGCTTAGAACTGGACCCTGGTTCTCCACTGGAATGGAGCACAGGTCGCCTGATCGAGAAATTTCGATATGATCGGAACGACGCTTTTATGCGTCACGAAACTTCTCAAGACCGCATACCCCTCCGTCTGCTGCGCCTCGACCAGCACGGTCTGTGAAAAGCCTCTCGGCAGGCTCTTTCGAAGAGCGGCAAGTTGTGCCGGCGTTCCCACGACTACATCCAGAACATGATCCGCCGATGTGCGGTCGTTGATCGAGAATATTTCGTCGGACGAAGCATCGAACACGCCGAGCGACCAGAACGGAACACCGCTGTTCGGCGCCGTCAGTCTCACCGGTGTTTCGCTTATGTCGAATGAACAGACCGACATCTCCATCATCGGGTCTTCCTTGGAAAGCCCGGCGCGGTCCGGTTGCTCCCCGAGACGATAGAAGCGGTGGCTCTCTCCCTCGGCAATGATGCGCGTATAGGCGTCCCGCTGGGAAAACTGTGGCAGCGAAAAGACGATGATCAGATGCAGCAGGGCTGCACCCACAAGCCCGGTGAAGATCGCAAACAGGATCTTCAGCCACAGGAAGTCGCGTCGCAGCGAAAGGAAACTGAACAGCCTAGACATTGCCGCATCCGATCCTGCGGATGGCCGGCATGGAAAGGTCGATCAGGCCGGAGCTTCCGGCCGCCGGCGTATCGAGCAGTGTCAGTGTCAGGCGAAACTGGCCTTGCTGAGGGCTTGCCAGCCAGTTGCCGGGGCGGGCGCGCGAGGCGATCGTGATGTCGAGAGAACCATCCGGTTGTCGCCCCACCATGCGGGAATTGAGCGAAGAGGGCAGGTCCGCATCCGCAGCCGGTGGACGGCCGTCCGGTGCTGTTGCAAACAGCGTCCAGAAGCGCGCGGTCGGCGTCTGTCCGGTCAACTGATAGGTGCAGCTTCCGGAAAGTCTTGCGCCGCTGTCATCGGTCGTTGCCGTGAAGCTCAACCCTTCCGCCGTGGCGTAAAGAAGCTTGCCGGCATTGGCGCGGTGAGACTTGGCATAAGGATCCGCATCCGCCGTCTGCGCCTCGGGGAAGGCTTCCCAGGAGCCGAGCTTGATCGCGCCGAAACCGATCGTGGCATCGAGCGCCAGCCGGGTCGACCAGATCCCGCCTCCGAAGGCGATGGCAAGCGCGATTGCGACGAGAAAGGGAACACGGAACACGAGCAGTCTGGGTCCTCGGCAGAACGGTGCAGGGAGGATTAGCATTGATTCTTTTGTGGGGAAATGCCGAGATGCCATTCCGCTGTGGGGAGCGCAAATCCTCTCACGGTATCGAATTCGTCACCACCGGGCTTACGGTCGCCGTACCCTTGCGCAGATCGCTGGCGGAACCCTGTCGCAGGCCTGCTGCGGGTCTCGTGGCTTCGGCAACCTTTTCGACACCCGCCACCAGCGGCGGTGCGGCTTTCAGCGCCTGTGCCAGTTGCTTCAGAACGCGGGTCGATTCGCCCGAGAGCGAACGCGGGCGCGTCAACGCCATCAGTGCCGGATCCTCTTGGCGTTGCTCGGCCGGCGTATCGCCCTTTTTGTGGTTCCCCGTCGGAAGCGGATTTTCGATGCCGGGAATGGGTCTGAGTTCAATGCCCTGATGCGCATAGTCCATCAGCTTCTTGAACGTCATCGCCGGCAGTGCGCCGCCGGTCATGTTGTTCATCGAGGTGAAGTCGTCATTGCCGAACCAGACGGCAGTCGTGTAATTCCCGGTAAAGCCGATGAACCAGGCGTCGCGATAGCTCTGCGACGTACCGGTCTTGCCGCCGGTGACGATGCCGCCATCAAGCGCTGCACGCCGCGCCGTGCCGATCACCGGGATCTGCGTCAGGATGCGGTTCATCGAAGAGGTCGCTTTCTCCGTCAGCACGCGGTTGGCAGGCATCTCGTCACGGTTGAAATCGTAGAGAACCTCACCGCCATAACCCAGAACCTGTTCGATCCCGTGGCGACGCGATTGCATACCGCCTGCCGGCATCACGGCATAAGCCGTCGCCTGGTCGAGTACGGTCACTTCCGAGGTGCCGAGCGGAATGGTCTTGTCCATGCGCAGCGGCGTCTCGACCCCCATCGCCTTCGCCGTTTCGACGATCACCTTGGTGCCGAGCACATCCTTGGCAAGCCGCACGGGCACGGTGTTGAGCGATTGCGACATGGCCGTCAGCAGCGAAACACGGCCCTTGTAGGAGCGGGCATAATTCTGCGGGGACCAGCCGCGCCAGGTGATCGGCGCGTCGGAAATCATCGTTTCCGGCGTCATGCCGTGTTCCATCGCGGCCGAATAGGTGAACAGCTTGAACGACGAACCCGGCTGGCGCAGTGCCTTGGTGGCACGGTTGAACTGGCTCTCGCCATAATCCCGACCGCCGACCATGGCGCGAACGGCACCGCCGTTCTCGATCATCGCCATGGCGCCCTGCTTCACCTTGTAGCCCTCGCCAAACTCGCGCAGGCTGGATTCCATTGCCGCGTCGGCTGCCTGCTGCAGGCCCATATCGACAGTGGTACGAACCACGACCGAATGTTCCTTGATCTTGCCTTCCTTGGCCAGCCGCTGCACCTCGTCGAAGGCCCAGTCGAGGAAATAGTCGGGAGATTTCACGTCGGCGCGGTCGATAGCGGTTGCCGGGTTGCGCCGCGCGCCGATCACCTGGCCTTCCGACATAAGCCCGCTCTGCACCAGATTGGACAATACGTCGTTTGCGCGGGCGCGCGCTGCCGGCAGGTTGACATGCGGCGCGTATTTCGCCGGCGCCTTGAACAGGCCGGCCAGCATCGCGCTTTCCGCCAGGCTGACATCGGTGATCTTCTTGCCGAAATAGAATTGCGAAGCCGCAGCCGCCCCGAACGTGCCGCCGCCCATATAGGCGCGGTCGAGATAAAGCGACAGGATCTCTTTCTTCGACAGGTTGGCCTCCAGCCATACCGCCAGAAAGGCTTCCTTGATCTTGCGCTCGATCGAACGTTCGTTGGTCAGGAACAGGTTTTTCGCCAGCTGCTGGGTCAGCGTCGAGCCGCCCTGCACGACGCCGCCCGCCTTGGCATTTTCCGTCAGTGCCCGGCCAAGCCCGATGAAGTCGATGCCGTAATGGTCGAAGAAACGTCGGTCTTCGGTTGCCAGAACCGCCTTGATCAGGTGATCCGGCAATTCGTCGATCGGCACCGAGTCTTCATGGATAATGCCGCGATGGCCAACCACATTGCCGTAACGATCGAGAAAGGTGACGGCAAAATCGCCGCGGTTCTTCCAGTCTTCCTTGGTCTCTTCGAAGGCGGGAAGTGCCAGCGCCAGAAGCACGACGAAGCCTGCCGTGCCAAGCGTCATGGCCTCGCCGGCCACCTCGAAGGCGAGCTTTTTCCAGCCGCGCACGCGAAAACGACGGAAGAATATGGTGATCTCTTCCCAGGCCTCGGCAAGTTTGAAGCCAAGGTTCCAGACGGTGGAATCGATCCAGCTGTCGACACGCAGCAGGATGTGGCGCTTCTTGCGCGGCCGGCCCTCGGGTGCTTTGGGTTCGTCCTGCAATCTTTCCTCCCGTCCGCAATGCCATTATTTTAGCTTTTGCGTTTGGCTTGACGTAGCCCCTGACAACGATCAAGAGCATAAGCTGGCCACGGTTAATCAGCATTAGCTGACAATTGGTTGATGCGCGATTGTAAAATCGCAACGTGAAAAGGGCGGCCGACACGAATTGTATCCGACTGCCGCAAAAGTGATGATGAACGACGTACCTTTCTGGAAACTGAAGTCCCTCGACGAGCTGACGCCGGGCGAATGGGAAAGCCTGTGCGATGGCTGCGGCCTCTGTTGTCTCAACAAGCTGGAGGATTGGGACACCGGTGATGTGGTCTTCACCTCGGTCGCCTGTCGCCTGCTGGACGGTACGACCTGTCGCTGCAGCGACTATCCCAACCGCCAGAAAACCGTACCCGACTGCATCCAGCTGACGCCGCAGGAAGTACGCGAGATCCACTGGCTGCCGCCGACCTGCGGTTATCGCCTGGTTCGCGATGGCGAGGATCTGTACTGGTGGCATCCGCTTGTCTCGGGCGATCCGGAGACCGTACATCAGGCGGGAATTTCGGCGCGCGGACGCACGGTCAGCGAGGTCGAAGTCGACGTGGACGATTTCGAAGACTATGTCGTCAGCTGGCCGCTGCATGTGGGGTCTGAGCGTTAAATCGAGGCAAACCATAGGTTTCCGACACGGGTGTACGATACCGTACAAAGCATTCCGCGTGACTAAGGCGCCATTCATCTATGTTGTTTGGCGCATATATAGTCTATTGAACTGCTGATATGTATCGTTGCAACTGTCGAAAGCCGTGATTTCACTCGATGAATGCTCAAAGCACTCTGGCAGATCGCCTTTACGAGGCAGCCCTTGTCCCCGAACTCTGGACGGAGACTTGCGAGCGGCTGGCGATTGAGGCGGGGTCTTCTACCGCTTCGATCTTCACAGTCGATGCCAGCGGCAATCATCGTTACGTCACTACCCCCAATATCGCCGACCTGTTCGCCAAGTTCGTTGCCAGCGATCTGAGATTTCAGAACCCGCGCCCGGCGCGCGCCATGCAGGCTTCGCCCTTTTCCTTCGTACGCACCTCCGACATCCTGACGCCGGAAGAGATGCAGGGCGATATCATTGCGCGCGAATTCTTGAAGCCGCATGGTATCGACTGGGAAGCCGGCTGGGCCTTCCAGGAGCCGACAGGCCATGTGATCGTGATCACCCTGATGCGCAAGGCCGGGCTCGACAATTTCTCCCACGCGCAGATTGCCAAGCTCAATCACCTGAAACCGGATCTGGCGCGCGCTGCCTATATGGCCTCGAGGCTTGCCTTCAATGAAGCGCGCTCGATGACGGAGACCTTGTCCATGCTGGGCCTTCCGGCCGCCGTGATCGGCGATGGCGGTCAGATGCTCGCCTCCAATCCGGAACTTGAAGCACTTTCGCCGCGTATCCGCACTGGCGCCGGCGACAAGATCCTGCTCGAAAGCCCGGGGGCTCGCGCACTGCTCGACGAGGCGATCGAGCGCTACAAGGCGCAGGCGGTGCCGACCGTCCAGTCGGTGCCGGTAATTTCCCGCGATGAGCTGCCGCCTCTTATCCTGCACCTTCTGCCGATCCGCCGCGCGGCACGCGATATCTTCTCGCGCTCCATGGCCGTGCTTTCAGTCACCCAGGTTGGCCAGGTCGGGCCGCCGGATATGCGGGTTCTCTGCGGCCTCTTCGATCTGACGCCCGCCGAAGCCAAAGTGGCGCGCGGCATTGCTATGGCCCATACGCCGGAAATGGTCGCCGCATCCCTTAACATCTCGCTTGAGACAGCGCGCTCGCACCTGAAGCGCATCATGCAGAAAACCGGCACGACCCGGCAGGCTGAACTCGTCCTGCTTCTCTCCGGCCTCAACGCGCCGGGCGTGGGGCAAGGCGGGCGTTAGGCAGAAGTTCGGCCCGTGCGTTTTCGTCGCTGCGAAATTATTCCGTCCTGTCCTTGACCTTCCCATCATGGGAAGCCTTACATGCGGATGCGAAAGGATCGCATCTCATGAACCAACACTCTGGGCATACCCATTCCGGTATCGCCGAACCTTTGACCATTCCCGTAGAGGGCATGACCTGCGCTTCCTGTGTGCGCCGGGTTGAGACCGGCGCTGCCAAGCTGCCGGGTGTCAAGACGAGCGCCGTCAACTTCGCGACGAAGAAGCTCACCGTCGAAACGGGCGAGGGGTTTGATCCGCAGGCGCTGGAAAAAGCGATCCACAAGCTTGGTTATGAAGTACCGGCGGGTGCGATGGAACATGCATTGCGCGAGGCGGGAAGGGTGGTGACAACCGCTCCGCCGGAGGCTGCCCCTCACCCTAACCCTCTCCCCGTGAACGGGGAGAGGGGACGTGGCCCACGCAAGGGCGCGGTGGATGAAGACGGTGCGGCATATCCCTTCTCCCCGTCAGAACGGGGAGAAGGTGGCGGCAGCCGGATGAGGGGCAGCGCCGCAGACCACGCTCACCACCATCACAAGTCTCACTCCACCCACGACCACACCCATATGCACCAGGGCGAAGAGGCAGCGCTGAAGCGGGATCTGGCGATCGCCTTCATCCTCACCCTGCCGCTGTTCGTGCTCGAAATGACCGGTCATGCCTATGAGCCGTTCCATCACTGGCTGATGGGCATCATCGATACACAGAACCTCTATTATCTCTACTTCGTCCTCGCGACTGCCGTCATCTTCTGGCCCGGCCTGCGCTTCTTCAAAAAAGGCCTCCCCGCGCTTTTGCGCGGCCACCCGGAAATGAACTCTCTGGTCGCGGTCGGCGTGGCAGCCGCCTACGGTTATTCGCTCGTCACCACCTTTGTCCCCGGCCTGCTGCCGGAAACCGCCCGCTATGTTTATTACGAAGCCGCCACCGTCATCGTCACGTTGATCCTGTTCGGCCGCCTGATGGAGGCACGCGCCACCGGCCGCACCGGTGCCGCGATCGAAAAACTTGCAGGCCTGCAGGCAAAGACCGCCCGCGTCGAACGCGATGGCCGCGAGATCGATGTGCCAGCGGCAGATGTCGTTCCGGGTGATATCGTCGTCATCCGTCCGGGCGAGCGCATCCCCGTTGATGGAACCGTGCTCGACGGCCAGTCCAATATCGATGAATCGATGATCTCGGGCGAGCCGATCCCGGTCGCAAAGTCGGCGGGAGCCACCGTCATCGGCGGCACGGTCAATACGACGGGCACGCTGCGGTTTACGGCGGAAAAGGTCGGTCGCGATACGATGCTCGCCAGCATCATCCGCATGGTCGAGCAGGCCCAGGGGGCAAAACTGCCGATCCAGGCGTTGGTCGACCGGGTGACCGCATGGTTCGTCCCCGCGGTCATAGCGCTCGCCGTCATCACCTTTGCCGTCTGGTATATCGTCGGACCCGACCCGAAGATCACCCATGCGCTGATCGCAGCCGTTGCTGTTCTCATCATCGCCTGCCCCTGCGCCATGGGGCTTGCCGTTCCGGTCTCGATCGTCGTCGGCGGCGGCCGCGCGGCGGAACTCGGTGTATTGTTCCGCAAGGGTGATGCACTGCAGGGCCTGCAGGATGTGGCGACCGTCGTCGTCGACAAGACCGGCACGGTCACCAAGGGACGGCCGGAACTGACCGATCTCATTGTCGCTCAAGGTTTTGGTGAAGCGGACGTTCTGGAAATGGTCGCAGCCGTCGAGGCTCGTTCCGAACACCCGATCGCCGATGCCATCGTCAAGGCTGCAAGGGCGAGGGGGCTTGAAGCCGCGAGCGCCGAGGACTTTTCTTCCGTCACCGGTTACGGCATCCGCGCGCGTGTCGGTGGCCATGAGGTGGCGGTAGGCGCTGACCGTTACATGCAAAAGCTCGGCGCTTCAGTCGACACATTCGCCGACGTCGCGAAACGCCTCGGCGACGAAGGCAAGACCCCACTCTACGCCGCCGTCGATGGAAAACTTGCCGCCATCATAGCCGTCGCTGACCCGATGAAACCGTCAAGCGTCGAGGCCATCCACGCCCTGAAGGCAATGGGCGTCGATGTCGTCATGGTCACCGGTGACAACCGCCGCACTGCAGAGGCGATTGCCGCCCAAGTCGGAATTCACAAGGTCGTTGCCGAAGTGCTGCCCGAGGGCAAGGTCGAGGCGATCCATGATCTGCGGGCCGACGGCCGCAAGCTCGCCTTTGTCGGCGACGGCATCAACGACGCCCCCGCACTGGCCGAGGCCGATATCGGCATTGCCATCGGCACCGGCACGGATGTGGCGATCGAAAGCGCCGATGTCGTTCTGGTCGGCGGTGAACTTACCGGCGTGGTTTCGGCCATCGCCGTCAGCCGCGCGACGATGAGAAACATCCGCCAGAACCTGTTCTGGGCCTTCGGTTACAATGTGGCGCTCATCCCGCTTGCCGCAGGCGCGCTTTACCCGGCTTTCGGCCTGACTTTGTCGCCGATGATCGGCGCTGGCGCCATGGCGCTGTCCAGCGTCTTCGTGCTCGGCAATGCGCTGCGGTTGAAAACCTTCAGGGCGGAAGATGAAGCATGAATATCGGTGAAGCATCGGGCGCATCCGGCGTCTCGGCCAAGATGATCCGTTATTACGAGCAGATCGGCCTGATCGCACCGACGGGGCGCACGGAAAGCAATTACCGGGTCTATGGCGCCGAAGAGGTGCATGTGCTGCGCTTCATCAAGCGGGCGCGCTCGCTCGGTTTTTCGCTGGAAGAGACCGAGACGCTTCTAAAACTCTGGCAGGACAAGAGCCGCACGAGCGCTAGCGTCAAGGAAATCGCCACAACCCATATCAACGACCTCGAACGCCGTATCGCCGAAATGCAAGGCATGGTGAAGACGCTGAAACATCTTTCCCATTGCTGCGGCGGCGACCACCGGCCGGATTGCCCGATCCTCGATGATCTAGCGGGCGAGAGCGCTGCCAAGGGCGAACGCGCCGCATCGGGCGAGAGCCCTGTTAAGGGCGCACGCGCCGCACCGGGCGAAAACCCTGCCAAGGGCTAAAGCGTCGCATAGCCAAACACGATATCGAACACGCATAACCAAACCAGCTACCAAGGAGCTTTTCAGATGACCGCCATATTCACCGTAGCCGACATGACCTGCGGCCATTGCGAAAAGACTGTCCGCGCCGCCCTTTCCGAAGCCCTGCCGGGCGCTGCCGTCACCATCGACCTGCCGTCCCACAAGGTTACGGTAGAGGGCGACCGGGCCAAGGCCGAAGAGGCAATTCGCGAAGCAGGCTACACGCCGAAAACCGCAGCCGCCTGAGCAGCTCGAGTTGGGGGACGGGACCATGAGGCAACGGATCATCGTATGTCCGCTGATCGAAAACGACGGCGCTTACCTCATTTGCAAGATGCCCTCCGACCGGGGTGTGTTTCCGGGCCAATGGGCGCTTTCCGGCGGTGGAATGGAAGCCGGAGAAAAGATCGAGGAGGCGCTGCGGCGTGAGATCCGCGAGGAACTGGGGGAGGGACTGACGATTGCGGAAGTCACTCCCTGGACTTTTCGCGATGACGTCAGGACCAAGACTTATCCGGATGGCTCGACCGAGGAGATTTACATGATCTACCTCATCTTCGACTGCCGCGCGGTTAGTCGCGACATAACCATCAATGACGAGTTCGAAGACTACGCCTGGGTGCAGCCCGGCAAGTTCGAAGCCTATGACCTGAATGCCGCGACGCGGGTGACGTTAGCGGCGAAGGGTTTGCTTTAGGTCCGGGCGGTCCTTGAGGAAGGATGTTCAAGTGCTTTCAGTGAGATCTCGCGCTTACTGCATTGAGGATCGACTTGCCTGTCTCGCTGTCTTCGATAGCAATGTTCCCCATTTCTTCGCTCTGCAGGAGCGTCCAGATTACATCGAATTTCTGGCTTCCGAAGTTCTGGAACGTCCGTATCTCGTCGTGCAGGATGGCAAAGAGATCATCGGTTGCGGTGGGCTGAAAGTGATTGCAGAAAAGAAAACGGCTTTCCTGTCATGGGGCATGGTCGCAAGTAAATATCACGGCAAGGGCGTTGGTCGCTTCCTTGCCGAAGCGCGCCTGGATCTCGCTAAGACTATTCCAGAAGTCGAGGCAGTCACGCTCAATACAAGCCAGCACACCAGACGCTTTTACGAGAAGTTCGGCTTCGTTTCGACGAGTGTCACGCCCGACGGTTACGCTCCGGGGCTGGACCGTTGGGATATGATACTCAAGTTGAAATAAGCGCATTTCAAACAGCCCGTCCTCTAGCTCGGATATGATGCCGACTAACTCACCCCAAAGAGCCTCGCCATCATGCTCACCTACCGCCCGGCGGTCCCGTCCGACGCTCAGATGATCATCGACCTGCACGTGTCGATGAGCCAGAGCGTCTATGCGCATATCCTGCCGCAAGCCTATCTGAAGGACGTTCTTCCGGCTGAAAAGCAGGAGCTTTGGAAAAAGCGCTGCGCCGAGCTGCCATCTCCCGATCACCTCGTCATCATTGCCTGCAGCGGGGCGGAAATCGCCGGTTTCTGCTGCTTCGTCTTCAATGAGGAAACCGAATTCGGCACCTATCTGCACAATCTCTACGTATCGCCGTTTTTCCAGGGAAAGGGCGTAGCGAAAACGCTTCTCCGCGAGGCACTCTCCAGCTTCGAGAATTCGCGAAAAGACCTGCCGGTCCATCTCGTCGCCTTCGCGAAAAATATCCCGGCGACTGCCGTCTATGACCGGCTTGGCGGTTTGGTGATCGAAAGGCGGGAGGTCACACGGGCGGGCAATCCGGGCGTGGAACTGGTGCGCTATCAATGGCCCACAGCGCACGACCTTCTGGAAAAGCTTGCCGCTTGAATGATGTCGTCGGCCCATAACCGACGCATTCCGGTGCCAGACACCCCGCCACCGAAATCCATGCAGGGAGAACCATCCGATGAACGATAGCTGTCCCGTCCTGACCCCGGTAGAGAGGCAATATATGGAGATCGACGAGAAGGTCCGGCATGCCATGATGGCCAAGATCTATAAGGCGATCGAGGATGCGACAGCGCAGGCGGCCGAAGAACTGAAATCGACCGAATGGACGGACGCGCCGCCGGCCTACGAATATTTCGTCTCGGTCGCCCACCAGAAGCTCTTCGTCCACCTCTGCGGCGGTGATCCCGAAACCTTTCAGGGCGGTGATCCCGAACTGGCCGCCCATATCCTGAAGAACGGCCAGAACATCGTCGATCATTATTTTATCGGCGCAAAGGCGGCCCCCGGTGCAGATAGATCTCTGGCCTGAAGAAGCTTGGCCGCGGGTGGATATCAACGCCCCTGCATCACCCTTATCATGTTGGGAGTGGGCGTGCTCCAGACAGACTTCACATCTTCATAGGTGATGCGGCCGCTCGCCAATCCGCCGTGCAACCTGTTGCAGAATGTCGATTTCGCCTGCTTTTCCCGCACGTTCATCAGCTTGGCCAGGTTTTCGGTTTTTTCCGAAGACCAGTGTTTCGTCGTGCAATCGGCAATTACCTGCGCACGCACTTGGGGGCTGCCTTCAAGTGTCGTCTGCAGCGCATCATATTGAGCGCGTGTTGGTGCACAGGCACTTAAGGCAGCAACCAGCGATATTGTTGTCAAGATATTGATAAATCTCATTATATCCCTCGATTCTATAGATCGTGCGATAATCCTTCAAGCGAACGGCCGCAACATCGCCGATCACTATTTTATCGGAAAAAATCAAACTTGCTGTCGGATCGGCGATCAGCCCTACGTCTTCAATGCGAGATGGACCTGCGATCCGCCCGAAGAGGAAGAGCCGGACGCAACAGCAACGGGAGGCCTGCCATGAACAAGAACACAATCTGCCTTTGGTACAGCAAGGATGCCGAGGACGCGGCGCGGTTCTACGCCGAGACGTTTCCCGATAGCGCGGTCGGTACGGTGATCCGTGCTCCCGGTGACTATCCGGATGGCGTCGAGGGCGATGTTCTGGTCGTCGAATTCACCGTCGCCGGTGTCGCTTGCGTCGGGCTGAATGGAGGCCCCCATTTCAAGCACAATGAATCCTTCTCCTTCCAGATTTCCACCGAGGATCAGGAGGAAACGGACCGCTACTGGAATGCCATCGTCGGAAACGGCGGCGAAGAGAGCGAATGCGGCTGGTGCCGTGATCGCTGGGGCATTTCCTGGCAGATCACGCCGCGCACGCTGATGGAGGCGCTTAAAGTTGGCGGCACCGAGGCGAAACGCGCCTTCGATGTGATGATGACGATGAAGAAGATCGACGTTGCCGCAATCGATGCTGCGCGTCGGGGTTGAGGCAGGTCTCTGTCGGCTCTGGCCCTGATTGCCGCAGGACAATATGACGTCCTGCTTTAATATCCCTTGCAATCAGGATGGCCCGAGGAGTATGGAGCGCCCATTCCAACAGGTATCGAGACGATCCCGGTATGGCTCGGGGTCTTTTCCCCGGCGTAATCCCGGCCGCCATCGAAAATGGCGTCGCGGAGCGCCGAAAGATCATGAAAGCAACAACGGCTTATGCCGTCGGCGGCAACGCCATTCTGGCCGGCATTCTTCTGATGCTTTTGGGCGACCTGATGTTCGCCCTGAACGATGCCATGGGCAAATGGCTGGTCGCCAGTTTTTCCGTTGGGCAGGTCCTGCTGCTGCGCTCGCTCGGTGCCTTTCTTGTTCTCGGGCCGCTTTTGGCCCGCAGTTCGACAACCTCGCTTTTCAAGGTCGAAAAACCGGGCCTGCAGTTTGCCCGTGTGGTCATGGCAACTGCCGATACCGGCCTGTTCTACGCCGCCGTGGTCTATCTGCCGCTCGCCGACGTGATGACCTTCTACATGGCCGGACCGATCTATGTGGCGGCGATCTCGCATTTCTTCCTCGGAGAACGGATCGGCTGGCGGCGCTGGCTGGCGGTCCTGATCGGCTTTATCGGTGTCATCATCGCGCTTCGCCCGTCGGAGGCGATGCTCTCCTGGCCATCGGTCTTCGCCCTGGTCGGTAGCCTCTCCTTCGCCCTGTCGCTTGTGCTTGGGCGCGTGCTGCGCTCGACGCCCGACGTGACGCTGGTGACCTGGCAGACACTCGGCGCGCTTGTTGCAGGCATATTCTTCAGCGTCGGCAACTGGAGCCCGTTTACCGGCCAAGAGCTTTTCGCGCTCCTGCTGCTCGGCGTCGTTTCCTGCTCGGCGCATCTGCTGATCACCCGCTCGCTCAAGCTCGCGCCGGCCTCGGTTCTCGCGCCGCTGCAGTATACGCTGCTTTTATGGGCGATCGTTTTCGGCTGGGCCTTTTTCGGTGATTTCCCCGATGCGCAGACGCTTGTCGGCGCCGCCATCATCGTCATTGCCGGCATGTTCATCTTCCACCGCGCCAAGGTGAAGAAGGTCGAGCCGGTCGTGCCGAACAATTCCAGCCACGGGTGAGGGGATGCTTCTGGCTGATAGGAGTACTGGTCCACAAAAATTTTATGTGACTATAAGTCATAAAATCCGTGTGCAGCTCTTGATTTTCTTCGGTTGTCAGGGGAGCGTCTAAACTAGAAGTTGATCGCATCGGGGATGATAATGAAGATTGTATCTGTCATTAATTATAAAGGCGGCGTAGGAAAGACTACCGTCACGGCCAATTTATCCGCTGAACTAGCATGGCGCGGTTATAATGTGCTGATGATTGATCTCGACCCTCAGACAAACCTCACTTTTTCCTTTGTCCGGCCGGATGATTGGCAGAAATCACTAGCTGATACTAAGACCATCAAACAGGCTTTTGACTCGCTGATAGATGGATCTTCCTTTGATATCAATAGTTTAATAGTAACTCCTTCACGAGTAAAAGAACGCTTAAAGGGGAAGGGTAAGCTAGATCTAATTAGCTCTCACCTTGGCCTTATTAATGTCGATTTGGAGCTGGCTACTCTTCTGGCTGGCGCTAACATGAAGCAGTCAAAGAAGAATTTTCTTAAAGTTCACAGACGGCTGGCTGATGGAATTGAAAGTATACCGCCCGAAAAGTACGACGTTGTATTGATAGATTGCCCGCCCAATTTCAACATAGTTACCAAGACCGCTATAGTCGCGAGTGATTTTATTCTGGTGCCGACAAGGCCTGACTACCTTAGTACACTCGGAATTGACTACCTGATACGTAACATGAATGAGCTCGTCCGAGATTACAACGATTACGCCAAGGACGGTGATGATCTTACTGAGGAAATCGAACCATCAACAATTGGGGTGCTGTTCAATATGATACAGGAACGCTCTGAGGCGCCTATCCAAGCTCAGCAGACTTACATTAGACAGCTCAGTCGACTTGGTGGGCTTCATATCTTCGCTGAGTATATTAAGCGAAATGATACTCTCTTTGCGGGGGCTCCAGAAGAGGGTGTTCCGGTGGTTTTGAATGGTACAACAAGTGGCACTTACAAGTCCGTGGTTGATGGCTTAGAAGCTGTCGCTACAGACTTCATTGAAAAAATTGGGTTGTAGGATTCTTTTATGTCTTCCGGGAACAAAGACTTGTCCAGGCTTTTGCGCTTAATCGCTGATATATCGGAAACTGATCAGCCTGAATTGATCGGCTTTGTATACAACAGCGTTAAGTCTGCACGTAATGAGTTCGGAAAGCGCAAGAAAGCCCATGTTGATCCATCGGAGAAGCTCCCAGTTCTATCTAATGACGAGATAATGCGCCTTGAGGGGTTCGAAAATCGAGAGGATTTAAGCGCTCATCTCAAAGACACTTATCAACGCAAAGCGGATGTGGAGGCTGTAGCCCGCGCTTTGAAAATTTCCATCAACAAAGCGTCTAACTACGAAGAAACTATAGAAAAAATCATTGATGCGTCAATTGGCTACAAGTTACGATCACGCGCTATCCGAGGCGAGTGAAGCAATATTTGCTAGCCAGCCCTAATTAGGCGAACGTCAATCCGAAAGGTACATTCCGCCAACAAAAAAGCCGCCCGCACAGATCGTGCGGACGGCTTCTCCTCGTGCCTTGACAGGCGGTATTCCTAGAACTTTACACCCACGCCGACCTGGAAGACATGCTGGTTGAAATCGACATCCAGCCCGCCGATATCGCCGTTGCCGTAATCGTTGTAACGGTATTCCAGCCGGCCGAAGATGTTGTCGGTAAAGGCATGGTCGACGCCCGCGCCGATCGTCCAGCCATGCAGGGTGTCGTCGTCGTTGAAGCCGGCAGGCCCGTTGACCTCGACATTTGTCGCAGTCCAGCCGCCAGCCGCATAAACCAGCGTGCGGTCGAAGGCGTAACCGACACGGCCGCGAACGGAACCGGAGAAGCCGCTCTCGGCATCGAAGCCGGCGCCGATGTCTTCGTTGTTCCAGTCGTAGTTCACGTCACCTTCGATACCGGCAACGAAACCGTTGGAGAACTGCCAGTTATAGCCGGTAAACGCGCCGAGACGCCAGCCGTCGAAATTGTCCGAGCCGACGCCTTCGAGATCGCCATCACCCCAGCCGTAACCGGTATGAGCGCCGAGATAGAAGCCTTCCCAGGTAAACGACGGCGCCATTTCAACGGCGACCGGCGCGGTCGGGATCTGCTCCACGGCGTCTGCTGCGTAGGCTGCGGTCGATGCGCTGAAAGCGGCGACGGAAGCGGCGAGAATGAAAAGACCCTTCATGGATTTTCCCTCCATAAGCATTGCGTTCTGACATGGCATGTAGGAGCGATTGCTAAAAAGACAGTAGTAAAAATGTCACACGCTGAAAAATCGATCATTGCGTGATTATTGCTTGGTCGTTTTGCCTTTGATTTATGCGTTGGAACATTGGTCGAAATCGTAGGCGCGAATCATATTTCGCTTGGGCTGGAAAGCAGAAGCGGGCCGCTCCCGCCGGCTGCCAGTGCATCACCGGGATTGCGCAAGGGGCAGGCTTTCAGCGACAGGCAACCGCAACCGATACAGCCGCTCAACTCGTCGCGCAGTCGCGTCAGCGTTTCGATCCTGGCATCGAGTTCGCCCCTCCAGCCCGCCGAAAGCCGCGCCCAGTCCTTTGCATTCGGCGTGCGCTTCTGTGGCAGGGTTTTCAGCGCTTCGGCAATCTCTTTGAGCGGCACTCCAGCCCTTTGCGCCACCCGGATGACCGCGATACGACGAAGAACATCGCGGCTGTAGCGCCGGTGGTTGCCGCCATTGCGCCAGCTTTCGATCAGCCCTTCCGCCTCGTAGAAATGCAGCGTCGAGATCGCCACGCCGGAGCGTTCCGCGACCTCTCCGACGCTTAAGCCCTGAAGCGCTTTGATCTTTTCCATTTTCGTCATTTTTTGCCGTTGACCTCAACCAAGGTTGAGATTTTACGGTGCCGATCCTGAAGAGGAAAGGCCTGGCTGAAGCAGGCGCGCATGAAAAGGTATAAGTGGCATGACGGAATTGATCGGAGAGCGGGACGGCCCAATGGGGAATATCAGGCAGGATGGAGCACCGGCCGGGGCCGAAGCCTTGGGCTATGCAAGCCTGTTGCGCGGAGAAAGCGGCCGCATGCTGGCGCTGATCTCCAGCGGCATCGGTCTGCATGCCTTCAACCAGTTCGCCATCGTCGCCGCCATGCCGCTTGCCGCAGCTGAGCTTGGCGGGCGTGAATGGTACAGTTGGGTCTACAGCCTCTATTTCATCGGCTCGATCGCCGGCGGCACGGCGGCTGCTTCCATCCGCGATCTGCTCGGCGTGCGGCGGGCTCTTGCCCTGTCGTCTCTCTTTTTTGCCCTCGGTGGGTTGAACGCCTTTGTCGCCCCAGATTTCGGCTGGATCGTCTTCGGGCGTTTTCTGCAGGGCGTTTCCGACGGCCTGATCGTGGCAATCTGCTACAGCCTGATCCCGGCGAATTTTTCATCCTCCCTGATCGCCCGTGTCTTTGCCGTCGAAGCGACCGTCTGGGCGGTGACGGCGCTGCTCGGGCCGCTGATCGGCGGGTTGATGACCGAGGCGATCTCCTGGCGGTTCTCCTTCCTCGCGGTCACACCTTTTCTGCTCACCCTGGCGCTGTTCACCTTCCTGACCGAGCCGAAGACGGGTGAGGGCAGGGCGGCAAGCTTCGCACCCGTTTCCGTCGGGCTCTGCGTCGTCACCGCACTTATCTTCGCGCTGTCTTCGGCAAGCGGGGAGCCGATCTGGCAGGCGGCACTTCTGGTCTTCGGCGTTCTGGCGCTGCTCTCGGTCGTCACTTTCGACGGCCGTTTCGGCCCGCCGCTTTTCCCGGCCGGAACCTTCCGCTCCGGCTCGGTGCTCGGCCACGCCTTCGTGATGCTGTTCCTGATGTCGGCCGGGCATTCGGCGGGCAGCACCTATCTGGCGCTTCTCGTCAGCGAGGTTTTCCATCTCAGCCCGGCAGTCGTCGGTTATATCGTCGTCACCATGGCGCTGATCTGGAGCATCGTCGCCATGTTCGCCAGCCGTTATGAGGCCTTCGCATGGCGGCATGCGACCATGTGGGTCGGGCCGCTCTTCCATCTCTTCGGTTTTGTCGCGCTGGCAATCGCCATCGGCCTGCAATGGCTGCCGCTGGTGATTTTTGGCCAGGTCCTGATCGGCATCGGCTTCGGCCTCGCCTGGGCCAATGTCAATGAAGCGGCGATGTCTGCCGCCGAAGGGCAAGAGCGCGACCGCGCCAGCGCGCTTCTGCCCACCATGTCGACGGCGGGTTATGCAGTCGGTGCCGCACTCTCCGGCACGATCGCCACCGCAACCGGCCTGACGGCAAGCCTTGCAACAGAAACCGCAGGCGACACAGCCGCATGGCTTTATGGCACAGCCGCTCTCGGCGCGCTGGTGAGTTTCGTTCTCGGCTTTGGCGTGAAGCTCAAGGCGAGCTGATCGTCAGGTCTTCAAGGCTGCTTTCAGCGTCTCGAAAATACGCGGATCTAGCGTCTGCGAGACGTTGAAACGCATGCAGTTTCTGGCCGATTGCGACAGGCTGAAGGCATTGCCGGGCGCAAGCACGATCTGCTTCTGCAAGCAGGCGCGCGCCACCTCGGCGGCATCGGTCTCTCCGGGAAGCCGGCACCATAAAAACATGCCGGATTGCGGATGCAGCACCGGCTCGATGCCTATTGCCGCGAGCTTCTTGGTCACCTCCGCCATCGCCTTGGAAAGCCGTGCCCTCAATGTGTCGAGGTGCTTGCGATAGCCGCCGTCCGAAAGCGCGGCATGAACAACCTCCTCGGTCATCCGCCCGCCGGCAAAGGATGTGGCGATTTTCAAATCCGTCAGCCCCTCGATCCAGTCCGGCCGTGCCGCGATAAAACCGCAACGCGCCGCAGCCGACAGTGTTTTCGAAAAGCTGCCGATATGGATCACCCGCTCCAGTCCATCGAAAGCCGCAAGCCTTGGTGCCGCAACCGTCTCGAAATCGGCAAAGATATCGTCTTCCACGATCGTCAGGTCGAACTCCTCGGCGATCTTCAAAACCCGGTGCGCGGTGACAGGTGAAAGCACCGCCCCGGTCGGGTTGTGGATCGCCGAATTGGTGATGTAGAGCCGCGGCCGATGCTCGGAGACGATCGCCGCGAAGGCCGCAAGATCCGGCCCGTTTGGCGTATAGGGCACGCCGATTATCTTTGCCCGATGCGCCCGCAGCAGTGCGTGAAAGTTGAAATAGCAGGGATCGTCGACCAATACGGTATCGCCCGCCTCGATCAGGAAGCGGCAGAGAAGATCGATCGCCTGCGTGCCGGATTCCGTCAGCATGATCTGCTCCGGCGAAGCCTCGATGCCGCGCTCGCCCATCCGCCGCGAAATCAGCCTCCGCAGCGGAAAGAGCCCTAGCGGCGTGCCGTAATCCGCAAGTGATGAAGGTTCCGCGCGTGACAAGGTTCTGAGCGACTTGCGCATCGCCTCTTCCGGAAGCCATGAAGGCGGCAGCCAGCCGCAACCGGGTTTCAAACTGTCTTCGCTGCTTTCCAGCGATTGCCGCGAGATCCAGAACGGATCGACCGCCCGGTCGAGTTTTGGCCCGGCCTCGGCCGGTGAAAACGGTGCTGCCTGGTTGGCCACGTAAAACCCCGATCCCGGCCGCGAGACGATCGCGCCTTCCGCGACCAGCCGCTCATAGGCATCGACGACCGTCGAGGTGGAAACCGAAAGAGTGCCTGAAAGCGAGCGCACCGAAGGCAGCTTCGCCCCCGGCGTCAATGTCCGCCCGGTGATCCGCTGCCGGATCACGCCCATCACCATCTCCGCCTTGGACAAGCTCGCCGACAAATCCATTTTCCAAACCTCCTGACTGTACTGCTGTATGAAGCATAACAGTTTGTCGAAATCGTATCAGACCGTTTCTGGCATGGCCATGCTGAAAAGAGCATAACGCCGCCATTGGAATGCCTGAAACAGCGCCCACGGATTGACCCTGTGCGGCGAGGGGAGAATGACATGGATCGCAGTCTGTCGGGTTGGCTCAACGGGTTTATCGGGGTGCTGATCTTTTCCGGTTCGCTGCCGGCGACAAGGCTGGCGGTGATCGGTTTCGACCCGCTGTTCCTGACCGTTGCCCGCGGCACGATTGCCGGCCTCCTGTCGCTTCTCCTGCTTCTGGCGTTCAGGCAGAAACGACCGCAAAGCAGCGAGATCTTCTCGCTCGTCATCGTCGCGCTTGGCTGCGTCGTCGGTTTCCCGTTGCTCACCGCACTGGCGCTGCAGCATATCTCGTCGGCCCATTCGGTCGTCTTCATCGGGCTTCTGCCGCTTGCCACCGCCATCTTCGGCGTCATTCGCGGCGGTGAACGCCCCAAGCTCGCCTTCTGGGTCTTCGCTGTTCTCGGCAGCCTGCTCGTCACCGGTTTTGCGCTGGCGCAGGGCGGAACAGTTGCTTCGATCGGCCTGTCATTCGGTGACTGGCTGATGCTCGCGGCAATCATCGTCTGCGGCCTCGGGTACGCGGAAGGCGCGGCATTGTCGAAGCGGCTGGGCGGCTGGCAGGTGATCTGCTGGGCGCTGGTCATCTCGCTGCCTGTCATGCTGGTCGGCGCACTGGCGCTGATGCCGGAAACATTTGCTGGCGTCGGCGGCCCTGCCTATGCAGGCCTCGCTTATGTCTCGCTTTTCTCGATGCTGATCGGCTTCATCTTCTGGTATCGCGGCCTCTCGCAGGGCGGCACCGCAACGGTCGGCCAGCTGCAGCTCATCCAGCCGTTTTTCGGCCTGGCGCTGGCAGCGCTCCTGCTCGGCGAGCAGGTAACCTCATCCATGTTCATCGTCACCCTCGGCGTCATCCTCTGCGTCGCTGCGGCAAAGAGGTTTGCGCGGTAAGGGGCCTTCGGCATTCCGTTGACACTTCCGAATAAATCTGTACGTATATGTGTACATTTAAATCGAAGGGAGTGGCGCAGTGGCCCACGTTCGCCTGACCGAATTCAGACAGAATATCGCGACCCATTTCGACAACGTGATTGAATCCCGTGCTCCCTTGCTTGTCACGCGCCAGGGATCGGAGGCGTTGGTTCTGATTGCGGAGGGGGAATATGAGAGTATGCAGGAGACACTGCACCTCCTATCCACGCCAGCGAATTCCGATCGGCTGCGGGAAAGTATTGCACAGCTTCGCAGAGGTGAGCTGATCGAAAAGGATCCTACCTGATCGATGAACGTCCTCTGGACCGCGTATTCATGGGAAGAATACGAATACTGGCAGAATTCTGATCCCTCCATGGTCGAGAAGATCAATAATCTGATCAAGGACACGAGAAGGTCGCCATTCAAGGGCTTGGGAAAACCGGAGCCGTTAAAAGGCGATCTTGCCGGTTTCTGGTCGAGACGAATTCTCGGCGAGCACCGTCTTGTCTATCGCGTGTCGGGCAAGGGAAACAGCCAGCAGCTGGAAATCATCCAGTGCCGTTTTCATTACGAAAAATAGCAGCTCGCCGAGTTTTCGACAGGAACTCCGTCTGTGAACGGTTATCTTCGGCGTCATCCTCTGCGTCGCTGCGGCAAAGAGGTTTGCGCGGTAGGCTTACAAGAGCCTTGCTTTAAGCAACTCGTCGGTGATGTTTTGCCCTCGGCGGAATACGCCGACGATGATGACCTCATCTGCCCGCACGACAAAGGCTACACTGATGCTGTGTCTGTAACCAATGATCCTCAAGCCGGGGATACCAATGTCTCGTATCGTACCGCGTGCCGGAAATGTCTCCAAGCCTTCCAAAAAGGTGATGATGCCGTCAACGAAATCGCCGGCAACACGCGTTCCGGCTGCTGTAGCGATATGGTCGTATATCGTGTCTAGCTCGGCTTCCGTTTCCGGCGTGTAGATGATGCGGTAGCTCAAGGGCTACTCGCTTTTCGCCGCGTCGCGTTTTCTTTTGGCCTCGAACCGGGCGCGAACATCCTTTGCCGGAATTCCGATGGAAGGATCCTTCAGATATGCCTCGTAGCGAGCGGGCAGCTCTTCTTCTATCCAGCGCTCCAACGCACTTTCATCTTCAAGCAGCTTCAGTCCAGCACGCACCACGTCGGCGGCATCCGCATAGTGTCCCGTTTCCAGCTGTTTGCGGACGAGTTCCTCGTCTTCTTTTCCGAGCACAACGTTGAGCATGGCCCCACCCTTTCGTTCCTGCCAATATGGGCCAGCTTTAAGGAGACAGCAAGAAAAACGGCGCGCCCCCAACCGGAGGCGCGCCGCATAAAAGCCCTCGTCAGGCTTCCTCGAAAATCACGCCTTACAGCGTCGCGCCCAGCTTGCGCAGGTCGGCGAGGATCGGGGCCTTGGGCAGCCAGATCTTGTCGTATTCGGCAATCACCTTGCCCGCGTCCGCCACCTGCACGTCCTTGACTGCGATGACCTTGCCGAACTCGTCGAGCAGTTTTGCTTCGTTGGCGACGGTCGCGTCGATCTGGGCGTCGAGCGCTTCCTTGGTCAGCTTGGTGATCAGTTCGCGATCCGAAGCAGGTACATCCTTCCAGACGCGGCCCGAGGCGAGCGCGACGCAGGGCATGAAGATCGCGTTCATCTTCAGCATCGTCTTCGAAACCTTGTCGAAGCGCTGGTTCCACGAGAAGTCGAGATCGGCCTCGAGCCCGTCCACCTGGCCGTTCGACATGGCGTCGAACACCTGCGGCGTCGGGATCGGGGTCGGCGCGGTGCCGAGCAGCTGGTAGAAATCGCGATAGGCCGGCGTCGTGTTGATCCTGAGCTTCATGCCGTTCAGATCGTTAAGCCCGCCGATCTCCTTGGCGGTGAAAACGACGCGCATCGTGGTGATGCCCCAGGCAAGACCCAGCGTGCCGGTTTCCTTCGGCAGCACGTCGAGCATCTTCATGGCCAGCGGATCGCGCACCAGCTTCGCCACCTTTGCGGTGGAATCGACGACGTAAGGGGCGTTGATCGCCGCGATCGAGGGAATGCGCGAACCGAGTTCGGCGGTCATGATCCAGCCGAAATCGAGCGAACCGGCCTGCATCTGCTGCATCATCACGGCTTCGGTGCCGAGCTGGTTGGCCGGGAACACGGCGAGGTCGAGACGGCCCTTGGTCTCGGCCTTCAGCATTTCGCCCACCTTCAGCGCCGCATTGTTCCACGGATGGCCGGGCGGCGTGGTGATGCCGAGACGGAAGGTTTTGGCCTCCTGCGCGCGCAGCACGTTCGGCATCGAAAGCGTGCCGGCGGCAACGGCGCCGGCTGCAGCCATCGTTGAATTGCGGAGGAATGATCTGCGGGAAATTGTCATGGTCTAATCCTCTGGAGTTTTATTGTTGTGGTTGCGGTTACTTGACGAAGAAGGTCGACAGGATCGGGAAGATCGAAAGCAGCACGAGCAGCACGCAGGAGGCGAAGAAGAAGGGCAGGGTGACGATGAACATCTTGCCCGGTTTCGCCCCCGTCACCGCCGAGGCGACGAAGAAGCACAGGCCCACCGGCGGCGACAGGAAGCCGAGAACGAGGTTGACGGTGACGACGACGCCGAAATGGATCGGGTCGATGCCATAAACCTCCGTCGCAATCGGAAGCAGGATCGGCACCGTCATGATCAGTCCCGGCGCGCCATCGATGACGGTACCGATGACGAGCAGGATGACGTTGACGAGAAGCATGAAGGTGATCGGGTCGGATGCGATCGTCTGCACCCAGGCGGCGACATTCTGCGGCACCATGCCGTAGACCAGAACCCAGGAGAACACGGCCGCGGCCGCGACCAGCAGAAGCACGACGGCGGAATAGATCCCGGCCTTCAACAGCATCATCGGCAGGTCGGAGAATTTGAGATCCCCGATCCAGTAGCGCCCGACGAGAACCGCAGCGACCACGCCGACGGCGGCCGCTTCCGTCGCATTGGCAATCCCCGCCATGATCGAGCCGACGATGATGATCGGGATCGACAGCGTCGGCAGTGCGCCGAGCACGATCTGCACGCGCTGTTTCAGCGTCATCACGTCGCCGCGCGGATAGTCATAAACGAACCAGCCCATGCCGGCGATGACGACGCAGAAGATCGCGGTCAGAAGAATGCCGGGCAGCATGCCGGCCGTCAGCATGTCGCTCACCGGCACCTGCGCCAGAACCGAATAGACGACGAACATGATCGATGGCGGAATGATCGGCCCGAGCATGCCGGCATAGGCGGTGAGGCCGGCGGCGAAGGTCTTGTCATAGCCCTTCTTTTCCATCTCCGGCACCATCATCTGCGCCATGATGGCGACCTGCGCGGTGGCCGAGCCGAGGATCGACGAGACGAACATGTTGGCGAGCAGGTTCACATAGGCGAGCCCGCCCTTCATCGAGCCGACAAAGGCCATCGTCATGTTGATGATGCGGCGGGTAATGCCGCCGCCATTCATCACCTCGCCGATCAGCACGAAAAGGGGGATGGAGATCAGGCCGTAATTGTCGACCCCGCCGAAAAGCTGCACCGGAAAGCTGGCGAACAGAAGCGTATTGCCGGTCGCCCAGATATAGACGGCCGCCGCCATGCAGAGGCAAAGGCCGATCGGCACGCCGACCAGCATGAAGAAGGTGAAGGCTGCGGTCGTGACCATCAGTTGACCCCTTCCGCATTGGCGAATGCGTGACGCACACGCTTCGGTGCAAAGCCCAGTTCTTCCAGAAGATTGGCGGCCGTGTGGATCATCATGGTCAGCGCAAACAGCGGCACCACGAGGCTGATTGCCCAGACAGGCCAGTTCAGGGTCTGTGTCTGTTCGGTATAGAGAAAGTTGAAGCTCTCGCCGGCATATTCGCGGGCGTCGAAACCGGCAGAGGCGATGCCGATCGGGTCCATCCAGTTCCAGCACATGATCGCCAGGCCGAGTGAGAACAGGAAGGCGAGGAAGGTGGCGAAGGACTGCAGCCGTTCGGCGTTCTTCTTCTGCAACTTGTCGCTCAGGAGCGTTACGGCGAAATCGAGCCTCAACCGTGTCAGTGCCGAACCGCCGATGAAGGTGAGCCAGACCATGGCGTAAACCGCCGCCTCATCGACCCAGTAGAGCGGCATGCCGCCATAACGGGTCACGACATTGAGCAGGATGAGGAAAAGCACGAGCGCCATGAACAGGCCGACGAGGAGCTTCTCCGCGGCAAGCACGCCTTCCGAAAGCCCGATGATTACACGTGCGGCAAATGGAGGCGAACCGGGCGGCAGCCCGTTCTCCGTTATGGCAGTCGTCATAATTTCAGTTCCCTCTTTGTTGGATATAATGTAGATTTTATACATTTCGAGAGTCAACTGGCTTTTCGACGGAAATGGTGTAGCGGGGTTGCATGGCCTTAAAACTGAAACACAAGACGCTTTCGGGCGCCCTCATCACCGAAATCCGCCAGGCGATCCTGTCAGGCAAATATGCTGGCGGCACGCAGCTCAGGCAGGATGCGCTGGCGGAAACCTATGGCGTCAGCCGCATTCCGGTGCGCGAGGTGCTGTTCCAGCTGGAAGCGGAAGGGCTGGTAAAGATCCTGCCGCAGAAAGGCGCGATCGTCTCCGAACTGTCGCGCGCCGAAATCGACGACGTGTTCGATCTCAGGATCATGCTGGAGCCGCGGTTGCTTCTGGCTTCTTCTCCGGCGCTGAACGAGAAGGATCTGGCCGAACTCGACGAGCGGCAGGCCGATTACGTCAAGGCGATCGCCTCGGGAGAGCGGGATGATTACGGCCGCCTGAATGCCGACCTGCACATGGCCATGTATCACCGCGCCGACATGCCAAGAAGCCGGCAGATCGTCGCCTCGCTTCTGCAGACCAGCGACCGCTACACCCGCCTGCAGCTCTCCAGCGAGGCGGCGATGGAAAAGGCGATGTTCGAACATGCCGAACTGATCGGCCTGATCCGCGCCCGCAAGTTCGAAAAGGCAGGCGAGCTGCTGGCTATCCATATAGGCTCGGTGCGCGAAGACCTGATCAAGGTCGTCGAGGGCAGGGGATAAGAAAAGTCGGGAATTTAAAGCATGTCTCCCGAAAGTGGTCACCGGTTTCGGGATGAAGACATGCGCCAAAAACAAAAAAGCGAAAGTACGGCCAGCGAATCTCAACGATCGCGAAGTGCTTTAGCGGACGGCCAGCGTGATCTCGCGGCAACGACGTGACGTCAATCTATCGCCCGACCCCGTTCTAAAGTTAACGGCAGTCGCGTCCGGTGGGGCTTGTGGCAGAACGGGACCGATAAGTCCAATCGTAAAGCTATCGGTCGTGCCTGGCTAGCCGATTGCGCCCGGTTACGGTCATCAACTTCGGCTGCGCGAAGACTGGAGTTTGACTTTGGGCGTTTGGTGTACTATCTGAGGTATATCGATATTTTTCTTGCCGAGATTTGGTTACTGCGCGAGTGGCACCGCGTATTGAACGACACTCCCTTTAAAGCATCGTTATCATCATCCGCGGCGCTTTTGCGCAGCGGTCCCTCTATGTTGCTATGAAAGGGTTCATCATGACCACTGGCACAGTTAAATGGTTCAATTCCACCAAGGGCTTCGGCTTCATCCAGCCTGACAACGGCGAAGCTGACGCATTCGTCCATATCTCCGCTGTCGAGCGTTCGGGTATGCGTGAACTCGTAGAAGGCCAGAAGGTCTCCTTCGATCTGGAGCGCGACCGCAAGTCTGGCAAGATGTCGGCCTGCAACCTTCAGGCTGTCTGAATTGGTATCCGCTTTCGTGTGACCACGGATGTACTGGCACTGTCGAAAGCATGGGACCACAGGAGGTCAGGCAGCCGCCTGGCCTTTTTTTATTGCCGTTGAAGAGCGGATCACGCTGTCGATGGTGCTCAAATGGTGCTGTAGCAGTTTCAGGTCTGCACATCCTGCTTTGCGAAAGTCCGGACTTCTGATCGAAGCGCCGGCGCGCACAAACCGAGGAAGACAATGACCGAGCAACACAGCAAAGCGCGACAGGTTGCCGAAAAGGCATTCGACAAGACACAGGCTTCAAGTGCTGCCGGCGACCGTGCCCGCGATGAGCTCGATGCCGTTACTAAGGCGCGTCAGGAAAAGACGTCCCGGTTGCGTGAAGCGCGTCTCGCCATGGAGGCGCAAAACGCGGCCGATGTGTCCGTCAGGAAAACCTGAGCGATTTCGAAACGGACCTGCTTGAAAGCGGCAGTGAGCGGCATTGACGCCTGTTGCGAAGAGAAAGAACAAAGACATGAACAGCACGACAACTGCTGCGCTGACCATTGAATTGACGCCAACCCAGATCAGGGGATTGAAGCTCGCAAAACTCGGCGACCTCCACCCCCAGGACGGGAACCGCTGGACCCATCTTGGCGCCACCGAGACCTACGCAAAATCCGACCGCTTCAAGGAGCGGCCGCTGAAGGTAAAGTTCGCGACGACCGCCACTCTCGAACAGCTTACGGGCTACGGCCTTCTCAAAGGACTTGACCCCGATGCCGAGGCCGGCGAAACCCCACATGGAATAACCATGGCGGGCAAGATGTGGCTGCTGAAGCACAAATGACGACAGGCGGCGCCTCATCAGGGCGCGTGGGGCGGGATTTTGATCACGCCCTTGGCGATGATCTGTCTTCAGGCGATCGGGGCGCTGCTGACCTTCCGGATTGCCAGGCCTGTGGTGCCTGCTGTTCCTATTCGTCCGAATGGCCGCGCTTCACCACGGAAACCGATGAAGCTCTCGACTTGGTTCCGCCGCAGTTCGTTGCTGCGGACCAGCGAGGCATGCGGTGTGAGGATCAGCGATGTTCGGCGCTGTCCGGCCGTGTCGGTGAGAGTACCTCATGTCTGGTCTACGAAGTTCGTCCCGACGTATGCCGCGCTTGCGCCCCCGGAGATCCCGAATGCAGGACCGCTCGCTGGGCTTTCGGTCTGAAATAGGCGCAGTCAAGTCAATCAGGGGCAGTTGATTAGAGAGCCAGCGTCGAGTGCCTTGACGAGCGCCGCGCTCCTCACGCTTCCCGATATGCCCACCCGGTTCAGGCGTTTCTTGATCCGCCAGTCGCTGACCTTGAAAAATCCGCCGAAGAAGAACAGTGCCACGGACCCGATGACACGGGCGTCCGAAGACGCTTCAACGTGGCGCGGATATCGAGCGTCTTGCCTTAAGTCGCCCGTAACGGATAGCTGCCAATGGTATGGGAAATATCGTCCAGAGGCTGTTCTATGTCCATTTCGCAAGATGATCCGAACAGGGCCGCGGCCCGCATCCGCCTCTTGCAGGAACATGATGCATCGCTGCCGCGGCTCGCGGTATTGATGGAGGAGATGCAGGCTCACTATGAGGTGCCGTGTCCTGCGCGCGCGGAAATCATTGCCGGGCTGCAGGCGAGGCCGCAAGGGGCAGAAATTCTCGTTGCCGAGCAGGAAGAAAGCGTGATTGCCTTATGTGCATTCAGTGCGATCTATCCGGGGCCGGGCTTGAACCCAGGCATTTTCCTCAAGGAGTTGTATGTCGGTAGAACGTCTCGCGGTCTCGGCGTCGGGCGTTCCCTGATGCGGGAACTCGCCGCCTTGGCCGGCCGGCGGGGGTTGTCGAGGATAGACTGGACCGCCGACGCGCAGGACGACAGGCTTCTTGCATTTTATGATGAGATAGGCGGCGTCGCAAAACCGGAAAAACTGTTCTACCGGCTGGATGGCGAGGCGCTGGCAAGGCTCGGCGGCGAGGCGTCCTGAAAACGCGTGGCGGGGCCTGAGGTTTCAGGTCTCAAGCCGCTTCCCGTCCCGCATTGACCTATATTCCCCCTACAAGGCGGCGATTCCGCCATGCGCGTATTCCTTCGCGCGGGTTGATCGTCTCCATCGCCCGAATGCGCTTAATCCGGGCTTTAACGATAGGGCGTTGCTGTGCCTCGAACGGGCGGTGCGGGTGGATAAACGGTGCTTCGATGATTCGAAGCAATATCCCTCATATGGGGTATGCCCTGTCTGCAATATAAGGTATGGTTAACTTCCGGTTAACTCTTGGAGTGGCGCATGGAAAAGCTTTTTCGTCACCTTCAGCTGCCTTGCGGTTTCCTGAAGATGCTGCTCGCGTCTGCTTTTGTTGCTTGCGCTAGTCTGATTTCAGGCGATGGGGCGTGGTGGGCTGCCGGCTTTGGTGTCGCCTCTCTCGTCTTCATGCAGGTTGGCTACTTCGGTGCCGTCGTCGCCCTGTCTTTCGCGGAAAAAAGCCGTAGAAGATAATTTCCGGCTTCAGAACAGAGACCATACGAGTGCAAAAAGGCCTGTAAGCCAAGCTATGGTCAAAACCGCGACGCAGACCAGAAACAGCTTTATGCGCATTCTTCGTCCTCCAGTTGGAGAAAATAGGCCAAATGCCCGGCTCGGCAAATCTATTTTAGAATCCGCTTTTATTCTTTTCCGTCACAGTTAACCGACAGCTGATGATAGGGTGTGTTTTCCGCGCCAGGCTGCGGGAACGGCTGGCTCAAAGCCAATGTCTCCAGAATTATGATTTGAAAATAAGCACGCGAAATATTGATGATAAAATGTGCAGGGATACTTGCGCGGTTGGCGATTTGTCGTTTTCTATGGGGCAATAACAACCAGCAGGGGAACATGATGCTGACTCGTAGATATCTGACTAAATTGGCCGCCCTGGCCACGGTGGCCTTGGGCACCGGCTTCTCCGGCGCGGCCTTTGCCGAAACCAACATCAAGTTCACGCTCGACTGGAAATTCGAAGGCCCGGCCGCCGGCTTCCTGCTTGCCGTGGACAAGGGATATTTCAAGCAAGAGGGTCTGAACGTCACGATCGACACCGGCAATGGCTCGGTGGAGGCGATCCCGCGCGTCGCGACCGGCACCTACCAGATGGGTTTCGGCGACATCAACTCGCTGATCAAGTTCCTCGACGAGGATCCGTCGCAGAAGGTCAAGGCGGCGATGATGATCTACGAGCGCCCGACCTTTGCGGTCGTCGGCCGCAAGTCGCTCGGCGTCACCACCGATCCGAAGTCGCTGGAAGGCAAGAAGCTCGGCGCTCCGCCGCCGGATGGTGCATTTGCCCAGTGGAAGGCCTTCAAGCAGGTGGCAAAAATCGACGACAGCAAGATCACCATCGAGTCGATCGGCTTCCCGGTGCGTGAGCCGATGCTGGCCAAGGGCGATGTCGATGCCGTCTTCGGTTTCGCCTTCTCGGTCATCCTCAACCTGAAGGCTCAGGGCATCGCCGATGACGATATCGCGACCATCCTGATGGCCGAACACGGCTTGAATCTTTATGGCAACTCGGTCCTGGTAAATACCGATTTTGCCAAGGAAAACCCGGAAGCCGTGAAGGGTTTCATGAAGGCGCTGGCCAAGGGCTTTGCCGCCGCTGTCGCCAACCCGAAGGAAGGCGTCGATGCCGTGTTGAAGCGCAACGAGACGCTTAACCCGGATATCGAGATCCAGCGCCTGAACATGGCCAACGCCATGAACATCAAGACGCCTTACGTCGTTGAAAACGGTTTCGGCGGCGTCGACATGGCAAGGCTCTCCGCTTCCATCGACACGCTCAAAATCTCGATGGGCCTCAAGGGCGCTGTCAAGGCCGAGCAGGTCTTCGACGCCAGCTTCTTGCCGGCAAAGGCGGAGCGGATGCTGCCGTAAGGACAGAGGAAAGTCCCCGCCCCAAACCCCTCCCCACAAGGGGAGGGGCTTAACCCGGCCGCACTCTCTACGCTTGATTTTGCCAGTTATGGTGCCGCGTGTTCAACCCTCCCTCTTGTGGGGAGGGTGGCCGGCAGGCGGGAGGGGTTTTCGCGACAAGATTGTTCGATCAAGGAAATTCTGATTGGCACACCTCGTTTCCATCGATGATGTCGATATGCGTTATGGCGGCGCGGAAGGCACGCTTGCTGTCTCCGGCCTCACCATGCGCGTCGACAAAGGCGATTTCGCCGCCGTTGTCGGCCCGTCCGGCTGCGGCAAGTCCACGCTGATGAAGCTCGTCACCGGCCTGCATATCCCGCAGGTCGGCACGGTCATCGTCGCCGGCCAGCATGTCACGCAGCCCGTCTCGATCGTCGGCATGGCCTTCCAGAACCCCACCATGCTGCCTTGGCGCACGACGCTGGAAAACATCCTCCTGCCGCTCGAAATCGTCGAAAGGCACCGCCACCGTCTGCGCGCCAACAAGAAGGAATACGTGGAGAAAGCCGAGCATCTGCTTGAACTCGTTGGCCTGAAAGGGTTTGGCGAGAAATTCCCCTGGCAGCTTTCCGGCGGCATGCAACAGCGCGCCAATCTGTGTCGCGCCCTCATCCACGAGCCGGAACTGCTGATGCTCGATGAACCTTTCGGCGCGCTCGATGCCTTCACTCGAGAAGAACTCTGGTGCGTCATTCGCGACCTTCACGCGGCACAGGGCGTCACCATCGTCCTCGTCACCCATGACCTGCGCGAAGCGGCCTTTCTGGCCGACAAGATCTTCGTCATGAGCGCGCGCCCCGGCCGTATCCTCAAGGAACATCGCGTACCCTTCGAGCGGCCGCGTGATCTCGAGATCATGTATGAGACGAGGTTCAACGACCTCGTGCACCAGCTGCACGGAGAGATCGCACAGGCGAGGGCGGTAGCATGACCACCACGACCGAGAATTCCACCGCTCCAGCGATCGTCGCAAAACAGCCCGCCCGCATCAACTGGGTGAAGGCCGCGCCCTGGCTTTTCACGCTTGGGCTGTTTCTCTTCTGGGAACTGTTGGTGCGCGGCCTCGGCACGCCGGTCACCATCCTGCCGGCCCCGAGCCGCATCTTTCAGGCCGTGGTGCAATACTGGTCGCCGCTTCTGAAAAACTCGGCGCAGACGCTGTTCACCACCACGCTCGGTTTCGGCCTGGCGGTGGTCGGCGGTCTGGCGATCGGTCTGTTCATCGGCTGGTCGAAGACCATCTATGCCGGGCTTTACCCGATCATGATCGGCTTCAACGCCATCCCCAAGGTCGCCGTCGTGCCGATCCTTGTCATCTGGTTCGGCATCGGCACCATTCCTGCCGTCATCACCGCCTTCCTGATCTCCTTTTTCCCGATCGTCGTGAATGTCGCGACGGGTCTGGCGACGATCGAGCCGGAGACGGAGGATGTGCTCAGGGCGTTGGGGGCAAAGAAGCTCGATATCATGTTGAAGGTCGGTATTCCGCGCTCAATGCCCTATTTCTTCGGCTCGCTGAAGATCGCCATCACGCTTGCCTTCGTCGGCTCGGTGCTCAGCGAAACCGTCGCCTCCAATTACGGCCTCGGCAACATGATGGCCTCGGCCCAGAGCCAGTTCAACGTGCCGCTGGTTTTTGCTGGTCTGCTCGCACTCGCCGTCGAAGGCATCGCCATGTATTCGCTCATGGCGTGGATCGAACGCCGCATGACCGGCTGGGCGCATCGCTCGACCATGGCCAACTGAGAATAAGGAATGCCCCGACGGAGACCTGCCGGGGCATGAACTTCAAGGCTATGCGGCTCAGACCGGCAGTGGCGCCGCGGGGTTCACCAGCTTTTCCGCCCTCAACTCCCGCCAGAAATCGGCAGGCACGACTTCCTTCAGGGCCGCGCTGTCCTCGGCGATGCGCGAGGGCTGGCTGGCGCCGGGAATGACGGCGGCAACGGCCGGGTTGGCGAGTGAGAACTGCAGGCCGGCAGCCTTCATGCTTACGTGATGGCGGTCGGCAATCGCCTTGATCTTGGCGATCTTCGCAGCCATGTCAGGCTTGATCGGCGCATATTCAAAATTCGGTTCGCCAACCAGAGCGCCCGAGCTGTAAGGCCCGCCGACGACGACACCCAGGCCCCGCTCTGCCACCATCGGCATCACCCGCTGCAAGGCCTTGTCATGGTCGAGCAGCGTGTAACGGCCGGCAAGCAGGAATGCATCGGGCTTCGGTTCGTCCAGTTCGAGCGCCAGCTCGATTGGCTCGACCTTGTTGACGCCCAGCCCCCAGGCCTTGATCACCCCTTCGTTGCGCAACCGGTCGAGTGCCTTGAAGGCACCATTTCGGGCCTCCTCGAACTTTTCCAGCCACCGGTCGCCCCAGAAATCCTGCGCCAGATCATGCACGAAGGCGATCTCGATATGGTCGGTCTTCAGTCTTTCCAGGCTCTGCTCGATCGAACGCAACGTGCCGTCATGGCTGTAGTCGTTGACCATCTTGTTCGGCAGACCGTGGCTGAACACGCCGGCCTTTTCGCCCTGCTCGCGGGCGCTGACATCCTCGATCTCGTCGAGAATGTAGCGGCCGACTTTGGTGGAGATCACATACTGGTCGCGCGGCTTGCCCTTGAGCGCCTCGCCCATGCGGATCTCGGCCAGCCCTGCGCCGTAGAAGGGGGCGTTATCGTAATAACGGATGCCGTCGGTCCAGGCGGCTTCCACCGTGGCGCGCGCCTCATCCTCGGGAATATCGCGAAACATGTTGCCGAGTGGGGCTGCGCCGAAACCGAGCCTGCTCGGCAGAATATCCTTGAGTGCCATGGGGTCTATCCTTCTTTTCAGGGGTGTCAGCCGAGATTGACGGGAGTGACCACATAGGCGGACCGCTCGGCCAGGCTGTTGATCTTTGAAGCGTAGTTTTTGAAATGGGGCGTCTCGCGATGCGCTTCAACCGCATCCGCATCGATATAGAGTTCATCGAGGATAAAGCGTTCGGGGTTCGCCCGGTCCTGCCACACATCCCAGCGCAGATTGCCCGGCTCGGAACGGCAGGAAGGTGCGGTGTCGGCAAGCAGCGCCCGCAATTCAGCGGCCTTGCCGGGCAGGGCGGTGAGTATGGCGACGATTTTGGCGTTGTTGGTTTCGGTGCTCATGGCGTGTTCCTTTGGGTGAGCCGTCGCGCGTGTAAAAAGTCCCCTCCCAACCCTCCCCACAAGGGGGAGGGCTTAACCCGGTCGACCTGCCGTGGCTTAATTGGGACAGGCGGTCGCCTTAGGTCTTCTCCCCCCCTTGTGGGGGCTCGAAGAGCGGGGCGAGACAGGCGGCTCGCCCCAGGAAAGCCGGCAGGCCAGAGGGGTATTTCTGCCAAGTATGTTTACTGTCACGCAGCCAGCCTGCGATCCAGTGCCTCGATCAGTGCTGCGGCGATCGGGTGATCCGAACGTGGGTTCTGGCCGGTGATCAGTTCGCGGTCGATGACGACATTCGGTTCGAAATCGACCTTGGTCTTGCTTACATCACCACCTGCCGCCGTCAGCGCCTCGATCATGTTGAAATAGAGTTTGGCGTGCAGAACATAGTCCTCGACGACCTTTTCTTCCGTGTCGGAAAAGACTGTCATCTTGTAGCCCGCATATTGCCAGCCCTTGGCCCATTCGCGCGCCTTGGCCTCATCGCCGGCCACCAGTGCCGAGCGAAATTCGCGGGCATGCGGCATGGCGGCGACAGTCGCTATCGGGCCGTGGCACAGATAGGCGGAAGGCTTGCCCTTTTCGTGGAAATGCCTTGCGATTTCGCCCATGTCGGGGTCGATCATCAGGTCGACGACCGGGCCCTGGCCGCCGGGAACGAAGATAGCCGCAAAATTGTCGAGCCCCTGTTCTATTGCGCCGCGCAGCGTCAGGCCGCTGTTCATCGACGTGTCGTTTGCCCAGAAGGCCTTGGCCTTTTCGTAAGCCGCGACATCGCCACCGAAATGCTCTGCACTGTCGGATGCCTCGTCCATATGCGGCTTCGCTCCGTTCGGCGTCGCCAGCACGACCTCGTAACCGGCATCGATCAATGCCAGCATCGGCACCACGGTTTCGTTGAGATATTGACCGGTCGCACCCGTGCGGCCGTCTTTGGTTTCGATCCGGGTCGCATTGGACCCGATGACCAGTACCTTGCCCTTGCTCATCGTCTCTCTCCTTCGAGTTGTGTTGTCCGATTTGGACAGCCTGACGATGCGCCATCTCGACACATTTCGGAAATTTATTTAATTTATTCCAGACATAATCAATGCGTTATAACTGAATAGGCGTTGTGTTTGAATGAGATACGACCTCAACCTATTGCCGGTCTTCGTCGTGCTGATGGAGGAGCGCAATGTCACCCGCGCCGCTGAACGCCTCGGCATCACCCAGCCGGCGCTGTCCAACACGCTCAACCGGTTGCGCGAGACCTTTCGCGATCCGCTTTTCGTACGCGAGCGATATGGCATCCGGCCGACCGAACTCGCAGAAGAGATCGCCCCTGCGATTGTGGAGGCGCTGGCGAAGCTGGATGATGTCATACTCGGCCAGCAGGACTTTGACCCGCTGACTGCCGAGCGGCTGTTCACCATCGCACCCAACGATTATGTGGAATTCGTGCTGGTGCCGGCCATCGTTGAGCGGCTGCGCCAGGTGGCGCCTGGCATCCGGCTGCGGCTCACCCCCTTCGGCAGCGATATCGCCGAGACGGGCGTGATGTCCGGCACGACGGCTATGGTGCTGGGGAGGCTCACCGATCCTCCGGATAATCTCGTCGTCCAGCATCTGATGGAGGATGGACTTGCCTGCGTTGTTCGTGCCGATCATCCCGATATCGGCGACAGCATCTCCAAGGAGCAATATGAGCGGCTTAAACATGTCAACATGCTGCCGCCCGGCCGGTTACGTGCCGGCCTGTTCCAGTCGCTGGAGCGGCAGGGGCTGAAGCGTGAGGTGGCGGTGTCCGTCACGCATTTCCTCTCCATTCCGGAACTTGTCGCCGTCACTGACTACTGCACCACGCTTCCGGCATTGATCTGCCGGCGTATTGCGCTCGATCCACGGCTGAAGGTGCTTCCCCCGCCAGTCGATCTCGGCACCTTTCCCGTCCAGATGGCCTGGCATGTCCGCCACCGCAACGACCTGGCGCATCGCTGGCTGCGTGGGTTGATCGGGGACGTTGCCAGGGAATTGGCGCGCTGAACATCAGCTATGCCTTCATTCGAATTCTGAACACTGCGGATATCTATATCAACGAGAAGCGACATATGTCCGAAAGGGTCGCCGTGTGACTGGCCGGCCTGCCTATCGGAATGGTTATTTGGCGAAAGCAATATGGCCATATCCTGCCCTAGTCAGACCCGCAGGAACTGACGATAATCCAGGAGATCGCAGAGATGAGGGGCAGCCGAGCCTGCCATAACCGATCTTTCACAGGTATCGGATATACGGACGCCGACCAGTTACACCATTCCTGAGGGCATGAAAGCCTTGGACGATAACAGAACGATGTTGCAGGCCGCCCGGCTGATGGAAGCCGCCGGCGTTTGCGTGGCCGTCTTTGACGACGAGGACCGGCTGCGTTATTCCAACCGCGCGTTTCGTGCGGCATGGTTCATCGAAGAAAGCGAACATCCGCTCTGGTCGGAGTTGATGCGTCGCAATTTCCACGCAAGGCGCGGCACCGTCATCAAGGTCGAAAATTTCGAGTCATGGCTGGCGTCCACCATCTCCCGGCGCGGCAAGGCCGGTTTTCGCGCCTTCGAAACAGACCTCCACGATGGCCGCTGGTTGTGGATGACGGAGACGACGCAGGATGATGGCTGGATGCTCTGCGTGGCGAGCGACATCACCTCCATCCGCCCCGACGAACGTGCCTTGCGGCAGGATCGCGACGATGCGATCAAGGCCTCCCATACCGACGAACTGACCGGCATACCGAGCCGCCGTTTTGTCATGGCCAAGCTTGCCGACATGCTCGCCGCTCCGACTGGTGCGGTGGAGGACGAGCGTGGTTCTGTCGGTTGTGTCGCGGTGCTCGACATCGACAATTTCAAATATATCAACGATCGCTTCGGCCATTCGGTGGGAGATGCGGTGTTGCGCGATTTCGCCACCACCCTGCAACAGCATGTGCGCAGGACGGATGTCCTTGGCCGCGTTGGCGGCGAGGAATTCGTCCTCATCCTGCCCAATACCACGGCGGAGGATGCCGAGGTGATCGTCGGGCGCATGCTTGAGGCGGTCAGGCTCTCGCGGCCACTGCCGGAGCAGACGAGTTTTCGTTACACTTTTTCGGCCGGCATCTCCTTTGCTGAACGGGGTGTGAAAGCGGATGAGATCTATCGCCGCGCCGATCTGGCGCTTTATGCGGCCAAGATGCGCGGCCGCAACCAGATCAGCCTCGATCCCGATATCCGGCTCGGCTGAAACGGGTCAAAGACCTCGCACTGTCGCCGCCGGTTCCTTCAGGGACGGCAGATACCGCCTGATATGGTCGCCCAGCATTGCCGCAGCGGACGACGGGCGGTTTTCGGAAAATTCCAGCGCGATACCGATCGTCGGCAGACGCGGCAGCCCATGCTCGACGATGTGAAGGTCTGGCGGCACCGCGGTTTTTGTCAGTACGCTGACCGCATGGCCTGCGCGAGTGATCGCGATCAGCCCGGCAAGACTGTCGCTGGCAAACGCTACTCGATAACGGCGGTTGACGGCCTCCATCGCGTCACAGGCGGCGCGGTAATCGAGTGTTGTCGGCGCCGATAGCGCCAGCGGCAGGATCTCGTTGGAAAGCAGCTGCGTATCCAGCCTGTCCGCCACCCAGACGAAGCGCTCCTGCCGGATCACCGCGGCATCATCCGCATCGGGCAGCGATACCAGCGCCATGTCGATCTGCCGGCGCTGGATGAGCGGCCGAAGCCCGATCGTCGGAGCGCAGACAAGCCTCAGCTCCACTTGCGGATTGGCAGCGCAAAAGCGTTTCAGCAGCTCCGGCAGGAAAGCGATCGAATAGTCCTCCGGACATCCGAGGCTGACCGCCCCCTTCAGCGCCAGCCCGACCATATCTGCCAGGATCTCGTCATGCCGCGCGATCAGCTGTTCGGCATGGGCCAGCAGTCTCTCGCCTGCCGCAGTCAACCGCATGCCGGCGCCGGTGCGCTGCAGAAGCGGCTGACCGACCTCGGCCTCCAGCCGCTGCATCTGCATGCTGAGTGCGGATTGGGTGCGCCCGACCTGGGTGGAGGCAAGGCTGATCGAACCCGTTCGGGCAACTACGACGAAGTTTTTCAGAAGCGCGAGATCAAGCATGGCAATATCAGAAAAATGGATATCGGATTGAAATACTATCAATTGGACTGAGGTGCCAGTGGCTTGTTACCCTCCCGGCCAATCAATCACAATGGGGAACCGTCATGGAAAACGCCGCCAGAAACCTCACGTCGCGCAATGACGATCCGGCCTTCTGGGCCGATGCCGACAAGCACCTGACCCGTTACGGGCCGGCCTTCGAGGACGTCATCATCGAACGCGCTGAGGGTAGCTTCGTCTACGATGCCGACGGCCGTGCGATTCTCGACTTTACCTCCGGCCAGATGAGCGCAGTGCTCGGCCACACCCACCCGGATATCGTGGCGACGGTAAACCGCCAGATGGCCTCGGTCGCACATCTGTTCTCCGGCATGCTGTCGCGTCCGGTGGTGGAGCTGGCAGCAAGGCTCGCCGCGCTCGCCCCGGGTCTCGACCGTGTCCAGTTGCTGACAACGGGTGCCGAATCCAACGAGGCGGCCATCCGCATGGCCAAGCTCGTGACAGGCGGGCACGAAATCGTTGCCTTCGCCCAGAGCTGGCACGGCATGACCGGAGCTGCGGCTTCCGCCACCTACAGCGCCGGTCGCAAGGGATATGGCCCGGTCTCGGCCGGCTCCTTCGTCATCCCGGCACCGAATGCCTATCGCCCGCGCTTCAGGAACCCGGACGGATCGAACGACTGGCAGGCCGAGCTAGACGATGCGTTCCATCTGATCGACAATCAGTCGACCGGCAATCTCGCCGCCTTCATCGCCGAACCGATCCTGTCTTCCGGCGGCATTCTCGAACTGCCGCTCGGTTATCTCTCGGCCTTGAAGAAGAAGTGCGAGGAGCGCGGCATGCTGCTTATCCTCGACGAGGCACAGACCGGCGTCGGACGCACCGGCAACATGTTCGCCTTCCAGCGTGACGGCGTGACGCCCGATATCATGACGCTGTCGAAGACGCTCGGCGCCGGCCTTCCGCTTGCCGCTGTCATGACAAGCGCGGAAGTGGAGCAGAAAGCATTCGAGAAGGGGTTCCTCTTCTACACGACCCACGTATCGGACCCGCTGCCGGCTGCTGTCGGTGTGACCGTGCTGGATGTGATGGCGCGTGACAATCTGGTCCAGCAGGCGATAACGCGCGGCAAACGCCTGAAGGACGGGCTGTTGGCGCTGCAGCAGCGTTTCGAATGCATCGGCGACGTCCGCGGCCGCGGTCTTCTGCTCGGGCTGGAAGTGGTGACCGACCGCCACACCAAGGCGCCCGGTTTCGAGCTTGGCGCGAAGATCATGGAAGAAGCGATGGTTCGCGGCCTTTCGATGAACATCGTCAAGCTGCCCGGCATGGGCGGCGTCTTCCGCATCGCTCCGGCGCTAACCGTTTCGGACGCCGAGATCGACCGCGGCGTCGAGATCATGGCGGACGCGATCGTGGCGGCTCAAGGATAGCCGATAGACGGAAGACCGCTCTGAGACACGGCCGGGCGCAAACCTCCAAATGACGAATATCGACCCCTGCCCAAGCGGTAGGATACGGCATGAGGGCTGATGAGCCGCGGGCCTAATCTATTCGGCATCCTCAAGGGGGCGTTTCACACAAAGTGCCACCCTCGCCATTGCTTGGTTCTGAGTAGCACTCCGAGTGCAACCATCGTGCTTCTGGATGGATGAGGCGATCACGTCTTTATCGTTTTCGGTGACCTGCGGAGGAATGGCCGTTCCACGAGGATCCAGCTGAGATAACCAGCCATATAGGCGAAGGGCAGGCTCAGCGCGATCATCATCGCTGGCGATTGGACACCAACGAAATAGAGAAGGGTGCCCGAAATCGGCCAGCCATATAAATACACTCCGTAGGAAACGTCGTCGTCAGCGTTTATCCGCGATATCGCCTCTGATTTTACTGCAAAGGAGAACCAGAAGATCAGATAGCCGCCAAAGACGGCGAAGGCTGCGATTTCGAAGTGCTCAAGGAGCATCATCACGACCAGAGCAGTGGTGCTGGCAATGGCAAGGGTATTGGTGAACGGAATTTCCCGGCGGAACAGATAGAAGCACGCGCCGACAGAGAAGTTTGCAAACAGACGAACGCTTTCGGAATAATAACCGGTGAAAAATGCGATCCTGTTGGGGATCTGGATATCCAAAGGCCTCATCGTCATGAGGAGCAGTGCCGCCGATATCGCAGCAAAGGCAAAGCGTTTTCGGCTCAGACCGACGAGGCCGACGAGCAAGGCGAATATGTAGCAACGGAATTCGTAAGAGATCGTCCAAAGCGAACCGTTCAGGATTTCATATGGTAATCCTATGAAGCCAGGCTGCGAGGGGCCGTGAAGCGTTACGATTTCCAGGGTGAAGCGAAGCAGATCACCCATCCCGTAATAACCGATTGCAGCGCCTGTCAAAGGTGCAAGCGCCAGGCAAATGCAGACCGCAACCAGATAACCCGGATAGATACGCAAAGCGCGTTTTTTCAGAAATGAAATTGGGTTGCTGGAGCGATCGTAACTCTGAGTGATCAGATAACCGCTAAGAAGAAAGAACCCGTCCACGGCAAGCTCCGCGAATGTCCGCGCTCCAAGCGCGCTAGACAATATTTCTCGGGATCTATTGCCGTCGATGATCTCTGATGCATGAGAGACTATTACGAGAGAAGCAAACAGCAGTCGAAGAAAACCAATGTTGTTGGCATGAAGTGTGTGTTGCATAATATACCTGCTTCATGAATAATATAAATTCTTATTGTTTTGCAGGCTGGAAGTGTCAAGTTCAGTATACGAAATCCTTTTTATAGCATTAATGCCGGTGCCATGAGTTGCGTTTGCCTGAGTTAGAGGGCGCGGCGTCTGCCTGTGAGTCAGGCCGGTTTCAGCATGCTTTCGAGGAGGGCGGCCATGATGGCCGAAAGCGTCATTGCTGCGGGAGATATCCTGATGATCCGGCGTGTCTATTGCCAGCTTCGGGCGGAAGGGTGGGAGGACGCGGGCGATCCCCGGCGTCTGGCCGCCAATCTCATCTATCTCTACAAGATCGGCGTGAGGCAGGAAAAGCAACTGCTTGAGCTTGCGCCCTATCTCACCTGAGGCCTTTGGGGGACGGTATTCCCATTGCAGAACAACGCTCGAATACCCATTATCGTTAATTAAGCAAGTTTGAATGTATGGCGACACGAATGACGCGTCTTTGCGTTAAATGTCGTCATGCTAATATTCGATAGAGCCAATCGCAGCATTGTTTCCGACCCGGCTGGTAACTTCGGGATGATGACTGCGCTCATCCTGCCCATGTTGCTGGGAGGCGCCGGGCTGGCGGTCGACACCGCCAATCTCATGGTTTCGAAACGCCAGTTGCAGGAGGCGACGGATGCCGCAGCCCTTGCCGTTTCAGGTGCCATGGCCAACGGTTCCGATACCGCGGCCGGCCAGAAGCTCGGCAAGGATTTTCTGGCGGGCCAGTTAGCCAATTACATGAACACCACCGACACCGCGACGATCAAGAACGCGACGACGGTGGCAATCGTCACCAACACGGATTCATCGACGGGGGCCAAGAGCTATTCGGTCTCGGTGACCTCCTCTGCCGATATTCCGCTGACGCCGCTTACCAGTTTTTTCGCCGGGCGAACCTATTCCGTAAATGCCTCGAGCAACACGATATCGGGCACCGGAAGCGGTACGGGTGCTGACGGAGCGGCTGCGGCAAGCAATGGCATATCGATGGAAATCCTGCTCGATGAATCAGCCTCGATGGCGGAGAACACGACGACGGTGAAGGGCACGAAATGCGTCATCAACCTGCTCGGGATCTGTATCGGCCAGCAGACTGTTTATGTGACCAAGGTGGAAGCGCTGAAACAGGCTGCAGCCACGATGTTTGACGCCCTCGACAAATCCGATCCCAAGACCCGCTTTGTCCGCACCGGCACGATCTCCTATACCAACGGCATCAAGGGGCAGTCGGCGGTCGCCTGGGGAACGACGGCTGCAAGGAACTACGTCAATGCCATGACGCTTAACCCGGTTGGTGGAACGGACGCGACGGCGGCGGTGACCACCGCGACCTCCAACATCAAGAGCAACATCTACGGCACCGATACCGAGAGCGTCGAGCAGGCCAAGAAAGGCAACAAGACATCGGATCGCATCATGATCCTGATGACCGATGGTGATATGACCGGCAATAGCGTGGACTGGAGCCAGAGGCTGGACCAGAACGTACGTGACGGATGCGCGGCCGCAAAGACGGCGGGAATAAAGATCTACACCGTCGCCTTCATGGCTCCGCCCAAAGGGCAGGAACTGTTGAAATACTGCGCCTCTGCTGCTGGCAACTATTACGAACCCAACACGATGGAAGCCCTGGTTGCATCGTTCAAGTCGATTGCCGACAACGCGATCAAGCCGGTGAACCGACTGACCAACTAGCCTGCCTTTAGCATTTCCTCCCGCGTCACGCGGGAACCGGACGGCGACCTTCCTGTTCTAACCTTCAGAGGCACAAAGGAAAGGGATGCATATGGTTGAGGCACATGGAGAAAAGACGCAGGCTCTGGAACTGGCCGAGGAATATCGCAGGCTCGGCGGAACGCGGCTTGCCAAGCTCGACGATAATTTCGTCACCACCCGAAAGTGGGAAGACGAACCCGAGGAGGCATCACGCTTCTGGCAGGACCGGGTGGAAATTCTCGATGACAAGCGTCAGGCGGAAGTTGTCACCCATCTGAAATCCATGAATTCCTGACATTTCGAGATAGCAGGCTCCCAAGGCGAAAGCCGCCATTGCCCGGGCGGCCCCAAGTGATCCGTCCGGGCAAATGGTTCGGTCGGGAAGGGCTAGAACACCGCCAGATATTTCAGAAGCGAAATGATGCCGATGATGATGACGACAACCCGCACGATCTGGCGGACCTTTGCGTCAAGCGGCAGCATGTTGACAAGATAAAGTACCAGCACGATCACGAGGAAAGTGATCAGGATGCTGATCAGAAGCGACAAACCCATAGCCCCAGTCTCCATAATTTGCGGCGCGTCCTGCGCCGATCACGAAACTGTAATTATGAGACGATGCGGAAAAGGAAAGGGTGCTCAATAAGATAGTGTGGGCGCTTTATCATTGGGTCCGGCCAGGCACAGATGTTTCGGCTTGTTCCTCGCCTGCTATTTCCCATATTGGGCAAAAGGCCCATATGCCCGATGGAGACATGCTTGTTCCACTTCGACAACTCCTATGCCCGTCTGCCCGACAGGTTCTACGCTTCGGTTTATCCCGAGCCGGTCGAGGGGCCGAAGCTGATCATGTTCAACGAGGCTCTGGCGAAAGAGCTTGGCGTCGAGGCCGATCTTTCCGATCCGGATCGGCTGGCGGCGACATTTTCCGGTAACGTGGTGCCACAAGGGGCGATGCCGCTTGCGATGGCTTATGCCGGCCACCAGTTCGGCAGTTTCGTGCCGCAGCTCGGCGACGGCCGTGCGATCCTGCTGGGCGAAGTGGTGGATCGAGGCGGTATTCGTCGCGATATCCAGCTGAAAGGCGCAGGCCCGACGCCATTTTCCCGCCGTGGCGACGGCCGTGCGGCTTTGGGACCGGTACTGCGGGAATATATCGTCTCCGAGGCCATGGCTGCGCTCGGCATTCCTGCGACACGGGCGCTGGCGGCGGTGACGACCGGCGAGCAGGTCTATCGCGAGACGGTGGAGCAGGGTGCGGTCTTCGTTCGTGTCGCGGCAAGCCATGTGCGGGTCGGCACCTTCCAGTTCTTTGCTGCGCGCGGCGACACGGATGGCATAAGGGAACTGGCCGACTATGTTATCGACCGGCATTATCCCGAGTTGAAGGCGGCCGAGAACCCCTATGCGGCACTGCTGCAGGCCGTGGCATTCCGGCAGGCGGAGCTGATCGCGCGCTGGCTCGGCGTCGGTTTCGTCCATGGGGTGATGAACACCGACAACATGACCATATCGGGGGAGACGATCGACTTCGGCCCTTGCGCCTTTCTCGACGAATATCATCAGATGAAGGTGTTTTCCTCGATCGATCATGGCGGGCGTTACGCCTATCGCAACCAGCCGGGCATCGGCCAGTGGAACATCGCCAGACTGGCGGAATGCCTGCTGCCGGTAATCGACGCGGATCAGGACAGGGCAGTCGACGCGTCGAACGAGGTTCTGAGAGAGTTCGGCGAGCGGTTTCAGGCGGAATGGATCAAGGTGTTCAGGGCCAAGATCGGGCTTTCGAGTGAAGCCGATGATGATGGAGAGCTGATACAGCAGCTGCTTTCGGCAATGCAGGATCAGGAGGCTGATTTCACGCTTGTTTTCCGTGGCTTGGCGGATGCGGCAGAAGGGCTGGACGAACGGTTCCTGAGCCAGTTCGCCGATCCTTCCAAGGCTGCGGAATGGCTGGGACTGTGGCGCGAGCGGCTGGCGCAGGAGCCTCAAGGTGACGCTGGCCGTGCCGACGCGATGCGTGCCGTCAATCCGGCGATCATCCCGCGCAACCACCGCATTCAAGAGGCGATTTCGGCTGCCAATTACGGCGACTTTTCCTTCTTCGCCCGACTGCTCGCAGCACTCGAAAAGCCCTATGAGGAGCGTCCCGGATTTGCCGATTACATGACGCCGCCAACACCTGAAGAAAGGGTGACGCGAACCTTCTGCGGGACCTAGTCCTTCAGAAGCGAGATGGCTGCTTCGATATCCCGAACGGCCTCCGAGCCGAGCGGCAGGACCGGGCGCGGCGGCTGGGCTTTGGTAATGCCCATGAGGTTCGCTGCCGCATAGACCACGCGCAGGCTGCCATGCGCCTTGAACAGCTGCCAGAGCGGGTGGAAGAGGGTATCCAGCCGCGTTGTTTCTTCCGCATTGCCGCTGATCGCCGCGCGGGTCAGGGCCAGCGCGGGCTTGGGGAACAGACCGGCGACGACGCTGTACCAGCAATCCGCACCGGCCAGCAGTGCATGCGGGCACTCCCAGTCACCGCTATAGCCAATGGCGAAATTGGCCGGTGTGGCGGCTCTCAATCGAGCGATCTCGCCTGAAAAATCGCCGCCCTTCGGCAGCGGCATTTTCACCGCGCTGACATTGGCAAGGCCGGCCAGGCGCCCGATCAGTGCCTCGCTGAAAGAAAAATGCGTGGTCGACGGGTTGTTGTAGATCGAAAGCGGCAGATCGGTTGCGGCGGCGACCGCTTCGAAATGGAGAAACGCCTCTTCCTCGGTGAGCGGCGTGTATGAGACCGGCGCAAGAAGCAGCGCGTGGGCGCCGGCTGCTGCCGCATCGCGGGCAAGCGCCACCGCATCGTCGGTGCGCAGAGTGCCGACGCCGACGATCAGCGGGAGCTTGCCGCCAACGCATTCGACCGCGGCCTCCACCGCCCGGCGGCGTTCCTCGCGGGAGAGGTACATATAGGTTCCGGTGCTGCCGAGAAGACCGATCGAATTCGTCTTGGCCTCGACAACGCGCGAAAGAAGTCGCTGCAGGGCATCGGTATCGACGCGGCCGGCTTCGTCCGCGGGCGTCAGCGGGAAGGCGGAAAGGCCGGTAAAGGCGGGCGGTGTGGTCGGCATCGAATTCTCCGGCGAAACGAATGGGTGGCCACTATGAGCGATTGCACCACGATCGCAAGGGCTTAAGACGGCAGGGCAGAGAGCGTCTCCGCCTATTTACGAAAAATACCAAGATAGGAAAATAATCCTTGACGGCGTGACGGTGCTTTGATAGGGTTCAGGCATAGTCGAAGAACTGCGCTTGAGAGCGGGGGGCTTCGAAGGGTGTGCGCCTATAGTTGAGCGCGCCAGGTCTTGAGCAACCATTCTAATCCGACATTGCGATACGGGAACGAAACGCTGCAGCCGAAGAGGCTGGCGGCGATTTGCCTGTGCGCTTCATGGAGCCTGCCATGGATGATTTCGACAGTTTCGATCCGGGCCTGTTCGGCATCTGGCGGGATCGCGCGGGCTATGGCGACGAGATGCCAACGGAGGATGCCGTGCTGGCGGATGAAGTGCGGATTGCGCTGGAGATCAAGTCGGCGGATGGCGGCGTTTCTGCGAGCGACGAACTGCGCAAGCTATTAAACGACATGACGGTGGAGATGCGCGAGCAGTTTTCCACCTTCCGAAAGATGCGCGAGAGCGCGGCCGGGGCGCTGACGGATGGCGACGAGGCGGCGCAAAAGCTGGCGCGCGCCGACGTGAAAGCGGCGACCGACGCCATGAGCCTGATCGTGCGCACGCTCGAAAAGGTCGACAGTCTTCAAAGGCAGCTGGCGCGGGATCGCGAGATCGAGGCCGAGCGCGTGGCCGATGAGGGCGGCTATGGAGAGGCGAAAGACCGCCTGCAGCGGCTGATAGCGGACAAGGCGGATGAACGGGCCAAAAGTCTTCTTGCTACCTGGATCCGAAACGGCGCTGCCTCGGATGCCGAGCCTCGACGAGCGGGCACCGATCCGCCATCGGGCACGGGCTGAGCGTCGTGCACGGGCATCCGACGCGAGGCGTCTCGCCAAGCAGAAAAGTCGTATCGCTGCCCAACATCAGGCAGGCATGCAGGGTATCGACGAGCAGCATGAGAGTGAATGCATGGCGGTCACCAGCGCGGAAAACATATTGGCGCGAGGGGCAAGCCATGCGCATGAAATAGAAACGGCGGAAGCATCTTCGACAGCGGCGACGCAACCTTCCGCGGTCGTCGAGGTGGAGGGGCTTGTCGTACCGGCACGGTTCGTCTCTCGCTATGAACGGGACTGGGACATCAACGGTCGACCGGAACAGAGGCCGCCCGCAGGTGACTGGCGCACGTGGCTGGTCATGGGCGGACGCGGATCGGGCAAGACGCGGGCCGGGGCCGAATGGGTGCATAAGCTGGCTTCTGCCGGGGAGCGGTCCGATCTGAGGATCGCGCTGGTGGCGGAAACGCTGGGTGACGCCCGCGAGGTGATGATCGACGGCGTATCCGGTATCTGCCGGATTGCGCGCGACAAGTCTCCGGACTTTGAAATCTCGCGGCGCCGGCTTGTCTGGCCGAACGGGGCGGTGGCGCAGATATTTTCCTCCGAGGACCCGGAGGCGCTGCGCGGGCCGCAGTTTCATTATGCGTGGTGCGACGAGATCGGGAAATGGAAACATGCCGAAGAGACTTTCGACATGCTGCAGTTCGGCCTGCGGCTGGGCAACGATCCGCGGCAGCTGGTGACGACGACGCCGCGGCCGGTGCCGGTATTGAAGCGGCTGATCGCCGATCCTTCGACGCGGCTGGTTAAGATTGCCACCGGCGACAACCGGCAAAACCTGGCGCCGGGTTTTATCGAGGCGCTGGAGCGCCGGTATGGCGGCACGAGGCTGGGCCGGCAGGAACTGGCTGGCGAGCTGATCGAGGACCGCGAGGACGCGCTGTGGCGCCGCTCGGAGATCGAGGCCTGCGTGATCCGGGTCATGCCGGCATTAAGGCGGATCGTCGTTGCGGTCGATCCGCCCGCAGGCATAGGACAGAATTCCTGTTGCGGCATCGTCGTGGCCGGGCTGGAGCCGGAGGGGCGGGCCGTTGTGCTGGCGGATTGTTCCGTTGAGGGCGCAACGCCTGCCCAGTGGGCGCAGTCTGTCGTGAGGGCCTATCGGCGCTTTGCCGCCGACAGGATCGTCGCCGAGGTCAACCAGGGCGGCGAGATGGTGACGGCGATGCTCCGAAGTGTCGACGTGGCGCTGCCGATCACCATGGTCAGGGCGACGCGGGGAAAGTTTCTGCGGGCCGAGCCGGTGGCGGCGCTCTACGAACAGGGAAGGGTGGCGCATGCAGGACGGTTTATCGAACTGGAGGACCAGATGTGTGATTTTGGTCCCGATGGGCTGTCATCGGGGCGTTCACCTGACAGGCTGGATGCGCTGGTCTGGGCGCTGACGGCGCTGGTTCTGGAAGGGCAGGGCGAACCGCGGGTACGGGGGATATGATGCAATGCGCTTTAGGGTCAAAACTCAATCAGGATAGGGGTTTTGACCCTAGAGCGTGCAGCTTTCGGCAAGGTCCTTGTAAAGCCGAGCCTCAGTCTGCCTTCTCAGCGCTTCACCGTTGCGGCCCGGCCCGAAACACCGATCGCCTGGTCTTATCTGTTCGGCGATGAGCGCGGCGCGCTCGCGATAGAACAGGCATTGTTGGTTTCGCGGCAGTGATGACAGCCGCAAGAGAGTTTGTTCGGATTGCTGCATTCGGCGTGAATGCTCGGCTTGTCGCGGAGCGCAGGATGGATCCATGGCCACACTGACCAGCATGCTTGCACCAAACAAAAGCACCGTTCCCATAAGGACCGGTGCCACGTAATTACGCCATCCGGACATCGGCGATATCCGGATGGGTTATCTGGCTCAGCGCTGGTTCGGCTGGCGGGAATTGTTTTCCTGCATCTGCTTCCATTCGGATTCCATGCGATCCAGAACTTCCTGCGGGATCGGTTTCGAAGGGGCTGCCTGAGCGGGCTGCGGCATCATCATGATCTCCTTTTTTGTTGCGCTGCACCATCATGGAAAAGCGTCGACATAACGTCGCATGGCCATATTGGTTCCATAGCTCGAGACAAAAGTAAATTAGCCTTTAAGTCGTTAAAACGATTTAGTTTTCTTAAACCGATTGAAAGTCGCAACACGGTGAAGGCGAGCGGTAAATGGGTAAGCTTAACAATGCGGCGGAACGTCGCATTTTCTTCGACGAGGTGCGCAAGAGCCTGTTTTCCGGGTGTGTGAAGCAGCGCGAGGTTAATGGGCTCAATACGATTCTCGACGGGTGGACGAAGCTGAGCGTTGCCGCTCCAAAGTCTGCGGGTGGCGACGATGCGCTGGCCTATGTGCTGGCGACAGCCTTCCATGAGACGGCGGCGACGATGCAGCCGGTGCGCGAGACGCTGGCGCTCAATGATGAGGAAGCGATTGCCCGGCTGGAAAAAGCCTTCAGGGCGGGTCGGCTTCCCGCCGTCACGACCCCCTATTGGCGGCCGGATACCGAAGGCAGGACCTGGCTTGGCCGCGGCTTCGTGCAACTGACACATCGGAGAAATTACGAGGCGATGTCGGCACTGACCGGGATCGATCTCGTTTCCGAGCCGGGGCGTGCGATGGAGATGGGCGTTGCAGTCGCGATCCTTGTCGGTGGCATGCTCGAGGGCTCGTTTACCGGCCGCAGGCTCGGCGATTATTTCGCTGACGGCAGGAGAGACTAGACCGGTGCGCGAAAGATCGTCAACGGAACGGATCGGGCGGAACTTGTGGCCGGATACGCCAAGGCATTCCGGCTGGCTTTGCCGAGGCGCATTGATGCGGGCGGGGACGCGTGTTAGCAGGCAGCTTGTCTGAATGAGGTGCTGCGGAGTCTCGATGATACGCCATATCGTGTTTTTCACGGCCACGTCCGAAAATCTCGAGGATGTCCGGGCAGGGCTTTCGATGCTGACCGCAAACCCGCATGCATCGCTTCTGGAAATCGGCACGAATGTGAAAACCGACCAGTGGGACCGGGAAGTCGACTTCGTCGTCTACGGCGAGTTCGAAAACGAGGCGGCGCTGGCAGCCTACAAGGCGCATCCGATCTATCAGAAATCGACTGAAACCGTGCGGCCGCTTCGCGAGATGCGCATTGCTGCAGACTATGACAGCGACAAGGCGGTAAAGACGCCGCTCAGGTAGGGTCAGTCTTACCCCAAAAAGGATCACCGGAATGAAATCTCCTTTTCGCCTGCCGTGGCTTTCCACGGGGGAACGCAAAGCCGTGTCCGCAGATCAAGGGAAGGGCGGTGCGCCCGTGGCCGAGGTGAAGATGGCGGCGGGCGTCGCGTCCGCCTTTGCGGTGCTTTCAGGCGAGGGAACGGCGCATTGGTCCGGCAGGTCCTATGCGGCGCTGGCGCGGACAGGGTTCATGCGCAATCCAGTGGCATATCGGGCGGTTCGGATGATTGCGGAGGCTGCGGCCGCTGTGCCGTGGCTGGCCTATGAGGGCTCTGCGGAGATTGCGGATCATCCGGCGCTGTCACTGCTTCTGCGTCCAAACGGACGGCAGGGCGGACCGGATTTTTTCGAGGCGCTTTACGGGCATCTGCTCCTGTCCGGCAATGCCTATGTCGAGCCGCTGGCGATCGGCGGATCGTTACGGGAACTGCATCTGCTGCGGCCCGACCGGGTGAGCGTCGTCGAGGGGCGCGATGGCTGGGTAACGGGGTATGATTATCGCGCCGGCGGGGGCACGCGCCGGCTGGCGGCTGAAGCAGAGGATGGGCGGCTTTCGCTGTTGCACTTAAAACTGTTTCACCCGCTCGACGACCATTCCGGCTTTTCGCCGCTTGTGGCGGCGGGGGCAGCACTCGATCTCTCCAATGCGGCGGCGGGTTGGAACAAGGCTTTGCTCGACAATTCGGCAAGACCTTCCGGCGCGCTCGTCTATCAGCCGAAGGATGGCGGCAATCTTTCGGCCGACCAGTATCAGCGGCTGAAGGACGAGTTGGAAGCAGGCTATTCCGGTGCCGTCAATGCCGGGCGGCCCTTGCTGCTCGAGGGAGGGCTGGACTGGAAGGCGATGGGGCTTTCGCCAAAAGACATGGATTTCATCGAGGCGCGCAATGGCGCCGCAAGGGATGTCGCGCTGGCGCTCGGTGTGCCGCCGATGCTGATCGGTATTCCCGGCGACAATACCTATGCCAATTACCAGGAGGCCAACCGCGCCTTCTACAGGCTGACCGTGCTGCCGCTGATCGCGCGGACCGCGGCGAGTTTCTCAGCCTGGTTGTCCGACGTTTACGATGGGCTGCGACTGGAGCCGGATCTCGACCGGATTGCCGGGCTCAGCGCCGAGCGCGAAGCACTGTGGGCACGGATAGGGGGAGCGGATTTTCTGACCGACGAGGAGAAGCGTGAGGCGGTGGGATATTGAGAGCAGTGCTTGTTGGGAATGAGGCGAGCTCGCTCAACCTCTTAACTTCCGGACTCACTTTCTCAATCCGTCCGCCCAAGCGATTCTGAACGTTGACCAATATCTCACCTGCATGTGTGGCAACTTAATACCGCATGGCGAATGATAAGTGCTCCGCTGCCTGATCTTCGACGTCGGCCGGCTTGCTTTGCGCCCCTCTAACCGACAAGGGATTAACAATGGCTGATCTTGGACAGGATCCGGGCGCGATCATCGGCGTCTGGGCGGCAAAGACGGCGGGGGCTTTTGCCGGCGCCGGCGTGTCGCTGATCTATCTTCTGCCGAAGAGCAGGCGGGAGGCGGCGAGCCGGTTTGCGACGGGCATGACCTGCGGGCTGATCTTTGGCGGGCCGACGGGTCTGTGGCTCGTCGAGCGGCTCGGGATTTCCGGCATGGTGTCCGGGCCGGAGACGATGCTTGCGGGATCGGCGGCGGCGAGCCTCTGCGCCTGGTGGGTGCTGGGGGCGCTGTCGCGGGTGGCGGAGAGATATGGCGGGCGGCGGTGAGTTTTCTCTCCCCTTGCGGGAGAGTAAGAAAAATCAGGGACTTAGCCCGAAGGGGTAAGTGCTAGATTTTTCAGGAGAGGGGTATGCTCTTGTGGAGACCCCCTCTCTTGGAATTTCTAGCACTTAGCCAAGGCTAAGATGCTGAAATTCCATTCTCCCCCCCTAAGGGAGAGATGGGCGACTGCCGCGCCGTCATGCCCTCCTGGGGCGACACAGATTTCAGAAATATCAGGAGATTTCCATGCACGCTTACCGCGGGCATCGCGCCCCCATGCGTATTCCTTTGCGCCCAACGGCCCGAAAATTCGCCAATCTGGAACTGGCCGGGATTACCGGCGACGGCACCTTTTCCGGTTATGCCAGCGTCTTCGGCGAGGTCGATCTCGGCAAGGACAAGATCGAGCGCGGGGCGTTTCTGAACTCGCTTGTCGCCCGCGGCGCGGATGGCGTGCGGATGCTTTACCAGCATGATCCGAACGAGCCGATCGGCGCCTGGAAAACCATTCGCGAGGATGCCCGCGGGCTTTTTGTCGAGGGTGTGTTGTCGCCCGGCGTGGGCCGCTCGCGCGAGGTGTTTTCACTGATGAAAACGGGTGCGCTGGACGGGCTTTCGATCGGGTTTCGGACCGTCAAGGCGCGCACCGATGCCAAGACAGGGGTGCGGCGCATCCTCGAAGCCGATCTTTGGGAAATTTCCGTCGTGACCTTTCCGATGCTGCCATCGGCCAGGGTTTCCGACGTCAAGCATGCCCGGTTCTTTCGAGATCGGGAAACAGAACTCGTCCGCCAGATGCGGCGGGCGGCGAAGATGATGTTCACCTCAAGCTTCAAGGGAAAATCGATATGACGGAGCAGGTTATGCAGGCAAACAAGGTGGCGCCCGAAGTGAAGGCCATACCCGAGACGGTAACGGCGGCTTTCGACGAGTTCATGGAGGCATTCGAGGCCTTCAAGGATGTCAACGACCGGAGGCTCGGCGAAATCGAGCAGAAGCTGACATCGGATATCGTCACCCGTGACAAGGTCGACCGTATCAACCGGGCAATGGACGACCAGAAGAAGGTTCTCGACCAGCTTGTTCTGAAGAAGGCACGGCCGCAGCTCGGATCGGCCCGTGCCAATACCCATGGAGGAGCCGAACTGTCGCCGGAGGTGGCGGAACACAAGGCCGCCTTCGATGCCTATGTCCGCCGTGGTGACGAGGCGGGATTGCGCGAGCTGGAAGCCAAGGCGATGTCGGCAGGCAGCGGTGCGGATGGCGGTTATCTCGTGCCGGACGAGACGGATAGCGAGATCGGCAGGCGGGTTGCCGTTGTCTCGCCGATGCGGGCGCTTTCGACCGTGCGCACCGTCTCGACTGCGGTGTTGAAGAAGCCGTTCGCGACGACCGGTCTTGCTACAGGCTGGGTGGCTGAGACAGCGGCGCGGCCGCAGACCAATGCGCCGCAGCTTGCCGAGCTGTCCTTTCCGACCATGGAACTTTACGCCATGCCGGCGGCAACGCAGGCGCTGCTTGACGATGCCGCGGTCGATATCGAGGCCTGGATTGCCGGCGAGGTGGATATCGTCTTTGCCGAACAGGAGGGCGATGCCTTCATCCGAGGCGATGGCGTCAACAAGCCGAAGGGATTTCTGTCCTACACGGCGGTCGCCGACAGCGTCTGGACCTGGGGCAATCTCGGCTATATCGCGACCGGGGCCGCGGGCGCCTGGAAATCCACCGGACCATCCGACACGCTGGTCGACGCGATCTATTCGCTGAAGGCGGGGCATCGGCAAAACGGCACCTTCATGCTGAACCGCAAGGTGCAGGCCGATATCCGCAAGTTCAAGGACGCCGACGGCAACTACATGTGGCGCCCGCCGGCATCTGCCGGTCAGCCGGCAACGCTGATGGGCTTTCCGGTGGCGGAAGCCGAAGAAATGCCGGATGTGGCGGCGGGTTCGCTGTCGATCGCGTTCGGCGATTTCCGTTCGGGTTATCTGGTCGTCGACCGGGCGGGAGTTCGTATCCTGCGCGATCCCTATTCGGCCAAGCCTTACGTCCTGTTCTACACCACCAAACGCGTCGGCGGCGGGGTGCAGAATTTCGAGGCGATCAAGCTGGTGAAGTTTGCTGTGAGCTGATGCTGCCGCGAAGCGAATAGGGAGTAGCGATTAGCGAATGGATGGGCGGACGCGACCGCTTTCTTCCATCGCGGCAAGCCATCTCCCTATTCGCCACCCTCAATTCGCTACTCGCTTACCCAAGGGATTTCCATGACCTATGTACTGATCGATCCGCCACCGGCGGAACCGCTGACGCTTGCCGAGGTGAAGGCGCATCTGCGGCTTGATGGCGGTGAAGAGGATGCGCTTCTCCTGTCGCTGATCACGACCGCCCGCACGTTTCTGGAGAGCGAGACGGGGCTTTGCCTGATCGCGCAAAGCTGGCGGCTCTATCTCGACCGATGGCAGACGGACGGAGTGATCCCAATCCTCAAGTCGCCGCTGCAAGCGATTCTATCCGTTACGATTTATGATGCCGATGGCGCAGCCGTTGATGTTTCGCTTGAAGACCATCTGCTCGATGGTGTGGGGCGTCCGGCACGGCTCTGGCTGCGTGAACCACCTTCTCCGGGCCGGGCCGTGAACGGTATCGAGATCGATTTTTTGGCCGGTTATGGCGAGGCGGGAACGGATGTGCCGGACACGCTGAAACGGGCGATGCTGACCCATATAGGCCACATGTTCGCTTTTCGCGGCGTCATCTCGGCAGAGCAGCAGCCGGCCGGTGTTCCCGACGGCTACGAGCGGCTGATCGCGCCGTTTCGGATGCGGAGGCTCTGATGGTGGTCTTCTTCGACCCCGGCCAGATGACGGCGCGGCTTTTGCTGGAAGAGCCGGTCAGCATACCGGACGGGCAAGGGGGCGCGACGGTGAACTGGACCGAGACCGCCGCCATGTGGGCCAAGGTCGAACCGGTATCGGCAAGCCTTGTCGAACGGGCCGGTGCCGAGATCGGCACGATTACACATCGCATCTGGCTGCGGTTTCGCAGCGATGTTTCTGCCGGACAGCGTTTGCGCAAGGGCGCTCGGCTGTTTGCGGTGAAGCTGGTCCAGGACCCGGATGAGACCGGGCGCTATCTGACGTGTCTTTGCGAGGAGGGCGCGGGATGAGTGCGGCAAATGCACTTCTGAGGGCTATCCATTTGCGGCTTGCCGGGGATGCGGGGCTGACGGCGCTGATCGGGCCGGATGGCATTCGTGATCGCCTGCAGACGCGGCCGAAACTACCGGCAATCGTGATCGGCGAAATGGAGACCCGCGATCTTTCCACCGTGACCGAGCCCGGCGAGGAGCATTTTCTCACGCTGGAGGTCTGGTCCGAGGGGGACGGACGGCGGCAGGCACTGGAGATTACGGCGAAGGTGACGGCGCTGCTCGACAATGCGGATCTGGCGCTCGACGGCGCCCTTCTGGTGAGCCTGCTCAGGATCAGCGCGCGGAGCCGTCGTGAGCCGAAGACCAGGTATTATCTCAGCGAGATACGTTTCAGGGCCGTGACGGAGTGACGATGCTGGCCGTTCGGCGCGCTTTTCTGACAAGCGAGATCAAAAGGATGACCGAGCCGAGAGCGACAAGCGTGAGCAGGATTGAAATGATGAGTGCGGTGGAGACCCCTGTTCGGTCAAGCAGGGCGGTAAACAGGATCGGGGCGATGGCGTTGGCGATATTCTGCGGCATCATCAGCCGTGACGCCTGACGGCCGTATTCGCTCGGCGAAAACAGCGCCAGCGGCAGCAATGCGCGGGCGACGACCAATATGCCCGAGCCGAAGCCGTAAAGTGCGACAAAGATCCAGAGGCTGACAGTTGACGGTGGCAACAGGAGAAGGCTGCTAAAGCCGGCAATCATCAGGCTGATCCCGCTGACCGAGGTGAGAAAGGGATTACCGTGCTTGCCGAGCAGCATATCGAAACCGCGTGCCGAAATGCCGAGCACGCCGCGTGCTGCGGCAAGCTGCAATGCGAGTTCAGGCGTGGCACCGGATTGTTGCAGCACTTCCAGAAGGGAAGGCGACAGGCCGAAGGTGACGAAGGAGGCGATTGCCGTTGAGAGCGCCACGAAGATGAAGGCTGCCTTTTTGCCGGCCGCAGTCAGTGGTACCGGTGCGGTGTTGGCCGATATGCGTGCGGTTTCCCGGGCGACCGGTTTCGGCAGGCCGAACAGATAGAGCGGCAGGCAGACGAAGACCTGCAATCCGGCTGCCCAGAGGAAGGTCGAACGCCAGCCGATCAGATCATGCAGCAGGTTGAGCAGCGGCCAGGAAATTGTCGGGGACAGGCCGGTGAACAGCATCAGAATGGCGATCGTGCGCTTTCCCTCGACGCCTTCGCGTTCGACCACGGCGGTGAAAGCCGGTGCATTGAGGGCAAGCGCTGCACCAAGACCGAGGATGATCCAGGCAGTTATGTAGCCGATCACCCCTTGTGCGCTGGCCAGAACGCAAAGCCCTGCGGCGAAGAACAGGGTTCCGATGGAAAGCACGCGTGAGGCGCCGAAACGCTCCAGCATCCTGCCCGTCAACGGGCTTGCGAAGGCGCTCGTGATCATCATGACGGATAGGCCCGCAAAGACGATCTCGTTTGCAAGGCCAAGATCCGAGCCGAGCTTGCGGCCGATCGCCCCGACTGCTTCGAATGTCGTTCCCCATCCGATCAATTGCCCAACGGCGAGGACGCTCACGGTTCTGACCGAACTGGGGGGATGAGGCATGGCGGGACATCGCGAAGGGAACTGGCGGTAACGGCTGTAGCAGGTCCTCGTAACAGCGGGAAGTGGCCTTTCGGGCGAAGACGACAACCAATCGAAAAGGAATGGTAGAATGGCAGCGCAGAAGGGCAGGGACCTGCTTCTGAAGGTCGACGATGGCGGAACGTTCATGACGGTGGCGGGGCTGAGATCGCGTCGTCTCGCATTCAACGCGGAGACCGTGGATGTAACGGATGCGGAAAGCGTCGGGCGCTGGCGGGAACTGCTTGGCGGCGCGGGTGTCCAGCGCGCATCGCTGACAGGCGCCGGGATATTCAAGGATCAGGCGAGCGATGAAAAGATAAGGGCCGCCTTCTTCGCCTCCGCGATCTTGAACTGGCAGGTCTTGGTTCCGGGTTTCGGTACGATCGCCGGTCCGTTTCAGGTGAGCGCTCTCGAATATTCCGGCGAGCATAATGGCGAGGTGCGCTTCGAACTCGCGCTTGAATCCGCCGGCGCAATCACCTTCGGTGCGCTGTGATGGCCGGGGCGACGATAACCGGCAGCCGGGCCAACCGGCGCCGCGGCGAGGTGGAGGCGGTGCTGGACGGCGAGCGTCGCATTCTCTGCCTGACACTCGGCGCATTGGCGGAACTTGAGACGGCATTTGCCGCGGAAGACCTGAACGGGCTGGCGGCGCGTTTTTCCTCCGGCAGGCTGAAGTCCGCCGACATGATCCGCATCATTGGCGCGGGCCTGCGCGGCGGCGGAAATCTGCTTTCGGACGACGAGGTGGCGGCAATGAGCGTCGAGGGAGGGATCGCGACCTATGCCGGTATCGTTGGCGACCTGCTGACAGCCACCTTTTCCGGGCACGGGGAGGGTGCTGCAGCAAACCCTTGAATGCCGCAGCGGGAAAGAATGTGCGTGACGACAGGGCAGGCGCGTCGGCGCCATTTCCCTGGGACGTGGTGATGCATGTCGGCTTCTCTCTGCTGCGGCTTTCTTCCCGGGATTTCTGGACGCTGACGCCGGTGGAATTCCTTTTCATGACAGGTGCTGCGCGGCCACGCGAGATGGCGGCTGGCAGGGCCGAACTGGATGCGTTGATGCGGGCGTTTCCGGATGTGGGCGTCGGCGCAGCAATGTCTGACCTTCATCCTGGTCCTCTCCCCGCAGGCGGATGAGGGATTGTGGCTCACGGAGAACAACAATGGAAAACGACGATACGGATGTCTCCGCAACGCTTGCCGGTGCAGAGGCGCTTTCGGACGTGATGGCGGATCTGGAGGCCAGGTCGCAGCGGTTCGGTGCGGCGCTGACCGGTGCGCTGAGATCGGCAACGACCGGCAGCAAGGGGCTGGAGGATGTGCTGCGCGGATTGGGTAACCGGCTGACGGATATTGCGCTGAGTGCCGGTCTGAAGCCGCTTGAAGGCCTGCTCGGAAATGCCGTGGGATCGCTGATCGGATCCGTGACGCCGTTTGCCGATGGCGGGGTCGTTCGGGCACCAAGCTATTTTCCGATGAATGGCGGCACCGGCCTGATGGGCGAGGCGGGGCCGGAGGCGATCTTGCCGTTGAAACGCGGAGCGGATGGCTCGCTCGGCGTGGCTTCGGCTGGCGGCGGGGCAGGGCCACAGATCGTTTTCAATGTGACGGCGACGGATGTCGCGAGCTTCCGCAAGAGCGAGGCGCAGGTTTCGGCCATGCTCGCACGCAGCGTGATGCGTGGACGCAGAGGGCTTTGAACCGGACACTTTAGGGGGAAATCGGCATGAGCGGGTTTCATGAAATACGTTTTCCGTTGCGATTGGCGCTCGGCGCGAGCGGCGGGCCGGTGCGGCGCACGGATATCGTCAATCTCTCGAACGGGCGAGAACAGCGCAACCAGCGCTGGCGCGATAGCCGCCGCAGCTATGAGGTCGGATCGGGTATCCGCTCGCTCACCGATCTTTATGCAGTGCTGGAGTTCTTCGAGGCGCGGCGGGGGCAACTCTATGGTTTCCGCTTTCGCGATCCGGTGGATTGGGCCTCCTGCTCACCGGGCGGGGTGGTTGCCGCAAACGACCAGATCATCGGCACCGGCGATGGCGTGACAGCCGCGTTTCAACTGGTAAAGGCCTATCAGGATGCGGGTGGCAGTTGGACGCGGCGGATCACCAAGCCGGTTCAGGAGAGCGTTCTGGTGGCCGTGGAAGGCGTGGCTGTCACGGATGCGGTCTATACGGTCGACGAGACGACCGGGATGGTGACCTTTGCTGCGGGGCATGTGCCGGTGGCCGGCGCACTGATCGAGGCCGGATATGAATTCGACGTGCCGGTGCGTTTCGACATCGACCGGATCGACGTCAACATCGCGCATTTCGATGCCGGACGTATCCCGACCATTCCACTGACGGAGATATTGGCGTGAGGACAATCCCGCAGGCGTTCAAGACGCATCTCGACGGGCAGGCGACGACGACCTGCCATTGCTGGCGGGTGACGCGGCGCGATGACGTCGTGATCGGTTTTACCGACCACGACCGCGACCTTAGTTTCGACGGCACGAATTTTCTGGCGGCGAGCGGCTTTGAAGCGAGCGAAAGCGAGCAGGCCGCAGGACTCGGCGCGGAAGCTGACGAGGTGGCAGGCGGGTTTTCAAGTGCGGCGATCGAGGAAGAGGATCTGGCGGTCGGACGATATGATGGCGCCCGGGTGGAACTGTTTCTCGTCAACTGGGCCGCGCCGGATGAGCGCATGCTGCTGAATATACGCGAAATCGGCGAGGTCGTGCGGGCCGGCGGCCGGTTTCGTGCGGAGCTGCGTAGCATGGCACACCGGCTGAACCAGCCGCAGGGCAGGCTTTACAATCGCCGTTGCGACGCGAGCCTGGGGGATGGCAGATGCAGGATGAATCTTGCCGCCTGGCGTGGCGAAGGATCGGTCGTCGAGATGATCGACAGAAGCAGGTTGCTCGTATCGGGGCTGTCCGGTTTCGCCGATGGTTTTTTTCGGCAGGGCAGGGTCGTGTTTTCGTCAGGCCTCTCCGCCGAGGTAGATGGACATGGCAGGCGCCAGGACGGGACTGCTGTCCTTTCACTCTGGTTGCCGCTGGAAGAGGAGGTCGAGCCGGGCCGGGCATTCACCGTGACGGCCGGCTGCGACAAGACGTTTTCAATGTGTCGGGAGCGTTTCGCCAATTCGCTGAATTTCCGTGGCTTCCCGCATGTGCCGGGTTCGGACTTCGCCTATTCCTATGCAGACGGGGAGCGGGTCCATGACGGCGGCCCGATTTTCGAATGACGGGGCCGGGTGATCGGATCGTCGCGCTGGCGGAAAACTGGATCGGCACGCCCTATCGCCATCAGGGCGCAGTAAAAGGCGTGGGCTGCGATTGCATCGGCCTGATCCGTGGCGTCTGGCGCGAGCTTTATGGTCAGGAGCCGGAAGTCGTACAGCCCTATGCGCCGGACTGGGCCGAGCGCAGCGGCGAGGATAGACTGATGCAGGCCGGGCGGCGATTGTTCGGACCGGCCTTGCCATTGGCAGAGGCGAGGCCGGGAGATCTGCTTCTGTTTCGCTGGCGGCCGGATTGTGCGGCAAAGCATGCCGGTATTCTGGCCGATCCGACCCATTTCATTCACGCCTATGAACAGGCTGCGGTGATACGCTCAGCGCTGGTGGCTTCATGGCGGCGCAGGATTGCGGCCGTGCATCGCTTTCCGGAAACCCGGATTGATTGAAAATCTAGGTGGAGTGGCGTATATTGCTGAAGTGGTGAGCGGGGTTGCAGCCCGCTCACCTTGGACTTATTTGGCGAAATGTACCCGGACGGCTATTGACCAGCCCGTCCGGGTCACCCGCCAGATAAGCGTAATGCCAATCGGCTTGAGCCTCATAACATCACCTCCAGGTTTGAAAGCAGGGCTTCTGCCAAAGTCGGTGGAGCCCGTCTCCATCGATGTGCCGCGCTGGCTGCGGCACTCTCTGCTTTTGCTTCCAAACATCGATACGCTATCACAATTTTAGCGCGCATCCAGTCGTGAAGACGGGTGTGTGGGGAGAGATCATGGCTACTCTTCTTTTTCAGGCTGCGGGCGCGGCGCTCGGTGGCGTTTTTGGCCCGATCGGGGCGATCGTCGGGCGGGCTGCGGGGGCTCTTGCCGGCAGCGTCGTTGACCGGAGTTTGATTAATGGAAGCCGCACGATTTCGGGCGTAAGGCTCGGTACGGCGCGGATTCCGGGTGCCGATGAGGGGAGTGCAATCAACCGGCTTTACGGGACGGCGCGGATCGGCGGCACGCTGATATGGGCGACTCGTTTCGAGGAGGAGGTGACGAGTGAACGCACCGGCGGCAAGGCGACGGGCCCGCGTATCGAGACGTTTCGCTACTTTGCCAATTTCGCCATCGGGTTGTGCGAGGGGCCGATCGCTTCGGTGAGGCGTGTCTGGGCCGATGGCCGAGAAATCGACCTGACCGCGATCGAAATGCGTGTCTATCGCGGCGACGAGGAACAGCTGCCCGATCCGCTGATCGAGGCGAAACAGGGAGAGGGATTGGCGCCGGCCTATCGCGGGCTGGCCTATATCGTCTTCGAAAGGCTGCCGCTCGATGCGTTCGGCAATCGTATTCCGCTGCTGCAGTTTGAGGTGTTGCGACCGGTTGGCAGGCTGGAGGCGCAGATCCGGGCGGTGACGATCATTCCGGGGGCGACGGAGCATGGCTATCAGACCGGTCAGGTAACGGAGAGCACCGGTGAGGGCAGCGGCCGCATCATCAACCGGCATACGACGACGGCGCTGACCGACTGGCAGGCCTCGATCGATGAGTTGCAGGCGCTTTGCCCGAACCTTCGACGGGTGGCGCTGGTCGTCTCGTGGTTCGGCACGGATCTCCGTGCAGGGCATTGCCGGATCAAGCCGGGTGTCGAAGTGGAGGGGCGGCGCGATGAAAGCGATCCCTGGTCGGTAGCGGGCATCGGGCGAGGTGAGGCTTACCTGGTCAGCCGGCGCGACGGCGCGCTTGCCTATGGTGGTACACCCAGCGACTGGAGCGTCAGGGCGGCAATCGCGGACCTCAAGGCGCGTGGATTGAAAGTCTATCTCTATCCGTTCGTGATGATGGATGTTCCAGCGGGAAACGGTTTGCCCGATCCTTATGGCGGCAGTGAACAGGCGGCCTATCCCTGGCGGGGCAGGATCACCTGTCATCCTGCTCCGGGAGAAGCCGGGTCGGTGGACCGGACGGCGGTTGCGCGAGCCCAGGTGGAGGCCTTCAGCCGAGGCAGCGAAGGTTATCGCCGCATGGTTCTGCATTATGCGGACATGGTGGGCGATGCTGGTGGTGTAGATGGTTTCATCATTGGCTCTGAACTGCGCGGGTTGACGCGATTGCGCGATGGGGCGGATCGGTTTCCCTTTGTTGACGAACTGGTCGAACTGGCCGGGGATGTCAGGGCGAGGGTCGGAGCGGAGACGAAGATAACCTATGGTGCCGACTGGAGCGAGTATTTCGGCTATCATCCGCAGGACGGTAGCGGCGACGTTTTTTTCCATCTCGATCCGCTCTGGGCCTCGCCGGACATCGATGCGGTTGGCATCGACAATTACATGCCGCTTGCCGACTGGCGCGACGATGACCTCGGAAAGCGTAACCCGGATGGCTTTGCTGCGCGCGACGACGTGACGGGGATGGCAGGGCAGATTGCAGCCGGTGAAGGGTATGACTGGTATTATGCCAGTGAGGCTGACCGGCAAAAACGCCTTCGCTCCCCCATAACCGACGGGCTGGCGGGCAAGCCCTGGATCTTTCGTTACAAGGATATCGAAAGCTGGTGGTCGAGCCTGCATTTCGACCGTGTAGATGGTGCGGAGAGGGCGACGCCGACTGTCTGGATGCCGGGAATGAAGCCCGTCTGGTTTACGGAACTGGGATGTCCGGCAGTGGACAAGGGCGCCAATCAGCCGAATGTCTTCGTCGATCCGAAATCGGCTGAAAGCAATCTGCCATACTTCTCTTCGGGTGGAAGATCGGACAGTCAGCAGCGGCGTTTTCTTCAAGCGCACCACAATCATTGGCAGGGCAATACAGCACAGCAGGGCATGGTCGATCCGGACCATGTTTTTGTCTGGACATGGGACGCGCGCCCGCAGCCGGCCTTTCCGCATGACCTGTCGTTCTGGAGCGACGGCAGCAACTGGCGGACCGGGCACTGGCTCAACGGGCGTATTGGCGGCACCACGCTCGCCGATGCGATTGCCGCGATCCTTGTTGATCATGGCATCGAGGATTTCGATGTTTCTGCGGTCAGCGGTGACCTGACCGGTTTCGTGCAGGCGGACCTCACTTCGGCGCGGGCCTTGATCGAGCCGCTAATCGAGGCATTCCAGATCGATGCGGTCGAGGATGGCGGACGGATACGGTTTCGCTCGCGCTTGGCATCGAGCCTCGTACCGCATGAAATCGCTGTTCTGGCCGATATCGAGGATGAGCCGCTGTGGACGGAAAACCGGGGGCACGACAGCGATTTCCCTGCCGAGACAGCATTGGGTTTCTTCAATCCGGTGCTGGACTACGAGCAGGCAAGCGTGCGCTCGCGCCCGGTTTTGGCCGCGGCCAAGCGGGTGCAGGGTTACGATCTGCCGGCGACGCTTTTTGAGGAGACGGCGCTTGCTGCGGTTGAAGCTGCTCTGCGGGCAAACCGTATTGCCAGACGGACCGTGAGTTTTGCGATTTCACCGACCGACCAGGCAATCGGGACGGGTGACGCGATCCGGCTCGCTGATGGGCCTGATGGAATATTCGTGGTCGAGCGTATCGAAGAGGGTGCGATTCGCCGGATCGAGGCGCGCCATCATGTGGCGGTGCCGCCTTTCGGTTCGTATGTGGCGACCAGCCGAGGCCATACAAGCGGCGGAGGCGTTTCCGATGCCTTTCAGCCTGCCCTGCACTTCATTGACCTGCCGCGCCTGACGGATGCCGCATCGGAAAGCTTCGCCTGCGTTGCCGGTTACTGCCGGCCCTGGCGGCGCATGGTGATCTCCTCCTCGGCAACCAGCGAGGCATTTCGCACACGGGTGACGCTTGATCGCCCTGCACGGCTCGGGTCGCTGTCTTTGCCGCTGCGGCCCGGCGTCTCGGGCCGGTTCGATCATGCAAATGTACTGGAATTGGATCTTCATTTTGGCGGACTGGCATCGGCCGATGACGTCGCGGTTCTTTCCGGCGACAACCGGATCGCGGTGAAGGCGCAGAATGGTGCCTGGGAAATCATTGGCTTTCTGTCGGCGCAGGAAATTGCGCCAAAACGCTGGCGGCTGTCCGGTCTGCTGCGTGGGCTTGCCGGCACGCAGGATGCGACAGTGGCCGGTGCCGGGGCCGGCAGTCCGTTTGTCGTGCTGGATGAAGCGGTGGTGTCGCTTGGACTCGGCAGCGAAGAACGCGGTCGGTCGCTGAACTGGCTCGCCGAGAGCCTTGGCAGCGGTGGTGGTCGGGCCGGACCTCGTGTGTTTACGGGCGGTGAGCGAGCAGAAACTCCGTTGGCACCTGTGCATCTTTGGGCCGACAGGAGAGCTGATGGAGGCATAGTCATAGGCTGGACGCGATGCGGCCGGGTAGACGCTGATGGCTGGGAGGCCTTGGACATCCCGATGGACGAACCACAGGAGCGATATCGCATCGATGTGATGGCACATGGCGATGTGGTGAGGAGCGTGGAAGTGGCCGAGCCGTCCTTTTCCTATGCCGCAGAAGATGAGCTCGCCGATTTTGGTGAACGGCAAACAAGTATCGATTTCGCAGTCAGGCAGATGGGACGCGCGGTTCCTCTGGGCATTCCTGCGCGATCATCGATCAATCTTTGATAACAAGGAGATGAACAGATGGATTTGATGAAGAACTGGTATCAGTCGAAGACGATCTGGGGCGCCCTGATTGCTGTTGCAGCCTCCGCGCTACAGCTTGCTGGCCTTGAGATCGGCGCTGCGGATCAAGCGGAACTGGCCGATATCGCGGTGACATTGACGGGTGCCGTAGGTGGCCTTCTGGCGCTTTACGGGCGCCTTGTGGCAACCGGCTCAATCGGTGGAAAAGCCCCCTCCAGACCATCCTGAAGGGGAGGATTACAGAGCATTCATTTGCCATTCAGCCGTCATCCGATACATAATCCATAACATGCATTGGACATGACCTTTCGTCGGTTGAGTGGAAACAGGTACACATGGCGCGACTGCCGATCATAGCGATTTTGGCTGCCGGCACTGCATTTGCAGCATTGCCTGGGGAGCCTGCGACTGCGCGAGACTATCTCGTTCTTGTTGCGGGCGACTGTGGCACAGCCGCGTCGCGCGTCGTTCGTGACACGGGGGGGCAGCTTCTGTCGGCCCAGCCGTCCTCGGATGGCCAGACCTGCATTGTAACGGTCCTTGTGCAGGGCAATGGCAGCGAACGGCCGCGCAAGGTCACCGTCCGGGTGCCGATGTAGGCGGAGTATACTAGACATCAGCGCCTTTTTGGATCCGAAACCGGGTGCGGTTTTCGGGTTGATGCGCTAGATACTTGCAAGATTTTATGCAGGGGACGGTTCATGCGCATTCTCGTGGTCGAAGACGACGTCAATCTCAATCGCCAGCTTTCGGACGCATTGAAAGAATCCGGCTATGTCGTCGATACCGCATTCGACGGCGAGGAGGGTCATTTCCTTGGTGATACGGAACCTTACGACGCGGTGATTCTCGATATCGGCCTGCCTGAAATGGACGGCATCACGGTCGTTGAGAAATGGCGTTCCAACGGCAAGGGCATGCCGGTCTTGATGCTGACGGCGCGTGATCGCTGGAGCGACAAGGTGGCCGGCATCGACGCCGGTGCTGACGACTATGTGGCAAAACCCTTCCATGTCGAAGAGGTGCTGGCGCGGGTGCGGGCGCTGATCCGTCGCGCGGCTGGCCACTCGTCGTCAGAGATCGTCTGTGGCCCGGTACGCCTCGACACCAAGGCCTCGAAGGCAACGGTCGATGGCATTGCCCTGAAGCTGACCTCCCACGAATTCCGCCTTCTGTCCTATCTCATGCACCACATGGGCACGGTCGTATCGCGCACCGAACTGGTCGAGCATATGTATGACCAGGATTTCGATCGCGATTCCAATACGATCGAAGTGTTTGTCGGCCGGCTGCGCAAGAAAATCGGTGTTGATCTGATCGAGACCGTGCGTGGGCTTGGCTACCGGATGCAAGCGCCGGCCGATGCCCAATAGTCTCCCCAAACAGCCTCCGAGCCTTGGCATGGGAGGATTTCGGTCACTCACCGCACGCGTGCTTCTGCTGGCGACCGCATGGTCTGCCGTGGCGCTGGTGGTGATCGCGATCGTCATCTCGCAGCTCTACCGGCAATCGTCGGAGCGGGCTTTTACCGATCTGCTGCGTGCGCAGCTGTATAACGTCATCAACTCGATGACGATCGGTGAGGACAACAAGCTTTCGGGCAATCCGCAACTCGGTGACCTGCGTTTCTCGCAGCCGGAGACGGGTTGGTACTGGATCATCGAGCCGCTCGGCACTTTCGCGGCGACACCGCTTTCCTCGTCTTCCCTCGGGACCTCGAACATCAAGGTGCCGACCATTCTGAGCGTGCCGTTCAACAACCGGTACGAACGGTTCTACCGCACCAATGATGCCTTCGGAAACACGGTGCTCGTGGCCGAGACAGAGGTGGTTCTCGACGGTGAAGGACGTGCGGCGCGGTTTCGCGTTTCGGGCAATCTGGCAGTCGTGGAAGATGACGTGCACGGATTTTCGCGCAATCTCTATATCACGCTCGCCGTGTTCGGCGTTGGCAGCCTGATCGTCAATGGCCTGGCGATCCTTTTCGGCCTGTTGCCATTGAAAGGCGCACGCCGTTCGCTGGAGCGGGTGCGTCGCGGCGAAGTCGAACGACTGGAGGGACGTTTCCCTCGCGAAATCATGCCCTTGGCCAACGACATCAATGCGCTGATCGAAAGTAATCGGCGCATCGTGGAACGTGCCCGCATGCAGGTGGGAAATCTTGCCCATTCGTTGAAAACACCGATTGCAGTGCTGCTCAACGAAGGGCGGCTGGGCGAGAAGGTGCCGTCCGATCTGGTGCGCTCCCAGGCCGAAGCGATGCAGACCCAAGTTCAGGCCTATCTCAATCGCGCCCGGATCGCGGCCCAGCGCGACTCGCTTCTCGCCAGAAGCGAGGCCGAACCGGTGATGGAGCGGCTGGTGCGCGTCATGCGCAGGTTGAACCCGGACACGAAGTTCCATCTTTCCGTTTCACCGCCGTCATTGGCGGTGGCGCTGGAACAGCAGGACCTTGAAGAGACGGTTGGCAATCTTCTGGAGAATGCCGCGCGTTTTGCCAAGACCGATATCTGGGTAGCGATCGCTCCATCGTCTCCGCCGCCGGGTTCCGAAGGCGAGGCTGCCCGAAGGGCATGGGTAGAGCTGATTGTAGAGGATGATGGTCCCGGTCTCGAGCCCGAGCAGATCACCATAGCGATGAAACGCGGAAAACGGCTGGACGAAAGCAAGCCCGGTGCCGGTCTCGGCCTTTCGATCGTCAGTGAAATCGCCTCTGAATACAATGGTACTTTCAATCTGGACCGTGGTGCCCACGGAGGATTGCGAGCAAGACTTCTGCTGCCCGGCGTGACCCGTGACGCAGCCTGACGCCGGTCATGAAACCTGTGGCCAATGAGCAACTGCTAAAGACTTGCTGTCATATCTTCTGGACGATCGCATCGCCTGCTATATCATTGAAGTGAAAGGCGGACGAACAAGGCTCTGCAACGGTCTCGATCAACCTAGCCAGGGAGTTATTTCTCAAGGCGGGCGGAGATGCTGATGTGAAGACCTCGTTTTCTGCCGAGCATGCAAGTCGGAGACCATAAGCAAGCGATGCGCCCCACGAGCTTTTCAACCGTGCTGTTGACCCTTTGCGGAATAGCTGTCGTTTCCGGCTGCACGTCGACGTCGCGTTCTGCGGCCGGTGCGCGAGGGCTCTTGTCTCCAAAGCCGTCTGCCTCGGCAGGCTATATTACCGCCCTGCAGGGCGGTATCGTTGGGCGTAGTGGTGCAGAGCTTTCATCCAGCGACCGCTCGCGCGCATTGGAAGCTGAATACCGTGCTCTGGAAGAGATGGCCGGCGGGCAGTCTGTTCAATGGAAGGGCGATAACGCCAACGGCACGGTCGTCGCCAACGCACCTTACCAGGTAGGCGCACAAAATTGCCGGCAATACCGGCACACGGTTACTGTCGACGGTCGGGACATGCTCGCGAGAGGCGCCGCCTGCCGCAATTCCGACGGGACCTGGACGCCGCTCAACTGAATTCATGTCGGATATGCCCGCACGGATTCGTGAATTTGATACAGGTCATAGTAGTCGATAGACATTCCCATCAGTCTTGAAACGTTCTAAAGACCTGGCCCGTGGCGTGGCCATGGGCCACGGAGATCTCTCAAATTCACGTCAACGGCATGGGACCGATTGGAATGTCACCGCCGTTGCAGTAATTGGCGAACATGATTTTATGGATCCTTCTTGCGCTCATGACGGCAATCGTCGCTGCAGCGCTGCTTTATCCGCTCTATCGGCGTCCCGAGGCCCTTGCGCCTGACAATGCCGGAGAGATCGAGGTCTATCGTGACCAGATGAAGGAACTCGACCGGGATCGTGCCGGCGGCCTGATCAGCGCCGAGGAAGCCGAATATGCGCGCGCCGAGATAGGTCGCCGCTTGCTGGCCGCTGCGGGCAAGGAAAATGTAGATGCTGCGGACGCGGTAAAGACGAGCGGATTACGCAGGATGGCGATCGGTATCGTGACTGTCGCGCCGCCTGCTATCGGGCTCTGTCTCTACATCATGCTGGGCAGCCCAGGTTTGCCCGATCAGCCGCTGGAAGCGCGGCTGGCGAACCCAGGCAATGACATGTCGCTGCTGGTGGCGAAAGCCGAGCGGCATCTTGCGCAGAATCCGAACGATGGTTCCGGCTGGGATATTCTGGCTCCGATCTATTTCCGCACCGCACGGCTTGGGGACGCCGAACTTGCTTATCGAAATGCGATTCGCTTGATCGGACCCAGTGCGGCACGTCTGTCGGGCCTCGGCGAGACGCTGGTCGTTGCCAATGATGGTATCGTGACCGAGGACGCCCGCTCTGCCTTCGAGCAAGCGGTTCGGCTGGAGCCGGGTGATGTGCGCGCGCGCTTTTATGTTGGCGTGGCACAGGAACAGGCCGGCAAGGCGGCTGACGCGAAAGCGACCTTCGAGGAGATCGCCAAGGCGTCGCCCCGCGATGCTCCGTGGATGGGCCTGATCAACGAACATATCGCCAAGAATGGCGGCACCGTTGCGGCGCCTGCCGCGCCGCCTTCTCTGGGCGGCCCGAACGCTGATGATGTAGCCGCAGCGCAGGATATGTCGCAGGGTGATCGCCAGGACATGATCCGCGGCATGGTCGACAGCCTCGCATCAAAGCTGGAATCGGATCCGAACAATATCGAGGGCTGGCTGAGGCTGGTAAGATCCTACATGGTGCTCGGGGACAGGCAGAAGGCTGAAGCCGCCTTGAAGACCGGGCTGGAGCATTTCCCCGCCGATGGAAACGAGGGCAGACAATTGATCGCGCTCGCACAGGAAATAGGACTGTCGGCCGAAGGCGCGGCAAATCCGGGAGCCACCCCCAAGATGGGAGTAACCCAATGACGCGCAAGCAGAAACGATTGGCCGTAATCGCCGGCGGCATGAGCTTTATCATCATCGCCGTCTTCCTCGTGATGTTCGCCTTCTCGCAGTCCGTCGCTTACTTCTTCATGCCGGGCGATCTGGCCACGGCCAATCTGCAGCCTGGAACCCGCATCCGGCTCGGCGGTCTGGTGGAGGATGGATCGGTGAAGCGCGGGCAGGGGTCTACCGTGAGCTTTACCGTGACCGACGGCAAGGCGACCGTGCCTGTGAGCTATACCGGCATCCTTCCCGACCTGTTCCGCGAGGGGCAGGGGGTTGTGACCGAAGGTTCCTTCGATGCAGCGACGCCTGCTTTCGTCGCCGACAGCGTGCTTGCCAAGCATGACGAGAACTACATGCCCAAGGAAGTGGCCGACCGGCTGAAAAAGGATGGTGTCTGGGAAGACGGAACCGGCAAGGGCATGGCGCCGGCCAAGGACGACCAGAGTGAGAAGGCTGGAGCCAAGAGCGGACAGGTTGTCGGGAGCACCACGCCATGATCGTTGAGATCGGCCATTTCGCACTGGTACTGGCGCTTGCGACCGCAATCATCGTCTCGCTCCTGCCGCTGATCGGCGTCCATCGACGTGACGCCAGCATGATGGCGGTGGCGACGACCGGTTCGCTCGTCATGTTCGGCCTCGTGGCGCTGTCATTCGCCGCACTGACCTGGGCCTATGTGGTTTCCGATTTTTCGGTGAAGAACGTCTGGGAGAATTCCCATTCGCTGATGCCGCTGATCTACAAATATTCCGGTGTCTGGGGCAATCACGAAGGCTCGATGATGCTCTGGCTGCTGATTCTCGTGTTCTTCAGCGCGCTGGTCGCCGTCTTCGGCCGTAATATTCCCGAAACGCTGAAGGCCAATGTTCTAGCCGTGCAGGCCTGGATCAGCTTGGCCTTCCTGCTGTTCATCCTTCTGACCTCCAATCCGTTCCTGCGCCTCGATCCGGCGCCGGCTGAAGGGCAGGATTTGAACCCGATCCTTCAGGATTTCGGCCTCGCCATCCATCCGCCGCTTCTCTATCTCGGTTATGTCGGCTTTTCCGTCTGCTTCTCCTTTGCCGTAGCGGCGCTGATGGAAGGCCGCATCGATGCGGCATGGGCACGTTGGGTGCGCCCATGGACGCTCGCCGCATGGACCTTCCTGACCGCCGGCATCGCCATGGGCTCGTACTGGGCCTATTACGAACTTGGCTGGGGCGGCTGGTGGTTCTGGGACCCGGTCGAAAACGCCTCCTTCATGCCCTGGCTTGCCGGCACGGCCCTCCTGCACTCGGCACTGGTCATGGAAAAGCGCGAGGCCTTGAAAATCTGGACCGTGCTTCTCGCGATCATGACCTTTTCGCTGTCGTTGCTAGGTACCTTCCTTGTGCGCTCCGGCGTGCTGACTTCGGTCCATGCGTTTGCCACCGATCCGTCGCGCGGTATCTTTATCCTCTGCATTCTGGCGATCTTTATCGGCGGAGCGTTCATGTTGTTTGCATGGCGAGCGCCGACCTTGAAGGCTGGTGGCCTGTTCGCGCCGATATCGCGAGAAGGTTCGCTGGTGCTGAACAACCTGATCCTGACGGTTTCGACTGCGACCGTCTTGACCGGAACGCTCTATCCGCTGGTGCTGGAAACCCTTACGGGTGAAAAAATCTCGGTTGGTGCACCGTTCTTCAACATGACCTTCGGCCTGTTGATGCTGCCGCTTCTGATCGCCGTTCCGCTCGGCCCGATGCTCGCCTGGAAGCGGGCCGATCTTTATGGGGCGCTGCAGCGGCTCTGGTTTTTTGCCGCCCTTGCGCTGCTTCTGGGGCTGCTGCTCTGGTATAAGCAGAATGGCGGGCCGGTGCTTGCGATCTTCGGGCTGGCAATCGGTTGCTGGGGCATGCTCGGCGCGATCGCCGAGCTTTGGTATCGCGGCAACTTCGGTAAACTGCCGGTGATGACATCGCTGCGCCGCCTGAAAGGCCTGCCGCGCTCGGCCTGGGGCACGGCATTCGCCCATTTCGGCCTCGGCGTGACCGTTGTCGGTATTGTTGCCGCATCGGCTTTCAGCACCGAACATGTCGTCGAGATGAAGCAGGGGCAGACGGCGGACGCCGGCGGTTATTCGCTGACCTTCGACGGTTTTCGCGAAGCTGTCGGCCCGAACTTCACCGAGGAGCGGGGGCATTTTACGGTGAGCTCCGGTGGCGCTGTGGTCTCCGATGTATGGTCGTCCAAGCGGCTTTATACGGCGCGTCGCATGCCGACCACGGAAGCCGGCATCCTGACCTTCGGGCTCAGCCAGCTCTATGTCTCTCTCGGTGATCCTATGGATGGCGGTGGCATCGTCGTGCGCATCTGGTGGAAGCCTCTGATCCTGTGCATCTGGGGCGGCTGCCTGATCATGATGGTCGGTGGTTTCGTGTCTCTGTCGGATCGAAGACTGCGCGTAGGTGCGCCGTCGAGGAAGGCCAAGCCGGTCAAGGTGGTGATGGAGCCGGCGGAATGAATTGTCAAAACCCCTCCCCAACCCCTCCCCACAAGGGGGAGGGGCTTTATGGCCCCGCCCTCGACTCTAGATCCGGGCAAGACGGTGCCACGGGTTTTCTCCCCCCTTGTGGGGGAGATGGCCGGCAGGCCAGAAGGGGAATTATCACCAAACTCCTGATCGCTCTTTTCCTCCTCCTCACCCCCATCCAAGCCTTCGCCGTCAATCCGGACGAGGTGTTGAAAGATCCGGCACTCGAACAGCGTGCGCGGCAGATTTCGGCGCAGTTGCGCTGCATGGTCTGCCAGAACCAGTCGATCGACGACAGCAATGCCGAGCTAGCCAAGGATCTGCGCGTGCTGGTTCGCCAGCGGCTGACTGATGGTGATACGGACAAACAGGTCGTAGATTACGTCGTGTCGCGTTACGGCGAGTTTGTTCTTCTCAATCCACGGCTCAGCAGCAAGACGATCATTTTGTGGTCCATGCCGATCGGACTTCTGATCGCGGGTATTTTCGCTATCGTCATTTTTGTCAGGAGCAGGCCTACGCGGCGTCCTTCCGAGGTGTTAAGTGCCGAAGAGAAAGCCAAAATCGACGAATTGCTCGGCAAGTAGGTTTTGGACCACGGGCCGGATATTTCGAAATATTACGAACATTTCATGCTCTAGCCACCTGCAGTTAAGGTGACGGCGCCTATATCTCTGTCATCGAACAACGGCGGGTTGCCCATCGGCAGCCTGACCAAGATTGAGTGACGAAGAGAAGAAGGTAGCTTTCACCATGACGTTTGGACGTCCCTCCCTCAAGACAGTGCTGAAGACCTCGACCGTTGCCGGTCTTGCCGCCGTCATGCTGTCCACCGGCATCTCAGGCCAGGTCATGTCCTCCTTTGCCGCTCCGGTTTCCGTAACAGCGCCGCAGGCACCTAGCTTCGCGGATGTCGTGTCTGCAGTTTCCCCCGCGGTCGTTTCGGTTCGCGTCCAGTCCGACGCACAGCCGGTCTCCGACGACAACAGCAATTTCTCCTTCAACTTCGGCGGCCGCGGCTTCGACCAGCTGCCTGACGATCATCCGCTGAAGCGTTTCTTCAAGGAATTCGGCGGCCAGGGTGGTCCCGGTGGCCCGGGCCCGGGCGCAGGCCCACGTGACCGCGCAGAGCGCGGTGGCCCCGGTGGGCCAAATCGTCCGCACCACCTGCGTCCGACCGCCCAGGGCTCTGGCTTCTTCATTTCCGAAGACGGTTACATCGTCACCAACAACCACGTCGTTTCCGATGGACAGGCCTATACGGTTGTGCTGAACGATGGCACCGAACTCGATGCCAAGCTGGTCGGCAAGGACAGCCGTACCGACCTCGCACTGCTGAAGGTCGATGCGCCGGCTCGCAAGTTCACCTATGTCTCCTTTGCCGATGACAGCAAGGTTCGCGTCGGTGACTGGGTCGTCGCTGTCGGTAACCCGTTCGGCCTTGGTGGCACCGTGACTGCCGGTATCGTTTCGGCCCGTGGCCGTGACATCGGCTCCGGCCCATATGACGACTACATCCAGGTCGACGCTGCAGTGAACCGCGGCAACTCGGGCGGCCCGACCTTCGACCTGAACGGTCAGGTCGTCGGTATCAACACCGCGATCTTCTCGCCATCGGGCGGCAATGTCGGTATCGCCTTCGCCATCCCCGCATCCACCGCCAAGGACGTGATCGCCGACCTGATGAAGGACGGCAAGGTCGAGCGCGGCTGGCTTGGTGTGCAGATCCAGCCGGTAACGCAGGACATTGCCGACTCGCTCGGCCTGAAGGAAGCTTCCGGTGCGCTCGTTGTTGCCCCGCAGGAAGGGTCTCCGGGCCAGAAGGCCGGTATCAAGCAAGGTGACGTCGTTCAGGCGGTCAATGGCCAGCCGATCAAGGATGCCCGTGATCTCGCCCGCCGTGTCGCAGCCTTTACGCCGAATACCAAGGTCGATGTCGATCTGTGGCGCGACGGCAAGAAGCAGACCATTCCGGTCACGCTCGGCAACATGGCAAGCGATGAGGCAGCCTCCGCCGAACCCACGCAGCCGGACGATCCGGCTCCGGCAAGCGAACAGGCGCTGGCAAGCCTCGGCATCACCGTTGCCCCGGCTGAGGACGGCTCCGGCCTTTCCGTGACCGATGTCGATCCGGACAGCGAAGCAGCCGCCCGCGGCCTGAAGAACGGCGAGAAGATTCTTTCGGTCAACAACAAGAAGGTCGAAAGCGCAGCCGATGTCGGCAAGGTTCTCGAACAGGCCAAGAAGGACGGTCGCACCCGTGCGCTCTTCCAGGTCGAGGCCGATGGTTCCAGCCGCTTCGTCGCTCTGCCGATCAACGAAGGCTGATGCCGCGCAAACCATCTGAGTGACACTGCGGGGGTGGCACCTCCAGGCCCAGCCGCAGGATCAAGCTCATCAAGGGGCGCCGCCGGAAACGTCGGCGCTCTTCTTGTAACGGAGACCATCATGCAGACCCCGTCGTTTTCCTCGGCCAATACGGAAGATTCCGATAGTGCAAATGTTTCCGCCGAGGCTATTGTCCCGCACATGAAGATTCTGGTTATCGAAGACGACCTCGAGGCGGCAGCCTACATGACCAAGGCCTTTCGCGAGGCAGGCATCATCGTGGACCACGCCAGCGATGGTGAAAGCGGCCTGTTCATGGGCTCGGAGAATTCCTACGACGTGATGGTCATCGACCGCATGTTGCCGCGCCGCGATGGCCTTTCTGTCATCAGCGAATTGCGCAAGCGCGGCGTCAACGCGCCGGTGCTGATCCTGTCCGCGCTTGGCCAGGTGGATGACCGCGTCACCGGCTTGCGCGCCGGTGGCGACGACTATCTGCCCAAACCCTACGCTTTTTCCGAACTCCTGGCGCGTGTCGAGGTGCTCGGGCGCCGCAAGGGTACGCCGGAACAGGACATGGTCTACCGGGTCGGCGATCTCGAACTCGATCGGCTTTCTCACGAGGTCAAGCGCGCCGGCAAGGATGTGCTGCTGCAGCCGCGTGAATTCCGCCTGCTCGAATACCTGATGAAGAATGCCGGTCAGGTCGTGACCCGTACCATGCTGCTCGAAAACGTCTGGGACTATCACTTCGACCCGCAGACGAATGTCATTGACGTGCATGTCTCGCGCCTGCGCTCCAAGATCGAGAAGGACTTCGACAAGCCGCTGTTGAAGACCATTCGCGGCGCGGGCTACATGATCAAGGACGAGGGGTAATGTTTTCCCGCATCGCCAAGCGCGCCCGCCTCATGTTCCGCTCGACGGCCGTGAGGCTGTCGGCGCTGTATATCCTCCTGTTCGCGATCTGCGCCGGGTTTCTCGTCATCTATGTCACCGCGCTTTCCGAAAAGACGCTGGTGCAGCAGACGCGCCAGACGATCACCGAGGAAGTCGCCGACATCCAGCGCGCCTATGAACGCGGCGGGGTGAACCTTCTCCTGCGCATCATGGAGCGCCGCGCCCGCCAGCCGGGCGCAAATCTCTATGTCATCGCGGGACCGAACGGCGAGATGCTGGCCGGCAATGTCTCCTCCGTCCAGCCTGGCGTGCTCGACCAGGAAGGCTGGACGAATATGCCTTTTTCCTACGAACCCTATGCCGAGATCGGCGGCTCGCGCAAACATCTCGCCATCGCCAATGTCCTGCGCGTCGATAACGGATTGCGGGTGATGATCGGTCGCGATCTCGGTGACCCCAGCCGCTTCCGTTATATCGTGCGGCAGGCGCTGATGGTGGCGCTGGCGATCATGGGGCTTGGCGCACTGGTCATCTGGTTCGGTATCGGACGCAATGCGCTGAAGCGCATCGACCGCATGTCGGCTGCAAGCCAGAAGATCATGGCCGGCGATCTGTCCCAGAGACTTCCCGTCGGCCGCTCCGGTGACGAGTTCGACCGGCTGTCGGGATCGCTCAACGCCATGCTCGGCCGGATCGAAAAGCTGAACGAAGGCCTGCGTCAGGTCTCCGACAATATCGCCCATGACCTGAAGACGCCGTTGACGCGCCTACGCAACAAGGCGGCAGACGCTCTGGGCGAGGATGATGAAGATGCGCGGCGGGCGGCGCTTGAAGGAATCATTGCCGAATCCGACCAGTTGATCCGCACCTTCAATGCGCTGCTGATGATCTCCCGTGTTGAGGCCGGATCGATCGCGGCGGAGATGTCGAGCGTCGATCTCTCTGCCGTTTCCGCCGACAGCGCCGAGCTTTACGAGCCTGTTGCGGAAGAGGCGGGCATAACACTGATCACCGGGATCAACCCAGGCATCTCCGTCAACGGCAACCGCGAACTGATCGGCCAGGCTATGTTCAATCTGCTCGACAACGCGATCAAATATGCCAGCGAAGGTAGCGAGACGCCGGTGATAGAGGTCAGGCTTTCGTCCGAGAACGGCGAGGTGAGGCTTGCCGTTAGCGACAACGGCCCGGGGGTACCTGCCGACAAGCGTGGCGAGGTGACGAAGCGTTTCTTCCGGCTGGATGCCAGCCGCTCGAAGCCGGGAACGGGGCTGGGTCTTTCACTGGTGGAAGCGGTGATGGAGCTGCATGGCGGCAGGCTGGAGCTTTCCGCCACGGACGAGGCAAAGACGGAGGCTCCGGGCCTGACGGTGACGATGGTGTTTCCGCTGGTGAAGGGGTGAGAGGGTAATAAAGACCCCTCCCAAACCCTCCCCACAAGGGGGAGGGCTTAACCCAGGCTAACTGTTGAAGGATGATTGAGGCAGGTGGTTGCCGCAGTTTCTCTCACCTCTTGTGGGGAGATGGCCGGCAGGCCAGAGGGGGAAGTTCTCCGCATCATCTGTGGCCGCTCACACTAACGGCGGCGCCAGGTTCATCAGTAGCACCATCACAAGCCCGACCACCGAGACGATCGACTGGATGATCGAGATGGTTGCCGTGGCTTCGCCCATCGTCATGCCGAAGGATTCCTTCACCAGCCAGAAACCTGCATGGTTGGCATAGTTGAAGAACAGCGAGCCGCAGCCGACTGAGAGCGCCAGGAGCGAGGCATTGAGCGACGGGTCATGTCCGACAAGCGGCGCGAGCAGTCCCGATGCGCCGACGATGCCGACTGTGGCGGAACCGGTCGAGACCGAGAGCAGCATCGAGATGATCCAGCCGAGAAGCAGCGGCGAAAGCGAGAACTGCTGGCTCAGATGCATGATCGCATCTCCGACCTTCGCATCTCCCAGAACATGCTGGAAGGCCCCGCCGCCGGCGATGATCAGCAGGACGTTGGCGATCGGCTTGACGCTGGCGGAAAGCTGCGTGCGCAGAAGCTCGCTATTGCCGCCGCGGCTGATGATCAGGGTCCAGGCGGCAAACAGCACGCCGACCAGCATGGCGATACCCGGATCGCCGAGGAAATCGGTTATCGACAGCAGCGCAGAACCCTTTGGCAGGAGAAGTTCGGCAATCGCGTGGAAAAGCATCAGCAGCGCCGGCAAAAGCGCCGTCAGCAGGCTGAGACCAAGGCTCGGCGGTGCCTTGCCGGTCGATGCGCCCTCCGCGGCGTCCTGCGAGAACTGGTCGATCAGCCCCTGATCCGGTTTGACCTTGAGGCGCGGGGTAACGATCGCGCCATAGACCGGTCCGCCGAGGATGATTGCCGGAATGGCGGCGATGAAGCCGTAGAGCATGGTCGCGCCGATATTGGCGTTGAGCGAGGCGATCGCCGTCAGCGGACCGGGATGCGGTGGCACCATGCCGTGCATGGAGGCAAGTGCCGCAATGACCGGAACGCCGACATACACATAGGCTGACCCCTTGATGCTCTTCGTCTCATCGAGCTTGCGCGCTACGCTGAAGATCAGCGGCAGCAACACGACGAGTCCCACCTCGAAGAACATCGGAATGCCGATGATGAAGGCGGCACCCGCCATGGCCCAGGGCAGCATGCGGGTGGATGTCCTGGTGATGATGAGATTGGCAATGCTCTCCGTCACGCCGCCGGCGGCAAGGATGCGGCCGAGCATGGCGCCGAGCGCAACGACAAGGCCGACGGCGCCGAGCGTGTGGCCGGCGCCGGCCTCGATCGACTTGATCAGCTTTTCGCCCGGCATGCCGGTGACGAGGCCGACACCGATGGAGGTGATGATCAGCGCCAGGAGCGGATGGAGCCGGATGCGCGATACGATCAGCACGACGAGGAAAATCACGCTGCCGAGCGCGGTCGCTAGAAGCGCAATGTCTGAGGAATTCATGGTTTCTCCCGAAGGTGGACGCGGGAGCGCAGGGCAATTCGGATGACTCCACGCAACCGAAGAGCGGGAAGCGACCCGCAAAGGCATGGAGTACGAAAGTCTCCAAATAGATAGCGCCCTAATTAGATTGCGTCACTTGATAAACCGCAATCGTTCGTGGGTTGTGGTTTCCCTTCATTCCGGTTTGTCTTCTCCGTCTGCGCAAACTAAAAGCTGCATGAGGGAGGAAACGGCATGAAAAGCGTAAAACGGCTCGATACCGTATCAGCGGATGTCATTCGTCCCCTGTCTCAGGCGGAAGCCAAGACTGCTCTGGCGGCGCTGAAAGATATTGGACAATCCGAGGCTTCCGTTGCGCAGATGCTGAAACAAGGCGGGGCGCTGAAGGATTTCCTCGTCGCTGCATTCAGTCTTTCGCCCTTTCTGCGCGATACGGCGTCCGTCGCTCCGTCATTTCTGGCGCAGGCAATCGGCGAGCCGGTGGAGCCGGCGCTCTCCTCTCTGATCGACAAGGCGCGGAGTGCGTGGCGGCCGGTTGACGGAAAAATCCCGTCCGAGGGCGAGGTCATGACCGTGCTTCGGTCGGCCAAGCGCGCCTTCAGCTTCATCCTGGCGCTGGCCGATCTTGCCCGCATCTTCACGGCGAAGGAGACGACATGCTGGCTGAGCGAATTTGCGCAAGCCTCCGTCGCCTCCGCGGTCGACCATCTTCTCCTCGCGACCCATGAAAGCGGCAAGCTGAAGCTTGTCGATCCCACGCAGCCGAGCCGTGGCTCGGGCCTCATCGTGCTCGGCATGGGCAAGCTCGGCGGGCGCGAACTCAACTATTCCTCCGATATCGATATCGTCGTTTTTTTCGATCCGGAGGTGGGCATTCTTGCCGATCCGCTCGATGCGTCGGAGATCTATGGCCGGATGATGCGCCGGCTGATCCGTATCCTGCAGGACCGCACGGCCGATGGCTACGTTTTCCGAACCGACCTGAGGCTGCGGCCTGACCCCGGCTCGACGCCGCTCGCCGTCTCCATGGATGCAGCCCTGATCTACTACGAGGGCAGGGGGCAGAACTGGGAGCGTGCCGCCTACATCAAGGCGCGTCCGGTGGCGGGTGACATGGCTGCCGGCGATAATTTCCTGAAACTGCTGACGCCCTTCGTCTTCCGCAAATATCTCGATTATGCGGCGATCGCAGACATTCATTCAATCAAACGCCAGATCCATGTCCACAAGGGCCATGGGGCGATCGCAGTGAAGGGGCACGACGTCAAGCTTGGCCGCGGCGGCATCCGCGAGATCGAATTTTTCGCCCAGACGCAGCAGTTGATCGCCGGCGGTCGCATGCCGGCGTTGAGGACGCGCGAGACGGAAGTAGCACTTGGAGCGCTGGCTGAGGCGAAGTGGATCAAGCCGGAGATCGCCACGGCGCTGACCGAGGCCTACTGGTTCCTGCGCGATGTCGAGCATCGTATCCAGATGGTCCATGACGAGCAGACGCATCGCCTGCCCCACAGCAATTCGGAGCTGAAGCGCATCGCCTTCATGCTCGGCTTTGCCGATGTCGCAGCCTTTTCCACGCGGCTAGAGAGCATCCTGAAAACGGTCGAGAGGCGCTATTCGCGGCTGTTCGAGCAGGAGGAGGGGCTTTCAGGGGGCGAGGGTAATCTCGTCTTCACCGGCCAGAAGGACGACCCCGATACGCTGAAGACGCTGGCCGAACTCGGTTATGAGCGACCCGCCGACATGTCGCGGATGATCCGTACCTGGCATTCAGGCCGTTATCGTGCGACGCAATCGGTCGAGGCTCGCGAGCGGCTGACCGAGATGATGCCGGCTTTGCTCAAGGCTTTTGGCGAGAGCCGGCGTGCCGATGAGGCGCTGCTGCGCTTCGACAGCTTTCTGAAGGCGCTGCCGGCCGGCATCCAGCTTTTCTCGCTGATCGGCAAGAACCCGCCGCTTCTCTCCCTCATCGTCACCATCATGGCGTCTGCTCCGCGCCTCGCCGATATCATCGCCTCGAAGCCGCACGTCTTCGATGGCATGCTCGATCCCGGCCTGATGTCGGAAGTGCCGACGCGCGACTATCTGTCGAAGCGGCTGGACACGTTTCTCTCCGGCTCACGTCATTATGAAGACAGGCTCGACCGGTTGCGCATCTTTGCCGCTGAACAGCGGTTTCTCATCGGCATCAGACTGCTGACCGCTGCGATTTCCGGCGAGGATGCCGGCCGTGCCTTCACTCATCTGGCAGATCTTTTGATCGATGCCGCGCTGACGGCCGTGAAGGGCGAGATCGAGACGGCGCATGGGTCCTATCCGGACGGCCGGGTGGCCGTCATGGGCATGGGCAAGCTCGGCTCCTTCGAGCTGACGGCCGGATCGGATGTCGATCTCATCCTGCTCTATGATTATGACAGCGAGGCTTTCGAAAGCCTTGGTCCGAAGCCGCTCGACGCCCAGCGCTATTTCACCCGACTGACGCAGAGATTGATCGCGGCCCTTTCCGCGCCGATGGCGGAGGGTGTTGTCTTCGAGGTCGACCTGCGCCTGCGTCCCTCCGGCAACAAGGGGCCGGTCGCCTCCCGCATCACCGCTTTCGGCAAATATCAGCGAGAAGAGGCCTGGACCTGGGAGCATATGGCGCTCACCCGCGCACGCATCGTCTGTGGCGACGAGAGCCTTGGTAATGAGGTAAAGGCGATCATAAGCGAGGTTCTGGCGACCAAGCCGGACGTGAAGAAGATCACGACGGACGTGGCCGAGATGCGGGCGCTGATCGCGGAGGAGAAGCCGCCGCGCGATATCTGGGACTTCAAGCTCATTCCTGGCGGATTGATCGACATTGAGTTCATCGCCCAATACCTGCGGCTGATCGCGCCGGCGCGGGCAGGGAGCAAGGATCTACCGGTCGACACCTATGGCCTGTCGACTGCGCAAGCACTGAAGGCACTGGGCGAAGACCTGCCTGAACGCGCCGATCTCGATACATGCCTTGAAGCCTTGCGTCTGTTCACCGAACTCTCGCAGATCATCCGCCTCTGCGTGGATGGTCCTTTCGATGCCAAGGATGCACCCACCGGCCTTGTCGAGCGGATCTGCCGCGCAGGAGACTGCCCCGATCTCGTCACGCTGGAGGGAGAGGTGAAGCGGTTATCGGGTGAGGTCAGGGGAGTGTTTGAACGGGTTATGAAAAGGTGAGGTAGGGTGAGGGGCTTTCGCCAAGGTAAGTGCGGCGAAGGTCAGTTGTGATCGCTTACGCCGCCCTTTTCCGTGCTTCCACGAAAGGCCAGTTGGGAATGAACAGCGACACGGCGGTGCCTTTGCCGCATTTCGAGCGGATACGCATCCTGCCGCCATGCAGCGCCACCAGCGAGCGGGAGATGGCTAGCCCGAGGCCCGAACCGCCCTTGCTCTTGGCATACTGACTCTGCACCTGTTCGAAGGGCTGGCCGATCTTCGGCATTGCATCCTTGGGGATCCCGATGCCGCTGTCGGCGATCGTCAGCATCAGGCCTTTTTCCATTCGGTGGGCGCGCAACTCGATACTGCCGCCTTCGTCGGTGAACTTCACGGCATTGGAAAGAAGATTGAGCATCACCTGCTTCAGCGCGCGTCTATCACCGACCATGTCGAGTACTTCGGGTAGCCGTTGATGGATCGTGATCTGCTTGTCCTGGGCGGAGATAGAGGTCAGGCGCAGGCTCTCTTCGACCAGTGGCACGAGATCGATCTTGTCCGCCTGGATGCGCATGTGGCCGGCTTCGATCTTCGACATGTCGAGAATGTCGTTGATGACGTTCAGGAGGTGCTTGCCGCTGTCGTGAATGTCCTTGGAATATTCGCCGTATTTCGGCGAGCCGAGCGGGCCGAACATGCCGTTCATCAAGATTTCGGAAAAGCCGAGAATGGCGTTGAGCGGCGTGCGCAGCTCGTGGCTCATATTGGCGAGGAATTCGGACTTCGCCTGGTTGGCGGCCTCCGCGCGTTCCTTTTCCGCCTGATAGTTGGCATTGGCGACGGAGAGTTCTGCTTTCTGCTTTTCCAGCGTCTTTTGCGAGGCTGAAAGATCCCCAATCGTTGCCATCAGGCGGCGCTCGCTGTGGCGCAGGCGATCCTGGTGGCGCTTGAGAAGCGTGATATCGGTGCCGACCGACACCGTGCCGCCGTCCCGGGTCCGGCGCTCGTTGATCTGCAGCCAGCGTTCGTCGGCAAGCTGAACCTCGGTGGTGCGGGAGAAACCGCTGCCATCCGCATCCGCGATGCGACGCTCGATCACCGGGCGTGCCGCTGCTGCATTGACGGTAGTACGTTCGGTTCCCGGCACCAGCACACTTTCAGGCAATCCGTAAGCTTGCTGGAAGTGGGTGTTGCACATCACGAGACGGTCGTTCTTGTCCCACAGCACGAAGGCTTCGGACGTGCATTCGATCGCGTCAGCGAGGCGCTGATCGGCCTCGGCATAACGTTGTGCCAGACGGTGCTGTTCGGTGACGTCCATGGCGATGCCGATCACGTGGATACGACCGGAAGCGTTGCGAATGACCTGTGCCCGTGCGCGCATCCAGACATAATGTCCCGCCGCGTGGCGCATGCGGAATACCTGGTCGACCTGCTTGGCATTGCCGCGGCCGATGGCACGCGCGAGAGCGTAGATATTACCGTCCGACGGATGCATCATCCTTGCGGCATCGGAAAACGAGATGATGCTGCCGGCAGCAGGCAGGCCAAGCATTTCGTACATCGAACCGGACCAGAAGAGCCTGCGGTTGGCAACATCGAAATCCCAAAGTCCGCAACGCCCATGAGACAATGCGGCTTCGATCCGTAGATTGGATTCAGCAAAGATCTCGTCGGCGTCGTGCGCACGCCTAACCTGCGTGTAATAGGCATAAAGGATGACGAGAAGAATGGCGGAAATGCCGGTAAAGAGAGTGACGTTGAGCGAGATCTCGCCACGCAGGAAATTGTTCGTGGTGTCGAGCGAATGCGCCGAGACGATCAGAGCGCCGTCATCACCGATCGGCTGAATGGCAGCATAGTGCGGAATGTCGCCGAGATAGGTCTCGATCACGCCGCCGAAGCGCCGAAGTGTTGCGGTCTCGGGCAGAAGCGAAGCAAGGCGGCGGCCGATATAGGCGGAAGAGGCTCCTTTCGAGCCACCGAAAACGACACCGGACTTGTCGATGAACAGCGTGAAGGAACCATGCGGCTGCGGATCGGACGAGAGATAGGATGAAAGCCGTGCTTCGGCAGCAGCGCGGTTGGCCTGGGCGAAAAGGGGTTCCTGGCCGGTGAATATCGCCTGGGTGGTTGCTGCCATCAGCGCAGTCGATTGCCGGGCGGCATCTTCCATACGGCTGTTCTCGCCCATGATGCCGAGAATGCGCGACGCTGCCACGACCATGAGGAATGCGATGATGAGAAGGGGAATGGATCGCTTAAGCACCAGTTCCACCTTCGGCGTTTGACGTGCGATCGGCTTGACCGCGAAATTGCTGTCTTTCGAAAGCGCTTTCTGCAGGCCCGAAACCTTCGGAAATTTAGGGCGCAGCCAAGCGCCGGCCGCGGTTTCCCGCTGCACGTCCGATACCGTATTCATCTAGTCCCTCGTGATGATCCGGTACGCCGCCCGTCCGAATCTACCCTAATGAATCATAGAGTGATTCTTCGTGTCCAGAGGGTTGGTAATATTTTGTTAACTATTTGAAAAATGCTGGAATTTGCAGGTTTATGTGGCGCAAATCAGCTGCGGCTTCAGTCGAAATCCGGATGCGAGATTTCAGGGCGCGTCAAGCAAAGTGTTTCAAAATGTATCAATCGCGGCCAAAAATGTGGCAGGCGCTTAAATGTGACCCGCAGCCCTTAAAGTGCTGCGGGTCACCAAGGCTATCAGTCCTTGAGCATGCGTCCGACGATGTCGCTGACATCCGTCGAAAGGCCGGCTGCCTTGGCGATCTTCGAAAGCGCCAGCCGTGCCTCTTCGGCACGGACAGGCTCAAGCGAACGCCACGAGCGCATCGAGGTGAGGATGCGTGCGGCGAGCTGCGGGTTCTTCGGGTCGATCGCAAGGATCTGGTCCGCGAGGAAATCATATCCCTTGCCGTCGACGCGGTTGAAGCCGGTCGGGTTGCCGAAGGCGAACGTGCCGACAAGCGAACGGACGCGGTTCGGATTGCCTGGGTTGAAACGCGGATTTTCCATCAGCGCCTTGACCCGTTCGAGCGCATCGACGCCGGGGATCGTCGCCTGGATCGAGAACCACTTGTCGATGACCAGCGGATTGCCGTCGAAGCGGGTGAGGAAGCTGGCGAGAGCAGCCGTTGCTTCCGAAGCATCCGGGAAGCGATGCGCAAGCAGCGTCAGTGATTGCGCAAGATCCGTCATGTTGTCGGCAGCGGCAAATGCTTCGGCGGCGCGCTGCGGGCTGTTTTCAGCATACATGAGATAGGAGAGGGCAACGCCGCGGAGCGAACGCTTGCCGGCATCCCCGGCTTCCGGCGAATAGGCGCCTTCGACCTTCATCTCGTTATAAAGGCGGACGAAGACGTCCTCTCCAGCCTTGGCGATCGCCTCATGCACGGCCTTGCGGCCGGCATGGATCGCATCGGGATCGTTATTGCCACCGAGCGCGCGAGCAATGTCGGCCTCGCTCGGCAGGTTCAGCGCCTGCGCCCGGAAGGCGGGCTCCAGCGACGCATCGCCGGCGCATTCCAGAAGAGCGGCAACAAAAGCCGGATCGCAGATCACATCCTTGCCGTCGCGCGCATCGCGGGCGGCCTGCGTCAGGTTCGGCATGGCAAGGTCGGTCAGAGCCTGCCAGCGCGAGAAAAGATCGCTGTCATGGCGGGCGATATGGACGAGGTCTTCCAGCGACTGTTCGAATACCAGATTGACCGGTGCCGAGAAGGACCGGTTGAGCGACACCACCGGCCGGGACGAGACGCCCGAGAATGTGAAGCTCTGGCTGCGCTCGGTCAGATGCAGCACGTCGCCCGTTACTTCGCCGCCGGTGACCGATGTCGGTTCGGCAATCGAACCATTGTCGAGAATCAGCGCGAAGGAGAGTGGAATATGCAGCGTCTGCTTGTTCGACTGGCCGGGTGTGGCCGGTGTCGTCTGCTCGAGCGACAGCGTGAACGTGCCGGCGGCAGCGTCATAGGCGCCTGAGGCGGAAACCAGCGGCGTGCCGGCCTGAACATACCAACGGAAGAACTGGCTGAGGTCGCGACCGCTCGCATCCTCGAAGCATTTTACATAATCCTCGACGGTGACGGCCTGTCCGTCATGGCGCTCGAAATAGAGGTCCATGCCTTTGCGGAAGTTGTCGCGTCCAAGAATGGTCGCGATCATCCCGGTGATCTCGGCACCCTTCTCGTAGATCGTCATCGTGTAGAAGTTGTTGATCTCACGATAGCTGTCCGGGCGCGGCGGATGCGCCAGCGGGCCTCCATCCTCCGGAAACTGATCGGACTTCAGATGACGCACGTCGGCAATCCGTTTGACCGGGCGCGAACGCATGTCGGAGGAGAATTCCTGGTCGCGATAGACCGTGAGGCCTTCTTTCAGGCAAAGCTGGAACCAGTCGCGGCAGGTGATGCGGTTGCCGGTCCAGTTGTGAAAATATTCATGCGCGATGATGCGCTCGATATTGGCATAATCCTGGTCGGTCGCGGTTTCCGGGTCGGCCAGCACGTATTTGTCGTTGAAGACGTTGAGACCCTTGTTCTCCATTGCCCCCATGTTGAAATCGGAGACGGCGACGATCTGGAATATGTTCAGATCGTATTCGCGGCCGAAATGCTCTTCGTCCCACTTCATCGAGCGCTTCAGCGCATCCATGGCATAGGCCGCACGCGCTTCCTTGCCGTGCTCGACATAGATCTTCAGCGCCACTTCGCGACCGGACATCGTTTCGAACGTGTCTTCGATGACGCCGAGATCGCCTGCGACCAGCGCGAAGAGATAGGCGGGCTTGGGATGCGGATCGAACCAGGCGGCAAACGAGCGGCCTTCGTCATAACCGGCGCCGCCGAGGAAATTGCCGTTCGACAGCATGACCGGGTTGGCTACCTTGTCACCGATGATCGTGATCGTGTAGGGCGCCAGAACATCAGGGCGATCGGGGAAATAGGTGATGCGGCGAAAGCCCTCGGCCTCGCACTGTGTGCAATACACACCGTTGGTCCGGTAAAGCCCCATTAACTGGGTATTGGCTTCCGGATTGATATAGGTCGTGATCGTAAGCTCGAACGGGCTTTCCGCCGGGAGGTCGCGGATCGTCAGGCTTTCCGGTGTCGCGTCATACTGGCTTGCCATCATTTCCTTCTGGTCAAACAGCAGGCCGGAAAGCTTAAGTTCGTCACCATCCAGGACCAGCGGCAGCGATGCGTCGACGCCTTCGCGCCGATGGAAGATCAATCGGGCCTCGATCTTTGTATTGGTCGGATCGAGTTCGAACGTCAGGTCGACCCGTTCCAGAACAAAGTCAGTGGGGCGGTAATCCGCCAGATGCACGATCTGGCCCGTATCTGTTCGCATGATGTTTCCTGAAACGGCTTAACGACTGGACGTGACGACGTGAGACCTGTCCCCGAAAAGACTGGTTTGGCCCCCACGCCGCGGGCATATTTACATTCAATGCTAAACGATTGTTGAACCGCGGCTAAAATAAAGTGTCGCACTGTCAGTATAGTGATCGATTTTCATACAGTGCTATTTCGGAGCTGTAGGCAAAAGATCGCAAATCCGATTGTCGGCTGCGTCGATTGGCGCACTGGCGAACTTTCGTCAATTTTCACACACGGCGCTCCACTTTTGCGTTAATGTCCTTACGAATCCACCCCGCCTATTTCCGGATCAAGGCCCAAGGCCTGAACCCCAATGAGTTCCCTTATGGCCCCCGATGCCCGAAATCCCCTGCACGGGATTATGCTGAAAGTATTGTCTGTTGTCGTATTCGTGATGATGCAGACCTGCATCAAGGCAGCCGGGCCGGATCTCCCTGCTGGGCAAGTCACCTTCTACAGATCGGCTTTCGCGCTTGTTCCGATCATGGGATATCTGGCTTTTCGCCGGGAATTGTTTCACGCCTTCCACACCAATAGCCTGTCGGGTCATCTCAAGCGCGGCGTGCTCGGCATTATGGGCATGATATGCGGCTTTTATGGCCTGGTGCATTTGCCAATGCCCGATGCAATAGCACTCGGTTATTCGATGCCGCTGATCGCCGTCGTCTTTGCCGCGATATTTCTCAAGGAGACCGTAAGGCTCTATCGCTGGACCGCGGTTGCTATCGGCATGGTCGGCGTGGTGATCATTTCATGGCCCAAGATGACCATGTTCAGTGGTGGTGGCATGGGGTCGGAGCAGGCAATGGGCGCGATGGCAGTGCTCCTGGGCGCCGTCATGGGCGGCTTTGCGATGATCCAGGTACGCCAACTCGTTCAGACGGAAAAGACCGCAACAATCGTGCTCTATTTCTCGCTGACCGCGGCGATCTTCTCGATCATCAGCCTGCCCTTCGGCTGGTCTTCCCTGAGTGGTTATGCGCGCCTATGCCTGATCGCCTCGGGATTTTTCGGAGGGCTGGGACAGATCCTGCTGACGGAAAGCTATCGTCACGCGGACGTCTCGACGATCGCGCCGTTCGAATACACATCCATCATTCTGGGAATTGCGATTGCCTACACGCTGTTCGGTGATATCCCGGCGATCAATACCTTGATCGGTACCGCAATCACCGTCTCGGCCGGCATCTTCATCATTTACCGCGAACATCAGCTTGGGCTGGAGCGCAGAGCCGCGCGCAAAGCCTCTCCGCCGGGTGCATGAAGATCAGGGAAGGGAAAATCAGAGCGGGATGCCGGAAAGCGGACTGACGGACCCCATCGCTTCGCTCCGAGTTCTGCTTGCCTCGGAAAATTCGCGCGATGCGTTTACGGCGGCGTTTATCTGACGCAAGTTTTCACGGAGAGTGCGAAGAGGACTGAATATCGATCTCATCGCACATCCTCCTCAACGTTCGCGAAAATCGGCAAACATGGCCGAGGGACGCGAAATGCCGCCCGGACGCACCATGGCGCGCGACGTGATCTGCTCGTTGGTTGCCGAGCCGAAGCGATGGTAGCCCTGCGTCGAGCGCGGGCCGACACCTGCGGCGCGGAGTGTTTCAAAGCCCGAATGTATTGGGCGAAAGCGGCTGGTCATTACCGTGGTCCTTTGTCTGGGTCCCTCCCAAGACATTACTAATATTGCTTAAAATGCTCTGATTCAGCAATGTGGCAGAACGCCACGCTGCCATGCGTTTCTCGCATGGGTTGCTTCATATAATGGTAATAATTTGCATTTCGTCAGGTTGAATGCACGAAATATGTGCAATTCCGGCTATTGAAGACCGTGTCGAAAGGCCAGCAGATCTTGCCAGGTCAGGGCTTTGTTGGCGGGGGCGGCAAGAAGCTCCTGCGGGTGAAATGTCGCAAGCGCAGGGATTTCCATGCCTGCAAAGCTCACGGTCTGCCACTTTCCACGCATCGTGTGGATCGTGCCGTTGCCCCCTATGAAGAAGCGGGCCGGGAAATTGCCGAGCAACAGCAGCGCCTTCGGTCGGGCAAGCACGATCTGGCGCTCGATAAAAGGCTGGCAGATATCCATCTCGGCCGCCGACGGCATTCTGTTGCCCGGTGGGCGCCAGGGAATGATGTTGGTCATCAGCACGCCGTCGCGCGAAAGGCCGATTGCTGCAAGCATCCGCTCGAGAAGATCTCCGGCCCGACCGGAGAAGGGGGCACCATCGCGATCATCATCCGCATTCGGCATCGGCCCGATAATCGCGATCCCGGAAGACGGATCGCCGCTGGCAAACACAGTCGAGCGGGCGCTGTTTTTCAGGTTGCAGCCGTGGAATGTCTCGATCGCCGCCTTCAACTCTGCCAGTGAACCGGCAGCGCCCGCCGCCAAACGTGCAGCTTCCACCGCCTGTCCGGCCGGCACGGAGACCGGTGCCGTGGTTGCCGGGGGAGGGGCGGTAGCACCCGGCCGCCGCGAGGGCGCACTCCCACCATTCGAAGCCGAAGATGCGCCGTCCTGCGGACTGTGCTCCCGCGCACTTGCCGGGGCCTTTGCCTGAGCCCTTGCCGCCTTCTGCGCCTCGAACTGAGCAATCCGATCGACCGGTTCGTCGTCGACGAGCCATTCCACGCCGGCATCCGCATAAAAATGCAGAAGCGCGGCAAGCTCGGCCGGATTGAGATCTGAGGCGGCGTTCATGCTTTCACCTTAACGAAGCCGAACTTCGCGGGAAAGCCTTAAGCCGCCCATTCACCGACATTCTCGCTCTCTCCGATCAGAGCCAGACCATGAGCAATCGACAGAAGCTCTCCGCCGCTTTCGATCTTCGATGGGTCGAAACGCCGGGTGAAGATCTGGCGCACTGAGGGAACGAAGGAAGTGCCGCCGGTGAGGAACACCTTGTCGACTTCGGCCGGTGCGGTATTCGTCTTGGTCAGCACATCGTCCAGTGCACCTTCGATCTTTGCCAGATCGTCTGCGATCCAGGTCTCGAAATTCGCACGCTTGACCATCTTCTTGCCGGCCTTGCCGAGCGGTGCGAAATTGAACTCGGCTTCTTCCGCGGAAGAAAGCGCCATCTTGGTGGCCGAGATCGCCTGATAGAGCGGATAACCTTCGTCATGCTCGACCAGTTCGATGAACAGTTCCAGCTTGTCCGGGTCGATCGCCGAGCGCACCAGCGATTTCAGGTCGTTGAACTCGCGGGTCGTCTTGAAGATCGACAGCTGGTTCCAGCGCGCAAAATTGGCGTAGTAGTTCGATGGTACTTCCAAGAGCTTGTCGAAACTCTTGAAGAACGTGCCTTTGCCGATTTCCGGGGCCACCAGATGTTCGATCATCTTCGCATCGAAATGGTCGCCTGCAATGCCCACGCCGGAATGGCCGATCGGCTTGGCCGTCAGCTTGCCGGCCACGCGTTCGAAGCGGATCAGCGAATAGTCCGTCGTGCCTCCGCCGAAGTCGGCGACCAGAACATTGGCATCGGTCTTCAGCGTCTGGGCGAAGTAATAGGCGGCTGCGACAGGTTCATAAACATAATGGATCTCGGGAAAACCGAGCCGTGTCAGCGCTTCGTTATAGCGATCCGTCGCAAGCTTCTCGTCCGGGCTGGCGCCGGCAAAATGCACCGGCCGGCCAGCGACAAGGCGCGAGACTTCGGCGGGCCAGTGCCCGTCCGCATAAGTCTTCAACCGCTTGAGGAAGACCTCCATCAGATCTTCGAATGTGTGGCGACGGGCAAAGACCAGCGTACCCTGGAAGATCGGGCTTGCGGCAAAGGTCTTGATCGACTGCAGGAAACGGGCATCGCCCGGATTGTCTATGAACTGGCGGATCGCCGCCTGTCCCGCTTCGACCTTCAAGGCCTGCGCGCCGAGCTGGGCATCCTTCATGAAGGAGAGCGCGGTACGCATCGAGTCCGTCTCGCCTGCGCTGCTCGAAAACTGCATCGAATGGGTAGTGCTGCCGCTGTCTGCCAGCGCCAGAACGGTATTGGTCGTGCCGAAATCAAGCCCGAGCGCCCGTGCCATGGCCGTGCTCCTTGTGGTCTGCAAAAATGATTGAACCGGGACGCTCCCGGACGCGATAAGGGCGAAGCCGCTGCCTCGCCCTTTTTGAGAGCGCGCCTGATGCCACAGGCTCGGCGCCAAAGCAAGCGGGAAGGGGGCGGTGGATGTGGAATTCCGTGACGAACGCCACCAGTCGTGAGCGCTGCGGCGCTGGCGGGTTCGATCGTAAATTCATCCAGAAGCAGATGTCCGCAAGGCGCCACTCGCGGTCGTGAGTGCGACGATAATCAACGACAAAAGCGGCTTATTAGTAGGTCAATCCGCGCCTTGAGTTTGGATACATCCGGTTCATCCCCGATCTGACCATCTAGCGCCAGTAGGAAGACGTCAGCCGAGGCCTTGTCACCTATCAGCGCCTCAAAGCTTTCCAAGGCTACCTTACGGTGGAGGGCGTCAATCTCCGGGTCTAGCCGCTCGCAGACTTCATAGAATTCTCCGGCCATAGGTGCCCCGATCATGTCGGCCCAAGGCTCGATCATCATAATGCGGCAAACTTCAAATAAGCGCTGTTGAGGCGACCCCTCGCCATGCACAGCTTGCCGCGCAGCAGGGTGCCTGGACACCAGCCAGTGCCGGAACACGGCAGTGTAGATATCTTCCTTGTCAGCAAAGGTCTTGTAGAGCAGCGTCCGCGATATATTCGCGCGCTTGGCAATGTCATCGAGAGATGTTTTTGCGTAACCGAAATTGAGGAAACACCAACGCGCCGCCAACAAAATGCTGTCGCGGCGCTGGGCTGCTTCTTCTGGGGTAATTTTCGGTGCCATATCGCTTCGTGACAATATTCGTGTTTTTTGTCAACGAAGTTGCGGATGACGCCTTGTTTTCGAATGCCCATGCAAATAACGTGACAAAAAGAACTAAAAATGTCAAAGTGTTTGAATTTGAAGCAGCCGGATCGTCGGCAACCCACAAAATCACAAGGCAACAGGTCATGACCTCGAAATGGACACCTGCAGAAATCCCGTCGCAGGCAGGCAAGCGAATTATCGTCACGGGCGGCAACAGTGGCGTCGGTTGGTACACGGCCCTGGAGTTGGCCCGTGCCGGTGCACAAGTCACAATCGCGTCTCGGAGCGTCGAAAAAGGCGCGGATGCCGTGCGCCGCATCCGCGAAATCCTACCGAACGCGGAGGTGCGTGCCGGAGTTCTAAACCTGTCGGATCCGGCATCAGTGAAGTCGTTTGCCGAAAACTGGCTTGCGGACGGGCAGCCGCTCGACACTCTGATTAACAATGCCGGTGTGATGGGCCTGCCAAAGCGGGAAGTTAGCGTTGACGGACATGAGCTGCAATTTGCCACTAACGTCTTGGGGCCGTATCGCCTGACCGCCTTACTGCTGCCCGCGCTGCTGCAGTCACGTCACCCGCGTGTGGTGACTGTGGCGTCAAACACCCATAAGATGTTCAAGCCCGGCCCGATCACGGATTTCGAGAACAGGACCAAGTACGTTCCGATGCAGGTTTATGCCAAGACCAAGCTAGCGAATGTGCTATTTGCCCGTGAGCTGCAGAACCGGGCGGGCAATCGCCTCATGTCCACCATCGCACATCCTGGTGGCGCACGGACGAATCTCTTCGCCGCGACCACCTTCAGCACGAAGGTCGCGGGCATCCTCACCTATCCTCTGTTGCAAGACGCAGAGCACGGCGCTTGGCCAACTCTAATGGCTGCCACACTCCCGAATGCTCGCCCAGGCGGTTACTACGGCCCGAGCAAGGTATTCGAGCTGCGCGGCAATCCCAAGGAGACAATGACCGCCCCTTATGCCGACGATCCGGCTGCAGCTCGTGCACTGTTTGAGGACCTAGAGCGCATTACCGGCGTGCACTACGATCTTTGAGGGCTTTAAATGAGAAAGATCTTAGCCGCACTCATGTCGCTTGGGATGCTTGCCGGAAGTGCGGAAGCCCGCGAAGTGGGGGACACTTTCGCGATCCAGAACGTCCAGACCGGAAAGAACATACGGCCATTTCAACCCAAAAAGACCGAGGGGAACCGTATTGTTCAATACACCCATTGGTCCTGGAAGTGTATGACGTGGCAACTTATCGAGAGCGGTCAGGATACGTATCAGCTCCGCAATCTGTGGACGTCGAAGACGTTGCAGCCGTCTTCCCTGGCCGTAGCCAATACGACGCTGTGGCAGCAACCTCTGAGCAGAGGCCTCGATGAGCAGGCTTGGACGTTTATCGATGCCAGCGGCGGCACCTACTTCATCAAATTGAAAACGGCTGACCTTTACCTCAGTGTGGACAGAAGCGAGACAAACGACCCAATCGTGCTGCGGACTTTTGAGAAAAACGACGCGCAACGTTGGCGTCTCGTCGCCCAAAACCCTTGGTTTTAATGATTTCAGAAATGGCAATCCTTTTCTAACAACGTCCGCAATGGGCCGATGGCAGACATCGACTGCATTTGCGGATAGCAAAAGGGGCGCAGATGCTGCGCCCCTTGCTTCGGCCCGATCCCGATCGTGTCGGTCAGGCTTCGGCGTACCAACGGGCGGGCAGGGATTGCGTTTGTTCGGCTTCCTTGCTTTTGAACAGCTGCGTCGACGAAGCACCGGTGTCCGTTGCCGAGATCTGGTCGAGCATCTGCCGGATCATCTGGTCATGTACATTGGCCGCAGCGCGCCGCTGGCTGGCCGAGACGTCCTCATTGGCCTTCGCAGACGAACGTTGGCTGATCGCCTGAAGATCGGCCAGCAGCGGGGTGACGAAATCCCGAACACCCGAACCTGCCGCGGGCGCGCTTGTTGATGCTGAACCGTCCGCCTGGCCGGCAGATGAATCCGCATCCGGCTCGCTGCCCGATATGCTATCGTCCTCGGTCGATGCCGAAGCTTCATCAGAGGTGGAGTGCTCGGCGACGGCTTCATCTGGTGGAACATCGCCGTCTGCCGCATGGGGCGCCTCGGCGGTCTCGGTCTCGTCCCCAGGCTGAGAGGCGCTCTCGTCTACCGGCTCGTCCGTTCCCGCTTCGGCAGGCGGCGTCGGGCCATAGGTGCCGTCATCGGTTTCTTCCGGCGAGTAGTTTTCGACTGTGTCGGACTGGCTGCCGCTTGATAGTGCCGTGTTGTTTTCACCAGTCGTCGTTTCGTTGTCCGCCGCATCGGAAGAACCGGACGATGGCGATGATTGGCTCGGTGAGCTGGACTGGCTTCCGCCACCGAAAATACCTTCGAGAAACACTATATTCTCCGCTGTTAACGAATGCGGAGCGGCCTCTAGCAGCTGCGGATTGAAGCGGGGTCAACGCGCGAATGATAAATAAAATCAATATTTAAGCATCTGAAAATATGATTGAATGATAGATTTCTCATGTTGGTGAAATCATGGCCCGGATGTCCATGCCGCCATGTTTTGGCCGGGTCGCTCATGTCTATCGCAAGGCCCTTGTCGAACGTATGGAGTTGATCTGCCTTGACCCCTGGAAAACTCTCCTTTCTCGCTCTTTTCGGTGCGGCCGTTATTGCCGTTGCGGCTCCCGCCCGGGCCGCTGAGCCAGTGCGCTGCACCGTCATTCTCGACGTCGACACCGGTATGGCAATCCACCGGGAGGGCGGATGTGATAGCCCCTTCTATCCGCAATCGACCTTCAAGCTGCCGCTGGCGATGATGGGCTACGACAAGGGTATACTTGTGGATGACCATAATCCCCGCTGGGAATACCAGGCGAAGTTCAAGCGCTCTGAGCGCGAGCAGAAGACGACCGACCCGACGATATGGGAGAAGGACTCGATCGTCTGGTATTCGCAGGAAATCACCCGCCGTCTCGGAAAGGAGGCCTTCGCCGATTACGTCCGCCGGTTCGACTACGGCAATCGGGACGTTAATGGCGGGCCGGGCGGCACCGACGGGCTGACGGAATCCTGGCTCAGTTCCTCGCTGAAGATATCGCCCGACCAGCAGGTGGATTTCCTGCGGCGCTTCATCACCGGCAAGCTGCCGATCTCGGCAAAGGCGGTGACCATGACACAGGCGATCGTGCCTGTTTTCGAGGCCGGTGACGGCTGGACGGTTCATGGCAAGACCGGCGCAGGCTCTCTTCGAAACGCCAATGGCAAGCTGGACGGCAGCCGCCCGCTCGGCTGGTTCGTCGGCTGGGCCGAGAAGGGCGACAAGAAGGTCGTCTTCGCCCGCGTGCTGGCGGACAACAAGCGGCATCCCGATCAGCCGATCAGCTACACCGTCCGTGACGGCCTGATTTCCGATCTGCCGAAGCTGGCGTCTGCCCGGCCGAATTGAAATCTGATGCGAGCCGGGCTTACCGACCCGGCTCGCACAATTCCGTCAGGCATTTGCCTGAAAACGCACGCCGCTTTCATTGAGGAAGCAGGTCTTGTCGAATGCGGCCAGATCCAGCGGATTGGCAAGCCGCACATCGTCGAGCGTCGGAAACGGCTTGTCTTTCGGATCATAGCTGCGGCTGATCTGCGATACGAAAACGATGATCAGGCCTTTCGATCTCGCGAAGGATTGCAGCGCCGAAATTTGTTGGTCGAGCGGCGGGGTCGAACGTCGCTGATCCAGCAATTGTAGATAGTCGACCACGATCAATGTGCCGGGGGCGGCATCCTCCGTGGCCTTGATGATGTAATCGGCACTGATCCCGTCCGAGCAATCCGAAATGAACTGCTTGCCATAGCGGGAAGGCTCCGTTCCCAGCCGTAAGAGCCGGTCGGCGATCTGCGCTTGCGTATATTCCAGCGTGAAGAAGAAGGCGCGGCTACCGCCCTTCATCGCCTCAAGCGCCAGTTCCAGCGCCATCAGCGTCTTGCCAAGTCCCGGCCTTGCGCCGATCAACACCAGATCGCCATGCTTCAGTTGTTGATATAGTTCACTGGCTGGAGACGCGGCGGCGTGGCGCGCCGCAAGCAGGCTCCAGCTTTTGCAGCCTTCGGTGCGTGCGATACGGTCGAGCGCGGCATTGAGAGGGATGGATTGTTGGCGCGACAGGGCCTTGGCCTTACGCTTCAGGTGATAGATGGGGGCCGAAAGTTTCATCGACGAAAACCTCCTGATGCGAGCAATATTCGCAATCCCTCCTTTTGCAGCTGCCCGGACAGTCGGTTGAAATCGCCAGTGCCCGGCATGAAATCTGCTTTCCCGATCGGAGGGGGGAGGCGCGGGCCGCGCCGGAATCAGATGATAGCCGAAGCCCGTCAGATCCGGAAGCGGCGTGATGCCCAGACGATCAGCACGCCGAAGACGGTTGCCAGCAAGCCCCAGAAGATCCAGGGCGTCTGGTTTATCATGAAGCTGGAGCGCGGGTAGGGGAACACGCCTGTGCCCTGGCCGATCCAGACAAGCCCGGTGATGCCGACGAGAAAACCGAAAATACCGGCGATAAGCCTGATTAAACGCATTGTAGTCCTCCACCCGTATTTGCTTTTGGCGGGAAGATATGGCGGCATCGGCGACCATCAATGCAGGTGGCTGTCACGGATGCGGGAAAACAATCCTCGCAAATGAAAAGGCCCGGCTGTTCACCGGGCCTGATATTGTCAAAGCGACTTTGCCGCGCCGCCATCGACACGCAGCATCGTGCCGGTAATGTAGCTTGCCGGTTGAGAGCAGAGGAAGGCGCCCGCCGCGCCGAATTCCTCGACCGTGCCGAGACGACCGGCCGGAATGGTCTTTACCGAAGCTTCGCGGATTTCTTCCAGGCTCTTGCCCAGCCGCTTGGCATTGGCACCGTCCAGTTCCTCGATACGGTCCGTCAGGATCCGGCCCGGAAGCAGCATGTTTGCGGTCACGCCGGAGCCGGCGATTTCGGTTGCAAGCGTCTTGTTCCAGCCGACCAGCGCGCCGCGCAGCGTGTTGGAAAGAGCCAGGTTAGGGATCGGCTCAATGACGCCGGAAGAAGCGACGGTCAGGATGCGGCCCCAGCCCTGTTCCTTCATCTGCGGCAGAAGCGCGTTGGTGAGCGAAATTACCCTGAGCACCATCGACTGGAAGAAGGTGTCCAGCTTGTCGGCGCTCATGTCCTGCGTGCCACCGGGCGTCGGGCCTCCGGTATTGTTGACGAGGATATCGATGCCGCCGAGCTTTTCTTTGACCGCTTCAACCATGGCCTCGACGAAATTATCGTCGGCAAGATCGCCCCAGACCCAATCGGCTTTGCCTTTGCCTGCTGCGTTGATCGTCTTGCAGTTTTCGGCAAGCTTGTCGCCCGAACGTCCCACCAGGAGAACATTGGCGCCTTCATTGGCGAGCGCCGTTGCAATGCCGAGGCCCAAGCCGCGCGAAGAGGCTAGCACAAGCGCCCTTTTGCCCGAAATTCCCAGATCCATTCCGTTCTCCTGTGACGATGTTGTCTGTGCATGCGGTTATAATGGCCACGGCTCACATTGGAAGCCTGATCCGGCTTCTGATCGGCTCAACCAGGCGCCAGACGAAGCGGGGCGGCGTTAGGACGCAATCACGCATGAGGCCTTGGCTTGCGGTGCGGTTTGACTTTACGGATATCCCGTCTCGAAGAGAGCTTGCGGCTTGTCAGGTTGTATGACAACAAGGACTTGGAGGATTGTGCGGCATTTTGACGTTGACGTAAACGTTATTTGTCTTGCAGATAAGGGAGTGGGTCTTCGGGTCTGGTCAGTCGGTGTCGCATCTCGGCTCGACAACCATCCTGGCATTTGCCAAGGAGTAATGTGACAAAAGGGGATCCCGCCAAGGCGGAGGCATATGGAATGAGCGAAGAGATGGAACTTCCCGAACGGGAGATGATGGAATTCGACGTCGTGATCGTCGGTGCTGGCCCGGCCGGCCTGTCCGCTGCAATCCGGCTGAAGCAAATCAATCCCGACCTCACCGTCGTGGTGCTGGAAAAGGGCGCGGAAGTCGGCGCCCATATTCTCTCCGGCGCGGTGGTCGATCCGGTCGGCATCGATGCGCTCCTGCCTGGTTGGCAGGAGGAGGAGGGGCATCCGTTCAAGACCAAGGTCACGGACGACCAGTTCCTGTTCTTAGGGCCAGCAGGCTCCGTCCGCCTGCCGAACTTCGCCATGCCGCCGCTGATGAACAATCACGGCAAGTACATCGTCTCGCTCGGCAATGTCTGTCGGTGGCTTGCGACCAAGGCGGAGGAACTCGGTGTCGAGATCTATCCGGGCTTTGCCGCAAGCGAAGTGCTTTATGACGATGCAGGCAACGTTATCGGCGTAGCGACCGGCGACATGGGCATCGAGAAGAACGGCGAGCCCGGCCCGAATTACACCCGCGGCATGGCGCTCTTGGGCAAATATACGCTGATCGGTGAAGGCGTGCGCGGCTCGCTTGCCAAGCAGCTGATCGAGAAGTTCGAGCTGTCGAAGGATCGTGACGTCCAGAAATTCGGTATCGGCATCAAGGAACTGTGGGAAGTAAAGCCCGAGAACCATAAGTTAGGTCTCGTCCAGCACTCCTTCGGCTGGCCGCTTGACATGAAGACCGGCGGTGGTTCCTTCCTCTATCACCTGGAAGACAATCTCGTCGCCGTCGGCTTCGTCCTGCACCTGAACTACAAGAACCCCTATGTCTTTCCCTTTGAGGAGTTCCAGCGGTTCAAGACCCATCCGGCAATCGCGCCTACCTTCGAGGGCGCCAAGCGCATTTCTTACGGCGCCCGTGCAATCACCGAGGGCGGTTACCAGTCGGTGCCGAAGCTTTCTTTCCCCGGTGGCGCGCTGATCGGCTGCTCGGCAGGCTTCGTCAACGTGCCGCGCATCAAGGGTTCGCATAATGCCGTTCTCTCCGGCATGCTCGCCGCCGACAAGATCGCCGCAGCAATTGCCGACGGCCGCGCCAACGACGAGCCGGTCGAGATCGAGAATGAATGGCGTTCCGGCCCGATCGGCAAGGACCTGAAGCTGGTCCGCAACGTCAAGCCGCTCTGGTCGAAATTCGGCACCGTCATCGGCATCCCGCTCGGCGGGCTGGACATGTGGACCAACCAGCTGTTCGGCTTCTCGTTGTTCGGCACGCTGAAACACGGCAAGACCGACGCCCAGTCGCTCGAACCGGCGGCAAAGCATAAACCTATCGACTATCCCAAGCCGGATGGCGTGTTGACCTTCGACCGCCTGTCGTCCGTCTTTCTGTCCAACACAAATCACGAGGAGGATCAGCCGGTTCATCTCAAGGTGAAGGACATGGAGCTTCAGAAGCGCTCCGAGCACGACATCTATGCTGGTCCGTCTACGCGTTACTGTCCGGCAGGCGTCTACGAGTGGCGCGAGCAGAATGGCGAGGAGGTTTATGTGATCAACGCGCAGAACTGCGTCCATTGCAAGACCTGCGATATCAAGGACCCCAACCAGAATATCAACTGGGTGCCGCCGCAGGGCGGCGAGGGACCGGTCTATCCGAACATGTGATCTTCGGTCCGGTTGCGAGAATGTCTCGTGCAACATCAATGATGAACGGCAGCTTTTAAGTTGCCGTTTTTCAATTTCATCCGCCGGATATTATCCGGGGCTGAAAAGGTCTTGGTAACGCTGAGTTCATTCTTATATCTGATCACATCTGGCTGATTGCCTATCTCTTTCGTGTCGCGTGAAAGAAGAATAGGTATGGTTCAGGATAAGAAATCGGCTTCGTTCGCGCCAACAGGTCAGCATGTGATGAGCAACAGAGATATCGTCTTCGGCGTCGCCTCCGTCATCGGGGCCATCAGGCGTATTTTTATCTTCGCCGCGATTGCGATCATGCCGGCATTCTTCTTTGCGGGTGAAGCGGCCGCGGTCGATTGCCGTGCCTATCCGACGCCCGGTGTTGACTGGAGCAACTGCAAGAAGCGGCTGCTGATGCTGGACAACAGCAATTTCGAGGGAGCCAATCTCTCCGGCGTTGATTTCAGCATGACCGATCTCAGCCGCACGAACATCAAGAATGCGAATTTCAGCAAGGCCATGCTGGTGCGTGCCTCGCTCGCCGGTTCGGATGCGAGAGATGCCAATTTCGAGCGCGCGGAAGGCTATCGCAGCAATCTCTCCGGCATTTCTGCTTCCGGCGCGACGTTCGTCTCGGCCGAAATGCAGAGGTCGAATTTTTCCGATGCCGACCTGACCAATGTCGACTTCACCAAGGCCGAGCTCGGTCGCGCGATCTTTTACAAGGCAAAGCTGGCGAACACCCGTTTTGCGCTGGTCAATCTTTCTCGCGCAACCTTCCATAATGTCGACATGAGCGGGCCGGTTGATTTCAACAACGCGTTCCTTTTCCTGACCCGGATCGAAGGTGTTGATCTGTCCAAGGCGACGGGCCTCGAGCAGGACCAGATTGCGCTGGCTTGCGGCGACGACAGGACGAAATTGCCGGAGGGACTGAAGATGCCGCCCTCATGGCCCTGCGAAGACGAGTGACATCAAACACGATTGTTACCAGCCGAGGCTTCGGCGACACACGTCATTAGCGAAGCATTAACCATAACGTCCTTAGCTTGCGTCATCTTTTCGACGCATCAAGGACACGATCATGCCGATTTCACGCCGCGGCCTTCTGGCTGGCTTGCCGCTTTTGCTGGCCGGTTGCGCTTCGACCTATAACGAGCAGCAAAATTACGCTGCCGTGCCGGAAGAAGAGTTCCCCCTTCACCGGGTACCGATCGACAAGATCAAGCCGGAACTGCGCCGCCAGCAGGTTGCCTTCTCCGGCAACTATGCCCCCGGCACCGTTGTGGTCGATACCCCTGCACGCCGCGCCTATTACGTCCTCGGCGGCGGTCAGGCGATCCGTTACGGCGTCGGCGTCGGCCGCGCTGGCATGGCGCTTTCCGGCAATGCCTATGTCGGTCGCAAGGCCGAATGGCCGTCCTGGACCCCGACGCCCGCCATGCAGCGCCGCGAGGAACGTTATCGCAAGCTCGCCGGCGGCCTGCCGGGCGGCCCGAACAACCCGCTCGGCGCCCGCGCCATGTATCTCTACCGAAACGGCAACGACACGATGTTCCGCCTGCACGGCACCAACCAGCCGGAATCGATCGGCCACGCTATGTCGAGCGGCTGCATCCGCATGATGAACCACGACGTGATCGATCTCTACAACCGCGTTCAGGTTGGCGCGAAGGTCGTCGTCATCCAGGCCTGAAGCCGGAAGCTCAAATTCAGTCAGGCCCGTCGCGTCGATCGCGGCGGGCTTTTGCATTTCAGGTCCGTGCTTTCCAGGCGACCACCATCAGCGCGCCGATCACCGTGATATGCTCCATCACCACATAGAATTCGATCGTCTTGAACGGCTCCTCCATTGTCCAGAAGTGATGCACGAGCGGTATCGTCAAGGCGGTGAAAACTGCCAGAGCGCCTGCGCCGAGCCAGGTCCAGCGATTGAGGATGATCAGGATCGAGCCGCCGAGCTGGGTGACGATCGTCGCGATGTTGAAGGCGACCGCCGGTTCCAGCCCGAAATGCGCCATCTCGGCGACGCCGGCATTGAAGTCGATCAGCTTGGAAAGCCCGCTTGCCCAGAACATGAAGGTCAGGATGGTGCGCGCCAGATAACCGAACCAGGTGGAGCCGGTCAGAGCGCTGATCGGGTTCGGATTGCCATATGATGATGTCTGAGATGTCGCCATGATGTCCCCCCATAGGCTTAAGGGGACAATCATAGCGAGAAATTTGCGCTTTGGTAAGTATAGGGAGAGTTCGGACAGAGCTGGCTGCGTTGTCAGAATCCAGAGAGAACCAGCTTGCCGCGGGTCTTGCCACTTTCGATCAAAGCATGTGCCGCCTTCAGGTTGGTCGCATTGATCGGGCCGAGGACGTCAGACAGCGTCGTCTTGATCTTCCCGGCATCGACCAGTTCCGCGACCTGCGTCAAAAGCTTGTGCTGCTCGATCATGTCTGCCGTCTGGAAGACCGGCCGGGCGAACATCGTTTCCCAATGGATCGACAGCGCCTTGCGCTTGAACTGGCGCACGTCGACTGGCTCTTTCGGATCGTCGATCAGGCCGAGACGACCCTGCGGGGCGATGAGTTCCAGAATATCGCCGATATGCTGCGAGGTTTCCGTGATCGAAAAGACAAAGGCCGGTGCACCGATCGCCAGTTCTGCGATCTGCCGGGCAAGCGGCTTGGAATGGTCGAGCACATGATGCGCGCCGAGCTGTCTGATCCAGTCCTGCGTCTCGGGTCGTGAGCCGGTGGCGATTACTGTGACGTCTGAAAGCTCGCGCAGAAGCTGGATGGCGATCGAGCCGACACCGCCCGCGCCGCCGATCAGAAGGACGGCGTTCCAGGCGCTTGCCACCTTGTCCTGCACCCGCATCCGGTGAAACAGCGTCTCATAGGCGGTGATTGCGGTGAGCGGCAGCGCTGCTGCCTCCTCGAAGCTCAGCGTCTTCGGCTTAGGCCCGACGATCCGTTCATCGACCAGATGAAACTCGGCATTGGTGCCCTGGCGATTGATCGCGCCGGCATAATAGACCTCGTCGCCCGGCTTGAAGAGCTTCACATCCGGGCCGACCGCCTTGATCACACCGGCCGCGTCATAGCCCAGTACCTTGTACTGGCCGGGTTCGAGAACCGCATTTTTGCGGGTTTTCGTGTCGACGGGATTGACCGAAATCGCTCTGATCTCGACCAGCAGGTCACGCCCTTTGGCCTCCGGCATCGGCAGGTCGATGTCGACCAGAGCTGTTTCGGACGAAATCGGCTGGTTCTGGTTGAAACCCACGGCGCGCATCGATCATCTCCCTTGCTGTATCGAGGACTAGAGATGGCGCGGACTTGGGCGTGGCGCAAGGAGCGATGGGCCGCACTCGGTACGGCCCCTATCAAATCCTGTGGTGGCAGATCTCAGGCGTGACCGGTCTTGCGTTCGAGCCAGATCGAGACGGAGAATACGCCGAGCCCGAGCAGCGAGAACAATACGCCGACATAACCGGTTGCCGCAAAACCCCAGCCCCAGGAGATCACGAGACCACCGAGGGCCGCACCGAGTGCATTGGCGATGTTGAAGGCCGAGTGGTTGGAGGCAGCGGCGAGCGTCTGCGCATCGGCGGCCACATCCATAAGGCGTGTCTGCAGTGCAGGCGCGGGTGCAAAACCGCAGCCAACAAGGAAGACGGTGATATAGAGCACGATCGGATATTGCGCGAAATTGGCGAAGATCAGCATGACGATGATGTAGAACACCATTGAACCGCCGATCGTACCCTTCAGTGAGATATCGGCGAGCCGCGAGCCGACGATATTGCCGACATTCATGCCGATGCCGAACAGCGCCAGCACTACGGCAACCATGCTCGCCGACAGGCCGGCCGTCTCGGTCGTCGTCGAGGCGATGTAGCTGAACACCGAGAACATGCCGCCAAAGCCGACGGCTGCGACGCCGAGCGTCAGCCACACCTGCGGTTTGGCGAATGCGCTGAGTTCGCGCAGGATGCTCGCACCTTCCTGCACTTTATCCTTCGGCTTGAAATACCAGACCAGCGCGACCGTCAGGGCACCGATGCCGCCCACCAGATAGAAAGCGGCGCGCCAGGAAAGAAGCTGGCCCATGAACGTGGCAAGCGGCGTGCCTAGGAGCGTCGCGATGGTCAGGCCCAGCATGACCCGGCCGACGGCGCGTGCGCGCTTGTTCGGCGGCACCATCGACGCTGCCACCAGCGAAGCGACGCCAAAATAGGCGCCGTGCGGCAGGCCGGTCAGGAAGCGCAGGAAGGTAAAGCTCCAGAAGTCGGGCGCCATGGCAGACAGGATATTGCCCGCCGCAAATACGCCCATCAGCCAGAGCAGCAACGTGCGGCGCGGCACCCGTGCCGAAAGCACCGCGATGATCGGCGCACCGACGACGACGCCCAGCGCATAGGCGCTGATGACATAGCCTGCCATCGGAATGCTGACATCGAAGGTCTTAGCCACGTCCGGCAACAGCCCCATGATGACGAATTCGCCGGTACCGATACCGAAACCACCCACCGCAAGGGCGAAGGTGATCAGCAGGACGGCGAGGGGAGAAAGGGCCGGATGGCTGGATGCAGCGCGTGCGGCATCCATGGAATGTACGCTGTCGGTCATGATGTCGGATCGTCTTGAAGAATGAGACAGGCAGGAACCGTCCCGCCCTATTGGCCGTTGCGGCCGCAAATCCGCCCGCGGATATCAGCTTACCACGTCATTGTGCAGTGCGGTAGACGAACATTGTATTTCGTCAAATTTTCACATGCGATCGGCATATCTTCTGCTCATCTATCAACGCGACGCTCTTGATAAGACCGCGTCCCGCAACCATTTCCTGATCCACCCGTTGTCTCGCCGCCTCAAATTTCAAACCGGATAATTCATGAACCTTTATGCAGTGTTCAACCGCGATGGCGGCACCTTCCGAACCACCGACATGGACGCCTATTGCGCCCATGCCCTGCGGGCGTTCGAAGGGGCGGGGCATGAGATCGAGTGCCATGTCGTGTCCGGCGACAAGGTTGTCGAGACGATGGAGAAGGCCGCCGCCATGAATGGCGTCGACGGCCTGATCGCCGGCGGCGGTGACGGCACCATTTCCGCCGCGTCCTCGATCGCCTGGAAGAGTGGCATCGCGCTTGGCATCGTCCCCGCCGGCACGATGAACCTGTTTGCCCGTTCGCTGAAAATCCCGCTGGATATCTGGGATGCCATCGACACTCTTTCCCATTCGCATGTGCGCGACGTCGACATCGCCAGTGCCAATGGCCGAAGCTTCGTCCACCAGTTCTCTGCCGGCCTGCATGCCCGCATGGTGCGCTACCGCAACTCGATGAGCTTCGGTTCACGCCTCGGAAAAATCCGCGCCAGTACCCGCGCCGCGATCGGCGTCATGCTCAACCCGCCGGAATTCGAGGTGGAGTTCAATGCTGCGGGAAAGAGCGGTGTGCGCCGCGTTTCAGCGATCTCGGTATCCAACAACGAATTCGGCAGCGACGCGCTGATGTATGCCGACGATGTCACCCGCGGCCATCTCGGCTTCTACATTGCCGATCCGCTGACGCCTGCCGGTGTCGCAAAGCTCACGCTCGATATCCTGCGTGGGCGACTGAAGGACAACGAAGCGGTGACGGCGATGACCGTGACCGAGCTGGAACTACATTTCCCCCGCCACCGCAAGGATGTCCGCTGCGTCATCGATGGCGAACTCCTGCCGATGGATCGCGATATCCTGCTCAAGATCCATGCCGGCGAGTTGAAGGTCCTCGTCGATCAGATCCCGCAGAAGGAAGTCGCCGAACAGCAGGGCAGCGGCATCTGATAGGGCTCATGCAGACGATGCGACCGGTGTCAGCGGCTGAATCATCGTCGCGGCTGCCGCATCGTCATGCATCTCACCGCGTGATTTCACCGTCACGGCATTGGACGCAAATTCCAGCCCCGCAGCCTTGCAGGCGGAAATCAGCCGCTTGATCGCCTCGCGCTTGATGATGCTCGGATTGCCCGGCAGCGAGGTGAACTTGAAGCGCACCACGATCGACGTTTCGGTAATGTCCTGAATGCCCTGCATCTTCAGGGGGACTAGGAAATCCGCTCCGAATTCGGGATCGTCCAGCATGGCGATGCCGACCTTCTTGGCTGTCTTGCGGATCAGTTCGGGATCGCTCTCCCGCTCGAACTTCAGCTGGAATTTGATCGTGCCCCAGTCACGGCTGTAATTGCTGACCGAACTGATCTGGCCGAAGGGCACTGTATGGATCGGCCCATTATGGTGGCGCAGCCTGACCGAGCGGATGGCGATCTGTTCCACCGTGCCCTGTTGGCTACCGGTGCTGATATATTCGCCAATGCGGAATGCGTCCTCGGCGATGAAGAAGATGCCCGACACGATATCCTTTACCAGTGCCTGCGAGCCGAAGGAGAGCGCCAGGCCCAGCACGCCAAAGCCTGCAAGAAGCGGCGCCACATTGACCCCGAGAGCGCTCAATATGACCAGCGCACCGACGGCAAGTACCGCTCCGAGCGCCAGATTGCGCACGACGGGCATCGCCGTCGAGAGCCTGCTGGTCTGGCGCTTCTCGTTCTGGTCCTCATGTCCCGGCAACATGATGGCCGGCGAAGGGGCAAGCGCTTCCGAATAGTGCCAGATGAAACTCGCCACCGCCCAGCTTGCCACGATCGCAAAGCTCAGCCTTTCGAGCCAGAGGATCCAGCCCGTCGCGTCCGCCGCCTGTCCGCCCATGAACGGCGACCATATGGCGGTGATCAGATGCAACCCACCGATCCACACGGCACCCGCACAGAGCACCCTGAGGCTTGCGAGAAGTGAAGAACCAAGACCAGCACCTCGCACCCGCTCATGGTGCCGCGTAAAATCATCGACCAGCGCATGTGCGCCGAGTGCAAGGATCGGCAGTGCCAGCAGAGCCATCTGCGTCGTGCCAGCGGCGAAGATCCAGCGGGCGCTGTTCGGCGTTCCGGCAAACAGCACACAGATAAGCCACAGCGCCAGCGCCGTCACGACGTAAAATTCCGGCAGAAGATTTCCGGCAACCCGGCGTACGATGCCTGGATTGTCGCTGATGAAGGCGTCGCGAATATCGTTGCGCCCACCGATGAACCAGTAGAGCTTCAACAGTGTCAGCAGCGTATTGCCGGTCAGGAACCAGCCGTCGATAATCAGGCTGTCTATCCCGATAGCGCCTGCAAGCCTTGCCATTTCGGCAATCGCCGCGCTGATCAGGCCGTAGGTCACCAATATGCGGAAATGCCATTCCGGCCTGTTGATCGGCACCAGGCTGCGCCCGCCGTGGTTTTTCTTGAACAGCAGCCGCGCAAGCGAGACATAGAGCGACGCCACGATAATGGCCGTCACGATGCTCCTCACCATGCGGGTCGTTGCTTCCCCTTGCTGTCCGAGCAGATCAAACACAAAGCGTGTGGCGACAAGGAAAAACGCCACCGAGGCGAGATCCCCGATCATTCGCCTCAGGCTTTGACCGATGATCCCGGTCATTCGTCCGCCCTGCGGCACTTCCCGCGTGAATGCAGCCGCAATCAGCCGCCGCAGAATGAGTGTCGCGGTGGCCGCGGCTGCGATCGTCGAGAGCGCAAGAAGCAGGACCCGGCCATGGCTGCTGCCTTCCTCGGTCAGCTTCTCGTCTGCCATCACCATCGCCGTGGGCAGGCTGCCGACGCCGGAGAGAGCTGTCGTCGCGCCGCGCATGAAGGCGGCGGAAAACTGGCTCCACTTCGCCATACCCATGTCTGTCGCCATCATTTCGGGCGTCGGTGTCATGGGGGCAGGCGCGGGTGCTGGTGCGGCTGCGGCAGGTGCCAGTGCCGCAGGTGGCGAAGATGCGGGTGCCTGGGATACAGCTTGGGTGGATGTGACTTGCGAGAATGTCGCGGGCGTTGTGCCGGTATTGCCTGCTACCGCTGCCGGAATAGGTATCGCAGTCCCGGGTGAAACCGTCGTCGCCTGTCCGACCTCGATCGCCACAGGCCTGCCGCTTCGTGCCGCGAAATCGAGGATCTGCTCGACATCGGCATCGCTCTGGCCGGGATGGACGATGATCTTCAGTGGCGCGTCATCCGCCATGGCAGAACCGCCAAGGGCGATCGTCACGACGATGGCGGCGAATGTGGTGCGGAGGAATGCGAATATCATGTCCATGGCCAACGTCCTCAACGACGCTGTCGCCTTCCGTACAGACCGGTGCGACAATCCGTACCTGCGATTTATATCAGCAAGATGGCCCGGCGCGAATGGGGACTTTTGCGAAGCCTATATCGACGCGACAGCCTGGTTTCGCCCGCGTGACTTTGCCTGGTAGAGATACTCGTCGGCCCCTTTCAGGCAATCGTCCGGATCGAATCCGGGGCTGCACATCAGCGCTCCGATACTGGCCGAGAGCGGAATACGGGTGCCGGATGAGGAGCGCAGGTCGATCGCCTGTATCGCCTGCCGGACATCCTCGCAGCGCCGTGCCAGCGCCTTCGACGTCAGCCCCACCTGGAAAAGCGCGAATTCCTCCCCGCCCAGCCGGCCGGAAATGTCGTGCTGTTCCATCCGGTGGGCAGCCAGCAGCTTGCCCGTCAGGCGCAGTGCCTCGTCGCCGGTGGCGTGCCCGTACCGGTCGTTGATCGACTTGAAGTGGTCGAGATCGAGAAACATCAGTCCGCCCGTCACTCCCTGCCGGCTGAGGGAGGCCAACTCATCGAGAAATGACGTGCGGTTGAGCAGGCCGGTCAACCCGTCATGGCGAGCAAGCTGCTTTAAGTCTTCATAGGCGACTGCGAGCTTTTCCAGAGCCTCCGTCGTCTCCGCCTTGGCGCGCCTGATCCGGTCGGACTGCCACAGATGCAGGATCGAGGCGGGAATGGAGATCACGAAGGGGCAGACGATCGTCATGATCAGTCCGGCGCCGGCCACCTGCCCACCGAGATGCGGCACGATCGCAAAAGACAGCCCAAGCGAGGCAAGCGTCGCCAATATTCCGATCAGTATCGATTTCACCAGAATAACGCGCATGCGCCGCCCTCAAACCAATCAAATATGGTGATGTGATTAGAGGTCGGAATTTTAACGAGGGCTGAATGAAACGATTAAAGACTGGTCGTATTCTTGCTGTTTGTCAGGATGGGCGAGCAATAATAGGTATATGCGCAAAGACTAACGCTGCCTTGTGCGCATTCCTTACCTGCTGCCGGGTCAAATCCTCGGCAGATAGGTCTGGTAATCGAAGTCGCTGACCGTGCGCAGATAGGTGATCGCCTCCTTGCGCTTCGTGTCGCCATAGAGCTTACGGTAACGCTCGCCGAACACATCGCTAATGAAGGGCGAGGCAGAGAAATCCTCTACGGCGGTCAGAAAATCATGAGTCAGCCGCTTCGTGCCTTCGGGCGGTTCCTGACCGGGTTCTGTTGCCGGACCGGGATCGAGCACCTCGTCCAGTCCCGCCAGCATGCCGCCTAAAATGGCCGTGAGCAGCAGATAGGGGTTGGCGTCGGCGCCTGCGACCCGGTGCTCCACGCGTGCAGCCGGCCCATTGGCGTCGGGAATTCGCACCGCCGTGCCGCGATGCCCGAAACCCCAGTCGATATCGACCGGCGCAAATGACCCCGGCTGGAAACGGCGATAGGAGTTGGCAAAGGGAGCAAAGATCAGCTGTGCATCGCGCATCGTCTTGAGCATGCCTGCCGTCACCGACTTCAGCTTCACCGGATCACCGCCCTTGGCATCCAGAATGTTGTTGCCGTCGCGGTCGATGATGCTGGCATGCACATGCAGGCCGGAGCCTGCCTGATCGCCATACGGCTTGGCCATGCAGGTGGATTTCATGCCGAACTTGCGCGCAGCCTGTTCGGCAATGCGCTTGAGATAGATGCAGTCATCGGCGGCAGCGAGCGCGTCCGCCCGGTGCAGGAGATTGATCTCGAACTGGCCGGGGCCGAATTCGGCTGTCGTCGCGTCAGCGGGAATATCCTGCAGCTTGGCCCAGTGGCGCACCGTCTGCAGGTACTCGTCAAGCGCGTCGACGGCGCTCATGTCATAGAGCTGGAACCCGTTCGGCTGGTCTCGGTACATCAGCTTTTCAGGCGGGCGAGGGCGGCCGGTCTCACGCCAGTCGTCCTGCATCACGTAAAATTCAAGTTCGGTCGCCACCACCGGTGTCAGCCCGCGTTCCTCGAAACGCTTCAGCAGGTTGGCGAGAATGGCGCGCGGGTCCATGAAGCTCGGAGAGCCATCCATCTCGTGCATGGTGGCCAGAACCTGTGTCGAGCCTTCAGGCCCCCATGGCATCGGCGCCGCACTGCGCGGGTCTGGAACGCACTGCCCGTCGGGGTCGCCGATCGTCAGCGACAGGCCGGTAATATCGTCATTGTCGTCGCCCCATATGTCGAGCGACTGGGTGGAGGAGGGCAGCCGAACAAGCCCGTCCCACACCTTCTTTTCCTTCGATTTCGGAATGCGTTTGCCGCGCAGATCCCCGTTCATGCCGACGAGCAGGATTTCGGTATGGGGCTCAATGCGATCGGTCATGAAGCATCATCTCTAAGGTTGCGGAACCTCGTTCGTAGCCGATAAGAATTGACCGCACAATCTTCAGGAGAGCGACGCGATGAACGACAAGCCGGCCATTTCCAATCCTGGCATTTCCAATCTTCAAGCCATCGATGCCGCCCACCACATCCACCCCTTCTCGGACATGAAGGAACTGAACGCCAAAGGCACGCGCATCATCGAACGCGCCGAGGGCGTCCATATCTACGATTCCACGGGGAAGAAATATCTCGATGCCTTTGCCGGGCTGTGGTGCGTCAATGTCGGTTACGGCCGCAAGTCGATCGCGGAGGCAGCCTTCCGGCAGATGCAGGAACTGCCCTATTACAACACCTTCTTCGGCACCACGACGCCGCCGGCGACGCTGCTTGCACAGAAGATCGCTTCGAAGACCGGTGGAAGGATGAACCACGTCTTTTTCACCAATTCCGGCTCGGAAGCGACCGACACATGGTTTCGCATCGCCCGCGTCTACTGGAAGGCGCTCGGAAAGCCGGAGAAGACGCAGGTCATCGCGCGGAAAAACGCCTATCATGGCTCGACCGTCGCCGGTGCCTCGCTCGGCGGCATGAAGCACATGCACGAACAGGGCAACCTGCCGATCGAAGGCGTCCATCATATCGGCCAGCCCTACTGGTATGCCGATGGCGGCGATCTGACGCCTGCCGAATTCGGCCTTAAAATGGCCCGCGAACTTGAGACCAAGATCGATGAGCTGGGCGAAGATCGCGTCGCCGCCTTCGTCGCCGAACCGATCCAGGGGGCAGGCGGCGTCATCATCCCGCCCGACACCTATTGGCCGGAAATCGCCCGCATCTGCAAGGCCCGCAACATCCTCCTGATCTCGGATGAAGTCATCTGCGGTTTCGGCCGTCTCGGCTCATGGTTTGGTTACCAGCATTTTGGCGTCGAGCCCGATCTCGCACCCATCGCCAAGGGTCTGTCCTCGGGTTACCTGCCGATTGGCGGCGTACTGGTCTCGGATCGCGTGGCGCAAGTGATGATCAGCGAATTCGGCGATTTCGCCCACGGCTATACATATTCCGGTCATCCGGTTGCCGCAGCAGCCGCGCTGGAAAACCTTCGCATCATCGAGGAGGAAGGGCTGGTCGAGCGGGTGCGCGACGATATCGGCCCATATTTCGCCTCAGCCTGGAAAAGCCTCGAGGATCACGAAGTCGTCGGTCAAGCGGAAAGTATTGGACTGATCGGCGGACTGCAGCTTGCCGCTGACAAATCCACGCGCCGCCGTTACGCAAAGCCCGACGATATCGGCTCGCTGGTGCGCAATCATTGCGTCGAGAACGGTCTGATCATGCGCGCCACCGGCGACCGCATGCTGGCCTCGCCGGCGCTGACGATCACGCGATCGGAAATCGACGAGGTGATCGAGAAGCTGGGCCAAGCACTCGATCATCTGCGCCATACGGTGAAGGAATAGATTTTAACGCGGCAGATCCATCACCGCATAACCGAAGCGGTACTGGTCCATCGGCCGGCCCCATTGATAGGGGTAGCCGACGATCGCGACATCCTGCGGTGCGGTGGTGATCCCTTGTTCAAGCAGATATCCGGAGAACTCCTTGTCGAAGGCGACCGGCATGCTGCCATCCTTCGTGCGCCAGACGAAAACGACCCGGTCGAAATCCGCAAGCGGCCGGTTTTTCAGTCCCGGCGGCGGCGGTTCCACGGCAACCGGCTGTTCGGGCAGGCTGAAATGCAGGTTGCCGGCAAGCTGCCGGTCCGAGGCGACGACGACCGTATTGGCGCCTGCGGCCTTTTCCGCCACCGTCTTAGAAAGAGCCGCGAATGGAATGTTCACATAGCCGTAATTGCCGTTGATGCGGCCCATATTGGCGCGAAGCGCCAGCGCCGCCGGGATCAGCACCATGATCACGATCGCCACGCCCCAGAGCCGCTTGAAACTCACCTCGACCGGGATTTTTGCTGCATCCACCTTAAGCGCGAGATAGAGCGGTGTGGCGAGCAGAAGTGGCGTCAGCCAGCGGTCACGCACGTTCTCGAAACCGGCAAACAGGATCATCAGCACGATCAGCGCAAGCGAGAGCACGAGAATGCGGCCGACAAGCCGCGTCCAGCGACTATGAGCGATAAAGATGGCTTTCAGGTGCTCGCGATAGACGGCTGCAAAGATGATCAGCGTAAGGGCTGTGAAACTAAAAAAGCCGATCGTCAGTGAGCCGAGGCCGCTGGCAATCCCGCCGATCAGTCCTGCATCGTCACCGCCGAGTTTCTTGAACGTGCTCTGGCTCGCATCGCTGAAATTATCGACAAGCCATAGCGCATGCGGTGCGACGATCGCCAGAGCCAGGACACCGGCGGGTATCAGCTTCCAAGAAAGCATCGTGCGGCGCATGTCGCGGTCCATCAGCACGGCAAGTCCGGCGGCAACCGGCAGGACGGCAAAATTGTATTTCGTGATGCCACCGATGCCGATGGCAATGCCGAATAGCAGAAAGGCCTCGAGCGTTGGCCGGGAAATGACCCTCAGCAGGGTAAAAAGAAACAGGCATGCGCCGAAAATGGCAGCGACCGTATGTGAAAGGTCGCGCTGCGCCTCGAAGGAGACCTGCGGAATGGTGAGAAGCCCGAGTGCGGCAACGACCGCCAGCCGCTTGTCTTCCAGCACCTGCCGTGCAGCGAGATAATAGAAGATGTAGGACAGGAAGAGCATCAGCGCCTTCATGCCCGAAAGTGTGATGATCGAGATGCCGAAAATCTGGATAGCGCCGTGCTGCAGCCAGTTATAGAAGGGCGGTTGCGCGCCATAGCCGGCAAGCAGCCATTGCGACACATAGACTTGCTCGGACTCGTCGAGTTCCAGCCCGTGCGGAAGCACGAAGCGCACGATGACCTGGATAACGAAATAGGCGGCAAGCACCAGAGCAAGAGTTTGCCCGCTACCGAGCCGGTCGGCGAAAACCGGTGCGCCTTGCACATGGGTTGGCGAGGAAATTTTCGGCAAGATTGACTCCAGCAAGAATGCGTCGTGATCCGTGAGGCCGGCCCGGATAACCGTTGTCCCGGGCGAAACTTCACTCGGCGGTTGGATCTGCCTGGTAAATTTCCCTGACGATATAGCTGAGGGCACTATCCTCGCGGTAGTAGGTGCGGGCTATCATTTCCGCGATAATACCTGTCGTGATCATCTGTACGGACGAGAGGAACAGCATCACGCCGATCAGGAACAGCGGTCGCGTGCCGATGTCGTTGCCCATGATGAACTTGTCTATGAACAGGTAGAACAGGATCAGTGCCGAGATCGCGCCGAGGCCAAGGCCGAGCGAACCGAAGAAATGTCCCGGCCGCGCCTTGAAGCGCATGAAGAACATCACCGACAGGAGGTCGAGAATAACCCGGAACGTCCGGGAAATGCCGTATTTTGATACACCGTGCTGGCGAGCGTGGTGCGTTACCGGCATTTCGCCGATACGCGAGCTCGGTACGACACCGGCGACCCAGGCAGGGATGAAACGGTGCATTTCGCCCATCAGCTTCACCTGCTTGATGACCGCTGAACGGTAGATCTTCAGCGAGCAGCCGTAATCGTGGAGGCGCACGCCGGTGATGCGGCCAATCAGCCGATTGGCGATGAAGGATGGAACCTTGCGCAAAAGCAGGCCGTCCTGGCGGTTTTGGCGCCAGCCGACGAGCAGATCGAGTTCACGGCGCTCAAGTTCAGCGACCATCGCAGGGATGTCCTTGGGATCGTTCTGCAGGTCTCCATCGAGCGTGGCGATAAGCCGGCCCTCAGCCTGGTTGATGCCTGCCTGCATGGCGGCCGTCTGGCCGAAATTGCGCTGCAAAGCAACGATCTTCAGGTCGAGGCCGGGGCGATTGAGCGCAGTTCGCGCATTGGCGATTGTGGCATCCGTGCTGCCGTCATCGACCAGGATCAGTTCCCACGAGGCTGCATAACCGGCCATCGACGTCACGATCCGCTCGATCAGGGGCTTGACGCTTTCCTCTTCATTGAAAAGCGGCACGACCAGCGACAGTTCGACCGGGCTGGTCGTCTCGACGAGGCGGGTGACCGACTCTGCTGTTGTACCCACCGTGTGTTTCTCCTAGAAGTGCGGGCGTATACGGGCGGCGCGCCATGGCGCAGCATGGTCGCACAGACCCGAATTTATCGCATTGGGGCCACCTACTATATGAAGAATTATTCCGTTGCCAGCCAGAGAGCGTGGATAATTCGTAACGCCATGACGCTGCTGACGCTGGCGACCGTCGCGCTTTATGCGATCTTCATACAGTGGGTTTGGGGCTGGGTGACCGTGCTGGCTCTATGGAAAAGTGCCGGCCTCGGCTCGGCTTTCCTCGCGCTTGCCGCACTGCTTGGCACCTATGTCCTGCGCACCTGGCGTATCTATGATTATTTTCCGACAGAGACCGGCGGCCGCTTCGGAACGCTGCTGCGCCTCACCCAGGTGCACAATCTTTTGAACATCATGCTGCCCTTTCGTTCGGGGGAGGTAAGCTTTCCGCTGCTGATGAAACGCGAATTCGACCTGTCGCTGGCAAGAAGCACCGCCGCTCTTTTCGTCATGCGGCTTTTCGATCTTCATGCTCTGCTCGCGGCAGCCGGCATCGGTCTGGTCCTGCAGCATCATTCGTCATGGGCCTGGGCGCTCTGGTTCGGCTTCCTTGTCCTGCCGGTCGCAGGTTTTGTCCTGCGCGGCATCGGCCTTCGGTTTGCTGCAAGGATACTGCCGGCAAAGGCGGAAAGATTGCTTGACGAAATCGAAGCAGGCCTTCCCGTCGATGCCGCAGCCTTTGCGAGAGCCTGGGGCGCAACGCTGATCAACTGGTTCACCAAGATCGCAGTCCTTGCCTGGGTGCTTGGCCTGCTCGGCGGCGTTTCGATGGCGCCCGGTTTCGGCGGCGCGCTCGGCGGGGAACTGTCCTCCGTCCTGCCGGTCCATGCGCCCGCCGGTGTAGGAACCTATCCCGCCGGCATCAGCGCCGGTGCCGTCGCCTTCGGCGCAGCAGCCTCGGGGCCTGCTTTCGAAGACCTCGCTCAGGCCGCCGTCAACACCCACCTTCTCGTCATCGTCTCTTCGCTGATGGGCACGGCGCTGTCGCTGTTTGCGGCGAGGGGGAACAGGTAACGGATCAGGCCAATTTCAAACCGAGATGATCGGCCATCAGCACGCAGGGTTGTCGCCAATTCGGCCGACAATATCTGCGCGATGGAGAAATCCCGGAAATCCTGTTCCATCCAATGGACCTGATGACTATCCGGTGCCCCCCAAAGCACTTCCATCAGGATGACATCGCCGAGCAGGACAACTCCGCACGGTAAGAGGGATCTGAGCGTGGAGACAGCCTCGGCATTCTCTTCTAAAGAGCGATATCCAGGCGGAACTATCCGCGAAGATCATTCGTCCTGCTGAAAACCCCGGTTAGAGTATCTGCCCGCTTTGTCTCTTGAGGCGTCAAGGTCGCATTCCCAGCCGATACCCTCGAGATTGTCGATCGCGCGCAATTGCCTCTTGATCCGCACGAAATCTCTCAGCGCCTGATCAACTGCAGCCTTCTTGGTAGGCAAGCCTCCAAGCTCCATGGCCTCGGCGATAAGGTCGTCATCCAATTCGATATTGGCGCGCATACTGACCCCATGGTGTATGAATTTTGAAATCATACACCATGGGCATAGTGGCTGGAATTATTACTGGAACGCCGTCTCGTAGAAGCTTCTGAGCTTGCGGGAATGCAGCGTTTCGGTCGGCATGGCTGCGAGCTTCTGCACGGCGCGGATGCCGATCTGCAGGTGCTGGCTGACCTGCGTGCGGTAGAAGGCTGTCGCCATGCCCGGCAGTTTCAGTTCGCCATGCAGCGGACGGTCGGAAACGCAAAGCAGCGTGCCGTAGGGCACACGGAAACGGAACCCGTTGGCGGCGATCGTTGCCGATTCCATGTCGAGCGCAATCGCGCGTGACTGGGAAAGCCGCTTCACCGGCCCGCGCTGGTCGCGCAGTTCCCAGTTGCGGTTGTCGATCGTGGCGACCGTGCCGGTGCGCATGATCCGCTTCAGCTCGAAGCCTTCATAACCGGTTACTTCCTCGACGGCACTTTCCAACGCCTGTTGAACTTCAGCCAGCGCCGGTATCGGCACCCACACCGGCAGGTCGTCGTCCAGCACATGATCCTCGCGCACATAGGCGTGGGCGAGAACATAATCACCGAGACGCTGACTGTTGCGAAGGCCTGCACAATGGCCGACCATCAGCCAGGCATGCGGGCGCAGCACGGCGATATGATCGGTGGCGGTCTTGGCGTTCGAAGGGCCGACGCCGATATTGACCAGCGTGATGCCGGAATGGTCGTCCTTCTTCAGGTGGTAGGCCGGCATCTGCGGCATGCGGGTAATCGGCGTCGTCTCCGGCGTATCCTTGCCGGCAAGCGTGATGACATTGCCCGGTTCGACGAAGGCCGTGTAGCCACCGCCACCCTCGGCCATCAGCTTGCGGGCCCAGGCGGCAAATTCGTCGATATAGAACTGGTAGTTGGTGAACAGCACGAAGTTCTGGAAATGCTCGGCACCCGTGGCCGTATAGTGGCTGAGGCGAGCCAGAGAATAATCGATGCGCTGTGCGGTAAACGGTGCAAGCGGCGCCGGTTCTCCCGCCGGAGCTTCATATTCGCCATTGGCGATCAGATCATCGGTATTGGTGAGATCCGGCGTGTCGAACAGGTCGCGCATCGGTATATCCGCCATCGCATGACCGGCCGAAGCTTCCACATGAGCGCCTTCGCCGAATGCGAAATGGAGCGGGATGGGCGTAGTCGATTCCGACACGGTGACGGGAATGCCGTGATTGCGCATCAACAGATCCAGCTGTTCGATCAGGTAATGGCGGAACAGTTTTGGCCGCGTCACGGTCGTCGTGTAGATGCCGGGGGCCGCAACATGGCCGTAGGAAAGCCGCGAATCGGCATGGCCGAACGAGGTCGTTTCGATCGAGACCTGCGGATAGAAGGCGCGATAACGGCCGGTCATCGTGCCGCTCTTGGCCAGCGCGCCAAAACTGTCGATCAGGAATTTCGTATTACGTTCATAAAGCGCGGTCAGGGCATCGACGGCCGCTTCGGCGTTGTCGAAAGCCTGCGGTTCCACCGCGCTCGGGCTGATGTAGGAAAGCGGAGAAAAGGGAGAGATTCGTGTGTTCATGAGCCATTATAAGGAGAACTCCATGACAATCAAACGGCGATCATCGTCCCACTTTTTAGCTTGATTGTGCCTCTTCAAAGCGTGGCAACGCATTCGCCGCTGTTGGAGTAGACACACAGGCTGCCCGTGTTGATGTTGAAGCCCAACGGTCGCTTGGACGGTTGCACGGCAAGTGCGGCAAAGGACAATGCGAAGATCGTCATCATCAAGGTGACGATGGTCAGGCGGCGTGCAATGGTCATCATGATCCTGCTCCCGTAATGTCAGGTTCCGATCGGTTCCTGGCTGAATGAGGGCAGAATAATGGCGACCGGCTGTATGAAGGCTGAGAGCCCTTTTCATCTGGCGTTCAGGGTGATTAACGGGCCGGGCTCCGGATTCCGGGTAGAAAAAAGCCGGCTGTGACAGCCGGCTTCGTATCGGGGGATTAAGGTTAGAGCCGCGTCCATGTCTGCGATTTGCACAGAACCTTCAGCACGCAGCCCTTCATCTTCAGCGTATTGCCGGCAACGGAGCCCGAGCCGCTATAGGTCTTGTCGTTTTCAGGGTCGGTGATCTCGCCAGAATATTCGTCGCCGGTGCCGGACATTTTTCCGATCTGCTTGCCGGCATGTTTGCCGGTTCTCAGCGTTACGCAATAAGCCGATCCGCATTTGCCGATCTCGGCGGTCGCGCCACTCTGGGTCTTCCAGTTGCCCTCGATCGGCTCCGCGGCGTGGCCCACCGCAGCACTCACCAGCAATGCCGCCGCCGCGGCAAGAGTCTTAAGCATGAGATCCCTCCTCAGATCTTCATTTTCCAGAGCTTCCGAAAGCCCTCCAGCAATCGAAGCCTGCGGCTAAATTAGCTTACCAGTACGTAAAGGTAAAGTTGCGGAAGAAGGGGAATATGCGCGTTTTTCCGATGTTCTCCACCGCCTGCGCGACGCCGGACTTTCCTCTTCTGTAAAAACGGAAGCGGAAAACATGGCTAACAAAGGGTTTCGATCGAAATCCTAACGCTTCGTAAACGAAAGCCGAAAACCCTTAACGTGCAGGCTTTGTAGTGCTTAACGAAAACTCAAATTTACGAAGCATTTGAACTTTGTTTTCCGCAAGTTAAGCATTCTTTTTAGTCGGATTTTCGAACCTTGGGATCATATTGGTCTCATCAAACGAGCGGGAAAAACCGCCACCCTGATGGATTAACAAAGCCGCATAAGACGGTGGTCCGGAAGGGAATGATGAACAGGGCAGAAGAAGAAACAAGGTCTTAAACAGGGATCAAAACCGATGGCACGCTTTGAAATTTCGATGACTCAAATGGCCACCATGGGTGGCGATGCCCGCGCAGAAGTCTTCTGCGATATGGGCCTGATGTATGCAACGGGCCGCGGGGTCGAAATCGACCTCGTGTCCGCCCACAAATGGCTGAACATTGCCGCCATCAAGGGCTCCGACCGCGCCGCCGAACTGCGTGCCGATCTCACCCCGCAGTTGACGAAGATGCAGCTTGCGGAAGCATTGCGCGCCGCCCGCGAATGGATGACGGTGCACTGAGCAGAACCACTTCGTAGAAGAGCCTGCACTTATCCGGCTTTTCGTAATCAAACCGCGACCGGCAGAGACAAGGCCGGCGCGGTTATGCCTGGTTCCATTCAGCTCAGAGCGATTTCAAAACCTGAGGCAACGCGGCCTCCAGAAGCGCCATGTCGGGCTCTTTTCCGGCGCTGATGCGGATGCAGCGGTTGAGAGGCTCGACACCCGGCATGCGAATGAACACGCCGTGGCCCAAAAGTCCGTCGACAATCGCGCGGGCGTAAGCCGCATCGCGTCCGCAATCGATCGCGACGAAATTGGTGGCCGAAGGCAGCGCCTTGAGACCGTTGGCGGCCGCGATCGCTCCAATGCGCTCGCGCGATGCCTTGATGTTGCCGACGACTTGCTTGAGATAGGCCTTGTCCTTCAGGGCAGCGATTGCGCCTGCAACGGCGATCCTGTTCATGCCGAAATGGTTGCGGATCTTGTCGAAGGCTTTTGCCGTGCCTTCCGTCGTGATCGCATAACCGACGCGCGCGCCAGCCATTCCATAAGCCTTCGAGAACGTGCGCGTGCGGATGACGTTCGGCATGTCGATCAACGCCTCGATCGACGGCGTCGAGCTTGCCGGTGCCGTTTCGCAATAGGCCTCGTCGAGCACCAGCAGCGTCGTTTCCGGCAGGGCCTTTGCAAAGGCCACGACCTCGTTGGCCTCCCACCAGCTTCCCATTGGATTGTCAGGATTGGCGAAATAGACGAGCGGCGCATTTTCCCGGCGCACGGCATCGAGCAGCCCGTTCAGGTCCTCGCGGTCGTTCACGTAAGGCGTGGTCACCAGCCGGCCGCCAAAACCGGCGACGTGGAAATTGAAGGTCGGGTAGCCGCCGAAGGAATTCACCACCGGCATCGGTGTAGCTGCTGCCGGGTCGATCACGAGCCGCACGATCTGGCCGAGAAGGCTGTCGACCCCTTCGCCGATCGCCAGGTTTTCCGGTTTGCAGTTGAGATGTGCGGCAAGCGCCGCCTTGAGGTCGAAATTTTCCGGATCCGCATATTTCCAGATGCCCGTCGCGGCTTCCGTCATGGCTGCAATTACGGATGGCGCCGGGCCGAAGCCGTTTTCATTGGCGCCGATGCGCGCCTTGACGACCGCACCGCTCTTTCGCTCCAGCGCTTCCGGGCCGACAAAAGGCACGGTCGAGGGCAGTGAATTGATCAGCGGAGTAAAACGAGAAAATGCAGGCATGTGGGATAAGTCCGGTTGAAAGCCGGGACACAATAGAAAGCTTTCGCTGCTGTGCAAGGGTAGGAGTTTGACCAGCAGCCTTCCGGACGACGATTCGCGGAATGCCGGACACCTCGATGCATCCTGAGGTTTTGTGATCCGGAATATGCAATTTTAGGAATTACTGAAGCGAGCAATCAATCTTTTCGGCCCATCTTCGTCGAATGAGCAAATTCGTGCTGATTGTTCTTGGAGCAGCGACCGCGAGTTTCCTCGCCACGGGCGGGCATACGCTGCTTCCGGGCATTCCCCGTTACGTCGAGGGGAATATCGGCACCTCATGCGGGATCAAGGGCAATATCTCGATCAACTCCGGTGAGCGCATTTATCATGTACCCGGCCAGGAATATTACGATGAAACCAGGATCAGCGCTCAATATGGTGAACGCTGGTTCTGCTCCGAGGCGGATGCCCAGGCGGCTGGATGGCGCCGAGCGCGGCGCTGATTTTTGCCGGAACCGCCTGCGGCACCAACTCCGTATTCCGACTCAGTGGCTCGTCTCGAAGCTCAGCCGAATGACATGGTGGAGGAATTCAGGGTTGATCAGCATGTTGAAGCCGACCGTCACCTTCTCCTCTTCGCGCGCCATGACCGTGCAGCCGATCTCGTCGCGTATGCCGAGGATGGCGAGGAAGAAATGAGACGGCACCGGAATGTGCGGGGTTACCTCAAGTTCGGCTCCCTGCAGAGAGATCGTACGGATCAGGCAGCGAATACTCGTCTTGGTGCTTAAATGGTGTTCGACGAGCACGATCTTACCCGGCCGATCAATCGTGAATTTTTCAAAGACACGGCGCAGGCCCGCCGGTTCTTGCGTGTTGGTCCCGTCCATCAATGGGGCCATGGTATCCTCCTGACTTGTCCCGCGAATGTGATTTTATTCCTGCAATTCTGATGCATTCTAAAGTTGATTGGTAAATTTTTCTCGATCTATGGTGTCCTTATCCGCCTCATTCCGCTCACTGGACACAATGTCGCGTTGTTGACGCCCACGCGTCGCGACGATACGCCTTTGCGGCCGTTCGAGGTGCTATCTCTTTGCGGTCGAACAGGAATGGAGCGAGCAAGTGACAGGCAGGCTGGTAATCGTCGGGGCAGGGCAGGCGGGCTTTGCGCTTGCGGCGAAACTTCGGGCATTGAAGGATACACGGCCCATCACGATGATCGGCGCTGAAGAGGTTTATCCCTACCAGCGGCCGCCGCTTTCCAAGAAATACCTTCTTGGCGAGATGAGTTTCGATCGCCTGACCTTTCGCCCGGATAACTGGTTTGCCGAAAACGACGTGGAAGTCCGGCTCTCCACCTATGTCGAGGAAATCGACCGCGAGAAAAAGACCGTCCGCATGCAGGATGGTTCGGTGCTCGAATATGAAACCCTGGCGCTGACGACGGGCTCCACCCCGCGTACCTTGCCCGCCAGCATCGGCGGCGAACTTAAGGGTGTATATACTGTCCGCGACAAGCGTGACGCGGATCGGCTGGCCGATGAAATGAAGGCCGGTCGTCGCCTGCTGATCATCGGCGGCGGTTATATCGGGCTGGAAGCGGCGGCCGTTGCACGCCATCTCGGTCTCGACGTAACGCTGATCGAAATGGCCGACCGTATACTCGCCCGTGTTGCCTCGAAGGAGACCGCAGACATAATGCGCGCGATACATAAAGAGCGCGGTGTCGTGATTCGCGAAAAGACCGGCCTTACCCGCCTGATTGGCGAGGATGACCAAGTACGTGCCGCCGAACTTTCCGATGGCACGGTCATCGATGTGGATTTTGTCATCGTCGGCATCGGTGTCACCCCGAACGATCGTCTGGCGCAGGATTGCGGCCTCGATGTCGGCAACGGCATCATCGTCGACGAATTTGCCCGCACCTCCGACCGGTCGATCTTCGCCATGGGCGATTGCGCCCTGTTGCCGTGGGAAGAGGCGCGCATTCGCCTCGAATCGGTACAGAACGCCGTCGACCAGGCCGAATCGGTTGCCGCGACGCTTGCCGGCGACGCTAGGCCCTATTCGCCAAAACCATGGTTCTGGTCCGACCAGTACGATGTGAAGCTGCAGATCGCCGGCTTTAATCTCGGCTATGACGAGACGCTGGTGCGAGCAGGCAGCCGCGAGGGAGCCGTCTCGGTCTGGTATTTCCGGAACGGCATGCTGATTGCTGTCGATGCAATCAATGATGCGAAGGCCTATGTAACCGGCAAGAAGATGTTGGAAACCGGCATCAACCCGGAAAAGTCCCGCCTGGCCGATCCGGCCACGGATCTCAAGTTGCTGCTATCTTGATTATTTATGGTCTGCATTTCGCGGCCGGGATTTATGACGAAAAGGCATAGGAGGAGAAATGCCGGTACCGAAGAATGACTTCAAGGCTGCGATCAGTGCCGGCCGCCAGCAGATTGGCCTATGGCTGAACACCGGCGAGGCGCTTCCGGCGGAGATTGCTGCAAGCGCGGGCTTCGACTGGCTGGTGATCGATTCGGAACACGGGCCGAATGATCTGCGCAGCATTATCGCCCAGTTGCGGGCGCTCGCTCCCTTTGCGGTCGAACCCGTCGTGCGCCCGCCTTCGGGCGAAACCTGGTTCATCAAGCAGTTGCTGGATGCCGGTGCGCGAACGCTCCTCATTCCCATGGTCGATTCGCCCGAACAGGCCAAAGCTCTGGTCCAGGCCGTGCGTTATCCGCCGCGCGGCACGCGCGGGCTCGGTGCCGCCGTCGCACGCGCTTCGGGTTTTAATGCTATTTCCGATTATGCGCAGACAGCCGATGACGAGATCTGCTTGCTGGTTCAGGCCGAAACGCGTGTCGCCATCGACAATATCGAGGCGATTGCCGCGATAGACGGCGTTGACGGCGTCTTCATCGGCCCGGCGGATCTTTCAGCTGACTTGGGCTGCCTCGGCCGAATCGAGGCGCCGGAAGTGCAGGGCGTCATCGAATCGGCGATCGGCCGAATCATCGCCGCCGGCAAGCCCGCAGGCATCCTGACCTTCAACGAAACCCTCAATCGTCGTTACCTCGAACTCGGTGCAAGCTTTGTTGCCGTTGGCGCAGACGTCACCGAGCTTGCCGCGACGCTGAAAAACCTTGCCGGCCGTTACGGGCGCGGCCCGGGCGCAGGCCCGGCGGGCTCGGGTTATTGAGCCGGCAATCTCGTGGATTCGTCCGCTCCGCGCCGAAATAATGCTGCGGCTGGGGTTCATCCCCAGCCTGCGACGCCACTTTTTGCTAAAAGACCTTGCATTCGAGATTTATCCGCAATAATCAGGCCGCACCGGAGAGGTGGCCGAGTGGTCGAAGGCGCTCCCCTGCTAAGGGAGTATACGTCAAAAGCGTATCGTGGGTTCGAATCCCATCCTCTCCGCCACTATCCTTCATGAAATCGCTGGATCATTAGCGTGAGCGCACGAAGCGCCTGCGAGTTGTGCCTGTTGCCTGTCGGCAACATTCTCGCAAAGCTACGTATTCGAATGTGACCTTTCCTTAAGTTGCTGTCGCAAAACCGTTTTCTTAACGAAAACTAAATTTTTAATGACCGCGGACTGCGGTTTTGTGTCCTTTCGGCAACATGGTTTTGGGAAGCTGCCTTGAAACTCTCGCTCATCCCCAGTTCGGCATTGCACAGCTCACGGCGATTTGTATTTTCAACTCCGAAGCGCGGCGGTGGTTCGTCAGCTTTCAAACACGGGGATGGGCCCAAGGAATTTTTGTCCTTCGGTAAATCAAGACCTAGACCCATACGTAACTTTGACTGGAGGTCAAAAATGAACATCAAGAGCCTTCTTCTCGGCTCCGCTGCTGCCCTCGCAGCAGTTTCTGGCGCACAGGCTGCCGACGCAATCGTGGCTGCTGAGCCCGAGCCGCTGGAATACGTTCGCGTTTGCGACGCTTTCGGCACCGGCTACTTCTACATCCCGGGCACCGAAACCTGCCTCAAGATCGGTGGTTACGTCCGCGTTCAGGTTGACGCTCGTAGCAATCTGGATGTTGATGGGATCGTTTCTAGCAACGAAGATAGCGGTTATCGCACAAACACACGTGGTCAGTTCGCTCTTGAAGCCAAGAACGACACCGAGTACGGCACACTCGCTTCCAAAATCACGGTTCGCGCAAACACCAACGGCTCGAGCTCTGACTTCTACCTGGAAGAAAGCTACCTGCAGCTCGGCGGTCTCCGCGTTGGTTACTTCTATAACTACTTCGATAACGGCCTTCCGGGTGAAACCGTTCTCTCTGACGGCCCTGCTGGCTTCAAGCCAACCGTCATTGGCGGTGCTAACGGTGTAGCATTCGGTGGTGGCCTCGGTGGCGACACTCTGAACAATTCGATCCGTTATACCTACGACGCAGGTTCGTTCTCGGTTTACGGCCAGGTTGACGCGTTCAACTCGCAGGCTGGCTACAAAACCGACGAGGCTGGCAATGATGACGAAATCGGCGTCAACGGCGTTGTAACCGGCAAGTTCGGTGGCGTAACCCTCGACTTCTTCGCTGGTTACGACTTCGACTCTGAAGAAGCAGCTTTCGCTTCCACGCTGACGGCTGCAATCGGCCCGGGTTCGCTCGGCGTATTCGCTGCCTACGCAACCGGTGCTAACCGTTACTTCGACGCTGCTGAGTGGACGATCGGCGCTGAATACGCCATCAAGCTCAACGACAAGTTCTCGATCGCACCTGGCGTTCAGTACTGGGACAAGGTCACCTACTCTGCTGGCGATTTCCAGGATGGCGATGCATGGCGCGCTGGTATCACGGCTGATTACAAGATCACCACCAACCTTTCTGCGAAGGCAACTGTCAACTACACCGACATCGACACCGGTGAAGAATCTGCTGACCGTTGGGACGGCTTCCTCCGTCTGCAGCGTTCTTTCTAATCTGATCTTTCAGGTATGAACGGAAAGCCCGGCCTTGCGCCGGGCTTTTTGTTTTTGTGATTCGGATATATCGGATGCGCGCTTGCGGAAATAAACTAATCCATGTGCGAGGCGTCACGTGTGGAGTCACAACTTACCCGTCAAATTTGTGACATATAAGTAACGCCACGTCGCAACTGTTCCGTTCGGCCAAGCCTTTGAATGCAGAAATGCTTGTATGCACCCGCCATTCGCCTGTAGCTTGATGATTGTGAAGCCTAAAGTTGACCGGGGAACACCAAATGAAAATCACGAGCCTTCTAATCGCATCGACCGCCGCGCTTGCAAGCGTTACCGTCGCTCAGGCTGCTGACGCAATCGTCGCTGCCGAACCGGAGCCCTTGGAATATGTTCGCGTCTGCGACGCGTTCGGCACGGGCTACTTCTACATTCCAGGTACCGAAACTTGCCTCAAGATCGGCGGTTATGTCCGCGTCCAGGTTGATGGCCGTAGCGACTACGATTTCGATGCTGGCACAGTCGAAGATTCAGGTTACAAAACTAATACTCGTGGTCACCTGACGCTCGACGCCAAGTCGGATACTGAATTCGGCACGCTGGCCTCGACCATCACGCTCGAAGCCAACACAAATACTACGAGTGACTTCTTCCTCGACGAAACCTTCATCGAGCTCGGCGGCCTCCGCATTGGTTACTTCTACAACTACTTCGATACGGGCCTTCCGGGCGAAACCGTTCTCAGCGATGGCGGTCCTTTGGGCGGTGCAGCTGATGTTGTTGGTTTCCTGGATCGGGGAGGCTACATCGGTGGCAACACTCTGAACAATTCCGCCCGCTACACCTATGATGGTGGTGCCTTCACCGCCTATGGTCAGGTTGATTTCTTCAATTCCGAGAAGGGTTGGAAGACTGACGAAGACGGTTCTGCGGATGAAATCGGCATCAACGGCATGATCGCCGGCAAGTTCGGCGCCGTAGCTATCGACCTGTTCGGTGGATATGACTTCGATCACGAAGATGGTGTTATCGCATCGACGTTGACCGCTGAAATCGGCCCGGGTTCGCTTGGCATCTTCGGCGTATACTCCACCGGCCCGACGGCTTATTGGGACTTTTCCGAATGGACCATTGGTGCGGAATACGCCATCGCTGTTTCCGACAAGTTCACGATTGCTCCAGGTGTTCAGTACTGGGATAAGATTGTCCCGACCTATGACGATTACACCGGTGGCGACGCATGGCGCGTTGGCGTAACCGCTGACTACAAGATCACCACGGGTCTGACCGCGAAGGCCACCATCAATTACACCAGCGTTGATGTTGGCACCGTTGGTGGTGTAGATCTCGGCGACGCCGACCGTTGGGACGGCTTCCTGCGTCTGCAGCGCTCGTTCTAATCCGGCTCTCGGATCTAATTTGAAAAGCCCGGCCTTGTGCCGGGCTTTTCTCGTTTGGGCTGCAGCTTCGGACCCGGTCGTGGCAAATTGGTAACTGCCGGTTTTCATCTTCGTGATTTAGGGTGTTGGAATGTAAGAGGACGCTTGCGCTCCTGGGGATCAGGAGTAGCGTTCGCTTGTATTGCGAATGCAGCTCACCGAGGAAATCCCAATGAGGCTGACGAGTTTTCTCATCGCATCGGCAGCAAGTCTGGTTGCTGCATCTGTTTCCCACGCCGCTGATGCCATTGTCGCTGCCGAGCCGGGACCGCTGGAATATGTCCGCGTCTGCGACGCTTTCGGCGCCGGCTATTTCTATATCCCTGGCACGGAGACCTGTCTCAAGATCGGCGGTTATATTCGTCTGCAGCTGGATGGCCGCAGCAATTACGACATCGACACAAGTGCTGGCGCGGTCGAACTCGACGATGATGCCGGTTATCGCACCAATACGCGTGCGCAGCTCCGGTTCGAAGCCAAGTCCGACACCGAGTTCGGCCCTCTTGGTTCACGCGTCACGTTGCGCGCCAACAATAACTCCGACAGCTCGGACTTCGCGCTGAACGAGACCTATATCGAGCTGGGCGGTTTTCGTATCGGCTACTTCTACAATTACTTCGATACCGGCCTGCCGGGTGAGACCGTGCTGTCGGACGAAGGCCCGCTTTCGGGCAGCGCAACCGATATTTTCGGGGACTATATTGGCGGCGATACGCTGAATAATTCCATTCGCTACACGTTCGAATCTGGAGCATTCACTGCCTACGGTCAGGCTGATTTCTTCAATTCGCAGGCGGGCTGGAAGACCGACTCCGATGGCAGCGCTGACGAGATCGGTCTCAGCGGTCTGATAGGCGGCAAGTTTGACGCGTTTTCCATCGATCTGTTCGGCGCCTATGAGTTCGACCACGAAGACGGTGTCGTCGCATCCACTCTGTCGGCCGAGATCGGACCGGGCAAGCTGGGTGTTTTCGGTGTCTATTCTTCCGGCCCGACCCGCTACTGGGATTATTCGGAATGGACGATTGGCGCCGAGTATGCCTTCCCTGTTTCCGAAAAGTTCAAGCTCACGCCCGGCGTCCAGTATTGGGATAACATCATTCCCACGAGCGACGACTATGCGGGCGGCAGTGCCTGGCGTGTCGGCGTGACGGCGGATTATCAGGTCACGCCGAACCTCCTCGCCAAGGCGACCTTCAACTACAATAATGTTGACATCGACACTGCCGGTTATGGCGATGGCGACCGTTTCGACGGCTTCCTGCGTCTGCAGCGGGATTTCTAATCACAGAAGCTGAAAAGCCCGGCTTGGCCAGGCTTTTTCGTGCTTATCAGGGTATCCTGCTATCGAACTGTTCGGGGCAAGGCGCCGCTGTCTATGGCTCTCGGTCTCACCGCCGGCCGAAGCGCAGATCGTCAACAATATCGGCCTTCTGCCCCAGCCGGGTCTTGTAGACCTGATAATTCTCTAAGACGCGCTGAACGTAGTTGCGCGTTTCGGGGAAGGGGATGCGTTCAACCCAGTCGATCACCTCTTCGAGCGACTTGCCACGCGGATCACCATAACGAGCAATCCATTCCGGCACACGCTTCGGTCCGGCATTGTAAGCTATGAAGGTCAGTACATAGGAGCCGCCGAAAGCGTCGATCTGCTCGCCGAGATAATGCGCGCCAAGTGTGGCGTTGTAACCAGCGTCACTGGTCAGCCGGTCCGCCTTGAAGCTCATCCCGTGCCGCTTGGCAACGCCCTGTGCCGTCCCGGGTAAAAGCTGTAGAAGGCCGCGGGCATTCGCTGCGGAAACGGCTGACGGGTTGAATGCGCTTTCCTGCCTTGCGATCGAATAGGCAAGCGCCTTGCCGGAACCGGCAATATTGGCGCCGGCCGGAATGACGCCGATAGGATAGGCGAGTGCCGCCACATCGACACCACGCGAAAAGGCCGACTTGCCGATTCGCAGCGATAGTGCATGGTCGCCTTGTGCTTCCGCGCGTGCGGTCAAAAGCGAAAGTTCGCCAGGGCTGTCGATCTGCTCGCCGAGTGCCGCATAAAGTGCTGCTGATCGCCGGTCATGGCCGACGGCGTCAAGCCGCGCGATGGCACGGACCACCTCACGCGAAGCGAAGCGCTCACGGTCCTGCGCCGTGGGGGAGGGGTAGCTTACATCAAGCGCCGATTTGCCGAGTTTTGCGGCAGCCAACTGCCCGTAGAACGTGCCGGAATAACGCGCCGCCTGTTCATAAAAGTTACGTGCCTCTCCCGGTCCGCCGGCCTCAGCCGATCGGCCGAGCCAGTAGAGCGCCCGCGACGCGGATAGCGGCCGGTTGGAAGCTTCGTAAATCTTGCGGAAATGCGTCTCGGCCGTCGCCGGATCCTGAAGCGCCCTCAGTGCATACCATCCAGCATGGAATTCCGCATCGGCGCGATCGACTGCCGACTGCGCCACATGGTTTGCAACCAGCTTGTAGGCCGCGCTGAACTGGCCGAGATCCGCAAGGCCGCGAGAGATGATCCGCTGCTCATTCCACCATTCGGTCGGATAGACGAGTTTTGCAGGGTCGCGCGGTATCCGTTCAAGCAGCTTTGCCGCTCCGGCATAATCGTTCTGCCGCCTTGCATATTCTATTTTGGCGAAGAGATAAGCGGGATCGCTCGCCCACGAGCCTGCAACGGCATTGATCAGCGCATCGGCATTCCTGGCATTGTTCGCGACGGCTGCCCACGCGTTATAAAGCGACTGCGCATTGCCGAGACCGGAAAATCGTTTCGCCTGCGCCACGCGGCCGCGATACATGAGATAGTCCATGCGGGTCTTGTGATCGGCTGCGGTGAACAACCCGCCGAATTCGCCAAGCAGCTTGTCTTCGGTCGCCACATCGAGTGTCTCGGAAGACCATAGACCGCGCAGGGTCCGGGCGGCCTCAGCGGTTGTCCCAGCTGCCGTCTGCGCGCGGGCGAGGATCATTGCACCTTCCGGCGTCTGCGGGCGTGAATTGCCCATGGCGGAAAGCACGGCTGCAGCAGGCGGGTTTTCGCGATAAAGCGCGCGCTCTTCCCGCTCGCGCAATCCGCCGAGCCCCGGCCAGCCGGTCAGCTCGCGTGAAGCGCTAGCAATCTCGCGATAGGGCACATCCTTCATTCCCGAACTGGCAATCGCCCAGGTGAGGATTTTGCGGTCGAGCGAGCCTGCCGGCAGGCTGTCGCGTGCAGCAATCGCCTGCGCTGCATCATTGCCGGAAAGCGCGTCGAGCCCGGTTTTGAGTGCAGAAGATGCAAGCGGTCGGTCGATCCTCGGAATGGAACCGGTAATCTCGGGAATGGGCATGGCGGTTGGCGTGGGGATAGCCTGAGAGCCCGGTTGCGTTGGCACAGGCGCGCTCATCGGTGCGTTCGGCCGGGCAAAGGGAAGCGGCACGATGCCGCTGCCAGCGCCACCGCTCTGGGCGAGCACAAGGCTCGATATGCTGGCTGCACCCAATCCTAAGGTGAGGATCAGAGCGGGCTTCTTCATCCGGCGACTCGCGAAAAAGACATATACCCCTATCGGGTTCTCCCATTAGGCTCCGGCGGGATTAACGAAACCTTACCACGACATCTAAAATACGCATCAATGAGCGGTGGCCGGCGATCAGTTTCCCGTGAGCTTTGCGCTTGTCGGCGATCTGCCTCCGCTTTATGGTGCGCCACCTTAGTCATTGATTACGGCCGAAGCATGGACTGCGGCCATTGGGAGTTTTGCATGTTCAAGGGATCGATCCCCGCGCTCGTAACGCCGTTCACCACTGGCGGGGCTGTCGATGAAAAAGCGTTTGCAGATCATGTCGAATGGGTGATTGCAGAGGGCAGCTCGGGCCTCGTTCCGGTCGGCACGACGGGTGAATCGCCGACGCTTTCCCATGATGAGCACAAGCGTGTGGTCGAACTCTGTGTGGAGGTCGCTGCCAAGCGCGTGCCGGTCATTGCTGGTGCTGGTTCCAACAATACGACAGAAGCGATCGAGCTCGCACAGCACGCAGAACAGGCCGGCGCCGATGCTCTGCTTGTCGTCACGCCCTATTATAACAAGCCGACCCAGAAGGGGCTTTTCGCCCATTTCTCGGCAATCGCTGATGCGGTTTCCCTGCCCATCTTCATCTACAATATCCCGGGGCGTTCCGTTATCGACATGAGCCCGGAAACCATGGGCAAGCTCGCCAAGGCGCATAAGAACATCGTTGGCGTCAAGGATGCGACGGGCAAGATCGAGCGCGTCTCGGAACAGCGCATCTCCTGCGGTACCGATTTCATCCAGCTTTCCGGCGAGGATGCTACGGCGCTCGGTTTCAATGCGCATGGCGGTATCGGTTGCATTTCGGTCACGGCCAATGTCGCGCCGCGCCTCTGTGCCGAATTCCAGGCGGCGACGCTGGCCGGAGATTACAAGAAGGCGCTCGAATACCAGGATCGTCTTATGCCGCTGCACAAGGCAATCTTCATGGAGCCGGGTCTCTGTGGCGCCAAATACGGTCTGAGCCAACTGCGCGGCATGGAGCGTACCGTGCGCTCGCCCTTGGTCTCCGAGCTTGAGCCGACAACCGAAGCCGCAATCGATGCGGCGCTGCGCCATGCAGGCCTGTTGAACTGAGGCATTGCCTTGGCGCTCGAAGTCGCTGACGCATAAGCTTCACATTCGGTCCTGACCGCATTATATCAATGCTTAACCCCGCTCATTGCTTTTGGGCGGGGTTCTTATTTGGAAAAGCAATTCCAGCAAAAGTGGGAACCGGTTTTGTGTCCGGAATTGCGTCAAACAGAGTATTGGAGCCTTTTCGCCTTTCGAAGAAAAGCGGATACGCTCTAAGCGGAATGGAATTCGTCTGATGGCACCCAAAGGCAGCCAGCGCGTGGTCAACAAGGTCGTTGCGGAAAACCGCAAGGCCCGGTTCAACTACGAGATCATCGACACCTATGAGGCAGGCCTGGTGCTGACTGGTACCGAGGTGAAGTCTCTGCGCGACGGCAAGGCCAATATCGCCGAATCCTATGCGTCGGACGAAGGCGAGGAGATCTGGCTGATCAACAGCCACCTGCCTGAATATCTGCAGGCCAACCGCTTCAACCACGAGCCGCGCCGCCGCCGCAAGCTGCTCCTGTCGAAGCGCGAGATCGGTCGTCTGCGTAACAGCATCAACCGCGAAGGCATGACGCTCGTGCCGTTGAAAATCTATTTCAACGAAAAGGGCAGGGCCAAGCTGGAGCTCGCACTCGCCAAGGGCAAGAAGCTGCACGACAAGCGCGAGACCGAGAAGGAACGCGACTGGAACCGGCAGAAGTCGCGGCTGTTGAAGAACGGCTGAGACTGATCAAAAGCGCATTCGGCGTAATCGCTGACCCTCTGCCCCCAAGCGGGGCGAAGGGAACGTGCCCTGTTCGAGATCTGCGACGCACGGTAACGGCGTGGCTTGGGTCCTTTTCCCCGCCTGCGGGCAGAAGGTGCTGGCAGGCAGATAAGGCGTTGAAGCTGGCGCCGAGGTAAACCTCCACCGGAACCAAACTCATCCCCCGCCGTTTCCCCGCACGTTCATGCGGGTAAGCGGATAATGACGAAGAAGCAGTTTTTCACCTACCTGATGCTGGTTGTGGGCTTCGGCCTTGCCGTCTGGCTCCTTTATCAGGTTTTTCGCGAGCACTCGTTCTCCGAGATCGCCCAGTCGGTCCGCGATATCCCCGCTGCCAATCTGGCTCTGGCACTCCTCTTCGCCTTCGGCTCCTATCTCTGCCTCACCGGCTTTGACTGGTGCGGCGTGCGTTATGTGAAGAACGATCTGCCCTATCCTAAAATCGCGCTCGCGTCTTTCATCGCGCTCTCCATCGGCCAGAGCGTGGGCATGTCGGGCCTCAGCAGCGGTGCGCTGCGCTATCGCTATTACGCCCACTGGGGCATGACGACTGAAGATGTGGCGAAGATCGTGCTGCTCTCGGGCGTCACGGTAGGGCTCGGCATGGCCGTGCTTGCCGGCATCGTCATGGTGCTCAACCCGCAGGATGCCGCCGCAGTGCTGCGTCTGAGGCAGGGGGGCGTGATTGCCATCGGCGCAGGCTGCCTTGCCGCAACGGCACTCTACATCGCGCTTGCCGCCTTCCTGCGTGCGCCGCTGAAAATCCGCAACTGGACGTTCCAGATGCCCACCTGGAAAATTGCCGTCGCTCAAGTGGTCATCGGCACGATCAACTTCGCGCTTGTCTCGGCCTGCCTGCGTGAGGTGATGGCGGCGGGCGCCGATGTCAGTTATCTAAAGGCCGCAACCGCCTTTGTGCTCGCCAATGTTGCGATCCTCATCACCCATGCGCCCGGCGGCCTGGGCGTGCTGGAAGCGACAGTTCGGCATGTCATGGGCGATCAGGCATCGATCGGTTCGCTGGTCGCCTTCCGGGTGATCTACTTCTTCATCCCGCTCTTCATCGGCCTGCCGCTGTCGCTCGTCGTCGAGGCCATCTTCCGGGCAAGAAAGTCGGGCAGTAGCCCGCAGCCGAACGGCGATCAACGCGCAGCGGTCTCTGCCGGATAGCAGGTCATTGTTCCGCCATTCGGCGTTCATGTTCGATCAGCCAGCGTTTGCGCCACAGGCCGCCGCCATAACCGGTCAGGCCGCCATCGGCAGAAAGCACCCGGTGGCAGGGAATGACGATGGCGATCTGGTTGGCGCCGTTGGCACCCGCAACGGCGCGGGTGGAGGAGGGCCTGTTCATGTCGCTCGCAAGTGCGCCATAGGTGCGAAGCTCCCCGGCCGGGATATCGCGTAGCGCCTGCCACACCTGCCGCTGGAACGGCGAGCCATGCTCGGCAAGCCGCGTCCTGAACCCCTTGTTTTGGCCGGAAAAATAGGCCTTCAACTCCGCCTCGATCTCGTCGATCGGCGGATATCTCCCCATGACGATGCTGCTGCCGCTCGCCTTCTGCAGTCTGCGGATCTCTGCCGGTAGCGCGTTGCGCTCGGCAAATTCCAGAATATGCAGGGCGTGCGTGTCGGCGATCGCGATCATCGGGCCGATCGGCGTATCGATCCAGTCGGCACGCAGCAGGGCCATGCCACGCAGTCTCGCCGGGGCTTCCCCGAACAGTCTTGCTATCGCGGCACGAAAGCCGCTACCGGATTCGTAACCCGCATCGAGCTGGGCGTCGATCACATTGGCGCCGTCATTCAGCACTTCCGCAGCCTTGCCCATTCGTCTCAGGCGCGCCATTTCCAGAAAACTCATGCCGAATTGCCGCTTGAACGCACGTCGAACGGTGGATGGATCGACGCCTAAGGCGCTCACGTCGCCTTCGCTCCAGCGCCGCATCGGATCGGCACTGAGTGCATCGATCAGCCTTGTGACCACGGGATCGGTCTCGCCAAGCTTCAACATCGGCCGGCATCGATTGCAGGGGCGAAAGCCGGCTTCGAGGCATTCGGCGATCGTCTCATAGAAAGTTGAATTCTCGCGCTTCGGCTTGCGGGCAGGGCAGGTGAGGCGGCAGAAAATGCCGGTTGTCTTCACGGCCACCCAGGCAAATCCTTCATAGGAAGGATCGCGGGCGATCAGCGCATCATAAAGAATGTCGTCGGAAGGGCGTTGAAACAGCATGACACTCTTCTAGCCCGAAACGAAAATAGGCACCGCCGAAAAACGGGCGCCTATTTTTCTGATTATGTCTGCTTCGACAGTTACGCGTCGGCCGGCTCTGTGGGCTCGGTCGGGCGTACCGCGCGTTCGCTCGGGTCGCGGCCGACCTCCGCCTTCAGCGTCATCAGGTCGATGAAGTGATCGGCCTGACGGCGTAGGTCGTCGGCGATCATCGGAGGCTGCGTCTGCATCGTCGAGACGACCGAAACCTTACGGCCACGACGCTGCAACGCTTCCACCAGATTGGTGAAGTCGCCGTCGCCGGAGAAGATCACCAGATGATCGACGGTTTCCGACTGTTCCATCGCATCAATGGCCAGTTCGATATCCATGTTGCCCTTGATCTTGCGACGACCAAGACTGTCCGTGAATTCCTTCGCGGGCTTGGTCACGACCTTGTATCCGTTATAGTCCAGCCAGTCGATCAGCGGGCGGATCGAGGAATATTCCTGGTCTTCGATAAGCGCCGTGTAATAATAGGCGCGAAGCAGGTAGCCGCGTTTCTGGAAAGCCTTCAGAAGCTTTCGATAGTCTATATCGAAGCCGAGGCTTTTTGAGGCGGCGTACAAATTCGCGCCATCGATAAAGAGAGCAATTTTCTCTCTCGGGTCAAACATATGTCTCCATCCCTTTTTATGCCCGTTTTCCGAGCAGATCGGTAAAACGAAATATGTACCGACGATATCGGAATAATTCTTACATTACGAACTATTCATATATCTGTCATGTAAGTTACGATTCGCAATATTCCAAGCACGTGCTGATTGAATATATTCCTCCATCCCAAGCACTTTAGTCTTAATGTCCAAGGCGCGGACCATTCGACTATGAGTTCTCGGGCGCAGCGCTTGCCGGATTTGGTATCCGGATAAACAGGTGAACCTCACCCGTTTCTTCGCCGCCAGGCTTTGACAGAGATCATGCTGTCAGTGCTTTACGCCTTCGAATGGAGCGTTTTCTCCTCAGTAAACGCCCCGTAACTCACCACTCGATTGGCCCCGGGTTTAGGAAAAACTTGAATTTCCCGTCCGATGGCTGTATCGGGCGTATCAATTCCGGAAATCCAGGACCGCAAAGGACAGGCAATGGCCCGCGTCACAGTAGAAGATTGCATTGACAAAGTCGACAACCGTTTCGAGCTGGTTCTGCTCGCAAGCCATCGCGCTCGCCAGATTTCGCAGGGCGCTGCGATCACCATCGACCGCGATAATGACAAGAACCCCGTCGTCGCTCTTCGCGAGATTGCCGATGAGACACTGTCTCCCGACGACCTGAAGGAAGACCTGATCCACTCGCTGCAGAAGCATGTTGAAGTTGACGAGCCCGAGCCCGATCCGGCAGCTCTGATTGCCGCTGGCGGTGTATCGGTTGCCTCTGACATTGAAGACGAAGATGCTCCGGAAACCGTCAATTTCGACCAGATGTCGGAAGAAGAACTGCTGGCCGGTATCGAAGGTCTGGTCCCGCCGGAAAAGAGCGACGACTACTGATCGGCATAGTGTGCCTGAGCGGATTTCAACCGATATTCGCTTGGCGCGGATAAAACGGTCGGAATAATCGCTCCGATCGGAACGATAGTGCGCTGCGGCAAGGTATCGTTCATCCTATCGCCCTAATCTGGTTGTCTCAATAATGATGGCTGCGCTAACCGATGGTTGGCGCGCCATTTTCTTTTGTCGCCACACCGTATTTGAAGGGCATTTCCGGGAATGATGAGGCAGTACGAGCTTGTTGAGCGGGTGCAGAAATACAAGCCCGACGCCAATGAAGCTCTTCTCAACAAGGCCTATGTTTACGCCATGCAGAAGCATGGCCAGCAAAAGCGCGCCTCTGGTGATCCCTACATTTCCCATCCGCTCGAAGTAGCGGCCATCCTCACCGACATGCATCTCGATGAGTCGACCATCGCGGTCGCGCTTCTGCATGACACGATCGAGGATACGACAGCCACCCGCGCCGAGATCGACGAACTGTTCGGCGAGGATATCGGTCGGCTCGTCGAAGGCCTGACCAAGCTGAAACGCCTCGACTTGGTGTCGAAAAAGGCCAAGCAGGCCGAGAACCTTCGCAAGCTGTTGCTCGCCATTTCCGATGACGTCCGCGTTCTGCTGGTCAAGCTCGCCGACCGTCTGCACAACATGCGCACGCTCGACCACATGAAGGCCGAGCAGAAGGCGCGCATTTCCGAAGAGACGATGGATATCTATGCGCCGCTCGCTGGCCGCATGGGTATGCAGGACATGCGTGACGAACTGGAGGACCTGTCCTTCCAGTACATCAACCCGGAAGCCTACGAGACCGTCACGCAGCGCCTGGCGGATTTGTCCGCCCGCAACGAAGGCCTGATCAAGAAGATCGAGGATGAGCTGCGCGAGCTTCTGGTCGCCAACGGCCTGAATGGAACTTTCGTTAAGGGACGGCAGAAGAAACCCTATTCGGTCTTCCGCAAGATGCAGTCGAAGTCGCTCTCTTTCGAGCAGCTCTCGGATGTCTACGGTTTCCGCATCATCGTTGACGACGTTGCCTGCTGCTACAAGGCGCTCGGTATCGTCCACACACGCTGGCGCGTCGTTCCCGGTCGCTTCAAGGATTATATCTCCAACCCGAAGCAGAACGACTACCGCTCGATCCACACCACCATCGTCGGTCCGTCCCGCCAGCGTATCGAGCTGCAGATCCGCACCCAGCTGATGCAGGAAATCGCCGAATACGGCATCGCCGCTCATACGCTCTACAAGGACGGCCAGTCTGTTGCAGGCAAGGGACCGGCCAAGAGTGACGAGCTTCTGCCGAAGGAGAGCAACGCCTATTCCTGGCTGCGCCACACGATCGAATCGCTGGCCGAGGGTGATAATCCCGAAGAGTTCCTCGAACACACCAAGCTCGAACTGTTCCAGGACCAGGTTTTCTGTTTCACCCCTAAGGGCAAGCTTATCGCGCTGCCACGCGGTGCAACCCCCATCGACTTCGCCTATGCGGTTCATACCAACATCGGCGACACCACGGTCGGCGCCAAGATCAACGGCCGTATCATGCCGCTCGTAACCCGGCTGAACAACGGCGACGAAGTCGAGATCATCCGTTCCGGCGTCCAGGTTCCGCCAGCCGCGTGGGAAGAGATCGTCGTCACCGGCAAGGCGCGCTCGGCGATCCGCCGCGCTACCCGCATGGCGATCCGCAAGCAATATGCCGGCCTCGGTCACCGCATTCTGGAGCGCACCTTCGAACGCGCCGGCAAGACGTTTTCCCGCGACGCGCTGAAGCCGGCGCTGCACCGTCTGGCGCAGAAGGATGTCGAGGATACGATCGCCTCTGTCGGTCGCGGTGAGCTTTCTTCGCTCGACGTGCTGCGCGCCGTCTTCCCGGATTACAAGGACGAACGCGTAACCGTGAAGCCGGCAGCCGATCAGGGCTGGTTCAACGTCCCGAGCGCAACCGGCATGATGTTCAAGCTGCCGGCGAAATCCCAGACAGATCTGGAAAACGCCCAGGCAGCAGATCTCGTGGCGACCCTACTGCCGATCCGCGGCCTTGCCGCCAATACCCAGGTGCGCTTCGCCCCGAGCGGCGCGGTCCCCGGTGATCGCATCGTCGGCATTATGGATGCGGGCAAGAGCAAGGGCATCACCATCTATCCGATCCAGGCGCCTGCGCTGCAGAAATTCGACGACGAGCCGGAACGCTGGATCGATGTCCGCTGGGATCTCGACGAAGCCAACAAGTCGCGCTTCCCGGCAAAGATCGAGATCAACACGATCAATGAACCCGGCACGCTCGCAACCGTCGCCACGACGATCGGTGCGCTCGACATCAATATCCGCACCATGTCCATGGGCTCCAACCGCGCCGACGACTTTTCCGAGATCGCGATGGAAATCGAGGTCTGGGACCTGCGTCAGCTCAACCAACTTCTTTCGCAGTTGAAAGAACTGGACTGCGTGGCCAATCTGAAGCGGGTTTATGATTGACGTGCGGCTGATGATTTAGGCCGATTTGACCTTCGAGGCTCGACATTCGCCTATGCTGCACTATCTCACTTTGATCGTCGTGTCGGAACGAGCAGCGACGGCTGAGGGATGAGATGGGCTCTCGCTCCAGGCGGGAGGCTCAATTGCGCCATACCTCTCACGATTTGCAGGCAATATTCGACGATGGATGGCGGGACGCTGAGGATGGAAAAGGCCTGAGTGCCAACCCTTATCTGAGCGACGAAAGCAACTACCGTCTCTCTGCCTGGGTCGAGGGCTATCGCGAGTTCGCGGACGGTATGAGTGCCGCATACAGAGATCAATTGGTCGATGAGGGCAAGCAGGCAGGTACCCTTCTCCTCGACAACCGGGCCTGCCCGTACATCCTCGACCAGAGCAGTCTGCGCTATGATGCCTGGCTGTCGGGGTATCAGTCTCCCGGCGCGCAATGATCTTTCCGCATCGGACAGGTGGCCATCTGCAGGACCACACAATCCAGGTCTGCTCGCGCGCTTGAGATCAGGCGTGAATTTATCGCCTGGAAGCATTTGGAAGACACCGGCGATCGACAATCTCCGCTTCGACTTGGAGCATATTCGGTCGACGCCATGGAAGGATCATGCATTGCTCACCGTTATCCAAATCGACTTTCGTACACGATGGGAATATCCCGTCATGGTAGCAAGGCGCAGTGGAAATTCGGTCGCCATAAATGGTCCCGGACAGGCGTTGAATTACCTGCGTAACGACTTCGTTTTTCAGTCCGGGCGATCTTATTTGTCTGCCGTGTGGGCGTGTCAGTCGGTCCTGCGCTGCAGGGGAGACGCCGAGACCGCGCGACAGCATTTTATCGCCGCTTATGCTGACTACATGATCAAGCTCCATCCTTAGCCAATTCTCTGCGCAGGGTGATCTGAGCTTCCTATGCAGTCGGCGTCGTGCAGCAACTCCCCCGCAATCTCCATGCAAAGCCTTTATTTTCGCGTATGCCTTGTTGTTGGCCCATTAATCGCTATTTTAGATTTTATCGAACCTTGCTAGCGACTCTCGTCGGCAGCCTAACGGCTCTTCTTGATTTTCTCTCATCGTCGATTTAGCGCCGGGCAACCGGCTTACACAGCGATTGAAAGGAAATCGTTATGAGCACTGGTACAGTGAAGTGGTTTAATAGCACGAAGGGCTTCGGATTTATCCAGCCGGACAATGGCAGCGAGGATGTGTTCGTGCACATTTCTGCCGTGGAGCGTGCAGGTCTACGCGGTCTGAACGACGGGCAGAAGATCAGCTACGAGCTCGTGCAGGACAATCGCTCCGGCAAAAGCTCCGCAGACAACCTGCGCGCAGAATAATATGTCATCGCCCTCGCGTGACCACGGATGTACTGGCGCGCGAAAGGCTTGATGATAAACGGAGGTCGGGCGTCAAACTCCGGCCTTTTGTTTTGACCCTTGGAGGTCATGATGAGCAAGCACCGTTATGATGCCGGCGACGTGGTCGTCTTGAAGAGTGGTGCATTTCGCTTCGGCGAAACCAATGGCTCATGCCGGATCGTCGCTGTTTTGCCGGATGCGTACGGGCTGACACAATATCGCGTCCAGTTTGACGGTGAGAATTGCGAGCGCCGCATTACGCATGGCGATATCAGTCATGAGGGTTCCGTGGATGTCTCGAAGACATCGACCGCGACACCGCTTCCATCTGGTAGTTCGTGGATCAACGTGAATACGATCAAAATCAAGAAATAGTGGCTTTGCCGCGTCAGGAGATATTTTGCAGGTACTGGTAAGAGACAACAATGTTGATCAAGCGCTTCGCGTTCTGAAGAAGAAACTGCAGCGTGAAGGCCTGTTCCGGGAAATGAAGGCGCGCAGCGCATATGAGAAGCCGTCGGTAAAGCGCGCCCGCGAAAAAGCCGAGGCGATCAGGCGCGCCCGCAAACTGGCGCGCAAGCAGATGCAGCGTGAAGGGCTGTTGCCTGCTCCGAAGAAGAAGGTCATTGCTCCTCGGGCTCGCTGATTGCCGGTTCGATATCGGTTCCCCGCGGCACCCGTCGCCGAGGCATGGTTTTCAGATTGTTTTAGTGCGCTTTTGACCTGAAACGCAGGAGGACTGACATGACTGTGACGAAAGACCGTTTCTTCAAGCCGACGAAGCTTTCAGCCGATGCAAAGGCGAAAACGACCAATTCCATCGTCCGCGACATTCTTGATTCCGAGGTTGCCGAGAGGGAAAAGAAGACGCAGAAACTTCGCGCTCTGCGCCTTGCGCAAGTCTCGGCAAGCCCATCCGGGACCTCCCGTTTCGGCAAGTAATCTGGTTGGCCGGGGCTCGCCCCTCCGTTAAACAGCACCTAAAACAAAACCCGCCGACAGCGTCGGCGGGTTTTGTTTTTCGTTTGATCGGAACAACTTTTCTGTTCGACGGCCGGATCTCCAAGCTCAGATCGGGCTGACATAGCCGAAGCCGAGCAAGCCAAGCAGCGCCACGCCGATCACCACGCGATACCAGACAAACGGCATGTAGCTCTTGGTCGATACGAGTTTCAGGAACCAGACGATGACGCCGTAACCGACGACGAAGGCGATCAGCGTTGCAAGCGCGGTCGGACCGGCCGCGACCGCCGTGTCAGCCCCCATCGTCTTCAGGAGCTGGTAGAAGCCCGAGCCGAACACGGCAGGAACAGCGAGCAGGAAGGAATAACGTGCCGCCGCCTCGCGCGTGTAGCCAAGGAGAAGGCCGGCAGTGATCGTTCCGCCGGAGCGGGAGACGCCGGGGATCAGCGCCATCGCCTGGGCAAAACCGAAGATAATGCCGTCGCGCCAGATCAGCTGCCTAAGCGCATATTTCTTCTTGCCGATGCGGTCAGCCCAGCCCAGGATAAGACCGAAGACGATCAGCATCACGGCGGTGATATACATGTTGCGCAAGCCGTGTTCGATCTGATCCTTGAAGCCAAGCCCCAGGATGATGATCGGCAGCGAGCCGATGATGATGAGCCAGCCCATTCGGGCCGCGTCCCTGTCGTAATCGCCGATCCTGAACACCTGACGTAGCCACGCGGTGGCGATATTGACGATGTCTTTCCAGAAGTAGACGAGAACCGCAGTCTCCGTGCCGAGCTGGGTGATGGCCGTGAATGCCGCGCCAGGATCGGTGCCAGAGGGCAGGAATTCGCCGAGAATGCGCAAATGCGCACTGGAGGAAACGGGCAGGAATTCGGTCAATCCCTGGACAAGTCCAAGAATGGCGGCATCAGTCCAACTCACGCTCATGGCAGCTCCGAAGGTTGGGGAAAGGATTTAAAGGGTAAAAGGGATTTCTGAAGGCAGGCTGAAGGTCATGTTTGCATAGGTCTGGCAGCTTGCGATCGTCAAGCTGCAAAGCTTGGAACCGCTCAATGTGACGATTCTACGGTAGACCGTCCATGTCTCAAACATATCATGGCTATTCTTGGCATCTGCGCTATGCCTGCGAATGCCCCGTCATGAACGCGAACGGGCCGGATTTCTCCGGCCCGCCATGTTTTTTCACAAACGGGGAGATGCGGCTCACCTGACGCCGCGTCACCTCAGCACTTGTTGAAATTGATCGCGTTGATGACGTTGTTATAGTCCTGCAGCAACTGCGTTGCGTCCTGCCGTTCCGCCGACATCATCTGGAACTGCGATTTCTTGTCTTCCTGATAGCGGCCGTTCTCGGTCCGCAGGATGATCTGGCGGCCGGTGGAAAGATAGGCGTTGACGTTGTGCATCATCGACGAGCAGCCGGCATTGTTCTTCTCGCGCACCTTGGCATCGTAGCCTGTCGCCATCCTGTTGAATTCATCGAGCGAGGCCTTCAACGCGTCCTTGCTATCGCCAAGTCCATTGCCCTGCAGAAATCCGTCAACGGCGTCCATGCTCTCCTTGATGTGATAGATCATGCCGATGCGGAAATAGTCGCGCGTGTCTTTCTCAGACCTGTCGAATTCGGCCTTGATCCGAGCACGGTCCTTGGCATCAATGGCACTGACAAAATTCCCCTGCGCGGCGGCGAGCGCTTCCATGGCCGCGATGAAGGCCGGTCGGATCTCGCGCCCATGCGCGCCCTTGTCGCTCAGATAGGTCTTGGCGGCGATATAATTGCCCATCTCCCGATCGAGCGGTTCGGCCTTTTCAGCCGCGTCGCGATAGGCATCGGCCGAACCGTCCAGTTCGGCCATGTCGGGCTTCATCGCGCGTGCCTTGGCAAGGGCGTTCTTGAGCCGGTCCAGATTGTTGGTCGAATAGAACAGGTTGTCATTCTTGTCCTTGCCGTCGAGCACGGGCTGGACATGGTTCTTGAAGGTCGCCAGCTCCTTGGCATAGGAGCGTTGGAACGAGTTCGCCACTTCGACATAGGCATTGTATTTCAGCACCTCCGCCTGCTCGGCGGATGGCTGGTTCTGTTCTTTATTGCTGGTCTTGCTTTCGTCACAGGCAGAAAGCGTCAGGACGCAGGCCGCAACAGCCAGCGACCGGATCATGTTTCCGGTGTTCATCAAATTGTCCTCGTTTGAAATATCAGCTTGAAACCGCAGGATCGGCCGCATTGGCGGCTCGCACATCGGATCGCTATATCGAGATCACTTGGTTGGCGTCTCGGACCGATCAGGTTTCATCCTGTTTCGGGTCTGGTATCCGCTCCAACTACCTCCTCTTCACTGGTGGCGTCCGATGGCTCACAACAAGCCATGGTTATCAGGCGCACACACCGTTCTCCCCTCGATCTGTTGAAATGTCTGGGGACTTATTCATCTGCGCCCTAAGTCCGCTCGGGAAAGGCGTCGATCATCTGAAAATACATGATCTGCAGAATGTGAGAATGTTTCCTATTGGCGCAATCCCGGCTTGTCACTCCGAAAACGGCTTCCGGTTGACATTTGCTATCCGGTGAAACGGAAGCGGGCCGGATTGCTCCGGCCCGCTTCTCAATTCAATGATGCTGGTGAGAGCGATCAGACGGCGCCGCGGGTCTCGACATAAAGTGCGTAGACCGAGTGGCTCGACGCCATGTAGAGGCGGTTCTTCTTCTTGCCGCCGAAAACAAGGTTCGGGCAACGCTCCGGCAGCTTGATGAAGCCGATCGCCTTGCCTTCCTTGTTGAATACCTTGACGCCGTTCAGCTCTTCCGGCTTTGCGCCGGCAGCACCGGACGAACCCCAGCCGCACCACAGATTGCCGTCGACATCGACCTTGAAGCCGTCGAGACCGCCATTGTCGTCAGCTGTGATCAGCGCCTTCTTGTTGGAAACTGTCTTGCCGTCCTTCGAGACGTCGTAAGCCCAGACGATACGGTAGGGCTGCGCGCGGCCTTCGACGATATAAAGCTTCTTCTCGTCTTCGGAGAATGCGATCCCGTTCGGGCCCTTCAGTTCGTCGGTGATCAGCGACAACTCACCTTCGGCTGAAATGCGGTAGACAGAATGTGGCAGTTCCGGGTCTGCCTTTTCGCCCTCCCACATGCCGCCGATGCCGAATGGCGGATCGGTGAACCACAGCGAGCCGTCCGACTTGCAGACGATGTCGTTCGGCGAATTCAGCTTCTTGCCCTTGTAGGTGTCGGCAAGAACCGTGATCGAGCCGTCATGCTCCGTGCGGGTGACGCGGCGGGTCAGGTGTTCGCATGCAATCAGGCGGCCCTGCAGGTCGCGGCAATGGCCGTTGGCATAGTTGGAATTGGCGTCGAACACGCTCCATGTCTCGTTCGTTTCGTCGAACTTCATGACGCGGTTGTTCGGAATATCGCTAACCAGCAGATACTTGCCGTCACCGAAATAGACCGGACCTTCCAGCCAGCGAGCGCCGGTGGCAACCTGTTCCAGAGAAGCGCTGGCAACACGGTATTTCGCAAAGCTCGGGTCGAGAACCTGAATGGCCGGATCGGGATAGATCGGGGAGGGGGTGAAGCTGATCGCCTGGGCGGAGGCGTTTTTGATGGTGACGGCAGTTGCGGCTGCGACGGCACCGAATGTCATGAGGTTGCGGCGGCTAAGATCCACGGGAAAATTCCTTCGATAATAGTCGTTGATTTCATATCAATCTGCCCGTTCTGCGGGAGGCGGCAATCATCGCCTTGGTGCCCTGTTAACTTCGTAACATTGTGCGCTGCAATATAAATCTGATGCATTCTCCCCCCATGATTAAGGAGGCATGAAGGCCGATGATCGGAGAGCAAGGGCAGTTTTCTCGCCTTTGTCAAAAACTATAATGCAGTGCAGCAAATGTAAGATTTTTTTATGAAATTCGCCCTAGGGTGCGACAAGGACACAGAGATCGCCTTAGTCGATCCTTCACGCGCATGATGCGCGCCGTCAAAACGGTTCCTGCATTTTCCTCCTCCCCCGAATGCGTGTTTTCAGTCTTCCTGAGAAGGTCCCCCCATGCTCAAGAACTTAAAAATCAAGACCAAGTTTTTGATGGCGATCGCCATCCTTGGCGTCATTTCGCTTGCCGGTCTGTTATTCGTGACCCAGCGTTTCAGCGCCGCCAATGAATCCTATTCGAATTTCTTGCATAACGAGAGCACGGCTGCGACCTTCGTACCGCGCGGTGCCGCAGGCATGTGGACCGCCACCACCTGGCTCAGCCGCGCTCTTGCACAGGACCCGCAATCCGCTGCGTTCAAGGATTTGTCCGAGCGCTTCGGCAAGGAAATTACCGGTGCGCGCGCACGTCTGGCACAGGTCCCCGGTCTTGTGCCGAGCCGCCAGGCCGCAACGGACGAATTGCTCGCAGGCGCTGATAAGCTCAAGGCAATCGGTGATGATCTGCTGAAGGCTCATGTTGCTGGCGACGAAGCGAAGGTCACCTCTCTTTCGGGTGATCTCGATAAGGCCATTGTTGAATTGTCCCCGAAGTTTGGTGCCAGCAACGGCGCCATGGCGGACCTGATCAAGAACGGCGGCGATCAGCTGTCGGCTGAAGTCTCATCCACCATCAAGTTCACGATTGTCGGCATGCTGATC